>JAABUK010000009.1_pt1 | contig 492555 bp, 454 predicted proteins | sample 5559141 | NCBI WGS metagenome assembly JAABUK01 (sample SAMN10711869, study PRJNA513367) | rock metagenome | isolation source: Antarctica rocks | place: Antarctica: Victoria Land, Pudding Butte nord | collected 2016-01-03 | reverse complement strand
CCTGAGCGAGCCTGAGCGGGCCTGAGCGGGCCTGAGAATTCTTACCTAGCTCTGAGCTATTTTAGCGCTCGCGAGCGGGCCTAAGCGCTCCGAGCAAACCAGGATTCTCAGAGTCGCTTGCACTTTTATAGATATTTATAATCTTTTCTTTATTATTAGATAACTTTTGGCGCTAGATAAAATTTAGAGTTAATATAACGGAGTCGGCGGGGTCTTTTAATATAATAATATTCTTTATAATAATATTTTATATATTCTCTATAATAATATTCTTTTAGGTTAATACGAACGCTTTATTCTTTTTATTTATTAGGGGGAGTTAAGGTCAAAGAGTATATTATAAAGAAATATCTTCCGCCTATAAAGTACGTTATAAGGGAAGTAGTTTATTATAAAGAAATAACCCTCGTTCCTAGTATAATACTATTAGTTAAAGAGGCTTTATTAATAGTATTTAGGTTAACGTATATATTTGTTTTTACTTCGAAAAAGAAGATATCTCTACTTTATATTAATTCGGGGAAGTTTCTATAAAAAAATCATTTTTTATAATTAATAATATAGTTATTAATTAATTAGGCGTTCCTATAGTTTATATAATTTAAATTATCTTTATAGAGTTCTTTATTTATATTAAAGTTTAATAATTAATCTACGGACCGAGACTATTTAAAAAAGCCGAGTTTTATAATTAGTCCGAGTATTATATTATATAGTTTAATTTAGTATAGAAAGATAACGCCTTTTACCTCTATATTAAGAGTAATTAAATTTATATTAAATACGCTAGCGTTTTAGCGTATCTTAGTTATTATTATTTTATCGGGGTTCTAATAAAGTTAATTTTTATAATTATTATTAATTATTATACCGGGCTATTATTTATATCTCTTTTTATTAATATTTATAATTATTTAATTATTAATCTTTCCGCTATTTTCATTTCTTATTTTCTAGTATATTATAAAGATCTAGATCTTTATATCTTTTACACTAGCGAGGAGCTTAAGGTCCGAGTTAATATTAATCGAGAAGGCGAGGTAATAACGTAGTATATAAAGGAATTTTTAGTTAAATATTCGAAAGCCGCGTTATAGGGGTTAGTATAATAGAAAGAGTAAATATAAGAAAGATTTATTCTAAATTAAAGATTAAGGAACTAATAAAATAAATAAATTATTTAAAAAAGATATATATTTAAAATTAAATTTTAGATTCGTTTTATTATAATTATAACTAGTTAATTTATAATTATTTTATATTTATATAAGTAACGGCTCTAGATTTATTTTAAAAAGATATTAATTTTAGTCTATAATAATAGTACCTTAATATTTAATATAAAGGAATTATTAATATTTATTATATAAGTTAATATTAAATAGGGAGGGACTTAATAAATAAAATAAAAATAAATAAAAATAGGAACAATAGGATCTAATCTATATTAATAATAAATATTTATTTCTTATTCGTATAATTAACTTTACTCTTTAGTATTTTAATATAAATTAGGGTAGACCTTTTATAGATATAATTTATAAAGAAGGCGATATATTATTATTAAAATAAACGGGTTTATATACTTTATATAAATTCGTCTAAATTACTCTAGCGCGGTATATATTATATATTTTATATAATAAAGGTTATTGTCGGTATATTATATTATATTATTTTTATTTTTAGCCCTCGTATATTCTATTATCTATAGGTTTACTCCTAGTTATTATATATTATATTATTTATAGGCCTATTAGTACGTCGAGCCTAGTATATTTAATTATTTTAATATTTGGTTTTATTTTATCGGGGTTCGTCGCTAGGCCCTAGTATTAATAAATACTAAAAATAGTATTCGTTAACTAGAATACTAGAATTTTCGATATCCCCCGTAGGTTATTATAAAAGAGAGTCTATACCTTAATAACTACTTTATTTAATTAGGTATTATAATCTACTATAACGGTATTTAGATTTTAGGATTTTTTTAATAAAGTACTCTCGGTTATTTATACCGTCTTTGATAATCTCGTTAATAGGTATTAAAGGAGGAGCGATATAATTGAGAATAATATTAATATAATAGGGCTCGAGGAAGTAAATATAGAAAACTAAATAGATTCTATAATTATTAGGGAGTTTTAGGCGGTATATTTATAGTTTTATATAAAAAATAATTTTAAATAGTTTTAGTTTTTTATTATCGAGCTTTTTACTAGGACGATTTATCTTTAAATTTCTAATTTTAAATATAATAAAATTGCCTACCTCGAACTCGATTCTTTTATAATTTTAGTTATAGTATTTAATTTATTTATTTTAAGTTTTAGAAATTCGTATTAAAATCTTATATTATAATATTATGATTTTTTATACGATTGTTTCTATACTAGCTAAAAAGTAATTCCCTATATAAAGTTACAATTAGAATAATATAGAGTCGTATCCGATATTTATTTTAAATAAAGAGTATCTAATTATTAAATAATAGGATATATTATATATATATTCTATTAAGGGGAGGTAATCTTATTAATTATTTTATAAATAATTAATAAAGTACTTTAAGTATTATTCTAGTATTTAATTCTAATACTCCGTTTATTTATCCGTCTAGGAGTAGAAGTTAATAAAGAATTTATAATCGGTCCTTAATCTAGTAGAGAATATTCTTTAGAAATTAAAAGTAAATAATATTCTACGGTTATTATAAATTCTCTTTAATATATTATAATAACTAATAATTATTTTAATAAATAAATATACGAATTATTTAAAATTTATATCTTTAGTATATAGTATATAATAAGTTATTTTAATTAGTTTATCGATTATACTTATAATATAATATAATTTATTATTATTTCTATACGCCGAAGACCGTAGTAAATCGGTAACGAAGTTAATAATAATATCTAATTATACTCTAATCGGTACTAGTAACGGTAATAAGTCTTTATACTCGGCGTAGTAGTTAGGTTTAATTCGATTATATATTTCGTAGATTTTAATATAATTCGTTACCTAATTAACTAGCCCGGGCTAGAAGAATTAATGAATTATAATTATTATAATTTTATCTTTAACGAAGTATCCTATAATCGGGTTATTATAGAAGGTTTAGAGGACTCAAAGTCGGAGGCTCTTTAAAATATATAAACGCGATTCTTTATAATAAAGAAGGCCGTTTTTTTAAAAGAAATATTTATTATCTTTAATATTATTATTCTTTAATACTTTTTTAATATCGTTAATTAGGGTATAAAATAATATCTTTTTTTCTCCTTCTACTATATATATTTATAGGTCGGTATAAATATTAAATACCGCTTTACGAATTTCGTTTAAGGTTATTATAACGAGTTTAAAAAAATTAAATCGTTATATAACTCTCGCCGGGTAGGTAATCCTAATAATCTAGGTATTAATTAAGACCGTTTACGAGGTTCTTTTTTCTTATATAATACTTTATTATAAAATTAAACCCCGTAAGGAATTCTATTTAATAAATTTAATATTATATAAATAATTTAGTTCCTAGGAAGTAATAGAGGTTATTATAATTTATAATAATTTTAATAACTTTTTAGAATCCCTTAAAATAATATCTCTATATATATAATCTTTCTAAAATAATTAGGAGTTCTCTATTATATATAATATAATTCTTTTTTAATAATTTAAATTTTCTAAAGTAAAAAGCGACTACTTTAAATATCAATAAAAATATTTTATTTTTATAAAAGGTTCGCTATAATAACGAATTTACTAATATTTATCTTTATACGAATTTCTTTAGAGTAGTCGAACTAAATTAAGAGTAGTATATCTAAAAATACTCTCCGGAGTTCGTCGAAATTATTCTAGATATCTTCGTTCTATTTAAAGGAGGTATATTTAATAAGGTCTATTATAAAGATTATAATCTATATTTATAAAATTTATAAAATCCTAGGAAGGATTATACGTTTTTAGTATAATATAATATAGGTTAATCTTAGATTATAATAACTTTATTAATATTTATCGCTATATTATCCTAGGATATAATGAATCCGAGGTACTTTAACCGTTATTTATTTAAATATTTATTTTTTTAATTTAATATATAGCCCTATACTACGGAGGCGCTCGAGGATTTATTTAATATAATTTTTATACTCTATAAAGTCCTCCGAATAAACGAGAATATTATCGAGATAAATAATAATAAATTTATCTAGTAGGTCCGATATAGCTTTATTAATATAAGACTAGAAAATCGAGGGTAAATTCGTTATACTAAAGAGTATAACCTAGTATTCGAATAATTTATATTTAATATAGAAAATAGTTATTTATTCGTCTCTCTTTTAGATATAAAAGAATAAATACTTTTTAGGATAAATTTCATAAATTATTATATCTTTCCTAGGTAGTCTAGGATAAGGTTAATAAATAGAATAAAATATTTATTTTTAATAATAATAATGTTAAGACCTTAATAGTTTATATAAAATTATAGTCCGCCGTCTTTTTTCTTAATAAATAGTATAGGTATCTCGGCCGAGGATTTAAACTATTTAATAAACCTACTTTATAAATTCTAGTCGATATAGTTTTTAAATATTTTAAATTTAGTTTCCGTTAAGTTATATTATAATTTAAAAGAGGGTATTTTACCCGGTTTTAAATTAATTATATAATCTAGCGCTCCGCGATATAAAGATAATATTTCCTTAACGGTTTTATTAAAGATATCCGCGTAATCTTTATAAAATTATAAGAGTATAACGATTATAAAGGCGTTATTCTTTTTAAGGTTTAAAAGATATATTTAAATAAATAAATAAATAATAATTTCTTTTTATTTCGTTAACGAAATCTAAGGCCTAAAGTATTTAATATTTTTAGGAATCTTCATCTTTTTTATTTTTTAGTCGATAAAAGAGTTAACTATTTATAGTTATAATAAGTTTGAAATAATTCGATCTTTTATATTAATAACTCTAAAAAGGTATTTTATAGGTATACTATCGTTAATTTTAATATATAAATAATAGAGATAATTATTTCTTTATAAACTAATTTTTATACTATTAACGCCTAATACTCGGGGGGATATATAGTCGATAAAGAATATATTAAAAGATTTAACGAAGAAATTCGATATAAAGCTTATTATATTACCGTAGTTTATTATACTTTCCGAGAGGATAATTATATTAATACGGGGGTATTATAACTATATACTTTTATAAAGATATTAGGTTTAATTAATTTTAATTTTAAAAAGATATAACGTCGTAAATACGGCGGCGCCGCTTTTTAATATAAATTTTAAAATTAATAATCGCGAGATTACTTTTATTACGACCGATTAAAGTTTTTAAATTTAAAGAGTATAAGATATTTAGGGTCTCCCTTTTAATAATTAAAATTATCGTAGTTTAGGTAGATTTTTTTATTTATTAAATACGACGTCGTTCGCGTTTCTTTTCGTCCGTAGTATAGATACTAGGGTTATATATATTATTATTTATCCTATTCTAAAAAGATTTCCGGTTCTATTTAATAAATAAGAGTTCGGGTTTATCTTTAAATTAATACTTTAATCGAACTTTACTCGCTTATAATTTAACGCGGCGCTATATTCGTCTCGCGAATATTTATTAATTTTAAGATAATTTTCCGTTTATTATATTAGGGTCTTAAAGTTTATAAACGTATCTAGTTAGGCTCCGGGGTAGAGTAAGTATATAATATTATATATTATATAATTTAGCTTCCGGCGGAAACTTATATAAATAGTAGATTTATTATATTCGAGCTCCGTTATTACGGATTCGAATTAGTTAAAAAAGTTCTAGACTCGTTTATTAACTTTTATAATTAAGCGTGTTATAACTAGTTTAATTTCTAGTTTTATATCTAATAATCCGTAATTATTTATTAATTAAATTTATAATTTTAGTTAATTCTTAAAACTCTCGGTATCTCTAGCTAGGTATACTCTTTAGGTATAATATTTTAACTTATAATAAAAATATACTATAACGGTTTTCGTTTAAATAAATAGATTTTGGATATATTATAGTTCGAAGATATTATTAACTTCTATATATTATAAACGGATATCTATTATACTACGGTTCGTTTTATATCGGTATAAGTCGAAAGTAGAGGGCTTTTTAATTTTAATCTTTTTTTAATATTCTCTATAAGCGCTATAAATAATAGGGGGGTCGTTCCAATAATATAATATTAATACCGATCGTCCGAATAAAGGTACTAGAGTAGGTTATTATAAATTTTCGGTAGTTATATTATTAATTATAGTAGTTTCTAGTTAATTAATTCTTTTTTAAAGAGTTATAAATTATATCGAGGTAACTAAGTATCTAAATATTAATAATAAATATATATCGTTATTTAGTAGTACGGTACTATAATATTTTATTAAAGAGGACGATATTTCGGTTAAACCGCCTAAGGTCTATAATTATTTTATTTAAAATAAAATAAAATATTACGAGAATAAGTACGTTAGGGTTAGAGATTTAAATAATAATATATTATTATATAAAGAGGTAACTATGAACTAGTTAGGATTATTAGGTAATGAGTAGTATTAAACCCCGGCGCGTTAAACTCCCTAATACTCCTATAATACCTAATCTTTAATAAGAATAAACTAATCTTTATTAAATATAAATTAATTTTCTTTAAAATACTACTCTTTATTTTTACCGATAATAAAAGTAGATTATTTAATAAATATTATAGGTTTAGAAGTCTTTAATCTTCGTAAAGATACGGAATTATATTCTTAATACTTAATTAAAGCCTAGATTTTAATATATATTTCCGCCTCTAAAAAACCCTTTTTATAGAATAAATTCTAAATACTCTTTAAATTAACCTCTCGGATATTATATAATATTATAACGTAATAATTAATATTATTTTAAGAGTCTTTATCTAGATATCTATAAAAGAATTTATTATTACCGGCTCTTTTATTATTAATAAACTTTATTTTTATATACTCTAAACCGACTCTTTATACTCTACCTCTATTAGACTACCTTATATAGACTTATTATAAATATATCTAGGTTTTTATATACTCGTCGAAAAAGGGTTTATAATATTTACTCTCTATAAATTCTTTTATCTTCTTTATTATTATAAACTCTAATTCGCGTCTTAGCGCGTCCGGTTTCCGTAATATTAATATATATTTACTAACGTCTTAAATTAAAGTAAGTATAATTACGAAAGACTACGAATAATAATCTTTAATAAATTAAGAGTAAAATATAACTAAAGACTTCTAGTAGTATTATTAATTATTAAATAAAGTATAATTAAAGACTTCCGGTAATATAATTAATTATTAAATAAAATATAACTAAAGATTTCTAGTAGTATTATTCATTATTAAATAAAATATAACTAAAGTTTTTAGTAGTATTAAGTTTAGAGTAAAGTATAAATAAAGTCTTTAATAATCGATATTATAATAAAACTACTAGTACTAAAAGAAGAAATAATTAATAAGGCCTTTTATATATTATACTAGAGTAGGAGCTATAATAGAGTCTAAGAACATCGGAGTTTTTAGGGAAAAGAGAAGAGAAATAAGAAATTAAAGAGTATACGAGTTTTAGCGAGTTTAGTAGATACTAGCGAGTTATAATAATACGAAATAAATAATCGGAAATAATAATTAACTAATAGAAGACCGTAGAAAATATATATACTTTAATAAGGTTTATAGATTTATATATTTTTACTTTATATTTAATAATAACGGTATACTCTTTTAACGGAGTAAGACTTTTATATATTTATAGAAATATTAAAGTAGTATAAATATTACTATATATTATATTAAATTCATATTAATATAGAATAAAGAAATAATCCGCGCCTACTATATCTTTATTATAGGATCGGATATTATATTTATTATCTAACTCTTTATTTATTTTATTCTATTATCTTCTATATTAAATCTCTATCCTATTAACTATCGTAAAGTTATTTTAGTTATATAGTATTTATAGTTAGGGGCGGATCCTAGAAAACTATTTTTATATCGAAGTCTTTTTAAAGTTTTAATACCTAGGAAAAAGAGATCCCGATAATAAATTATATTATTTATATTTAATAAACTAATTATATTTAAGAACGGGGAATTAAGAGATAAATTAACTAGAATTATATTTAATTATAATACTCGTCGATTAAAACGAGACCTAAATAAAGATTTAAAGGCGGAAGATACTTTATTTTCTAATAATTCTAAATAAATAAATAATATATTCTTTTAAATAAAAGCTAGTTAATAAGAATCTAGGTTAAAGAAGTTGAATTTTAATTTAATTCTCTCTTAAACCCCCTTTTATAAAGTAAATCTTTATTATTAAAAACTTAGTTATAGTACTAGTTTTAATAAAAGACCTTTATTATACCCTAGTTTATTATATTTTAAAAGTCTTCCGTAGTTTTTTAAAAGTAATTTATCGTAATTTAAAATTTTTCTATAGTCTCTTAAAAGTAGTTTACTATACCCTAGAAATCTTCTATAATTCTTTAAAGGAATTTATTATACCCTAGAAGTTTTCCGTAACTCTTTAAAGATAGTTTATTATACTCTAAAAATCTTTTATAAACTTTATAATAACTAGTTAGAAAATACCCTCTATCTATTAAAATAATATAAAGTCTTATAATAATTTCTTAATTATATTATAACGGGATAACTAGATTTAGAGAAAGATTAAAAATTTATAAATAAATAAAGATATTAAATAAAACAAGATTATTAAGAAGTAATTTAAGCGGCTTAATAAAACTAAAGAATAAATATATATAGAATTTAATCTTTTTACTCGTCGTTATTTTTAAATATATTTATTTAATATTTATATTAATAAATTTATACGGGCCGTCTTTCTTAGTATAAAATCTAATAATCTTATATATAGGGAGGCCTAGAAGAGGATTTAAATATATTATAAATAATAAAAAGCGACTATTCTCTCGGCCGCTAATAAATAATAATAATATTTTATTATAATTTTAAAACTAAGCCGCTATAACTAGTTTTTAAAACTAGTTACTTTTAAAATCTTCAAAAGTATTATTAATTAAAAGTATAATAAATTATAACTAAAATCGATATTAAAATTTATTATTAATATAATAAACTTTAATAGAATTAGATCCGAAGGGTTATAATTCCTAAAATATAAATAATTATTAAAGCCTTTCGTATATATACTTTTTATAAATATCTTAGATACTTTTCTTTAACTAGTTATTTATTAATATATAATCGAGTTTTATAAAGAGTAACTCTTTAATTATTAATAATTTAAATACAATAAATATTATCTCCTTAACTTATTTAATACTTTATATAGTAAAGATAGTTTTTAATTAAATATTAATAATTATTTATTAAAGATTATTCTATATACGATCTAGAAGAAATATTAATTAAAATTAAATATTAATAAAAACTCGGATACGTTTAATATTAATTTAGATTATAGAGTTAATAAAGTTAATAAAGTTAGAATTAGAAATACTAATACTATTATTAATAATACTATAAATAATTCGGAATAAGATATTACGAGCGGTAATACTAGCGGGGACTTTATTAATATAGGATATATTACTATTTATAATAGTAATAACTAGGACGATAATATTAATAAATAGGATAATAATAGTAATAACTAGGTTAATAAGGATAATAACGATATTTCCGATAATTAATATAGTAGATACTACGGAAGGCTACTAGTAGTATCCGTTTTATTTAAATCTATATTACTTTTAATAATTATTTATATTTTTATAATACTTTAAAGTATTTATTTTAATAAAAGACTTTTATACGACTTTTACTTCTTTACTATTTATAATAATCTTTAAAAATATATATAATATAAATAATCTTTTAAGTAATATAGTTTACGGAGATAATACCCTAATAATATTAAAATAGTAATTTATTTATAATAATTTATTTATTTATAACGAATAATTTACTTATAATATATAACTATTTAAAAACTATTTAACGACCGTTAGGAATTTTCCTACGTAATTAATAGTAGTTAATAAGTTCTTAACTGTTTAATAATAATTTAAAAACGAGTTTAAAACGATATTCTAACTATAAAAATCCTAAACCCTTTTATAAACTAGTATTTAACTATTTTATAACCGAAGTTTAATCGACTTAAGTCTTGGCGGAAGGCCTAGATAATATTAATATTAAAATATTTATATATAACCTCCTCCTTTTTCGAATTTATATTAGAAGATATATTAGAAAATATATTTAAAAAAGTCGTAAAATCGAGCTTAAGAGATTAAAGAGTTATATATAATATATTATAATTAAAAACTAAATCCGCGGCGGGATTAATAACGGGGTTAATAATAATTTTAAAACTTATATTAAAATTAAAATTAAAATTATTAAAATTATAATCCGATTTAAAGAAAGATTTAATAATATTTTTAAATAATAAACTAGACTAAAAGATATTAATATATAATGTATATTAACTTTATATATTTTTTATATTATAACGAATTATCTCTTTAATCTTTTTTAAAGATATAATAGTATAAATTAATAATTATTTATTTATTTATATTATATTAACGAGATCGGATTTACTAGATCTTTTCATATATATATAAATCTTAACGAATTTCTTATAATATATAATCCGACGGCGAAGTATATCTAAAAAGTCGTATAATAAATAATAAATAAATAAAGTATTAATATACCCGCGGTATAATAACGGAATATAATAATATTAATTACGTATCTCTATAGAATAAAATATAACGGCCTACTAAATAAAGATAGTATAATAATTAATAATAGTTATAAAATTGATTTACGCGGTCGCTATAAGAGAAGTTATTATAACCGATATATTTTAAATAATATAAATAATAGGCTTCTCAAAGAGTCGCGGAAGATTATTAATATTTTATAATCTTTAAACGAAAAATTATAATAAATATTTATAAATTCGATACTATTAAAATATTAAATTATAATAACGAGTTATTATTATAATATTAATACTCTATTAAATAAAGTAAAATAAGAATTTTAGAAATTAATAATAAATAATATATATATATAATTCTTTTAAAATTAGATAAATTTAAATAAAACTAATATTAATAAAGAAAAGAAACTATTATATTAATATTTAAATTAAAAGTTATAATAATATCGATTTTATCCTTTATTAAGATACTATAAATTTTATAGTCGATAAAGTAAATATAAAGTATTAAATCTATTTATATAATAAATTCGAAGATAAAATCGCGGTCTAGTAAATCTACTAAGGTAAAGACTAGAATTATAAATTCAATTTAAGATATAATACTAAATACTTTATAAAAGTAGATTAGACGGTATATATATTATCCTCGTAAATAAATCGTAATAAGAACGATAATATCGTAGTTTTCGATATATACTTTAGTATTATAATATTAATAACGATTTTCTTTAACCCGATAATATCGTTATTAATAAATATCTTTACTTCTAAATTATTAACAAAGTAGATCTCTCTCTATATATATTATAGTATTTTAGTACTAATATTCTTAACGCCGAGGACGTAGATAGAGATAATAATATATTTATTAATTTAATATATAGTAGAGCTAACGCCCTTAATACGAAGTAATAAAATTATCTTTCTAATTTATACCTTAGGTAATTAAGATAAGATCTAAGATTTATTAATTAAACTAATATTATATCCCGTATTAATATAGATTTCGTTCTCTTCCTCGTTTTTTTTAATAATAGGATTAAGCCTAACGGGTAGATAAATATAATCTTAACCTCGGAAAACGAAACCTATATTAAGTATAATAATATCGAAAGAATCGGAGTCGATAATTTTAATAATTATAATATTAATATCGATTATATTAGAGTTTAAAGATTTATCGTGTTAATTAACGGAAAGTTTTAATAAATAATCTCCTCGAAGGTATTTATAAAGTTTAGTCTTTAACGAGAAAAAGACTTCGTAATAATAATAATATATTTCAATATTAATAAAGTTAGTAAAGAATTTTTTATTAAAGAAGTTATTATTATAATAAAGATTACTCTCCTCTTAATAATTAATATAAATTCTCGCTAGTGTAATAGAATTCGTTTTATTTATTAATATTATTGATTTACTAATTAGTTTTAATATTTTTATTCTTAGTTAAGGCCTTATAAATTATAACTTTATTACGATAATAATTCTACTATTATTAAAGTCTACTTTAGTAATAACTTCTTTAAAATCCGTTTTAGAGTTATTAAACCGGAGTAATAAATATTAAAATCGAATCTAATATATTTAGGGCGCTAGTAATTTATAATTATTAACGCGGAGATAATAGAATAATTTATCAACTTTATTAACCTTATAACTAAAGAGTATAACGAGGGTTTTATTAGTTTTTATATTATTAATTATAATTATTAATATATTAACTTATTTAAATAAAGTAGAATTATAACTATTAATAATTAAAAGACTAGTACTACTACTATTTATTATAAAAGAATTAAGATTAGAAATTCGATAGTTAATAACCGAAGTATTATTAATATTAGTAGATTTAGTATATTGGATAATAACCTAAATATAATTAGTAGGCTCTCGTTAAGTACGGGTATTAAATAAAATAGAGATACTTTTACAATTTCCTTGAAATAATTAATAAAGGCGGTATATTATTTCTCAATATTATTTCTATTAATTTATAAATTAACCCTCTTAAAATTAAAGAGTTTAGTAGAGTACTATACTAGTACTACGCCTCTAAATAAGATATTAAGATTCGTCCGTATTATAATAATATTTTTAAATATAGTAAAATTATAAATATACTCGACGAATAATATTACGCTTCGATAATATACGTTCCTTTTAATAATAATAATATCGTTATTACTATATAATTTATTAAGGTAAAAATTAGAATAATTAAAATTACTAAAATTCTATTTATTATAATTAGATATTTCACTATCGGTATCTAGTATACCCGGTAGACTTTATAGGTTTTATAGACTCTATAATAGTAGTTACTAGACTAGTATTTAAATAACTCTTATAAGATACTACTAGAATTAATCCTACGTTATATTCTAGAAGTTAAAAATTATATCGACGTTACGGGTATTACTAGGGCCGATTAATTAATTAAAAACACCTTCTTTAATAAATATAGTTAATATATATAAAGATTATCGAGTACGCGAGTTCGAAGAATCTAATAATATCGAGTTTAGTATATAATTTCTAGAAAGAGTAGGAGTATTATTTATAAATAAAAAAAGATATTATTAAATTTACTATTTTAATCTCTAGGCCTTCTCGGAATTTTTACATTTAAATTATAAAGATATTAATAACTCTTTTAAAGATTAGTAAATTAATATATTATTAATATAAATAAATAGGAGGCTTTGTTAAAGTAATTTAATTAATTAATCTAGGAGCTAAAACTCTACTAGAGACTAAACGACGATAATATTTAATAATATAATCGATTAGATAGTTTATAAATTCCGGAACTTCGTCGATATATACTCGGTTAGTAGTGTCAACGAAGTTAGAGATCTAGAATATAAAAAGAAGATATTCGTTAATTAGATAAAGAAGGTCCGAAGTTAATTTATTAAAGATTTAAAGAACCGATAATATTAATTCTTTAATAAAGATACTAGTAGGACTTTAAATACTAGTAAAATACTTCGGTAAATATTTTATTTAACCGAATAATACTTTACTAGATTAATAAGATAATAGATATTATATTTTCGTTAAGAAATCTTACTTCGATAAGTAAAAGCGGGGTATTTATATATAAAGGAACTAAAAGTAAAATATTATTAAAGATTTAAAAGACTAGGATATATAGAGATAATAGAGTTATTTTTTATTTTAGTAACTCCCGTCCTACGAAAAACTTCGGCGTAAAGATAGTTATACTCGTATAAAATATTAGAAAGAGTAATATTCTACTTTAAACTAATTAATTAATAAAGACGTTAGTAAATAATAGAAGTCTTAATAAAGAAACTCATATTAAATTATTCGATAATTAATTAATATCGAATAAAGCCGTTACTACTATATTATAATATAGTAGTATTTGATAATATAAGTAGTAAAAGAGATATTATTCCTAAATATAAAGCCTACGTATTTATAGTAGTAGATATACTAGTTATATATAATATCGTCTACTACTTTACTAAATAACTATAATAATTAGACTTTGAATTCTTTTAAAATTAATAAATTAAATAACTTCTCGGTTAGAATTAATATAAATAAAAACATGAAGTTATCTGCGTTTATATACTCTATTAACGTAATATATTTATAATTATCTATATTTATTTAATATAAAGATTTATTCTACTTTTTTATTATAATTTATTAGTTTTTACTAATATTAATACGGAATTTAATTTTATTAAAATTATAGATATTATTTAAATCTACCTCGGTTTATAAATATATATCGCGAAAATATCTAAACTAGTTTAAAATCTCTTCTATTTTATAAAAATTCTTTCGTTATATTATTAAAATATTTTATCGGCGTAATTTATATTAAAGATTATATTTTAAAAAGCGCGTAAATTAGTAATTTTCTATATATATAAATAAGTTTAGGCGCTCGCGTAAATTTCAATTTTTATAATTTTAAAAATATCGCGTACTAGTACGATATATATAAAGAATTAATATATTATAAATATTAATATATAAAATTTTCTTCTTTTATTATAAGCGCGAAATAATAATTTTATTTAAATTTAACTCTATTAAATTAGTTTTAAAACTATATATATAGGAAGTAAAATTAAATAATTAACTAGTTAATATTAAATCTAATTCTAAAGAGAATAATTATAAGAAATTTTTAAACGCGTATCTTTTTTATAGTATATAATTCGGTTATAATTTAAAGATAATATATAAATAAAAAGATAATTATTAAAGAGTTTAGAAAATTTCATTATAGAGTAATATTAATATTGAAGTAATTTATACTAGGATTCAACTCGAGTCAATACCCGCACGATTATATTATATATAAATAAATTACTTAATTAATAATTCTATATTAAAAAAATTATATAAATATTATAAAGAGGTATTTACGTACGAGATAAATTAGAAATATTAAGAGTAGAAAGACTTTTCTTCGCTTAATATAAAACGTTATTAAAACTTATATTTATAATAAATAATTACTACTAGTCTATAGGAAGCGTAGTTAAATTTTCTTAGTAGAAAATATACTACTTAATAACCCGCTACCGAAAATAATCTACTAATTCAAATCTACTAATTCAAAACTACTGATTCAAGCCTGTTAATTCAGCCTACTGATTCAAGCCTGTTAATTCAGCCTACTGATTCAAGCCTGTTAATTCCAACCCTACTGATTCAAGCCTGTTAATTCAGCCTACTAATTCAAGCCTGCCAATTCAAGCCTGCTAATTCAAGCCAATAGCGTGTAGACGAATAAGTAGCTGTCAACCGAAAGCCAATTTCATCGGCACTGAAAAGACTTGACATGAGAGTTTTAGATAATACACTGCTCGACTTCAGCAAGCCATTTTCATGAAACGCGCAGCCTATCTCGTTTGCTTTTGTAAAAATCCCTTATGCCCTTACTTGCCGTTGCGTGGGCTTAAAATTCAAAGAAACATTCTTCGCTGCTCTTGCAGCAGCAATTGCGAAGAAGTGACTGTCTCCCTTCTGCTTCACACTGTCCATGACAACATCATTATCCACCATACTGCTCATGGAGCCTCCATGAGACAGCGATGGGCTTCCACCTGAGCTTCCCTTGAAAGCGGTAAGGACACTCTTGCCAGACCCATAACGCTCAGGAAGCTTTGGTGACTCGCCCAAATCGGATACGGAGTGAAAACCTTCTGAGAGATGTCGATATGGCCTTGATTTCAAAGCTGATCCGGAGATCGATTCATTTCCGAGTGACTCGTGTGATTGATCACGTGGCCTGCCATTGTCCGCGACCACTGCCAGTGGGGTAGACGCCGTTCCCTGAGACCGAATGCTGATCTCCGATGTTTCCTTGAAGGGCGCAGAATCAGTAGAATCATCACCCGGCGCGAAAGAGAAGCCTCGGCGATGACCACTCTTTGACACTATCACCGAATGCTGAAGATCGTCCATATCCATGGAACTTTGCGCAGCGTTTTGCGGCTTACCAGCTATGAAGGTGTTGCCGAAAACTCTTGCCGAAATCGGCTGTGTGACTTTGTTCATAGTACTGTGATGTGCTGGACTGCAGCTGGGTATAGGTAACAGCTTGACCTCCCAAGGAACCCTTTCTGGCGCGTAGCCCTCAGGCAGGGAAAGCTTGTTTCTGGACCGCAAGGCCATGCTCGGATCGCTATTGGTAGTGCGATCGTACGGTGTTGACCCTGAGAGTTCGTCTTCCTCGTCTGAGGAGAAGTCACTCCCCGCACTCGTGGTATCGTCATCGAATTCCCCAGTTTCAGACGCTTGTAAGAGATTTCGCGTAGGCACATGAATGCCCCGCGCAGGTGTGCCAGTATTAGTGCGCCGGCGTGATGGTGGTAGACATTTGTGATACTTGGAAGCTGAACACCATCAGAATAATCAAATCTATCGTTTCAAAACGACTAACCTTTGAATCGGGCCTTGACGGTTGTACCTTTGTCATCACGAAAATTCTGTCCGGAGCGACTGTGGTCAAGCTTGGAGAGTGGAGCCACTCCTGCTCTAGAACCTGGCTTGGTGAAAGTCTTGACGTCTTCTTGACCAGCGAGAAGAGTAGGCCTCCTGGCTGTATCGTTCGGTAGTCCCACATTGCCCTCCGACGACCAGAAGATTAGAGCTCGATGAAACTCTTCGGTATCTGCACTGTGACATTCCGTCTCGGCTTTGAGTTTCGCTTCCAATTGCTTCTTCTCGATCTTCAATTGATGGTAGTCTTCTAATAACTGCATAAGAAAGCTGTTGTAGCAAGCCGGTAGCTCTTTAGATGGGTTTATCAAGACGTGTTTGTGTAGGGTGGAGCACGTGAGCTCCAAATCGGGCTTATAGACTTCGTCCTTTCCTTCGAGGTTCGACCAGTCGACAGTAGGCCATCCAGGCTCCCTGATGGAGGAGACTATACGGTGTGTATTGAGATAGGTGGTGAACGAGGCAAGACTCCTTCTGGGTCGTGGTCGAATGGCATTCTCGGTTGGGGATGTGGACAGTGGTGTGCCATCTGAGGGAGGTAGCTCGTTGTTCAAAGTCTCTGCTGGTCTAACCCTTGTACGTTGGGTGCTGAAACGCCATGTCTGGATATCGTTCATGATGACTGTGAGTAGTTACAGTGGACAGACAGTATGAGCCGTTTTGGGAAATTGGAGGACAGTCGATGAATTTGTTGAGAGGAGTTGGGGGTTGATGAGATTCGTGTATGCATTTTGAGATGAGACAGGGAAAGAAAACAAACACCACAATCTAGCATTGGTGAAGTGCTTTATCCATGCATTTGCGAGTCCCTTCTAGAACATTACGTCTGCATGCTCGACATACGCCAAGCGAGTGGTTAAGGAAGGGGCTCAAAATAGGGAATCGTGCAGTCGTTTACATTGGTAAGTGCAACCATCCTTTGTGAGACGGGCGACACCTACGAGATCATTCATTGCCTTACCAGACTTGGACTTTTCTACACCCGAGCCGACGTCTGTGGATACGGACGGTACAGATGGCTTTGCAGTCTCCATGATTCTCCGAGGCCGTATAGCATCTCACTTCTGACTGTGTGAGAATTGCATTCGAGTGCATTCTTGATCCTCCTTCATACTGCAACGCCTTGGTCTTTTGGCCATCTCGCAGGATTGGGCAGGAAATGCGCATTTCCCAGACGAAGCAGCCACTTATCGGGAAGTCGCTGTTTTTGTCAGCCATTTTCCATGGCGAAATTGTATTGCATGAGGATAGAGCTACAAACTGTCGAAGCCTTAGAACAGAGAAGAGGAAGTGGTTCTCGACGCCAAAGAGGAAAGAGGAAGCACCCGGCCTGCTAAGGTAGGGTTGCTGAACGAGCTCCCTAGACCGATAACCATTAGTAGACCGTATACTTAGTATAATAGTATAATAACGCGTACTTAAAATCTTATATCTACTAGATAAAAGGTAGTCGAAAAGTTACGGTAGAAAAAATATTAAAATTATATTAACGCGTCTATTTTAATATCGTATATTTATTATTTTACCTCGATATAATTATATTACTCTCTAAAACACTAAGCCTAACCTTCGAAAAATATATATAATTAAGAAATATTAATACTTTCGTTATTTTAAGACTAAATTTAGTCGATTTAATCGATTTTCTTATAGGAGTATATCTACGGTATTATATTTATTAAAGATAGAAGTTACTAGTTTCTATCGGAAAAACAATTTTATTTAATCGCTATTTAATTAGTATATAACACGTATTCTATAACCTTAGTAAATCTTAGTACTAAGATTTTAGAGTTAGAGTTAAGGTCTACGCGAGAGAATTAAATTTAATTCTAAAAGTAACTTTCTAGCCCTATAAGATAATACTAGTAAAAATCTAATTAAAAATTCGGAATCTAAATTAAAAACCGATTTTGTTACTTACTTATATCTTTTTATAGAGGCCCTAGTCTAAATACTATTTAAAGTTAAATTCTAAAAAAAAGTTATCTAATTAATATATAATACGCTTAGAATACGGGATATAAACAAATACGTATTTCTAGTATTTTACGTACTTTAGATACAAAATACATAGAAATCGGAGTTTCCGAATTTACTAATATTACTACTATTTCTATATATATATTAATTATTATTTTTATATATATTTATTACTACCTCTATATATATATATATATATAGTTATTACTACCTCTATATATATATATATATATAGTTATTACTACTTTTATATATATATAGTCGTTACTATCTCTATAGATTCTTTTATAAATATAATAATTCGCGGCTATATTATAATTATACTCGCGGTTATTAACTTGATATAGAGAGGGTATCTAAAATATATAAAGAAATAAAAAGTAATTTTCTAAAGAAAGAGAATATCTCTATATTAAAACTCTTTACTAAATTTATTAATAGGACGCTAGTAACTTTATCTATAATCTAGAGTTATTAATAATATTCTATGAATTACTTTTACTAGGAAAAGTTATTAATAAAATATTATTAACTCTATCCGCGCGGGCGGTAACTCGGTTTTCAATAAAAAGTTTTACAATTTACCGATATTATATTAATAGAGAAAAATAGAATAAATTATTATAATAATATCTTTCTCTTTTTTATATTCTATAGTTTAAAAAATATATACTATCCGGTTTTAAAGAACGCGTATATCGGTAAAGCGAGAGACTATTTAGGTAGAAAAGTATAACGGATATAAAATTTATACGGAAGATACGTATTTAATACTTCGACTCTTTTTATACGAGCTCCGTATAGCCGGTATTTAATAATAATTAAGAAACTAGTACGTACAAAATATAGCGCTATACTAGCGCTATATTTTATATATATAAAGTTTAAGGTTTAAGTTAATACTCGTAGAGTTAGAAATTAGAATAATACCGAAAAATGCGCTATATACGTAAATTACGCGCTGAGTCTATATTTTTCTATTTTTCGTCTATATAGTCTCCCCGCTTTACCGATATAGTCGTAAATATTAAAGTATTAAATAAGATTATTATAATTAATATTTACTCGGTCTCTTTATAACTAGATATCTTAGCGCTTTTTAATAAATATTATATATATCTCAATAATCGATATTATTATATTCTTCTATTAATAGTAGATTAAATAATATTATTAATATTATTTAATAATAGTTATTTATAGAGGTTAAGAGATATTTAATATTTTTATTATAAATTATAGAAATTCTCTTATTTATATTTAATATATAGTCGACCGTATCCTTCGTTTCTACCGAAAGTTTTATCGTATATATATAAATAATAATTCTAAATCTTTGATATATATATCGAGTATTTAGTACTAGTATTCTAATATTATTAGATATAAATATCTCTATTTCTATTAAAAAGTCTTTTCTTAATTATTTATTCGCTAGTATATTAAATTAATATGTTAATACTCTAGATCTTATTATAATCAAAAATAAACTAGTAATTATAAAGAATCTTTAATTTCCTCGAATATTTTAAATACTAGAATAATGTCTTAGTATAATAAACTACTTAAAGTAGTATATTCTATATTATATAATAATAATTAAATCTTTATAAAACCGTAAAATATTATTAGATTAATATTATCGAAATATATAAGACGAAATTATATAGGGTAATACTCGTAAATATATAATAAAAAAATTCTTTATTAATATATTTACGCCGGTAGAGTATAATATTAATAAATATTTATAGAGAGTCTTCGCTAGTTTTATTATACTTACTATATTATATTAATTAAAAGAGATCGTTATTTATTAATTTTATTACTAGTAAAGAATAGGGCTTCGGTATATATATATATATATATATTATATTAAAAACGGCGCTATCGATTCGGTAATACTAAAATAAATATTATTATAATTTATTCTCTTTTTATTAAGATAACTAACTCCGGCCGAGACTAGGTATTAATTTATAAAGTTAGAAATAATAAATCTTATATATATCGGAAAGAAAATTCGCTATATTATCGAAATAACTAGTAGTAATATTATTATAATTATCTATATTATCTACGCCTCTATTAGAGGAATTATAAAGTAGATTTTTATAAATATTATTTTTATAAATAAATTAAATCTACGCCTTATCCGAGTTTTAAAATATTTTTAATATTTTAATCTCGACGTTAAAGATAAACCTAGTAAAGTAAATATTATATTAAATACTCTATTATATCTCGCTAATTATTTAAATAAAGGAATCGATTTTTAATACTCTATTAATTATATTTTTAATTAATATTATCGCGGTAAATAATAAATTTAAAATACGAATATATAGTTATAATACGGAATTACGCTAGGCTAGGATTTTCGCTATAGTAGAGAAAAATACTAAACTTAATAAGAATACGACTAGGTTACTATATAAATTAATAGATAATTTACTCTATTATAATAACATCGAAAATAATAATCTACGCCTATATACTTACTTACCGCTCTAGAATATAATATATTCTAGAAAATATATAATAATCTAGGGTATCCTAGCTATATTAGAATTTATAAAAAACTCGTAAATAATATTTATATATTTAATATTTCAACGAAATTATATAAATATCTTAAATATTACCCTCACTATTATTTATACTAAATATTAAGATATTAATTATATAAATCTCTATAACCGATTTATTTATTTAGTAGATCTTTCTATATAATAATTATTAATTTTATTCTAATACTCTTGAAGGCTTTAATAGGAAAGAATTATATTATATTTATTATATATAATTTTAATAAAGTAGTAATATTAATTACGAGTTAAATAGACTAAAGTAGGCCTTAATAAATTTACTAATTATAAACTCGATTACTCTTATTAGATTAGGGTCTACTAGCCGCTATTATCTCCGATCGTAACTATCGATTTATTAGTTAACTATAGAAGTAGATTATAAATAAATTTAAAATCGATATATTATATTTAATTATCTATTACTCTTAAATTAACTATTAGTCTAAAAAGTCGAATAAAGTAATCTAGATTATATTACGCTATATCCTTTCTACTTTTAATTATAATAAATAGTTAATAATATTATCGTATTTATATAAGGCGTTGAATAATTTTATTAAATATAATAATATATATTTAATACCGATAAAGATCTTATCTAACTTTGAAATAAAAGAATTAGTAAATTTACTACGAATTAATAAATCTAACCTCGATAATTTTAAAGTAATTAATATTTTAATTATCTCTATAAAAGACTCTCGTAATAAGAAACTCTCTAATATAGAAATACCTCTATTTATTATATAAATAAATATAGAAATTCTCTAGTATAAATTTGCGAGATACTAAATTTCTTAATATAGAAATCTTTAATATAATTTACCGCCCCGAATATATTAACGCCTAGGATATAATTACTTTTATATTTATTTGAATAGAGAAATAATACGATACTCGCTATAAATTAATATTCTTTAAAATAGAAGATATAGTTTATATATATTTATATCGCGGTTATTAAATAATTAATATTCTCTCGTATAAAACTAGTTAATAACTCGTTAGTTTATTCTAAATTACTAAATATATTAAGAGATTTATATATCGTTTATAATTACCGTTTATTATAATTATATATAATATTATTTTAATTATATACTCAAAGTTTATTATAGTCTCTACGGAAGACTTTTATAATAAATATTCTAAAGTCTCTAAAATAGTCGTTGTCGATAACGAAGAAGAATATAAAATAGAAAAGTTAGTAAAGAAGCGATAACGTCGGTTCGGAAAAACGAAGAATAATATAATATAATACTTCATCTAGTAGAAAGAATATAGATTTAAAAGAGATAAATAAATAATTATTAAATAATTATAATATACTTCCGAGGTAATAAATAAATTTAAATAAATTTATAACTAGTCTATTAATATTACCGGCTAGGTATAATAATTAGATATAATAGAAATAATTATATATTTAAATATTCTTCGTTTTAGCGGAATACTTTATTATAATATAATTATTAAAACGATAATTTTCTTTTTATTTAATAACAATTAATATAACTAAATTATATTATAAGTTTAGTTTTTTAATACTAAAGACTATTTATTTAAATAGTTACTCTCGGTTTTTTTAAATTTATTATTATAATTAAAAGAGTCCCCGAATAAATCCCTCTTTTGAATTAAAATTATAATATTTATAGAGATTGTAACTTTATAATTTATTTAGTAGTTTAATTATTATTAACGAGTTTAGTTTTTAGTTCTTTAATTAATAATCTTTATATCTTAGTATTTTTAAATATCCTCGGTCGAGTTCGATTAATTTATTCTTCTCTTTATAATAATTACTACCTCGTATTATTTCTTAAATTTTAAAATTCGGAGAGTCTAGTTTACTTCTCTTATTATTATTAATATTAAAGTAATTTATCGTCGCCTAGTTCCCCTATATTAAAGTTTATTCTAAATATATTTATTTCTAATATATATTATTATATAAATTCCTCGATTTATTAAAATATTAATACTAGTCGGTTTAATTTAATATATTTAGTTTTAATAATTTTATTTCTTATTTCTTATTCTTTATTTTTATTTTTATCGAATAATCTCTCTTTTTAAAATAATATATTATAAATTAAATTTTATAAGAATTAAAAGAGAGTTTTTATAAAAATGAAAATATTTTTAATATATATTTTATAAACTCGTCGAAGTTCTTTCGAATTATAAAATTTAAAATATACGAAAAAAGAGATCCTATACTCGAATTAAACTAAAATAAAAATTATAATAAAATAATTTAAAGTAGACAAGGAGTTATTTAATTAAATATTAAATAAGGTTTTATATTTAAAATTCTTATTACTCTAAAGATGGATTCTAGATTTAAAATAAATTAATACTTTAATAAAATTAGATTATTTATTTCTAAATAAATAAGACTTATTTTAAACGAGATTAAAATAATTTTATTTATTTAATAAATTAAAAATTAATAAAAATAGTCTTATCGATATTAATATTTTCTATAATATAAACGAGTATTATTTCTTGAAAAAGGATTTTTCTAATAATAATCTCTTTAGAGAGGGTTTTTCCCCTCTTTTATTTCCTAATTATTTAATAGATATTTTAGAGAGAATAATAAAGATTCTATTTTTATAAAAATTAAAAAAGAGTAGTTTATATATTATATTACAAAGTCAAATTTTAAAGACTTTAGAATAATTAATATAGTTAAGTTATTTATTATATTATTAAAACTAGTTTATCTCGTAAATAAATATATTCGGATTTTAGTTTCCTAAAACCTCTATTAATAATAATAAATAATTATTAAATATATTAAATTAATAGAATTTAGGAAGTAGTTATTATAAGTAATAATCTCGATTATTTAAACTTTAAATAAATAGCGCTATTATTATTATCTTCGAGAGGAAACTACGCGATATTTTAATATTTTATAATCGATATAATAGTTATTCTTAATACTTTAAAATTTAACCTCGTATAATTAATTTTAATTTAATTTAGACTTTATTTAATTACGATATTAATACGGGTTTATTACACGAATTATTTATTATATATATATTTATTTATCGTTAATATTTATTTTATATAAATTTTAGTATACGGGTTATATATTTAATATTTCCGCTCGTAGTTATATAATTAAATATAAACTAGATCTTAACCTAGTTACGAATATTAATATAATTCGAAAAATTATTTATAATATAAATAACTTTACGATATATTTCATTTATTTTAACTATAGAATTTTATAGAATTATTAATACCGACGTTAAATAAATAACCCGCGTATTAAAATTTAGATAGAGTAACTATTAATATTAAATAGAATAAAATATAAACTAATAATATAGTTAAAGATAAATATATAATAAAATCATAGATCGGTATATAGTAACTTAATAATAGATTTATAATTAATAGTATAATAAAGTTATAATAGAGTAAATAATAAAGTTATATATAATATATATTATAAAATAAACTAGAATAGAGTATATTATAGAGTAATAAAAAGTATATTATAAAGTAATTATAGAGTATATTATAGAGTAGTAATATAATATATTATAAAGTAATAATAAGGTATATTATAGAGTAGTAATAAAATATACTATAAAGTAATAATAAAGTATATTATAAAGTAATAAAGAATTATACTATAGAGTAATAATATGGTATATTATAATATCGGTAAAGCGGGAGACTATATAAGAAGAGTCGAGGTATTAAATACGTATTTTACTACTTTAGGCGGAAAAATAATAAAAAGAGAATATTATTATTAAAAAAAAATTATTTAAAAAAAAACTTAAAAATAGTAACTTCGGATTTAAGATTTTAAATCCGTGATTTTCTACTAGCGCCGGGTAGCTCGTTAATATTATATAGAGTATTATAACTACGTTAATTTAATTTAAATTTTAAATTACGTTAATTTATAAAAATTATATACGCGTATAATACCCTCTAAACTAGCGCGGTATTATAGACTATATAATTCACTTATAATTATATATATCTAATTATAAACCGGTACTATTTAGACTAATTTATTCTAATTTATTTAAAATTATTTAAAATAAATCGAGGTACTAAATATATATTTAGTAACTCTAGTATTAAATCGATCTTTAGGGTTAATATATAAACTAAATAAATCTAAATACCTTTTCCGTCTTTTTTAATAGAATATAGGTTACCGCTTTATTAATAAAAATTAAAATAGAAAATAATATAGAGTAGTAATAAAATATATTATAAATAATATTATAGAGATACCCTCTTTATTTATATAGATATTCTTTAAATCGCTAGATAAATACTCCCTCTATATTAAATTAGTATCGGCGGTTATTATAATAAAATATAATAAAATAATTTAAATTACGCGGGTATATAGGAGTAAAACTACTACTTTATCTCTAATACCGTTAACGACGACGACGTTATATATATCTATATTCTAAATAGGTAGATCTTTAGATATAATATCTATTTAAATAATATAACGAGTATTTAAAAATAGAGTTATTATAGAGTAAATATAAATAGGATTTTTGTTATTTTCGCCTTTATTCTAGTTAAAAAAGCGCTTATAATAGAAACGCCTAGAATTATTTAAATCCGACGTCTTTTTAAAAAGAAAAAACTATTTTAGCGTCGCTAAGTTAATTTAACTACTAAGTTAATTTATTAAAATTTATTCTCGTTTATAGTAAAGTAAATTAATTACTTTTAAGAGAAAGAAATAACGACGATATATTAATAAAATAGTAAACCCGTATTTTACTAAAAAAGATAGAAAAGATATTTAGATTTATTTAATTTGTATACTAGCCCTAAAGATCGATTTAATACCGAAGTTATTAAATATATATTTAATACCTCGATTTATTTTAAATAATTTTAAATAAACTAGAATAAACTAGTCTAAATAATACCGGTTTATAATTAAATATATATAGTTATAAATAAATTTTATATAGTCTATAATACCGCGCTAATTTAGGGGAGTATTATACGTATATATAATTTTCATAAATTAATATAATTTAAAATCGGAGTTAGATTAGTATAGTTATAATACTCTATATAATCTTAGCGAGCTACCCGACGCTAGTAGAAAATTACGGATTTAAGATCTTAAATCCGAAGTTACTATTTTAGGGTTTTTATTAAATTTTTTATTTTTATTATTAATATTCTCTTTTCGTTATTTTTCCGCCTAAAGTAGTAAAATACGTATTTAGTACTTCGATTCTTCTTATATAGTCTCCCGCTTTACCGATATAATATTAATAATAAGTATATTAATAATTATAATAACCGCCGCTATTAATTTATTATAGAGAGGGTATTTATATAGTAATCTAAAAAGTATTTATATAAATAAAAAAGGTATCTCTATAGTATTACTCTATATTATAAAATAATAACGGGGTATATTATCGGGTAGGAATAAAAAATATTATAAAATAATAATAAAATATATTATAGAATAATAATAAAGTATATTATAGAGTAGTAATATAGAATATTATATCGGTAAGTCCGGAAACCCTAATTTCTACGTATTTTATATCGAAAATACGTAAAATACTAGAAATACGTATCTATTTATGTCCCGTATTCTAAGCGCATTATGCACCGATTAAGTAGCGATTCTATAGCGATTCTACAACTTTTTTTTTAACTTTGACTTTTTATAGTATCTAGACTAGGGCCTCTATATAGGAATATAAATATATTACTAAATCTTTTTTTAGCCTAAATTCCGAATTTTTAATTAGATTTTTACTAGCGTTACCCTATAGGGTTATAAAGTTATTTTTAGGATTAAATTTAGTATTCTCACGTAGATCTTAACTCTAACCTTATAATCTTGGCGCTAAGATTTACTAAGGCTATAGAATACGTATTATATACCAATTAAATAGCGATAATATAAAATTATTTTTCCGGATTTACCGATATATAAAATAATAATAAAGTATATTATAAAATAAGAATAAAGTATATTATAAAGTAGAGATAAAATATATTATAAAATAGTAATAAAATATACTATAGGGTAATAATAAAATATATTATAAAGTAATAATAAAGTATATTTACGCTGCGGAATAGGGAAGGGAATCGGCCTTTTTGACTCTATTCCCTTCCCTTCTTTAGGGAAGGGAATTTTTTTTGTATTAATATTTGTCCTAATTTTTTGAATTCCCTTCCTCGATTTTCGAAAAAGTTAAAATTCCCTTCCCTGTTCCGTAGCGTAAGTATATTAGAGAGTAATAAAGAGATATATTATAGAGTAAAAATAAAAGATACTATAAAGTAGTAATATAGTATATTATAAAGTAATAATAAATATATATAAAAGTAGTAATAAACTATATATAAAGGTAGTAATAAAGTATATTATAAAATATATTATAAAGTATATTATAGAGTAATAATAAAGTATATTATAAATTAATAATAAAGTATATTATAAAGTCGAGAAATCCTAGGAGTATATATTTAGAGGGAGTATATAATTCGGTTAAATAAAAATATATATTTCGGTATTTAGATTTATATAGAGTTTATATTAAAATATAAATAATTATCTATACTTTATTATTATCGCTATTTATTATTATTTACTTTATATATATACTCGTTTTTAACTTTCTACTTTTATTTATTACGAAATAGGATTTAGGATTTTATTAAATATATTAAAAGAGTATATAACCCCGTTAAAACGAAAAATCGACTCAAATTAATACTATATTTATAATATTATCCTTCGTATATATTACTATCGCTTTTATTATTACTTTTATTATTACTCTTTTAAATATCTCGTTATCGCTAGTTATACCTCTATAGTCCTTTTATTTTAATCTAGATCCGGAAAATATATTAAGTATTTAAAGAGTAATAAATAATATATTTTAATAATAACTTTCGTTTTTTTAAATAAAACTACGCCGCCTCTATAGTAAAAAGATTTTAATATAGTTATATAAACTTATCTTTAATAATTAAGAAAACCCTCTTATTTTATTCGTTCCGTTAATACTTAGGCGGCGATAATCTAAATTTATTAAAGCGTAAAAGTGAATTTAGAGCGAGTCGTAACCTCGTCGAGTAATTAAAAATAAAAGATTTTATATTAAAAATAGAGGGTAAAGTTAAGTCTTTTATCTCTATTAAAAAATAATCTAAGAATAATCTTATCGCCGTTATAAATATAAACGAGCGAGAATCGTAGGAGTAACGAATTATTAATATAGTATTCTTAAATTAATTTAATTAATAATATAGAGCGGAATATCGGGGTAGAAGAGCGATAGTAATATATAAAAAATAATAATAAAAATAATAACGATATATATAAAAGTAATATATCGTGTATAATATTTATAATAATAACGATAAAGTAGTAGATAATAAAGTATTTAAATTTAAATATAAACTCTATATAAATCTAAATAGTTTAATATCTCGAAATATACGTTTTTATTTAACCGAACTATATACTCTCTCTAAATATATACTCCTAGGACTTCTCGCTATAGAGTAGTATAGAGTATATTATAGAGTATATTATAGAGTAATAATAAGGTATATTTAGAGTAGTAATATAATATATTATAATATAGTAATAGGTTATATTATAAAGTAGTAGTAAAGTATATTATAAAATAGTATAGAGTATATTATAGAGTATATTATAGAGTAGTAATATACTATATTATAGAGTAGTAATAGGGTATATATTACTCTATAATATACTCTATAAATTACTCTATTATTACTCTATAATATACTCTATAATATACTTTATAATATACTCTATTATTATTCCGTAATATACTAGTTATTTTATATTATACTCTATTATTACTTTATAATATACTCTATTATTCTTTTATAGTATTCTCTATTCTTACTCTATAATATATTTTATTATTACTTTATAATATACCTCTTTATTACTTTATAGTATATTTTATTATTATTTTATAATATATTTTATTTTATTATTACTTTATAATATACTTTATAATTACTTTATAATATACTTTATTATAACTTTATAATATACTCTATTACTACTTTATAGTATACTCTATTACTATTTTATAATATATTTTATTACTACTCTATAATATTCTCTATTTTTATTTTATAATATATTTTATTATTACTTTATAATATAGTTTACTATTATTTTATAATATATTTTATTATTATTTTATTACTATTTCATAATATAGTTTATTATTATTTTATAATATATTTTATTATTATTTTATAATATATTTTATTATTATTTTATAATATATTTTATAATTATTTTATAATATATTTTATTATTATCTTATATTATATTTTATTATTATTCTATAATATACTTCTTTATTATTTTATAGTATATTTTATTACTAATTTATAATATACTCTATAATATATTTTATAATAGTTTATTCTTAGTAAGAATATAGTGTTAACGAAATAAAATACGTAAGAATTATAGTATCAACGAAATAAAATAGTAGTTAAGATTTAGTTTTAATATATTATATATTACTTCTTTTATCTAGCGGTACGAATAAACTATTATTTTATATTAAGGTACTAACTCTTATATTAAGGTACTAGTAATTATAATAATTACCTTTATAAATAAAGGCCTTATATCTTTAAGGCCTCGAAGTAAAAGTATAAATAAGAATAAATATTATAATCGTTAGTATAGTTTATTCTCTATTACCTCGACTTAGAATTATTATAAATATACCGTATTAATAGGAAGATAACGACGTTTTTACCTAAAGTCGTCGAGACGGAGATTAACCGTTAGGTTATAAATACTAGATAGAGGAGTATCCGTAGTCTTTAACGTATTTATTATAATATTTAATTAAGATTCCTAGTTATCGGTAGTTAAGACGTTAATAATAAGGCGTTCGTTATAATTAATAATAATCGTAGTAGTTTATATAGCCTTATTATCGGTAATAACTTCGATAACGGCGCGATCGTTATAATCTAAAATAGTCTACGCGGTTATACCGAATTAATTATATAATTTATCGCTCTCTTTAATAAGTTTACCGCCTAATATAATATCGGTAGTTATTTATTATTTAAATTTCTTTCGATTATATACTCGTTCTAAAGCCGAATATCTTTTAATTAATAAATTTATATTTATATTAATATTAGCTAAAAGATTATTAACGAAATCTTTAATACCGTTAACGTTTTTAACTTTTTAAATTAATTTTATTTATTTATTTCTAGCTAATTAATCTTTAGGTATTTTAATTTCTACGGAATTAAAAAAACCCCGTAATAAATAATCGACCCTATATTAATTTAAAAGGCGGGTATAATATTAAATAAAAGTAGAATAAAAGATTTCTAGGACTAATAAAACGCGGATTATTTTATTATTAATTTTAATAATAAGGCTTTTTAAGAAATCTATATAGTTATATAAAATAGTATTATTATTTTCTAGGAGGTTATTTCCGGCTATTAACGCGTTTATATAATTTTCGGATTTAACGAATACCTCTTTAACGATCTCGATTAGGGATTCCTCTTTAATATTATTATTTAAATCCTCCGACGATATAAAAATATCTTTAATCTCCTCTTCTATTTTTAATAATTTAGTTTATTTATTAGGTTTTATTTTCTTCGAGCGCTTTATTTTTAAACCGGTTATATTCGCTCCTATAGTCTTAAATAAGAAAATTTATTTTATTATACCCTTTTTATTTATAGTAGGGCTAGTATAATACGTATTATTTATTATAAAAAGTAGTTCTTCGATATCCGTAATAAATTAAGTGTTTAGGTAAAGAATAATATTTCCCGATTAATAATATATTAACTTTATAATCTAGTTCTTATTAATTTATAATAATATAGAACTATCTTTTATTAAAGGCGGTACGATCGTTAACGATTTACTCGTTATTATAGAAATACCTATTATTATCTACGTTAAAGGGGCTTTTTTTATATTTAAATTAATTAAGGTTTTATCCCGCCTAATCTTCTCCGTTACGTATTTTACTCTTTTTTATTTAGAGCTTTTAAATATAATAAAAAAAGAAATAATTTATTTAAAAATATCGGTTATAAAGAAAATCGAAGTTTAAGATATAATTTAAAATATAATTAAGAAATCTTCTTTACCGATTTCGACCTATTATCTTATAACTATAGGTATCGTAATTTTCTTATTTATTTATTTCTTCGAGGGCGTAGATAAAATAACTGTAGTTTTCTATTTTAAAGAATTTACGGTTTTAGCTTCGGCGGCGATTTTTATTTTAAATATTTCTTTAGTTTTATTTAACTCTTCTAGTTATATAATTAGGTCGTTAAATATTTATATAATTCTAATATACTTTTTTTAATATTCCTACGCCTCGATATTAAATAATTTAATATTAACTAGTTAAGAATTATTATTATTAATCGATTTTATAAGGGAGGTTATTTTTAAAATTAATTTCTTCGGTAGGAATAATTTCGTTATTAATTCCTTTAAAGACTTCTTTAAAATTAAAATCTTTTTTTCCGCTTCGGACTCGCTCTCGTCGCTCTCGTTATTTTTATTAAATTTTTTAAATATTAATTTCCTTTATATTAAGAGTTTCTTCGAAGTTATAAACTTTATTACCTTCGGGCCCTTTTTATCTAGTTTTTTCGATAGTATCGAGAGTTTCTTTACTCTCGTTATTTCGTCCGTCGAAAGATAATTATATCCTTCTATAAAAATATATCGGTTATATTTCCCCCCTTTTATTAAAATTAATTAATCTAGTTTTTATAATAAATTCTCTTTATCCCCGTATAATTAAGCGTAATTAAAAATAATCGTATATTTTATATAATTATTCTTTATTAATCGTATTATAGCTAGCTACCCGTTATTTATTTATTTAGGTTATAGGTTATTTCTTAAATTAAATACCTTTAGCTAGTTCTTAAATCGTGTATTTAAAGAAATTTTATTATATTAAATAACTAGCCCGGTTTATAATAAAGAAAGATATTTACTCGTTAATAACTAGGTATTTTTATCTTCCGTTACGTTATATACGGGTTTATTATATAATAAATCTTTAACTTCTTCGTTATCGACTTTATTATTAACTTTATTTTTAATAATTTACTCGTTATTTATTTTATTACTCTATTTAGAAATAAAAGCGCTAGATTTTTTATTTTTATTAATATTCGTTACCTTAATTAATTTAGTTTTAATTATTTTCGTTACTTTCTTTACTTTTATTTTATTAATCTTTAGGGCTAGCTTTTTTATAACCTTTCCCGAATATAATTTAATTATATTATAATTAAAAATTTATTAGAACGAAGATATCGTATTATATTTAATAAGGGCGAGTAATATAAATAAATAATTAATTTTAAGATTAAAAGAGGAAAGATATATTAATATTATTTAATATATAAAATACTATAGCTAAGTAATACGATAGCGGTAGTATTTATTAATTATATCGAGCGAGAAAAAAACGATTTATTATTATTTAAATAAGTTAGAAATATTATATTAATATAACGAGGTTACTAAGAAATTCGTTACTATTAAATAATAAAGTTATCGTCGCGTAATAAAGCGAAAATGAAATAAAGATTAATAAATAAATAGAGTAATATCGTCTCTTAAATTATTTATATAGTTTATAATAATTTTATATTATAGTCGTTAATTACGCCCTCTACGTTTTTAAGATTTTAGTTATTATATTATATATTCTAATAAGGCCCCTAGCCCTTTTATTTAATTAGGTATTATATTATTAATTTTTTTCCTCGTTTTAAAAACTTCTTTATCCTTTTATCTAAAATATATTTTATTTTAAAATAATTATTTATACCTTTATTATTATTATTAAGAATAATAATCTACTCGATCTTTTAAAAACGGTTATATAGATCCCCTCTTAACGGAGTAAATTTTAAGGCGGCGACCGAAATAACGGGGTAGATATTTATTATCGGCGGTAACTCTAATTTATAAATTAAATTATTTATTCGTTTTAGAATTTTAAACGGGCTAGCTCTTTAATTCGAAAGTTTATAATTCTTTAAACCTAAGATCTTATAACTTTTATATAATTTTAAAAAGATTATATCCCCTTTTTATATTATTAAAGGTATATATTTATTATTATATCGAAATTTAATATTAATCGCTGTGAACGAAATCGCGTTAACGGTTTCCTTCCGGTTAACGGTCCTAATATTAATAAGATTTATTCTTTTTATTATATCTTAAACCGAAATTTTATTATTAAGTTTTATACCGTAGATAATCTTATTCGGTAAAAGCGTTATTATTAAATTTAAAGAATTATTTATAATAAATTATAAAGTAGTTACGAATTTATCCTATAAATTATTAGGGTAGTATATTAAATAAAATCATAATATTATTTCTATAGTTTAATTTATCCGTTTTAATTAATTATTAAATTAAGGGTAGTAGGTAATAAAGACTATTAATTTAATTTCTAATATTTTAAAAATTACTTTTTATAAATTTAAAAGAAACTTAAGGTTTTTATTAAAAATAATTATTTTTAGAATTCCTTAGTCGGTAAGGGCGAGAAATAACGCGCTTATTTATTCTTCGGCGCTAAATATATCTTTCTTTAAAACCGTAGTAATTATTTTCGAGAATTTATAAATAATAATTATTAGATTATTATATCCGTTTATAAATATAGGGAGCGCTATAATAAAATTAATAATAATATAATAATAGATCTTTGGCTTTATTAGAATTAGTTTTAAAATACTATATAATATATATCTCTTTATTTAATTAAATTAATATTAAGAGTAGTATAAAATATAGTATTTAAGTCTTCGAGTTAAATACCGTATATAATAATTATCGGCGATATTCTCGTATATTTTATAAAATCTTATATAATTTCGCTTATTATACGCGAGTTCGAAAATATTTTATTCTATTAATTTCGGGATATATAGGCGTTTCTTATTAATATAATCGTCTTTATATTATATAAATAAGTCTCTAAAAAGGAAAGAAATATTAATATTAATTATATCGATTTCGTCCGTAGACTCTAGGGTTTCCTTCTTAAATCTATTCTTTTTATATATAAGGAAAGTTATTATTTTTAATTATTTCTTATTTTTAGAATACGTCTTTTATAATTTAAAATAATATTTAGAAGATATTTTAATTAGAGTAAAATAAAAAGCGAAGACGTTATTTAGAATACCGGGACCTTTAGTATTAAAATATTCTTTTTTATCGAGGAGGCGAGATAATATATTTAATATAATATTTTATTTTCCTAGATATTAATAAATATCGAGATCGTATTATAATATATATTAAGAAGTTTATATTAACCGTAAATTTATCCTATTAAAAGAGGACGACGATAATATTATTTATCGGGTAATATTAATAATTACCGAGTAATTAATAAAGATAATAATTTTCTTTATTAAGATTTATATAAATAAATATAAGATTTTCTTTAATATCTAAATTAAGTTTATTACTTTTAATTCCGTAGGTTAATAGCGCGACTCCGTAGGATTAAATAATTTAGATAAGAATAAAATTAATTATATATTAATATAAGGGAAATTATTACCTTAAAGATCTCCCTAAATATAATATACTATTATATTAATTCTATACGACTTTAATATATCGACGTTAATATATAATTAATAAACTGGATCCCGATAATATAAATAGGTTTTAAAGGTAAATATCTTTTATAATAATTTAAATAAAATTAATTTCTTTTTTATAAATACGAAGTAAGTTTTTTTAGAATAAATCTTTTATATATTCCCGCTTTATAACGGCGAGCCCTTTAAAAGCTAGGTTTTCCGGTATTAAAATAATTTAATAATCTAGGCGAAATATTTAATATTATTTTATAATTAATTTATTATTCCGATATATATTTTTAAAGCCTATAATATATTTAGGAAATAAAGTTCCTTAATTACTATAATTCTTTCTTTAATAATAATTAAATTTAATTTATTTACTTTCTAGCCTAGAAGTATAACGGAGGGGTAAATTAAAAAGGATTTTTTAGATTTAAACGAGATCTTAAGGCCTATAAATAAAACGAAGATAATTATAAAATATTCGATATACTCGGAATAAGACCGTAAGAAAATTACGATATTATTAATATAATATCTCGCGAATACTTTATACGGGCGAAGAAAAGTATTTATTTTATATTAAATATACGGAACTAACCCTTTCTATCTTATTATTATAATATTATAATACTCCGAATTACGGTAAAAAACTATTATAAATTTATAATAATTATCTCTTTTAATTAAGAAGAGATAAAATTATTTATTATAATTAATAATATTTATATAAATAGTATACCTTTATATTAACGAAATAATATCGCTTTAAAGCGGAAGAGGGTAGTTATTAAAGATAATAATTTTATTTAGATTATGAATATTAATTACGATTTTACCCTTCCGTATCGGCGTTTTTTTAAGGCCTTTATATACCGTCCGTTATATAATAAAGATAAGGAAAACGAATAGGGAAGGCTCGGTAAACTATAATATTTTCCTTTATTAATATATTTTATCGAATTTCTTATTTATTAAAGCTTTTATATCGGGGCTTAATAGGTAGACCTTATAATTAAATTTCGTATTAAATAATTACTAGTCCGTAGTAAACGGAATTAATAATTACTCGGATTCGGGTAGGTCGATTATATCTTTTATATTTTCTTAAATACGAGGGTATTACTTTATAATCTCTTTAATCGCGGTAATATCGGAGTTATTACCGTAGATTGTAATTTTATTCGGTAGTTTCGTTTCTATAAAAGGATCGACCTTAGGCCTTAAGATTAACCTCGGATTATAAAGATTAATAAGGCGTAATATAATTATATTATCCTTATAAGTTTTCGCCGTAAAGGAATAATTATTTAAGTTAATAAAATACGTTTTTTCTATTTTATATTTTATAATTAATCTTATTTATTAACGGCGAGGAATAATAAAAGGCGTATTCCCCTCGTTATAAATATTAATAAAGTTAATTATTAAGTTTATAAAATAAATATAAACTCCTTTTATTTATGATTCGAATAAGAAATCTCGATCCGGTAATTATAATTTCCCTTTTAGCGAGATTACTACCGTTAATATAATTTATATTAGAATTATTTAGCGGCGCTTTAATTATATAATATATCGGATCTTTATATTATCCCTAGTTATAGATTAAATAGGGATTATAATATCTTTATAATTATTTAAAATTATTTAATTATTAGAGAGGTCGATAACGGTCTTTTTTTAGCCTAGGATATTTATACCGATAAATATATTAACTTTAAGATTATTAATAATATAGAAGTCTTTAATAATTTTAATTATTACTTTTATATTATCTTTCGTTTTTCCGTTTATATAAAATATAATTAAAGTCTATTTTATAGTTAAATAATAATTCGAGCCGATATTTCTTAAGGTAATAATTTTATTATAAGTCTATAACTAAACGCCGGGGATTCGTTACGTAATAAATACTTTATCGATTATATTTATCGGATACCTAGTATTAAAATATCTTAATTCTCGAATAATATTTAAAATAAGGCCTATTTAGCCGGTAAAATAATATTATATATAAAATATTATCCCGTTAATTAATAAAGGCGGAGTAATAGATTCGATTATTAATCTACTTTTTTATAAAGGGGAAGATTTAGGAGCTATCGACTTTAATATTATTATAATCTTTAAAACTAAGATCTTCGGAGTAATATTTAACTCGGTATTTTTAAATTTTATAGGGGTAGGATTAATTACCTTTTAGATATTAATTAAATATATATATTTCCTTTCTTTTAGGTATATATATAGAAGATTATTTAATAAAAAGTTAAATTTATAGTTTTTATAAATAGGACGTTAACTTATTTTCCCTATAAAAATATAATACGTAATTAAAACGAACTTAATATTAACGTTTTTATTAATATTTTATTCTTCGTTTATAATACTCTCCTTAATATTATAATAACTTTTATTAACGTTTATATAATAGTTATAATAATTTATCGGCGGAGTTTTAGGAGAGTCGAAATAATTATTAATAAATCTAAAGAAGATACCGTAATCCGTATTCTCGTTATTAAGATTATTATATAATTTATTAAAATAAATAAGCTATATCTATATTTAATTACCGAAAATATTATACGGTCTCGGCGGGTAGTATAGGTATATCTTACGGTTTTTATAATTCTAGTTATTATAGCTCTAGTTCCCGTAGCCCCGATTCCTAACGAATAGATTTTAGTTAGGTTAAGTGTTTCCGGCGATAATTATAAATAGTTATTTTAATAATAATAGAGCGTTTTTTAAAGATTTTTACGGGGGAGGCTTTTAAATTTATTACGATTATTATTATTATTATATTTAAGGTATAGTCTACCGATTTTAAAAATAAACTGGTTAATTATAAATATTAATATAAGGGAAAGAAGGTTTAGTTATTTACTAGTATAGAAAAAAACGAGAATTATAAAGATTCGGTTTTATAATAAACGGTCTTTACTTTTAAAAACCTTAAGATTAAGAACCTTAAGGTATTTAAAAATCTTAAGATTAAAAAAGTCGATACTACTATTAAGGCCGATAAGGTATTAAATTATAATATTTATTTTACCGTTATAACGATTATTTATTTTTAAATAGTTATTTATTCTTTTTTATATCGCGATTCTTTTCTCGCTTTTTAATTTTTTTTAATAATCTTTATAACCTTCTTTATTCTTTTAAGTTTATATTTTATATTATATCTCTTTTTTACTTTTAAGTTATTTAATAAATTATTTAATCGAAGTATTATTTATTAAAGGAGGGATAATAACCTAGAAATTAATATCGAGGTAATTCTACGCCTATATAACTTATATATACTCTTTAATAATACCGGCTTAAACGGTATATTTAACTACGTTCTAGATATAAATAAATAAATTATTTCGTTCGGCCGTATTCTTCGATATATATAACTAGCGACTAAACTCTTTTAGAGTTATAAATATTATAATTTTAAAATAATTTTATAGCCTAATAATTTAGCGTTATAAATTATTTAATAATTATATTATTATATCTTTCTTATCTTAGGAAAGGATTTTAAATTATTAATTTATAATAATACCGCGGAAGTAATTATTTAGATTCCTCTTTATTATATCTTTACTTTTTATTATAACGAAATCCTAAGTTTTATTATAAAAGGTATAAACCTTTTTAAATATTAACTCTTTAGGGTTAAAGACGATATTACCGGCGCTTTATAACTTTAGGTAATTTAAATAAAAGAAATTTAATTCGCTAATATAGAAATACCTAGTTTATTATTATATTTATTAAATATACCCGTTTTTATTAATTAGTTTTTATAGTTTTATAGGTCTTAGAGGCCCTCTAAAAGCTTAACCCTAATTATATAAAATAATTTTAATAATATTTAATATAATAGATCGTATAGCCTAGATTATAATATTATATAGGTTTAAATCGATTTTTACCGGCGGAGGCGGTATTTATAATTAATCTATAGTTTCTTATTCCTACTAGGATTAAAGATTAAATAAAATAAATTAATTTCCTCGAAGGTTATTAAAATCTTTTTAATCTTATCTTAAGGAGTTAGACTAGCCTTTATTATTATTAATTATATTATTAATTTAATTAAAAAGAATCCTTCGTATAATATTATTTATAGTAAAAATTAATTCTTATAAAAGGAATTAAAGTATTAATTTTCTCGGAGTTAATTAAATTATTAATTTAGCTAGATTAAATAATAAAGAAAAAAACGGAGTTAGAAGAGAATAAATAAAAGTAATTAAAATCCGGTCTATAACCCTTCTTTAAGACCGAGGTAATTAAAGATTTAGAATTTCTTCGTTTCTTTTTTTCTAATTATTAAAATATACCGAATCGGTATAATATTTAACGCCCTTAATAAAAACCGTTAATATTTTTATAATTAAAGGAGGGTATATCTAGGAAATCGGAAATATAAAAAGATTTTCTTTTACGGAACTTTCTTTTTCTTAAATATTAATAAAGATAAAATATCTTTTTCTTATAAATAATTTACTACCTTTTAATATATCTAATAAAGGATCGTATTAATTAATAATAAAAAGAACTACTTCTTAAATTAATTTATTAATATTTTTATTATATTACTCGAAATACTTTTTTAAAAATATAAATAATTAAAATATTAAAGAGATAATAAGTTTTAATAAAAACGGTTTCTTTACCTCCGTATAATTTATAGGTAGAGAAAATAGGATAAATTACGTATATTTATAAAGATCTTCTACTAGTATATAATTCGAAAGTTTATTTATATAATATTAATTTTTTAAACCTCGATTATATAAATTAGAAATAACGAAATAAAAGGTAAGAAGTAAAAGATTAAAAGAAAATTTTTAAGGTTTCTATTTTAGCGCGGGGAAAACCTATCGATTTCGTTATAATTTTTAATAGGGTAAATACTACTTCTCCGCTTTCGGGTAAATATAGGCTTTAAATTATAAGAAAAATAAACTCCGTTTTTAACTCCGTAATTCCGGCGCGATTTAATTTTCCTAATAATTAATTATAATTAGACCGAGATCCTTAAGAAAAGGTAAGGATTTTTTATATAAACGAAAATAATAGTATATAATATAGACGGCGGCGACGCTTTAATTTAATATAAATCGTTTTTTACGCCTACGGCCGAAATATAAAGTACTCTCTATAACTATAATATAAATATTTCTTCGGGTTTATAAAGTATATTTATAAATTAATTTATATACCTATAAAAGCCTAGTATAATAACTCGATTATTAAAATTAAAGGTAGGCGTAACTAAAGTAAAGAAATACTACTATTATATATAATAATTAAAACGAAAACGAAGCGGCTCGCTTCGTTCGTCGTTATAGAATATTAACGGTTAAAGGGTTAATACTAATATTATAACTAATAGTAGATACGAGGACGAATTATAATTAATTTATAATCCTTTAGAATAGTTCGACCTATATAAAAGAATAATAATACGGATAATAATTATATCTTCGAGATATTAATAGAGGATTTAGTATTTTATAGTTAATACTTTAAGGGCTAGTAGCCGGTCTCCTTTTATTTATAAATAAAATTCGACTAAACCGTTACTATTAAATAATAAGAATATAGTATTAACGAAATAAGATACGTAAAAATTATAGTATTAACGAAATAAAATAGTAGTTAAGATTTAGTCTTAGTATATTATATATTATTTCTTCTATCTAGCGGTACGAATAAGTTACTATCTTATACTAAGGTACTAGCTCTTATACTAAGGTACTAGTAATTATAATAATTCTCTAGTATATATTTTATATAGTTTTATTATCTACCCTATTAGAGCTCTATTAAATACTTATTTATAGTCCTACTATAAACCTACTTTATACCGGTCTATAAATCTGTGATATATCTATCTATAGCCCTATTATAGGTTTATATCCTATTCTACTTTACTTTAGTAGTTGCCCACCTAAATTTTGGTGCGCGGGCCATCCGTTTAGCGTCGGCGTCAATTTAGCATACTCAAGTCCAACGCGACTTCTTGGCATTCAGGATTCCCTACCACAAAAAGCTGACTCTGCGTATAGTACTTCTAATACATGTATTTTATATGAGTAGATAGCTCTACGCAATACGATTCTAATGCAGTAGGAATCAACTAATTCGAATGAAAATTCGACAAGTCATCAGGCTTGAAATCTATATAGGAGGCTTGCTCTTTTTAGTAGGGCCAAATTCTAAGATTCTGGCTAAGATTTTAATCCGTTATATCTTTCTTAAATAGTATCCGAATAAGTTAATTTCGACTGCGTTAGAATCGCCTTTCGTAGAGCTATTTACTTATATATAGTTCATGTATTAGAAGTACTATACGTAGAGTTAGCTTTTTGTAGTGGGGAAATCCTGAATGCCAAGAAGTCGCGTTGGACTTGAGCATGCTAAATGGTTCCGCAAAATTCTGTATATCTTCTAGAACGAAATCAAGAACAATTGTAGCCCGCAAGAAATCCTCCCTCGTCTGCGACAGGTACGACAACGCTGCTCTACCGCAAGGGATCATCCACTGATCGTGACCATCTGCGACTCTGACATCCACATCTTGATCAACTTTTATCAATTCTAGCGCTGCATACATCTTTCTGGAATGCCATCAAGCTGTTGTATCAACTTCACCCATCCGCCCTTGACCCATAGACCTTGTCGTCACATCGATTCACGCGTATGAGTAGTGTATGTGGCCTAATGTATCAAGCATGAGCTGGGATATTATTCCTCCTAGTCGCCTATCGAGTCTCGAGGGATCTGCGAGTCCCGGCGCAATGCAAGCTTGAGGCCAGTGAAGGACATATCTGCTAGCGATCGCTTGCCTCCTTGCTTGATGACCTTTCCAGGTTTACCGTTCGTGTCGAGGCTTGTATTGATATGGCTGGCAACAGAGTGTCTCTTGTTTGCCGTACTATTGCCGTTGCGAGAACTGAAGAGGCGTTGTGCAACGGATGAGCGCTTCGGTGGATACGCACACTGCTGAGAGAAGGGTTGCCTGAGTGCTTCGCGGTAAGAAAGACTGGATGTCCTCAACGGGGTGACGCTCGGCACTTCCCAGAACTCCTCCTCAGCAACATTGGATGTTGATAAAAGGCCATTCATCCCCTCCATATCGTCGACTTGCATTGATGAAACCGACATATTGTCTGAGAAGTCGACATTGTCCCATGCTTGAGCCGTTTGCTGGTCTCTCTGCTTTTCCAGCTCTTTCGTTACTCTGTAGAGGTCCTCAACTGGTCCTATGGCAAGGGTGGTGGCTGCTCCATACATCGGCCCGGTAGGGGATGCCTCTCCATTCGTCATGAAGGAGGATGCGCTGCTCTTACTAGCCAGGGATGCTTGTCTCTTGCGTCGGACCAAATCGGGAACGTCGAGGTCATCGATGTCCATCCCTTCAGTGACACGGGCGAACAAGCCATTCTCCTCACACAAACAGTTTTGAGTTCGGTCGCTGGCGCAGAGAGGCGCACACATGCATTCGGGATCGCAGATACATGGCATCTCAGGGCCTCCTGGAGCATTGAGCTTCTTGGCACGCTCGTTCAGATTGTATGGGCTGATGTAGTTTTGATCCACGACCTCCTCTTGATAGGCTTGAGGTGCCTCGGGAGTAGATGTCCGATAGATGGAAGCGCCTGCGCTGATGATGATTGGTCTGTACTTCTCTGCCAGTCCCCCGAATATCATGCCACAGTTCATGTTGCTCGTATCTTGAAGGCCCTGCACGCCTGCGAGCCATCCCAGCTTCCTTTCAAAGGTTCCGTGTCTGATGTTGGTGTGGTTTTCGGTTTGCTCAGGAAGATCATGATGAGCAGCATGCGTATGTGCTGGGTCGTGTTGCGTTAAATTATCACCATTGACCTTCTGTTGTTGGTAATTGTGCTTGTTGTTGCGAATACACTTCTTGACAACGCCCTTGTTGAGCAAGTCCTTGAGCTCGTTGCTGTATAAGATGGCTTCGTGGACAAGCAGCGAAGCTCTGAAGTCGCTGATTCTGATTGCGCCGAGGCTACTAAGAGGGGCGCTTGAGTAAGTGAAGTACGATTCGTGCAGGCTCTTGAAGCCGCTTGTTAAGAGAAGATCCACGCCATGGAGCAACTCTTTGAGCTTTGCGCAGGCAGCGTAGTACAGGTCCTCAAACTCTCCGAGGTCGTGGATAGAGATAGCGAAGGGAAATGCGGTAAAGAAGGTGTTTGAGCGCAGGATGTGGAATCGAAGATCGTTGGGACCGCAGGACAGCTTCTGAAAGAACAAGTCAGCAAGAATTACAAATTGATATGTTTGGATAACAGACTGTCGCATCAATTGACTTGCTGGCCTTGTACAGCTCTACTGCAATGATGTGAATCAGGTAGCCCGCCTTGCTCTCTGTGGTCTTCAGTCCCGTGAGAACTTCGTTGGCTCCTATACTGCCTGTCAGCCTTGCGATGTTTGGTGTCAGGCAGGAAGAAGCTGCGCGACTTGCCCTCCAGCGAAAATACGTGGTGCAAGATTTGCGGAGCTTGCTGCATGGTGGAGCCGATAAGTTGGTCCATGCTGTCGGTGTGTTGAGAAGCCATTGGCCTTGATGAGTTGCGGATATCAATTGCGACGATGCAAGTTGGTGTGTAGGTTGTTGCAATTGTAGAAGTGGGTGCATGCAATGGAGGATACTGGTGCTGGAGGGCATTGTGTGCTTTTCGTTTAACGATTTTTCAAAGCTAAGGGGAAATGGGGAGGCTGGGGGGTGTTGACTTGATGCTCGGTTCGGGTAAAGCGTCCTTTCGCTAGCTTATCTTCTTGTATTTTGCATCGCTAGCATTGCTATTCAGTACAAGATTCAAGCTCTTCTTGCTGAGATAGTAGGTCTGTTCCGAACATAAGTCCATGTTATGTGCTTTCTCCTGTAAGACCATAAAAGTTGGTCAATCATGTGGCTGTCCCGAGCTCCTCAATGACGAGTGAAGTGAATGTTCGCCGAAGACTTTCGAATCTCGAGACCCCTTGCCACCTCGAAAACACGACTCCCAAGAATGGGTACAATGGAACCGCTAGAAAAAAATCATATGTCGTGCACTTCATGACTTTCGTTGCGTTCTACATTACCGGACTTGTCCCTGTATGAAAAAGGATATCAATGGTAGTAAGGATCTACTCAAATTCTCGGCCACCTACTACGTCCAGTCATGAACTTGCGCTACAGCCACTGTTCTACAGCACAAGCTCAGCACTTGCATACAAAGTGAGAGAATCAAGGTGAACAGTCATACATTATGATCGCTAGCTACACTAATTGGAACAATCGGTTACTGGTTGCAGTTAAAATCCAAATGTTCATGTTACAAGATAAGAACGCTGCCATTTACCCAGCAAGCTCACCCATCATTTGTACTCCGGGTCAATCTCGACTCCCTGCCTGGGACTATTGGGCGTACTTGGCAGGGTCAAATCCGGAATGTTCCATTCTTCCCTGTTCAGCTTCATCATGAGCTCGCTGTCAATGACATAGCAGCCGTGGAAGGAAAGGGACTGTATGAATAATGTCAGCGGTGTCTGGATAGTAAGAACTAGAACGTATGTGCGTACCTTTAGCTTTGGCATCTTCGCAATACAATCCAGGGCCCGTTCGTCGATCTTGTCATTGTTGCTCTTTGTGAAGTGCAAGGTCTCTAGCTGTTGACCGATCTTGCTTTCGGATAGGGTTTTGAACGTCTTATACGTGAGATTAAAGCATTTCTTCAATCGTAGTTCGGTCAACTGTGGGTTGCTCTCGAGCACTTTCGCCAGCTGATAATCCGTAATCCCCGCTCGCTCCAAGTTCAAGCTTTGGAGACGGCCCAATGCACCACCCTTGCCGGACTTAGATGCCAGTCCATTCCACACCGTGGAGCCTGGTGCGATCTCCCAGAAACGTTGATCGATCCCAGAGTATCTTGTGTGAGGATGATCCAGTCTGATCGATAGCCGCTTGAGATTCTTGAGCTGAGCGATCGAGCTCGCTGAAGACTCCTGAAGCTCCCACAAAGCAACTTCGAGGTCGCGGAGGGTAGTCTGGTACTTTCCTACCACGCTCTGAGTTTTGAGGTTCTGGTTGTGAACGACCATGTCTTTTGTCCGTGATTCCGTCTTGGGGAGTATCATCTGGACGCTGTGCAGGCAGCTCCTGTCCGCCGTTGCTTCCATTAGGGAAATCATGCCACCGAGCCTCGAATGAAAGACACCAAGGCGTAAGCTTGAGAGGGAGCATGATTGGATTGCATGCTTGGTTTTCGATGTCAGGCCAAAATCAAGGAGAGAGCTGATAGGTAAATAACGGAGCACCTCGCGCGTAATTTCCGGCGGCAATGAAGAAAAGGGAGCCATTGCCGCTGGGCCAGTTTCAGATGCTATAGAGAAAGCCCCCTAAAGATTCCGCCACGAGTAGAACACAGAGGAAAAGTGACGGGTGCGTTCTCGTAATCCTAGCAAGGCTCATGAGAAAATCTAATAGTAGGATTGATGGTACTCTAATAATGATGGAGGACGAAAGAAGAGCAAAGACGGAGGACCGTGGGGCAGGCCCTGTACTTAAGAAGCTGATAGAGATGTTTTCGCCTCATTGGTGGCAAGCGGGGCGCCATCATCTGGTCTAGACCGTCAACTAGACCGCGGAATCCTTCGACCGAATTTTGGCCCCCCGCGTTTGAATTTGTCCTGGACCGTTTTTGCAACTTGCAAACAGTTGAAGCAGGTTGCATATCGGCCAACAAACGGAGTAAAGGTCGTGAAGGAAATATCTTCGACAGTAGACTACTAGTTCTAGAGTATGAAGTACTTTAGGGTGGCATGATGAGGCTGTTCTTCAGCCAACCTGAAGGGAAGATCGCAATGGCCCACTTAGGCGAAATGTATGTTGATCACGGACACCAATGAATGATTTGCAGTGGGCCACTGGCGCTCATCAAAATGCCATGTATCGAAATGCCATGTGTCGAAATGCCGTATATCGAAATGCCATGTATGTAAATGCCATGTATCGAAATGCCATGTGTCAAAATGCCGTATATCGAAATGCCATGTATAGAAATGCCATGTGCTGTGCTTCCGAGGAAAGTGGTCGGTGCCGTCACAGATAACATCCCCGCCTATTCGACCCGGTAGGACATCCGCCTATTGTTGCCCCCCCCCCACCCCCCGAAGCTCAACCCGCCTGTCAAGTGCCCAAAACGAAAGAAGCAACCCAGCCACTTCATGCAAACAACCCCCATCTTGACCGCTGACACGGAGCCTACATACAACTGACTACCTTCTTAGAGTCATCCATTCCTGACCAAGTCTAGAACCGCCGTGAATGCACCAGTAACCAAATCAGGTGTTCGTCAAGTTAGGAGTACTTGTAGATTACACATTAGCTGTGGTCAAAGCCCCGTTCGCCAGGAAGCACCGCTCCATGCTCATACTAACAGAAAAAAGAAAAAAGAAAAAAGAAAAAAGAAAAAAGAAAAAAGAAAAAAGAAAAAAGAAAAAAGAAACCACATTGAGCAAGCCATGCCTGTCAAGGCAGCCATATATCAAAAATGTCATCCGATGCCTGCGACATCTCTCCCAACCCGTGACCGTTGACTGGTCCTTCTAACGTCTGCTGATGAACCATCCTATGCTCCTTTGTCCAGGTCACATAAGTCCTCCACGCCCTTTGCAGTACTCGCGCAGCTCCTATGACTTTGTTCCTGGTGACGAAAACAGCCTTGCAATCATGAGCAACCTTCAACAAAGTATACCTTCGCCTGATGATCTCGCGCATCTTCGCCTTCCGGTAAGCGCGTTGAATCACCGCTGCCGCTCTACCCCTCGTGGACGCTCCCAGTAGTCGAGAGCAAAGGAAGGCGAGCGCAGCAATGGTGAAATCGCGGTCAAAAGCTCGCCCTCTTTCCTGAGGCCCAAAAATCGATGCTGTCAAGAATTAGCACCGTATTCAGAAGAGTGGTCCTAAGAGACCATGCTTACCGAATGAGGCGCTGCAACCAATGCCTCCGAGTTTCGAGCCCAACTGTCCCCGTCTTTCCGCAGAATGGGCGCTCTGCGAAGGTCCGTCGTGGGAAAGCAAGCTGTGATACTCGTCTATGATCTTGCCAAAGACTTTACCATCCGCGAAAGAGGTTGTCAGATTGAGGACTTGGAGGCCGTTCTGTCGAGCTATGGTTTGTGCCCAACTTTCAAGCAAGTATGTTTGTTTTTCGAGCCCTTCTAGCCTCCCATTATCTTCTTCGTCAAGTTTAGGACTCCCTGTACCCGTGGTGAAATCAGTCCTTTGAAGTCTGCGGATCTCTTTGCCGAGAGCTGAAAAGTCCACCAGAGAATCAAGACCCCATTTTCCAACCAGTCCCCAGAGCAACGTGACAGTCTTTTCGCGGTGCCCATCAACGATGTCTTCGGGGCTTAATGCTTCTGCGATTTTTCCCACTCCACATATGCCCTTCAAAGCGCTCAATGCTATCTGTACATTGTAGAGCTTTTGAACCCTGGATATGCACGGAAATTTTAGGTGCTGTGAGAGAACGCCGTCCTCGATAGTGCTCATGAGAAGTTCGCCCGTGGGCATTGCCACTGTTACTTCATCCTTTACACGAATGGGCGATTGAGGCGGCCACAACAGAAGCTCCACCAAATGGGTCAAGTTAACACCGTCGCGCAAATCTGTGGCCAGATTTGCGACCTTGTACTGATATTCCACGAGTGGGAACTGGGTATAATGAACGTGGTAATCCAGATGTGATAGCGGTCGGTACACATCGCCAACAGAAGGTACTAGCAATGTAGAGATTTCTGCGAGGACGCTGCGCGAGGACTTGAGCCTTGAAGATGCCTGAAACAGGTTCTTCGACACCAATCTTGTCTCCTTGGCTTTGTCCAGAAGCAGGATTATCATCAGACTTCGCAGTACGGTACGCCGCCAGCACCATAGTGGCGATAATTGTTCTAATCCCGCTGCGTCCTCATTGTGTAAGAGACATGACGTGATGAGTTGTTCGAGATCTCTTTTCGGCCTCTTCGTCGTCTGTGAACGTCGATGATCGTTCGCGGAAGCTGAAAGAGTACTGTCGAGTTCGCGCCCTATCACAACCTCGACAGCTGCGCTCAAGGATTCAAGGTCATACGTCCCAGTCCAAATCGAAAGAAGCTTTTGCCGAAGACCAACATCGCATTTCAGTCTGGAAGAATCCGCGATAGAACCCTCTGGCGGGCTTAAGGCGCCATAAAACAAAGAGGCCTGGATTCTCTTGTATAACAACGAGCACTCAGCGCCTTGGTAAAGCTGCAGCAGCTGTGTCCGTTTGCCTCCATCACTCGACCATCCGCTTGACCTGTTTGGGGATACGGTCTCGAAAAGACCATTAATAAGCTGTTGAATAGCACATTCCTGATGTTCCAGCCAGGCATCTTCAAACATCTCTGGTCGATCAATGTTCTCGTGGAGTATCGAAAATCTATCCATCTTTGTAATGATCTCAACCTTTGTTTCTGGGGCCATCAGCTTTGATGGATGTCTGGCAAGGGGCTCGTCAGGTCGACTTTCGAGTGGGGCCTTCCACGTCGAACCGTAATAGAGGCTATTTCTCCTATTCATCATTGACTCCCTTGGATCTCTCCTGGTCAAAGACTTGACTGACGAATGGGTACGATTCTTTGTTGCGCCAGCAGTGAAATTGATCCGCAAATTCGATCGATGACCCGAAGGAGATAGCCTATCAGACAGTGGCAGCTCATCTGCCTTGTATGCTCCACCTTCTGGTATTGCTCCAAATATCGAGACCCTCCTTGCTCGAGACCCAATTGTTCTATGACTCTTCAATTCCGTCTTTTCCGCTGCACAAGGGGGTAGGTTTTCCTTTCCCGGCCCTGTCCCAGCTATATCATGCTGATCTTCTGTCTCTTGCAGAGTTTTCAGTGTCGGCTGCAGTGGAGCCCGCTTCGGTGCCGCCGCGAGTGGTTTTCTATTCGCTCTCTGCCCTTGCCCGATCCCACCTGGCGCAGGCTCACATCTTCCAGCGTCTGACTGAGTAATAGCACTCAGAGAATAGTCGGCCAAGTTTCTAGCGTCTGAATGCATTCCGGGGTGTATCGTGAATACAGTGGTATCATCCGAAGGAACGTATATAGTCCGCCTTCGTGGCTTCTTATGCATATGTGTTACGGCTTGCTGATTGGCACCCTCGTGCTGATGCTTGATGATTTTAGGGTCATCAAGTTCGCCTTGCCGACTTACTGACAACACTGAGGTGTGGCGCAATGCTGGCAGCGGTCCCTTGTTTGTCAGTTGGGGTATGTCCGAGACGGTCGCTCTTTCTGATCGCTTATAATGATATTGTGTGCCTCCTGCCACAGTGCGAGCGCTTCTTTCAGCTGCGATGGCCTGTGTCACGACTTCATCATGTCGTTTCTGCGGCCGAATTGATTTCCTTCTCCTTGGGCCGGCTTGCCTCAAGGCAACTTGTATCTCGGTTGTGAAATTCAGCTCTTCTGTGGGTTCGTACGTAGAGGCGGCGAAGGGCGTGGGGTTTGCGATCACCGGACAGGGCGTCGCTTCTGGATATTTCAGCATGTTTGGACCTAGATTCGAATAAACTGTCTTCGAGTCTGTACGACGTTCATAGGAAGATAATACAAATAGCGATAGTGTTTACTCTGCGTTGCTAGGCGCGACCAGTATTTTTCCAAAAAGGAAAGTATAGCGATACCCTACTAGAGCCGAGAGCGCATTCCTGCCACGCATAAAGGATGATCGACGCCTAAAACACCAAAAGTGCAGTCTTTCAATAAGTTATTCCTCACCGCACAGTAGGAGTTAGAACTCAACATTAGACGAGTGCTATCTTTAGGCTCTAATCTAAATCTATGGATTTACGGGATGTTTCTATATGATGTGGGTGGGTGGATGTAAGGAAACCCTGTGGTTTGACATTATTTGCAGGCTATGCAAACGCTATTACCTCTGATTTCGAGTGACATTGCGTCCCATTTTGTATCATAGGTATATTGCAAGCTGAATCATTATGTAATTGTTCAAGTACGACTTCATCAATCTAGTAGCCAGCAACAATAGTAAAGCATATATGCCCTATCGAAATAATATCAGTGAATAGATGAGGCTGTGTCGCTTGTGGTGATGGAATAACTCCGAGGCCTACGAGTAATAGCTGGCGAAAGTGGGGGACAAATCCATACTTAAAAACCCTTCTAGGGGACCTTGGAGACAAACACTAGTGCAGCTTTCCCTGCTCTCTCGCCTCCTTTACTTGCTCGAAGACCTGATCCAAGTCAGCGATGATAGCCTTGGAGCCAGATTAAGTTGACCAACCTTGAGCATCTTTCTTCTTGCACCCAGTGCATTGACGCCACGATCTTCCAGACCCTTGTCATCTAGTTCTACGAGCTCAGTCCATTTGTAGTCCTTCAGGTTATCTGTGTACTTGTGAAGCCTCAAGCTCCTCAACCAGCTGGGGATGTCCTGAAGCAAAGAGGGGTCGGTGGGATCTTCTGGTGGTTTCGAGCTCCCCCTTCGACCTCTTGGTGATCTCCCCCGCATCTCGGAGTGGTCAGAGAGGTACCCTTCATGACTACCACCGTGTCCCATGCCAAATTGACCTAGATTCAAGGCGCCCATACCCCCACTCAAAGCCCCTGAAGCGTCATAAGCTGCCAGATAGCCATTGTTTTGGGGCGAAGCAAAACCCATATTGCTGAAATTGCCGCCGTGCATTGCTATCCCTGGAGAATCAGATCTGGAACGCTGTGCCGCAAAAGCTGCTTGCTGTTGGGCTTGAATTGCAGCTAATTGCTGTGCGCTCAGAGGTTGTGAGTTCAAAACTTGACCACTTTCGTTGACAACAAGGACGTTTTGAGGTAGACCAGGGGACATGGGCATTTGACCTGCATTGCCATCGCCATCGTTTGACCTCGTACGACGGTACTTCTTGACATCGTCCAAGGCGATCCGGTTGTTGACCGTCGATAACGCTGCGAGTTTCATAGCTGTCGCATTTGCTACCATGTCCGCCTGAGTGGGCGCTTGTTGAGTGTTGAAATTTGGCACCATGGGAGTATTCGTCATAGACGCCCAGCTAGTGTTGTTCAGGTTGTATGGGGAGAGTAATGGCAGGTCCCCTGTGCTATCCGGCACATTGATACTAGTACTTTGTAGATTGCTATGCCCAGATAGCTGGAGGGGGCGGGGTGACCGAAGACCGGCAGACGGAGGCGGCTGGCTGAATTGTCCCATTGGCTGTTGGCCCGAGGATGATTTCGGGCGATTTTCAGCAGGTCTCTGGCCCCATGGCGTTGCAGAGGGTTGAACGTTGTTGTCTTTGGCATTGTCTGTAGGTTCCGAGATTGAGGGTGCTACCAGGGAAGACCTCTCCCCAAAAGCAGCGCTGTTTCGGTTGGAGGCTGGAGCATTGCCTGTATGCTGGGTATACTCTGCCTTCTTCTTTGCAATAGCCGCGGCCGCATCAGGGAACATGGCAGTAATTGTCGATGGGTCCAGCCCCGAGTTCCGTTTATTGCCCGGCGATGGCAACGGTCGACCAAGGGAATGCCGGGAGTTTTCCTTATTCATTCCTTCATTCATGCGGCTTGACAAGCCATCTGGACGATTATCAAATACACTCGTCCGATCTGGGGTCAAAGAAAATGACATACCTTGATCTCCTACTTTCGACGGTGAGAGAATGCCCGGCATGGGGTGCTTCCGAAGCATTTCTTCCAATGTCTGGATAAAGAAGAGTATCTGCACCTTGGTGGCCTGCTGCAGGAGTGAGTACAAGGACGCAGTCCTCTCGGCTTCACTCAAGACTCTGAACCATTGCTCTATGGCAGTGAGCTCGTCTTTGAAATCCTGATCCGTTGTAGCTCCTGCCATCTCTTCCAACGTAGTCTCACATTGATCAATCTCTGCCAAGTATTGCTCGGCTGCCTTGTCTGCCGCATCGTACTGCTGGGACTGATTGTAGATCATCTCTGAAGCTGGACGTATGTTGCTCTGTCTCATGGAGGTGGAAGAGGAAAACGCTGCCATGTCCGCAGAGGCGCGGAGATGGTGACCACCCCCAATGTTACGTGAGGATGGTGGTCGAAGCGATGAGCTTGATGCCTCTGGTGTGCTGTTCCGATTTCCGATGATATGATTACCCGACATTTTGTTGCTCCACCTCCGGGTTTGTGTGACCAGAATTAATGACACTGGCCACTATGATTCGAGTCCACAGTCTATTAGCTAAGTTGAATGATCGAAGAGACGTGGAGAGATGTAGGGCGCTCCTGCAGTTCCTGCTGACTTCAAAGGAGCTTCGTAGGTGATGGATTATTTGGCAATACAGGGAGTGCTAGCCTAAACAATCCAGATTGCTCTTTGAGAGAGAAGTGTCGAGGAGGCAGATAGGTATAGTGCCAGCTTTCGACTTCGTGGTTCGGTGGGTTTCCCGGAAGAGATCCTTTGCTTCAGTGCCAGTACAGTGGCGAAGTAGACTCTAGGTCCACGTCGTTCATAAAGGAGTGGCAGTCATTTAAAATCTGAGTGAGGCTGGAAGTGAGTGAGGTCGAGTGATAGTAGGGGGTGAGGGGAAGCAGGCGGACTACTGAATATTACTTTCAACGCTCGCGTTGAAGTCTTGAGTCAGAGTGTGAGTCTTTGGATAAGATACAAGCAGTGACAGGCTTGATTCACGGTGAAGAAGGGGAGCAAAAAGAGTGGGATGCGGGGAGCGTAAGATACGAGAACACAAAGCTGAAGTTCCGTGGAGAGGATTAGGCTTTGAAGCTAACGTATTCGCAGTTAGTCATTTTGCCTGCCCTCGTGCCTAAGTAAACTTACAGCTCCTATGTTACTCGAGGTTTGTGTCTGCCTACGAGAAAAACAGATTCTGTTGTTACAGTGAAGTACAGATGGAGGTTGGATCTAGCCGAACGCAAGCAAAAAACGTGGAGAGTCAAAGTTGACCTTGGGCAACACCACGGCAGAGTCTGCTCTCGCCTCAGTAACAAAACAACGCTTCTTCTTGTAACGGTGGTTTAATCCAGCGTGGTACAGAGATTCCATTACTCTCTATTCTCACTCTGAGTCCACGAGACTGCTCGTAGTTCAAGCACTTCCTTGCTGTCTACGTCCTAGCTTCTTCTCTTCGTTCTTCTTTTATGTGGCTCTCGAGGATGGAACAATCAAGCGAGGCGTTCTATAGTTCGCCGGTAACGCACGAGTATCCGGATCCAGAAAACTATGCTCCCAATGCTACTAGTTATTCATGGGGAGGAGAAGATCATGGCTATGTACCGCCAGGGCTGCCAGGTCGATCTTCAAGATCCTGGAACGACAGTGGTCGGAACGGTTGGTTAGAGAGCAGCATTGCGAGCCTTTATGGACGTGTTAATGGACCACATCGGCTGCAAGGAGAGACAACATTGGATCCCGACTACCAGGTGTCCGATGCTGCAACAACGTAGGTCTATATCGTCGTTCATCATCATCGCTATTCCGTGTCTGATTTGGACATAGAGAAGACGAGAACTTATCAGATGGAGGTTCTGGAGACGACTCGACAGGTATAGAATCTGGGTTAGCGCGTCGACGCTCTGGCTACGCGATAGAGGACCGTAGCTCGAGACAGAGGGGAGGTAGAGGCCGTCCTCGCGGGCTTGGACGAGGTGGAAGGGGCGGTAGAAGAGGTATACGGAAAGCCCTTGAACCTACGCTTGAGTTCAAAACATTGCTTTCCCAGGCCACCTTGGCTTTCATCGATCACAAATACGAGGAAGCCGAAGACCTCACTCTTCGGGCGCTACAAATCAACCCAGAAATGTTTTCAGCTTATAACCTGCTTTCGGAAATTCACACTGCAGGCGGAGACACAGAGAAGGCTCTCAGCGCTGCGTGGAACGGTGCACACACGCAACCTCGAGACCCAGAGATGTGGTCGAGGGTCGCACGCATGATTCTTGAACGTGATAGTGACAACCGAGATTCTGCACTTCAGGACGCTATCTACTGCTACAGCAGAATAATTAACCTCGACAGTAACGACGTGGAGGGACGTTACCAAAGAGCTGCATTGAATCATGAATTGGGTCATAAAGGAAAGGCCGCCAAGGAATATGAACAGCTGCTCAAACAACTCCCACATGATACCACTGTCCTACGTCATCTCGCCAAAAGCTACATTGAGCTGGGGAAATCAGATCGCGCGTTGGACTATTACAAAGACAGCATATCCCATTATCAGTCAATTGAGCCCGACAAGGTCACAACCTTTACCTGGTCAGATGTCAACATCGTAGCTGAGCTATATGACCTTCAGCAGCGGTATGGCGAAGGCCTCTCGGAATTGAAGTCCTTATCACGCTGGCTGCTTGGTCGCAGAAAGGAACGATATTGGGAAGGCTACAAGCAGGATGACCGAGAATGGGACATTGACGACCACCCTCGTCGGATCGAAGTACCGGAGTATGTGCCTGAGGAATACGATGCCATGACTTATGGTGATGGCCTGCCTCTGGAATTGCGTATCAAGATGGGCACTTTTCGATTGCGGTCAAATAGTGGCGAGCTTGAGGAGGCAATTGTGCGTGATTGTGCACAGTTGGAGTAGCCCACAAAATTGACTTGAATATAGAATCATTTCGAGTGGCTAGATCCAGAGGACTATCAGACAGGGGCAAACCTTTACGATTACCCCGATCTTTTTCGTGAAGTTGGAAACGCTCTCCTTTTGAAGAATTACTATTACGAAGCCCTCCGATATTACGAACCATTGCAACAACTCAGCGAGTATGAAGACGTCTCGTATCTCCTAGAGATGGCCAATTGCTATAGAGAAGTTGGTCTGACAGCGGAAGCAGAGAACTGCTACAGCACCATCATTGACATCGATCATGGAAATCTGGAAGCACGTGTGCAATTAAAAGGCATGAGTAGAGGACTTACCGCGCCACGGCATGGTTTCCTAGAGCTTGACGAAGCGGTGACCGTAAGTCAGCACAAAGCTAGGAGACCTACAGGAACCAGGGAAGCGAAGCGATCTAAGAAAGCTACCATCTCGTTACCATGGAGCAACACTATGCTGGTTCCTGGTCCAGAGCGTCAATTGGCTAAACAGCAGAAAAAGCGAGCGCAGGAGGAGGATATTCAAGTTCTCTTCCAACGTAGAGAAAAGTTGATGGAGCAGGCCAGACAGGGTGACGAAAGTTTTAAGACTCAATATATGGCAATATTGAAGTCCTTGTACGAGGCATTCAGAGACAACAAAGTCTTCTATCCCTTAGATAAGCATCACAGGTTCTACGGCTACTCGAAAGAAGCTCGCCTACTGGCAATGAGACCAAAGCATGAGCTAGACGGTCTGATAACAAGGTCGAAATGGCTCTACGGTAAGACGTTGGTCCAGAATGAAGCCCCCTCTGTAAAATGCTGATAGAGGACTCCAGAAACGGCAGATGGTGAACTGGTTATTGTTCCGAACGAATACTGTGGGATTCAATTCGACGTCTGGCTGGACGTGTTCCTCGAGTATGCTTTGAATATTGCGCAAGGGAGAAGTATCAAACAGTCATATGAAGTCGTCGCCTCTGCTTTCCACGCGAATGTCTTCTATCACTCGATGGAGTCACTGTTTTTGATCCATGTCTGTTGGTTTTGTAAGTCTCATTGCGAACCTAATGCTATTCCGACCAATCTGATAATTGATACCTAGCCTGTGCTCTCATAGGAAACGATGATGAAACACTCTGCAACATTGCGCGTTGGTTCATGAAGGAATACCAGTTCGTCACCGACAGTTATCGCCTGTTCTCTGCACTTAACAGGCTCTGTGACTCTGCAAATTCTTGGTATAACTGTGGTCCCTCCCAGAAGTACATACTGCGGCAAATTAAGGCTGTTGACTTCTCATTAATAGGCGAGGGTCGACGGAATTCACTGCGGCAGGAAAAGGCATCTTATACTACCAAAGACAGCGACGGGAATCAAGTACGAGCAGAAGAGATGGATGTTGCCTTACTCATGCTTTACGGGCATATACTTTATGCAGGCAAAAGTTACTCCTACGCAATCAGTATGTTAACTCAAAGTCTCTGCGCCAAACTTGGCTTCAGCTGACCGATCATGTCCATTACAGACTACTTTCTTCGTGCTCTTGCCCTTGATCCGAGCAACTCTACGATCAAACTTTCTTTGGCTCTAGCGTACCTACATTATGCTCTCAAGCGACAAGCTGAGAATCGACATCACATTTTGATGCAAGGAGTTGCCTTCCTCTTGGAGTACTATGACGGCCGACAACAATCAATCAGCTTTTCCGAGAAACAGGAAGCCGAGTTCAACGTTGGACACGCGTACCATCTTCTAGGCTTGACGCACCTCGCAATCCCATATTATGAACGGTGCTTAGACCTGAGCCCAGCGGTCCAGACAGAGAAGGTAGATCTCAGGGGAGAAGATTTATCGCAGGAAGCAGCTTTTGCCTTGCAAGGCTTCTGGGCTGCTAGTGGCAATATGAGGAAGGCTCGAGAACTTACAGAGAAGTTCCTTGTGATCTAATAGATCCGTCGATTGGTTGTTTTGCCCACCGGATAGGTAACGTGTTTTAAGCTGCTACAGTGGAGCCTATTCCGGTACATACCACTTGTCACATTAGGGGGTCGTGCTCGTAACCATGTTCCTTCGTGTAGAGGGTAAGAGAATATGTCAAATCACGCATACAGGCTATGCTCGACTGGTACAAACCCCCACCAAATAACATATATATCGTTTTCACCGATAATAATGTAACTTGTATTGATTTACGAAGCTAATCTGAAAGCTATTACCGAACGAAAACATCTAAGGCCGGATATCCTGTACCAAAGGTACCTAAAACTACTTTGCAGAATCATTACTCAGAGTACTCACGGCCCAATATGGGTTCGATAGTAGATATTTGAGGTGTGAAAGGCGCTCTTTTGTGCTTTTTGTAGCAGTATCTCAGTCAACCCATGGCTTTCGGCCCCAAATTCTAGGCCAAGCACATCCTTTCTAGGTCTCCTGGCGCTCCACAATGACTGCAACCCTCTGCTAGAAACTGCAGATTGTATATGGGACGTGATCAGAACTACTTCAGTGGCAGGAGCCATTGGAGGGCGGCCAATAACAACACCACGGAATAAATATTTAGCGTCTTGTCGTGGTGGGGTCTCAGGCTCAAAGATTGTATCGCCCTTCGCCAATGCCTACCGGCTTGCTTTCCAGCTCGCGCCGAGAGAGATGGGCTTGGGCTTGGGGCGGTATGCGTCCGTATTTGAGAAGAAATGAGGGGAAACAGCAAAAGTTTGTAGCCCGAACTGATTCCCAGAAATTTCAGTAGGGCCTGAAAGACTCTTCAAAAACGGGCGCCCAGCAATGGGTAAAGCAATAGTCTACGCTCAGCGCGAAAACGACCAAAGAATAGAAATCTAGGATCGTCATCAGTAATGTGTTTTGACTGGCGCGTAATCTAGATGGAAGGGAGAAGAAAAGGTCGGAGGTCCAGTTTTGCAGAGAATTATCGGGTAACCACTAAGCCGCTTTTAGTATAGTGGGCACGACTTGTCCAAACATTCACTCACAGTGATCTGGCTTGCTGCAAAGCTTTTGGCCAACGCGTACACCTTGCCAACTTGCTAGGTGGACTTCCAGGTGCTCCTGTTCAAAAATCTGCCATGGTGTGGTAGTGCCTGTGCCTCAAAATACTCCATTGAGCCGACCTCTGTGTTCAGAAATTATGGACTACGAGGCGCTCAAGGATCAGTGGAGCGAGGTCGAAGACCGTGATGGCATCAGACTCAGTTGGAACACGTTTCCAAGTTCTCGCATGGTAAGTACCTAGCTCGGAGCTCCTGCTGAAGTTCGCTGAATTCTTTTTAGGAGGCTTCTCGTCTTGTCGTCCCCATTGGAGCTCTTTATACGCCCTTGAAGGAGAAGCCCGATACCCCGCTGCTGCAGTACGAGCCAGTCACCTGCAAGGCTCCTTGTCGGGCTGTGCTCAACCCTTTCGCGTATGGAACTGATATCGACTCTTGAAAGTTACATAACTAAAGAATCCAGGACCGTTGACACACGAGCTCGGTTGTGGATATGCCCCTTTTGCCTATCTCGAAATGGGTTGCCCGCTCACTACAAAGACATCACGCAAGATAATATACCACCCGAATTGCACCCTTCGAGTACGACTATTGAGTACAGACTGGCACGACCTGCACCAGCGCCCCCAATATTCGTCTACGTTGTGGACACTTGTCAGGAGGAGGACAGCTTGAAGGCGTTGAAGGATTCATTGGTGATGAGTCTGAGCCTTCTGCCACCTAATGCTCTTGTCGGATTGATCACCTTTGGAACTATGGTAGAAAATTCGAGATCGGCCTTGTGTTAGGTACACTGACCATGTTCTAGGCACAAGTGCATGAGCTTGGCTACACAGAGTGTGCAAAGTCTTATGTCTTCCGGGGTAGCAAGGACTACAACGCAAAACAAGTGCAGGAAATGCTCGGTCTGTCGACGTCGGGCATGCGGACCAACGTACCTCCACAGCCTGGCCGACCCGCTCCTGTCATGGGCCCTGCCGCGAGATTCCTCTTGCCTGTTCAACAATGCGAATTTCAACTTACGAACGCTTTGGAGCAGCTTCAGAAAGATCCGTGGCCAGTGGAGAACGACAAACGGTCTTTGAGGTGTACTGGGGTGGCCTTGAGCGTAGCGGTTGGTTTACTCGAGACTTCGTTCCAGAATGCGGGCGGGAGGATAATGTTGTTCGCTGGAGGGCCAGGAACAGAGGGACCTGGTCTCGTGGTTGGTCCAGAGCTACGAGAACCAATACGGTCACATCACGACATTGACAAGGACAACATCAAATACTATAAGAAAGCTCTAAAGGTAAGCTACCAATATGCGTACATCATGAGGCTGGGATTTTGGGCTAAACAATGTAGTTCTACGAGAATTTGGCGAAGCGTGTATCTCACAACGGTCACATCGTCGACATCTTTGCGGGCTGCCTAGACCAAGTCGGACTCCTCGAAATGAAGGGGCTTTCGAATTCTACTGGAGGCCACATGATCCTCACTGATAGTTTTACGTCGTCGCAGTTCAAACAGTCCTTCGTTCGAGTCTTCGATAAGGATGCAACGGATAATCTGCTTATGGGCTTCAATGCTTCTCTGGAAGTCTTGACTACAAAGGAACTGAAGGTGACGGGCCTAATCGGTCATGCAGTGTCTCTCAATAAGAAGTCAAGCTCTGTGGGCGAGACTGAGTGCGGCATTGGCAATACTTGCTCTTGGAAGATGTGCGGCATCGACCCAACTGCAAGCTACGGGCTCTACTTTGAGATCGCAAACCAAGGAGGACCTACGCAGCATCAACAGGGTCCTCAAAAAGGAATGATGCAATTTTTAACCTACTATCAGCATTCTTTTGGCCAATTCCACCTCCGAGTCACTACTGTTGCAAGGAATCTTAGTGGGCCGGCTGGTGACCCAGCTATTGCACAATCCTTTGACCAGGAAGCTGCCGCTGTCCTCATGTCTCGAATTGCCGTCTTCAAAGCGGAGGTTGACGACGGACCAGACGTTCTCCGGTGGGTCGACAGAATGCTCATCCGACTGTGCTCTAGGTTTGCGGAGTATAGGAAAGACGATCCTTCGTCCTTCCGGCTGGAAAAAAACTTTACGCTTTATCCTCAATTCATGTTTCACCTTCGCCGCAGCCACTTCCTTCAGGTGTTCAATAGTTCGCCCGATGAGACAGCCTTCTATCGACATGTGCTGAATCATGAGTACGTCGGAGACTCTCTGGTCATGATCCAGCCAACATTAGACTCCTATACCTTCGACCAGGAGGGTAGCATGCCAGTCCTTCTGGATTCGGCTTCTATTCAGCCCACCCACATCCTCCTTCTGGACACTTTCTTCCAAATACTTATTTTCCATGGTGAGACGATGGCAGAATGGAGGAAAGCTGGCTATCAGGATCAAGAAGGGTACGAAAACTTCAAAAGCATACTGGAACAGCCGAAGGAGGACGCAAGGGTGAGTCGTTCCCGCCTATATGAGGGAACATGAATACCCTGGAGTACTTGAGAGCTGACGGCCTCGCAAAGGACTTGGTGCAAGACCGTTTTCCACTACCGCGATTCATCATCTGTGATGCTGGCGGCTCCCAAGCCCGTTTCCTTCTTTCTAAACTGAACCCTTCGACAACACACACGACCAGTGCATACGGAGGTGCCCAGTCCGCTCAGACAATTTTCACCGACGACGTGTCACTACAAAGCTTTATGGACCATTTAATGAAGTAAGAGAGCCTCGTCTCGAAACTACTCGCCGTGTGCTAACAGGATGTGCTTAGGCTTGCTGTTTCAGGTACAAGCTGAGTCTCTAAGGCTCAATGTCTTTGCACGCTTTTTTAGCGATTTGGGCGAATCATGTCTTGGGATCAGGAACTATTGCACCTGTATAGACTGACGCTATGCTGTGCTTAAACCCCATAGACGCGGCCTCATGCCCAACGTCAAAGATTCAAAAAGCGAGTTTACCTCGAACTGTGCAGATTCCTCTTGCAAACTTCTCTCTCTTATGAGATCGTCGAAAATCTCGAGGCTGCTACGGTGGCACTGTCACCGTTGTGTTGCCGGAGGCTCATAGCTGATACATACATTCAGGCAGCCTTTGAGGCTGTCAGCAGGAGATCCCGCGCTGACAGAGGGTGCATACAGCAAAGATCAGCGCTTCGAGACAAAGTCAAATGGAGGTGTGCGGTGTGATGGGCAAAGGACAAGGGATGGCAATGGACTTATTGGAGAAGCTCGAATCAGAGAGTGGGTAAAAAAGTATCAATATCATGTCACAGTGTGGAAGGCGTACATTAGTTTATCAAAAGGCGCAACGGTCAGACGGCCGTGATTCGTGGGTTTGGTTGGGAGTGGTGATCAGTGGCCGCCTTGGTGGCCTGGGAAGTGCCGCTTCGGCGTCTACTCGTACCAGGACACCTTGCGTTGATCTTGTTCGAGCTAGGATCAGCCCCTTGGAGGAAAAGTGCTCCCACATCCTTTTGACTCGATCTGCTGCCTTTTTCGCGGCAATGTTCGTTACTCGGGTACGGTTTTCTCACAGTAGATTTCTATTCGGTCAATACTGTAGATGAATAAATGTGCTTTACGGAAGTCAAGCACTTAAGGTAAAGTACCTAGCACCCGTCAATTCGCTTCATGGCGGTGTACTCCGTAAGTACTTTAGCCAGCCGTTTGAGTAACCCCGGTACGCTAAGGGAAGCGACAGAAAACTACCCTAATTGTGCCTAAGCTTGCTTCTTGGGACTCTGAGGTGATAAATAAGTAGCTAAGCCTCCCGCCAAGACATCGACATTTTTGAATGCTCTCATTCTCGCACGTCTCCTTGGATCCAGTCTCGCCTTGCTATACTACCTTCGCTATATACGCCATCCTAGAATGCGACACCGTCCCCCTCATCTCCCAGCTCGGTATCACTCCCATCGCTAGCTGCACTGTTATCGTCGCTCAAGTGCAGCAGGCAGAATCTACGCACTACCCACTATCACTGGAATCCAGCCAACGATTGAATGGTCGGGAGAATGACATGCGCGAAATGCTGGACAAGAAGTCGCAATGGCATTGGCACATAATTGTGCCGCCGTCTATGAGCCTCTGAGCGTGTTACCATATCCAATCACTGATTTCTACATGATCTAGCGGATGTTGGCCCGTTTTACTGCCGCTGTCATTAAAGCGTGGACTCCACCATGTTCTCAGAGGTTGCTCATCAACAACATCACCATTCTCCACTCTCCCCGTACTCTTCCCAGTATCAACCGACCAAGGATCTGCCTTTACCGTTCCCTACGAACCCTTCACTCATCAACCAACGCAGCCCTGTGCAGAACCCTAGCTTCAGACAGAGATTGGAAAGACCGCAGCAATATGCACGCCCGTTACGAAATACAGCGCCGCTGCCGCAGCAATTATCACCTCATTCATGCTATACACCCGCCTCGGAGGCGTCAGAGCATATGCTTCGACGAAAAACCCCAAACGGGACCCTAGCCGCGGGATATGATGGGAGTCCTGTAGAATGGACCAAAAGACCGCATGCCATGAAGCATGTTCTGATGCCAACATCAGATGGCAATAGACCTACGGCATATGCCCACACACTTACTGATGAATTTGATGAACAAGCAGCATCACACAACGCTCAATCCTTCGTTTCACAAGTTCCATTGCAATCACGCCACCCCCAACGAAACAGTCATGGGCCTCGCGAAAGAGCTTTCCAAGAGGCAAGTACCATCGAAGACAACAGGCCAGGCCTCGGATGGAGAAATAATGGCGCACAACCTTTGGGACTAGATTCCGTGCTGAATCAATCCTCCTTGCACCATCAACACTACAACCCGGCAGGTAGTCAGAATGTTCCGACCGTGCTACAGCCAATGTGGCCGCCATGTCTAGGGCTCACCTCCATACATACATCTGGGCCGTATGGCCCTTATTGGCCTGATGGAGCCTATGAGCCATATCGTCCTGCTCCTCTTCGCGACCCAAGATTTCAAGTCCAGGCCACCGGACATACATCAGACCCCTCTAATCAACTGCAGCCCGCGGTCAAGAATTATGGCCAATGGTTACAAGCCCACAGTGATTCCCAATACGCTCGTGGCAATGATCATTCGATTGCATCTGGGCCTATTTTTGATCGTGAAAGAGAAGATCTCGGCTCCCCAATGTCTAGCCTTGAAATTTCGACTAGGAGGAGCTCGATATTCAACAACCGCATCCAAGAGACAGCGCACCAACAGTTTGAGATCCCTCTTGCGTATCGGAATAAGTCGCCCCTATGGAAAGAACAAGGCGCTCAAAATTTCAACGAGATCTACTCCAACCCCGGGACCACGTACCCTTTACGAGATCCGGAAAATTCTGTGGGCAATGCTCAATTCAAGGAAAAGGTTCTCATTTGGGCACATCGAATATATAGCAGTTTGTTGGCCTCGATCGAGGAGACTCGGCGACACTCGCCTAATGGCTCACAATACCCCTATCTGCAACCTCCACGGCGACCTTATCCATCTTGGTCCTATAATCAGAGCCGTGGGAGCCGATCGCATCACAACACCAGGTCTCCGAATCATGCACCTTTAGCGGAAGGCAGCCACAACACGGAAGTTGGTTCGCAACACCACAATCGCTACATAAAGGATTTACCGGATGGTCGTGCATCAGCAGCCCACTCTCTACCTAGTCATTCGCCTTCGCTCTCAGTCGGACAGTCTCGACAGAGGTGGCAGCCGCGAGACGGCTGTCTTAGGTCCCATCAACATACCTCACAGCCCAGCTATGTGCCGCCTCAACTTGCTGTAGACAGGCAGGCCAACTCCCCACAAGCTGCAGCCGCTTATGCCGTGGATATGCTTAGTAGGCTTTGTCAAGAAAGTGGATTGGAGTGGACGGATGGGATGCTGTTGACCGGCTGTCTAGCATACGGCTTAGGCGACTACAACAAAGCTATGAAGTGGTATTGTAAGATTTTACATCAAGATCCCGACAATGTTGAGGCCATGTCGAACTTGGCTGCTAGCTTACTTGCTCTTAATCGAAGAGAAGACGCCGAGCAGTATTGGTTCCGTTCTGTTAAGCTTCGACCAAGTTATTTCGAAGCTATCGAACACTTGATTGGTCTCCTACACGAAGGACATCGCGGACGCGAAGCAGTAAAGGTTATTGAATATGTTGAGCATGCCCTTCGAGTCGATGAATGCGCAAGTGCTCGTGGGCAGAAGCATGAGAGTCTTGGAGAACATGGTTCTGACTCCCCTAGCACCTATGCCTCTGGCAACCCCGATCACACAGCTACCGGCGGCTATGGGTCTAGTGGCTACGCCATACCGCCATCAGACAACGGGCGACTGCTTGCTCTTGTTCACGGCAAGGGCAACATGCTCTACCAGCTGGGAGACAATGCCGGCGCTGCTCAAGCTTTTGAAGATGCAATACTGATTGGTGCTGGAAGGCGTAATCTCGGTATACAGGGTTTGATCAGGACGACCTTGGCTGTCTTCTCAGAACACCCGCGCATGGGATCCGCGAATCCCCATGGACTATATGGTGCGGACGAGCCGATATTATTGCCACCCAACGTGGCATTGGAGACCTCACGCCTTGTATTTCCCCCACAAGGCAGACTCCCCGGTCTAGATAAGGTACCTGATGGATTTGCTCATAAGGCTGCAGTCTCCATCATCAGCAATTCTCTGTTGTCCCTTGCCAAAATCTACCAAGATGGTATGTCCTCTAGCGGAGCTGCAGCCACTTCCCCAAGGGCCACGTCGCGAGTGCAGGAGATACTAGCGCTTTACTACCTCTCGCTATCTCTTCAGCCGAGCCCTTCCACTGCTAACAATGTCGGAATTCTTTTGGCGAGTGTGCAGCAGTCCGCTCGATCCAAGTCGAACAATAAGTCAAACGCCTCGCACACTTCAACGATCCCTGGAGTTGTGCCTGGTAGCGGAATTGCCTTGGCACTTGCATACTATGACTACGGTTTGAAACTCGACACGCGTCACGCACACTTGTACACAAATCTTGGCAGCCTCTTCAAGGACATCGGTCAGCTGAATGCCGCGATAAAAATGTATGAGAAGGCTGTCGACTGTGACGGCAGCTTTGACATTGCTCTTGCTAACCTGGCCAACGCTGTTAAAGATCAGGGCAAAGTCAGCGATGCAATCACCTATTACAAAAGGGCTGTTCAGTCGAATCCAGACTTCGCGGAGGCTGTTTGTGGCCTTGCGAATGCATTGAATTCCGTGTGCAATTGGAGTGGTCGCGGTGGAATCAATCGCTTGGGCAACAATCGAGATCGCTGGCATGTGGATGAAAACGGAGATTTGTATGACTCCAAAAAGTCTCTCATTGCAAGCCACGGATGGATTGCACGAGTCGTTGCTATAGTCGAGAAGCAGCTTCGAGATGGGGAAAGCTGGGGTCAAGGTGTGCTTCACAGCGTTGGTATTCAACAGATGCTCCAGCAGCTGGGTGCAGCAAGCTCTTCCTATGGTGGTAACAAAATTACTCAGATACTGTTGAGGGATACCTTGGATGAATGGGCCGAGGAACAGTGGGAAGGGGCCAAGGTTGTGCGGCTGGTCGAACGAGCTACCAAGAACCTCTCCCAGAAAATCTACAGACATCAGTACGTTGACAAAAAACCGATCCCAGCGAGCTTCCGCTCTCGGCCGCAGCTTCCGGCAGCTCTCGCGGTTCCTAGCGCACCAACCGTGCTACCCTTCCATACCTTCACTTGCCCGTTGTCGGCAAAACAGATTCGCAAGATCTCTCAAAGGAATGGACTGAGAGTCTCTTGCTCAACACTGCGAGCGCCTTGGCTTCCTGCGGAAGTATATGATCCTCCAGCACCCCCGAAACCACATCTTAATGTTGGCTATATCTCATCGGACTTTAATAACCACCCGTTGGCACATCTTATGCAATCCGTCTTCGGTTTCCATGACCGAGGTCGTGTCAAAGCCTTCTGCTACGCAACGACTGCTAGTGATGGCTCTGGACATCGTCAGCAAATCGAGCGGGAAGCACCAGTCTTTTACGATGCTTCATCATGGTCGATTGATCGTCTAGTCAGCCGAGTCGTTGCCGACGGCATTCATATCCTTGTCAACCTGAACGGCTACACACGTGGCGCACGAAACGAAGTGTTTGCAGCTCGTCCGGCTCCCATTCAGATGTCTTTCATGGGATTCGCTGGTACTATTGGTGCCGAGTGGTGTGATTACTTGCTGGCAGATAAGACCGCAATCCCACCTCAAACGCTCAGGCCTTGGAGAGGAAACGTTGATCTGGTAGACCAAACTAAGGACTGCAACAATGATAACGACCAGGATGATTGGGTCTATGGGGAGAACATCATCTTTACGAAGGATACCTTCTTCTGTTGTGACCACAGGCAAAGTGCCCCGGACTCTCAGGAACCGTTGATCAGCTGGCCAGAAGAACAACGGAGGCGATGGCAAATGCGTAAAGAGCTGTTCCCCTATCTAGACGACGAGACTGTCATCCTTGGCAACTTCAACCAACTCTACAAGGTTAGCAACCCCTACGAATCCTATCGAGTTCTTTGAGCTCTACTGACATGTCAGGATGGACATAGATTGAGCCGACTACGTTTAGAACATGGCTCCGCATTCTATCTCGCATCCCCAAAGCCGTCCTTTGGCTCCTCCGATTTCCCGACCTTGGCGAAGAGAATCTAAGAGAGACGGCAATGCGCTGGGTCGGTGGTGAAGTTGCATCCCGGATCATCTTTACAGACGTGGCACCCAAGCACCAACATATCTCTCGTGCCCGCGTCTGCGACTTATTTCTCGACACACCCGAGTGTAACGCCCATACCACAGCTGCCGACGTGCTTTGGTCTGGAACGCCGTTGCTGACACTACCAAGATACGAATACAAGATGTGCTCGAGAATGGCTGCTTCAATTCTCAAAGGAGCCCTTCCCAAAAACGCTGAAGGAGATCGGGCTGCCGAAGATCTGATTGCCGACAGCGATGAAGCGTACGAGGAGCTGGGTGTGGAACTCGGTAGCGATCTCGTGTATCCCACCGAGGAAGGCATACGGGGAATGGGAAAAGGCAGGCTGATGGAGTTGCGCAAGTTGCTGTACGAGAGCCGCTGGACAAGTGCTTTGTTTGATACTCGACGTTGGGTTCGAGATTTGGAAACCGCGTATGAAGAGGCGTGGCGTCGATGGGCCGCAGGAGAAGGAGGGGATATTTGGTTATAAGAAGAGGTCGTCTTTGCTATTTTACACGAAGTTATGACTATGATGTATGGATTAGCGAAGGTTATTTAGCGATGGAGTAAGAGGAGGGATTTTGGGACAATTGAGCGATACGCTTAGGGTATATAACAGCAGCAGCGAAGTGCTCGCTCTGTAGCGGAAAGTTGTGGGAATATCTCATTTGGGAAATAGAAGAAGCGCTGGTTTGCTCCGAGATATTATGGCTGTTGTTCAAATTGGGAGGAGCGAGGAGAATCGAAGATGATGGAAAATAATGCAACGATGCCGACATCTTAATCGTCCGAACACACAAATGACCTATGAGCTTGTACTACCTGTGCTCTCATGTTCCTTACAGCAATAACTGGTTGCACCAACATAAGCCTCCACTGCTACATCAACCCACCCAATCCTGCCGAAGAGTGTCGAGTCGCAAGTCTCCTGGCCCACCCAGCCTTTGCGAATACCCCCCCAAACTTGTCATTTTCGCCCATGCCTACGCATAATTCTGACAAAGCCATACTGGATCGAACAGAGTAAACAAATCCAAGCGTCTCGTATTTCCTTTGCTGTCGATGGAGGTGAAATCATGGACGAGGGTTGTTTGAATCTGATGCGATTTGATCGGGAGTATGCACATGGTAAGATGCTTATCGCGCGACGAGCCAGCTGAGCCGTTCCTTTGGGTCAAGATTTCGACCCGAGAAGAAGATTGTTCCATGCGACGATTGACAAATCTTCAAAGGTCAAACATGGACATCCATGATGGTCTGGACCAGGCTATTCAGGGTTTTGGGGGATGGGGCGTTGGAACGGGTGGCTACTTGCTACCACGTCTGCATCTGCATGGACTACTGTATGAAACATAAAGTTCGTAACGCCATGAGGCGACTCTCGGCAACCGCGTTGGACTACTGCACGTCACACGGATGTTGAATCATCGTGTCCATATAATTATGACGGGATCTTGAAGCGAGGTACGGAGTAGAGTGTACTGTAGACATGCGGATGATTATCTAATTCTCTCATGCGACGAAGGAATAGGACAACTCGATGCGGAGGTACGACCATTTTGATGCGCAAGGACAGACTCGGTTGCGAGCTAACTTGAAGAAGAGGAAAAGCACTTGGAAGAGGAGAGAGGAGAGAGGAGAGAGCGTTAGTGCATTTAATTTAGAGGCAAAAGACGTTGGGAGGATCGACATGCAGCAGCAGCAGCAGCAGCAACCTGGGAATCATTGACATTGACATTGACGTTACGCGGCTCGACGGAACTCAATCTGAGCCGGAGGAAGGTGCAGGATCGCAGGGATCTCCAGGGATCTCCAGGGACCCAAAAATTGCTTTAAGGTATGCACCAGGCATCAAGCAAGGTTGATCTTCGCTATTTCATAAAGCACCCCTGGAAGTCATCATCATTTCAGAGCAGTTCGAGACGCACGGAGAATCGTTCCAAGAGCCGTCGAAAGTCTCTCACAGTGTTGACCATGAGTGCCGCTCATCGGTCGATCAAGAGGGAATCTATCCAGGCGATATCGACGGTTATTGGCGCGTGAATTGATTGATGGCTCTCTCCCGTCACCTTTCCGCCGTCAAATGGCTTCTTGAGACGATGCAACATCTGCGAGGCGAGACCATAAAGAGATAATATTGGCGAAGCCGGGCATCTCCACAGCCACGGAGGCTCCGTTGTAAGCATCTGAGCACCGAGTTGCATACAGAAACCGTTTATCACTGACGCACTGACACAAGTATTTAAAGGCGTCGCCTTTATTCTTTACATGTTCATTGTCCGTCATCCCCTTTTGTTGTCGTACTCGTGGGGGGAAATAAGGTACAAACGAAAAGGGGTTTCGAGAATGTTTATCGCATTGCCGCGACAGGGCAAACGCCACCCTTTCCAGCCAGTAGGAGTGGCCCGAGCTTCTCCATGCTGCTGATCGAGATTTCAACGGCTTTAATTTCACTTGCACCAGTTGTATGGTAACGCAGGAGGCTCAGACGAGTCGGTATGGAAAAGAAAAGGCCCGAGATGGAGATTGTCGATGGAACGAATCAGGTGGGACGACCGTTGAGCGAACTGACGCCACATTTGCCATTTTGGAGCTGACTGTCTGAACTAAGTGTTGGGAGAGTTTGGAGTCGGAGGATTTGCGATAGACTAGCTTGCATTGGGAATTGATGAAAGTTTCCAATTCTTCGACCATCGTTGATTCGCTCTTCCCGCTCATCGATCCAGACCCCCTGCAATCTGCCTCTCCTGTCCGATCCTAGCGCGTCCATGCAGGCGGTAATATGGTACGTGGTTCGTAGCACTACAAAGCCCACCATCACGATACATATTCCTGCATATGCACTAAAGCACAAGCCAACGTGTCGTGTCAGGGGAAGGGGAAGAAGAAGGGGAAGAGGAAGAGGAAGAGGAAGAGGAAAATGGCCCTCCCTCTCGCTCATCTTCGCTCGACCTCCCACGCGCATCATGCGGCCGCAGGTCCCGCTTCTCTCCTTGTGCCGAACATGCTATCTCAGACTCCATCCACTACAGTCGCGCAAAGATGCGCAAAGTGAGGACTTGAGATGTCGCATTTTTAATTTCCAACGTGAGAGGAGATACGTGCCAAGGCTCCCGCGGAGTTGAATGCGCGCATGATTTGATTCCACACCCATGCTCGTTCGCGAAGTTCGATAGCAACGGATGAAGGGAGAAGTGAGTGAGATAGATCCCTTGGAGAGGCTTGAAGCTTGCAACGGCTGCTGTGGAGACTAGACTTTTGGCGTTGAGAGTTGCCGAAGGCGTAGACGAAGCATACTCCGTACAACGCTCTCTCCCTTTCCCTTTAGCAATCCTTGCTTGCGCCAATAACAATCCTGTTACAGGCGGCGCGAGGTGGGATGACATTTCCTGGCTGGTGGTGGCCGGGTCAAATAGCGAATGGACTAAGGTCTAGACCTGTCTCGACATCAGACCTAGTCACCCCAGCAAACCCGGCAAGATGCCTCGTTTCCCGTCATCGAGCATGACATCTGCATGCACTAAGGCAAAGTCCTTGGCACTGTACCACTACACTAACACAACCTCGACGAGCCTAACAGAATTGGCCGGCTGAAAATATTGCGCTGAATGCGGCTTAGTCAGCTTGGCTCGGTCAAGCTCACATGCTCAATTCGGAGTGGTTGGCGAGAGGACGCCTTCAACCGTTGTCGCGCAATATACAGCACCGCGCTGCCATCATGCTAGAGGCTAGGGGCTTGAAACTTGTACCCGACGAACCTCCAGCATGATACCGAGTATGCATGATAGGTTGAGAATCAATAGTGAAGAGAGCAAGCAGCACATATCACAAATCTAAGCCGATGAAAGTGAAAGTCATGAGGGCTGATCATGATTTATCAGGCAGACAACAAGTGGTGCCATAGAAACCCGTTTCGACTGGACGTCAATGCGGTTACTCCTCATTCCTGCTCCATCCTTATCCGGCCTGGTCTTGGGAGATCTCTATGTACTTTACCATTACCTGACTTATTACTGTATCAATACCAGTCTGTATTACACCATCCCACACCAGGCTAGTTCAGTACCCTTGTTGCGCATCATCATCGAGATATCTGGCTAATCCTAGTACATGCCGGGACTACCTATTCAAACAAGTTCATCCTACTACGATGGCGCTTTCCTCACTTCTTCATTCGTACAAGCACCGCCGTCCAATTCCCCAAATTAGCACCATCTCAAAGCCATCAACTGACGCGCCTACCCTTTCTCGACCGAAGACTCACGAGCTTGTCCATTTTCCCTCAACTTTCTCACCACTCTTTCCTGTTTTGCTCTCACCAACTACGAAAACGAGACCTGTGACGAGTGGGCAACGACGAAACAGCGCAGACACTACTATTGAGATTTCCCCATGAACCGAGCCTTACAATATACAAGCAAAAGCCAAGCTAAAGCCTCCTTCGTACTAGCTTTTCAACCTTCGCCCTACCCTCTTCCATACTTTCCACTCCATCTTGAGGGTGAATTGTATATTCACATACCCTGGGGCTGGCATTGTAGCACACTTTACATCGGTTGCCCCTCAAACCCTCGAAACCCTTCGAACACTGTTTTGATTTCTCTTTTTAACTCGTTTTCCACCCACGTTCATGCACCGTTCATCGATTAAATCATATGCGCCTCGCCATTCTTAATCCATGTCTTAGAAAAAGCGATCATCTTTCGAACATAGCTTTGTACGTTGGTCATGTCCGCTCTCCTCTAAGACACTCAAATTCTTACAGCTCTCCTCTATCAAGATCCCTGAAGCGCGAGCCAGTAAGGAGCAAGCCAACAGCATGCAAGCCAACCAGATGCACGCCAACTTGGTTGAGGATTTCAAGCTCAAGCACAACAAGGGACCTTGGTCTCCAGCCGAAGACCACGAGCTCATCAAACTCGTCCGCACTCAAGGCGCTCACAGTTGGGTGAGGATAGCGCAAGGTATTAAAGTGAGGACCGCGAAACAATGTCGAGAGCGCTATCACCAGAATCTCAAGCATTCCTTGACTCACAATCCCATCACGCCGGAGGAAGGTGAGGAAATTGAACGGCTTGTCTCCGAGATTGGGAAGAAATGGGCGGAAATCGCACGGCAGCTTCCTGGTCGCAGCGACAATGCTGTCAAGAACTGGTGGAACGGTGGCATGAATCGCCGACGCCGGATGGTTGTTCGACGGGAGCAGGGCAACGCTCCTGGCCGCTCAGCCTTTGACGAAAACCTTGAGTCTCCATCGTTTGCTCGACCTGTACCACCTCCTACTCGACCACTCATGGTGCCAACCTCTCGACGGAGAATCGAACCTCCGTTGACCTCACCAGCTAACTCTGAAGTCTCAATGGCGGACTCTCTGGGCGAGGCTCCCTCTCTCACGTCCGATGCCAGCTCTCATCTCTCGATGTCTTCCCCACATGCGTACGCACACACTCACCATCACCACCATGCGTACCCTCCCCCTCCTCCAGGAGTCCCGCATCGAGACTATTGGGGACACCCCCCAATTCTAGGAAGCAGCAGCTATTCGAACAACACTCGCGCCACTACAGCATACGATCGGTCACTACCAGCCTGGAGCTACAACGAGACGTCTAAATTACCTTATGGTCAACCACAGTCGCACCAACGTCTGCAACAGTTTGCCGATGTGGCAACCACAAGGTCTCCCATAAGAAATGCAAATACACAACCGATGCTACCGAGTCAGAACCAGACTCCTCGGAACCAGATTCCATCGTACCGAGAATTGGTGCACAATACCCATAGTCACCCCGGGCCCCCAGCGCTTTCAATTCCACAGTCTACTTCGAGCGAGTCTGGTATGCGTCCACCGCTAGAGTTATCTACACAAGACCACCGAGGACACATGGCCCCGGCTACTCGCTCGTACACTGCTCCTAGTGAATCCCTCAATCAAACAGCATCATCATACGCTCCTCTCGCTCCGACTATAGAAAGCTCACTGTCTGCATCCAACACTGTCCCCAGGGTCTCACAGTCAGCAACGCCCAATGCGACGGCGGTGAACGAGCCCGAGGCGTCGCAGCCAGAGAGGAAGCCGATGAGCGTATCTTCACTCCTGACTTAAGGTCCTGGCCGACCCCTATCCCGGTCCCTTTTTTACTTGTAGTCCTACATAGAATGGGCTTTGTTCGATCTGCGCTGCCTGGTTGTGGAGTTAATGCTTTCCGGGCGTCAGCTTCTGGAGACTAAGACTCTGGGCCATGGTGCACTATCGATCTGTCCTTACGACTTTCCACGATCATGCTATTCAGTACAATACCCCTATGCCACCGGCGTGTTATCGATCCGCACGGTGTGCTTTGAAAGCTCGGAGTCAGAAGACGGATATATGGTTTGAAAGGCTTCGCTGTTCATCAACATAGAGATGTTCTCGGAGTTTGCACTGCTAATCGACTATGAATCCGCTTGTACATAGAAATCGCTACCTATACATACTTAGCTCTACAGACACAAAGGTTCCTCATCGTACTCGCGCTTTTGAACACTGTCTCTCTGCTTTGTCAATCCTTCTTTCGAAAAAAGCCTCTACAGGGATATCTTCTTGCACCCACTCGTTCACATACTCCGTAGCCCAAGCTAACCACCAGATCTCTCGAGCCCTTCACCATATAAAAAAACCCCCCTGGCGGCGGACATGGAGGCCTCCGACGCCTCGCCCCACCCGCGACATCTCAGAAGCTCTTGTGAAACCTTCCAAAGCCTTTGCCAAGAGACTGCGTACCCTTGAGATTCACCATGAACTCTGTCAGCATAGCCTCGGCACCAATGATACCACCCAGATCTCCACCGTGCGTCCCCACCATCCGCATTCAAACGGGGCCTCTCAGTGCACAGCCTTTCCATCATAAGGCTTACACATTCAGCACCCCTCGTACCCGGACGGCGACGGAACTCAAATATAACCGTGTACCCTGGTCAAAGGTCTTCCCGTAGCGCCATTCGGTCTGTCGCGGATCTCTGTTCTGAATATAAGGGAACGCTTTGGACTTAGCTCCCCCCGATCTGCTGCTTTGCTTGGTTCGCCGTCTTGAGATTTTGCCTGAAAACAAAAACTGCCACTCCACCAATTCAATGTTTTTGCCCGAAAGCCTTGTCGCTCACTTTGACGCCTGTGCGGGTCCTTTTCCCGTATAATGCAGGACGGGTTCAACGAATGGGAAGCCGTGGAATTAACGAGAAATGACGCAGGGCCAAAATAGAAAACCGAGGGACCCGCTTGAGCCACCACCGTACAGCTATCAATGCCTTGCCCGTATCGTTCGAAACCTCCACAATGTCAGAACCAGTACCGTGCATTGTAACAAAAGCTTGCAGTTATTCATACAGTCGACGGTATTGCTTGATGCAGGCTTGAGAAAGCAAGAGACGCAAGAAATTGGTTTAGGAAAGGTGCTGCGTGGGCGTGACGGTCAAGAACAGAATTTTCTGGTGGCGACTGTCTTGAGTCTTGGCAAGTTGTCGCTGGTTGTCGCAAGTTGTCATTTCACCCTTCAGATGTACGAAACAGCATCTGTTGAATGTAAAACGGTGCTATCTATTCTACCGACTACAATTGCATGCGGATTCCTCAAGGATGACGCCTGTAGCTCACTCTCATGGGCGGCAGAACAGAAAAGTTCGCGGTATGAACAACAAAGCAGCAGCCACTAAGCTCACCAGGCAGTCAATCATTCCATGAATATATAAGGGTACAAGTAATAGCAGTGACATTCCAGCTCGAGAGAAAGTTTCCAGCCTCCTCAAGACACTTGGAACATTATAAGCTTTCCCAAACGGTGAAGTTGAACGCCAAGCAACCGCCGCTAGGCCGCAATGGGCGCTGTCAGACATGTTCAATTCACGACAGCCTTGAACTGATATACAACCCACCTTGAGGAGCTGTAAGAAGATGTCGCTCGAGGACTTATTCTGCATGAATTGCAGAGAACGCTGTAGTACTTCAAGAATGGCCATAGTACAGCGATATCGAGAAGCACCATGCAATTTCAATCATCTTCATTTGATGACAACTCAACACAGCGGGAAATCGTTTCGCTGCTGTCGCCAATGCCCAAAGAGACAAGTGCATCATGGAACAATGGCATTGCACAAGGATCAATAATATGCCATAGTTTCGCAATGGTGAAGGTTGTATTGTCAATAGGGAGGGGGCAGAATGAACAATAGAATACGAAACATTGGCAATGTGGAAAAACCGAAAAAAGGGAGGCTGGGAGCAGAATCTTCATCCACCGTACAATGCTATTGTCGGTCCCACCACGCTCTCATGACTATGCGCCTACAACCTTTCTTCTTTCTCTTCTTTTCTCTTCCCTCTCCATACGGCTGCGCAGTATGAGCTTTGCAACAACTTCTTGACTTCTCTTTCTCAACATCGTTTGGGCTGGCCCACCATTATCTAGTTCTCCTTAATTTTCATTTACACACTTCTAATACATACAATCTCTCGACGCAGTGCGTCGACCGCCAATTGAGTCAGTGGAGCCAGCTTCCACTTAATTTCTTCCCCTTTTCACTACAACATCCTTGAGACGCAGGTCGTCTTCGCCGGTCGAAAGTCTTTTCGTGCAGTGCACAGCATATTAGCATAATTCTCCCGATCTTAATCATAAACATGAGGCCGTCTAAGATTCTCAACACCATGACCCCGTTCCATTTTGAGGATAATACTGCAGGTAGTTCCGTAAGTGAACAATGGCCACTCTTCACCTATGTTCGAAGCTGACACACGAAGGAGAATTGCCAAGAGGTCTTCCTCCCTGCCTTCAACAGCACGGCGGATTTTGAAAGCTTTCTCGGCAATCTCCAAGCCACTCATACCAATGCATCACGGTATGGGGACGGGACTATGAACCCAACAAACCTCTACAACGATCCAAATCCTGCAAACTTCGAGTGGAACGCCCTTGACGGGACAGTGAATCCAGCACAACTCAACAGCGGAGGCCCGAGCCCCACCATCATCGATTGGAACGACTTTGACGTCTTTGAGAACCCAGAATATTCATTAGCTTCAGGGGCAGGGTTTGAACAACCGCCATTCGCGAGGCCGGCACCCAACGTCGAAGGCGTAGTGAAGTCCTGGCACAAGGGCTCAATTGCATCGAACGAGGAATATTTCGACTCCAAAAAAGCCGCATTGCCAGCAGAGCATACTTCCCTTGGGCTGAATGAGGGGCTCACTCTGGAGAACACGGCTGCACAGAAACATGCGCCATCTCGACATGATCCTTTTTCATACCCTAGCACACCGATACATCAGTCTTCTGAACTCTTTTCTGCGCCACCTCAAGTTGGGCTTCAGGATGCAAGCTCTGAGAGCGGTGATTGCCTGAGATGTGATAGACCTGACGATTTCGACCATATGGTGCAATGCGACAACACCAGCAAACACGGAGCCAACAAGGGGTGGTTCCATTACAGCTGCGTGGGCTTGCCGACATCCACTGCACTGAACGAAAACGAATCATGGTATTGCGAAGCATGCCAGGCAACAACGCCTTCGCCTGGTAGCCCTGGCTCTGATGATTATGTGGCATCCACAGATGACGATAATAAATCGGTTGGAGATTACACTTACGAAGACAACAAGAAATCCTCGAAACAAGGACGGATCGTCCACTCCAGGTCAGGCAAGACCGGCACTCCGGCATCTCTTCTACCCAACAACGATGGCTACCAGGTCACCAAGAAGGCCCAAAAACCTCAAGCTGAAAAAGCTACCTCTTCACACAAGGTCTCATCCAAAAAGACTTCTCCCGCTAAGCCTAATAAAGCTGGTAGTAGAGCGAAGGCCATTCCCTGGAACCAGCATGAGAAAAATGCGGCGATGACAGTGATGGGTGAGATCGTGACCAAGCAGGTTCCAGGCTATAAAACCGAAACGAGGTGGCAGATAGCCTCTGACCGAATGCTGGAGCGCTTCAATGTTTCCAGAACGGGGCCCATGGTGAAAAATTACTGGAATCGTGAAGGCAGACGGGACTCAGGAGTCGATGAGAGGAACAAGCCAGACCCCGACCGGATGGTTACAGGTGTACAAGATCCTGGGAAGAGGCGAGAAGCCCGAAAGGCTAAGGGCAAGGACCAACGTTCAGCCTCCGCAATTGCATCGAAGGAGAACAATAGCAGTGGCGGCGTCAAGCGCAAAGGCCGTGATGATGATGAAGCCGAAGATTCTGATAACGAGCCATTACTGAGGAAGCGTCAAAAGAGACAGCTTGCTCCTCCGCCAAAGACCGATCAGCAAGAGGGCATTGGCAGCAGCCACTTTAAGCGCACGGGGCGTGACGATGATGAAGACGATGATTCTGATGAGGAGCCATTACTGAGGAAGGGTCAGAAGAATCGTCCTGCACCTGCGCCAGAATCCGATTATCAAGCTGGCAAAGGCAGCCATGACCTCAAGCGCAAGGGGCGTGACGATAACAATGATGAAGACGAGGAATCTGACGACGAGCCATTAGTGAGGAAGCGTCAGAGGAAGCGTCAGAGGAGAGACGCAACACTCGATGAGTGATGGTGAACGAGTGGAGATTTTCGGAGTTATGGCCTTGGGTATCTTCGATATTGGGCTTCTCTTTCGGTCCACGGCGTTCGGAAGGGATCAAAAGTCATGCTTTCATAATGTAACAATTCAGACAATCTTTCTTCCACGCTTCTTCCACTGCTGGAATAAGGACCCTACGACATCGTCCAGCAAAACTGTCTTGGCTGTACTTACTTCATCTGGACTAGAAGTAAGCTAGAATCGGCCCGCTACAGGCAAAAGTCACTTTGGTGTCAGTTTCAATCCCATTGACCAAGCTACTATTACAACTGAATCTACAGCATTCGTTTTTTTCCAACACCGTTCAGCATGGAAGTCTCATACCCTCAATCAGCATTACCTCATATCTCGGACATGGACTACAACACCGATGTGACAGCTATGGACAGCATGGATGTGGATGTGGATATGGACATCGATCTGGGGCCAATTGACGACGGAGAGTTCACAGGAGTTGTAAGACCGGACTCCAACACAGCCCAAGTGAGCTTAGAGCTTATTTTTCTGCCCAGCAGCGTGATCAATCAGCTCTCACCACCTTACGAATGCAAAGCAACGGCGTTGATACAACTCAGATATCCGGCAATGAGTCTGAGACTGCAACGCCGACTCCTCACAAAGTCTACATTCGTGGACTGGACGACCTCACTACCCATGACATCAAACGCTTCTCATCAGACCATTTCCCTGACCATGCTCCTACACGAGTGGAATGGATCGACGACTCCTCCGCGAACATCGTTTTCGAAAATCCTGCAGCTGCAATGGACGCTCTTGAATGCTTTACCCTTGCAAACAACGATGGCGTCTCGTTCCCGAATCTACAGTTACGGCCTGCCAAACATGTGTCCACACATCCAGGGTCAAGTTTGCAAGTACGGATGGCTATCTTCACCGACCAGAAGCGTCCGCGGGCGTACGAAGCGAGCAGATTCTACATGATGCACCCTGAGCACGATCCAAGAGAAAATCACCGTCGCAATACATCATACAATAATAGCGACTATCGCAACAGGAGGTATGGCGACGATGAACACAGGCGTCGAAGACAAAGAGGTCAAGAGGAAGGGTTTGATGCATCCATGTATGATGACAAAGGCTCATCCAGTAAACGCGGCTCGATGGGTTCATCTCCAGACGACGATGGGAGCTCACGCCATCGACGTCTTGGTGACTCGTATCGGCCAGCAAGGAGGGACAGGAATCGCACGTCGCGTGACCGTAGCGCCTCACCAGGTCGTCGACAACGTACCCCGCCTCCTTCCTACCGAACACGCGATCCACAACCTTTCCCGGATGAAAACAAAGGCAAAGAGCTATTCCCGTCAAAGTCAGCTACTGATGGCAAGCGCAACGGTGTCGGCAAAGACCTCTTCAGCAACAAGATGCTTGCACAGGGTCTCAAGAAGGAACTCTTCCCTCACAAAACCAATTCCATCAATCACCGCCGCTCTGATGCCTTCGATGCTGCGGATGAAACGGCAGATCTATTTACGAATGGACTCTCCGTACCTTTCTCAGATGGCACTAAATCAAGCAAAAGCTTAGCTGATCGGATCTCCAAAGCACCCTATCTCTCTTACGGTCGTTTGAATTCACCAGTCTCAGAAAGATCAAAAGCCACTAGCGATGACGGCATCAACATTCGAGGGGCTTCCGGTCAGCAGGATCAAGGATTCTCAATACGTGGTGGCGCTGCAGCCGCTGGGACGATCAAGGAGTTGTTTCCAGGGAAGCAGATTGGCAATGCTGGCAAGGAGTTGTTCGCCGGGAAGCTGGACGGTCGAGGAGGGCGGAGGAACAAGGCGGAGGATCTATTCTACTGATGGGCGGCATCCTCAAAATCTCCTTCCATCACATGCAGCATCATTCGGGCGCAACGCTAGTGATGGATAGTTTCTCCCACAAAGATTGATGCCTTTCTCTCGTTTCGAGCTGGCAGGGCATCTAAAAGCGCAATGCAACGTCGATTTTTATTAGCGTGGCGTTCAGGATAAATACCCCATGTCAATTAGCAAAATCTACGCTCCACTACAAACAATTACGAAGCTCATGTCAATTTTGACATTGGCAGGGCATGTCCATTTATAGTGAACACGCCGTGTGATGTCGTAGCATTTCTCCTTGATAAGACACGAAAGTGGACATCCACAGATCTTCATGTCCATCCATCGCCGTCATGCCAGCCACTGACTCGCCTGCCATCATTGTAGCCCGATTTCTCAAAGCAAATCACTACCACGATGTGAGTACTTAGTCTTCGTCACATGTTTGACGCGGCGACTGACAAACATACTTTGGTGTAGACCCTAGATGCATTTATTCGCGAAGCTGGTTTGCCGCCCGACGCAGGCACAATTGAAAAGGGGGACTTGACGATGGAGAAGATCCTTGAAGAGAAGAAAGTCTTTGATCTAAGCCTGAATTTCGAAAAGGTGAGTGTTGGAGTGGGAGATAAGGGATGGAGTCATCCAGGTCAGTTTCTCGTTTGCATTTTCACCTTTTTGTCTTTGCTATTCATCATGCCCTTCTAATTTCTTTGCTTCAGCGCCTTCGCAGCCTAGTCACGTCTCTACTCTGCCATCTGCTGCCAATGTCCTGCATGTGTCCATCGAATCCTTCGAGGATGGGTCTTTCTCGCAAGCTCCTCAGCAATTACTTTTCACCACCACTGCTGATCGTCGGCTGCACATTCTGTACCCAGACTCCAATTTCTCCTTGGAAAGGTGTATAGGCCATCTCCAGGATTCTCCTATCCTCTCCTGTGTTCCTTTGGGCAAGACGTATCTGACTACGATCTCCTGTGGCATGTCCGGTCAAGTCGTACTTTATGATCACAAAGAAGATAAAGTGCTTGAAGAACGGAGAGACCACAAGAAGTACGTGGTCAAAGTTGCTGTTTGGGAGAATGAGTGGGTTGCTACTGCTGGGTGGGATGCCAAAGTTTTTCTATACAAAATCTCATCGGAGAATGCTCTACTATTAGGATCACCCGTGGCTGTCGTTCATTTTCCAACAAATCCAGAAACCATCACATTCATCAAACCCCCAGATCTGGATCAGACCATTCTGCTGGTCACGCGTCGAGACTCGACATCATTGTATTATTACTCGCTGCCAACAACAGACGAACTTTCGATGCCAACATCAGAGCCAGCAGAGTTGGAGCTGCTAGGATTGCAAAACCTTGCTCCTCACTCAAATGCATGGATAGCATTCTCGCCATCCTCCGTCGCCGTCTGCCCTACAGATCCAACGCTACTGGCTGTAGCAACATCCGCCGTCCCTCATATGAAACTGATCCTTGTCCGGCTGTTAGTCCCATCGTCTGCAGCTGTTGTGGACCCTACCACCCAGGTAGCTCAGACCCGCGCAAATCTTGCCATCCAGGACAAAGAAGATACTGCAATCCAGGTACATGTCAGTACCTTGGCGCCACAGACACCTTACTCGACACCGCAAGTTGTCTGGCGGCCTGATGGATCCGGCGTTTGGGTCAATGGAGACGATGGGGTCTTGCGAGGGTTGGAAGCCAAGACAGGAAAGATCGTTGCTACCCTGAAAAACGGGCATGAGCCGGGAAGTAAGATCAGGAGCATTTGGTGTGGCACGGTGAACGTGGGTGAAGGGACACAGGAGTGGGTAGTAAGCGGAGGCTTTGATCGGAGATTAGTGGTCTGGAAGCCAGACGAGCGGAAGTAGATCAATGTTTATATAATAATATGAACAGATTGCAATTGAGTTAATACAACCAAGGCACAAAGCATATGAATGTAACCATTTCTCCATGCACCCTCTCACCATAGTGATCAAGAAGGAGGGTGATTGGTAATGAAAGGGCATGTATCTTGGCACGATAAAGATTATAATCCTTCAGCTACCGCGCATGGGAAAGCGAGCGGAGCTGTACACACATATGCCTTCGCGAACGTGGACATGAAAGCGGCATTGGGAGAATTGGCCTTCCTCTGAGGCACATCCCTGGCTCCGTACTCTCCAATTTAGGATCAGCTCACATTTATAGTAAGTATTTCTGGCCGGCGAATGGTGAATGTCATGCATTTGACGTCTTCAAGGTACAGACAATCAGGATGACCATAATCTTTCTGTCTGACATGGAGTGTATCCGCACTTTTGCTCCTTTCCCACCACCTGACACTTCTGCCCTATCATGCCGCGTCTCTCTTCCCCTCCTTGACCTCCTTCTGTGAAGAGAGTCAGCGGCCAACACCGGCTTTAGTGAGTGAACCGTAGCACGTACCAAGGCCTTCATAGTGCCATGCAATGCATGCCTATGGTTGCGTCGAAACTTGGGGTCGGTTCCATTGAGCGAGGGATATCGGTTCGTCTTTGGCTTCTTGATACTATTGATCGCATGAGAAGTCAGTGAGAATTCCCTGAATGGCTCATCCAGTCCACCTGGAGAGGCTGCTCTGCTCCAGTGTACGAGGATAACGTACCCGTTCCTGTGCGCCTTCTTGCTTTGATTATGCTGCGAGGAGTTCTTAGATTCTGCGCGCAGCAGACATCAGCAAACAAATCTGGATAATACGGTGACTGCAAGACTTACTGGCCATGCTGGCGGCGGTAAAGTCAGTGAGAGTCAGAATGTCAGAGGAGGTGCACGTCTTCCAAATCTCGCTTAAGTTTGTGGTGTGGAGATAGAAGGGTTCACCTAGCTCTGGCTACAATGGGACACTCGTAGGGCTGAAGCCCAGGAGGTGCACCCTAGAGCTCATTCTCCAAACCCTAAGCCGGCATGTTCCGGGCACGACTCTTACTAATATCAGCAGCCTTCTCGCCTTTACTTGTACGTCAGTCGAGCTCTACAATTTACGCCAGTGTTCTGACAATTTGCATGCTTGTTTACTCGTATGTACAAGACAAAGTCGAGATCGTATATGACAGGATCGAAGACATGAGAATAGACGCCTCAAAAATTCGCCCAAATATGCAGAAAAAGAACAAGGACAAGGACTTAGATATGTAGAAACGTCAACTCATCCCATGCATGACAATCCACGCTCATTTGACAAGCGCTGGCATAGCTTGCGTTGCTTGCTCAACTGGTAATACTTCCTTGGCTTTAGAAGCTGCGGCTTCGGCAAATTTTTGCAACTTCTCCGATCTGATTCGGCGCATATATGCAAATAGGACAACGAAAAGAATTTCCACTCTATTCACCCGTCAGCACGAATTGGACAGTATCCCCCCCAAGGAAGTAACTCACCTTTCCTTGGTCATCATAAGGAGACCTTGAACAAGGATACCCTTGGTGATCTGTGGAATAATACCTTTGAACAGCGCCAAAGGACCTTCATGCTCAATAATGTAGGACATTACTTCAACGAAGCTTTTGAATGGTTTGCCTTGCCTAGCGGGCGGTGGTCGCGACTGAAGGCCCACCTTTGCAACGATGAGCGGTTGTGTAAATATTGTAGCTAAAGCTTTTGATGCGGCGCCCAGGACTGGAAAGCTGTTAGCAACCTGGCGATGAGGTATAGCTGAGACACGAGTCTTACAGAACGACTCCCATGGCCTAAGACTTGTCTTCCCAGGGAAATATAAATCCCTTAGCCTTTGATACGCGCCGTAAGTGATCGCAGGATTCACCACCAACACCAAGCTTGCCTTTAGGCCTCGCCATAGACCCGTCCAGCCATCTTCGCTGTGTACAACCTCCCTTCCAGTATCTAGCAATCCCTTCTTGTCACATTTGGGCTGCGTCTGCTGGCGCGTAGTAACAACAGATACCGGTATTGTGCATACCTGCGCTATTGCGCCTGCCACAGCTCCTAACGAAAGTTCCGTGGCAGTATTCGGAGGTTTTGGGATGGTCTGGGACGAGACGTAGAATGTGCGGACAACATAGTACCAATAGAAGTAGGCAAAATTGGTAGATGCGACGCCGATCAAGGATCCATTGATTCCAGAGTACAGCCCAAAGACGCCTTCGTCCTCCACGATCTTCCGAATCGCGTCCAGTGAAGAGGTGTAATGCTCTTCGTTGACTGTCAGGGGAGCAGAGTCTGTTTGTTTCCGTTTTACTTGCACCTGGAGCCGTGTCTTAACTCTGCGATTAATATCATCAGCCGCTCGTCGTTGCTCAACTGCAGAGATCGTGGCTCACATGTCCAATGGATAGACAATTGCATTTGCTAGAACGGCGCCAGTGGCCCCTGCCAAAGCGATACCCCATAGGGGCAATGGTGGTTGACCTGCTTTGCCAGACATCACAGGGTAAAGTGGCTATAAACAGTCGCTTCACTTCTGGAGGATGTCGAGCGATCGATGAACGGACGCAGTACTGGTCTGTAAGAAGACCTACGTCGAGAGAAGAAAGGGAAATCCCCGCTTTGACGAAGCCGAGGCTCACCCGCGTTTCATTCATTCCTTTCCATACCATAGTAATTGTTGCGACTTCTTGATTGCAATAACGCGTATAGATCATGATAATGGTCTATACTATCCTGCGAAATACCCTGAGCCCAGTCGATACACATAGGTTGAATTTCGAAAACACATAAAGACTTAGATCCACGGAAAGCCAGATAATTTCATTATGGCCGGCTCAACGAAGATAACTGCTAAGGTCTCAAATAACCATGAATCTGCAAGCTACGGAGCAGAAAAGGCACTCAAGGAACCCATATCTAATCGGGCCACAACGACTCGAGAAAAAATAATACTTCTAAAGAGCTCCAAGCTCCATGGATCCATCTTCCCGCCATGGGAGTCTGTCCCAGAGTCTTCTGAATTTCAATGCCCATCTGACGACGCTCTATTCTCGGATGAGAAAAGTTTCCAACTCTCGAGTGTGCAACTTGAAGTGTTCTGTTGTTGGCGAAGGCCTGGCGAGACTCTAGACGACGCTCATGCTAGCCACGAATTGAAGCCGACCATGCAAGCCGATGGCAAGATTGATCTCGTCCAAGATGTCACGACTGACTGTTCTGTTGTTGCAAGCCTTTGTGCAATCAGCGCTAGAACAGAACGGGGCCATTCTGATATAGTAATATGCAACGTTCATCCTTGCGGGCGCAGCCAACGACAGCCTGAGATATCAGCTAATGGAAAATATGTCCTCAAGCTGCACTTCAATGGCTGCTTTCGAAAGGTTGTCATAGACGATCGGCTACCAGCCTCTCGTACATCACGCACGTTGCATGTTGTTGATCGTAATCGACCTGGTTTGATTTGGCCTGCACTCGTCGAGAAAGCGTACCTCAAAGTCAGAGGTGGCTACGATTTTCCTGGGAGTAATTCAGGTACAGATATATGGGTCTTGACTGGATGGATCCCAGAGCAACTGTTTCTCCAGAGTGATGACATAACACTCAACTCTTTGTGGCGACGAATTTACAATGCTCACAGTTACGGGGACGTCCTCATTACAATGGGTACAGGCAAATTGACGCATTGCGAAGAGGAAGAATTGGGACTGGCAGGTGAGCACGACTACGCTGTTATTGATATGAAAGAGCTCGAAGGTCAACCGTTGTTACTGGTAAAAAACCCGTGGTCTGAAGGGACGGTCTGGAAGGGTCACAACTTCCGTGGTGATGCAGCTTTTGACAACGCGCAAGCATTTGAGGGTCTCCGTATCACCGATGCAACCAGCTCTGGTACGACTCAGCATGAGCCTCTGACGCCAGGGACATTTTGGATGAGTCTCAACGATATCTTTCAGAATTTCGAATCTATGTATCTCAACTGGAATCCTTGCCTGTTTGCCCATAGGCAACACATCCACTTTAACTGGGATCTTGCAAATTCATACAGCCCAGAAGGCTCCTTCACAACCAATCCACAGTATGAAGTGCGCAGCAGTACTGGCGCCACCGTGTGGATGCTCTTGAGCCGGCACTTTGCTTCAACCAGCGAAGTCTCAGCTGAAGCAGAGAAGGCCATTCCTTCGACGAACACAGCACAGGGTTTCATTAGCTTGTATGGATTTGACAACGATGGAGAAAGGATCTTCTTGAATGATGGAGCAGCCATACATAGCCCGTATGTTGATTCGCCCAATACCTTACTCAAGCTAGAGCTTCCAGCAAAAAGAGCGTTTACCATAGTGGTTTCAGAACAAGCGCTGCCCCGATTGATTAACACCTTCACCTTATCAGCATACTCCTTTGCACCTCTGTCCTTCGCCGAAGCTCATGAAAAGTATGCGTATAGTACCCTGCGGCATGGTGCTTGGACACCCTCGACCGCTGGAGGCAATGCAAGCAGCCGGCTGTTCTATCTAAATCCGCAGTTCAGTATCACCTTAGCTGAGACCTCAGAAGTAGCGCTTGTTCTCGAGACTCCAGCCGAAAGCGTTCCAGTCCACGTCAAGCTGGTATGGGCGGGAGGCAGAAAAATCCATTCCATCACTACTCGAGACATTGTTGGCGACAGTGGTGAGTACAGGAAAGGCTGCGCTTTCACTCAGATCCGCGGTGTACCTGCCGGCGTCTACACTATGGTCTGTTCCACCTTCGAGCAAGGCCAGCTAGGAAAGTTCACTTTGCGAGTCAGCAGTATGACAGCTTGTACTGTCAATCAAGCGTCCGAGGGAGCAGCCGGGCGCTTCGTTACGAAGCTTCGGGCCGCAGAATTTACGCCTGGAGTCGATCGCTTGGTGGTCCCTTTGTCATCCTCCCGTCTCAATCGGATATCCGTCAGTGCTCGGTCGCGTGGAGATACTTCACGATCCGAAAGGAACACCCATTCGCCTCTGAAGCTTTCGCTCGAATATGGCCAGGGATCATTGAAGCAGATACTTAGTGTCAGCGGCGACGACGAATACCTTGATAGCTACGCTGGTATAAGGACGCTTGATATCGATGTTCAGGCCAAGATGCGTGAGGACCGAGGAGTTTGGATCGCTTTAGAGCGGCTAGGATCTTCGGGAAATCAAAGCAACGAGCTCGTGGATTTGGAACTCCTCAGCGATTGTCCTGTCGAGGTCGGCCGCTGGGCTGTGTGATTGTCATACGGTACAGGCCCATATCCATAGACGCTGGACGCTATACATTGGTGGAGCTTGAGGATTGTCCACATGGCATGAGAAGGAGCTGTGGCGGACCGGAGATTGCATTTCCTCCAAATAGCCAGAAGTTGTATGTTCAGATTTTCGCGGGCAACTCGCTTCGAATGGGGGCGGGAACGCAAGACTCGTTGGACCTGGGCTGTGCTACCCTTCTCATTCAGCTCCTGTCGCAAACGTTCCGAGGGAATTGATTAGCGCTTCCATTGATTTACAAATCCTAACCCAAAGGTCCCTGTTGTTGAGGGTGTAGAAATGAGTGTTCAACACGAGAGTGGTAATCATGACGCTTGGCTAACATCATATGCGTTGCTGACCTCGCTAAAAAAATGGTTTGTTTTTGTTACCAAGGTACCTTGCTGTAAATCAGTACTCTGTAGAAGCCGAAGGCTCTAGGCAGCCCAAAACGCCTAGGGGCTTCTCTAGGGTGTGTTAGGGCTGGATTATTGCATGATTCAAGCACAACCTTGCCTCCTTGCCACCTTAGAAAAGGTGAGAACAATCCAAAAGACTTTTGTACCGCGGCGCCGGATACATTAAGTTGAGGCATATTCGAGGTCAGATTCCCTGACAACCTTTCCACCTTTTGAGTATCCACCCATCTCTTCAACAATCCTACCAGAACCTTATTCGGCTAATGTTCTTCTTCCTCTTTCCTCTTTCCTCTTTCCTCTTTCCTCTTTCCTCTTTCCTCTTTCCTCTTTCCTCTTTCCTCTTTCCTCTTTCCTCTTTCCTCTTTCCTCTTTCCTCTTTCCTCTATTATCTATTACTCACCATCATAAACGATTCATCATCAATCGGATAGCACTCATATGTTGTACTCCTACAGGCCATTTCGCATCTGCTTACCCCTATTCCAACAATGATAGATCGTTTTTTTATTTTTGGAATTTTGGATGCCCCACCAAATCCAAAATCCGAAAATCATAATTTAGACTACCACGTTATAACCACTTCTCGTAAGGCTAGAGAAATCTCAGGAACTACTATTTAACTATAAGGTATCTCTACTATATTATAAGTTTTCAGATAGTTAGGATCTATGGTTACTAGGGTACCTTATATAGGGTTTCGTTAATTTTCTACGAAGGCTTAGCGTAGGTCGGCGGAAATTTCGGATTCACCGACCTACGCTAAGCCTTCTCCGAAAATCAGCGCGAAATCAGTAAACTCTTAATCACTATCGATTTTAATTATTTGAAAGCTTAGAATATACTAGAGCTATAATTGTATAGTAATCCTTAGAATTTTAATAGCTTTATAATAAGCGGTTATAACGTGGTAGTCTGAATTATGATTTTCGGATTTTGGATTTGGTGGGGCATCCAAAATTCCAAAAATAAAAAAACAATCTATCATTGTTGGAATAGGGGTACAATTGCTGTTGCTCCGTACTGCCTGAGGCATCCCATCTAAGTTTCGAAACGAGGCTGGACACGGGGAATTCCGTCTTATAATTGGACGCCTAAAAGTCCTTCTCGACCATGGTCAAAATAAGATGAGTCGTCCGAGCCTTAATCCGCAGGTGCTGGCCTTGCGAGGCTTGCCTGGTCAAAAAGCCCGTGGCCAAGATCAGAAGTAGGTTCAGAATAATGACGCGAAAATCGGTCCCGCAACCGTCCAGACTCCAGACTCCAGACTCCAGACTCCAGACTCCCGAAGCAAGCAGTGGCTGACGACGAATTGCATGCTCGGAACAGTGCGGAGTCACACTGATATAGATCTAGGCAACGGTATGCTATCGCTCCCGGCGAACTGAATGGAAGCCATGTGCCTGGTAAGGCTTGGATGTCCTTGACCCAGCTTCACAAGCCATATCAAATCATTAGGCGTTCAGCCGCCATAGGCCCATATGTTGTACTCGTATTGTGCCTCACCAACCCGAATGGCAGTGCAGGCCAAGACCCGAAAAAGGTGTGTTTCAGAACAAGAACACCCATCTTCAAGCTTATCTGACCGTTGCATCTCATGATTCCCAGCGTACGAAGATGATTTGCCGCCGAAAACATGCGAATCGGCTAAGAATCCTATTCTACCGGACCCATGACCAAATCGAGTTGAGCGAGTCAACAAATGTCGTTCTAATTTGGTGCCTACGCTGTCGATCTACCAAACAAGCGAGAGAACAAAATGAAAGGCATTTCAAAGCCACAATTCTGCCCAGCGGCCCCAACGACCAGGAGACGAGGAAACACTAAACATTTCATGGTACTACCCTTGACTCCAACGACCTGTCAGATGCCGCCAACCGGTATTCGCTGTTGTTCATTGTGTCTTTAAATATACTAGCTTTGACATTCGGCTTTTAACGGTTATCTGGTACCTCCAATACTTGAACCTGACGATTCTGGCTACGTCCATTCTACCACTCGTCACAACATAGATCGATGATCCTTCCCTACGATCAAGAAGTCGGTGGGTACAATAACCCTTTCACTGACTCACAATTCAACAAGGCAGTGACTATGTTTCCTTCGGAGCTGGGTGCCCAACAGGGAGCAGAGGTACTGATTTGATATTATCCAGTCAACCGTACTATCCCCGCCTCACCATAGTCCCCAGGCACAGAGATACCAAAGCAGATCAAAGTGTTGGTATTCCCTTTCCTTTCGGATGGCGGCTGTGGGAGGTGTGACGGCTATCTTTCCACAGCCTTTCCCGTGCTAGCAACCTCGCCCCATCTATGTGTATATTCTCTCGTGCTCTATGAGTATAGTTGTTCAATTCTAATATCGGCTGAAAAACAAAAAGGACGTGTGGAGCCGTCCTTTTCCTGATGTATATTTTTTCAACAAGGAAGTCTGCTTCGATATCTTTTTCTGTTGATCACTGCACTTCCTTTGCCACCACCGGCTACTCGCTCTTTCTCCACTCATCAAAAATCCTCGAACGACGCGCACTGCCATCATCAGAACCCAGAGCTGACGCTTTCGACCATGTCAGGCTTCCTATCTCCGGAAGCTGAAGCGGCCTTGATGGGAGAAGATCAAGAAACTCGCCGAATATTCTACCAGAATCAAGCCCAAAACGCCCGCATGGCCCAACGCTCCAGCAGATCGCCTTACCAACAGCAGTACGCAACCACACCAGCAATTTCTCGGGCCCCGCAGACCTATGCACCTCCAGCTCAGTATGTCTCATGGCCTGGGTCGTCGTGGCCAGCTGTCGGCCCAAACGATTATGGTAGAAGCGACTATGGCAGGAGCCCCTATGGATCTTCTTCGACACCCGTTCTCCCTTCTTCGCCTTACTTGACAGACTCGCAATACTCAAATGCGCCGTGGCCAGCGCTTCATCCAGACGACATTGCCTCCGACACCTCTCGCTCCACGTCTCCAAATCCAGCAGACTTGCACAACTTCGGCTACCCCCTGCCAGACGGCAGGAGTTGGCGCTGCGGATATGCCCACTGCACGTCGCAAGCCGTCTTCACCAGGGGCTGTGACCTGCGCAAGCACTTCCGACGACACACCAAGTCTTTGTACTGTCGCTACGAAGACTGTAGCCAGTCAAGGGAGGGGGGCTTCTCTTCAAAGAAGGACAGAGACCGCCATGAGTCCAAGCATGCTCCCAAGATCCACTGCACTCAGAGAGATTGTGGGAGGGTCTTTAGTCGCGTGGACAATATGAAGGATCACGTCCGGAGGATTCACGGAAAAGATTCTTGATTCGCGCCTCTCCCCTTCAATGTACGACCATGGCTTGTAGGAAAACCAAGATTCCTTTACGGCGCGTTTCGTCTGGTACAAGACGTGCTTCATGGCTCGTCAGGGTTGGCGGTGTTCCTCGGGGTCTTCTTTGGCAATGTACTATGCCTCATACAACTCATATCAGTTATTGGCTTAAAATTCAATAGCTTAGACAGCCTTGGGCTTACCTTGCAAGACTCGAACGACCTTACGCTTTGGCGCAAGCTCCTGAAGCTACTGGATGGGGGAGTCTAGGCCACTTTTTCGAGTAGTAGACTGATCCCCTTTAGCTATTAGACTTCTTTCTGTCGTAAACGTCGTCTTCTGAAATGCTGATATCTTCAAATGCGTCCTGTCTCATTGGATTGATGTGTGATGTTCAAAGGAGCTTCCAAACAGTCAAGACAGCTCTCGGATTTGGGAAAGCCAAGCTTGGGACGCCTAACTGTCAGCCTCTTCGACGGCAAAGGTCTCGTGAAGGGAAATCCCATCACCTGCTCTCACATCGTTAGCGGGAAAAAAAGTCCTCGACAACGTCGTGGCAAGGTCTTGGTCCCTTTGCGCAAAGCGTAGAGATACTGAAGCAAAGACTACGAGCCAAAGCCCCTTCGACCACTTCGATGAATGTACGCTCCTGCTACACTCTCACTCTTACAACTATGAAAAGACGGTGAACCTGCCGGCTCTTGACGTCGAATCTACAGAGGGAAGGTTTGGACCGCAGGGTCAGTCAAAGGACCATATGTACGCTAGCCATACTCTACAACATTGAGTGGGCCATACGTTTCTCTCGTCGCTGTCTAATAAGCCCTAATGCGTCTGATGCATATGCTAAACGTTCCTCCGGCTTTACTTGCCCCCAATCAAGCCTACCAGGGCCTCCAATATCACCCAACTACAATAGCTAAAGCTTAAGGGTAGCCACATAAGAGGTAGAGACAACATATGGGCAAATGAGAGAGGTGGGAAATAGCTGGCATACTTGCTAGTGCAAGGCTGTATGTCCCCCTCTTTGCCAACCGAACACTTCAACTCATGTCTTCCTCGGAGAGAGAACCGCCAGCGTTAGCATTGGTCGATGAGCCGGTCAACGACCCAATCTCTACCAAAGGCCGGATTCCACTCGTTGGAGAGAATTGAGTACTTCAGACCAAAACAAAGTTACTTGAAGTCTTTAGTGATTTAGACAAGGGATAAGTCCGCACGGCCAAGAGTAAGAAAAGGGCAACAGAGCGGAGTGAGGGATTTCCCTTCCAATATCTTATATTAGGAGTGAGGAGTATATCAGAAAAGGATTGCAAAGGGTAGGAAGTGATATCCACCGCGCTCAACTGTATTCCACTACTAAAGTATATCCCAGACCCTTTCGCTCAGAACAGACTTTCAGAGGTGGATTGAAGGAAGGCTTGCCCCAAAGCTCGCTCGAGGAGCATCAATACGGGATTCTTATAACATAGATGAGCATGGTATTTCCATCTTGAGGTAACATTGGCAGCTAGATGTCTAGTACTAGGCTCCTGTATAATGATTTGTGCTGCGTTAATGTGAGAAGAACCCTCCCATGGAAGCTGTGCGATAGAATCATTGGCTTTTCCCATCCCAAGATTTGATATGTCGAGCATGCAGCTGACATTTTACAAACTCTGTCTGGATCTCCGCTCATGACAGGTGCATTTCACGCTTGTCTGAGGCCCGCAATTCCACTGCTTTTGCTTGAGTCTCCTTGAAAGTGGCATGTATCACGTTCATCTGCGACCTATAGCTGAAGTCTTGTTACTCTGGTACCCGCGGTAGTGGTATAAGTCGCGCTCATCTACTGCCTAGGAATCCAATTACATTCCTTCGGTGCCTTTCGAAGTGGCAAACACCACACTCATCGGTGACCTAATAAACCATTCCTGCTACTCAATTACCTCTCAAAATGGTGATTAATACGCTCAGCTGCGACCTGAAATCCTGATCCTCTTGCTCAAGTACCCCTAAGACCGGTATATACCACCCTTATCCTGCTAAACTCTCTCATGTCCTACCCAGCCTGCATTACACGGCCTTGTATTACTCCCTTCCGTATAGCAGGTGATTAGGATTGCATGATGTCCAATATCAAACTCAATATACTTTGGAAAGCCTGTTGCCAGTCACGCTTCATGAGGGGCCTACAGAGACTGCAGTAGTCGATACGACGCTTCCAAAGTAATGCATTAAGGCTGCTATAAACGGAAATGCATGCGTCTTTCTGAACATCTGACTAGTGTCGAGCCAGCTGTGGTGAATGCTTGTTTTCCCACCATTGTCAGAATCCAGACGCGGACAAGCAATTCAGGGCATCCAGACCCTCCTCTCACTGCGTAGCAAATGCGTAGCAATACACCAACTACCTATATAGTAATTGCGGGTAACTTTAAATGTCGGACCTTCTCGGCCTCTCCACAGTCGGGCTCATGGCTGACTTCCCCAGGTCCTTCCTATGTAGGCGCTTTTTTCCTTTGATATCTCCACAAGCCACTTTGACGATGTCTAACCCCGATTCCGCTCTTTCGAAATAGTGAGGGATAATGGTGCGGTATATCTTGTACGCTGCCTCCTTCTCCCTTTTGAACTGTACGAATCGTACGTAGACAAGCGGAGACCAATTGATCTTTTGGTTCTCAAGACGTGAAGTCACGACCTTCCTCCACGTTGCACGGGCGATGACGTAGAATGTTGTTTCCACAATCTTTCTTGTGTCATCGGAATCCATGTTCTTCTCGATGGGAACGTGATCTATCGCCCAGTGACGTATGTTGCAGACCATTTCCACGTTCTACCTATTTTGCCAGCATTCTGGCTTAGCGATCGTGGGGAGCTCAATGCAATAGGGTTCACGCGGTGATACATCAGCGCGCTTGAAATCCCATGTGGAGAAGGTGGTGGGCGTTCCACTTGTCAAGCTCTTCCTTGCGGTAGCGAATGTTCCTCGCTGCAAGCTCCACCTTTTTCGTGTCTTGCTTGTTCCTGTAGCTGAGCTTGTTTCTTTCAGCTTGCATTTCTCGAAAATCGCGACCAGGCTGGCCTTATGTGGAGCTTCTTGAAGGCCAAGTCCAATCCCAACCTTGATTCTTATGTTCTCACGCTTCTCAGCGACTTCGCTAGGCTTTCCCCACGAAGAAGCACTCCATCGCGTTTCCAAAGCTGTAGATATTAGCATATAAGCTCTTGAAGGCCGTCAACAACTGAAAGAAGATAAGTTGTACATGTAGTACGAAAAGGGCGGAAGGCCACGGATTTCATCTGTGTAAAAATTGGGCGATTCTGGGAGTCAGCCTAGGTGTCAATAAGTGGCAGCTGCGAAGGCTATAGAGCCCATAAATCGCAGCCCATGAACGCGAAAGAGCCGAAACTTCGTCCATCGGCGCTCAAAATGAGTCGCGATGGGGTATTCCCTTGCTCTAGCATGAGCTTCAATGTCCATTTCGTTGCTCAAATTAACCGCTATTGCCTCCAAGACCGTCACTGTCTTGAACAGTAAGCCTGGCATGCTCTCGACATAAGTGTTAGGCACGAGGGTCATAACGGCGAAATTCGTGGTTGGGAGAGCAAAGACTCGAATGTTGCCCGCACAAGTTGAGCTAAGATCCGGTGTCTAGCAACTTCATAATAAGTCAGAAAGCCTTATTGAGACCTCAAAAGGACTGCACTTTGTGTGTGCTGGCCCTCAAGACTGCCAGTCATTCAACGACCCAGCCTGGAGTAAAGCTCGGTAATTCATACGAAGAAAATTCTCCAGCGGAAGACATCCAATGAAACAAGAATCATTGATTAAAATTTGTTTGACAAAGATCTCTCTGTAAATTGGGAGGGTAGTGGAACAAGAAAAGATATAAGGCCGAAACCACATCATATGATCGTCACATTCACCTGATTCCATAGCTCATTCACTTGGGTATCGTCCTGTATGCTTTCATGCCAGTTGCCGGTGTCATCAGTAATCAAGAACTCCGTGCACCAAATCGTCGTCACGCTAAGAACGCTTGAAATCAGAGTTGCTGTCAGCTCCCTAATCTTCTTCGTCGACCTCGATTGCCACCTTCACACCGTTGCGCAAGCACTTCACGTAATTGTGGATCATTCGTGTCTTTGTCAATGTGATTGACACGTACATGCCTACGAACATAATGGATTAGCCTTGGTTTCCTTGGACAATGATTGAACGTTTCAGCAGACGCGGGTATCCCACCTTTGTAGATTATCTGGCCTTGGATATTTATGTTCTCTCTCGGGACAGAACGGGCATATGTAGCCTGGTGATTCGTGTACGAGGCCATGACGCATCATCTCGTTCTTCCTCTTGAAGCCTTTGCCGCCTTCGGCACGATTGCATCCTTGCACAGGGCAGTAGTGAGGTCGACTCTGAGAATGGACATTGGCATGAGAGCTTCACATAAGGGTTAGTGAATTGGTACTCAAGCTTGTAGAATGGAACAACTCACTTCAAGAGATACTGCGTCTGAAAGGGAGCCGCAGTGCAACCACTGTGGTCACATTTGAAGGAACCAGTCATCATTGGTCCATTCGGCAAACCTGTCAGAGGCGGCAGTATGGGTCGGTCCAAGTGATGAGGTGAAGGCGCCGTGCTGCAGCTACTTCCACTTTCCTGGCTGTGCGCCGATTGAGGTGTCAGCTCTTCACTCCGTGGGGTCTGTCTATTGGAGTAGAAGGCTTGAGATAGAGGCTTGTCGGGTGGTGACATGTTTGAGTCTCTCGGGGACGCATCACTGTTAGCAGGGGAAGGTTGACCGTACGGGTAATGCTGATAACTGCCATTCATCATCCGGGCGCGAGGACTTGGGTATTGACTTGGCCTCGGCACTATCGAGCCGCTGGGAGGCGAGTTAACTGTCCCATTGCTCATTGGGTATGGCGATCGATTTATCCCATGGGGATTCTCGTGCGGTGACCTAACATCCAACAAGGCAGGCTCCAGCTGTATCTGACTCAACGAAGGTAACTTTTGCACACCATTGGGTGACTTTGAGGAGCTTGATGGTGGTGAGTTCTGCATGGCTGGTAGGGTCTCGGTAGGCGCTCTTTCTGAGCTGGGAATGGTGAATTTTCGTAGTAATGGCGAAATCGCGACAGAGTCAGAGTCAGCCTTCCCAGAGGACATGCTTCGCGAGGGTGAGCGACTCGATCTGGATCCATTTCTGGTGGATTTGGATGCACAAGCCAAAGCAGGCTTCGAGGTGTGATGAGGCGGGTGAGCCTGAATGGCAGGTGCTAGCTGGCTTGTGTCGTTTGAAACTGGCGGTGCGGTGTGGGTATCGATCTTCGGAAGTGCGTGTCGTGGGCTCCCGTGCTTTGACGCGCCATTGCGGCCTTCACTTCGGCCATCATTGTTCTCGACGAGGTCGACTGCATTCTTCGCAATGGGAACTAGGTCGTTGCTGTTTCCATTTTGCGGTTGGTCATCATCTCCCATTGGCTCGTCACGTTCAACGTCGCTGTCGTCGGATTGAGGCAAAGTTTCTTCGCCAGCCTTTGTAGCTAGATCTGGATGGTTTAGCCCTCCCATTAAACCAATCAGCACCGCGTCCCCTTGTGAGGCTTGAGCTCTTGGACGACGCCTTCTGGAGTTTGATGACCTACTCAAGCGCTCTGGAGTGGGAGACCTCTCCGGTGGTGGTAAATAGTCAGGCGATGGTGAAGGTCTGAGATTCACGATTTGGCGTTCAAGGGGAGGTGATCGTCGAAGCAGACCCTCGTCGTCGTCGTACGGCTCTGCCGCCAGCTTGACCCCGTTAGAGTGGAGAAGACAGAAGTCTTCTCCCTACTCTTAGAATAGGCGTGGGGAGCGAAGCCTGCAATCCGCGACTTCCATAAGAGGTTCTTCTTCAAGACCATCAAGGGTAGTGATAGGTCTGCACATATTGTCAGAACTTCATTCGAGCCGATCATTGCTTTGTCGATTGTGTTCACTGAACGCTTTGTAATCTTGGAGGGCTTGGGATTGAGCCTTGCAGACGTCGGTAACGGATGAGATCATGGGAAGCGGACAAAATTGCAGCGGCAGAGATAGCACAAATGGTAGTGAATATAATGAACGTTTTCTCTCAACAACATTCAATGCCTAGAAACATTGATTGCGCCTCTATAAGGAAGCTAGACATTGTCACTTTCTTTTTGGGGGATTCCACTGCAAATGAGTTGCCCAGATCCCAGATACGTTGAAACAATACTTGTGTGCAAGTCGCAAAGAAAGTCGAAGCGATCGCACATACAATGAGAGAGTAATTGGTAGACGTACATTTGGATTGTACAAGGATGACTTGGTGTCCTGGGAGCTAAAAGACGGAGAGCCTCAATGGAGGCTTAATTGAGCCGCGAGATCTTCAGACGGGCCGGTCTCAATGAGAATGAATAGATAGATTGAATTGGTGATATAGATAGAATTGAAGAGATGGTAAGATGGATTGTAAAGGTTGGAGAAGGCTGACCGGCCGAGTCTCGGTTGCGTGTACGCAGGTGTGTCTGTCGAACAGGGCAGTGCAATACTTTAGAGGGAACGGGCTTCAGCCGCGCCCTGTGGGCCGTCAGCGTTGAACGTTGGGAGGTAAAATTATGCGGCGCTCGGAGGAGGACTCGTGTCCTGATCAAAGATGGATAGATGTGATGAAGATGGGAGACTGGGGTATAATGCACGGGTTAGTTTGGTTGAAGGTTGAAGGTTGAAAATTACAGTACTAGTCCGGGCGCTGATGCTTGGAGTAGTAAGAGTCCCTTGCAAAGCTCGCCCTCGCCCGCCCGGGCCAAGATACTTTAGCTTCTAGCCTGAAGGTACTTGCTTGCTCCCCCTGGGTCTCGCCAATGACCGTCGTTTTCACCCTCCATCACCAAGCTTACCATTCGGCACTTTCCCACTCCCAACTGGCCACCACACCTCCAATTCTGCTCACTTGCAACGCCTGCAGCTCCGCTTGACTGCTTGTGGCCAACACCGCCGCACTCCCTCCCACTGGCGGAGGAAGCGTTAGGCATCATCATTAACATTGATGAAAGCACGGCTTGTCCGCACATAAAAATTAGTCAACTACTCCCGCAAGATAGAGGATAGAGGATTCCCAATCGTGTCCAATTGAATTCTGATGTTGGTTCACCGTCTTACGAGGATGGGTGAGGTCTGCGGTTTCCGACATTACTTAGGTCCGAATTCTCTCGCCCTCGTGTTTAATCTAAGACATGCCTAAGTTCTGTTGTTCGATAGCCTCATGCATGATACCATGCTGTCATTGAAAGAGCCTCGATCGAACCCATGCTCATTCTCCTGCAGATCTAGTCTTGCTTGGCGACCGTAAGCGGTAAAAGAGTGTGGCTAAGCCAATGCTCCTTCCAAAGATAGAAATGTGGCTCGTCTATACTGCCTACAACCGGCTTGGGAAGACTGCATGAATTGTTGCTACAGTTTCGCCTCTGCTTTAGCTTCTTTCCCTATCCATCTCTTAATGAGACCCCAAGAGAACTCGCCATATGGCCCCATTAAGCCCCCTATCTCCTTTGCCTTTTCGCTGCTTGCCTGCCGCAGCGCATATCTCGCCGCAATTCCCTGCATGATCACGCCATTGCGAAATGTTGCAAACGTATCTCCCCAGTCCACCTCTGAAGCCGGATCCCAACCTGCGACTTCAGCGTACCATTGAATACATTGGGAGCGCGAAGGGAGGCCAGATGTTTGACTGGACGGGAGGAAGGCAGGATTTGTGCGCGCAGATAGTGCAGAAGTGGGAGGATTGACAGCGAAGGTGTAAGGAGAGAGAAGATTCGATAAGTCGGACAGGGGGTGGCCGATCGTGGACATTTCCCAACTAGGGAACGCTGTTATTAGCTACACGTAACAGGGCCACGCCTGCGGTGGTTTTTTGGGGCGAATGGACGCGACTCACTCGAGAATACCGATAACTCGAGGCTCTGTCTTATGATATACTAAGTTGTCGATCTTGTAGTCACCATGGATCAATGTTCCTCGGTCATGCGGTTGCGTCTTTGGATCCCTGAGAAAATCTACAGTATCTTCATAATGCGGTATCTTTCCAACAGGCCTTTTGGTCTCCACATCGACAGCTTTAGCTTGCGAGGATGAAATGGAGCTGAAGGTCTTGATTTGTCGGTTGTAGAAGCCTGAGGGCTTGCCAAAGCTGGCCAGGCCGACGGAGCTGGGGGCGATGCGATGAAGCTTCGCGAGGGTTCGGACGGCGTCATGCCACCTGTAAAAGATGAGGAAGTGCTTGAATAGCATTAGCACGTGAAGCTCACATCTCAGTCCTTTCGTTTGAGGTGACCCTTGGGAAGGACGCGTCTTCGAATATCCGCCCATCCAGGAACTCCATTATGTAGAAAGCGGTCTGTAATACTTCTGTATCCTCACATAAGCAGTATGTCTTGGGTACCGGGACATCTGTTTTCTCCAGAGCGTGGATGATTCGGAATTCTCGATCCACCTGATGGGCAGTCTTCGAAAGCAACTTGCCCGGAGGCTTCTTTCGAAGTACATACTTCTTGGCATTAGAGGCGGTTAGCTGGTAGGTAGGGTTCGACTGTCCATAGCCAAACTATGTCAATAATCAGCGAAGGATCCACTTGTAGGATCATCGTGTTGGTGTACCTGCTTCACGCTGATGGGTAGATGGATGTCTGGGACGGCTGTTGCTATGTAATTAGACAGTGAAGCAAGGTCAATGGGTTGCCGTACAGCACCCGCCATGCTGTGGTCGAAGTTGTTAATGAAGGCATTGCTAATCTCATCGCGACAACGAAGTCTTGCCTAGAAGACTTCACCCCTCAACTGCTCATACCTCCTAACTGCCCGTCCTTAAGTCCGGAAGCAACCGCGGCCCGTAAAGGATACCCCAGAAATTCGTCCTTCGGGCAACAGTCTTGGAAGTTCCGGGCCTTTTCAATTGCGAAAGTGGTCAACTCTAGGGGGGATATCTACGCGGCTTCTAAGCATCAGCCCTACAGAATGGGCAGTCAGGGGTTATGAGCAGTTGGGGGGAGAACCCTTCTAGTTCTAGGCTTGAACGGCGCTAATTCAACACAATTTCCCAGTTTTGACGGGTGTGGACAGAGCTCAACGTCTTTACTTCATTGCTTGCTTGCTCTTCAATATTTACCCTTCCATTGAGAATCAACAGTCACGTGGTCACTACAATATACAAGTGAAGTTGGATTCTTACCCTTTCCCTGGCACAGCCTCCAGGAACCTTCCAACCTCGACGCGCCTCCTGCGACTTGCAGCATGTTGGATCACTCGCGAATCTCAAAAGATGGAATCCGTCGTAATCGAGGATAGCCCAGTGGCACAATATCTTGAGGGTGAGGAAGGTCACTCTAGCCGTGTGGCTTCACTGACTGCTAAGTCAATCATAGGACACGGGGAAGCTGGTGATCATGAATGGACACAGACCAGTAGCGAATCAGTTTCACCAGCGGTTTCTTTTGCACCCCGGGGCTTGCCCGCAAGGTACGTGTATTCGAAATGTCTCATGTCCAGTCCGTTCGTCAAACGGAGACACCAAACGTGGTTTTGGGAATAATGGCTGGGCGTTTGTTTCCTGTGTGCTTGCAATACACCCCATTTGTCGTCTTCTACAAAGATTCTAATTTTGAAATGTCCAATAGATCGAAAAACCCTCGAAGGCGACCGCCACGTCTGTTCAATCTGGAGGGTCCAACTCCAAAGGGCACAGTGGCCCACCTACACAATGCTTGCTCGGTATTCATAGACCTTCTTGAATATAAGGATTCTGCTAAAGGCTATCATGTTGTAGCGTGCCATACACAGTCGACTTGGCTGGCCCGAGAACGTGCACTTCCTCGAACAATTCCGATATCTCATTGTTGCTTCTCAGCTGCTGAACGAACATTCAAACCCAAGAACATACCAGCGTCAGAAGCTCCCACCACCAAATGGAATCGGCTTGCCACAATGGGAAACCGAGCCAAGCTTCGTACCTAGTCTAAGAGGGCTTGCAGTAACCGCTACCATTGCTTTCGCCCTCGCTTGGTCAATACGCTGGCTCAAAAGCCGATCCATTGCATGTTGTAGTGCCCCGACTCTCTTTTTCTCCCTGTTGATCGTTGGCGTTACCATCGCAATTTCATACTATCATTTTCGGCGACAATGGCTTCAGTATCTGCGTGTCCAGGCCATTGAAAGCGCATCTTCCCTTATAAGCACCGCTCACGACTTTGATGCGGCGGCTTCCACAGGCATTACACTAGTGCAAGAGGTGGAACTTGTCTCTCGAGGTTGCAACATGTGCGTACACGGCGACTGAAGAAGAGAGCCTGCTGATAAATTTCTTAGAAGCAGCCCGTTACCCCCGATTACCAGGCATGAGGAGACAGGTCAGATCAAGAGGTCTGCACGATTGCGTCGCAGGATCCACAGGTCTTTGATTACGACGTTCGCACCATACTACGAAGCTTACCAGTCCATGAAAAGGCAAGCCGTTGACTTGGACTTGGAGAAGTACTATGATGTCTATGAGATCAGTCGAACCGACATGGAGGACGCGGAGCTAGTTGCGAGTGTCAAGGCTTCCGAAATTGAAGACGCCGATACACTACAAGATCTCAAAGTGGGACTGCAAAAGTTGCATATCATAAGGAAGCTCTTTTTGTGCACTTTGTTGGCCTTGAATGCAGATGGTAGTAAGTCCGATTTTCGAAGGTGGTCGGAGGCAACTGAAGCAATGAACCGGGTCTCTTTTCTCACGGCTAAGATGATTTTCGATATCGACGAGATATTGGGCGACGAAGAGGGTAAAGCTCAGTGACTTCCCCCCTAGAGCGGCATTCACTAAGTAATGACTATACAGATTTCCAAACACCGCTTACTCCGAAAGTGCCGTTGACACCCGATAGGGAGCGCGTGCGGAGTCAGATGCGACAACTAGGGAACCTGTCTCAAGGCATTCGTGGCCTTCAAGCAAAAATGCGGCTGCTCCGCGATGAGTCCGACAAAGCATTGGCCCCATCAGAAGAAGCATCAGAATCTGCGTCAGATTTGTTAACGCAATACGAGTCAATAGGTGCCGACTTGAAATGCTTGATGCAGGAGTGGGAGTATGGCCGAGCGACGCTGGCAACGAATCTGGATAAAAAGGACCATAAGCGGTCACTATCGTCCCCTAATAATGCTCGAGCGATATCTCCTACTTTGACCCTTGGGGGTACTAGTGCTAGTGTTGCAAGCCCAAATGATTCTTTGCAGGCGCCGAACGGTCTTACAAAGCCTCCTCGATCACGATCAAACACTACCACGAGTAGCTCAGGCGAAGAAATCTTTGAAGCAATCGCCCTGCCACGGCAGCGAAGCACGCTGACCAGAGAAGAAAGGATCGCTAAGATCAAGGAGGATCGAATGAGGCAGGTCATTGTGAAAGGAAAGTCACAGGCTAACACCCATATGCTGAAGGAGTTGGAGACTGTGATCAAGCTACGACCGAGAGGACGAACGACGGGAAGACTGACCAACGTTTGATGATGATTTACTGATGACCAATCTGCTACCTCCTTGTGAAGGACAAATTTTTGCTTTGCTAACGATGGCTGTCTGAAGGGATTATGATTGCATTTACAGGAGGCAAAGGCTGAAGCGGTTGATACCCAGATACATAAAAAGCGCATAGATATGATGTATATTATGAATGAACATAGCGTGGAAACATGCAAGGTGCTCCATACCTTCAGAAAGATTCTTTAAGCGTTTGGAGCGCCACTGTAGGCTTTTGGTTTCCATGGATGCGAGATATTTTAAGGCTTGGCAAGCACTTAGCGCGTGGGCTCTGTGATCGCGTGGAGGACGCGTCCAACACTAGAATACGTGACCGAGGACTCCATCTCTAGGTCTCCAGCAACATCACCAAGCCAGCATAGTGAGTAGATTGACTGCGGTTCTTAAGCTTGTTCTTGAAACTCTACTGCAGCTCGACAGCCTTCCCAAATTACCTCAGCATACAATCTACAGGTTCAAACGTTCGGCTTCCAGCAAAGAGTAAATGCCTTCCAGACTCCTCCAGTACCTTGGATGCTGACACCCATAAATTAGTGCTTGAAGCACGGTTGGAGCAGGCCAACCTGCTCAAGAAGGTAACGTTTGTATCTTGCATGGTACAATTCATTGCTTATCGCTATATCTAGGTCGTCGATGCCATCAAGGACCTAGTCCAAGACTGCAACTTCGACTGCAATGACTCCGGCGTCGCTCTCCAAGCCATGGACAATTCTCACGTCGCTCTTGTCTCCATGATGCTCAAAGCGGAATCTTTCTCTCCCTTCCGCTGCGACCGCAATATCGCCCTCGGCATCAACCTCAGCTCCCTCATGAAGGTCCTACGATGTGCGCAAAATGAGGATATCCTCACGCTAAAAGCCGAGGACCAGCCCGACGTCGTCAATCTTGTGTTTGAGAGCAGCGAGAGCGATCGCTTGAGCGAGTACGATATCAAGCTTATGGATATCGACCAAGAGCATTTAGGCATACCAGAGACTGAGTATGCGGCTACTATCACGATGCCGTCGGCAGAGTTTCAGAGGATCTGTAGGGATTTGATGGCGCTGTCAGAGTCAGGTATATGGTGGTACCTCTACACAACCTTGTGCTCATGCTGATCTACTATCAAGTGGCCATTGAAGCTACGAAAGAGGGTGTCAAATTTTCCTGCTCGGGCGACATTGGCAACGGAGCAGTCACTCTTCGAAGCCACACGAACGTCGACAAGCCAGAATTGAACGTCGAGATCGCGTTATCAGAGCCTGTCGCCTTGACTTTCTCTCTCAAATACCTGGTCAACTTCTGCAAAGCTAGTGGTCTCTCTAACACCGTGAAGCTTTGCCTTTCAAACGAAGTCCCGCTGCTAGTCGAGTATACCCTGGCATCCAACAGCTACTTGAGGTTTTACCTGGCCCCTAAGGTAAGGAATCCGGATCTAAACAATTCTGATATTCGCTGATGGCCTTCTTAGATTGGCGACGAGGAGTGATCTTCTAGCAAAGAAGCGGGAAGTGCTCATGTAGCCATGTGGAAAAGCAAACTATTATGATGGACTGAAGTCAGGATAGATATCCGTCTCTTAAAATGCGTTCGAAGCCTGGTGTGGATTGTATGGTTAGATGCATAAAGAACTACAAAGATACAACGTGATTCCCACTCGCTCAGGGAACTCACGAGTTGGCCGCTTGGCGATTAGAACATGCCGCCCCGAGCCGTGGGCTCGAGAAAACCTTTCGGGCTTGGTCTCACGTCATCGCGGAAATGGAATTCAATGAGGGCCCTAAAACTACCCCGGAGCCGCCCCAGTAGATCTGCCTACTGGCGCCTATTACCACTCTCGAGCGCCCTTTAAGGGTTCGCTTGAGGGCTCACTTAGGGTGCCCCTCATTGAATTCCATGTTGGCGATGACGTGGGTCTGTAGTACCTCTGGGCGGTGACATTCAAGGGTCTTGCTGCGATAAGATAAGCCTGCCACATGCATCTGAAGTGCTCACATGCCAGTGTTCGTCTTCAGTCTTACAGCACTGGTACCTTTTCTCGCCATGTCTTCAGATCCTTTGGTGCCGGAAACGCGAGTGTTGGCCATAGCCAGTCATGTAGGGACGCCGCGGCCCTAGCATGCCAATGGATCATGGCTGATATATCTCTTCAAGGTCGTCTATGGGTGAGTCTGCGCCCCTATTACGTCAGACTGCAAAGTGCCTGACGGCCTACAGATACGTGGGGAACACCATGGCTGCTTTTGTTATGCAAAGCTTAGGCTGCGACGTGGCCGCTTTGAACACAGTGCAATTCAGTATGGGCGCCTCTGCCCCCAGCGCTCGAAGCGATACCGCATATTGCTGATCAAACGTCAGGTAATCACACCGGATACAAGCAATGGAAAGGCACCAAAGCCTCAGCTGAGGAGATAACGGATCTTTACACGGGACTCAAGCAAAGCTACCTCACGGACTTCGATGTCTTGCTCACTGGCTATGCGCCTAGTGCTGAAGCTGTGGATGCAATTGGGTCTATCGCGAGGGATCTTAAGCTCAAAGGGTCGACGAAGACGGGTAGCTTCTTCTGGGGTGAGTTGATGTTCTCTGGTGCTACCAACATACCAGATTGTTGAGCAATGCCAGTCCTTGATCCGGTGATGGGCGACCAGGGACGACTCTACGTCCCGGAGGAGGTGGTGCCGGTCTACAGAAACTTGCTGCGGGATGCCGACCTGATCCTGCCTAACCAATTCGAGGCCGAGTAAGCCCCTCTATGTTCGCAGTCTAAGTACGGAGCTAACAATGACCTGCAAGAGTCCTCTCAGAAGTGAGAATCACCTCCCTCTACACCCTCAAGGAAGCGCTAGCCAAGCTCCACAAAGCCCACCGCATCCCCCACATCATTGTCACCTCCATCCGGCTCCCAGAAGACTCTGTAAACATGTCTATCATCGGCTCTACTGCTCGCTCGGACTTCTCCCCCCGTATGTTTAAGATCGATGTCCCAGCCATCGACTGTTTCTTTAGTGGGACTGGCGACATGTTTGCCGCTTTAACAGTGGTCCGCCTACGCGAAGCCATTACTGAAGCCAATCTGAACTGTACCAAGTCTTGGGTATCACCTGAAAATGTCGAGGCGGTGGATCTACCGCTGGCGAAGGCAGCAGAAAAGGTGCTGGGAAGTATGCATACTGTATTGATGAAGACGAAAGAGGCAAGGGACAAGGAGCTGGAGGGCATGGGTGGGCCGCTAGGGGCCATGGAGAAGGAGAAAGATAGCGAGAAGAGGACTTGGCTCAGGAGGACAAAAGCTGCGGAGGTCAAGGTTGTGCGATGCCTGAGCGACCTCCGAGAACCATCACTGCAGTGGAAGGCTAAGGCGTCGGACTGCAGTACAGAAGTGGCCAACGTAGACGAGGCTTGTATGCGTGAGCCAGGTGTAAATGGCAGTGGTGAGCGAGCAGGATTGGGCATGCAGCACCTGGCGGGACAAGATATCGGACACAGGAGACTGCAGAGCTCTACCGATAGCACCCTTCCTCACCGGCGAGGATGACCAAGATTCGAGCAGCTGAGCATGCTACATCAGTTGACCATCTAGGGTAATTTAGTTCGCTATCTCACAGTCTTGCTTTCAATTGAATTGCCCTGGAGTCTCTGCTCCTTCAGCCAGTACCCGTACTACCAAAGCCCCCAGCACCCCTCACGCTCTCCTCCAGCTCCTCCACAACGACCACCTCAGGAGTATAAATCCTCTCAATGATAAGCTGCGCTATCCGGTCACCCTCCTTGATTTCGAAGTCCACCTCCGAATGGTTGAACAGCAGTACCTTCACCTGCCCTCTGTAGTCCGAATCAATAACCCCAGCGCCAGTGTCTATGAAATGCTTCACTGCGAGGCCGGAGCGGGGGGCTATTCGTCCATCTATGGTGTCAAGTCAGCAAATACTCTTTCGACCACTCCGTAGCACCAGAATCCCAATTAAAGTAGAGGGACTGACAGCACCCCCCTCCTACCGCAATACTGATATCCGTATCAACTAGCCCCTTCCCCCTCTTCGGTATCGTACAATCCTTCGCACTATAAATATCATATCCAGCAGCGAACGCACTCCCTCTCGTAGGCGCTTTGGCTTTATCAGACAACTTCTTCACCAACAGCGGGGGCGCGGCGGAGAGGGGCGGTGGGGGCGCTTGGGCGGGCTTGCTAGCGGAGGTCGAGGAAGCCATGTCGCGTGGTTGTTCTATTTTGGGGCGTTTACCTGATGGGGACGTGGGTAGCGAGGGCGGGCCGTGGTCTGGTGGAAGCGTGCTGGGCATGGTCAATACGAAAGTGAAGTGTGGAGCGTTGGTGATACGCGAGAACGCGACGTGATTTGGAACGCTATGTGTGAGCCCTAACCCTAGATTTGTTGTTTACCCAACTTCCGTCCGTTCATTTCGAAATGTCAGATGCTTTTATCAATGCTAATTGCAAGTGTCAAACCCTCCATTGACAGGGAATCAGTGACTCCCATATCAGTGGCCGGCAAGTGCCAGCACCAGTTTCTTCATCCATCTTCCTCAAGTCCAGAATTCAATCCATATTTTCCTGGCCCCTCTACCACTGCGAACAAATTTGGAGCACTGCTGAAGGGAATTGCCTTCGTTACAGGCTCACTGTTTGCTGAAATGCTCTATATTAGGACCGAAGACGATCAGAGGCTCACCAGGGAGGGAGTAAGAGGATGAATGGTCCTTGCGGGCTGGGAGGTGGCTCAGCGTAGCAGGATCGTTTGGGGAATGGGAAGGGCTCGACGAAAAGGCATGTCGACAAGTCATGAAGAGAACGGAGTCTGCAGTGCAGTAGTGTTCATGTGCAGCTGTTGTAGTAGTTGAGGACGGAAAGCGAATACTTTTTTGCTAACTCTGGTAAATGCTTGTGAGTTGATGGTGAAAAGCGGTTGAAAAAAAGGGACATAAGAGACTCTGCTAGTCCCTCCAGTAGTATATTCTAGCAGTGACAGAGTGGGAACATGGGAAGTCCGAGAACTTCGCAGTATTTAGAAGGGCGCTGGGCTCCAGGTAAGCATGTGGGAATTAAATGTATGGACATAGGGTGACTGGCATGGGAAAAAGTCTTCGAGTCCGACGTCGGCCGCTCTTCTCTCATATGCTTATCGCAGCATTGCAAACGGGCTGTCCATGAATGTTTTCTTCCTGTACGTTGTGAGTGCAGCGTCTCTCACGAGAAAGGGTAGGCCTTTCGGATTAGGCTGGAGGAAGATGAAAAAGTCCACGTGGAAATATCAGGCAGACATAACATAGGGTTATGAACGCATGCAACACCGGTATTCGAACCGCATGATTTGAGCGCATGAATTTGCTTGAAACTGCCTGTAAGCGACAGAGACTTACAACATAACTTGAAAAAGCTGACAATGTCCACCACGTCCATCATAATCCGAGTACAGCAAAACACCGACGTAACAGCCAGTCTCCTGTGTCCATAATGCATATACCACCACCATCGTCGTCGGCATCAGGGATGAAAAGGGAGGAATATGGCGAGACACCGGAGCGACAGGAGGGTGAGTAGCAACATTGAGGGCGGAAGGTGTGTTCGGTGTACGGCTAGCGCTTGCTGCTGTTCGATCGTGAGGGTAACGCGAATAGTGGTGAGAAGCTATCTTCGCCCGAACCTGCTGCACACGAGGAGTTTGTGTTGGTAACATTACTTCTTCTTCTGTTTCCTAGGAGGAGTTATGGGCCGGCCAGTGCTCATGCCACCATAGACGTACTTTTGTTTCTTCTCCGCTGGCTTCAAAATCTATGAAATGAACAAGGGTCAGCGTCTGTTATTTGTACACATTACGGCCGAAAAGCCTCCAAAGTCCGAAACAGGTAGGAAGAGTGACATACCTGGAATGAACACAACAAGCTCTCGTCCACGCTCATCATAGCGCCTGCGTTGTCAAATTCCCCGCAGTAGTTGGGGGCGCTGAACAGCGTGACTAGCTGTCGTTTCGAGAAGAACTCGTAGCCGTCTTCTACAACCTGATGGGCTCGGCAGATGAGGTCCATGTCGTGCTTTTGTAGGAATCGAGATACGACGTCTGGTCCAAAGGTGAACGAGACACCGCGATCATTCTCACTCCAGCCCGTAATGTCTTTGTCAGGATCCGACCACAGCAGGTCACACAAGAGACCGCAATCAGGGATCTGGGAAAATTAGCGGATCACCCGGCAGACGCAAGCCAGCTTTGGACGTCTCCAATGTAGCTAAAATGAGAGAAGTCTAACTTACATCTGTGGGTCGCATAACGCGACGGATCTGCTCCATGGAATTGAGATCTGGGCTCAATCCACCATGCATGGTGAAGATCTTTTCGTCGATGATTGCTGCAATTGGGAGGCAGTTGAAGCAGTCAGTAAAGGTCTTCCAGAGCTTAATGTTGTACCTCCTCTTGCACTCGTCGTAGAACCCGTATATGCGGTTGATCGAGGCGCATTCGTGGTTCCCACGGAGGATGAAGAAATTCTCGGGGTATTTGATCTTGTACGCAAGCAGCAAGCAGATAGTCTCAAGGGACTGCTTTCCTCTGTCCACGTAATCTCCCAAGAAGAGGTAATTTGCCTCTGGTGGGAATCCTCCATATTCAAAGAGGCGGAGGAGATCGTAGTACTGTCCATGAATATCGCCGCAAATCTGCACCAAAAAACATGTTAGCAACGAGACTGCATACTCAAGAGGCGTTGATAGGTGTGGAGGTTCAGAGACAGAGGAGATACTTGCCTTGATTGGTGCCTCCAACTCTAGGAGGATTGGCTGTGAGATGAAAATCTCGCGAGCCTTTTGGCACAAATGACGAATCTCTGCTTCCAGTAGCTGGACCTGCTTGCCAGGCCGGCTGCCTCTCACTTCAAGGAGCCTGTCGATGATGGAGTCGAGGTCCACATCATTCTGATCCGCCATGTCGTGGTCCCAGATTAGGATGTAGTGTATGCCTTGAACGAGCGCAGGGCAATTTTCCACCTTGTCGTACTCTTCTTCCACGTTCTCAAGCTTCTTGTTTCGTACTTCTAAGATCATGCCGCGTCAGCAAAACTCGTGTCCTGAGTAAGGCAACACAAAGCTATATCGACACATTGCTCTATATGGATCGTAGATGACGTGCTGGACACGAACACCAAGCCAACTGACCTCAAATGTAGTATCCTTGGTTGTTCGTATTATTCGTAAGGGTAGTTGCGCGTCTGACTGCGAAAGGGAGGAAACCCTCGTGTCGCGGTGGGGCTCGGAAGGCCGATCTCGCAGACTTGTATGATGGCAACGCCAATCTTGAGTGGGATGGGAGGAGCACAAGTATTTTGTTACGGTCAATGTAAAGCCTTGAAATCACGTCAAAGAGGCCGGTGGAAATTTTCCGATGTTTTAGGAGCCGCCTTTGGGATGTTTTGGGTGACGTTGTCCCACGCGGGAAAGTTGTAGTGCGTCCGTACTGCGCGAGCTTGATGATCAGAGTCCTGCACAAGGCAGGAGAGTTTCGTCGTCGAGATCTGCTGGGAATGTAGTAGTGGTGGGGTGTAGGTGGTTCGTTGGATTACCTAGCACAAGGAATTGATGGCGCCAACTAGAATATAGCGCCGAAATTACCTTGGCCAAGAAATGTAAGTGTGAAATGTTGTAAACGTCTCTAATTCCACCCTTTGTCTTGCCTAGCCTGTTGACGAGCTAACCACGACCCTCTAGCTTACCATAGCAGGACTGCTAGAGTTGTAAGAGAAACATGTATCAGTTGAGTCTTTTACAAAGATCTGTTGGATCTACTGTTTTACCCGTACAGAGCGCGTATCGAGATCTGAAAGGCGACTAAGTGATCCTTCCCAGGAAACAATACGTTCATATACAGTGTGGACGTCTGAGATAGTCTCCAGTGGTAATTCTCATGAACAAGCCCTCGGTCAGTCAAACGTTGCTCAATTGGGATTCAACACATCCTTGGTAGGATGAAGCCTTGTTCTCCATGAAGAATTCGACAATCATTTAGAACGCGATATGGGTGCTACCCCCTCGTAAGCACTCGGTAATGCAACGCCTGCCAACGCCTTCGCTTCAATGCTTCGCTGATCTAGTTCAAATTACAGTTGCCACCATGCTTTGAAGGCATCTAGAACGTGAATATTCGTACAAACGTAATGCCGGCCGTGAGGAAAAGTCATGAAATCGAACGAGGAAACCACCCATATGCACTCAAAATACAAACCAGTAGTCATACGCGCATTCTTGACATAAGCCGTCGAATCGTGAAATAATGCCATAAGTTGTCATGAGTGCTGATAATATGTTCAATGAGGATGTCAGCACGAGCCCCTACACCGTATTACCAAGCCGTCAGCCAAGACTGCGGTGACCACTTGTAATGCCTTGGCTGGAAGCTCGAAATGCTGTGACCTCAGGCCTCATGGCGCTAATGTGATTGAAATGTGGATGTGGAGCTTCAAGCTTGTGGTGATTCTTCCAGTCCTCTCCACTTAGAATGCTCAGCCAATTACTGCCAACTTCAGTCTTGAGAGCTTCAATCTTCTGCTTGTAAGCGTCTCCGTTAAGATGCAAGCTCTGGATCTCGCATGCAAGAGAGCGTCCTTTGTCCGAGATCTCCGGAGGAGAACCGTCCAAGACGTCCATAACGTCGGACTGCTGCGGCGGCGACATGCCAGCGCCCATCTGAAGTGGTGGGAGCAGAGTCGGTTGGGTTCTTGGGGATACGTCATCTGTGGAGAATTCTGCGAGAGTTGGATGCTCGTACTCGAGCGAAAATTTCATTGGAATCTGTTGATGGAGCACTGGCGGGCTTTGATCTCGTGCAAGATCGACAATGCGTCGCTGGGGACCTTTCCTTCGACGTCCATACCCAACCGTAATCTCACTCTGCGTGTATCGAGGTGGGCAAGGACGCTGCACTTCATGTACTCCACTGCCAGTTGTGTCCATCATTGTGTGGTTCTGTAGCGGGACGCTCGAGGCTGGCGCGACAGGTATGGGCTTGACCACGGGTCCCCTTTCTTGTTCGACGACTCGGTCTCTCAGCTGTCTTCTTTCACCATAGCCAGGACCTGTAGAGTCTATCACGATGTCTTCGGAATACCCCGGAGTGCTACGAAAGAGATTGAAGATAGTGACTCGGTAGTTGCTATGGGTTTTCACAAATGAGTTGCGTAAAAGCCAGATCTCTCGAATGTTGGGAATACCTGTAAGTCTCGCTAATTCTGTTGAATCTTGTATCTTGTTATCGCGAAGATCGAGACGCTCCAAGGATAACAAACGCTCGACGCCGGCGATGGAAACAAGCCGATTGGCTCTGAGATTCAGCGCGCTGATAGCAGGCAATGAATTCTTCGTCAGAGAACGTAGAGATGCAATCATGCAATTGGATACGTTCAAGGCTCGTAATGCTGTCAACGTTACAAGACAATCTGGCATCTCGGTGAGCAAATTAGACGACAAGTCCAGTGAATGCAAAGTATTTGAGAGCGGGGCAAGGCTTGAGGCCGTCATCGAAGTGAGAGAATTATCCGCGAGACAGAGATGCCTCAAGAACCTCCATTTAGAAGCAGGCAGTATGCCCATCGTCAGCAGGTTGGAGAAGCTTCCACTCCGGTTTGGTCCGCTAGAATGGGTGCTAGAGTTCGAGCTGTTCGATCCTGAGCGCTTGACCTTGGCCGGACTCGCGCGTATGTTACGGTAAGGACTGTCTTGTCTCGAGCTGCTGGGCCGACTTGGAGATGCGCTTTTGGTCCTTGGTCTCTTACGTGTTACTTGGGCGTCTTGATCATGTTGAAGTTGAAGAGCATCTTTCTGAGGGCTGGCGCTGTGGCCAAGCTTGCCGTCGACCATGGGCGAGCCAGGCGAGGAACTGGGTCTTCCTATGTCGCTAAAACGCAAGGAAGGGCTCGCTGGCCATGGAAGCACGGGCGAGCTTTGGGCCTTAGATGAGCGCCGGCGCCGCTTGTCCATATCATCGAGAACGATATTGACGAAAAGATCGTTTGGATCGTCTAAGTTCGATCGCTTTACAGTTAGCGAGCGCAATTGCTCGGCCATTTTATCCCAACCAAAGAACTGTCGGAAGTCTACGTCACAGACTTCAAGTGCGCTGACGTTCTTGAAGGGGAGCAATGGTACTGCAGTATCGAATGGAAATTCTTCGTAACCCCCAATCAGGCGCGCTTTCCGGTCCGGCGCCAGTCGCAAGCATGGGATCTTGGTGAAAGCGGAGTATAGGTACTTTAGATCTGTCAGTAGCTGCACCTTGGCCTTCTCGGTCTTTGTAGCACTACTCGAAGACCCAAGTCCAAAACCAGACCAAAGAGTCGACATGCCGGACATAACACCTCGTACGCTCGATACAGAGTGAACCGAGTCACGGTCGCTCCAACCTCGAGAACCCTGCGATTGGCCGAGGAAAGAGACGTAGTTGGCAGGAGACGCCTCTGTATGGATGTTCTCGAGCCGCACATTCATTGGCCCAACATGTATCCCTATATCTTCAAAACGGTCTAGCAAGTAGTATAGATGGTGTGGAGTCAGCGCGAGTTTTGCTGGTTTGATGTTGTGGGAGGAAAAGTTGAGAGATCCAAGTGATAGCGCGGCAGCAAGAGCACTGGAAGTAGAGGAGGAGGAGTTGGAGTTTTGGTAGTCGGAGACCTTTGTGGGCAAGGCATCCTCCGAGGAAATGCCTGTATGCCCATTCTTGGGCGCTTGGCGACGTAGTTGAAGGGCATTTGCAAGGGCCTTCTCATGAGTACGGACGAATTGTGCTAGATTCTTTGCCAGGTCAGTCGAGGCTCTCTTCCCTATGGGAAGCAGCTACTCAAGTGCCCACCTTGACAAAGACTTGTCCATCCTCCGAGTCCATCGTGGTCGATACATAAGGTATGCGAAACCCGGTGAAGGTTGTAGCAGGGGACGTTTCGTTGCGCAAGGTGATTGTAGTATTAGACCTGGGCAAGGGACACAGCTCAAGAAAGCCGTTTGACTCGAGAATGCTTTTTGAACAGATAGCCTCCCAATAATGATGCAAATGTTTTGGACTAGCGGGTACTGGATAGTCAGCGATCTGTCCTGGATGGGTCCTGGATGGGTCCTGGATTGCTCCGCAGTCGGCGGGAATAGGCTGGACAAGCGGGTAGGCAGGTCTTTGCAGAGTTATATAGCAGAGGTACGAAGCAGTGACGGGAGCATCAAATGTACAGGCGAAGAAGGCCGAGCCAATGGAATAGCGAGCGTGGGAGGGAGCGGGGAGAAACGGCGTACTAGAATGCAAGATGCTGCAGCTTCCGAAGCTTGCAACAAGATAAGCAGCTGGTGGTGTTGGTTGTCGTCTTGGCTTTGCGGATGGTCAAACACGGCTTGACGTCGTATTTTGTGCACGTCAGATATGCTGATATAGCCGCGGGGAGGTCGCTTGAAGGCGCAAATTTGTTGACAGCCTGACAGGAGAGGGATGTTGGTTTGAGCCTTTGAGCATTGAAAGCTGTTGTTGATCGAAAGGATTAGCACCAAAAGAACAAAAGATTACCATGGGTCAGACCTCAGGGTCTCGCGGGACAAATCAGCCTCCAAAGCCGAGCTTAAATCCAGGAATCCAGACCTAAGAGACCTAAGAGATCTAAGAATTTCAAAAGGTGTGGGGGTCCGGTTATAATGCAAGCAATAATCCCTTAGTTCTTCGAATTCCGATGTCGCCCCATCGTGGTCTTTACGTCGAGTAGAAGACGGGAAGCTGCCTCTTACATCCAACATTCTCGGAGTCTTGCATAAGGAAGTCATGCTTGCCCCCGTCAGCAGTCACATACTTCACAAGCTTCACATGCTTCCAATGCTAGAGCACTTTATCCCGCTTCGAGATAGTACGGATTACTCATGTGTATCATCTGCTGCTGCTGAAAATGGCTTTCATCCCATCTGATACTATATGATCCTACCGCCCTCATCAACGTACTAGTCTGATGTATTTCTGGACGTGAGATTGACCCTTCGTCGGAGCATGATACTTGCAAAGCTCTACTTCAAGGCTTCTTGCTACCCTTAGCCAACTTCGGGTGGCCTTGATGTCCAGTTTGATCGAGTAAGCGGTGTGCGTGTTCATGGCTATGATAAGCGGATCATCGAAAGGCTTGAGGGTGTGGTCGATGTCTTACAAACCATTTGTTGCTTACTTTATAGAGCAATGGAATGTCTACAATATTTCATGGACTAGACCTGCGCTTGTGTATCAACGGTCTGCGAGTCTTGACGCCACCATTGAAATTGAGATTGGGATTGGGATTGAGCTGATTTGCCAATACAATTTTGCCGACGAATGTCGAATGGACTAAAGCAGGTCACATTGGAATGCATGGAATCAAGAGAATAAAAAGATTAGGACTCATCACAGGCTTCATTGTGTGATGTGTGATTGCAGATATTGAGCACTATTATCTCATTCTTATTCTATCTATGATACACTTGCTCCCTGTGAAGAATTCACGCATGAGTAGACAGTCCAAGCCTTGCACCAGTCATCGCTTCCATATTACTAGACATATTGGGACAGCCATCTTATACCCTCACCATAACCTGCATAAAGCGTCTATTAGCCCCTACCAGTGTCAGGCATTGACAGAACTCACCTTGACGCATGACAACGCTGCACATGAACACCTCAATTGGTCTTATTTGCTCCAGCGGCACCTTGCCCTTTCCTGTTGTCTGCCACAGTCCCAGTTGATGTCGAAGTTCTTCCTCGCTCACTGCATCTGGGTGATCTATTTTGTTGCCCAGGATCAGGAAAGGTGTCTTCGAGAGCTCCTCCATCGAGAGCAGCGCGTCAAGCTCGGCTTTTGATTCAGCAAGTCGCTCATGGTCTTTCGCGTCGACAAGGAATACGATGCCGGATACTTCAGGAAAGTAGTCTTTCCAGAGACGACGCGCTAGCGATCGGTCAGTATGGCATTCCTGAGAAAGAAGGCAGCTAGTAACGCTAGGTTCAAAGGCTTGAGTACCTTGTTGATGGCCACCTAAATCGAAGGTAGTAAATCTGCAGTTGCCAATAGCTAGTTCTTCGGATGCTAGAGAGGCGGGTCAGCTTGCTGTCCACGTTGTGGCGTCCCTGACGGGCGATGAAGGCAAACAGCGGGCGCACTTGGATGAAGGGTGGGCTGTAGGATGGCAACTCGGTCATTCTGTTGCGAAATCAGCTATAATTCATTCTATGTCATGTGTTGCCTCTGGAGCCCCTTCGAGAACGGTAGAACTTGTAGAGTATGCCTTGGATGTTTGCCTTGGCTTGAGGCTCGGGGCTTTACGCACCTTCAACATGTGTAGCAGGGTTGTCTTGCCGGCATTATCAAGGCCCAGGAATAGCAGCTTCGCGTGCTTGTTGAGGAGACCAAGAGATGCAAGAACATCCCAGACTAAACAGGACACCGAAAGCGATCAGTAGAGCCTCGACCTGGTCTGAAGGCTTGGTGGCAGCTTACACCAATTTATCATCCACATGATCGTAGGAACGGGGGAAGTAGCTCGTCTAAAGGAGAGTTATAGCAGTGGATGAAATAGGAATTTCAGTAGATGGTGTGTACTCCGTATGCATGCAAGTTGCTGGCCCTCTGATAGCGCAGGAATTGTCTTGGCCAAACTTGTTACAGCACGTGTAACGGTTTCCTTTGGTATGGGCGTGTCAATTCACATGCTACTCTACACTGTAGGTCTTTGTAAAAGGTTGTAGGCGTGTAGCTAGAAGGATCATTTTTCAAATGATTGTATTGAAATGGTCAAGCGGGTTTTGGGGGAAAATGCCGCCACTGCTCGCTATCTAGCAAATCCCATACAAACATCTAACCACTGCTGACCATATTGTAACGCAAGCTCACGACTCCAACTGTGTCCAATCGTCAAAGCATGAAAAGCAATATGTACATGATCCATGTCTGGAGAATAAGGATTGAGCAAGATATATGTACGAATATGTGCAGTATACCTGGATCTTGGGTGAACGGCGGATGCTCAAACGGAGAGGACTAGCTGGGCCTTCTGTCCATATCCTTTGCAACGATCTTTCATCATCTCCCCAAGCTCTTTCATCCTTACTGCGCCTTTACCAGGTTGACATCGTCGCTCCTTCGTTTTGCTCGTATCGCGGCAGTGCTGACGCCAGAACTTCTCCTTACGCCTTTGCCGTTTTGTCTCGAGACCCTGGACTATATCAATCGGTCCGCGAGTATGACTGTCTGAACGCCTTTGTCCCATCGTTGTTGGTGATGTACCAGTGGAGGGCGTTTCGGCGCCGTGGAAGCGAGCCCTGCGATGCTGATTCCAAAAGGGGTTGGGTGTTCTTGGAAGTGAGGTTGTATGAGTAAGATTTGGACGTTGGGCTAGATGCGGCATGCTGATCCCGTGAGGCTTGGTAGATGGGGAGCCTGTTGGGGAAGGTCTGCGCGATGAGGGAGGAGAGTTGGGCTTGCGGTGTGCTGGGTGTGGAGACCGTAGATGCCGGATCGATTGGCCGAAGAGATTACGCGGAGGAGGGGATCGATTGGCCGTTTTACGCTTGAACGGGGGTGGTGGTGAATGATAGCGTTTTGGTGACGCCATAGGAGATTTCGTTGCCCTTGTCCAGGACGAGCTTTTTATTCGAACAGCCAGGTTCTCTTCCTCGGAGCTCTCTAATCGCCCAGTCACCCATTCAGGTTCATCGTCTAATTGCGTAGCAGCATCATCATCCTCGTCGTCCTCCTGGTCCTCCTTGTCATCGTCATCAGGTTCTGATGTTGGGAAGCTCGGGTCAATGTCTTGTGGGATAAGGTGATGCTTTAAACGTCGGCGTTCCTCGAGACAGGACTTGTAAGCATCTTCAAGGGGACGGTCTTCGTCAAGTGTTCCAATAACGAATTCGGTCGTATCCGGCAACTCGGGAGTTCCTGGCCGCATTTTCGAGCGTCTATGCGTAAGAGGTTCCTTTCGGCGTCGAGCAGAGTCCTTCCTGTTGTCGACTATAGATTCAATGGATGATTCCGAGGCCACCCGATGAGCTGCGGGACGGATGTGCTCCAGTTGCTCCGTGGAAGTAGCGGCCGTTGTGAGGCCTGGAGTCCAGAATCGATACTCTGAGCCAACATCACTTTCGTCATCAGATTCAGCAAAGCCTTCTTCATCGTCTGTCTCGTTGCCATCGTCGGACGCCTCATCCAATTCTTCGCCATCCCTGTCGTCATCATCTTGATCACTCTGGCTGTTACCGTTGTCAAAGGCTTCCTCGGCTTCTTCTTCGAGTGTCTCTTCTTCAGCCTCGTAGGCTAATTGTCTGATAGCATTTTCCTTGCGCAGCGTATCGTTGACAGTGATTTTTTGGCGATAAGCTGTTTGCTCATTAGTCCAGTCATCGTCCACTAGCGTGCCAGCGAATTCGTTGAATCTAGTGGCCTCCGATTTCTGGAAGTCCACACGATTGAAACCTCGCGCCGAAGGGCGAACAAAAGTATCTTTGGGTGGGCTGTTCTTGATAGGAGAAATATAATCTCGATGCTCGCGAAGCTTGGGCCCGGGCAACGATTCGATAGCTGCATGAGTGATTGGCACAGGGTCTTTGTCCTTGGAGGATGGAATATTCTCGACACTCTCGGCTTTGGAAGACTCATTGCGCACCGGTTTCATTGGGCATGCAAACCTCAATATGCACGGACGTTTCAGTGGTTCAGCTGATTTCAAGGTCGAGGTGTCCTGGGCTTGCACGGGCAGGTCAACTTTCTTCTGTGCAGCGGCCTGGCCACCACACGCGAAGCTGATGCATCGTTTGCGACCTAAGCCTTCCTCCACTTTAGTTTCTTGTGACTTGCCGACATTGGCCGTGTGTGGGATTTGCACAGAAGTATCTTGGGCCTTTTCGTTTTTTGTGTCTGATACTAGAGTGCCTAGGTGCATGTGATTGATATATGGAAGGGGAGGACTTGGCGTTGACGTCCTGGCTGGACTCGTCATCCCACCGTCACTGGTAAGCACAGGAGCTTCAGCATCAGACAAAGGAGTCATCTCCGGGCTCGTGAGGAGTGCTTGAGTGAGCAGTGACTCGGTCCTGTTGTGTACATGCTGTGGTGACATGCTGAAACTGGATCCGGTGTTCGAATTGTGTGAGCTCGATGTCCACTTCTTTACAAACTGGATTTGCGTATCTGGTGGTTCATCCACCTCTGCTGCTAGATCATCATCGCCCATTGTAGACATGTTGGCCGAGCCTTGAAGCCCACCAATAGAGGACAGGCTTCGGGCGGCAAGACTTCGGTCATGACTCGTTCGTTGATGGTGTGCCATGAGGATCGATGATGCCTATGGAATAAGAACCTGGACGATTGGCGAGCCGTTGATGCGCAGAGGTTCTGACTTCGGAAAGGCTTGCAAAGGTAGAGGAATGTATGGCGAGTTTGTACGATGTAGGTCTTATCAACGAAATAGCTCCTCAAGAAAGCCCCGACGGGTTGTCAATTTCGCGATCCCGATGGGTAAAGTGTCCCTCAGGACCGTATTGTTACGATTGTAATGCAGACATGATGTGAATGGCGGCGAGTAAGTCTACCCGCAAGGAACGGTGTGAGCGACCGATAGAGCTGTGCGCAGAGGAGCCGAAACTCAGCCCTGCGCGATGAGATTCTGAGACGAAGGATGAGTGAGATCAAGGACGGGTGTTCGTAGGATGATATTGGTAGCTGTGGGTGGTTCTTTGATCGTGGCGATGTGAGGTCCGCCAATAGCTTTCGTAAGACAGCCAAAGGAGTGCTATCAATTCCAGAGAGACGTGTAAGCAACTCAAGATCGTGTGAGAATAACACGCAGAATGAGTGGAGTGGTGATGAATGATTTGTTTCTGTTTATGGAACCAAAGAAGAGTGAGAGATTGGCAAGGTTTTTGATTATGTTGAGCGGCTGGTGGGACTTTCCGCGGTAGATTTCAGTCTCGGTGCGTACTTCTGATACCATAGCCTAAAGAAAGAAGCGAGTTCGGCGAAGATTGCGGATGAACCAGCTTGACTGTATTACGACCCGATTTCAGTTATCATAACTTCATACGCCAGATGCAACATCCGCCATCTTGCCTAGCCCTGCATAAAGCTTCTGTGCCTAGAAAGCAGAAGAGATCGAACCATCTGCTGAGCCAGGATTCGCATGCCCCTCTTTTCGCGTCCGACGACCGGCGAATGCCCCCACACCTCGAAGTCTTACGCTCCGTGGCTCCTAGTCTCGTTACAATTCAAGCGTTACAGCTTGCATTCGGATGGTCATGAGGCCTCACTCTCTAGTAAGCGGAAGAGAAGACGGTGAGTGGTAACATGTAGGAGCTTCAGACTGTCCAATTCACAGCGCGCATGCATGGGGAAAGCACCCCACACTGTGTTGGCCAAATCTGGGGTTGCTGCATGAAAAATTGCGTCAGTGGCTCAATGTTATTGCAATGGAGCGAATGCACGAAGGCCAAGGACTAGGATTTGTTGTAGAGGGACCGTGCGGTTTGGCATTCTGTATTTGTTTGGCTCCGCCATTGATCATCTTCACAGTTTGGTCTGCGGACATATGACGGGAGGCTACCCAGTGTATATGGGGATTTGCAAGAATGAGATCTGCCCGGGATGGCTGCTAAAGGTTCGAGAGCATTATACGCTCATGCAGCTTGTTGAGCGGACTAGGTCAATGGCGGTATGTAAATGAGGGATTTCCAGACCCCAATCATTCTATCCCATCGGGTCCACGAGCGGCGGCGTGCTTTATCCATACCAGTGGAATTGACCCACGCTTGGGGAATAGACCGGTGGGGAGACTCTTCGCTGTACGTTGGTACATGGGAATAAATCCAAGAGGGGACAGGCCGAGGACGAGATGAAGCCAAGCCGCTAATCAGAAGCAGCTTAGCCATCGTAAATAGCCGCATCGACCGCGCTCGTTGCAAACACGAATGGAACAATTGTTACCTTAGCAGTTGAACCAGTCAGGGGAGAATCGTGATAGCTATGAAATTCCTACGTATAGCTCGAGCATCTGCCCTCATTGGGTCTTCGAGGACTCGATTGCCCCTGCAGCGAAGAGGCTACGCAGATGCTGTATCAGACAAGATCAAGCTCACCCTTGCGCTTCCCCATCAGGTGGGCATCCATGCGCCCTCATCTATGTTCCGCTCAATGATGAGCTGTATCGCTTACATGAATCTGACCATATCTTCCCTGTCTAGTCTATCTACAAGTCTACAGATGTGTACGTCGCTCCTTAGCCATTGTCACTCCCTGGCACATTGCTGCAAATTGCAGAGGGTTTGAGCTAATCTTTGCCCAATCTTCAGAGTCCAGGTCAACATACCGGCGGAGTCTGGAGAGATGGGCGTACTCGCCAACCACGTGCCTTCCATCGAGCAATTGAAGCCTGGGCTAGTGGAGATAATCGAGGAGGCCGGCGGAAGCAAACAATTTTTCTGTACGTATGGCGAGAAGAGTTGAGATGGCCTACAGGGAGAATTGGAGAACCTCAGACCATCTAAATCAGATTTTCTGAAGAATGCGGATGAGGCCGGACCTTGGCTAACAGGAATGCTAACCCAGTATCTGGAGGCTTTGCAATCGTGCAGCCTGGCTCGCAGCTCAGCATCAATGCTGTTGAAGGATTTCCTCTAGAGGAATTCAGCTCCGATGTAGGCTCCTTCGAGACCTTTTTGCGCCACAAAGCCTCGTGATCTAACGCTCGTCACAGGCCGTCCGATCGCAAATCACCGAAGCACAGAAAATCGCTGGAGGCAGCGGAAGTGAGCAGGACATTGCAGAGGCGAAGATTGAGCTAGAGGTAAATTTTCCAGTTGATTCTCGTGAATGATAGGGCCATGCTGAAATTATCATACAGGTTCTAGAGAGCTTGCAGGCGTCACTGAAGTAGATGTTGCTGCAGTATGTTGTGTGCCATTGTACCCCTACAGATTTTGTACAAAGAGGATGCTCCTATGGATCTTCCCATCGCGAGCATTGGTTTCAAGCATCGTGCTTGCCATTCCAGATGGATCTTGCTGGCCCTTTGTTCCTTCCCTGCATTGCTAGCCCAGAATTCGAAATCAAGCCTTCTTTACTTTGTCTTCGCTATCCAGTCTATCCATATGCTTGCGCTCAGACAAGCATGTTGCACTCTTGTCGATGGTATCTTAAAACCATTCTTTAGACAGTAGCAATAGCCAACATTTCAGTTCTGAACTCCTATTCTTCAGTACGTCTCCGACCTCTGACACCAGAATGAAGGAGTGGAGACCTAGAACCCCACGCTCTCGGAAAGAACGGAGTCCCAGACCGCCAGGTTCCACGAAGTCAGTCATGCGCGAACATTCAGCATACTACGAGGCAACGGGGCCAATCGTGCAAGAAGGCTTTGTCGCTGCCCGAGTTCGGGCCCTGCAGCAATTGAAAGGTGAGGGAAATTGTACGTTTCTCTCTCATTCACCCATAACACCTTGCCCGCGACCTTGGGCACAGACCCCCGAAGACCATAGCCACCCAAGGCATGCATTCACGCCAACGCCAGAGTCGGTCGCTTCGAGGAGGTCAGAAATAGACACGAGCAACCTTTCTAAAACAGCAAGACCTTCTGATGGACATCAGATCGGTCCCAGCGAAGCTTCAACTCTGAACTTCTTTAGAGGTTCTTCGGCCCATCCTCGAGACAAGCCTCAAAGTCCTCCTCTGATACCTGAATTGAGCGCATCACAGACGCCGCTTCTACAGGCTAGCCACAGTGAGGATATGTCCTCTGACGATACAGTCGCCACCGGACCGCAAAGACACTCCAACAATGAGAACCAGATCCACAGCCATCGCGCCCTACCTCCGAATCTGGCCGACCCATCCACGACAGAAGACGGTCATGAGCCGGATCTACGGCCGAAGAGAAGCATTGCTGCTAGATTGGGCTCAATGGTGGAGCGTGGTTGGGTGGGATTGGATGTTTTTGGCAAATCTTACGACCGCAAAGCCTCTGATCCTGTATCTTCCAAATCCAAGGTGCACATGGAAAGGTCGGAGCGCAGAAGCCATTCATTAGGCGACAAGCCTCTTGTGGAGCTGCTTCCTCATAGGATGCCGTCTTTTCATGCAACCCCCAAGGACCGGAGCTACGACAGTCAATCGATCCAGCACTGGGCGGCTTGTTCCGAAGAAGAAGAGGCGAAGCCCTTCAAGGAACATGCTTCACACCAGGAAGTGCAGGGCCAAGTGGCGGGCACATCTACTACAAGGCAGCTTTTCCAACGAAGTAGTTCGGACGCTGCATTATATAATTCACAGAGCCTCATTTCGAGTACTGCTGGTAAACAAGAAGAACGGCATCAACGTCGTTCCCATCGCCTAAGGGGAAGCAAAAGCCATGCACCTGAAAAACATGAGACGGATGGAATCAACTCCGAAGTTGACCGCAAACCACCCATTACGTCCTCTGCGATTACTTTTAATGATGCCTCGACCGCACCGAGCTCGCGTCGATCCAGCACGAATACTCAAAGATCGGCACGTTCCTTCTCAGGGGTGACGAAATGGAAACTGCGCTGGCCTAAACTCGTCCCGCTTGATAAGCCAAATGCAGTCCGAGTTCATTCCAAGATGGAGTCAGTGGGCTTTGCAAGTTTAAAGGTCCCAAGGGACACTCAACAGGATCCTATTCCACTACATCATCTTCTGCGAGACAGAATTAACGAGCACAACATGGGTAAATATAGCCATGGCGATGGTGCTGGTGGGACGAATACCACTCTAGCCGAAGGCTCCGGTCTCGATGAGGTCAAAGAACGTCATATGGACGGTCGAGTGGCACAAGATCATTGCTCTGTGGCCCACCTACACAGGGTGGATGAGCTGCAAGCACCAGAGCGCTCTAGAAGTGTGACGGACAATTCTTCTAGTCCTCTGCTCCGACAGTCGGAAGGCCCAATGCCATGGTGGGAACAATCTCAGGAAGAGTTTTCACCAGATACAACTAGGCATTCTCCAGCGCGCTCGCTTAGCCCAAACAAAACATCAATCAAGAAACCGTCGAAGCGCCCTTCAATTTCCACGTCCACTTATGGAACCTTTTTCACGGCACCTGGTGGCAACTCTGAGACTACTTCGCGAGAACCTTCATTAGACATAACGCAGCACTCCCCTATGAGCTCACAAGGCCCCACACCCATGGTCTCACACTCATTGGAGGGAACACAGGGTTCACCTCCGCGTTCACTGAGCTCTACACCTTCGGTATCAGACAATGTACGCACGGAAGACTGGCCTGAGCCAATTTTATCCGCCTCCGCTACTGCGCAAGGACAGGCTAGATCTAACGCCACTTCGCCGGAAGCACGACGCTCTGAGATGACCGAGAAACCTGTCAATCGAACGAGAGCGTCGACAGGGACCTTAATCGCTAGCGTGCAGGTCAGTGACTTACAGGAGACGGTGAATAAAGAGATAAAGTCAAGTGGCAAGGGTGTTAAGAGGATTCAGGTTACTATTACATTCGATGGGGCGGCGGATCTGGTCATTGATAAAATGCTGGATCCACAGGTTGAACAGGAGAAAAAATTGGAAGGCGATGAGGTGGCTTGATTGGGTAGGGCCCTCGGAACGCTGGCCTGAGTTTGATTGTTGTGGAGCTTTGGTAGAACGCAGGAGGGGTCTTTCTGGTGTTTTTGGAAATTGATTCGTGTTATTGCTACTTCTGGTCTGCGTAGCTTGGGTTTCAGAGCCTCTGGAATAATAATTCTGTCAGAAAAGCGCGCAGAACGCCTCTTCCTTAAGTACCAGTGCCCTTCAATTTATCTAAAGTCGTAGTTGTGACGCTCTTTTGGGTTCTCGTCACCCCTCAACTGCGCCAGCTCTGAACGCTTGCTAATATTCTTTCATGAGTATGACCGTGTATTCCGGACAGCCAAGTCGGTACCTCCAAGCCGTCAAATTGGGTTCTTCTCATAGTAATTTGTGGACGAGAGGTACGATGACCATACGATGTCGTGGTTTCTCGGCAGGAAATTCATAGAATTGCTAATCATCCATGGTACAAGTCCTCTGGCTCAACTCTAAAATTTCTCCCGTTCTTCCTTATGTGCTTTTGTTTCTTGTCTCTACTCAATGGTTTGCGCATATCAAACGCATCTTCGCCTGCTTTCTGACCTGTGGGATCGTCGCTGTAGTAGTCGACTACTCTTCGAAAGACGCTGTATCTGTTTCCAATATCGCATTAGCGGCACATCGAATTGAGGTTCATCGCGTGATAGAGTGGACGCATACCCTATGCCCTCGTACAAGCCCACAGCTGTCTTGTTCCCTTCTCGAACAAAGAGGTCGACGAACCATGCATTCTCTTCTTCGCACCCTCTTTCTAGAGCCTTTGTCAAGGTCTGAGCTAGACCTAGCCTTCTGTATTGCGGAGCAACTGTGAGAGCGGTGACATGGCCGTGCCAGGGCAGGTAGTGCTCCGTGAATTGTCTCCATGGTGGGTCTTCTTCCACTTTGCCCATCACTACGCATATAATCAGCTCAGACCATTCGGCAGGATGGAAGATGGGCGGCTTGCTGTAACCTGTTATGTTACCATATTGATCTTCCACTACAGTGAATAGTGATGGCCATTTGCTCAGGTATTGCAGATAGAAGTCGATATTGTAGTTCTCTGTGAGAGGGTCTAGGTTTGTGATGTTCATATGGAGTAAATCTTGGGGGCGAAATGGGCGAAGAGAAGTCATCTTGTCTGAAAAGAGGCTCTTCAAATATACGGCCCAATTGTAGCATATCAATAGGAATTTCGACTTTGCTGCTGAGATAAAGGCCCCTCCCCGCCCTCGTCATGCAAGCCATTCTTGACGGCGGGAATAGACTGGATCGTGCCCTCCCGTGCCTCCCGTGCCTCCAAGACAGGGATTATTTGCAGTCGTTTAACATTCACAAAATACAGTACATTGTCACTTGCACAAAGAATCTTCTTCAACACGCTGTGAAGTGATCAGACAAAGACTAGCCAGACCCCAACGATCTTCTCCGCTCCAATACCGGAAACTGAAACCAGCCCTTCGACCCATGACGCAGACTTTCCTACCTACGACGCATCTACCTCAAACAACTCGCGTAAATACGCTTTACTTGACATCTATGGTAGCCAGTAGCTTCTAGTACCACTCCAATTGGCTGTAAAATTGCAGAATACCTCTCGATGCCTTCTTCTCCTCGAACGCCGGTGCGGCGCAGGAAATCGTCGGCCGTGAGCATCGACATCTCCTTCACATCTCCTAATCCCCAGAGCAATGGCTATCATTCGAAACGACCCTCCATCAGCAGCAGAAGATCGTCTGTATTCTCGATAGCTCCACCTCAAACCCCGCGATCGAATTCATCTCAGGACCGGAACGGACACTATGACCTGTCCAATGGGTATAGCAATGGGCAGGACGTGGAGAGCTCAAATGGGCTTGGCAACTTGGCAGACGAGTTAGCAGAAGCTTTCGATGAAGATGAGGAGGGCGAGGCTGTAGACGATGTCTCGGAATTCCAGTACGAGGCAGCGGAGAACGCGCGAGACGGACACCCCTCATTCCAGACCACGCTCAAGGAAAATAAGGGCATATCTATATCACAAAAGCCACGATCTGCCAGAGAACTCTCGCTGAGTCCGCCCAAGCAGAAGATGCGATCAAGGCATCATCACAGGCACGACGGCTCCGACTACGGTGACCACAGCGACTTACAGGGGGTAGACGGCATCTCACCCTCACTCGACGCCCGGATGGCTGCTGTGGAGAGCCTTGCACGCCGAGGCGCAGAAGCCAACGGTAGCGACGGGGACAATGTTGTACAAAGGGTTGCCGACGCCCTCAAAGATCTCGGATCGCAAGCCGGTGTCGAGAACGGCGCCAGCAGGCTCATCACTGCACACACCGCTCTCACCTCGCACTTGTCTTCCCAAACACGCGCCCTCCAGGCACTCTGCCATCCTTTCCTTTCACCATTTGCCGCACCCCCGGATCCAGAATTCATCGAAGAGATACTGCCACTCCTTTCGGAATTACTCCTCACGCTCCCGACACCAGCGCCGCACCCCCTCTCATCGATGCACAGCCTACACGCCTCAACCGCCGAACTCACCTCCATCCTCACATTTCTCTCTGACACACTGCACATGACACATCAGACAACATCTCTAGCCTCAAGAAGGTCGAGAACAGCAAGAGAGACCGCGATCGAAATGAGAAAGGAGGCTGAAGCTAGAGAAGAAGGGATACGGTGGATAGAGAAGGGAGAATGGGAGACGAGGTTGGCGAGGCGAGAGTGTGCTGGCATATGTGTTGAAATTGTAGGAGGGTTTGAGGAAGTCTGCAATGGATGGAGGGAGCGACTTGTTGGTGGATTGGGGGTGGAGGTTGGTGCGGCATGAAGTCGGAGGTAATGGCATGGCGTGATCATCTGTCAATATGTACGAAGTAAATGAGGGCGTCGATAGCATTTTGTTGTAGTTAAGAAGCATCTATGAGACGAATAGTGGAAGGAGACATTTGTTACACATTGCTGGTACGGTCAGAGTACCTGCGACGTGACGCCAGTACGAATCTAACTATTAATGACACTGCTCGCACGCGTGTGCTTGAAAAGTACCATCTAGTAAAATCACATTGCAAGTAGCCCTTTTATTAAGAACATCCTCACTTCATTCGCAATCTGGCCAACTCCTATTCTCTCCTCATTCCCCCCTCGCTGCCCTCCTGCAATCTACCTCAACCCTTTGTTCCTCATTTGTACGGGCACGTACTTCCCTGGCGCAGGCCTCTCACTAGCTGGGCTCTCTGTCCTCGCCGTTCCAGAAGACGAGAGTGGTCTATCGCCATCAGCAGGACTCGTGTCTCTATTGCTTGGTTGCCTCAGGCCAGAGAATCTCGGCTTGAGCGAATCAGCCGGGGAGCCATCGCGGCCTACCGCATCCCCTCGGGCCCCAGGGCGCCATTTAGCAGTTGGCTCGACGCTTGAGCTGGCGTCTCGTGGTGCAGCCGGTGAAGGTGCAGTATCAGTACGACCACGGGGAGGAGCTCCGTCAGCACGTCGAGCAGGTGGGACATAGCCGCCAGTTCTCTTCGGCAGCGCTGCTTCCTCGGTGGCGATGTCGGTTGAGGGAGCGGCAGGCGGAGGGGCGCTGGTAGGGCCTCCAGCTGCTTTGGCCGCTTCCTCAGCCTCCTTCGCTACTTGACGTTCACGCCAGGTTGGCTTGTTGCCTGCAAGGTTGAGCTTGGGAGGTCCGCCGGATGCTGGTCTATCTCTCGACTCGTTTCGCGCCATCTCAGGGGCACGGGATGGTGCTGATCGATCTGGAATACGGCCCAGGCCGGCTTTCTTATCCGCGAGCTTCTTTTCAGCTTCTTCTTCGCGCTTCCGTTGAATGGCCGCCTTTTCGTCGAGTTCCCTGTGCGTTCTGTTTAGCATTTGTCAATTCACAACTTGTGGGAGGAGCAAGTACCTTCGCTCTGCATCTCTCTTCGCCTTAGCTTCGGCCATCATACGCTTCTTCTCTTCATCTGCAGCGGCTTTCTCCTCATTTTCTCTAGCGATCCTCTCCTCTTCTTCTTGGGCATGCCTCTCAGCTTCCTCGCGATCCCTTTGTTCACGTGCCTTTCGCTCACGAACTTCGCGTTTCCGCTTGTCAATGGCACTCTGGTACTCTCGGTCGGCCGCCTTTCTCCGCTTCTCGAACTCGTCGTGACGGCGGTCTTTAAGGTCTTGGTGGAATTCTTCATAGACTGGTAAGAGGCGGGAAAGTCGGTGTTTGAGGGCAACGTCCTCCTCGTGCTTCCGCTTCGTCTCTTTGAGTGTCTCCGACTTCGAATTCTCATAAGCAGCCAGGTCTAGTTCTCGCTGTGCCTCGTAGTCCTTTGGCAAAAGCTTGATTTCTTCTTTCCTGAACGCACGCTCCAGATGGTCGATACGCTTCCCAGTCACTCTGAGATTCTTGAAGAGATCATTCTTCTCCTTCTCTAGCTGGGAGATTCTCAGAAGTCGAAGTTGGTTGCTATCAAGATCTTTGACGTCGACGTCTCCGATGTTGATACCTTTCTTGACAAGGTCACTCAGTTCTTTCTCATTGTTCTCACGGCGAATGCGATCCTGCTCATCCTTCATGCGCTTCCGTTCACGCTCTTTATGCTCCTCAGAAAGTCGCAAGGTCTCAGCTTCCTGCCGATGTTGAGCAATGATACGCTTTCGAGTCTCTTCCTCCTTTTGCTTCTTCTGAAGTGCATCGGAAGCTAGCTCCTTCTTTTTTTCGATGATGGCTCGTCTTGCCAAAGTCTCCTGGTGCTCTTGTTCAGCGCCAGCCTGTGCTCTTGAAAGAGCCGCCGCCTTGGCTTGTTCGCGAGACTCGTTGTACTCGGGATCTACGTATTGGCACGTAACGTAGAGTGTCTTTGCCAGACGCGTGAGTTGGGAGCGGACAATCTCTGCCGGGGTACGTTGCAATTGCTGAACAGAGCTTGCTTCATTTTCTGCAGAGCCTAAGCCGCTTCCAGGGTGCATCGCCTTTGCTGATGAGAAGACGTCCGAGTCGAAGGTTAAGACACCTGTAGCGTGGTCTATTCGGATTGCCAGGTCGCCTTTCTTGCACCCATTCATGATGAACTTCTCGATAGAGGCCGACGTCACTTCGAAGGGCGCGGGAAATTGAGCAAGCTGGTGCACGTAGGTAAGTTGGACGGACTCGTAGACTTGCGACAGCTGCTGGAACAGCCTGGTCAGGATGACTTGCTGCAGAGGCAGAACATATTTCTCCATCTCGGGATCTGAGCCAATCTGTGTCAGAATAGGCGAAATCTTCTTGCAGATCGACAAGGGATGGAAGTCAACTTCGAGGATCTGATAGAGCTCTCGGATCTCTGGCTTAGCACGCTTCAACAGCCCTTTACTCATAGCATCTTTGAATAGTACTGCCCTCGTAGGCGCGTGAGACATTCCAAGTAGATTGGTAAGACGGCTGTTCTTATTCTTGCGAGCTTCATCGATATCAATGAGGGCCCCTCGAGAGCGAGAAGTACTGATGACGGGGATGGAGAGTGCCGACAGCAGAACGAACGATGCTGCCCTGCTCATTTCCGCTTCCGTCACCGCTGGGTTATCTTTCTTCAAGCTCTGGCCCGAAGCCACAATATTAGCAGACTGGCGAAGAAGGTTGTAGTATCTGCTCCAAGCGGCAGCATGGAACAGATAGTTCTCGCTGACAAGGAAGATCCGAGTGAGCTTCTCATAATAGTTGGCCATCATGATGTTCTTTGCTGGACGTTTGCTCAAGCTAAGCAACGTATGGATGTCTTCCACACTTCGGAAAGCCTCCTGCCATAGCTCAAGCTCGACCGCGACATTAAGCTGCTGGAAGCGCGTGTCAAGATGACGCTGTAGGGTGTCGAGATCGCTCAGGTTGATTGCGTGCATCTGCGATTGGTATTTGGCCGCATTTTGGACGTGGTTGCGGAGCAACTCGCAAAGCCTTCGGAACTCCGTCTTGCGAGCGAAATTTTGGCAGAAGGTGAAGGCCAGCATAGCCGTTGACTGGTACATCACTTCCAGTCGCGCGTTGTTCTTGAGTATTTCTAGCACGGTTCGGTAGGTTTCCCATAGAAATTTCAGCCATGGTGTAACGATAGCTCTGTCTGTTCGATCTCTGGACTGTTCCCCTGATACCGTAGAGAGCAGGATTGATTCTGGAGTCTCGATAGCCTCAAGATCCTCCACGTTCGCGCCATTTCCGGCAGTAGGCTCTAGCGTTGATTGAACCTCATCTGCTTTCGCCTGTGCTTCGGTGACTTTGGCCTCCGCGAGCTCGATGAATTTCTTGAGGACAAGCTAGGGAAAGCACATGTTAAAAACTACCAGAAGAACTTCCCAGTCCTCGTGTCTACTTACTTCGATGGTGCCGACGTTTGTATTTTGTGCAGTGTTTTTGTATTGGTATAATCCATCTTTTGCAAGCTTTCCTTTCTTGAGATCTACGCAAAGTTCGACAAACTGTATCATCACCGGCTCCAGCGAAGTAATTGGGCTATTTCTTGATCTCTTAGAGGTGACATGTTCGTGTAGGATAGTGAGAGCAGCTGGCGATTGCTCAACAGCAATAAGTTCTTGTGCTCGCTGGTAATCGAGGCGTCAGCTTCGCTCTCTTTGTTTGTGTTATAGATGTCTTCGGTACCTACTTTGAGCACATTTTCCGGCTTAGTATGGGGTGGCGGAGGCATATTGGGCGGTCTTATCGAAGCTCTAATGTCTTTGTCCTAGAAGATGTCGAAGAGTGTCTTGTCGCTTTGTGGCCCCTTAGGGCTGAACTAGAGCTAGTCGCGCTAGTGTCAGGCTAATGGCTTCTGCATTCCATCCCACACTCCTCCAAACCAGCCAGCAAGCATCTCAGCGCAGCGTCAAAGCATCGCAATTTACACTCATCGCATCTGGTGAACTAGCTTGAGCACTTTTTGATCCAGCATACAGCCCAACTGCCAGGATGCCGGCGGCCTACGAGATCCGCGCTGGTGGGGATGTTAAGAACAAGAAGCAATCTATGGCAGACTTGAAGCTCCGGCGCCTCAACGAGCTGAACTCGCGGCTAAGAGAGGATCTTGAACGACCCCGAATCAAGGTGTCAGAAGCATCCATGTCGTGAGTAGTGGTCTCCTGTTTGCGACAGCTGATAGTGGCCGTTAGAAGCTAATCTTAATCCCTCATCTTAGGTTAATTCAGTACTGCACAAACACAAAAGACTTCATGGTGCCCTCTATGTGGGGCTCAGTAAGTTACTATGCATCCCACGTACAATCGCCTTGCCAATGGCGTGTTGCGTCGGCGATGGGCAATTTGGGAAATCGCTAGCTAACATACTGTTGCACCAGGTCGACAAGCGCGAAGATCCGTACGCACCACAACAATCAGGTGGCTGTTGCACAGTCATGTAAAGCATATACCCCAAATCAGCCAGGCGTTCTACGGATTTTTTACATGTTCCTTCGATACCACTTTCGCTTCACCGCCTCGGTCTACTTCACACCTCCTACGCAATATCAAGCTTCAGTCATACATCTTGTGTACGGATATACACCGAAAAGAAAAGTTGGGTTGATCGAATCATTTCTGCATCGAGGTTGTTCGGAGTCAGCACATGGGATCAGGCTACAGGCATACTTCACCTTTACGTCCGAGCGCTCTCAAAACATTCTCTTTGAACATGAGATGGGAAGGCTGGATGTTCATGATTGGGTATGCCTCAATCTACCGCATTTTGCGGTTTCCTGTGTAATAGGGTTTCCTTTATGTGTTTAAGGTGGACGTTATCCTTGCAGTAAGTCTATATTACGCCCTAATGGATGGGTCTGGGAAGAGGAGGAGCAAACCCATGTACCAAATCTACGCTGAGAGTCATCGTCGCTTGGGACTCTTTTTTATGTAGATAGGCAATCCATGCGATGCATTCGAAAGTTAAAGTTATGGAGGAGCTTCGGTCTTATGACGTGATCACTCTGACCAGTAGCATATACTGCACGGTTTCAACCACTCCTCATCAACCCCCATCGTCCAGATGTAGGCGACTACCACAGAATACTCTCAATATAAGCTTCCCTTCCGAATCTACACGCCCTCGCATTCAGTCCAGTTGATATGGAGTCTACATCGGAGCCACAGTCCTTAGAGTATCATGCGCCAGTAGTACTGCCTCGCATAACCATCCGATTTTGCACACAATGTAAATGGATGCTTCGCGCTGCCTACGTATGTCGTTCTCATTCAATCGATGTGTCTATATGCTTGCTTTGTAATCTATGAAGTCTAGTCCCATAGCGGGCTTTTTAGGAAGTCTCCAACGAACGAGGCTGCTTCTACATTGCAGATTTCCCACGCAGTTGCAATACACTTCTCGAAGCAAAACAGGGGCAGAGATATTTCTGATGCATACTTTTCTTGCCGTCTCTCTGTATAGAACATGCTCGAGATGCACCATTCTCCCTCAGATTCTAACGTGACACTATCCAGTTCGCACAAGAGCTTCTCTCCACTTTCTCCACCTCTCTCGGCGAAGTAGCTCTCATCCCATCAACCGGCGGTATCTTCACCGTGGACATTGTACATGCTTCATCTCCGTCTGAGCAAGCGACAGAGTCCAAAGGAAAGCAGCCATCATCGCAGACCTCGAGATTATGGGATCGAGAAATAGAGGGTGGCTTTCCTGGTAAAGTACCCTACCAGCTGTTACATCTGAATATTCTCAGGATCTGGGCGCGCTGCGAGTATTCTTTTGCTTTTTGTCTCAGGAGCTACCTTTCTCACATAACTGCCATAGAAGTCAAGAAGCTGAAACAGCTCGTCCGCGACATTATCGACCCCACGCGCAACCTCGGGCACGTTGACGGGCATAAAATGGAAGAGAAACCTTCAGATGAGCCGTCAGGAAAAAAGGATGCCGAAAGCAAGCAGCCACCCACGGACGATAGAGCTGAGTCGACAATCGTTACGGACTCTGACGCAGGCATAGCTCGAGGTCCTCCAGCTGATGGGAGGAACGTCGATAGCAAGCAGCCGTCTACGCCGGGGAGAATTGAGACGACCATACCTATAGATCCTGACGCAGCCGTAGGTCGTGGGCCTCCAGGAGACGAGGCGGAGGAGAAGGGAAAGGGGGGGCAAGGGAGAGATGAGGGTTGTGAGGGTTGTAATTAGACGTCAATTACGCTTCAAAGGCACGATCACTTTTGCATATGGAGCCTCATTGATGCTTAGAGTTCAGGATGCTTGCAGTACACCCGGTGAGTTCCAGTCTATCTTTACACTCCAAGAGCTATTGAGATGCATACCCACCACATTCGACGCGTTGAGGATGATCTTATCCTGATATTAAACCCCAAGCGTAGACCCGAGATTGCTGGATGATCCTGCACAACAGGCTGCGTCCACGGAAAACATTGCTCATCTATCGATAACTTTAATTCGAGTAGAGACACATAACACTTCTGCCTCGCGAAACAACGGCCACAGATCTCCAAGAATCTAGGACCTTCAATAGAACCCATTGACTCATATGGGGAGAATCTCGTCTTCGGCGCCGCCTTTGTCGCCCGTGACACCCTGGCCTCCTTTCAACTCCTCCTCGAGCTTGCCAATCATCATCTCCTCCATTATCTTCGCGCCCTGCTTCTCGGCCTTCTTCCCTTCGGCGTCATCCTCTATCACACCAGCCACTCGGTCGTCAAGGGCCAGCTTCGTCTCACCCAGCGCATGGATCTGCTCCTCAACAGTATTCCTGGTAACTAGCCTCACTACCTCAACTTCTCGCATCTGACCTACACGATGCGCGCGGTTCTCTGCTTGTATATCCGATTGGGGATTGAATGACGAGTCGAAGATGATGACTTTGTTGGCGCAAGCAAGGTTGATGCCCGTACCACCGGCCCCAGTCGAGAGTAAGAACACCGTGATCTCCTCTTCCTTGTAGAATTGGTCAATCATGTCTTGCCGTTCGTCTGTCTTAGTATTTCCATCCAGACGGAAGAAGGGCATCTCGAGCTGTTCCATGACAGGTTCCAAGATGTCTAAGACCATGACGAATTGTGAGAAAACGAGAATTCGATCCCCGTTTGCTTTAAATCTCTTGAGTAGATCAGCAAGCTTGTTGACTTTGCCAGAATCCATCCAGGGTTCGCCTTGAAGTAAAAAAGGGGTCATAGTCTTTGGGTTGTTTTCGCAGAAGCGGTTGAGCTCCATATCCGTCATCACTTCCATGTCTTCATACACCAGATTGGGATTGGATTCTCTATACTGGTCCTCATTGAGGCAAGCCTTCGACATTTTCCGGATGGCATCGTCATCGTAAAGCCGGCGAAACAGCAAGGGGTGAATCGAAGCTTTGCGAAGATTCATCATAACATTTGCAGTCTGGTTCCCAACCTTCTCGCCTGCTGCTCTGGCTGCAATCACTCCAAGTGCCTTAGCTCTCTCCTTCTCATATATCTCTGTTTGAGACGGAGACAAATCGCAATACTCGACTCGTCGCATTTTGGCCGGAAGGTGCTTTAGCACCTGGTGCTTCTTACGTCGTAAGATGAATGGCGTCATCATCGATTTTGCTCGGGCGATACGCTGCTTGGACAACAATGCTGCGTGAGAATCATCGGTCGTCTTGGCTTTGTTGTTGAAGATGTGCTCCAGGTCATCGCTGTGTTCCCTGAACACGGAAGGTAGAATAAAACCCAGAAGCGAAGCGAGTTCCTGAAGATTGTTCTGCAATGGTGTACCTGTAAGGAGAAGGCGAAATCGTGTTGGTATTTGCATGAGGGCTCCATACAATGTGGACTTGCTGTTTTTCAGGTAATGGCCCTCATCGTAGATGCACGCAATAGGTTTGAGCTTGCGAAAAAACTTATTGTCGTCCTTGGTCCGCGCCAACGTATATGTCGTGACAATCACATTCAGGGTGTCAAGGCTGTCGAGTATCTGAGCCTGCACTCCAGGTCGTTCAGCTTGGCTAGCGTAGTATGGCATGACCTGTAATTGAGGGCAAAACACGGAGAACTCGCGGAGCCAATTTTCCAAAGTTGAGGCTGGAACAACTACAAGATGAGGTCCTTTGATACCCTTTTCCAAGAGGTGCGCGAGAAAAGCAATAACCTGGCATGTTTTTCCCAGGCCCATGTCGTCCGCTAGAATGCAGGATAGCTCCCTGTCAAACAACAAGGAAAGCCAATTGACGCCGACGATCTGATAGTCTTTCAACTCGATTCCTTCCGCCATTTTCGATGGCTGCGGGAAGAATGGTCGTCGACGTTGTGTTTTAGCGTCTCCTTCATCTTCCGAAAGGTTGGTCGCAGGCGTTCCGATCCCGCTATCTCGAGGAGACGTATCTCGATCAAAGCTGACAAGGTCGAGCTCGCCGCTCTTGGAAGCTCCATACACGTCCACGCCCCAGGATTTCATGTCCTCTTTCAGTGGCGCCCCAAGATCCTCACATTGCTTCACAAGTAGATCCACGGCCTCATAGCCAGTCCACATGTCCAGACACTTTTCGACAATTTTGTCGCCGATAGGCTTCTTTGTGGATTTCCGCTTGGTCTTGGAGTTCTTCGGTGGAACCCCGCCTGAGATTTGTCGTACCTGGCCTAGTGAATTGAATGGCTTTTGCGATAGCATTACAGTAGCGATTTCTTCTGTGATCGAGGCTGTATCTGCAAGATCTGGAGCTGAGCAAGTATTGAAGAAGTTGAGGACTCTGACTTCTAGTTCCGCGTTGTCAGATTCCGAAGCTCCCAAAGCCGAATCCGAGTCTTCCGAATCGGGAGTGACAGGTCTGGGAACAGCTGCTGGAGTCGGTTGTTTGGCCGGTGATGAGATTGGATCTGGGTACGACTGCTGCTTTCGCCCCTGGACCAGACGTCTCTTAGGCTTTTCAGCAGCAATAGGCGATGAGTTTGCAAGAGGAGAAGAAGGTTGTATACTTTTGTGGATGGATTGCGTAGCAGCCCATTTTTCTTGAATGCTCTTAATGGGAGCCTTGATCTGTTGCTTTGCTGTAGCTTTCTTTGGCAAGTGACCCTTACTAGCAAGTGGGTCCTCACCATCACCATCCGAAATAGTGAGATCAATTTGGGTCGGATCACTCTCCGAAGAAGCCAGAAGCTCTATAGCGTCGTCGAAGTTGTACTTCTTCAATTCCATAGCACGCTTGCATGTGAGTACGCTATGAAAAGGCAGGATATCCTGGATCCGCTTAATCTTAGATCGCAACTGAAAGTCCTCGATGTCATCAAGCTCGATGTCCTGAGCCGGCATTGCTTTCGCTGAACTGGTCTGCTTTAAATGCTTCGGTAGTTGCGGCCTCCTCGTCCCACCGTATGCATTAGCCATAACGTCAGCCGACTGCTTCGTAGCCGCAAAACGAGATGTTGTCTGGTTCTCATCACGATTTCTGCTATCGTAGATACTTCCAGAGAGCGTTGGCTTTGGGATTGCAGTGGGGTTGTAGAACGCCATTTTCGTAATGTCGCGAAATCGCTGTTCGCCCTTCTGTGCGCCCGCACCAAAAGATCTTTGGGCATTAGCTATGAAGGTGGATGGCTTGATGTCTCCCCTATGGCTCGACGAATCCTCGTCCGAGGATCCTTTGTAGATTGGAAGATCGTCGTCTGAAATGTCGTGTACAGCGACGGGCTTCTTTGGTGCAACTTGAGGAGCTTTAGCAATTCCTGGTGGAGGTCGGAACGCTGTGCCAGCAGGCGCCACTCTAGAAGCAAGGCGTCCGCCTGCAACATTCTTGCTAGGAGTAGGGGAGGCAGTAACTGAATCTCGAGAGGGCGAAGACACGGCGACCTGGACCGAAGGGGTTTGGTGGGCTTCAGGTGTTGGCTTTCGAATAATTTGGGTAGGCTGAGTAATGTATGGAGGAGGTGAAGAGAGGGAGTCTATTACTTTATGCCGCTGCTGCGTTCTTGGCTGTACGGCGAGTGTTGCAACAGTCTCGAAATCGTCAAATATCTCGTCGCCACTGTCGTTCTCGGAATTGTAGGCTTCACTGCTAATTGCTCCACCTGGCACATTTCGGAGTCAGCGTTGATTATTTAAGATGAGAGAAAAATCAAGTAGTAAGACATGTCACAGGAGTAGTCTTTGGGCAAGAACCCATGATTCTACTCTAGGAACATGTTTCGAGGCTCCAGAGATGGTATCAAATAGGGAAGAGAAAGTCCAAAGACTGCTTACCATGCTCAAGCTTCCTCCTCTTTGCCGGTGTTTCTTGAATGGAGTCCATCATATATGTTATCCGAAGAACCCCGGTACCTCGTGCTCGATAAATCAAAGTATGACTGACGTCGGTGTTGTATGAAGCATAGAAATGGCGTGAATGCGATATTGAAATGTTATAATGAGCGCGAGGCAGAAGACAGACTGTGAAATCTCGCTCTGGCAGGAATGGTGGACGACACTAAACGTCGTGGAATATTGTAAGATTTGTCCAAGTCATTGTGAACTTTCTGAGCAGAGCGCGCCCAGCCACGCTAGCGGTACGCGTTGCTGTAAGTGGGAGAATTATTTCCAATTACCTAGCCATGACTTCAAGAAGGATAGTTTCAATGGAAAGAAATCTATTAGAAAAAGATGATGGTGATGGAAGAACACCCAGCGCATCGGAAAAGTCCAATATCGTCCCCGCAGTACCAGCGTGAGTAGCTTTTCTGCCATTTATCAATATGCAGATTGGTCTAATAAAGTTTTAGGGCTGTCATATACAAGCTCTTGGGTTTCACGGTAGCTATGGTCGCTGGTCCCATCGGTACTTATTTCCTGACTATCAATACGATCTTCCGGGGTATGTCTTGAACGGCCTAGATAATGGGGAAACAGCTACTGATTATCTCCAGGTAGCTCGACTGCAGCTGGAGCGACAGCAGCGATCATGGCAAATGTCGTGCTGATGGCATATGTAATAGTCGCTATGAAAGAGGATGCGAGCGACAAGCTGGCTGCGGATGAAAAGGCAAAAAAAGGAGAATGAGAATGCTGCTATGGATCGCCCCCACATCTACGATATATTGCAGGCTGTATATATACCTTTAGGGCGTCATGGCTCTATCCAACCAAAGGCATGGGACGGAGTGATGATACCCTTAATCTAAAGGAATGTTCATTATCCAGCATTCTGAATACGCTCATGGAGATCTCATAGTATGCCGGTCAAAACCTGGGTTTGATGCAATTTGTATCGTCTATGCAGCCTTGTTATATGCCAGACCGCTATATTTTCATCGAGTGACCCGAGATCCAATCCCTTGCGCCGACAAATGCCAATCATGATACTGAGCATTGTGCACCCCATTAAGCATTATCATTCGCGTTCAAATAGCCAATGCACCCTAAATTCACCTGACCACTCTTCAAAGTCACCTATCAATACCTCTATCTCAGCCCTTGCTGAATCGTCTCTTGAGCCAGCTTTTTCGCTTTTCACTGTCCACTGGGGGTGGAGCTCTACTACCAACAGGAGGCGCCCCTAGTTTGATCGGGACCCTTGGTCGTTCGTCCTTGTGCGGAGGTGGTGGTGGAGGGACGGCTCCGTTGCCTTGCTGAGGATAGCCATTCCGAGCTACTGTCTGCTCTTGATTATACCCAGGCTGGCCGTAGCCGGGCGCCCCCTGTCCATGCTCCTCCAAGATAGGGCCTTGGAACTGAGGGGCTCCACCGAAGCCATTGAAGCCATAAGCTTCTCCGAGATCAGGCTTGATGGGTGCTTGGACCCGGTCGATAGAGCTATTCTCGCTGCTAGGGTCGGTTGAGTTGCCCCATTGATCCGTCGCATGGCTCCCGTTGGAAGCTGATGCTACAGTGTCGTACGACAGTTGTTGACCGTGCGATGGGTAGACGTCTTGATTGCCATTGTGGCCATACAAAGCTGGATCAGAATGGTTTCGTGGCCCAAAACGGCGACGGTTCCCATTGCCGTTGTTGCCGTTCCCGTTACCGTTGCCATACTGATTTGGGGGAGTCCCATAACCATCAGCATAGCTATCAGGCCTAGCTCTTTCCGTGCGACTACCATAGTAGCCTCCGGAGCCTCCACCATGGTCTTGGGAACGCTGTTGATTTTGGTAACCTGTGAAAAGAGATTTGGTAAGCTATCTTAGCTCGATCGGGACGAGATAAGAAAAGCGGGAGATCGCCCCTGAATACGGGTGTGCTCGTGGATGCACTAAAAAAAGTGCAACGCGCGGCTGATGAGTAATAGGGAGACAGAGCCCATAGAAAATCGCCACGATAAAAAGTGAGGGAGGAATCTTACCTGGAAAGTAGCCACTGCGACGGTTGTTATAAGAGCTCAAAGGATTCGTCGACTCTATCATACAAAACGAGTCAGCAAATGACACATTTCGGGCCATGTATTATTACATACCAGGTCGAGCAGGCGCCCGTCGACTGTAGGATCCATCTATAGCTGCTTCAAAAGACCTGATAGTATCTAGAGGACGCTCCATACGTGGCCGGGTAGGGTTGGATCGGTCGGGATCAGCTGTCCACGCATCAGTGCTATACTTTGCTTCGTGGCAGCATGGTCGCTCACCAATGACGTTACCATCTGCATCCCGGTGTTCGAGATTTCGGATGGATTTGATGGTGATGGTCTCCGTAGCGTTGCGAGTAGCTGCCCGAATTCAGTAGGGTCCATGCGCGTTGCAAGTCTCACTGCGCTGACATACCTGGTTCTGCTTCGTTGATAGCCTTTGTAGGGTCTGCTTTGGTTTTGATGTGGTATCTCTCTTTCTCTTTCGCTGTTTCAGAGGCATCGACCTTGGGGATCGAGCCACTGCTGCTCTTCCTAAAGCTCATGATTGAGTTCCTGCGTTTTCCAGCCATCGTATGAGCAGTATTCAGCTCTTATGAACGACTGTGGATGGAGTAAGCGTCAGAGGATCGTTTGAAGCGTCCCGTAAGATCGAGCTGTGCCTCTTGGCTGTGTTGTAACGACAGGGGAAAAGAGAGCGTTCGAGCTCTCGGAACTTCGAAACGACCGGTGCTCCGCCTTCTTTGGGAGCTCTTGATGCGTTGACCGGTTCAAGCGAGTGTGACGTATATCAATGCGATAGACAATAATAACTGTTTAAAGGATGCAAGTAAAACAAAGCATTGCTTGATAGCTAGGTACAATGCGAACTGAAAGAGAGTCGGTGGAATCTCCGCCAGAAAGCTGGGGCAGGTTTATTTGAGTTTCAAATTCCCTTATCGGCTAGTGAGGGCTCGGATGAGACGCTAAAGCCGAGAAAGCAAGGATTTGTCGATCCGCTCCGGTTGTTGCTTGATATGTGGCTTGGTAGACACATGGGACAAAGCAGCTGTTCGCAATATAGTCAACGGAATTCGCGCTGGCTGCTACGAAGACAATACGCCTCTCCCCGTTCCAAGCTGTAAGTTGAGTCTCTGCCAAACACTAGTGCTGCAGCACTCGGCAATGGCTTTTTGGCTCTATTAATCTTTGGACACGCAGTGAGTGGACAACGCAGCAGACTTCGCTTGAGTACCACTTGTAAGACCAGAAAGATCAGGCATTCTGTTGTTTGATGTGTGATTGGCTTCAACTTCGCTAGCTAAACCTGATAAGTAGCTGGCGGCTCAGGTCGTCTGGCCTGATCTCCTCCATTTCCATCTCAATTGCAAGCCAATTTCCGTCGTAGGTATTGATCCTCGCAGAACTCGAAGAAACGCTAAATCGATGATGGGTACAACATGACCCGGACTGATGCACCGAATGACTTGGGAGGAAGATTGTGTCGGAATTGTGCCCTCACTACGCCGGAATTGCCTGTACTCGCAGTTCAGTGATTTTTCCATGTACTCAGAGGCATAAGCGTGGCTGCCTACCGTGTGGGCGTGTGATCTTTCCCCATATTACCCTTATCTTCGTTCCTCGTATTTCTCGTTGTGCGCGGTAGACGAAGGCGACTTTCTTGCCCAAGTAGAAGCTGTGAGCGCACTCATGGTCAGACGTATTACTTTGTATATTCGGCTGATAGAGCTCACGTAGCTGCCTTTGGGTCATCCACACCCTCAATCTTGACCAAGCTGTAGACCTGTCAACACTTGGCTCTCACTCCCACCATTCGCAACCACACGCACCTTGTTCCTGGATTGGTGTTGCGCTTCCCACGCTGATAGCTGAGATGTCGGCCCCTGTGGCAGTGGATGATGTGTCAGTCTTCTATCTTTCCATCCTCAATGCCCGTCTCCGCAACTTCAAGTTTATTTCGACAGTGTGGCTACAGCGACGAGTTGGAGGACGGTGTTTCGGAACTCACTTAACGTATACTAAGTGTGGGAATCAGCATTACAGAATCTAGACTGTATGAAGCAATCTGGCTCGCGAGGTACAGGGACCTGTAATTGGACAAAGACTTGGAGACTTACATCGGTGACCCGCGTCTGAAGGCATGACAACAGACTGATTCAAATTTCGATTAAGCTCACAGATTCAAGAACGTAGAGGGACGATGCTGAGGTCGGTGTGGCTGTCTGGCGTGGGCAGTATGTGCGGCTTGGTTGTTCTCGCTTAGCTTGGTGGCAGCTTTAGAGTTTAGCTTTAAGCCCTCTAACCGTCCAAACCCCCCTAACCGTTCACTCGTAGGGCTGAAGCCCGTAGACCCCGAAAGGGAGCACCTAACTATAAGCTTGGCTTAGTTGAGTGCTACAATTAGGCGACAAGACTAATCCCGGAAGATCCCCGAGCAGCGCGCTCTAGGGCGCCCTTTCGGGGTCTGCGGGCTTCAGCCCTACGAGTGGTAACCCCTTCTATAAGCCTATTTTTCTCCGCCAGCTCCTCACCATGCAATCGAATAGCCAATGTCTCTCAAAGGCAGGATCCTGAGCTTAGAAGCGTGAATCATGAGGGTTTGCCATGTTTGAGATGCTCAGCTCCGGTGTTCCTCCCGATTCTCCGTATATTGAATCTACGATTTGATCCAACATATGGGCCCAACTCACAATAACAATCGCTTTGTAGACTTATTACAGCCTTAATTAGAAGTTTGGCAGTCGTGCTGGAAGGACTAGCAAGGCATCTGAGACGTCGCAATGCAAGCGTGGAATGTTCGTGTGGCAGTCGATCTCATTACAGATAGCATCTCATCGAGCTCGCAACATTCGGCGTACACTTGTTCTAAAGACTTGGGCCTACTTAACAACGTTGATAAGGCTCCTGCAGTCAGCAGTCTGGACAGCATGCTATGCATAGCATGCTGTCCAGACTAGAACTAACTATCTTTACGTCCGGTTCCGCGGATTTATCAGTCACTCTTCAACGTAGCTGCAACGTAGCAACATCGAGCGATATAATTACAAACATTATTGATTCCCTGTTATATCTGGTAGTCACAAGTAATTGAAGAGGCGCCGAGACCCGTGAGATCTAGGTTGCTTAAGCATATGATTACATCGTTTCTGCAGAATTCTCTAGCCGGCGCATAAGTTTTTGTATCACTCAAAGCGTCTGGAGCTTCATATGTTGCCTCTTCCAACAAACAATCACCACCAATTCGTTCATCCCATTTCAACCTGTGCTCTCCACTGCAGCTATCTCCAATATGGCTGACACTATGATCTATCCTGATGAGCCTGACAACATTGGGTAAGTACCACGTTTATCTGTTGAAGTTATCGTCACCGTCTTCTGCACAGTCTGTCAAATTACTGTGTTTGGAGGCTTAGCACTGTTTTCCGAACTTGTTGTGCAACGCATTATACTACAAGCAAGAAATCTCTAAGCATGAGTCACTCACGGTGCTACATTGGGTTGGGCATTCGCATCGGATCTCTTAATTCAACGCAGTCGACGCTCGCTGACTCATTGGCGTGTTTTTAGCTCGATAGAACTTAAGGACAACACCGTCATTGTGGTCCTGGGAGCCTCGGGCGATCTTGCAAAGAAGAAGACGGTATGCAGCGCATCTCCTTTCGAGTGCAGAAGGGCGTAGACTGACCCGCTCACCACAGTTCCCAGCATTATTCGGCTTAGTATGTACCTTTACCTTTATGACCTTCAAATCAATTTCTTATCATTTTTAAGTACCGCAATCGATTCCTCCCAAAAGACATCAAGATCGTCGGCTATGCACGGACGAGGATGGACCACGAAGAATACCTCAAGCGGGTCAAGTCACACATCAAGGTGCCGACCAAAGAGATGGAGGGGCAATTGGAGGGCTTCTGCAATATTTGTACATACGTCGCCGGACAGTACGACCAGGACGAACCTTTCAAGAATTTGAACAAGCACCTCGAGGGGATTGAGAGCGGTCGAGAAGAGCAGAATCGAGTATTCTACATGGCTCTTCCACCTAGTGTCTTTATCACAGTCTCGCAGCATTTGAAGAGGAACTGTTACCCCAAGAAAGGCATATCCAGGATTGTGGTGGAGAAGCCGTTCGGCAAGGATCTAGGAACTTCTCGAGAGCTCCAGAAGGCCTTAGAGCCAGATTGGAAAGAAGAGGAAATATTCCGTATCGACCATTACTTGGGCAAGGAGATGGTGAAAAATATCCTTATACTGCGATTCGGAAATGAATTTTTCGGAGCAACTTGGAACCGCAATCATATAGACAACGTCCAGATCTCATTCAAAGAGCCCTTTGGCACCGAAGGAAGAGGAGGCTATTTTGACGAATTCGGCATTGTGCGAGATGTCATGCAAAACCACTTGCTCCAAGTCCTTACTCTGCTCGCCATGGAGAGACCCATCTCTTTCTCTTCAGAAGATATTCGCGATGAGAAGGTTCGAGTGCTTCGCGGAATTCCCAACATAGAGCCAAAGAATGTTATAATTGGCCAATACGGCAAATCGTTGGACGGCAACAAGCCTGCATACAAAGAGGATGACACCGTGCCCAAAGACTCGAGATGCCCTACATTCTGTGCAATGGTCGCCTACATCAAGAACGAGAGGTGGGACGGTGTTCCATTCATTCTCAAAGCTGGCAAAGGTAGACCGCTCTCTGAGTCCCTAGCATTATATTGATACTAATTCAACACAGCCCTCAACGAGCAAAAGACCGAGATCCGGATCCAGTTCAAGGACGTCACATCAGGCATTTTCAAGGACATCCCTCGCAACGAGCTTGTGATCCGCGTGCAGCCCAACGAGTCCGTGTACATCAAGATGAACTCCAAGCTTCCTGGCCTGAGCATGCAAACTGTTGCCACCGAGCTCGACCTGACCTACAGACGCCGTTTCTCTGATCTCAAGATCCCCGAGGCCTACGAATCACTGATTCTCGACGCTCTCAAGGGAGACCATTCCAACTTTGTCCGTGACGATGAACTTGACGCTAGCTGGAGGATCTTTACCCCTCTATTGCATTACCTAGACAACAACACAGAGATTACTCCTATGGAGTACCCCTACGGTAAGTATTCGCCCCGTTTGAGCTCTCTTAGGCGTTGAGACCGCTGTGCTAATATCTTTCAAGGTTCTCGAGGCCCCGCTGTGCTCGACGATTTCACCTCGTCATACGGGTACAAGTTCAGCGACCCAGCGGGCTACCAATGGGGTGGTGCAAACCAGTAACAAAACAAGTTTTGAGCAAAGTACGATAGAGCGAAGCGAGCCTTAGTCTATTCTAATCGCGTTGTCAACATGCTATTACCATGCAGTAGATTTCTCTAGCTCACGAACAGTACTCCTAGACAGCGGTCGAGCGTATGATGAATGCATGGCATGATAAACATCACTCTCTTGTTACATTATTGCAACACGATCCCCCAATGCAATCATCATGGCATAAATCCTTGGTATCAGGTCGTTTGTTAAGTACTGCAGACCCTCATGGTATCTTCCAAACGCCAACGCTGATGCTTGTTTGAGTACACACTACCCTACAACACAACCTACACCTACACCAGCTTTTCGATTAGCACCCCAGGAACCTCCTCACCAATATCAGATCCACCATTACCTCTCATACAAACCCCGTCCAAGCCTCCCCCCTCACTCTCCCATCCCCCATTCCCCATTTCCACCTCCGCCCCCTCCCCTCTCAACAACCCAACTTTCTTCCCATTATGCCTCCCCTCAACCCCCCACTCTCCCCCAAATCCGCCAATGCCCCCATCAGCAGCCACCACACGATGGCATGGCACCTCGGGCGCAAACGGATTGTTCCTCAACGCACCCCCAACTGCCCTAGGTGAGCTGTGGAGGTGGTCGGAGATGGCTAGATAGGTTGTGAACTGCCCCGAGGGGACTTGGCAGAGGGTGAGGAGGACGCGGCGGCGGAAGGGGGTAAGGGTGGGTGCGAGGTGGATTTTGGAGGAGAGAGAGGGAGAGATAGTTGCTGGGGGTGGTTGCGTTGGTACGACTGCTGTGGAGGGGAATTTGGGCGGTGTGGGAGGGAGGCCCAGTGCAGTCCGAATATCTTGTTGGTGTCCTCTCGCCTTTGTAGTCTTCGTCTTCTTCGACCTTGGTGTGCTATCGTCTATGGGCTCGGCCATCTTCCTCTTTTGGCCCTTTCCCTTCGACTTCCCCCTTGCAGCTAGACTCTGTTCATCCAGTTCGACCAGGTTGGCTCTCCCTTCAGCAATCGCCTCCCCAAGCTCGATACACTGGTTCAACTGCTCTAGATTCATATGCTTGACTGCTGGCTTGTCGATTCTCTCGGTCCAAGGACACGGCGCCACACCTTTCTCTTCTTCCGTAGAATTGCCAACAACAGCGTCAAGGATGATACGGGCGAAGCAGTGGTCTAGACATACGGGCCACCTGGGTTGGGTGGGGTGTTTGGAGCGCGCGAGGGAGGGGAGTTTGGTTTTGTAAAGGCGCGTCCAGCTGGTTTGAAGCTCTTCGAGAGTAGCTCTGGAGTTGGAGGAAGGGAATGTGGGATATGGAGCGAGGTCTTTGGTGAACGATGAGGGCTCTCTTTGTATGGCCGACCGTTCCTCCATGGTGAGGGTTTGGCGGCAATGTTTGGTTGTGGTAATATTGATACTCCCACCACTGCTGCTAAAGTGGTGGTAAGGTGGAGAAAGCCCTAAAGTCCGCATTGGGAATGAGGTCGACGGACACCATGGTCTCCGAAGCACAACAATTCGAAACATAAAAGCACATGGGAGGATAATGAGAGTCAGTCCACTCGATAGCATGTCGAGTTTGCTGAAAGTCATATAAATTATAGGGAACCACCTGCCTCAGTACTTCCCATGCCTGACAGAAAACCCACGCTTGCTCGCATACTAAGTCGAGAGTCGAGGCCAGCAGTTGGGCCTCTGAGAAGAGTAGAATAAACCGAACACAACGAACGACACCACACAACCCAAACATCCCACTATAGTATCCTACGCCTGCCCAGTAAACACAAAACACCCATGTACGATCATCCCAGGGTATTGCAATATCATGATCAGAAAAACCCGCTGAAAGAACAATAAAACCGCCCAAGAAAGCCCTTGCTGTGAGAGCCTCCTTTCAAACTCCAAATTTCTTTCCATCTTTTACTTGACTGCAACAGTCCAGTGCTAGAGTCCATATGCTATGGACTCGCTTCAGTACTCTTCCTCTTCTTCCAGAAGTTGAAGTTGAACCTCGAACTCTTTCTCCCTACAACTCGGTGGCTGCCATTCTCTCGAAAGCTATTGTGATTCATGACGGAGGTCTTGACGTCGAAGTCCCTGGCCGGATTCTGCCCATTCATGTTTTTAGGTTGATGACCGCTTCCCGGCCTGTCAATGTTCACGACTGGAGGCATGCCCTTGCGATCAGTGCTGGTCCAGCTATCGATCCGCTCATGCGAGGCTTTGCCGTCGCTATCAACGGTCAAGACGCTCGTCGCTTGGGTGCCTGTAGGCGAATAGGGAGTAGTCTGCGATGCAATGGTGTTATTTGTGTGTGCGCCGGATGAAGAGCGATGATGGACCATGTGCGTGTATGGCCTGCCTGACGATCCATTGGCTGCGAACCGATTGGAGCGGAACTCGTCCACGTCGTTGCTCTTGCTACCTCGACGTGCGTCACCGGCACCGCCAGATCCGCGAGAGTTACGCCGGCTGCTGTTGGAAGACAACGGTCCAAATAAAGGTGTTTGTGAAAGAGTGTCTTCTGACACTCGCCCGTTAGGCTGCCTATTTTCTGATATAATAGTACCGGACGATGTTGTTTGAGATCTTGAATCAGGATTTGGGCCTAGTTGCAGCGGACTAGGCGAGCTGTTACTCAACCGTCTTGCCGTTACAGTTGCATGCGAACTGTATGCAGCGAGAGACGCACCTGACGAGCGACGCGAATATGAAGCTGAATCTGGATTGGTACCAATGTTACTGAACGGATGTGTGAGCGAGGAGCGCTGCGAATTATTGACTGATTGAGTACTTCCGTCCAGCGAGGCAAGGTGAGGCTGAGCAGAAGAAGCTGATGCTCGTCGCGACTTTTCGGCAGCTACGGCCTCCTCTGTGGCCTGAGCAAGTTGTGCAAGCGGCGAACTTTCCATTGGTTGAGACGCGGGTAAACCTTCGGGATGAGAAAGTTCAGGCTGACTGAGCGAACGATCTGGGCTTCCAGATTTTGGAGATAGTAAACCTTCAGATGGCCTCTTCATACCACTTATCTCCAATTTGGCGGATTCCAGCTGGATTTTGCTGGTCCATATTTTTTGATTTGCTTTCATCTCGTCGACAGCAAAGCCCATGCTGGGCAGAATATCCGTGACAGCCTCGAACAACGGTCGAGCAAAGATGTTCATGAAGCTGTTCTGCGAGTTCCCGAGCTTGATGATATTGCCTAGCTCTGGCGGACCTCCGAAAAGTGTCGTCGGAATACCGACGTCCTTTTCCATCAAGCCTTGGTTTGAAAACTCGAGCTGAAGAATGCCAGCCCACTTGGCCGCTACATCGAATGGGCGTGCCTATGGCAAATGTTAGTGGGACACCTTATACAATTTTTGACATAGAGACCCACCACATTGCTAATGTCAGCACACTTGACAAGAAGTGCACAGGCAAGTATCCTGTATTCGTCCAGTGTTTGAGGATTCCAGCCATCCGTGCCGCCATTATGATGGACCTTGGCCTGCAATTGACCAAGCTTTTCCATGTAGTAAAAATGCATGCCCATATCGGTAGCTAGTATGGAGTTGATCATTAGTGAACGCATTGGAATGTCTTCGAAAGCCGCCTTCCAGTGGCGCCGAAGTATCTGCGAGTAAGCCGCACAATGGAACGCTTCCAGCACAGATTTGTCATTGTAAAGCTGAGCTAGAGGAGCATTGAGAGCCACAAGAAACGCGTTGTTGACACCTGGATGGCCAACATCGTGTCCGATTGCCGTTATGAGAAGCGTCAAAGCATCGAATGGCTTTAGAAGAGCACCTATTGGCGATTTTACTCTCTCTTGACTCGAAGATGCCACAGACGCAGGGTATGGTGGTAACGTGCCGACTTGTATGAGGGAGTAGAAGATAGCTTGCATGACGTCGACGACATGGCGGAAATTGTGATAGTTCACGAAACCATTGTAGGCGGCGCGACTGGCCATCAAGAATGTTTTGAGCTCGACTGCAATAGTTGCATTAGATCGTGAACAGATACGGCGCTAATGAGTCACTTACCTGTAGACAAGCGCCATCTTTTAAGTTCTGGAATGCTCAATGCGTGCTGGAGCATCAGGAAAGCCGCATGGATCAATTCATCTTCGGAAAAATCGTGACCAGAGAAGCCCCAGATACCAACGGCTTTCGCCAATCTTGACTGCCTTTTTGGCTCAGGATTGGGCAATTTTCTGGGAGATCGTGAGCATCTAAGTTGCCAACATACCGAAAGGTCAGGGACGTACGTTAGGTCAATTATTTGCATAGCTTCATCAGGATTGCAAATCCCCTTCATAAGTGTGGAGACCCTGGGGATCAATGTTAGCTAGGGTAGAAAGCTGGGTTTAGGCGGACGTGTAGGGGAGGATTATGGCAGCACCTACATAGCTTCTCGAAGATACCCATACTTCTTGTTATCTGTTGACCCAAGCCAGGATTGCTTCCTAGCCTTTTTCTGCGCGAGGAACTTCGCACGATCTTTCAGCATCTCTTTATGTGCACGGTAGGCGTGCACAGTCAGTCCGCGCAGGCGATCTTCCTGGAGAGGACTTGTAAGGACATCTACTGCTCCCTTATCCACGCACATTATCGTTTGATGAGGATCCACAAAAGCATTTTTGGCTGGTGTTCTCCTTGGACTTGAGGACTTGAGACCGACTGTGGGAAAGGCCCCAGGGACTGGGCTGGAGGAACGACTGCTGGACGATTGATGGCTAGTAGTAGTCTCAGATTCATATTTGTGAAACATCGAAATGGGAACGACGAGCTTCGATAGGCTCGAATTGCTGAGCTCCGTGGCAATATGTTGCAATAACGCTAGACCATAAAAGTCCAAGGTTTCTGAGGAAGCCCCATCTGAAGTTTCGACTGCGTGTGAGGCATGTTCCCTTACGACTTCGCCCTCGGCCGGTGTCCCAAGCATGACAATGACCGGCTGGATATCGGTATCGAGAGAATCGAGATGTATTACTTTTTCCATGCAAGTGTCACCTGAATCACAAGTATGAACTGGAAATTGTTAGCTATAATCAGCTAAAAATGGAGGTCTTCTTAGTCCGATGAGGCCTCTCAGTAAAGATAGGATGAAGTCCTCGAATACATACCTCCATTGAACACCGAGAGAAGGTTTCCCAGGTTGCTTCGCACTTCCTCAATCTCTCCAAGTATTGACTCCAGGCAGTCGGGGTTTCGATCTTCCCATGAGCCTCCATTGTGAAAAGCTGCTCCTTGTGATCGGTCTGCTTCGGATCGTCGAATGCACTTCCCGTCGAGATCTCGGCTTATTCGGTTATCGACATAGACGATGTGATAGTCCGCATATTCCATGGCGGAGTTCCGCAGCACTTATGCTGGGACCCGTCGAGGCAAACCTGTATGTGGCCGTGACGATGCTTGTGGGACTTGTGATACAAGTGTCTTCCAACTTTACCGAAGAAAATCTCGCGGTATATGTATTGATCCTGATATTGACGTTCAATGGGATGTTCTGGTTCCACGCACGGCAAGATGGCATTCGTCGGAGGTGGTGCAACGCCTCTCAGACTGGGTCGTTCCGATATTGGAAGGCAGGAATATCCCTTCTCGCCAGGATCCGAAGTAAATGAGGCGACCAGAACTGTGTCGACGATGGGGATCAAATTTTGTAGGCGAATGCGAACACTTGCAGCTATAGTCCGAGGTCTTGCAGGCGATTCTGAGTACCGAAGGGACCCTGACTCGCAGCACTAAGGATCTCCGGTTTGAAAGATGATTGCCTCTGACTACGGGGTCAAGGAATACTGGAAGACCTCGCGCAAAGGGTGGTTGGAGGTGTGAAAGCGCAGCGACTAAAGTTGATGCTGTATAAGACCCCTCTCACGTGTTCCTTCCCAACGCAATGCCACCAGCTGCTTCCCCTTTGGTATACTCGGTGTCGAAAGCCTCGTTCTCTTTCTGTGATGTGTGTCTTGTTGAATGCGGCGCCAGCGTCGCGGGCAAAGAGACCTTGGTTCTATGCGCAACATCCGGTGCGAATGTGTGGGTAGGTGCTCGTAGTAGGGGGAGCCCAGGACATTGGATGGCGGTACCAAGGCAACTGCAAGCAAAGCCCGTTAAAACAATTAGTACAATGGAAAGCGCAAGCTCAGTTACGGCGACATTGTATACAAAAAGAAGGCCCGATATGGATTGAGGATTGAGGATTGTAGTTGCGAAAGGTTGGTTATCGGATGGAGAAGGGAAGGACGCACGAGTATTGGATCATAGAGAGGGCATTGCCGAAGTAAGTCACTTACCATATAAATTTAGCGGGTGAGGGACATGGGGCAATAATAGACTTTGGCTTTCTGACGAAGGGTTCTCTAAGGTTTCCCTGGGTTTGGTTACTCGAAAGATCTTCGCTTGTAGTTCTATGTGGAGAAGAACATCAGAACATCCTTCTAGAAGCCTACTCTGATTGGTGCTCCTCCACCACAACTGACTGGAGTTCATCAATTGATCAGTTTGACCGAGAAAAAGAAAACCTGGCTACATTGAGATCTGATTCCTAAGTATGTTCTCATCGAATGTAGCTATTGAGAGTCCTTTTCTATACTCCGTAACAATTGACTAATATTGCTTTTGGTCCTGTCTCTCCACCGTTCTGAGATGCCAGAAGCGCAATCTCTCTCGCGACAAATTCAAACGTTCAGCCAACATGCAATTGCCCGTTTCAAAAGCTTCGAGAAGCCTGCCAACGGTTCTTCTCTGCAGGCACAGAGAACTTACGGAGTACTTTGATTGCCCACTGAGTGACGTCGAGTCGACCAACGGCTAATTACCTATCTCGAATGAGAGCCATGAGAGACATCTCGATTTCCACAGCCACGTATCAATCAGACTGATCATCCTGTTTCACCCTATTACACTGCCTCTCCGTGACCTCCCCGAAACAGATGCTCACCTGTCGCCTGTTGTCATCCCCAAACCCCATAAAATCCTGTTCTTTCCAGCTGTGCGGGTCCGTTTATGCATAACCGCGCTTTGCAGAATGGGTCGCTACAATTGCACGCGCTACTGCCGTCACTACCTCCAGCTGCGCCTACTGCTTACTCACAACGTCGCTGGCTGGATAAGTAGCACAGAGCGAAATGGAAACACTGGACTTCTAGTGGTCTAGGATATCGTAGCCATCAAAAGTAAGAAAGGGGTGTACTAGCTTGAGTTGGAGACTTTGAGTAGAAGTGGAATTTATAGCAAGGCCTATATGTGCGGTCTGACTATCACGTCTTCGCCAGATCAAGACAGTCGCATGCATGCAGGAAACCCCGAAGCTACATGATAGGCTGACAAGAAAAGCCTGGCCTCTTCGAAGCCTTCATGAACCCCTAACATGGCGCGCGAAATAGTAGAATCCCCGAAACTGCATACCCATGCAAAGTTCGCGAGGAAGATAAAAGTCCGAACCCCTTCGTAAGCGCCATTCGCAGGCAAACACACTCGCTAATATGAGTACGTGCTGTCCAAGTCATTTCCCAATCACCGGCCTAGGATACAAAGCGCCTCAATTCTTGCTAGGCGTAACCGTCTAGATGTTGCTCCGCTCCCACTGCCGTTGTGTTCCATTCGTCTCCACGGCCTTGCTCTGCTTGACCCCGAAATCTGCCTTCAGTGCGATATGGTCGCTCGGGAAGTGATGATTGGGGAATCCTGGGACTCTCCGAAGATACTCATCGTCGACGTTCCCAAGTAGCTCTCGAACCTGCAATGAAGGATGCGAATACCAGATGTAGTCGATAACTCCCGAGAAGTTTGGCGTATAGTTCGTAAAGCTTAGTTCCTCTTGGGTATTGTACGCAGACCTGAGCTTGAAAGGATGCGCCATCCCATCTCGAGTAAAATTGCCGTAGCTGCGGTTGCTCATATCACAATGGTCACCAGGCACGCTGCCGGTAGTGATGAGCTCGTAAACGCCCGTGGTGCTATCAGAGTTGAAATCACCGCACATGATGAGTGGTATCTCAGGTCCACTGCCATATTCTAGTGATGACCCTGGTTCCGCGGTGGGCTCTTCGGAAGACTCAACATCAGCTTCGCCGTTGGCTTGTGACTTTCGGGAGGCCAATTTCTCCTTGCACGGCGCAAGCTTCGACCATTTATCTGCCTGCTTGGATATCTGCTCCATAAGAATCGCCACCTGGACGAGCTTGACGTCCGCAAATACAGGGTCCCAGAATATGTGCGCATTCACAACGATCATTCGAGAACCTGTCATTCGATTCTCGAGGAAGATTGCCACAGCAATGTGGTCCCGAGGCATGACGCGATTGAATGTGTCATGCTCGCCTTTCATATCTGGTCGATTGATCGCAGTATTTGCAAAGTCTATGAGCATCTTGTCCAGAAGAATGTATTTGCTGGCCTTGTAAAAGGTAGCGCACCCGTCGACGAGCTTGGCTTCTTTGTCTGCCATGGTCTTCGCTCGAGATTTTGGCCAGAAAATACCTCGGTAGTCGTTGGCTTTGAGATCGTTTTGAGAGAAATCATCGTAATTTTCACGGTCAACTTCCTGCAGACACACAATGTCTGCATCATATTCTCTGAGCTCGTCCAGTATGACCATCCTTCGATGGCTCCAAGCGAGATCTGCCGAGGGTGTGTAGCCATATTGAGAGGCGGTTGCATATCTGTCGCAGAGTATGTTGTATGACACAACACTCAAGACCTCTGATGCAGGCGAGTCTTCATATTCCACCCTATCACGCGGTCTAGGAGGCATGCCAGCTACACTTTGTTAGCATTTGATCCAGAAAAGCCAGGCAAGGCTCGAGTGCAAGGATGGGGGTGTTTCTCACGTCCAGCTTCTTCGCGCAATTGGGTGACCAAAGACTTGGTCCCGCTGCTCACAATAGCATCCCTATATTCCTCGTCTAGAAGAGGATTGCCCTCAATTCCCAGCATTTCCAGCCTGAACAAGTGCCCGACTTCGTACGGAAGGGTTCGGAGATCATTATCGATGACCAGGAGCTCTCTTAAATTGACCAGCATGCCAATCTCTTGTGGTAGTTCCATAATCTGGTTACTCGATACATTCAGATGGGTCAGTTGCCTCAAACTCGCGATCAATGGGTCGAGGCGTTGAAGCTTGTTGTGATCGAGGTAGAGCTTAGTGAGAAAGTTGTATGCAAAGAGCGCTGGTGCGATTGCTCTCAGTCCTTGACCACTGAAATCCAAAGCATTCCAATCCTGTCTTGATTTCTCACTGATAGCCATTGCTCGGTTGCGCTCCTCTTCCCTCTCCTCCGGCAAATCTTCTGAAGGCCCTAGGTCTAATGATTTCTGTACCCTTGAGACATTTCCCTCCTTCTTGCAGTGGTGGTGAGGGGCCGAATTTGCCTGTCTAGATTGAGCAGCGAGCAGCAATTGGCGTTGCCAATGCTCATTCGGATTGTAACCCTCATTTGATGCCATCTGGTGGTTATTCGAATTCCCGTTGTGGAGTACACTGGATGTGAAATGAGGAGTGGCGTTGGACATTGTCCCAGAAGAGAAAGTGTGTTGGTGGCCAACTCCAGGACCTCCAACATGATTTTGCTGATGGTGATGATTCTGGTGCCCGTTACCGTGTTGGTAGTTCTGGTGTTGATATTTGCTTGCCGCACTTGATTGCATAAATCTTTGGTGGTGTCCACCATTCATCATTACGTGCTGACCTTGTTGATGGCCCTGATTGTACATACCGAAGTGATTGTGGGATGATGCTTGGGATACAGGTGAGCGAGATGGTGAAGGAGTATCATTGGCGTAACTGTTGCGAACGTTGTTCACTGGAGATCCGTTCCGCGCCAGATGCCGTTGGGAGTGTTGGTATTGTTGATTATGCTGTTGATAGTATGGACCAGCCCCATGCTGCTGGAAACCGCGATACCCACCATCTGCCATCTAACCGACGAACACAATGACCTAGTAGAAGAGTATAGCTTATCCTAGTGTAGCCCCGAGTGTCTTGACGTAGCCTGTGATGGGCTCAAGTGGGTGGTGGAGGAGGCGGCCTTGTGGAGAGAACTTCGTTCGACCATGAGAGATTGCCTTGAGTATCTATGACTCGAAGACTCGTCTTTAGTTGTCCAGCTTTCGGACTGGACAACCGTGCTTGCAGAGTACGCTCGAGGCCGCCGTTGCTTAGAGCTGTCAACGCTTGGCTTGACACAGTCGTTCTGAGAGAGAGTGACGTTTTTTCAGACGAAGGCCCGATAGCTGTTAAGTTGGCTATCAGCTCTATATTGGCACTGTGTGTACCGGTTGTGTAGGTCTGTAGAGGCACCACGAAGGATTGACGCTCAAGACGGCACCCGGTTCGGCGAAGGACTCTTTTGAGCACTTAATAGTTCGGTTATCAGTTTTCTGGCTGAAATAGCCAGTCAGAATGCTTTTTGGGGTGTTTGATAGAATGCTCTGAAATCGTAACTGCTTGTTGTTCGAAAGGGTAAAGATGTAGTTTTAGTACGGAATTGAACTCTGGCTCCGGCTAAAGCGGTCTTAGCGCCTTAGCATCAGCCTTTCGTTTCACAACTTTATTCAGTCCATTCTATTGAGATCTCAGGGAAATAATCATATCTTATAATTTAGCCTCCTGCCATCGCGCCTATTGGTCGAAGCCTAGGACAGTCGCGATGAGGTCTCTATCATATTTTATGTCTTCTTAGTAGCAAGAGTTATCTACAGTTTCATTTGCTTTACGCTTAGGATACTGTTCTTGACAAACAACCTAAGAGATCTATCGCCTGCAAACATTGTCAAGACGCTTGAGAGGCGTTGATCTCCCGTACAAGCCTAGATAATTCTCACATAGGTCAACTACTCGTATCACTCGCTAACATCGGCAACGGATGCAGGTCCACAAGCTCTAAAGTATTGATGAAGCAGAGAGAACCTTGGCACTCAAGTGTCAACTCGTCCATGTGATGCGTGACAATTCCTCCGGGTTTTACGCCTTTGGCATGATATCAGTTCCCGGAAGCTTGTATCCCCAATCTCAATTGACGGACGACATCTATGATGTATAGCTGTGCTTGAGGCCTCGCAGATGGATCGTAGTACATGGAATAAGAGGATCTAATGTTTTGGCCACGACCTCGAGATGTCTGCTCGAGAAAAACCTCATACTATCTTGAGGTCTCTCTAGATTCGAGAGCACATGTCCGCCATGCCTCGACCAGTCTCCGAGAAATCGACGAGCAGCGCCACTTCACATCCTCTTCCGCGTGAGAAGGTTTCTCCATTTGTTCATCGCCACGGCCGCCGGTGTCTACGAGATGCGAGCACTTATCCTCTGCCAGTCGACCTTAGCGAATTAAACAGGCACAATATTCGCACTTTACTACTGATGCAAGTCTTTGGTGCGCCTTTCTGCTCTAACTTCTCAGAAGGCCCCAGAAAGATACTAGAGGTAGCGTGCGGATCAGCGATGTGGTCCTCATCCTGCCACCAATATCTAAGGCGTGAAGGTTACGGCAATGTCTCGTTCACAGGAATTGATATAGCACCCATTGCACCAGATCTGAGAAAACACGGAGTAGATTGGCGGTTCGTACAGCATGACATGCGAAAATCGCCGCTGGCCTTCGATGATGCCAAGTTTGACTTCATCTTCGTGAACAATGAGTTCATCCTGGTCGGAGACGACGCCTCATTCAATCCAATCAATGCCCTGGCACGCCATCTAAAACCTGGCGGTACTATGGAGGTATGGAGAACTGATCTTCAATATCGAAGCCTTCAGCCAGATCCCCCAGTCGCCATAGGAGCCAAAGCGATGGTTGCGGACCAGGCTGAAAGAACCGCGACATATACCATAGGCGCCGCGACTCCACTGACAAACGCGCAGAACGCGCATCTTCAGGATTGCAATGTGTGGATAGAGAAAGCACTGAAGAAATTCGGCTTGACAGCCGCCCCATGTGCCATCATTTCGTTTGACTTCTCAACAAGCGAGCCAGGCCTCTACAGCGAGACGAACAGTCGGCGCATTGCTATTCCATTCGGGCCGATACGCTGGGAGAGCGAATATGTTGTCACCAAGCTAAGTACTTACAGAGTATCCGGAGGGGGAAAGGGTGTGCGGAGGCCATCAGCCACAGTCAGGAAGCGTCCATTTCTGACACCTGACCAGGCGGCCTTGCGGCGGACTGCTTTAGAGGTTGCCATTGATTTTATCGAAAGTATGGAACCATTGCTCATGGAGGAAAGTGGAAAGACGTCGGACGAGTGGGATCGTTGGTGGGCCAATCTGAATACTGATCTGCTCGAGAAGGATGGGACTCTGAACGGCGAATGCCTTGAACTCGGCGCATGGTGGGCATGTAAGGCGTGAGCTGTCACGTTTCAATTCTCACCATAGCGGTGGCGCAGAGCTCGGTATCTCTTCACGTAGTAGCTGGAATGCGCAATACTCAGCATAAAATTAGTCCTGGGTGGAGGTTTTCACAAACAGCGCTTCGATCTCCTTCTTCACATATTTCGCCCTAGCAATTGCGTTCTTGATGTCCTCTTCGTCCTGAAGCCCGGATTGGCTGGCAAAGGCATTGTGCATGCGCGTCTGGGCGTACTCATAACCTAATGGATACTCCTTACCCAAATTAAGGAGCTCTAATTGCTCTCGTCAGTATGGGCCTTTGGATATGAGGGAGAAGTCTTACCCTTGTAAATATTGATCACTTGCCGACGAAGGATTGGGTTGGTCATTATGATCGTGATCTAAGGCGCACACTCCCAAAGCACCTCAAGCTATCAAAGAGGGACGAACAAATGAGACAAAGAGTCATAGAGTTCGGTCGGTGACGTTTCTAGACCTTGGCCTTGGCAAAACTGCCATCCTTACCGATAAGGACTCCTTGAGCGAGGAGACAGCAACGCAGAGCCTCCCATTCAACTTCCTTGATTAACATCGCATCAATGGCAGACTATACAACAGAAGAAGGCTGGCACACCCTCCCAGACAGCCACAAAGTCTACACCAAGACCTGGAAAGTCTGAACCTCCCTAATCTCTTCCCAACCACCCAGACTAACACCCTTCCAGCCCACCGCAGCTCCCATCGCCTTGCTCCTATTCATACATGGCTTTTCCGACCACATAAACAGCTACTACACCCTCTTTCCCACTCTATCTTCTCGTTCAATCGAAGTTCTTGCCCTAGACCAACGAGGATGGGGACGCTCTGTTCAACACCCCTCACAGAAAGGCCTCACAGGTCCCACAACCACAGTCCTCGAAGACATAAGCTCCGTCCTTCAAACCCTTATCCCAATTGCAAGAGAGAAGGGGATCCCATTATTTCTAATGGGCCATAGTATGGGCGGAGCCGAAGTCCTACAATTTGCTGCTCGGGGTCCCGCAGACGTACGATCGCAGATACGGGGATACCTAGGAGAAAGTCCATACCTAGCGCTCCACCCATCAGCCCAACCAAACCGTATGACCGTCATAGCAGGAAGGATGGTAGCGAAAGTAGTACCGAAGAGACAGATGGTGCAGAAATTGGATCCGCAGTGGGTGTCCAGAGATGAGACGGTTCAGAAAGAATGGGCACAGGACCCACTGTGTCATGACACAGGGACGCTTGAGGGCTTAGCAGGAATGCTAGATCGAGCTCACGAGCTTGATACTAGCTTGGTGGTTGCGAAGGAGGGGAGTTTTTGGATTGGGCATGGTGATGGGGATCGGGTGACTAGTTATGATGCGAGTAGGAGGTGGTTTGAGAGGTTGGAGGTTGAGGATAAGGAGTATAAGACTTATGAGGGGTGGTACCATAAGTGTGAGTTCCATCATCAGAGAGTGCAAGAAAATCGTTTTGGCTTACGATCTTTAGTACATGCTGAGCCTGGAGAGGATAAGATCACTTTCGCTAATGATGTTGCTGATTGGATCTTAGCCAGAAGTAATGCAACAGGCGCACAAGATACGAAGAGCAAGCTGTAAACAATTAATCCGTTTTCTATGTTCACGGCCTTACGATCCGTTAATGTGTGCATGACCCTGGCTCTGGGTCGCGGCTGGGTTTCTTTACCACTTCAACTTCTTCCAAACGCCGAGAAATCCACCGCCTGCTATGCAATCACCCACTTTGGGTCTGCAGACCATCTCCCAGCCACCTTCGCGCCCAAGCTTTTGGGCCTCTTCGTCTTGCGCGCTTGTGGGACCATCCTGCTCGGGGCTATCGCCCTTGCTTTACGCCTCTTTGAGATCGACTACCTCGGCCTCTCCGTTCCCTGCAGCTGCAGCTGCTCTAGCAAGTGCCCTTGGTTTCACAGCTCGAACGTCCAATCCCCTACCACCAGTCATGTTCGACCCCAGCTCAACGACTCTGTCGAGTCGTAGTGGAAGGTAACGTCGTTTGACGATCTCAACGATGGCCATGATCTGCATGATGCTCGGATTGAAGGCGAGCAGACTGCCGTTGACGTGCAGAGCAGAAGCTGCTTTTTCGATGTGCTGGTCAGCGTTAGGCATGTCTAGTAGGATATGTGACAAGAAGGAGGGATCCTTTTTATCTAGTCCGCGATTGTTGGTCTGTTGGTCTATCCATTCAGACACATCCCCAAGGTGGAACTCGATGTCATTTGAGTACATTCGCTGGGAAAGCCCTTTATGATTGCTTTTGCATCCTTACTGTGTGTGTTTTGGCGAGATGTCTATGGTATGGATCACAGCGTTTCTTTGATCTCTCTGATATTCGTAAAGATTTGATGACTTTGGCTCTGAGTCGTCCTCCATTCCTTGCGATTTCCAGTCGTTCGGCTTGCCCTTGGCCTCTTCTAGAGTGCTGGCGGTGCTTGAATTCGGTCTATTTGCACACCATGAATAGCTCTTGCCAGATAAAACGTCAAGGCTCCGTGTCCTGTTCCTGCCTCTAGTATCTCCAGAGATGGGGGTCCATCTGTGGCAGCGTCTGAGGGCTCGACATGGAGGTCTAGTAGCGAGACAATCAAATTTGCACCTTCAGGATATACCTACTGGTAGACTAGATCAGCTTGCGTCCAAGCGGGCAGAGGGAGAGGCTGGCTCACAGCCATGGTCACGTATCCAGCAAGGGTTGGGAGGAACACTCGGAGCTCTGTTCCTCTACTGCTCGTCACTGTATCTCTAGTTCCTTTCCCAATGATGGTGGCATGCTGGAGCTCGTCAACCTGAGTGATTGTACTGCCATCAAGGGCAAGGATTTTGGAAAGGAATGGGCCTTTCCCTTTCGATTGGAGCAGCACTCGGTCACCAGCTGGTTCGATGAGTCAACCTGTAGTCTGAGAAGCTAGAAATATGTTCCCTAACTTCCTACAACGTCCTTGCTCTTAGAAAGAGGCCTCCGAGAAAGCCATTGTAATTGTGCTCTGGCCGGCCTCCACGAAAAGCTTAGCATCACAGCGCTAAACTAGCGAGTCGGACTCTTTCCAGTCCCGAGATCGTGCTCTACAAGTCTCCTTAATCTTCGACCAACGCAAAGCGAACGATAATACCTACGAAAACCCCTACTTTAGCTTGGTCATGGTGCGGGATGATCCAGAGTCATGCAAGGTAAGCTTGCGGGCCGATGCGGGCTTCCGCTAGCCAAAAGGCTAGCAACCCTAGCAGCCTTGCGACTACCACACCCGATGCTACTTTATCAACCACCTCGTGCAACCCCTCCCTAACGAACACTATATTGATTACCCAACCCAAGGGAGTCATGCTGCTGCATGGTTCGTTGAAATCGCCTACAACTACGTCCGATCTGAGTTCATGAACTTCAAGTCTAAGGGTGGAAAAGTACCTACACTCAAGATGGCTACCATTTCCCAATCTCAATACTTTGTCAAGGCTCGCAGAGATAAACATGTCGTCGTCGATGGTCTGTGGCCAAATATTCCCCTTGTATCTTATATGATAATAGCTGACTTGGCATTTAGGGCTTCCTATGCTTGACCTTAAGCCATACATTGCGAATTACAAAGGTACTGTCTATGCAGCTGTTCAAGCTTTACAGATATTGATTGTTAAGTAATGAGACAGGCAGGACTCGTTTTGAGCGCTTGTTCCTCATCGGCACTTCTTGCCCTTCCATGTGCGTCGAATCACTGAGTGCAGCTATCGCTGAGGCCAAGGGAGGAAAAGATGTCCAGCGTTTCGAGGCTGCTGTGTCTGCTCTTCGGAAGATTATCCCCAATGACCCAGAGACCATGGGCGACCAAGCCTGGGTGGAAAAGACGAAGAGGCAGGTCAAAGCGGAGACAGAAAAGATGGAATTAGAGCTGAAGGGATATAAAAACAACCTGATCAGGGAGAGCATTAGGGTATGCCATTCCGCACCTCACTTAAGCTATCAATTAACACATTTCTTCAAGATGGGCCACGACGACCTAGGACAACACTACCATCGTATTGGTGAGCTCGCCAAGGCCAGCAAAACCTACGCCTCAATGCGCGATTCTTGCACCACTAATGCTCACATCGTCATGTTGAACATGCACCTCATCAATATCTGCATCGATCAGCGAGCCTGGTTTCAAGCACAAAATCATATCAACCGCCTTCGCGGACAAGTCGGCGGGCCCAACTACCCAGACGCAGAGAAATTCAACGCTAAGCTCTCAGCGGCCTACGGTCTTTGCTCAATGGCCCAAGGCAACTACCAAGAAGCTGCCAGGGAATTCATTAAGACAAACCCTAGGATGTCGCAAGCTAAGCCTGAGGACCCCAACGATGACGAAGCTTACAACGAAGTCTTGACCCCGAACGACGTTGCAGTCTACGGCGGACTCTGTGCCATGGCCTCCATGGAGCGTGACGAGCTACAGAGGACTGTTCTTGAGAACAGCGACTTCCGTAATTACCTTGAGCTAGAACCCCACATCCGTCGTGCCATTTCTTTCTTGATCAACGGGAAGTATGCGGAGTGCTTATCCATACTTAACCGATACAAAGCAGACTACTTCCTCGACATATATCTCCAGCCCCACCTCATGTCCATCTACTACGACATACGCTGCAGAGCCATCCGCCAGTACTTCGTGCCTTTCTCTGATGTCACTATCAAAGAGTTGGCGAGAGTTTTCAATACCGATGAGGAGATAATCACACGTGAGGCCACGCAATTGATTAAGGCGGGTATTCTGGATGCTCGCATAGACGAGGTTGATGGAGTCATTCTAGCTAGGAAGAAAAATGCCAGGGCTAAGGTTCACGCTGATGCATTGGCCCAGGCAAAAGAGTACGAGCGCACGATGGTACTGCGTATATTTAAGATGGCTGTCTCGAACGCCGGATTGGAAGTCAAGAGTCCCAAGGACAAGGGTGGCAACCAAGGCGGCGGCGGAGGCTACGGCGGCAGTGGGGACACGGGCGGATTTAGTGTATTGGGCGACCTGATGGGAGGTGGTGAGCGGAGCACCAGGAATGGACGTGGTCTGGGCTGAGAGCTGAGACTTTGGCTGGATGTCATTCCGGGCCCACTTGCACGAAACCATGGAGGAACGAGCGTCATTTACCATAGCGACGGCGTTGAGCACGAGCTTATGGGACCAATCATACGAGCAAGATTCCTTAGCACGGATCAATGAAAGCATGCATGCACAGTCAGATCGAACAGAAATCCAAAGGTTTGCAAAGATAGAGCCTTGCCAGACTGAGAGATCACGAGAATGTATTGATTACATCTACAGCTCATCTCTCTGCCTCCCTTCCTGCGAGGGTTCTGTAGGCTCTTCCCACATCCTTTTCTTCGGATTTGGCGGCCCATCCTCAGCAGTCCTCTCCCTCAGCACAGTCCCCTGCTGCTCTTCCCCTCCGGCAGACCTCTCAGGCCCCTTCTGAGTGTCTTCAGCCATCTCTCCAACCTGATCCGACAGAGCATTCTCCTCCTTCTTCTCGGGTTGCCTGAGCCGTTCGTTAGGATCCTGCATCTTGGCGCCGTATCCACCACCTCCAGCTCTAATCATAGGCGCTACGTGACCAGATGGAAATTTCGGTATCGCGCCCGTTCCTGTGGGCTTCTGAGCCAAGCTTGTCGATAGACTCGCTGAATTGTTTGACAGTGCCAGGCTTTGATTCTTCGCTCCGACTGCACCTGCTGCTGCGGAGAGCGTTCCAATGAAGATTTGGAAGATGAAGAGGGTCAAACGGTATAGCCACTTGGTTGGCAGGTAGAGTAACCACCAGCCAGGCCCGTAAAGAATTCGGCGAAAGACGAGCCAGCCAATAGTAGCAGTAAGAATGAAAAAGGCGCTTTCCAAGTACCAAGTATCCGATTTCTGCGAATATATCAAACTCGACACCAGCGATCTCGAAGACGAAAGAAGCGTATCAAGATTACTATAAGACTCCGAAAGCGTAGCAAGATCTTTCGTCGAACTCTCCAATGTCTCTTGTGCAAATCGACTCCGTTCGAGTTCCGAGCTCATCAAATTATGCGTTCGTCTCAGAGCAGCTGTCACGTCGCTTGATGCATTGAGCAGTATTTCTTCTTGTGATAGTCTTTCTTGACCTTTTCGACGGCCGTAGCCGATTGTGCTGGTGCCTTCTTGGATGCCTGCGAAGAGCAGTTCGCGCTCTTTTCGTTTGGCGGCTTCGGCGTTGCGTTTGGCTTGAAGTTGGGCTTTGCGGAATTGAACTCGGGCGCTGTAGCGTTCTCCATTAGCAATACTTCAGTGAATTCTGGGTAAATGATGCATACATCTTTAGATCCTCCCCCAAGCGCGTAACCTGCGTAGCTAAATCTGTCTTCTCCCTGTCCCTCCCACTATCCCTCCGTCTCGCACTCGCAGACCAACTCGAAGTGTTCGTCTGGTCCTCGACCTCTTGTCGTAGTAGCTCAAAATCTTCCTCCTGCTCCTTCAAGCCCTGGTGGATCTCCGCGCTCAGCTCGACGCGAGCATCCCCTTCTCCTGGATTAGAAGGGCTCGAGCCTGGTTGGGCGGGGAGCTTCGAAAGGCGGGTGATCAACTGCTGGTTCTGTTTGAGGGATTCGAAGAGGGGTATCAGGCGGGCGTGGAGCGCTTGCGCCTTCATTGCTGAGCTGCAGAAAGCTGCACTGGGAATGTTGACAGCACGGCGGAGATGACGACTTTTCGGGCAAATTCCGCCAAGGATTTGCGGACTTTTGAGCCTCACTTCGGTCAGTGTGCATACTTAGGGAGACGAACAAGAACAATGTTTCGGTGGCCTCTTAAGAACCGAGTAAGTAATATCTGAGACCTGTGTCTACCTTGCTGACCTAGCGTGAAGTCTTTTCCCCACGGCCCAGTATGATCACAAAACACATCACAGAAGTGACCACAAGGTTCAATCCCTTCAAGAAGCCTTCGAAGACATGTCGAATCTTTCTTGCCCATCTACCGGCCAATGCTCGACCGGCGATGAAGATCAACACCGCGGTACTTCCACGCGATAGTCGGGAGCCTAGCTTTCTGAAGCTGAAGTTCAGTACGTAATTGGGACCCATGTCTACCAATTATTATAATAGGAATTTTGCTGACTTTAGGCTTTAATAGAGGATGGGAAGGAGATGCAGCTAGACACGGAAAAGGTGAAAATCAACGATGTGATTGAGGAGGTGGACCGGCATTCAAGAATTCTCAACAGGGCAGCAGATCTAGCGGGCAATTGAAGCAAAGCGCTGTGTACAGCATAGAGCATCAGCATGGAGCTGAGGTCATAAAATGGTGCAGATTTATCTATCCGTCATGTTAAGCTAAAGGCTACGGGAACAACTTTCGATGCAGTGGCCGACCGGGAGAAACCGCTCTGCCTCTATATCATGCTATTCGCAAGGCGTATGCCGTGCCGGTCGTCCTGTAATAGGCATCGAGCTTAGACGGCGGCACCAGATATGAAGAACCACTTGTCGTATATGCCGTCAATGGGCGCAGGCCTCAGGTCTTCGTGTCTCTTGATGTTGAGCGAGCTGGGGTCCAAACGGTCTGGCGAATGCGAGACGGAGACATTGGCCCTGATAAGCTATCAGCAGCTGCTTTGATTTGGTTGAAGGTGTTTTCAAGGAAGCTTACAACGAGATGCCACCAGGCTGAGTCTTGCCCGTGATCAACTTCTCCCAAGCCTCTGCACATTCACGTACGATGTCGGTGGCGTACTTCTTGTTCTTGCATTCGCCCGAGAAAGCGAACTGATTCTCTGGCTTTCCATCTGGGATCTTGTAGATACGGAACCACTCGTTCGTAGCCCTCAAGAGACCGGGCAGGTGACGCTCGACGTCCTCGATATCATTCAAACGAGGTGCCAATGGGTCGTTGACGTCGATGACAATGATCTTCCAGTCTGTCTCTTCCTCGTCGAGCAAAGCCATGACTCCCAAGATCTTGACTTGCTTGATTTGGCCTGGAGTAGCAACGAGCTCGCCGATCTCGCAAACGTCGAGGGGATCGTTGTCGCCCTTTGCCTTAGTTTCGGGGTGGATGGCATTAGGATCTTCCCATGTCTTTGTGTTTCGTTTAGCCGATGCTTCCACAAAGCCGTTGGGAAATATGTACCTGAGGAAAGGCCCCGTAATTCCACAGATATCCTTTGTGTGGGAAGCAATTGCGAACGTAGCGAAGCTTGCCCTTCTTCGTATCTTGCTTGATCGGGTTCAATGTCTCTTCCTTGGAGATCTAGATGCACCACATCAGCCAATATTCGATCGAAAGAAAGCTGGAAGTGCCAGCTTTCAACGTTGAGCGTGATTGTACTAGTCACACACCTCCATCTTAGCATTGGTCCACCGGGGAATCTCCACAATCATGTTGAGCACAGTCTGCTGCTCATTGGCATACAGTGGGATGTCGTGGAAGGGTGATAATGGCACTCCATCCTTCTCAATGTAGATTCGATGCTCCAAGGTATTGGGCGCTCCATTCTTCCTTACAGAATATGCGCTGGGGACATTGGAGTGATAACCCTTCTCGCTGATAGGGAGTGAACTCATTTCAAGGTTGTATGGTGTCTGAATTGAGAGATGTCGATAGATTTGTTGAGCCCGCGTAGAAGAAGTCGTGGGAATTGGATCTTTGGCGGGGCTAGGGGATTTGTGGGGAGCCAGAGTGGACAGGGCAGCAGCGTTGCGATGAATATGCAGGGCCTTTGGGCAAAGTAGACAACAATTCTCGGTTGTTAAGGTACACCGCAGTACTCTAGAGCTCAGCATAGAAATGACAATCTCAATCACAATGGCAGCTTGAATAGCATGTCAATATTGCGGGCAAAAAGGTACCATAGAACGGACGTCGTTTTGTGAAAGTTGTGCAAATTTATGCAATCGAATTGTTCGGAGCCCTCGAACAAAAACCAAAGTAGTTATTCACTTCAAGATCGAACATGTAATTCTACCTCAGTCTTTCCCAGCTGATGCTCCGCTCTCTTTCAAGCATCATGGCTGTCACACCCAAACGGGTTCCCATACCAAAGAATGGGGTGGACTACAGGGGCAAGATCGTCCTTGCCCCCATGGTCCGCTCTGGAGAATTGCCGTCTCGTCTCCTCGCCCTCAAATATGGTGCAGATCTAGCATGGGGCCCCGAGACGGTAGATAAGTCTATGATCGGCACGACCAAACGTTTCAACCCAATCACCTCTACAATCGATTTCACCCGGCCGACTTCGAATTCTGGGAGACCTCAAAGCACAGAGAAAAAGGATAGTCTAATTTACAGATTACACCCTACACGAGAGCATGGGAAATTGATCTTTCAGATTGGGACTGCTTCGCCAACTACAGCTGTGGAAGCAGCAAAACTTGTTGCAGAAAATGTCGCCGGGATAGACGTAAATGCAGGTTGCCCCAAGCCATTCTCGACCTCTGGCGGCATGGGAGCTGCTCTATTGCAGACCCCGGACCTCCTGGCGTCCATACTAACGGCTCTTGTGAAGGAAGTTGGGGAAGTATATGAGATTGGTATCAGCGTGAAGATCCGCCTTCTAGAGACGCCGGAAAAGACTGAGGCATTGGTGAGAAAGCTTTGCAGCACGGGAATCTCGGGCTTGACAATACATTGCCGGACTACTCCCATGAGGCCTCGTGAGAGAGCTATAAGGGAGCAGCTGCGGATGATTGGCGATATTTGTCGAGAGGAAGGTGTAGCTTGCTTGATGAACGGGGATGTCAAGAACCGAGACGAGGCTGTACAATTAGCGCAAAAGTACGGCGTCGATGGTGGAATGATAGCTACAGCTGCCGAAGCGAACTCCAGCTGCTTCAGGACGGAAGCCGAGGGCGGTCGACTCCCGTGGAGAGAAGTAGTGACCGAGTACATGAAGATAGCATTGGAGGTCGACAACAAATGGGGCAATACCAAATTTCTGCTAAGTCAGCTTATGCCAGGCAAAGCAGAGGTCTTCAGGAAGGTCACCGCGTGCCACGGCTATCGACAAGTATGTGAGGTGCTAGAGTTGGATGATATGATGGACCTTGCGAAAGAAGTTGATGAGAGGCTTGGCATCAGTGAGCAAAAGGAGACCAAGGCTGTGAAGAAAGCGAAAAACCAGAACAGGACGGCGAAAGCTGCAGGTGGAAGCATGAGCTCCCAGCGGTCTATGGACAAGGAGAAGAGAAGCCTACTTTCCGAGCGAGGTATTGGCACGAGTATGGCCATGCCTGCGATGGCTGTGTAAAAGCTTTTCACGGTCTCAATTCCCAGAATATCCTCGGAGAGGACCAAGCCTTGGGGTACTCCGTCTAACAAGATACTCGTTGCTCAGGGGTGTTGATCCCAATGCTTAGAGCCCACATAAATGTACTGATCGAGCTATCAGGACGCCCGTCTTCCTAGACTCTGATACCTTTAGACTCTGATCTTTGCAGGCAGACGGCACCAGACGGCACCAGACGGCACCGGCATCCCCAACAAGCCATTCTCAAGATATGGCGGAGATCAATTATGGTGAATTAAGGCTGGGTCGACGATCAGATAGTCCCAATGGCGAACAATGTCGTATTGTGTGGGCTACCAGAAACAAAATGCAATGAATGCTTCATGCCTAATGTCTGAAGATGCGCTGAAATTGAAACGATGGATATCGCGACCCAAAATCTCGCAAACAGCTCATTGCTCAGCTGGCAAGCGACAGGTCCATTGATTGGTTTAATTCTACGGTTCGCGCACTTCGCCGCTTCATGCTTACGCTTGTAAAATCCACTCACCGTGAATTCGAGTGATGTGATGGTTAGAAAGCCGTTGCCGTTGGCATTGGCACAAGGGAAGGGGAACAGTGCAGTTGTAGAGATCGTTAAGGCCCGAGGGGCTACGGAATTTGATCCATCGTCAGAGCCAGTTGAACATTGCCAGTCGGCTGTTGAGCTGCGCATGTGGAAAACATCAGAATGAGCTTCACCATGAAAATCATCGGAATTGATGGTTCTGAATGTGATTCAATGATGGCCGCTCATGCTGATATCAAGCCTACCAAACGGCAAGACGTCCCATGAACTTCTCGCGAACATCTGTCAACAACAGATTCTCTATGCTACGATTACCCGGCTCCAGGTCCCCCATCTTCCCCAACCAAGATCGCCGCCAGAGCTGCTGCTACATCAGTTTGCAATTCCAGGCTCTCACTGTCGCCATCTTCATCCGTAAACCACTCGCTTACGTCGAGTTCAGCCCTCTCAAGACGAAGTACCTGCCGGCAACGCTTGACTGTATTATCCCAAGTATCAGAAGCCTCCTCGTCCGAGCCCACGGTTTGTAGAGCAAGGTGTGTCAAAGTACCCTTGTGCCTCTTGAAGAAATCGAGCAGGGAGTCCGGATCCAGCTCCACGATACGAAGCTCAAAACTCGTGAGGGCAGGCCAAGTAATGTCCAGCAACCTTTCAGTGTAGTCCGTATCTAGGGCTTTCTCGCATTGCGTTACGCCGAATGAAAGTTGCTTGAGCCTCTTGGCAAATTCGAGCATGGTAAACAAGGGCTCAAAGGCTGAATTATCATATCCTTCATAGTCCCATTATTCGTGGTCAAAGAATCTGGACTCCAGATCAATCTGAAGATTGGGACTCGTCAAGTTGCTCCAAATACTGTAGAGGCAAGCCATGGGCCTGTCCTGTACTGATTCTTATGGCGGATTGAGCGACGACAGCGGCAAGCCCACTTTCAATATCACGGCCAGCGGAACTCATCTCACCGAAGAAGTGGAGAAGCCCGCGGCCGTCCCACTTCCGATGGCCGTGAACATTACCATAAGACGAATACGAAGCACATGCCGATACCAGCATAATCCCAGGAGTGGGGGCCGTGATTGAAGTACCATTTGTCCCCTTGAAAGTCGCGACGTGCCTCCGATGACGGTTACTTTCTTCAGTTTTGAGAGCAATGGCAGTCCGGCTTGAAGTATTTCTGATCCTTCTCCAGATGCGAGAACCCTCTTCTGATCGTAGTAGACTCTGCAGAAAGCCTTAAAAGCTGCTGTTGCGTGAAGACGATTCGGAATGTCGCTCTTCATCCAAGCTTCAAAGTATTCTAACGATTTCAGAAAAGCTTTTGTTCGCTAGATGTCGTGTGCGTGACGCATTGAGCCAGAACAGGATCCTGAGCGATATTCTGAAAGAGCTCCATCGTTTTGGGGCGAGGTGCGAAGTAGATGCTTGTAGAGAGATGTTGGTTGCATGATGCAGCGAAGAGCTTGTTCTGCAATCGGAGAGCTTTTTGGGCTTTTGAGGGAATCGAGCCGATAATACGGCCCAGCACCTCGATAGGAAGAGTTCTAATGTGACCTGTTTATACATTCAGTGGCCAAACACACAGTGAAATGGATGGCAAGAAGGGTACACTTGGAGTCACTCACATACATGGTAGTTCGGGGTCAGGTACTGCTTTAACATCGAAGCCATACTTGTAGGTGTTGATTATCCTTCTATAGCGCGTTAAAGCTGAGAAAGGTGTAAGCGAGGGAATTTATAGCCTGAAACAGCCTCAAGAATATCCACAAGCATTGTAATACGGACCACCCGTAGCGAAGAATGATAATTTCGGGAAGCCGAAAGTGAAGTACACAACATTTGTTTCAATACCTACTCGGAACCAAGGTACCATCAATCTAATCGTATAGTTATAAATATAAGTCTGACGGGGAGATGCTCGGAAGCTATTACATAGAGGAAAATATCATGGGCGAGTTCTCAGGCCAAGAGCGACGAGTGGGTCAAAGGTCCTGCATAGAAGCGAAGAGTGCAGGGCGATTTGCTGGGTATCAGTCCAGATAACGGTAGATACACCTCTTATCAGCTTCGTAAAGGCCAGCTTTATTGCTCATGCCCGTCCGAGAGCGGTCACCTTGTGGCCTTTCCAATACGGTCATCGCTTCTGCGGCCCAGACTCTGTCTGAAGAATCTCTACTACACACGACTCTTGATCCACCATCTTCCCTTTCGCAAGAACAGCTGAGCCAATATCGAGCACTAAGTGTTCCAAAGTCTCACCCGGCTGCCCCAAGACGGTCATAAATCGTAATATGAGTCTAGAATTGAGTTCAGTAGGCCAGACCATCGTCATCGTCATCTTTCTTAGCAACTCTGTCGATGCAGAGTCAGTTTCCAGTCCCAAGTTTCTCGTATTTGTGAGGATGAAAGAGCAAATATACCCTTGATAGTCATACACCAGCCTTGCCTGCTTCCAGTCATCACCTTTTCGTACCACTACATGTCTCACATATCGCCTTGCACCATCTACGATCTCAAAGCCCCATACCTACCCACACGCACAGTCAGCCTCTTCTTTACCCGATACTCCTACCCCCCGTCTTTGAAAACAGAACCAACCCACCTGATCAGCCGTCCACCCATTCCCATTACTCTCCACATAACTCTGAATATGTTTCCCCTCCATATCATCCCAGCCCGTCTTCAGAAACTCATCATCATCCACATCCGCCAGCTTCACCCACCGACTCTTTCCTTTCACACTCCCAAAAATCCCATCCTTATGATCTCGGTATGTCCAGTCAAGGGTGCGGTTTTCGGTCGTGCCTGAGATGCCGCCGGTAGCTACTTGCTGGATATCGACGTGGGTGAGATCGCTTTCGATGTATTCGGAGATTGTGAGGGTGATCGTTGCAATGGCTATGGCTTTTCTGAGCCACCAGCCTACGCCTTGCTACGGGGCTAGTTAGTGCAAGATCGGAGAGGCAATTGGGTCAATAGGAAGGGATACGGGCACACCATTTGCAGGATGTAATCGGTCTCATCAGAGAGTTTCTTGTTCTGAAATATTGTGAGTATATTGAAACGATTGAGGTGGGATGATGCCGCACCATGACCCATTTCCCATTGAGGTCTTTGAGTGTTTTCTCTTGTGGGGCCGCCATTGCTGGGCTTTGGCTGATATATAGCTGGTTTGTATCTCTTGTAGAAAACAATGCTGATGATGAGACGCCAGATAACCAAGAGAGAGCAAAGACGACGGTGAAAGAGGGCAAAATCATGTCTGACACGCACAATGAGGTAGGAAAGATAACGGTCGCCTGTTGGTCGATATCCTCAACGCGGGGTCTACTTTAGGGGCCGCTAAAGGATCCCTTGCGGGCGCTTATTTCCTACTTAGAGCAGCCCATGCGCGATGACTTGCAAGGCTCTCATCGTTAGAATACAAGACACCGAATGATGCGCCATATATCCATCGAACAAAACTTTGGCGCTTACATGTCCAAGTGAAGTAGCTGGATTGCTCCCTTTGAGTCACCGTTGGGAGTCTGATTAGCCTAAGGAATCCAGACACGAAGTTATCATGATGCTCTGCAATTAGCAATTATGTGAAGCCTCGAGTCCCTACCCTGAAGGCAACACAATTTTAACGTTGTATGATCTGTGTTGTCCGTGTTGTATTCACCATTGATATTCCGAGTTACACACCTCAAGAAACATTGGCGCCAAACTCATGATTCCTCGCTTTATCTACTTTGGCTTTACTTACTATTCGTTATACGAGTAGCCAGCACCTGGAACATCAATCCTTCACCACCAAAGCTTTCCAAAAACTTCGACAGCAGATTCATGGACGCCCAAACATAAGCTTCTCGCGATGTCCGGCCAAGACGACTTTCCACTTCGATTCGCAGGTCGGCACCAGTCGACGGATTCCATAGCTAGCCAGTCTGACGCTGTCACTAAAACCGGTACGACGTCGCCACTTGGAGTGTTGGCGACATTACCCTCCGAAATTAGGGTCATGATCTATCGGCAGGTGCTGGTAGCTAGCGGACCAATAGCAAATACTCATGCCAGACTGAAGCTTCAAAGCTCGATAATGGTCAATAGACACATGAAGTTTGAAGACATAGACTCCACCCTACGACTCACCTGCCGAACAATCTACAATGATGCCGCACATGTCCTCTACGGCGAGAACAATTTTCTATCTATGCACGCCAAAGGACATTGGGGATTTCGCCTACGAAGAGCTACCAATGACACCTAATGCGGAAAACATTGTGACCTCTTCATTTGGCCTGCAGTGGCCCCCATATGGTTGACTTACCAATCTACGTTCAATGACCTCAAACTCCTCTCACCCAAGTCATCGTACATCCGGGAGAACGACCCCGACCCCCGTGGAATTTGGCCGAGTTGGTATCGCAGCTTTTTTGCAACAGACCAAGAGCTTGGGAAAATCTTTCGATATCAGAAAAGCCCATTCATGGAGAGGATTTACACAGGAGGGAACTCGCGATAGGCCAAGGCATAGTGGTGGTACCTAGTCTTCGGTTTCCCCCTCTGGAACAGCTGTGCTTGGATTTTTCCGGTTGGCCGCTAGGTGATAATGATGCCTCAAGGATTTGGGTACGTCGCTTCCTTTCTTCTATGCTTATATCGCAGTCACTAGTTCCCTCTCGTTTCCGGTCGAGCACTTCTTGCAAAGACTGCGCCCAGCTGGTGGCTTGTCTAGTCTCCAGCTCATTGGAGTATACAACCAGCAGAACCTGTATGGCTACAGGCACGGATTCGTCAAGCAGGGCGGTGCATTCATTGCCACAGACGAATAGGGGACTTTGGTCACCATGGACGGCTTCTCACGGACGGCGTCGAAAGGTGTGCGTCGGATTGTCCAACAGAACAGTCATTAAGGCCAAGTGTGGCGTCTCAGGTGAATTTGGCTAAGCTTTGCCAAAACTTACACATAAAAATCCTCTGATTAGGCATCTGCAGAATGACTCCAACAATCCTTCCCTTCGATGTTTCAAGTTCAAAAGTTGTGTATATATTACGATCTAAAACTCCCTGAAAACTATCTTTGCTCACAGGCTTTCTTACAGAATCTCATCTAGCTATTCGAAATGCCTCGATTTGTTTTCCAATTCGGTATCGAGCCCTACTTTATGTTCAAATTCCAAATTGGACCCCACAACTGTGATTGTACAAGTACCCACGAGGCCGGGCCGAAATTTGAGCCTCGCACTACATATCTGATCCCAGCAGCCGATATAGCGCATACTGCTCGAGTAGAAGGCCTCGACAGCGATTGTTTATTTGGAACCCAAAACCAAGAACCGGCCTCTAAGATCGGCGAGATTGTTGCGATTGATGTAGTCAATGATATAACCCTCCGGCCATGTGGTCGTCTGAGTGTCCTCCCTACAGAGATCAGAATCACGATATACGAAATGATTCTAGTGTCCAACAAAACCATCCAGGCTAGTGATGCCTACGACCTTATCAACGTAAAGGAGTCTTTGGTGGTAAGCAAGTTACCGCGTATTCCAGGGCTCGATGCCAGACTGCTCCGTACATGTCGTAAAATCTATGAGGTACGTCAGCTTAGAGCCATTCCCACTTTCTAAAACGCACAGGAGCAGTCACAAGAGGATTGTGAGGGACACCTTGGCTTTGTTCGGACTTACAACTCCCGAAACATGTCCATGCATCCAATCGTCGTCCAAAAGCTGTAGTGCTGAATCAGAAATGTTGTGCAGGAGGCATTGCCAATACTCTATCAACAGAACACATTCTACTTCTGCAGTCCTTACGACATCTCGCTTTTCGGGAACCATTGGCTCCTCAGTCGGTTTAGTCTGTATCACCCCAGTGGGTTGTTCGGATATATTTCCGAGCCACATGGAAGACGAAGCCTTATTCAGACTGTGATTCTTAGGCTGGGAGACTCAAGTGGCGGAGATCGAGCCAAGCTTACGAAACAATGGGCTGATTTCCTCCAGGTAAATAGAGACTCCAACATGAGGAACAAATTTCCGGCCCTGGAAAGACTGACCTTAGATCTCTCTGATTGGCGACCAGCTCCAGGAGAAACAGAAGCACTGAACGTACAACCACTTATCGAGAAGTTCCGTCGGGCGGAGGGACTACAAGAATTAACGGTGGTGGGACTGCATGATCAGTCAAATCTCTCCGATCTCAAAAATGCACTCCTTAGGAACGGTGGCCGGTTTCTTTGCCAATAATGGGGACGTGGAAATCCTAGGTATCAATCGGTGGATTGTACTCAACAACGTCGGACTAGGAACGTAGCTGGACTATTTGGAAATCACGTATATCTAAAATGCAAGGATCGATCTTGAGGTTTCGAAACCTGACCTTCTATTCGCAAATTCCTTGGGATATGAATAATCATACTTGACCTGATCAGGGACATAAATTGTTCCATAGCTAACCATCCATGGTCGGCTTACAGCCCGAGGACCTCGCTTATTTCTGTCACTACGAGTGATAGTCTTGAATCATGTATGGCAAATTACCAAAGATTGACCTTCATTACACGGTTAACTTTCTACCAACGCTCAACATCATCGCTTAACATGCCTTGATATGTTTTCAAATCAGGCATCGAAGGCTTCCTCATGCTAGAACCCCAGATCGAATAACAGTCCCTCGCAGCCAGCACCTCTAGGCCCGTGGACAACATAGGCTCGACTGAGCTGAGAAACATCAAGGAAGGTGGACCTAAACCGGCTCGTGCTACCGCTCCAGCAAGGGCCCATATCTCTGGGCCATCCACTGATGGTCTTACTCCCACAAAATCCACACCTGCCTGTGATAATCTCAGCGTTCTTCCTGTAGAGATCAGGGGTACAGTACCCTGTCGGTGTTCCTCTTCCCCTAGTTGCACCCTCTCTTGAGTCATCTTCGTGGGCATCATTTTTGGGACCCGTCTCATTCCATTTCTCCTTTCGCACCCTGAAAGAGTAACACCGACTTACTCCCAAAAACATGGTCATTATGCACGAGATGCTGTTGATTCCCCTTGAACTCATCAAAGGCACCCATAAGCTGATCGACATCCCAGTTAAAAGCTACATACCTAAAGTTGACGCCAGAATCTTCCGCACCTGATCACGAGTCAGAATCGCCTATCTTGGACAGTGAGGAGTCCCTGAAACATGTTTCGAGATCATAAAGCGGTCTGTGGGACACTATGTGCAGTCCAACTTCGGGGAAGACTCCTTTGAGAATGTACATACCCCTGAGCGAAATGCGTCGAATCGCTCGGCCTCTTAAAGTAGAATGCATTGTGCCTGTATAGGACTGGGAGTGCCTCGTCGTAAATTGTGCGGCAAGTCTGAAGAATAGTACAATACAGACTTCCAACTGGTGGGCGTTCGTTCTCCATAATCGTCTCTTTGGTACCGATAAGCATATGCGCATCTTCAATTAGTCCTTCCGTTACCAGTAGCTCGTTGTATATTAGAAGGCGAATCTCGGCAGATAGCCCAAGAAAGTGACAGATCGGTAGCTCGGCGACAGGTTTTGACACAGTCATTTGTTCAACCGAGCCGAATATGTCTGGTAGTTCGGGCAAGGTCCCACAAATCTCTGTGTCTGTCGAGCTTATTGCCTCAGTGCTATCGGATCCTGAGAGCGCAGTATCCTCGCACTCTGGTCGATATGATGTCTCATCATCAGTAGAGCTGCTGGACTGCAACGAGAGCAGACCGCAGCTGTCACACCTATTGGAGGATTCTACTCCAAAAGTTTCAACAGGTGTCTTGACTTCGCCCAAGTCGACCGCATTCTTTGGGGATAACTTCCCCCTCCTTGCTGCGCTGAAGGTGAAGCTTAAGCTCGAAGCCGAACGTCCACCAGCTAGGTTTTTGAGGAAGATAGATATCTTTTCGATTAAGCAGTTTTTGGTAATTGAAGCAGGTTTGTAAGAAACATGTGTAAAGACGGAGAGAGATGCGAGGTACAGTCAATCTTTTGGGTGGAGAAAAACTTTCCGTGTGCTTAATGAAGCCACAGTCCTCCAACCATCGAGACTGGGACAAATCAATAGTACAACGAAGCTGTGGGCATGGCCTGAAAATTCTGAACTAGCTGTGGAATAAATGTTATGAATGTATTTATGCATGTATGTCTAGCTATGATATTCGCATATCTAAGTCGGGGTGGGAAAACTACAAACAGAAGTAGTGGCAGTGACCGCAGGCGGTGAGGTGCATGTGCAAAGCGGAGTGAACGCTTGACTTGCGGTAGTTGGTGCTGTTCCTCCAATTGCCTGTGCCTTCACCAGTACTGGAATGGCAGCTCCAGTGTTCAGACCAAAGACTTGGTGGCCAAGGACTATGGGCAGGGAGTCATGTCAGTAACCCGCCATCTCTCTGGGTTTTGCTGCCTTGGGACTCACCTCTCAAAATAGAACCGATCTCTCCAGAGTGACTCGTGAATGAGACATAGGCGCTATCATCTGAAGAAAAGACTTGGTCAAGCACGTTCTTCGATCTTGTATCCTGATCATCATTCGTTTCGCCATGAAATGCCTCCCACAACTCATCGTCTTTGGTGAAGCCAGCCTCGATCTTGTAGCTCGGGAACAAATCATGAATGTACGTCTCATTGCTCCTCCGATCACAAGTATGTCCACTAATCGACTCTCTGAAGTATTCCTTTACTGTCGGGACGAAAGGGTGCTTAGCTGGCAAATCAAGCCCGTTGAACGTATAATTCGCCGTCTGCAGACATCGCGTCAAAGGACTGGTGTAGAAGCTCTGAGGTGTAGGAATCTTCTGATTGGCGATCTCAGACGCCCAAAACGTGTTGACAGCCAGCGCTTGAGTGACTCCCACCGGCGAGAGATGAGCGTCTGACCATGTCACTGTAGCATTGCCATTAAGCTCGGAGTAGTAACAGTTCCATGCCGGGGTACCGTAGAATGCTTGAGCATCATTGTGGTAGCCATCGCCGTGGCGGCCCATATAGAGGAGCTTGTATTGGACGTTGTGTGGGGAGTCTTGGTTGAGTACGTGGACTTGGTGCTTGAAACGTTGCCATTGCGTCAGACCCTTGTGCTTTAGGGTGGAGTCTGAGGGATAGGTACGGTTGATGAGGCCGAAGTTTGTGGTCATGAAGTCGAAGGTGGTCGAGTTTGTGGAGGCTTCATCTTGGAGGAAGAAGCCTGTCACTGTCGTGTAATTGATGTAGGCATTTGTGGACTTGAAGCTGTCAGCAAGGGTCGTTGAAAGAAGGTAGCTTGCGGCAGCAGCGCAATGCGCAAGTGATCTGGCTGAAAACATCATGGTTCGACTGAGTGGCTTGTAGAAGATGAGGACTCACCAGTTCCTGTTGGCATCAACGGCCTTTTATGGATCTCGGGGAGCCCCGCACAAGTGGGGGAGATATCCAGACACGTTCCTCTCTCTTTCGAGCTTTTTGGGAGAGAGGCTGCTGGTTGGTGCCAATTGCTTGGGAACGTGGACAGCATATGTGGATCGAGAAAGTACCTTGGATCAGCAGCAGGGATCAGCTGCAATCCAAGAGCCAATGAGGAAGCACCAGAACGAAAGATTCCTCAAGTGATCTCTTTTGCATCTTATATGCCGATAACATTTTGAGTAGTCTGACTACTTGGTCCCTAGGCTTGTGAAGAGGCCTTGTTCTATGGAATGTTTATCAGGCTCCCATTGGACGCTCCTCCAGCAGCCCTCATATGATTGACAGTCGCACTATGCAACACGCCCCTGCCATTCAACAATAGCACGCTCTGTACATCTGAATCATCGAGCAAGTCGAGGAAGAATGGTGCATCAGTCCTGACCAGCTTCGCATAGACATGCTGTCCACCGCTTGGGTATTCTAATCCTATCTTCCTTTCACCGACCAAGCATCGACTAACGACCCTCTCAGCCGCCAATCCAACGGTACTGAGCCTGAATGTATCAACCGCGAAGACATCATCGGCATTCACATCAACATGGACAGCGCAAGTAGTCGGCCCACGACCCACAATCCAGTATATCTTTGGAACATTCTGAGTGTCGGTAGTACTAGGTAGACGGCGACCCCAGGTTTTGGGATTGTTCTCTCCAGGAAATCGAGCTAGGTAGGCAATGGCGTCTGTGAGATCTTGACAGTCCCTGACGGTTGGGAGGGCACCTCGGGGGAGAAGACATTCCATGGATCGAGAGGGTACGTATACTGAGAAGAGAACAGCGAACAGGAGGGTGGGGATTTGCAGCATGGTCAGGGTTCGCACTATAGGGAGTGCTCGTTCAACTGGAAAATGGCCAAATGAATGTGGTTTCGTGAAACTTGTCTATGAGCGCATACCGCGGATGAATGCAAGTGGACTAGGGAAAGCACTTGCGCGCCATTCTGGCGACCTCATGACCTCAAGGCGGCTCTTCATTTGAAGATTATATGCACTCACTTGAACTCTGAGTGAAGTAGTTAGAGATTTGGCGCGAGGGATTTGTAGCCATCGTAAGTGAGCACAAAGTGCCAAGCATCCGAGAAGCTTGCGTAAACCTTGGTAGCATGCAGGTGCATGAAAAGGAACAATGCAATTTTGCAAGATGGAACGACAATCATATGGGAGGTAACAGAGTATAGCCGTTGGCCGAGTGGGGTACATCTTCCATGTAAAACTCGATAGGATAGGGTTATTTGCTTGAGCAAAGTTTTAATCTGAAGCAAATCACATGAATGCTGCGTGTATACGAAGTGTTTGATAAAGCGACCCATCCAGATGATTTAACAACTGAGGGAGTATTGACAGTACAGCAATAGCAACATACGGATTCTTTTTGGCAGAGCAATTCGCTACGCTACGCTTGCATGCAAAATTTATAAACATTCATCGACCTCGGCCTGCTTTTAGGTCTTCGAGGAAAATGATCAGCCCTCCCAGATCCTTTCCGGCGCCTTTATCAAGGGTCTGAGCCGTCGCGGAAGCCTCGGAAGGATAAAACCCTTCTCCGCTCAGGATTTGTAGGGTAAAATCACCTCTCACCTCTTACGAGTATCGCATCCCGAAGAACCCGTCATAATCCTAGGGGCTTTTTGCATTAAAATGACGAGATCAAAGATTGAAAGTCCATGGATATCGGAACAGGAAAACCTACAGGGCCTCTGTGGACGACTCCAGCCCAAAAACCTCTGCGCATGGCAGTCGTTGATGATCATCCCTACAACTCATCAAGAGGTCCAAAGCTCAGTCAGAGAGATCATGCGACAATCATTGCGCAACGCAACTGTAAGCACGAAGATGTTGGGATGACCACCCTGCCCAAAACCTCAGTTGCAACGAGAGAACTTCATTATCATTACCACCACACATTACTCCGTATCATCACTAGCATCAATGATAAATGCTCAATAACTCAACAAAGGAAAAGGAAAAGGAAAAGGAAAAGGAGAAAAACGGCGCGCTTTTTTACATTGAAAGACTAATGTTTCAACACCATGGGCCGCGCACGCTCATTCCAATAGCAAAATTCGTTTTCATTCCGATGGAGCTGACGCTCCCAGATGATTGCCGCCTGAAGGATGAAGATGTGAAACTTGTTGATGACATCTATTGACGCTGGCCAGCGACAACAGATGAATCTGCTCATGCTCAAACGTTGCAAGACTAAGGTGAGACAAAGCTTACCAGTCAATATAGCTTTTGAACCACGGGGCCATCGCAAATTGGAGCAGCGTCATTACATAAACGCCCAGGGCAGAGATGCAGTCAGCCAAACAAAGGGTTCAGGGCATCGGAGATCCCCACCCAAAAGCACGCCGGACATGCCTTAGCGTGCATTTGGCGTATGCCCGACCGGGAGATTGCACTTTCGTCCCACCGAACCAGGCCCATTTTTCCCCTGGATCCCCGTTTTCTACTCTCGTCTGTTTTCTGTACTTTATCACCACCATCGTCAAGCCGTCGTCGTCGTCGTTCTATCCTTTTTTCCCACGACCATTGAAATCGAAATCCAAGTCACTCCTTTCTTGGTTTCTGCTCTTGTCGTGAGAATAGCCAGTCTTTTATCACCCAGTCACTCTTTACAGATCCTCAACGATTACAACTACGACACGTGCGCTGGATTCATCAGGAACAATCGCAGGTACGCCATCAAACACGCAATTCATTGTTGTCAATGGTCTCCTCCCGCTACACTCAAAACAACCTTATATCAGTGCCCCGAACAGGAAAGCCAATGGGCAAACCCACTTCAAGTCGCGCCTTTGTCTTCACTCCTTTGTTCTAGAAATAGAATCGAATTTCGAGACGCTCGAAGATTGCACAACACCCCAGTCTTTCCCAAACGCTCACGTCTTTTAATTGTTCATCCGAATATTACAACACATACAACAACGCTCATTACCACTCTCATTTGACACGGCGTTGACCGCTGACACTTCATCATATAGACTCATTTCGACCCAAATTCCGCAGCTAGCAACGCACATTTATTGTTAATCTTATTACGACAATCGCATATTCACGATGCATCTTTCACTCCAGGCTTTGGTCCTGGCGGCCCTGAGCCTCGAGTGCGCTCTTGCTCAGCCATCACACCGACACCTACACAAGCATAGGCGAGACCTTGCTGACCTTCTCAAACGGGGCACCGACGTCTCTGGCGTGGACTTCGGCACTTTACCTTGGGATGCGATCTGTGCCAATAATGGTTGCGCCCCCGGAGGTGCCAACAATGGTGTAGCAAAGGCAGCGGGACACCCGGCCGCCGCTCCTGCCTCTTCAGCGGCCCCTGTCGTCAACGAGAAGGTAGCTACGTCCCCCAAGTCTACCACACCTGCATCACCCGCCTCAAGCTCCTCAGGATCTTCAGGCTCCTCGGGCTCTTCAAGCAGCACTGGCTCGTGCAGTGACCTCAGCAGCGTCTGGACCACAGGCGACAGCAGCCGAGACAGTGCGGTCTACATGGGAGATGGCAGCGCCTGCCCAGGCGGATGTTCTTCAGCTTCCAGCCCCAAGCTCACTAAGCTGGGAGGTACGACTTCGCCCAGAAACGTTGGCCAGACAGATGGTTATATGGGCAACGTTGGGTCTCCTTACGGATCCAACATGCTCCCTTTGACCGACTGCGATACCAGTGGCAACGAGTACTCAATCACGTTCACCAACAGCGAAAGCTCTCCAATCAAGGTCGCCTTGTGGAACAAGGTCGGCGACGACAACGCCACACCGGGTAGAGTCTTGACTGGCGCCACTCGCAATGCCTGGTACATGTTTCCGCTTGAGGCTGGTCAATCTGCCGCTTTCGCCGTTGCGCCAAACAGCCAGATTGCGTTCTCTCAGGCATGCAATCGCAACCCGGCCAACGGCCAGTTCGACTGCACTTGGGGCGAGGCCGACTTCGCTGACGCACAAAACAGCAATTGGTCCGGCTATGACCGCTCCTCACTTCCCAACGGGGCAGGCAACACTGGTCTTCTTACTGTGTGCGCCGATGGGTTCGACTGCAGCAGCCAAAGCGAGCATAGCTTCACCAGCTTTTCCCAGAAGAACACCGGTGGCAAGACTAACATCCCAGCGGGGCCTGCCCACATCAAGGTCACAATGGGTTAAGACCTGCAAGAAGGGCATTCTTTGGACGTGAGTGATACCAATCCCACAGCTAAAAGCTGCTTTGCTGACAGAAATCCCAGTCTCTCCTCAGTCTGGGGCAACGTTGCATGCGTTTTGCTTCAACTATTTTTCCTGGAGAGCCTTGGATATACCTGAACCCGGCCATTTACTCGTGTATATCTTTGACTTGTCTTATTACATCTCCAGGGGAGGCTTTTGGATATCTGGCATATTTAACATTTACGATCAAGATTTGAGATGGGTATGCTGGCGTAAATCTTGCATATGTCCATTAGCTGTTGGTTTGGTGCGTATGTCTAATAAATATTGATCGTTTCTATATGCGAACGTAACATCTTGATGATGACTAACATGCTGTGACTGCTCCCCCGTCCGGCGAATTGCATTATTCGTGAGACTGTTGACATGATCCTGGCAAGCCTCATTCAGGATAGTTGCCTGAGCATCAGTATTAGCTGGTCACTTACATAATCCCCAATTTCAATGAGTGAAGAGGTTCTCCTCTCAAAGTGGAGAATTGCTGAGATAAGCCAGTCTTGAAAATGATTCACTCCATGTTGTCGACTGTGTTACCAGTCTTCAAGAAGTCTGTCGCGCTAGTGCGTCAAATCGCGCTCAATCTCAATAAGGTATCAAAGTTGACTACAAACTTCCAACGACGGCAACCGCAACCTCTATACAATACACCCACGTGAAACTCTCTACCGCACACACCAAATTCTCAAAACCAACAGTCACTGCCAAACTTATTTTCTTTCGTCTCCCACGAGTCACTCTCCCTTCCTCCTTCCCTCTCCTCTGAGAACAGCCACGCTTGATGCAGCATCACAATGCATCCCCTCTTCGCTGCCGGTACAGCGACTATAGCAGTCCTAGTCTTCCCAATCCTCCCTTCACTCACCAACGCTCAATCCTGCGCCGCTGGATCAGCGCAGGAGATCAACGGCAACTGGTACTGTTCTGAAGTCAGAGCTATCACTTACAACAATTTCCCAGGCCATGGCTACTACAACAAGGTCACGGATATGGATGCTAGCAATGGACAGTGTACGAGTGAGCAGTATGGCTATAGCGGCTCGCTTTCTCCGTTGAATGAAGAGGTTGGTTCCCGCTCATAGGTAGGTGTTCAGGCAGGACGCGTGCTGACGGTTGGGATTGCCTAGCTGAGTCTGCATGTGAGAGGTCCTACATGGCTGAAGCAGGTTGCTGTCTACATTCCGACTACTATTACGAGCAAGAAGCGAAGTGCAAAGCGAAGCAGCCCGCATGATCGGCGTCATGGTGGGCATCAGTACCTCCACCACGCGGATCACAGCAAGCTGGAAGAGGTTCCGATGCACAAACCGCTGTTCGGGAAGCGCGCCGTTGGTGACATTGTATCAGCGACGATAGATGGCCAGCTTGTCTCGTGGACGAACGAGTATGCTGAGCCGGGCGTTGCTACGAACACGCCTTCTCCTGTGGCTGTCAACAACGACGAAGCGGTTACGTCTACGCCAGACACAACCAGCCAAACTTACGGTCAGAGCGTCACGCCTGTCCCCACCGCAGCTGCCCCCGAGAAAGTGGCGCTGCCACCCGCTGCCGCTTCGTCAAATCCAACAACTTCTTCATCAGCGAGTGGTGGTAGCTGGTCACGCCAGGCTTACTACAACGCCGAGGCCGGTACTGCACAGGGTCTCACATTCTTGAATCACTTCGGTGGTGCCAATGGGATCCCAGGTACTGCTGCTGGGGGACCTGCGTTAGTACAGCCCGTTGTAATGATCACGAGACCGGTTCGCTAAACTGAGATTAGCTTTGGCGCCTCGCTCTCGTACGCATCTTCAGATGGTCAATCGGGCGCCCAATCTTCCAAAGTCCTCTCAGATGCCATGATCGGAGATGACACTAAAGTCATCGTCTTGTCTGATAAGAGCTGCAACGATGGAGGCTGTGGGTATACGCGCCCTGGAGGCGTGTCTTACCGTAAGTCTGGTGCCTCCCAATCACTACCTCGCGATATCAAAGCCGACACACGCACAGATGGCTTTTCTGGCTCTCAAAAGCTCTTCCTTCTCGAGTTCTCCATGCCGTCTACCAACGAAACCGGGTTCAATGCAGACATGCCAGCGATATGGCTCATGAACGCCCAGATTCCACTTACGAGTCAGTACGGGACCAACCCTGAATGCTCGTGCTGGACCTCAGGATGTGGCGAGTTCGATATCTTCGAGGCCCTCGACTCGGGAAATTTTCGCTGCAAGTAAGTCCTTACCATATTATCAAGCCGTTCTCGAGGAGAACGGCGCGAAAACTTACCCTTGGAATATGTCTTCACAAGTCTTCTAGCCCTCGTCCCATCCTTGACCAAGAAGCTGATTTCTTCAATCTTCAGATCGACTTTGCATATGGCACCAGCAGGCGGTTCAAGCGACTGGTTTATGCGTCCTACTGGGGGCAGCATCATAGCAGCAGTTTTGTTCGCTGGCGGCAACGAAGTGGCTGCCATCAGGGTGCTGCATAATAGACAAAGGTTCGATGGAAGCTTGAGTAGCAGCTTGATCAATGAATGGGTGGGAGAACAGTCTAGCACGTTCAATATGGAGGAGAGGTGAAGGGAAAAGAGATGGGATAGGCATCACCTACGGCTTTAGACGCCGCGGGGACCACCTTAGATGATTGGGTAGAAGGAGACGGATTTCGAGATTCACCAAAAAAGTGTTGATAGCTGGTCCTATCTTAAATACATGCCGTTCATAGAAGAATTAAAGCACTGGAATTGAGAGATACATGCCTTTTACATATTTTGTCTCCTTAGTATATCCTCGAAAGCATTATGATTTCGTCTCCTATCACCCTTCGATATTGATATTCGCGTAAAGGTAGCCTTGCCCAAACTGTCGCCTCTCCCGAAAGCCGAGGCTATTTCCCCAAACCTTCGACGTCGAGTGCAAAATCAGTATGGCACCGTGTACAGCATTGTCAATTTGCAATCGCGACACAGTAACACGGCACGAAGTGTCGAAGCGCTTCCGCACCCCGATACCTTCCAAGCAGTGAAGCATCACAACAAAAGCAACAACCCCCGCACGTCATCCTCAACTTTGCACAGCTAAGAATTTGGCGCCCAATATAACGTACCACTGCCAAACCTTCGATGACGACGAGCTAGAAGGATCGTGATACTCATTGAAATAAAGGGCCGAACCTCGCCACGATGGCGACGGTATCACCGCCAAAGCCCTGGGAAAGGGCGAATGGAGCCGGTAGGTGCCCTGGTGAGCCTTGATAGAAGACGAAACGAGAGCCAGCATGCTAACGCGCTATCTTTGAGTAGCTCTTCCTTCAGGATCAGCAGCCTCCATAATGCCAAACCCACATACTTCCACATCAGCGCCCTCAGCAGCAGCATCCTCCTCAGAACCACCCGCCCTTCCTTCCAAACCCTCCTCCCTCTCCAAAGCCGTCAATCGTAATTCGTCAAATTATTCCCCCAACAACCAAAATCGCTACTCCAGCTCTCCCTACTCCAGCATGGGCACAGGCATGGGCGGCTACAATAGCTACTCCTCACCGTATTCGCGCTTTGGTGGGATGGGCGGCATGGGCAGCTCAATGTACGGCGGCATGGGAGGCTACGGCGGGGGTATGGGCTCCATGTATGGCGGTGATATGGGGGGCTATGGCGGGGGAGTGAGTGGTATGTACGGTGGCATGGGACAGTCGGGGATGGGCCCAGATCCGAATGACCCCAACAGCTTGACGAATAGCTTCAGCCAGAGTACGCAGACGACGTTTCAGATGTTGGAGAGTTTGGTGGGTGCGTTTGGGGGTGTGGCGCAGATGTTGGAGAGTACTTATATGGCTACGCATTCGAGTTTCTTCGGTTCGGCATCCCCAACCACTCGTTCTGCTTTGGAAGATACTGACCCTGAAATATAGCAATGGTATCAGTAGCAGAACAATTTTCCAACCTGCGAACCACGCTCGGCTCCATCCTCGGCATATTCACCCTCCTCCGCTACGTCCGCACCCTCCTCGCCAAAGTCACAGGCCGCCCTCCTCCCGCCGATGCAACATCTCTGACCCCCTCCGCATTCGCCTCCTTCCAAGGCCTCTCACCATCTTCAGGCGCCCTCCCAGATGGCCAACCCACCCCCTCTCGAAAGCCATTCCTCATCTTCCTAGCCGCAGTCGTTGGACTACCCTACCTAATGACCAAAGTCATCCGCTCACTAGCACGTCAGAACGAACAACAAAATCGGTACAACCCTGATGGCGGAATGGTACTTGGTCCGGACGGCCAGCCACTGCCGGATGAACAAGTACATCAACCAATCGACCCCTCGAAGCTCGACTTTTGCAAACTCCTCTACGACTACACACCGGAAAGTATGACCCAAGGCCAGCAGCCTACAGCAGGGATCGATCTCGAAGTTAAGAAAGGCGACTTGGTCGCCGTGCTCAGCAAGTCGGACCCAATGGGTAACGCGAGCGAGTGGTGGCGGTGTAGGGCGCGGGATGGCCGGGTAGGGTACCTTCCAGGAGTGTATCTGGAAGGCATACAGCGAAAGCCGCAGCCCAGAGAGATTGAGGATAGGGGCAGGGTGAATACGATGAGCAGCCTTGCGAATGGGAGTGAGGGGAGTAGAGCGAATAGTCTGAAAGTGGAGGCGAAGAGTAGGGGTCCTATTGTTGGGGGGAAGGCGGGGGATATAAGTGCGGAGAGTTTTCAAAAGAGTCAATTCAATAGTTGAGAGTCGAGTGTGAGGAGGAATAGCGCTACGAACTCGGCTTCGAGTCAGACAGAGCCGATTGGGTGGGGCTAACATATTCTGACTATTCCTTGAACATGAGTAGGTTGCAAGGGCTTGAGCTTTGGGTATGAGCTCGAGCAGTCAGGACAGTGTCCACATGTGGCAAATATGTCCGATATCCAGTATCCTTAATGACACACCGCTGTTCCTCCTTCTCTTACTCTTCGGAGAAGCGCTATCCTACCCATAGAGGATGAGGACAAGCCTGCTGGAATCGTCGATATTCAGATACCAACGGCTACTACTCAGAGCGAGATTGGTGCGTTTTCACGCTCTACTGGCACGAATTATGGCTCTGATTTCCGAAGGCAAGAAAAAATGGTCGGTTTTGGTGAAGGCGGTGCCAGAAGTGCCCATCCCACGAAAGCTCGAGATGACTCAACAACGCTTGAGTTTGGGTGGAAGTCGTCTATGGCGAAGTTATAGAAAATAAATCAATCTATAATCCTTAAAGCGGGTTGAATACCCCATGGCCCATCGTTGTACAGCTGGATTTGGCGGAAGTTAAAGATATAATTCTTCGAGTGCTAGCGTGCCAGCGCGCTTTACATATTCAATGTTGGATCCATAAGGTAAGGTAGGTTTTAGCAAGTCTAGATCAGGCTAGTGCGATAGAATTGATAGATATCTAACGCCGATCAGTTCTCCCAGCTGGGCTTGGCATTCGAAATGGCGCTCGATCATTAACATCATGACGTGAACCTCTGCTCAACATCCCTTGAAACTCCAGGCATGGCTACCCTAATCCTCACCAAACGCACTTCCCTCCATCGCAATGCCTCCCAAGAAGGCGCAAACAAATGGCTCTCACCCTGAAAAGGTTTCCAAAGCTGAGGAGCGCACCCAAGCACAAAACAACTCCAAGGCAAACGACACGGCCACAAATACCAATAAGGAGGCTAAATCCCGTAACCATGGTACAACCAAAAAGCGGAAAGCCGGCGATTCAACCTCCTCTTCAAACAAAGCTCCTCGCCGCTCCGCGCGCAGTACCCCCTCCCAACCCATCAACCAGCTAAAGCTGCTGCAATACCTCCTATCTCCCGCATCTCTGGACCTCTGCCGGCCAAAGGACGAGACTGAAGACCTCAAGAACAAAGACGCAAACACGAGGACATACTCGACGTCGAGCTTTACGTCGTTCGAGGAGTTGGTATACGCTACGATACTGAGTAGACCAATCGGGCACATGCTTGGGTTACGCTCGATCCGTACGATTTTCAACCCGCCTTACGAATTGACTACGCCCAAGAAGATCCGCGAGGCAGGGAATGATGGATGCAGAGCTGCTCTCGAAAAAGCGCGGACGCAGCATCGACAGAAAACGGCTGAGGAGTTGGTTATTTTGGCGGATGCGGTTGCCGAGACTCTTGGGACAGGAGAGGATGATTTGAGTTTGGGGAGAGTGAGGGAGGAGTGTGGGAGTGTGGAAGAGCAGAGGGGGATGTTGAGGAAGAATGTGAAGGGGTTGGGGAAGACGGGGTTGGATATTTTTGGGCGGAGGATTCAAGCGGGGTGGGCAGAGTGGTTTCCTTTTGTTGATGGGAGGACGATGGAAGCGGTGGAGAAGCTCGGGCTGCCCTGTTCCGCTGAAGGATTGAGGGAAGTGGTCGAGAAGCATTGGGCTGAGCTTGAGGTGGGGGATTTCGAGGCGAGGGATGACGAGGAGAAGAAGAGGGAGGTGTTTGTGAGGATATTGGAACGGGCGGTGGGAGCGGATCTAGAAGGTAAGATCGACGATGTAAAGGCGGAAGCGGTATGAGGTCCTCGTCTATATCTATCCAATACACATGCTATGACGAGTCAGATATAGAGTGTACAGTCCACATAGGAGATGCAGTTCCATGCCGTCCTACGACAATAGACTTTAGTGTAATGCAACACCGTAACCAATATCTTCCACCACCGCGCCATACAAGAAGTAAGGAACCCATATCGACATGTCAATGCATTAAGTAAAAGTTCACTTCCCACCCATACTGGACAGGGGTACCCAGCTTTTACCCATTGGCATTTTTGGCCGTCCGAAATTCTCGTCGAGATCCAGTATGATCTTGAGCGCATTTCGACTTCTGAGATATGGCAACGGTGCTTTTGCCTCCTGCAGGCCTATGGCGGGCTCAGCATGCGCTCCTGGCGAAGGACCTGCATTCGAGCTCCCTGGCATTGGCAGCATCTTTTGCAGGACTTCGTATCCGGCCAAAGTGAAGCCGAACTGGGGCGAAGATCTCAGCACACGCGCCGGTCCACCTTTGAAGAAAGCCCTGAAACCTTCTTCATGCCAAATACTTCTCGCGCACTGCCGTAGAGATGTATACTTCGTCTCGCCCTTCCGTGCCTCGACCTGCAAACGCGTCTTGATAACGTCGCAGGGAGTGGTCAGATAAGCGGCAGGCATACCAGCGATGGCGCCCGCCGTTAGGAGTTGGAGAACCCCGAGCTTCTTTGTTTGGCTTTCGCCGAAGAAGTCTCGCTTTAGGTGGTTGTAGCCGGGAAAGTAGATCATAGAAAATGGGATGTCTCGTAAGAGACAGGCGCTGGCTCCTTTGTAGAGACCGACTAGACCCAAGTTCTTGACGATCCACATTGCTGATCTCCGTGGTACGCCTTCGACAGTCTTGGCGACTTCTCCTTGGACTTGCAGTCTAATCTTCACGATTTCTAGGGGGTTTGTAAACATCTAGCGAAGGATTAGTAAAGATGTCATACACGAAACTCGGGTTTACTTACAACTTGGCAACCACCAGCGGCACCACCAGCGAGGACTTCGTGTGGCCACCAAATCTTGCCCTTGTCATCTGAGAAATGGCCTCTGATGAGATCGTTGACTGTAAGCTTTATAGCCTTCTCAGGTGCAACACCAACGAGCTGTGGTAGAACCCCCGAGTACAAGCCCTTTGGTCCTTCGTTCTTGATAACTTTTCGAGCGCAGTCGATCGAGTTCTTGTATAGCATCTCTCCCACACGCGAACTCCGCTGGTTCTGCATTCTCGTCTTGACGAGATCTATTGGATATACCATAAAAGCGCCAAAGGCACCCGCAATACTGCCCAGCGCGAAATGGTGCGCTGATTCTAGCACGTTACGTAGGATGTTTTTAGCAGTTGAGGTGGCCTTTACAGCTGCCGCTGAACCTGCACCAGCTACACCAACCCCAAGCGCGAATGCGCTCTGCCATGAGGAGTCGAGGACCTTGGAGAAGTCATTAAGCGAGAGTCGGCCTGATGGTGCATCCAGTCCCGCAAAGTGGAACAGGATGTCGGCTTCCATAGGGGTGAACAGTGAGAATCTAGTTATTCGGGCTGCTTCATTGAGGAAGTCTGTTCTTGTTATTGTTCCATCCTCACTTTTTTCCGTAGCATTTCGAATGATGAGGTCTACCAAATCCATCTCTCTTATAACATTCTGAAATGCTCGTACATTTGCATATGATATCCTGCTGCCCGTTGAGATGTTGCACAGGGTGTGGAGGTTTTCCAGTAGATGGTCTGACAATTTGTGGCTTGCAGTCTCCATGATGATGCGCTGAAAGTGTTCCGGCTCTATATAGCCGTCCTTATCTGTGTCAAACATTTGGAATGCCTGTCGTATTTTTTCTCCTTGTAGGCCACGCAGCATTTGGGAGAACTGAGGGTAGGTGATATCATGGCGATGTTGTTTTGACCCGACATAAAGAGAGGCCCACTCGCAATTCCAATCGAATGGTATTGTGTCGGATCCTTTATTCTGATTATACAATTTCTGGAAGTCGTCATACCTGATCGACCCTGTGCCGTTCTCATCAAAGAGGCGGAAGGCGATTGCATACTCGGCGTCTGGCTTGGACAGCAGATTGTCGAAATTTGCCCAGTCCTGCAGAGTTATACGCCCAGCTTTTCGGCGATCAGCGATTTGGAAGAGTATTGCATATTGCTCGCGTTTTATCTTGTGCTGTATGGAAGAAGAAAGAAGTCAGCCCACGGTCCAAACCTGCGAACTGACGATCCAGGAGTGGATCGTAGACGAGGGAATTGGTTGGAGTTTCGTACATAGCTCTCGCCCTCAGGAGCAATTGCGTTGATGAAGTCATCCTCTGTCATGTACGCCTCGTCAGACGACTCATCTTGCCTTGCGTTGCGGTCGAATGTCGATTTTGTCTGGGTGGAGAGCTCGGGGTTTCTTTCTGTCCCAAGAAGGGACTCTTTGATCGCAGTCTTCGCGGCCGCCATGGTTCGTAATGCACTTCCAAAATGAGATTAAATCTAACCGCGATGTTCTGCACCTTGAGTGAGGACCCCCCACGCTGTCTGCAGAACGATGGTCTGAATCTTGCCAGGGGCGCTTCGAATGAAGAGCTCAGTCTGTCAAGAGCACTGGTACTCTTTCAAGGACGCTCTTCCATTGAGAAGCTGGACCTAGGAGTTATAATTGGATGCCCGGTCTCTAAGAATGGTGCTTAAGAATAAAAGTGTTGGTTCCCGGATCAATTCAAAACTAGCTATAGAATATTTGCTTCTTCACACTCTGAATTGGAACCCTGAAAATCCAAATTTGATGCGGCTCTTGTTCCGCCACGGTACGCCATCTCCGACTTCTTCCTACTTTACCCCTATTTAACTAATGATATGACAAAAGTCAAATTTTTGAAATTTCGCGACACCCCACCAAATCCAAAATCCAAAAATCAGAATCCTGACTACCGCACCATAATCACGCGTCGTAAAGCTGCTAAAACTTCAGAGGATATTATCTAACTATATTTCTACTATCTATAAAACTCTTAGATAGTTAAGATATATATATAAAACGGTAGAGGGTTTCGCTGATTTTCTGCGAAGGCTTAGTGTAGGTCGGTAAACCCGCAGTTTTCGCCGACCTACGCTAAGCCTTCGCAGAAAATCAGCGTAAAATCGACGAAACCCTCTCTACCCTAACAACCATAAGGTCTAAGTATATAAGACTTATAGATACTATAGAACTATAATTAAGTCATAGCTTTTAAAGTTTTGGCAGCTTTACGACGCGTATTTATAGTGAGGTAGTTATGATTCTGATTTTTGGATTTTGGATTTGGTGGAGTGTCGCGAAATTTCAAAATTTTGATTTTTGGCATATATCATTAGTTAAATAGGGGTATTGGTCCTCACTTTTGATATGAACAGCCTCGAGCCTCGACCAAACTCTGATGCCAGTGCTTTGTGTCTCTTGCTGTTCAGTGGTGGATGAATGCTAGTGCTGCGTTCAAGACGTCTGCGGCGTCCACCGACCGATTATGCGGAAGCTCTGCAGCTTGTGCAGAGCCGCCGCCAGCTTCTAACTCTAGCCATTGAAACATCGTGGTATGCTGCTTGAGGGCTGTATTAGAGGAACGAAACTAATGTGGGGGCCTAGTGACGATACAGCTGTTGCGATTCTCCACAAGCGTTTGCCCGAGGTATGCCCACCGGGGCATTCCTCCAGCATTCATTCTAAGTGCGCGCTCCTCTTCCATGAAAAGATCACCGCCAACAACGGCGCTCATGGCGGTGTCCATCCAATCGTCTCTCTTGAATCGCATCAGGACAACTTAGCAAACTTGGTCGCCAAAGCTCTTCCTGCTTTGCCCCAGTCCGGAAGGCCTAATGCTCTTGGGCCGAAATACCTTGCAGAGCATGTCTACCTGCCAGAAACCAAAGATGGGATGAAAGTCAAACCGGACTTTATCTCAGTGACCCGGGGTCCAGGAATGAGATCGAGTCTCGCAACAGGTCTCGATACCGCCAAAGGAATAGCTGTAGCCTGGCAAATCCCCCTCGTCGCCGTGAACCACATGCAAGCCCACGCACTGACGCCTCGTCTCGTCTCAGCTCTTTCAGGCCTTTCTTCCATCGTTGACAACAAGCCTACATACAAGCCGGACTTTCCCTTCCTCTCGCTCCTAGTGTCAGGCGGCCATACCCTCCTTGTACACTCCCAATCCATCACCTCACACCCCATCCTCGCCACGACAACAGACATAGCCATCGGAGACGCCATCGACAAGATCGCTCGTCTGGTGCTACCACCTTCGAGACTGCAGGAAGGAGGGGAGATCATGTTTGGCCGCCTCCTGGAGCGATTCGCCTTTCCTAATGGCGAAAGCGATCATGACTACACACCACCTACAGCACGAGCGCAGGAAATTGCGCGCAAAGAAACGCAGTGGGGATGGGCGCTTGTCCCACCTTTGGCAGAGACGCGGTCGGGTAGCAAGAGCAGGGCGATGGAGTTTACCTTCTCGGGGCTAGGGAGCGCTGTTAAGAGACTCTGTGATACCAAAGCAGACATGAGCGATGAAGAGCGGCTGGAGCTGGCGCGAGAAGCGATGAGGCTTGCCTTCGAGCATCTGGCTAGTCGAGTAGGCTGGGCGCTCAAGGATCTCAAAGACAAGGGAGGAGGTGTAAAGACACTAATCGTGAGTGGTGGAGTCGCGAGCAATAAGTTTTTGAGGACAGTGTACGTTTAGCCCCCATGCTACGCGAGCGTTGGTCGCTGACAACGCATATGCAGGCTCCGATCCTTCCTTACCGCGCGCGGCTTCCCAAACCTCGATCTGTCCTTCCCGCCTATTGAGCTTTGTACCGATAACGCTGCCATGATTGCATGGGCTGGCATGGAAATGTATGAGGCTGGTTGGCAGAGCGATCCGAAATGCAGAACGCTGCGCAAATGGTCCATTGATCCCAATGCGGACGATGGTGGGATACTAGGTGCTGACTGCTGGAAGAGGCGCAGTGGGGTGGAAGAAACATAATGCATTGCGAATTGTTAGAGAAATGTTTTTGAGCATTAGATGTATAGCAACTAGATACCCGACTCCGCAAGCAATGCTTTTTGTCATCCAATTCAAAGAAAGAAATAGAAATTAGGAAATATATAAGGAAATTATATGATACACCATCCCATAATCATACACCGACATGACCCATGACCCATGACCCATGATCCATGATCCATAAAACGACAGTCCATGATATCATTTCATATCACCCCCCAACCGTCAAGAAAATACTGACAAAAGAAATCTAGATACTTCACAATAAACCACCCCAAGGTTGTTCAGCCCAGCGTCGTAACAGCTGGTGAGCGATGCGGCGAAGAGTTCCTCATAACGCTCGAAATACTCGGCATTCCAAACGCACTCGAAAAACTCGGCAACATCTGCTGATTCTGCTGCGGGAACGGCGCAGGAAGCGTCTGCTGTGGATTAATCATCTGCGAAGGGAATTGTGGGGTAGCCGTAATCGTCGGCGTGTACCCGGTACTCGAGGCAGCGGTACTATACGAAACCCTCCTATCTGAGCCAAAAGAAGGAGGCGTAGAACCACTGCCGGCGGAGTAAGGCGCTTGGTTCTGCTCGTCGCGGCTGTGAATTTGAGCGAATGGGTGATTGGCGTCGTCAGGGCCAATGGCGCTGTCGTTGAAGCCGTCGTCTTCGTGTTGGTGGGAGTTGGATCGGTCTTGGCGGGAGTTGAAGCGACTGTCTGTGATTTCATCGTCGAAGTCGCTAATGCCGAGGTTTCGGCGTTCGCGCCGTGAGGCGGTGCGGCCGGCTGTTTGGAGGGTTTTGAGACCTTTCTCCATGCACTGAAGGTTTTGTTGGCTATGTATTGGATCGGGGTCGATGTGTTGGATGGGAACGTACCTTGGCTTCAACAGTCTGCCACTTCTCGCCTATTCGGTCTGCCAAAACCTTCCACATCTGTTCGCGGACATCGGCATAGGCTTTGGCTAGCTCATCCATTTTGACGCCGTCCCAATTGTCAGCGCTGTTACGCTTCTCCATGAGCCGTTCGTGTCTCTTGCGACAGGCATTGGCGGTCTTGTCTGAGAAGTACTGAGAGGCGATGGGTTGCCAGTTCATGCCTTGTTGGCGAGCCTGCATGAGCAAGGCGTCGTTCTCCGGTGGCCATGACTGAGATGGGTGGCGGTCGCTGGTGCCGGCTTGGAGTGATGTTTCTTGGTTTGCCATTGTTGATGGTGCTATTGTTGTTGTTGAGGGGACCGAGTAAGGGTGCATTGAATGTCGGTGTGCGTTGGTAGATGTCTTGGCCGCCTTGGGCATCTTATAGAAGGAGAAGTAGATCAGGACTGACGATTGGAAAGCCTCACCGGGAGGAAGGACGGGAGGTAAGTTATACAGAGTAAGGAAATAGATCACCGGGTTGAAAGGAAAGGCGTGGGGTTTTATAGGAAGTATGCAGCTAGGAGACTGGCTGCGGTGGAGAATGGAAAAGGGAAAGATAGAGCGAGTAAACAGAGAAGGCTAAGCAAAGAATGTACAGTTAGGAAAGGCACCCCCGATTGTCGGTGTGATGTTTTACGGTTACTCCTGCACTCTGTAGACACGAGCTCGAGCATAACGAGGCGAAGCACGCAGACTTATAATCCTTTGGCACCAGAACGGTTGATGCAGGCCATGACAGCGGTCTCTGGCGTTACCTGACTGGGGCCTGACGCCAATGTGCATGGGTTAATTCTGGAAACGCTTCTGAGGCTAAGGGAACATGAAACATAGCTTTTTTCGGGAGCGAGGAAGGAAGCGTCTACATGGTCGCCCTCTAAGAGACCTACCGATTTGAAGTAGACCTCGTTCTCATAGGCCCATGGGATTGAGTTGCTTACTTTGATGCTAAACATGGAAATCACTGGTCTGGCGGTTGGAGGAGAAGCACTAAAGTAATTAAGGTAAGCGCGGATGGCATAAGGCTTATCCTGAATAAGTAAAGTTACAAGGCGGGCCGAGCTATTTTGGGCATCACCTTTCTATTCGAGTTGAGGCTTTGACTGCATCGAACTTTGTGCGATCTCAATGGTCAAGCTGACAATTGATTCTGATCGAGGTCTGTATGCGCATCTCGATCACGCGGTGACATCTGATTAGATTCCTTGATTATGGAGCTGTGGTGTGGGTGAGGTCTTGTTGAAGTGACGATCATCGTCTACACCAGCTTCTCTTGTCCGGAGAGATCACCGAATGTACCTATTGTCCGACGATGTTGCTACTAGTGAGCCTCATCTTCCCATGCTATGTCGACTGTTACACAACAATATTGCGAGCATTGCTCATGCAGCCGAGTCATCTGATCGTGGTGAGGCTCGAGGTTTACTGCAAAGTACAAAGGTACAACAATGGGCGCAACATATAGATTACCGCGCTCCTTTTCAAACAGACAGCATCAAGTTTCGACGAAATGGTCTTCGAGGACCATCGTGTTTCAGAATTGACTTCGCCACCCGGAACGCATCTCTTACATATTTTCAAACCTGCATGAGAAATGTTGACTCCGCCTCCTAAAGCTATACCCATCTCGAACGACTTATGCAGGAACGGTCGCTATGCACAGCCCCCAATTGTCGAGTTCCTCGTGCATTTGCTCTGCGGGACCTCACATGATCCCTCCCGTTAGGCGTCATGCTATTCCGTTTTGTCCTTAAGTGCTTATGCTGTCGAGGAAACTGCCTTCAGCTTTTGATCATTAATCGTATTGTGAAAGCAACACCCCACTCATTGTGGGGCAGTGATGTCGTCGTCTAGTATGACCACTGCTACGACCGTGTTTCACCTTCTAGGCTGTTCGTAAGCCGGACAATCGGTTACAATGTGCTGTTCAGCTCTGTACTCTACACTCTTAGATAGGTATCAGCTGAAGTCGTCTAGACTTGACCTTTGATGATCTCTCCTCTAGGAGCCGAGTAGCTGATGGGAACAGACCTTGGTCCTTTCTACGGTAATATAGCGTCTAGAATCTTAGAGCCTCTTCGATGACGAACTCCTGAAATAGCCACCCCGTTTTGGCCGCAGAGCTGTTAGGGACCAGTCTCCGCTTACGATTATTCTGTTTGGCCAATTGACGCGGGATTGAGCCTCTGAAACACGTCGAGTGCTTCCCGGGCTTCATCTCCATTCTTCATGGCACATTGATCGTCATGCAAACCATTATGCTTCATTATCATCTATTTCACAGTCCCTGCATCACAATCATCATCTCTCCGAGGTCCTCGCTGGAGAAGCACATTCGCAGTAGACAAGCAGTCAGCGACTCGCTCCCTCAATCCTCTCCCATTCTAGTTCCTCGCGCCCCATCTCCTCTCATCCTTGCTATAATGATAATCCTCCGGCACAGGCGTAACACACCTAATCGTCGGCTCTTCCCTGAACTGCAACTTTTTTCCCGAAGAGGAGCGGGGCGAATCACCCTTCTTAAGAATGCTCTTCGTATTTGACGGTTGCGAGTAGGCAAAGGTGGGTTGCTGTAGTGTCGAGAAACCGCGCTGGTTCATCCGGGTATTGCGGACTGTGGGGCTGATTGGAGATGGGGAGATTGGTGTGCGTGGGAGAGGAGATTTGGCGAAGGATGTGGAGGGGATGGTGATGGCGGGGACGGCGAGAGCGAGCTTTGGGCGCGCAGCGCGGGCAAGCATTTTGATTTTGGTGGTGGTTTTTTTGGAGAGATATTGGTGAGATATAGAACCTGTTTGGATGTAGTGACTCTGATCAACAGAGAAGCTTGAAGAATCCAGATGTTGCGTGAAGAAGGACGATTGCGATTGTGATGATTGGACCGGCCAATCGAAGCAAGTAAGCAGTAAAAAGCAGGCGGTAAGCAGAAAGACAAGAATTAATGATGAAATAGAAGAAATGGTTTTCAGACTTCCGTGCGTCTATATATCTTCAATCCTCATTCAAGAGAGCAGAAAACAGAGAGTTACTGCTCTTCGTGGGTGTAGCAAATCATAGCGCAGGATTACTGCTAAGCGCTGGGACTTTGGTGTGCGAAATGTGCTCAGAGGGTGGGGTAGATCTTCATGCGGTGGGATAACGAGTCTCTGCAAGCCTCTTCACAAGAACAACCAGTAGTGCAAAAGTTGCGTGATTTTGGTGATTGCCACCTTCCTTTCGGAGGATAGCTTGGGTATGAGGCTTGCTTCCACTCAAGCCTTGGTCGTCATCGCGGCTTGATGCCAGCCGTCTGCGAACGAGTGAAGACAGAGTACAATGCACAATCACAATTTTTTCACACATCGCTGAACGTAGACGCATCCTTGCAAGGAGCGTGCTTCAAGTGAAGCAGGTTAGAAGGTGGGAATTCTTTATGTTGCAACCGTTGCGCAGTGTTCTATGGACTTTGTGAAGTAGGCGCAAGTAAAGGAAGAAAGTAGACATGGACCACGTGGCACGTAGAATTCTTTCAATAATTGGTTTCTTGATTGGGCTTTCTGTTGTACCTCGCATGGATAATGCGCCAGATGCATGAAGAACCTGCAGGGAAGCAGGCACTTTGCGCAAATGTATGTGCTAAGCTTCTCCGCTCTAGATAATACTTGATTCTATCATGTTGGGGTCCTGGATATGATCTGAGAGAATTTAGTATAGGCTAGAGAACGTAGTGAGCTCTTGTACCGGACAGCGTTGTCTTCTCGTGTAGGGGTCTGAGGGCTCTCATGTTCCAAGCGTAGATATCGTTCAAGTTCAGCCACCTCTTGTGCTGCTTTGCTGAGTGGCAGAGCCCTGTTGCAAGGTCGTGACTTGTTTGCGAAGCTCGAAATAGAAGTCTTTCCCATTAGCCATATTCCGCGCTGAATCTATCAGTCCGGCAGCATTCAACGGTGCTTGCAGAGAATGAACACACGGTTCGAGGCCCAAGGCCCGCCAGATTTTGCATTGTTTGTATAGCTTCCAGCCGGTTTGTAGCTTAGAGAAGGTCCATCTGCTGGAGCCACGGACTTAAAAGCTATTGGGCGTCAGCACGTAGTCAGAAAGTACTGATGCTCATGACGTGCCATTCTTGAGCAGATCTTTTGCTTCTTGCGCGTTGAAAGTAGGGGCAACGGCGCCTTGTGTTGCTGTCGCATATGGCTGGGCGTCTGGTGGCGGCTTCGATCCTTGGCCGTTGTTGGTCCACGCCTTGTTTGACATCCTGTAGGAGGCCTGCAAGGCTTCTTGAGGTTGTGAACGCGCAAAAAGCTCTGCTTTTGCTGATAGGCTTAATATTACTGGAATTGTTCGATACCAGAGAGTATAGCCCCTAGATTATCTGGAGTTTGATCACCCAGCTCTGGTCTATACAGGTCACCAAGACACTATCAATATAGTAACGTTCCCTGGACTTATTTTACGCCGGAGTTTGTCCGAGGTGTGGGATCTGTAGGCAAGTTGCTAGCGCGATTTCCCCCGAGTGCTGGCCCGGGCCGAGATATCGCCGCCTCGGACTTCACTCCCTGGTGAGAGCCTCATTGAAGGCCACTCTTTTTTCTTTACTCTACTGTTGATCGGGGCTTGTCATCATTTCTCTGCTGCCCTTCATTCATGTGCTCACAATTGAGGAATGTGCAAGAGAGTCTCAGTCTACTGGGCCCTCTCATAGGCAAATGATCACGTCAGCTCAGCCGCAACGCGAACCAATCGTGTAGCACGAGCGGCGCAGCCATGGCGCCCATGTCATCAGCTAGCAGACGCCCATTCAATTTTCGTCGCAAATCTGCTCGAAAGTCAGACTCAAATGTATCATCTGTCGAAAGCCCGTCAGTCACGGAGACGAGATCGATGAAGCGGAAATATGTGCCTGGAGGACCTGGAGGTGGTGGAAGGTACGTCGAAAATGATGGAACCGAAGTACCTGTCGGGGGCACTGGACCGGGTGGTTATAACTATGTGGGTCCTAGGGGTAGAACAGGACGCGAAAACGCAGCGAACGGCGTTCAGCCACCGGAACAATCACGCCCTCGTCGAGAAAGCCGAAGGGAACGAGTCCCAACCAGACCTCGCTTCAGCTCGGCAGCGGCAGCAGCAGCGGCCGTGGTTCATGGAGATGGCTTCAAGCCAAGAGAAGAGAGGGGTTGGGAAGAATTTCACCAAGATTTGGATATCGCGGCACCTTTTCCAGTCTTCGGTGCAGATGAGGTTGATGGAACCAAGAGACCTACACCGACATCTTCTTTCGACAATAGAAATGGAAGCTCGGCAGGTGATGCTGAGGGTCATACCAACGGGGACCCACACAATCGTGATTCGGTCACACCTGGAGCTGCCGACACCACACCAAGGCGACGTCCGGGTCGCCCCCCACGCCGCGCAGATTCAATGCTCAAGGGCATCGGCACACCAGAAGTCCCCAAAGTTGTCCCTCTCCCGGGTTTCAATCCTCGTGAAAAATTGACACTACCGAAGCCCTCGTTCCGCCTGATGAACCCTTTCCACAAGTACGAACATGACAGCGCTGAGAAGATCAACTACGTTGATAAAACCATGGCACATGTCGGATATCAGGAGAGCGAGATATTCCTTCGCCCAGAAAAGAAGTTGATTCGTGTGACAGAAGGTAATATTGAAGAAGATCTGGATATGGCAACAGGTGGAAAAGCGGACGGGGACAATAATTCAGCTATAGGTTACTTCGGTGTTGGCCGCGTCGAATACGACATGGATGAGCAAGACAGCCACTGGCTTGAGACTCACAATGTTCAAAGGAAAGCGGAGGGTGTTGAAACCATCAAGCCAGCAATCTTCGAAATTACAATGACAAAGATAGAGAAGGAATGGCATGCACTGGAAAAGAGGATACCAAAGCCCAATCCGAAACCCCCACAGACACACCGACCCCGGTCGAGCTCTGCTGCAGCTGTAAATGGCGAGACCGCGGGATTAGGAGAGGAGCAGGACAGCAAGTGCGCGATCTGTGATGATGGAGACTGCGAAAATACTAATGCCATTGTTTTCTGTGATGGCTGCGATTTGGCAGTCCATCAAGAATGCTATGGTGTGCCGTTCATCCCCGAAGGTCAATGGTTGTGTCGAAAATGCCAACTGGTTGGCCGAGGCACCCCAACCTGTATATTCTGTCCTAACATGGACGGAGCCTTCAAACAAACCAACGCATCGAGATGGGCTCATCTGTTATGCGCGATTTGGATCCCCGAGGTTTCGATAGGCAATTCCACCTTCATGGAACCTGTAATGGACGTCGAAAAGGTGCCGAAAGCAAGATGGAAGTTGACGTGCTACATCTGTCGCATGCAAATGGGAGCCTGTATCCAGTGCGGGAACAAAAACTGCTATATTGCCTTTCATGTTACTTGCGCAAGAAGAGCTAGGCTGTTCCTCAAGATGAAATCTGCTCATGGCGGTCCTGCGAGTATCGACGCAAGCGTACTAAAGGCCTACTGCGACAAGCATGTCCCAGCCGATTGGCGAAGAGAGCATGACGTTGATACTGCAACCTCCAATGCCATGAGACATTATAATCGGACAAGGAAAGAGATAGATTGGGGTGATAGTCAGCAGTCTGCACTCATGCTAGGGGCGCCGTCGCAGACATACGATGTTCTTACCGCAGAGTCAGCGGAAGCACCTCCCACTAAACTCACCCTTACTCTTAACCCAAACAAGCGTAAACGGGACGAGAAGCCCAAATTGGTATGGAGACTTCCGTCCGGCGCACCTGTCATACCGCAGGCTGTCTACAACTCGGTAGAGGGCTCACTCGGGCGATTCACCGTCCGGAAGCGGAAAGAATTTGCTGCTGACGCATGCAAATACTGGACTCTAAAGCGAGAGGCACGGCGAGGCGCGGCCTTATTGAAGAGGTTGCAGTTGCAAATGGAAACATTTACCTCCATGGAGATCACGCGTCGGAACTTTGTCGGAATGGGAGCAGCTGGCGGGGTTCGTCTGCAGAGGCGAATTGACTTTGCAGAACAGCTTCTGCAAGATGTCGACAAATTGAGACAGCTGAGTGGTATGATCAAGGAGAGGGAGAACGAAAAGCTTGAGGACGCGAAGCTTCTGAAGGACATTGTCGAAACTGTTTATTTCCCAATTACGCCTATTCTGTTGCCGATACTGGACAAAGCCATGAAGTAAGTCAACAATACTGCGATTATCGAGCAGCAAGCTGACATTCTATTTAGACTTGACAGCAAAGGGGTCTTTCGAGATGGATTCACTCAACTTGAAACAAACCTTAATAGACGCTACTACATCTCAGTGGCCAACTTCTCCCAAGACTTCGGAGTTGTTTTCAACTCGGCGCTCGAAGCGTTCCCATCGAGTGATACAATGGATACGCAGATAGATGGCGAGGCGTTGACAAAGGACGAACAGTCCGACCTGAAACTTAAGAAGGCGCTTGCCAAGAGGATCGTCAAGGCTGTTAAAGAGCCATTGGAAGAGGCAACACGGAAAGAAAGCGAATTGCGCCTGAAGTCTTACGAAAAGGAGTTGCGAGAATTGGATCGGCTGTTAGAGAATAGCGTCTCTTCTCGACGGGATTCCATTAACGGAAAAAACCTTAGTAATGGTAATGATGGAGTCTTCCGGCAGGAGCTATTGGATAATGACACCACTACAAATGGTTTCATCCATGACGATGCTAATGGACAAGAAGATCTGGATCAAAATAAAGACGCCCCTAGCGATATCAACACAGATCCCGCCATAATGCAGGCGCCTGATCTGGCATCGAACAAACATAAGGGGCATCGTCAACAACCAACTCCAGAGTCGATGCCCTCCATGAACGGTATCAATGGTGATGGCCCAAATGCAATCTCAATCCGAGGTGGGGCAGATTCTCGGCGCGCAGCCAACTCTGTTCAGGCGTCAGAGCCACCAACGCCGCCGATGAGCTCTGAAGAGGGCTCTCAGCCGTTCTCGCAGGGAGGAATTCCATGGTACATGCAGCCATTCGATCCAAGCGGCACTACCATTGAAGAAGAGCGTTGGACTGGTCGAGACCTTGTGCGAGGTATGAGCGAGGATCTCAGCGACATGGACGAAGAGGAGCTTTCAGGATTAGTAGATACGGATGGACCGGGCTCGGCGAAAGATGTTGCACAACAGCAGGCCGCGGAAGCAGCAGAGAAAAAGCGTAAGGCCAATGCCAAACCCAAGAGGAAGCGTGGCTTCCGTTAATGCTTTCAGCGACGACCTGATCTCTCACGTCTTTTTGTTTGAGGCCGTAGCTGGGCGTTATGGTTCAAAAGGTAGTGCTTAGAGGACGCGACACCTCCGATGTATTTCTACAGCTACGATTAAACGTGAGGGGGATACTATTACTGTAGAACAGTGTATGATTAATGCATACCATCATGCATAACATGATTCTTCGATGATCCTTTTGCTTCTAAAGTATTGTATGGTATTTGGGGGTGGGTTGAAAGAACTTGACTCTCAGGGTCTAATGCGCCTTATCAAATCCGGCTTAGTATAAATCTAAGAATTGTGGATGAAATAAATCTGTGGCGACCTTGTTCATCAACACCCCAGAACACCGAACCGGACTACCATCATTGGTGCATCTCATATCGTCATTGTTCCATCTAATATTACACTGTGCAAGCTTAGGCAAGCTATCACGCTCTCTAACAAGGCGAGCATCTCTCTGATTTCTACCTTACAAAAATCTCTTGATCATGGCGGACATGGATTACGAGCAAGAGAACGGTCGCTACGATAGTATGTAAAAGTAGCACACGCTACACCAGTGCCGTTGAAGCTCGACTTAAGCTACCTTCAAAATTGCATCGCTAACGTGTGACGCAGATGAGCCTCGCTATGAGCAGCGCGACAGAAGTGCCTCACCGCGTCCAACCAAGCGTGAGGATGACTACCCTTCCACGCGCGAAGGCAGCTATCGCGGAGGACGTGATAGGAGTGCATCACCTAATGGCCGCGTGGATTCTCGGTAAGTCGATAATTGTTGCCAAAAAGATCTGGCCCTTAGCTGACAATCCATGCAGTGGCCCTCCCCCTAACCGTGGCAACGACGAGCGTGAAGCCAACGCTCGCAACCCTGGCTCCAACCTCTTTGTTACTGGCATACACCCCCGTCTCTCTGAAGCAGAAGTTTCTCGTCTTTTCGAGAAATATGGCAATGTCGAGGGATGTTCGATCATGAAGGATCCCCATACTCAAGAGTCCCGTGGCTTTGGATTTGTCAAGATGGTGACTGCAGAGGAAGCTGACGCTGCTAAGGAGGGTCTGCAAGGCGAGAACATCGAGGGCCGCACTCTCAGCATCGAGAAAGCTAGGCGTGCTCGTCCTAGAACTCCTACTCCCGGAAAGTACTTTGGCCCGCCAAAGCGAGGTAAGTATTTCGACAGCCATTTAGTCTTTTGGCACTGATTTTGACAAACAGAAGAGGACTTTCGTGGTCCACCACGCGGTGGCCGTTTCGATCGCTACGATGATCGTCGTGGCGGAGGTGGGTACCGTGGGTATGGTGGCGGTGGTGGTGGCGGTGGCCGCTACGATGACAGCTACCGTGGTTCATCTCGCTACGATGATCGCGAGCGTCGCTCCTACGGGCGTCGTGACGACTATGGCTCTCGTGGAATTGACCGCTACGCTTCGGGCGGTCGCGATGATCGCTACAGCAGCCGCGGGGACGATTACCGTGGTGGAGGTGGAGGCGGCGGGTCTTATGGCAGAGATGAAGGACGCCCTGCACCTTACGCTGATGCACCTCCTAGGGAGGCTCGTGAGCCGTACGGCGGAGGTAGAGACCAAGAATACCGTCGATAGGTACTCCTGTCAATGATTGCGGTCCGCTAATTGGCCCAGGTGCGGAGCGCTCTGCCAAATAAAGGCGCTCGAACCTGTCAACACTCGCATGCCATACCTTTAGTGGACTTAAGATATGGTGAAGATGGCTCGTTCGGTTTTGCGACGGTGCTCTGGGTTTACAACAGGTTGCGTCGGTACTGGCATCGGAGCTTCGCCATTGCTACGACTCTAGTATCGTCGGTCAGCGTCTCAGGGTCTTCTTCACACCAAAAAAGCGTCATCATCAATTCTTTTATTCGGTTCGGTTGAGGTCAAGATCGGGTACGCAGACGGCTTTTCGGCATCATCTATCAAATTGTAGTGGCTGAAGCAGCGGTCAGCAGGCGACGGATGGATTTCTTTTATCAGATGAAGGCTCGAATCGGCATTTTGCGCTTCGAAATCACTTTCACCAGGAGAGGTTGTCCGATTCAGCTTGCTCATCACACTGTAATACTATCGCCTTTTCAGCTCGCCTTCTTCGGCATCGTTCCTCTTTCAGTAAACAACCTCTAATGACCAGCAAAGCAAAGTCCGGTCGTACAGCGATTCGAAGCGCATCAACCAGACTGAATCGCTACCATTATTGCTGTAGTCCTCGCCAATGCAGTTGTCCTTCCGTGCTCGCCAAGTCACTCAGTAAACGACGTCAAAACGTACAGTGATGTCTCATCGAAGCTAAATCATCACATCGCTTCGAATTTGCACCTTCCACGTGACTTTGCAGCAACATTCCACGTCTTCCAACTTCTCAAGCCGAGCAACACCGATATCCCCTCTGATTGGTGAGCTATCCTTTCTCTAGCAAATTATTCTCTTGACTATAATTAGAAATGCCTTTTGATGGGTTCTCACGTGCTTATCATGCTACATTGATTTTATTATTTGGCTTACACTACGATATCCTCTAGTGTGGCACACACCACTAACTCGTAATTTCTGGTATTCCATGGGTTTCTTCAAGAAGCAGCTATGCACGAGTAGCCTGAAGTCGCCACAGACGCCTTACTGTATACTTCTGAGCGCGCTTTGATTCGACTTGAACGAGACTAGTGACGTTCTTTTTCATGCGTCATAAGGAGAGAAGCATAAGTTCAATGCTGCGCCTATGACTACCCTGCAGGTTATTTCTTTGCCGTAACATGCTGACTTTGAAAGGACACGAGACACCGAGCATGTACGCTTGCGAAGTGATGTTCGTCCCACGAACAGTGACCATTATCTTACATCGACATCATCGAGCACCGCATCCTGACACCGTATGTTGGCATTGCTAGTCAATACTACAGGACCGTGCGGGTCTTGTTCGTGACATTAGATCTTCAAGCACATCTCTGGAAAAGGTTTTCCATAAGAGATCAAGGATTGACCGATATGCTTTACGACAGCCAAGTTATTTACGCAACTCGAGAGTATTTATGAGTAGAACGTCGTAGCGGTTCGAGAAGTAATCTTGACCAATATTGAAGCTCTGACCCCTAATGCCGCTATTCTCTTATTCGAACATCATGAATCTACTCCTTGTTGTCAATTGATAGACTATGAATAGACTAATTGATGGATAATATGTTGATTGCTTTAGGATTCTTGGAGTTGCAAGCTGATAGGTGGCCAGTGCCAAGGGGCTAGTGCCTATCTGGCAGAAAGCTTGGCATATGGCTTGGCTATCCGTGACAACATGGCGATTGCGCCAAGCGAAGGGCTGTAGGGCTGACCACTTAGCTCCTTGGCATGAGTGCCTAAGAAATCTCCGAGAACTTTGTGTCGTCCTTCAACACACTCCCCAAGCCTTTATGCCAGTACTCCCTGGACCACATTCTTCATAAGTCGGCCACGGATCCCTGATGGTCACCAACAACGCACCACAGGCTTTTCACTAGCCAACAGAGCTGCGACAAAAGCCTCTTAACCACGTTCTTTGTCTTCAACACGTTTTCAGCATTCTCTTCACCTCACCCGGAACAAGCAACATCCTCGGAACACCAAAACCCGCCTTCCACAACTCTCTTGTTAATATCTCGCCTTTTTTGAACAATCATACGTTTCCGCTTGATTTATCAGCAAAGATGCTTCAAGCACCCCCACCCACTGGGCCCAAAGCTACACGGACTTCAGGACGACTGGCCTCAAGCCGAGCATCTAGTAGAGGAGGAATACAGAAGCGGGGCACTACCCCTGCACGAGTCGATAAGGATGGCGATGTGGCTATGGGCGCAGCAGGCGTTGGTGTTAGAGGAAGCGGCAGTGGACGCGGTACTGCCATCCGTGGCTCAGCGCAAAATCGAAGACACGATCCACTGGCTGGAAGGACATCACGCCCTACCAAGACAGGTATCGACACCTCAGCAATACAAAAAAGGATCCTGCAGAGAATGGGCTCAGACGAAGCTGGGTCAAAGGGACCAAGATCTAGTTTGACGGGTGTACGAGGAAGAGATCGGGGAAGAGACAGGGTTCGGGATACAAGGGATCTATTCGACCGTATCACAATCAGAGGTCTGAAGCAGAGTAAAGCTGCGGGCAATCCGGACGGTGGAGTATCGGATCTGATTGGCTTCCTGGAGCGCAAGGCCACCAACCCGGATGCTCCACCTAGAGAAGCAGTAAAGATAAAAAAGGTATGTTTAACATTGCAATGTGCCAGGCAACAGCGACTTCGCATCTCCAAGCTCTCCGGTCCGCTCTCGTTTCAAGCCAAGCTCTCAGAACGACGACCGAGATACTACGCTACCGCCCCTGGAAGACTTGCAACTTCAAGGTTTATATGCCTTGCTAACGTTGTTTAGTCACGACTTGAGGGTGATACTCTGATCATTTCAGTACGACCGGAGGACACACCGAAGCTTACACGACTAAATACTTACATGTTCGCTGGATCCACTTTGAGCATCGAGGGTCCTCGTGAAAAGACAACACCACTGGAGAAGAACGCAGATTCCGAGACACCAAACACCATCAATGTTCTAAAGGGCGTTCTAAGCCGTCGGTACGATGTGGACTCCAAGCTATTGGACCTGTCGCAACTCGGCAGTGATCCCGAACTTGTCAACATCGGCATGTTCAATACAACCTCTCGAGAATCGAAATTCTTCCCAGCGCTCATGAAGATCTGCGACGACATCTTCACTACCGCCCATCAGAAAGAAGAGGCCATTGTCAGCGTGTCATTGGCAAACAACGCCCTACCGAGCGTATCGTCTGTCACCACACTAGCCCAGACATTCCCAGCAATCAAGAACCTTGATCTTTCGAACAATCATCTCAAAGATCTGACCGCGCTCGACAGCTGGCGTTGGAAATTCCGCAAGCTCGACCATCTCATACTGACCGGCAATCCTATCGAAGCAGAGGTGCCGAATTACAAAGGCGACATGCTGAGATGGTTTCCAGCACTAACGACACTTAACACCATTCAATTACGATCTCCAGAGGAAACGAGATCCGCCGCCAATGGCAAACTACTTATCCCTGTTCTCGGGCCCAGCTTTCGAGACGAAGCCTCTATCAGTGAAAATTTTGTTAAACAATTCTTTCCGGCCTACGACTTGGATCGCGCTTCTCTGGTCAATGGCTACTATGATGCACAGTCGAGTTTCTCGCTCAGCATCAACATTTCCGCGCCGCGCGCTCCTGAATTAACGGATCAGAGGATGCCGGGCTGGGACTCATACATTAAGAGAAGCCGAAATCTGGTTAAGGTCAACCATCTTCCTGCTAAGATTTCGCGTATGCACACTGGTACAGAGAGTATTCGAGATGTCTTTACGACATTGCCAGCAACACGTCATCCGGAATTGATGAGTGAACCGCAGAAATGGTGCATCGAATGCCATGCTATTCCTGGTCTACCGGATCCAACAGGACAGTCTGTCAGTGGTGTGGGTGGGTTGATAGTTATGGTACATGGACAATTCTCAGAGATCAATGTCTCGACTGGCGAAGCCATAGTCACTCGAAGTTTCGATCGGACATTCGTCCTAGGACCGGGTGGAGGAATTGGTGGGATCAGGGTTGCGTGTGATACCCTTGTTCTGAGATCGTATGGCGGACATGAGGCTTGGCAGCCTGAGGTGGTAGATGTGGGAATTAGCCAGCCAGCACAGCCACATACATCACCCCGAATACTGATGCCTGCGGGCTTCGCTGTTGCTGGACCAGGAAAATTGGAGGAGCAAGTGCAGAAGGAAGTGCTGGTGGTGGAACTGAGCAAAGGCACGGGGATGACGCTCGAGTACTCACAGATGTGCTTGGAGCAAAGCAATTGGAGCCTGGAGAATGCGGCTAAGGCTTTCCAGCAGGCCAAAGTATGTTTGAATATTCTCACTTGATTAGAGGTCTGTGCTCATATCTACCTAGCCACAATTACCGGCGGAGGCCTTCGTATCATGAGGAGTGAGGTTACAATGCTGGAAGGCAAAGCTGCAGGTTGGATCAAATGGAGTCTAGACCATGTTGTGAGGCAAAATTAGGGCAGGAGTTGGCGGTCATCTGGCTTGGAATACCCATGGGGAGTTACAACGTTATGCTAGGATGCATCTTACCAAGGGAGTCGAATGCTTATAGGGTGCAAACTGCACGTGCTAGGTAGATTAATTTCAAGAATCATTGTCCTCATACCACCAACCTTCTGGACCACTATTCTCTGTGGTAGTGATTGCGTCTACTTTTGACCTCCGGATATATGCAACGATTCGAGGACGCGTGAGACGCATCTAGATGAATTTCGTAGCTCCTCTAGATACGGCAGTGGGCACCCTCTGTCTTACCCAGAGCACATTAGCCAGAGCAGCTGAGATAAACAGGAGAGTGATCTATCTCATCCTGAGTCATCGGAACAGGGCTTTTATGGGACGATGAGGTCTGTGCCAGACAACTAACAAATAGAATTGCGTCCTCTCCACGCCTCAAGCTCACAGAAGCTATCTCGTGTCCTACTTTCGATGCCTGAGATAATCTCGACCGTTTGCCATCTCATCTTCCCCACAATCCCATCTGGGGTCCCGGCAATTATCCACGAAGCGTCCGCTGCCATCAAGGTCAAAGCTCAACGCTAACAGCAGCTAGAAACCACCGAGGGTCGAGCTAGAAGCCTTCCTAGAAGCAATCACCTTCTAGAAAATTACCAAATTAGGATCGGGTCGATGTTCGTCTACCAACCTAACCCATCCAATTACCACTTCGGTCCAGACCTCAACCTTCATCAGCTCATGGCAACCAAGTAGCACGCCTGAACGGCAAACACGGCAACCCCATGATGCGCGCCAATCAACACCTGCCTGAGCATGAGCGACGACGACCAATCTATACATCATGGGTTTCAGCAATTCTCCGAGTTTGGCACCGACCATGCTGCTAAAGTAAGGGAGGCTGCTTTTGGCAAGCATTCTTGGGTACAGGGGGTTTCGGACAATGTATGATACTTTGTGCTTGTATTTATTCGCACTTGGGCGGGGAGTTGCATTTGCAACTAGGAAGACAAAGGCATGGCTGTTAGTCCCCACACCGGGAGAGAGACCAACGAGATCGACTGCGCGCTGGTGCTTGAGGCGTCTTCGCTTTATACTTGAGTTGAGCGGAGCGTCTTTTTTTGTGATTTCCTATTCCTGAAGAGCGCTGCCGAGGCCACTCTCCTCGAAGAATAATACATCCTACACAGAGGGTCGCGAGCATAATTCTTGGATTGGAAACATACATCAGCTGCATCTTTGAATACGATTCAACAGCTTTCTATTGGGACAGGACGAGCTATGGAATATGTATCGATATGAAACCGTTCTTGGTCAGCACAGCAGCCTTGAACCTATCCAGGAATATGGCTATCTTGTGCTTGCCGATTTCCGTGGTTTGGAAATTGCAGATAAGACAGGCGCAAAAGGTAGCGATTAGTGGGATTTTCACGTTGGGGAGTTTGTACTCGTACGTCCCCTTTCCCTCATCTCCCCCCAGTTCCTACCCATCAGCCTCGCTGACACACCTCCTCGCGTCTTCATAGCGTCTGCATCGCCTCCATCACCCGCACCGTCTCCGTCGCTAAAGTCGACATCGTAGATCCCACGAGGACCATCGTCAACGCCGATATCTGGAGCACAATCGAACCCTGCATTGCTATCGTCAGTGCCACTTTACCTATAATGGCGCCGCTGTTGAAAGCTGTGGTGCCAAGGTGACTTATTGAGCGCGTTAGGAGTCCGCTTAGGAGTATTTCGAGTTTTGGGAGCGAGTTTATGAGGCAGAAGGAGAGGAATGGGGATGTTGCGCTTGTGGATCGTAGTGGGAAGAGGGTGGGTTTGAGGAGAAGGAGGATGGGAGTGTGCGGGATAAGGGAAGTTCCAGCGCGGAGGTTTATGAGGTATGATGGTGCTGGGTGTGAGAGGTGACTTGGGCGTCGGCTGGATACAGAATTCGTGTGAGCGATGAGTTTTATGTCTGATGCTCTATAGCGGTTTGTCCTCCTTTGGAGTCATTCTCTGTTTTGTGAATACTGTTTGGACTTTGTTGTGGTGTATATAATTCTATCTCTTTTGGATACCACACAGATCTAAAACATTATTCGCTCAATCATGTGCCACAGTTGACTCCACTCTCCAGCTGCAACTGCTACCCATTCTGACTCACAGCCTGTTGCTCATGTCTCTTCGGCCCGCAAGCTTCTAAAGAAACGAGATTCGAAGAACTCTCATGATTTGCCTTGAAGTCCAATCTTGGGCTAGTCGGTAATCAATCTCATAACATGTGGCCTTCGTGAACGCATATGGCACTCTCAAAGCTCTTCATTCAATTTCCTGGTTTATCTCTATCTAACACATTTGTAAGGGATGTAATTCCTATTCTTACTCCATTCTATGTGATAACAAACAAAACAGAATGACATCCCAGTCTAGACCACCTCATTCTTCAAGTCAAGAAACGCATATCCTTCCAAGATTGCACAAATTTCCACGCCACCTCATCGCTCACCGGGCCCACGCCCGCCAGAGTTCTAGAATGCTCTCTACTCTTCGTAGTATCCAGAAGCAGCCCACCGCACGACATGCGGACGAAGTTATCGTCCAAGAAGTCAATCAGCTTTGCTGCCGGATTATCCACATCCTCCAAGCTAGGGGAGTCGCGCACCCGCTGCACCCATTCGTTGAAGGGGATCGCATTCGCTCGCGGTATATCAAGGGCGTCAGCCAAGACTGGAATCATCTTGTGCCACGGCTGGCGGACAGGGTTGTCAATGTGATAGATTGGGTACGGCGTGTTGTCCGCTAGAAGGAGATCTCCCAGTGTGGCTGCGACATGGTTGACTGGGGTCCAAGAGAGCAGGCCATTGAAATTTGGCAGTGCCTTGAGCGTTTGAGACGATTTCCAGAGAAACGAGAGATGCTCCATCGGATTCCAGTATCCGCTTGTGGAAGACCCGGCAATCTGTCCGATACGAACCGCCATAGCACGGAACTTATTGGGATACTTATGGAGAGTCTCGTCGAGCATGAGCTCGCACACGTACTTGGCGTCACCATAGCCATTGGGTAGGACCGAGTCGATGGTCATACGATCTTCGGGCACATGTGGAGTCTTACTCCAAAGTGGGTAGTGTCCGACGGTAGCGATCGAGGATACGAACTCGAAAGTCACTTTGATCCCTTCGTGGCGCCTACATGAGATTTCGCGTGTGAAGTCGAGCATATTTCGCATGATGGTAAATTGTGCTTCAAAGCCCTTCAGCGGCAGCTTAGCGCTCATGAGCCACGCGTTGTGAACAATGTGCGTGACGGTTTTGAGCAGATTCTCGTAGTCGTCAATTGGCAAACCCAGCATTGGTTTGACCGTGGTTGTTTCGAACACTTTCAGCTTTGCGAGGCCTTCTGGACTGACGAAGATTCCTTTGGACATGAGTGCTTGTTGTTGGCGCAGTTTCGGCTCCTGCTTACTGCGTCGATTCAGACAGACGATGGTCTTGACATTTGAAAGCTGGGCAAAGTGTGCTACCAGGTGAGACCCAACGCTGCCCGTAGCTCCCGTGATCAGGACACATTGGCTGGAGGGAATTGTTGAGGTGACATGCGCGCTTTGGACGGGGGCGGCGAATCCATGGGTCTTTCTTCGGACGTATTCATCAACGACTGCTTGACGTGCCGCGCAGTCAGTTGATTGGCTCTTCACAGGCTTGGAGTTGGAAGAAATTGGTAGGCGATCATACCTCAGACCCGAGGCCAGCGCGATGAAGAACCGCTCAACTTTATTTTCTGGGCGGGCTCCGTCCGTCCAATCGACATGCCCGTAGCCAACCGAGGTGAGATCTCTCTCCCATCGTGACTCACTGGTGACTGCGTGTGTTCGGCCGTCGTCAAACAACCACCACCCCTCGAATAGGCCGAAGATCATGTCAACCCAGTACAGGGTCCCAGTCATTTCCAGCATCATGAGGAAGCCATCAGGACGTAAGAACTTGCGGATGTTCATGGTCGAACTGGTCAAGCTGTGAGTGGCGTGAACTGCATTGCTTGCAACGACAACGTGTTGAGTGTTGACTAGGTCATCGGCTGGTGGCTTTTCGATATCATGCGTTCGGAACTTCATGAACGGGTACGGTTTGAACTTCTTTCGTGCTGCCGCCACAAAGGATGGTGCAAGGTCGGTGAAAGTATACTCAATAGGCACGTTCAGGCTAGCTAGTAGCGGTACCAGCCATTTTGTGGTTCCTCCAGTACCCGCACCCATTTCAAGTATCTTGAGCGGTCCTTCATGCATTGGCAGCTTCGATACCAGCCGTGTGAAGAAGTCTTCCATCATCTTATAGAACAATCTGTTGAGGGGCCAATCACCATACAGCCCAGAAACGAGTTCTCTGCCTTCTTCAGACCCGAAGATCAGCTTAATCCCATCAGTCTTTCCCGTCAACACCTGCATCAAGTTGGCGCCCGCAAAGTAGGTCAGCTTGTTGGCACAGCTGTGGTCTGGACAGCTGGCTAGGAGATCTTCCAAGACCTCTTTGCTAGACTTGGATGGAGCTGAGATGGCCGTCCGCGTGATCTGTTCACCATCCACATTGATCAGTCGAGCTTCCTTCTCTAGCATCCTGTAAAGATAGTCTACCAGTAGTCCGTGCTGAGGGAGGTATGTGATGCGCCCGAGCTTCTGGCCGGGTTCCGCACCCTTAAGAGAACATCCTAATTGCTCGAAAGCCTCCACGGTCAGTGCGATGCACATCTGGGTCTGTGCTGGCATGACAGTATCGACATAATCTGCACATCGGTAGTCGGCAATGAATTGGTCTGTGAGCAGTTTCGTTTCGCCGAAGGCTTCGAGTACCTTGGACGATGGGAGGTGGAGGCTGCCGCTGGCAGATGATGAAGTGCTGCCATTAATCTGGGGAAGGACACCATTCGATAATGCAGTGTCCTTGATCTCCTTTACTGGGCCCGCCGTACCAATAGAATTGGAAACGCTTTTAGAAGGCCCGTTAATCTTGACGTCCAGTTCTTCGATTGTCAACTCCTCAATCACTAGCTCTTCCGAGAGTTCGACATCAAATTTTGCTGCGATCTCGGACCTAAGCTCTGTAGATAGCAACGAGTCTACGCCAAACTCTCTGAGGACCGTGTTGGACGCCACGTCTTCTTTGTCAATTCCAAGAAAATCTGCCAAGTACTCGACAAGGTCTGCCTCAGCCACAGAGGTGACGTTGGTATCTGAGTCGGATGGAGTGAATATGCTTGGATTTTGAGATGGCGGCTCGTCATCGTCGGATTCCTCTGCATCATCGGCTCCGTCTTCGGGAACGGAATCCTCAGCAGGACCCAAGTTTGACTGAATGCATCGCATCAAGCCTGGCAAGTCGGTGATCTCGACTAATTGCTCTGTGGGAAGAGAGCACTTGAAGGTACCTTCGATCTCACGCGCCAGTTCCATACCCATGAGGGAGTCGATGCCAATATTGGCCAATTCGCTATCATCCTTGATCTCGTCGGGCTCCAGGCCTGAAAGTTCGGCCAGAATTGCTTTCACCCTACCAGCAATATCAGGTCGCGAGGACTGCTTCTTTTCCTTCTTCGGCCTAGGAGCTTTCGCCGGTTTGGGAGCGTGCGATGGTGGTGCAGGCGCTGTTGCAGACTCGGGAATTTTAGCCTTTGCAGGCTTCGAAGGAGCTACTGTGGAATGTGAGGTCTTCGTTTCTCCCGCCGTGAGACGAGATAGCAGTTTGCTCATAGACACTTTTGGAATCCTTACATAGTTGATACCGAGAATGACCTCCATCAATGCGCCTGTAGTAGGATTAAAGATGAAAATGTCCGTAAGGAAAGCCTTTTCTGAGGGATGGTGATGGTACGCGAACACATCCCAAGTGTCAGGCCGGGAGTCCTCTTGACGAAGCTTGGGGGAACGGATCCATTGTTCGATTCCGTTGGCAATGTACATGTCGGTAGGCGCTCGATCCGTCATACAATTGACCCAGATACCGCCGACTTGACAAAAGCAGTCTGACAAGTGCGCGTCGAGCCACGTCTCGCTATTGTACTTCTTGGCTACATGTCCAGCGGACTCATTGCCTTGGCCGACAAGCTTCTGCAGTCCGTGATACGCCTCGCCGTAGTCAACAATCTCGGAGAATGTCTTATAGATGTTGCGTCCCTGGATGATGTCGTCCGCGTTGGGGCTCTTGAGAACATCCAGGCATCGCTGATAGCCAATCAGACGCTCATATCTGGCGAATTCGAGTTGAAGTTGCAGATCGTCGGTCGAGCGAAAGACGATTTTCCCTGTAGTGTGCGTGGTAGTCGCCGAGCCTTTTTGGGAGCCGTTACTAATCATCTTGAAATTCCAGGTGTGCCCTTCGCCATCCAAGGTTTCAACCTCCAGCCAGACCGACCGCGCAGGGTCAATGCAGATCGGGGACTGATTCTCCACACCGTGAATCTGCGGCTCAAGTCTTGACACCGCCAGATTCGGCCGCAGGCCTCGAAGGGCTTCAATGGCTAGGTCGACCTGCACAGTTGCTGGGCATATTGGAGCGGTTTGCGCGATGATGTGGCCCGAAACAAGCTTCTCATATTTCGGGATCATATTGTTGACACGGAATTGCGCGCAGCGACTTTGGCTGTCCAGGTACCCGACAAAAGTCAAGAGCCCTTCAGGAAGTTTTTCTGCCTCCTGCTCTGGCTGCTTGACTGTTTCGGCGATTGCCTTGGGAGGCTTCTTCAATTCCAACCAGTGCCGAGCCTTGTCAAATTGGTAGGGTGGCAGGAGCACCGGGGCATAATCATAAGTCTGTGAGGTGTGGTGCTCCCAGAAGCAGATTCTCAGTCCTGCTTTCCATAGGCTCAATGTTGCATCCGTAAGATTGTCCACCGCGTTGTCGCTGGTTATGTTGACCGACTGGAAATGAGAAGTGCTGGGGGATCCAAGCGCTCGACTAACCATGTTGGTGACGGTCGAGTTGGAGCCTGCTTCCAGCCATATACAAGAGGGGTATTGCTTCGCAAGCCTCTGCACGGCCTGATTGAAATAGACCGGATATCGCATGTGCTCGGCCACGAATCTTGGGGTCAGCTGCCCTTGGGAAGCAAACTCCGTAGCTCTCTCTATGGGAATGCTGGGCTCTCCGAATGTCAAGCCTTGCGCTCCTTGCTCTAAGCTGGCCATAAGAGGCTCGACGAGAGTGGAGTGGAATGCATTTGTGACATTAAGCTTTTTCGTCCTCATCGAGGAGAAGGAGAAATGCTTCAAGAAGGTCTCAGCAACGGCATCGATTGCACGATTCGAGCCAGCCAGAGTGAAACTCCTGGGACCATTGAAGCAGCCAATGATTGCTGGCGGTTCGCCCTTGCAGGCCTTATGTGACTCGCCCAGGAGTCTTTCTACATCTTCCAGGTCCGCTTCCACGGCCATCATAGCTCCCTTTTCCCTACCCCAGGAATTTTTTATGATGCTGGCACGGCCTACAATCATTTTTAGCGTGTCGTTCAAAGCCAGGACGCCGGAAATGCACAGGGCTGTCAACTCCCCAAAACTGTGGCCCATAACCGCCACAGGCCTGGCACCACAGTCCATCCAGGTTTTTGCGCAAGAGTACTGGATTGCGAACAGAATCGTCTGAAGTTCGACTGGATCCTCAATTGGGTTACGCTGAAAAATTCCTGGATATATGCTGCCAATCCCCAGTGAACGGCAGACCGAGTTGCACTGATCCAGATATCTCCGAAAAATCTTGACATCCTCATAGATTTGCCGATCCAACCCCACAAAGGTCGAATTTTGACCGCCGAAGCAAAGTATGAGGGGCCTTGGGGGTGGGTGGCTTATTGATAGGATGGTCGAATCGCCTCTTTCATATGCAACCAACCTTTGTTCCAATTCGTCAACAGAACGGCAACTGAACATCAAACTGCGGTCAAGTGATCGATTCGATTGGCGACCCACATTGAATGCCAGGTTTGGAAGTGAAAAATCTGTTGCAGGGGCGGTCTTGCTTCTGAGGAATTGGCGGAATGCTTTGGAATACGCACGAAGACTTCGGTCGTCAAGACCGCAGAACCAGAACGGGTACTTCATGCCTCCTTCTATAGTTGAAAGCTTACGCGGCGCACTTGAGTTGCTGTGCGGCGCCTGAGTAACCACCATGGAGGCATTCGAGCCCGAGGCACCGTAGTTGTTGATGAGAGCGGCTCGAAAATCTACATCCCATGGTTGCAGGCTCGTCGGGATACTCATGTTGTCTGCGGGAGAACTATGAATGGCTGGATTCAGTGTGTTGAAGCTTGCCTGAGGTGGTATGGCACCGTTCCGAATCATAAGAAGAATCTTGATCAGGGAGGCAAGGCCCGAAGTACACTCAATGTGACCGACGAGACCTTTGACAGAGCTTAGCATCAGAGGTGCGGACCGAATTGGCCCTCCCAACACTTGGCGAATACTCTCATACTCGGCTGGATCGCCCACAGGCGTTCCGGTCCCATGGGCTTCTACAACGGTGATTTGTTGAGGTTTGAGGCGGGCTTGACGGGTGACAACGCGGAAGAGATCGGACAGAGACGGCGCGTTGGGTACGAAGATGGGCGTGCAGTTTTCGTTTTGCTGCACAGCAGTACTTGCTATAGTTCCGAGTATCTGATCACCGTCTGCAATGGCTGCAGACATCCTCTTCAAGAATACCGCTGCAACACCTTCACCTCTGCAGTAGCCATCAGCTTTAGCATCGAACGGTTTGCATTGTCCAGTAGGACTCAGAAACGATGCCCCTGCAAGATTCTGGTACCAGGTTGGATTGGTCATAATATGAGTACCGCCCGCGAGTGCGGCGTTGCACTCCCCACTGAGTATGGCCCTGCATGCTTGGTGCACGGCAACGGCAGATGAGGAGCAAGCTGTGTCAATTGTGAGTCCAGGCCCGGTCCAACCAAAATAGTGGCTAACTTTGCCTGCAATAAACCCTTTCAGGTTGCCCGTTGCCGAGAAAGCATTGGGGGCATGGCATGCGATATTGGCTTCGTAATCGACGGCGCAAACCCCAACGAAGCATCCCACACGTTTGTCAGAGTCCGGTGAGTGGAAATAACCAGACTGCTCGACTGCTTGGTAGGCGATCTGCAGTAAATGCCGCTGCTGCGGATCCGTCGAAGCGATTTCTCGGGGACTCTTCTTGAAGAATTTGTGATCGAACATATCATAATCGTCGATAAAGTTGCCGTACCACTTCCTCTTTGGATCATTATCGCGCCACGCGGACTCGAATCCGAAGCGTTCACTGGGAATTTCTTTATGCTGTGACTTTCCCTCACAAAGCAGTTTCCAGTACTCTTCAAGATTGTCTGCGCCAGCAACTTTGCAAGACATGCCTACAACCGCAACATCGGTGTCCGAGTATATTCTTTGATCTTTCAAAGATACCTCCGGTCTGCCACTCGCCTGGTCGAGGTCTGCCATGTGAACCACTTGTGGGCTTAATCCTCGCATAATCGAAGGGGGCACGCATCGCTCTGGACCAAACGAGACTACAAGTGACTCCTTGTCCTTTAGACTGGAAGCACGCACTTTAGCAAATGTCTGGTACCACTGGGGCGGTTCCACCAGTATAGAGCGCAAGGCTTCGTGATGAAGTCTCCCTTTGGTGATAGAGTCTCCTCCGGAATTGGATCGAGTTGGCATCAACAATGCTGATGCATCAGGAAATTGGAACTCTGCGTGTGAATCGCAGAAGGCAATCAGAGTCTCTATATCGTCACGGTGGCGTTCCCAATGGAAGCGCCCGCGAAGACCGACCTCTGCTACAATAACGCCAACTGCCCTCAGCTGTTGCTGCATTGTTGAGCCGGTCTTGGTAGAAGTGGTCACAGTGGCTCGATTCTCATCATAGTGGACAGAGATATATGCCTGCAAATTCGATCAGACCCTTGCACAGTTATCGAGGTTTGGGACTGCTGTTTTACCTCGGGAAATTTCTTCAGTATCCGGCCCATCTCTTCACCTGACTCGACTGAATTCCACACTGTTGCGAAAGACACCGACTCTCCTGTGTCTGCCGATGCGTCCTGAGCATCCACAACCATCCCAATGAGCATACCTATACGTAATGCTACTGCTCCATACTTCTGGAACTGCGCCCGGTCCGCGCTACTGGACACAGCCAGTGCACTTAAAAGCCCTGTGCAAAAGCCAAGCGTTTCTCTGTCATGCTTGGAAGAAGCATACAGATCATCGCCTCTTTCGCGTTTGTGATTAGCGAGTTCGAGATATTTGGAATACTGGGTCAATTGCGTTATGATCACGAGAGGATTGAGAAGAATATTGGGCAGGGTAAAGGGCGCCTGCGAGAGCCTGCCATTCTTGAACCAGCTGTTCAACTCTTCGAGCAACTTCAGCCCAGGCCCGGTCTGGAGACTGGGACATTCTTTGGAAATAGTGTTTAGCCATTTGGGAAGCTCTGCGATGGTGTCGAGAATCCAACGGTAGTCTTCTGTCTCCAAAACCGTAGATCGGATCTGATGAAAGGAATCTTCACCGAAGGAAAGAGCCTGTGGGCCAAATAACAGGACTGTATGCCCTGATATGGGACGAGCAATACGGTCGACCATCGCGCATAGAAAACAAGATGGTGTGATTATGAAGCTATTGGAAAGGGTTTGACATCGTTTGCTCAGATCAACAAGACGCCCAGCTTGGGCGAGATCATATCGAGACTTGTAGGCGATCAAGAAGTAAATCAAGGTGCAGAAAGGCTACGTGCCGAGGTTCAGAGGATGGGGCAATGTACAGCATTGAGTAAGCCAAGGGCCGGGCATCTCACCGGCCATCTACGCCCACGTTGAAGGCACAGCCCAGCTCAATGATTTCAGCTTGCTCACAAAACCAAGCCCCTTCAAAGATTGTCCGAGCAACAGAGTAAATTCAGAGATAGGACCAGAAGGGCCCACTGTGACTCAGGGCCCGCTTGGATCGATGTCTGAGCGGCACATCAACAAATGGTTCCAAACAGAGTCTACCTTGCAGGACTTCCATTTTACGGAAGCCACAAGTAGGACTGTCAGAATCCCAAACACGATTGATTTTGCCGCTCATACTCATGGTGATAAAGCGTCCACGATCCTCATGGGAAAAGTACCCGTTCCGTATGCTTTTCAAGGGTAGAGTTCCGACTGCGGACAAAGTCGAGACGTTTTGAATTGCAACAAGTATCACGATCTAGTGCTTAGGAAGCTCCTGTACTATGCTGTTCCATGTTTATGAGATATCATATGAGTTCAAGATCATCTCGGAGTTGCGGGCGGAGTTTCTCTCAGGAGTTTTTCTGGGTTCCGTATCGGCCCGACTATAATCCCGAACAAGCGTCTGGTCGAAATGCTATCTAATTTTTACGCACTACTGGTTGCTGAGGTAATTTACGACTTCGTGGGCTCCTATATGCGGCTTTAACTTAATGTCGACATCATGCGTCCGAGGATATCGAAATCGAGGTCAAGATAGAGATATATATGCTGTTAGAGAGATCCACCGGAATAAACTTGGAGAAGTAGGCTGTCTTCACCAGCTACGAACTTGCCAGGTCGATGTAATAGATGTTTACAGTCGTGTCTATATTATCAAAATATAGCAAATGAACGGAACGGGTGGATCCTTCCATGTCGACGGGCAATCATTGGACCAAGCCTCGCTTCTTCGCCCCAAAACAGCTAGAATCTCGACAAGCCACCCACACCGTCCAACAATTGTAGTGGTGTTGCATCTGCCTGATTGTCCATCATCCCACATCAGCATATCGACAGCACGGGCGAATCCCAAATGCCATGTGTCAGAATACTAAACATGGGCTTACTACGGAGGACCTGATTGGACCAAGGCTAGCTTCGCTTCCTTCAACCCGCTAGTGTTTTTGAAAATCTTCGATAAGGCCAGGTGTCCTGTCCAAGGGCTGCACGGCGCTGGTAACGATACCAACGGCCGGGACGGGGATTCTTCAAGAGCAAGGCCAACGTTCTGCCGGTAGCTGCCGTCCCACGTTCACAACGGCTGGCCTACAGCGGCCTCAGTCACGGGGACTTGTTTTACGCTTGTTGCGGGACGGAATGATACGCTAGGCGACATTTACGTTAACGGGTTCGTCTAATCTCCTATGTTGATTAGTTGATTCTATGGGTCTATGGATGATGTCTGGAATGAAATCGATAAAGTCGAACAAGATGAGGCCTGCCAAGCTCGCCATTTTAGCTCCATATCCTAGCGGGCTGGCGGTTCTAGATCCATTGGACAGACTTTCGAACGTGGATATCGTTGAATCATTTCGAGTTTCCGTTAAGACAAATAATCTTGAGCGAGATTGTTGACGCTTTTGAGGTCTCTCAATGCCTCTAATATCTCCTGAACTTGCATATCGACCGACTCATCAAGATAGCGATGGGAATTGAAAAAATCCGCGCACAAGACAAGGGGAAGTGGTGTGAAAGGATGGACCTATGTTTTTGAAATCAGGATGATGCGTAAGCTGAAGCGAAAAGATAAGGACTCACTTTGAAATAACTCAGGTTTGCCAGCGATCTCGTCAAATGGACAATTTCCTGGGCTGCCAGCAATGATCGCTGTTTGAACTCTTGAATGGTGTTTCGATACTCGTCCGTCTCCCAGGACATGGACTCCATAACCTTACAAAGGTACAACACAGTTGTTTGCGCTACCATATTCGTGAATAGTAGCATGCAATCAGCATGTTGTGACGACGGAGGATAGTTCAGTAGTAGAATATCTGCTCTCGTTCTCAAGATAGTGTCGAGCCACACGTGACGATCCCAGAAATGCTGGGGCACGTTGCTGTAGACATGCTCGACTGCGGATTGTTGTCTGTGGGAGAGCGCTCGGCCACATATTGTAGCTAGAAAAATTGACTCAGTGAAGGGGGAAAGTCCCATTGGGTCGACTGATGTCATCGCTTCTGATAAGAAGCCCATTTGTACACATTGACCGCTTTGAAACATCTCTTCTGGAGCAGGCAGACGGGTGGTGATCTGAGTTGCATGAGCCATTTGCACATAGAGTTACCGAAAGATGTAACACTTACAACTTGTTCATTCAACGTCAACGGCCACTCATGACGTATGCTGATAAATCGATCAAGAGTGTAGGCCATCCAGAATGTACGTCTTTTTTCTTCTGTTTTAATCCAGCTTTCTGGTTCTTTTGCATTGTTCCGGTCAGGTGCATCGATTTCGTAAAGTCTCATCAGCTGTAGCAGCCGAAAACAGCGTCCTGCACTCATCCATCCACGTTGATGGTTCGTCCGCATAAAGTCATAGATCAGTAGCAAAACTCTTGCTTGAACATGCTCAATGTCCGTGAACTCCGTATTGTTGTCCTTCGACTCTAATGACTCCAGCATTCTTCGCGTGGATTCGTACAGCGAATCTCGGATATGCTGCAGTTGTGCCGACAGGGATGCTGCTAGAGTCCACATTGCATTTTGAAGACAGGCCTGTGATTCCGTTTTGGTCGGCTGTCTAGCCCAGGAAAAGTACTGACGTTGATGCAGGATTGGTACGAATGGATGTGCTCTATCAAAGTACAATTGATCCCTGTACGCTGTCAGTCACATGCATTGGAGCATCGCTGGAGCACTAACAAATCGGCACGTAATAGATCCGAGATATAAATGCTTGTTGGACTTTCTAGCGATTTAGCTATGATCGCATCAGAAGAAATCCTCTGTAGCATTGGATGGGTCTCAGAGTTCGAATCCGATAGGCTAGACGGTGCAGTCGAATGTGCAGTTGGCTGATCCACATCGAGAACAGTGTCGATAGTAGGTCCTTCCATGAGATTGATGCATTGCACATTAGGAACAGTTCCGTTCTGCTGCTGTTCAAGAAGGCGCTGCTCAAGCGTAGCTGCAAACGATGGTGTTAGCTTGACGATGCAAGACCCGATAAGATGACTCAATATATGTACCCATCCTGGTCTGGAGAGCTTTCAAGTGACCCCTCTTTGGTCCCCTCTGTGGATGAGTCGAGACGGTAACGCATTGAACACCAGCTTCGAAGCAAGCCTCGCATTGCGGTTGCTTTCCATCACAGCGCAATTTTCGTCTTCGGCACTCTTCACAAGCTGAGCCAGGCCGTTGTCGTGGCTGTGGTGTCCTCTTCTCACCTGGACTTGGTGGAGAATTCATTTTTGAGTTGCTGCTATCTTCTGGCCGTGTATACAGAGGATCCACTTTTCGAAGATCAATTTATCTGAGGTTTGCGACAGAGCACTGTGTGAGCTTTTGCCTAATCCTGGCTGGCCTTGTCAGAGAATCTCCAGTTCAAGTCATCATATTCAGCTCAGTGCTTATGCAAGTCCCCTTGGCCACAGCCGCTGCTGTTTATGGAATGTAGAACCGGATATGGTATAGGCCCTGCTTGTGGACTTTGATACGTTGAAAGATAACATGTGCACCACTGAGATTGTTGCTTCAATTCTAGAGCTTCAGGGAGATCGAGGCGATCTGGTCTGTTTTGCAGGTGGCTGTCTCTACTTAGGTGCGTAGATCTCCACTATTCATTCTTCAGCCGTACTAGCGTGGTCAGGTAAGGGTGGGTGGTAATGTCTACGCGGGGTGATGAAGTTGTGTGAGACGGTAGGGATATTGGTGGAACACGATGCAGCAATTGCATGTTCGGCTTCACAGATTGGTGGGCCTGAGGGTTTCAATGTTACCCAAGAAAGTATACACACGTGTGTACCCGTCCACACCTACTTGTCCTCGAGATTCAGCGATGGACGGATCCCACAGGGAGGAAGAAACCCTTGTCGCACGCGGTGACTTTCGTCGGTGACTTCTGTCGACCGTCTCGTACCCGTCGTAAGCATAGCCTCTTTCAGTAGGAAGTCAATGCACGGCACAGCTCTATGGCGAGTAGCATTGCCAATCCTTATCAAGGAGATCCTACCGTAACAGGGAAGGGTTCGCTGCAGTCAGCGCTGAGCAGATTATTGGCAAATAGGAAGGAAAGAGGCAGTCGAGATCGAAGGAACAGAGGCTAGTCGGATAGCGACATGACTTAGGGCCGAAAACTAGCGACGAACGAGAATGAACCACAGAAAGATTTGTTGGTCCTCCAGGCACCAACCTAATTTGCGGCTGAAGAGTCAATCGTTGAGAATTGGAGTTGAGCGTCTGAGCCTCGAAGGACTGGGCATGTACAAAAATTGTGTCAAGCCAGACTCGGAACACGCCGCTTAGTAGTCAACAAGGCTTGCAGGATCTAGACAGAGCGGACGATTCCTCCTGTCGTGTCAGTATACTAAGGTAGACAGGAGGTACGGAATGCGATTCGGTCAATTTCTCGCTTCGCTGCCTCTGGAACGGCTAGTGTGCCATGTGCTAGAAGATCTTCGACCAGGGTCCACCCGCGCTGTCAGCATGCAGTACTTACACACTTACACAGAGATGGTCTTCAAACTCCTGTAATCCTCCGGAACGGACAACGGTCTGACCCGCTTCCCACCAGTAACGTACACTCGATTCCGCCGCCATGGTTGAAAGATCTGGGTGCTCTCGAGCAGCTGGTCCCTAGCAATACTGACTTGCCCCGTAAATGATCTGAGTAAGGTCCCTAGCAATACTGACTTGCCCCGTAAATGATCTGAGTAAGATGACCACGCAGGCTTGCTTGAAAATACGAGTTCGCCCACGCGCTCAGGCAGGAGCTGACCTACATACGGACTACTACTTCGGCCTCTCTAACATTGGAGCGCCACGTCATGTTAAGAATGGGATTCAATGAGGGCCCCAGGGCTAGCCCAGAGCCTACCCGGGAGATCCTCCTACTAGCGCCTAAAACCACTCCCGAGGGGCCTTTAAGGGCTCGCTTAGCGGCCTCGCTTAGGAGGCCTCTTATTGAATTTTATTTTTCAACATGACGTCACCAACGTGAAAGCCAAAATCTACCAAGCTTTGATTCGCGAAGCGGGCCGATCGGATTGTCAGCAGAGATTGATGGCGCAATCCGCAGTGCAACCCTTACGTTGTATTTCAAGTTCAGCATGGGTTCAGCTAGTCACGAGACTTAGCCTCGCGGGGCCATGTCGGAAGCCGTCCACCAGCCCCACAGTCGATACTGTAATTTACCAGGAAATGAAGGCTAATGACGACATAGCATCTACTTTATATATTACCCGATTGGGCTAAGCGTGAAATACAGGTCGACTATTGTCCTTATATGCTAAACTCTTAACACCCCCGTGTCATTGGCCATGGATAGTACCTCTTCCACAATGACAGTGACATCTTTCGTCTTGATTGGTACTCTGTGATCACCGTCCCACTCAATCAGCTTCGCGTGTCTTTCGTCGCAGTACTGATACAGCTTTCTGTGTAGCTCAAGACCCGGATCTCGCATCCCGTGGACATGAATCGTTGGCAGGCTCAGAAGGTGCTCCATTGTTGCAAAGGTCTGCTCTTCAGGGTAGCTTGAGACCGAGATGCACGATGCATCCACCAGCCCTGGCGTCATGACGAGCTCTGGATCCAGCGAGACCAAAGGTCCTCGTCCAGCTAGCAGTACCGCGAATCTGAAATTTGGCCCGACTCTGCGTCTCCCAAACCTTTCTGAGCGGATCTGTTGCGAGAATAGTAGGCTTGCGCACATCTTCGCACCCTGGCTAAATCCGAGTAATGCTACCCATTCGCCCGTCGCGCCCTTCCGGTCGTCCTCCGCCATTGCATTCCTGAGAGAATCTTCGATCTGTTCGACAGCGCTCTTGGCGTCCCTTTCTGGATCTTCTGGTTGCCAGCGGAGCCAGGCCCGGAAAGGGCCGAAGTCGCTATAGACAGAAGTCACATCCGAGCCAGCCTGAGAGGTGAAAGGTGCTTGTGCGAAGCATAGCCTGAATGTGGGTCGAAGCGCTCTCTCGAGAACGCGGCATTGAGCACGAAAAATCTTTGCGTTGGTACCGCCGCCATGGAGGCATAGTATACGGGGCAGATGTAATGTTGAATCATCTGCTGCTCGATTCTCAACAACCATATTGGAAGGACAAATCCAGTGTGATGGAAACAATATTTGTCGTTCGCTGAAGGGCAAACGATAGGCAGAACAATAATGTTCGAGCCAACAAGTAGGTGCAAACTACCTTGAGCTATGAATGATCCAGCCTAGCAGTGCGGGAGCGATAAGGCTCGTATAAATTTCACAATATGATTAAAAAGGAATAACACCTCCGTTATGAATTTTCGAGCCACCTCGAGATAAATAGCTTGACCAGAATTAATTACAAATTCTGCGGCTTGTCTAGTGCAAGAAACGGTCACTGCTTTATAGGACTCCTGGGAAATATGACAATCAAGTGGAGGTTGATGTACAGAGACTACCCCTAACAGCATGACTATTCATGAAAAGCATCCTCAACCTCGGTCTAAAATTATGAAAATGCATTCTCTCTTTTCTCCGCCAGGTTGCCATGGTATGTGGGCCAAGCTGCACCCTTGAAACTTGGGTAGAAGGATGCGAACTTCGCTTGCCACTACTAAGCCGTTCAACGGCAGCTCCTAAGATTCGTGCCAATGATACTACGGACGCCGGCGGCACAAAATATAAAACGCGTTGAAGGTACGCTATAGCTGAGGCTGCACCAAGGAGTATCTGATCTCAGAATTGGAGACTGGAAAGGCACCCCAATCTAGTCCTATCGGTGATAAGTCTATTTGTAGTAGCACTGGAGTTGGTGCCGGAGTTTCTTGTCGGAGTTTCTGCTGTCCTCAATGCTGTTGAATAAAGCCCATTCAGGAACAAACTACTCCTATTCCCCAGCCAATAAGCGTGTTACGGCGGTTAGTATCGCCAGCCTCTCTGCAGTCAATGGGTTGTTGCATTCTAACGAGCACCATTCGAGTGCAAGGCCACCTTTTGACGGTGTTACTGTGGAGGTCACCCTAATCCAAGTCAAAACCGAATCCTCCATGGCCCCGAAGGACAGATACGGCAGACGGCTCGGAGCTTATGGCAACATCAGCATATGACTTGCAGCGATAAGTAAATCTTGCCCTGCGAGCACTAGAGTGGGTAGAGCTGAATTATCGATTTAGGAGCAACAAGGTACAATGAGTCAGATCATGGTCGATAAAACAACTCGATGATTCTGCAAAAGCGAATCCTCCCAAGTCAAGCAACTGAAGGATGAGATCCCGCATTACTGCTGACAATTTCGACGCCTGCTCGCATTCAGGACTTCCGTTGCAACCAACAACCTCTGCCAACGTAGACATGCAGTGTCCTCCCCAACCTGCCGGTTAGGTTACAATCCAGAGGTGCCGCTAATGCAGGGCGTAGAAATGATTACGTCATCGCTTTGCTATGTGGCCGACAAGTCTGTAACAGTGCTAGCTTCATGAGTTTGCTCGTCTTTGTCCTCCGTCAGCAACAAAGACCAAATACTCTTTTCCAATTTGCCTGTTTCGCTGCTTTGAGAGCCCTTGCCGCCTCGTCCACCAAAGCACCATGCCTTTCAACCAAGCGGCATGGATAACCGCCAAATCAGCTAAACCCCTCGAATTCAAGTCCGCTTCCCACATTTCACCAGCCGAGAGCGAGATAGTCGTCAAGAATGGCGCCACCGCCATCAATCCACTTGATTGGTTCACATAGATCGCCGGCGACATGATGTTCCGATGGATCAAATATCCCTTCATCATGAGCAGCGATCTCGCCAGCGAGGTCGTCGAGGTGGGGAACGGCGTCACGCGCTTCAAGTTTGGCGACAGTGTCGTAGGTCATGCAGTTGGGATGGATCAGAGGAGTGGCAAGTCGGCTGAAGTCTCGTTCCGGGAATATACCGTCGTCAGGACCAACATGGCCTCGCACATCCCCAGCTCCATCTCCTATGAGAACGTGTGTTGACTGCCGCTCGGCTTGTCTACTGCTGCGCGTGGGCTGTTTATGAAGGATTTCCTTGCATTGCCGCATCCGACTGTGTCGCCAGCGCCGAGCGGAGAGACCGTTCTTGTCTGGGCCGGCTCCCCGAGTGTCGGGAGTAATGCTATACAGCTTTGTTGTCGCTTCTGGCCATAAGGTCATTAAGGGCAGAGCCAAACTTTCACAGCTGGGTACGATCAAGCTCCTCCTCGCTTCAACGATTGTTACTGACTGGGTGCTTAGTGGATGAAGCAAGGAGAAGAAACGACACTGTCACCACCCCACGAGACCATGATTCTGCTGAGCCTAGTACACGCGGTAGCGGACAGAACCAACCAGAGCTCGTCGAAGGGAGGGCTGCCGCCATCAATCCATCCATCAATCCTGCCGGACGAAGCTCAAAGCGCAAAGCCTTACATTTGGAGGCCGACTTGGACAGCGACTCACCATATGAGTCTGCAGCATCAAGCCGCAACAAGAAGCGAGGAACAAACAGAAAGAAGAACAGCGAAGGGCAATTTGCCAAACAGCCATGGCGGGTAGCTACAGCGGTTGTGCGGAAGCGCCTAGACTACGATGAAAAGCTCCCCAGATGGGAGGAGAAGCTGTCAAAGATCATGGGCAGATATGAGCAAGGCTCCCAACGGTGCGAATGGTACAGTATCGACCCCATACTGCACTGTTAACGCTATATTGGCCCAGTGTGGTGTGGTATAAGGGCCATATCGTACGGTGATATACACAGTATGCTCGGATTTAGCGGAGATATTAGCGTGTGCAGAAAGCTTACGAATCCTTGGCATTTTATTTTTTTTTGTTTTCCCCCACTACAGCCCCACCACCGGTACCAGCTCTATAAATAACTCTTCTGATTTATTTACTTTATAGGAGTAGATAGCCCTATTCAAGGCGACTCTAACGCCGTAGAAATTAATAAAATTAAGAGATTATTCGTTGAGTTATCAGGTTTAAGATATAATTAGTAGGCTTGCTCCGTTTAGTAGTTGTTAAGCTAAGATTTCAATCCCTGATATCTTCTATTATAGTTATTTGATTAAGCTGATTCCTACGGTGTCACGGGGTGGACTCTGGCATGAGTGTTACCAGGCTGAGCCTCGGTACTTCCATAATAGGACTAGCGCCTTGGCTGGATTCTGGCATATTAGGGCCAAATCCTCCATAGATAATCAATATCTTTCACACCACTATTATTCTTACTACTAAAGTAACCACACCTTGACATACGGCGTTAGAATCGCCTTGAATAGAGCTATCTACTCATGTAAAGTAAGTAAGTCAGAAGAGTTATTTATAGAGCTGGTACCGGTGGTGGGGCTGTGGTGGGGGAAAACAAAAAAAATTAAAATGCCAAGCATTCGCAAGCTTTCTGCACACGCTAATAGCCGAGTTTTGCTGGGAGCATCTTAGCCATATTTCCCCCAACAGCGCCATACGACAGTAACACCTTGAGAATATACATGAAGCAACATCACGGGGTCTTTGTAGACGTCTATAGCTATCTTCACCTATATCGGGCTTCAAGAAAGGTAGATGTATAACAGTGTAGTAATATCGCGCGCAAAAAATTCAAGAAATTCTTGATGAGATGAATAAGTGAAATTTCTCTAAAACCGCAACATCCCCTTTATCTACATAAACAACCCCCCCAATATTCGGTTAGCTACCGCGGGCCGCTACAAAACAGAGCAAAGTTGTTCAGGCGACGCGGGCGCATAGTAATAAGACTGCTATCTTACTACCCAACACCGTCAGCGACGACGACGTCATATATACTTATATCCCGAATAGGCAGATCTCCAAATATGGTACGTAGCTAGTTAAGGTAGTGTAGCGAGCGTTCAGAGATAGAATTACCATAGAGTAGGTATAAATAGGATTTTCGTTATTTCCGCCTTAAGCCTGGCCAAAAACGGCGCCTATAATAGAAAGACCTTGAATCGTTCAAATCCGATAAGCTACCAAGCTACTTAGTTAAAATTATTATCGACGCTTGGTAGCAGGTCTATCCCTTCCACCAGCAGAGGGTTCGTTTAGCGCGATACCAAGAAAACGAGCCCTCTTTCTACGGGTGGAGGGGATAGTTGTCGTTACCGTAGATATTTAGTAGTGAAGGGTGCGGGGGTACTTTCTTAGTCATTAACTACTACTATAGAAGAATCTATAGCAAGCTGAATCGTTATCCTTCCAAGACACAAGACGTATGACTCTTTATGATCTATGGTCTATGTAGAGTGAATTAAGTTAGGCAATAAGGTACGGTACTTGTCTTGCTTGCCTGGGGTAGACATACTAATAGTTGCGGCAATCGCGGTAACTAACCGAATATGGGGGGCGGGTGTCTATATAGCGATCGGGGGATGTCTATGTAGGTAAAGGGGGTATCTCTTTTGTTGATTGGTGGAAGGTGCGGAGGAACCCCCAAAACAACGCCGTGGCACCAAAACAATAGGCTTCTACCTACCAAAACGCACCGCTATCGCATCAGAATGGTACTATCAAGGCACCTACACCCTAAGACCTGGTATGAAATCATTGGGCCTTGTAAGAACCGAGTGCCACTAATTACAATCAGAACAAACTAAACTTCGATACCGTCAATAACCTGGAGACAGCGCGATGTTAGGGGCGATTCCGGCAAGGACGTACCCCATTGCCGGCCCCTAAATACGACCGACGCCCAAGATCAAGACCTATACAAGATAACACGTCGAAACCCCTGGGCGACCCTCCGGGAGGTCGAAGCCTTATTACCCCTAACACTATAGGGAGACCCAGAAGAACAGGAGAGTCTCGAAAACGAGCTCGCATCAGCAAAGAGGAAATTATCAGAGATGTTCGCAGCAGAAAAATGGGAAGGGAGACCGCGGTAGAAAATGGCACCGATGGAGGACCGCTGAGATTCGGAGGTGAGGCACGTGAGGTGGTGAGACATTTCAACGAAATCTTTACTGGTATGTCGTGAGGCCTCAGCAGAAGTCTTTTGCTAATTGGGCCTACAGCGTATCACACGGACTTGGAGCCTCTCAAGGCCTCGAGTCATAGGGGGGCGAGGTCTGATCCTCTCACTGGGCAGCGCTTCAAGGCCTCTTCCACTATCGGCGTCTTAATGTGTATCGGCGTCGATGGCACTGGGCAGCAATTCTGCTGCCCTTACCAGACAGAAATAAATATATAGACAGCTTTGCTCATAACCCCAAGACCCTCGGTATTGTCGCTCAGCAATAGATGCTTCTACTGTTGGAAATACGCCAAACTTGATCTCATCCAAGCCAAAGGTTCTCTACAAATCGAAAAAGGCACTGGAAGCACCGACAGAATTTCTGGCAACTCAGAAGTGCAGTCTACCTCGAGTGGAAGGAAATGAGTTTTGCCGTGAGCACATTGGTACGTCTATGCATCCTTAATTCAATTCAAAGTTAATTCTGTTATACAGAGCAAGCGCACAGACAAGCAAGCCGAAACAAAGACTCAGCCCGATACCATTCACAAATTCTATTCGAGAATTCTCGGGCCAAAGCGCCTTGTCGTAATCTTACCACCTCAACGGCCATAGCAGAACACCTTAATACGACAAGGCTCAGCATCCCGCTCCCCGAAGAGTGGAAGATGCTGCGTACGCTTCACCAAAGCCGAAGTGACGATATACTATATGTCGACCCAGAGTTTCTTATACTCGATGGAAAGTACGTTCTTGTGGAAATCACCATATTAAATTCTGCAGGGCAGGTGGTACTGAGTACAACAGTGGTCCATAAAGACAGATCCTGGCCACAAATTATGGTAGCAGTAGAAGAACAGGCCAATCTCTCTTGGACAAGGGGCTTCATGCGAAAATTGGGCTCTGACAAAGAAATGAACCCACCCGCTGGGCGTAGTATGACGAGTCCTGCGATCAGAGCTGTTCTGCTACGCAGCGGCTACAGTGCTGAGTGCGAATGGATTGAATGGTCCACGTGTATGTGCGACTTCTATACTTGGAGGGAATACTTAAATACAGAAGGTCATACCGATTTGATTTCATCCAAGAAAAATGTACACAGGATGCTATTCCCATGGCGCTCGATTCTGCCGGGTTTCTGGACATTCAAGTTGGAGATCATCTTCCAACTGATGCACCCCGTCGGACCCCTTGAAGGACAACTCTCACTATTCACACGCCGATGCGCTCAAGCTTTTTCTTTTGGGGGAGGATCTGTATGCAGATTCGCCGCCTTAGGTGTTTTTGCTGGAATGGCTTTGATGATATATGGGATTTGTGCTGGGCTGGCTGCTATGAACATCTGCGAAAATTTTGCTGGGTAGAGCTTATTTCGCGTTGTGGAATCGAAAGGCTTGTGCTTAATTTGAAATTTGCCGATTAGATTTGCTTCATGTAGCTATTCAATCGCCACCTGAAACGCTGTGCCGAGAAATGAAAGCGAGTTGTGTATTATAATCTTCGGCTTGACAAGATATCAATGAAGGAACATTGTCGACGTTGTAGACTCTTGGGAGCGATAGTACTGTGCGGTCAGTTGAGCGAGGTTATAGCGTGGGTATATATGAGCTCTTTGTAAATCGATCATGGGATATGTCTAAGGCTAGAGGCTAATTATATGCTCGCTAAACAGAAGAAGCGTTTGCCTGCGGTCAATCTGATCGCCTTTCAAATATACACATGCATCTACTAATATTTAGCTTGGCTTGATTCTAATGGTAACTTCACCAGTGTACTTATCCCTAAGCATCTGAACCAGGCTTCTTCCCTTTCATGCTTCTCCATTCCATGCCAGAAGCCCCGAGTATCGTCAAACAACCCATTATCAGCGCCACCTGAAACGCCCTTACTATGGCATCGTTGTAGGCCACGAGGACCCCGTGAAGATACATAGGTGGGACTAAGTTCCGGATTTCCGTTGCACCAGTCCGGACAGCAAGCGCTGGATCGAATCCAGGTATTTTCAGCGCTGCAATGTTCGAGCGTAGATAGTTGGTGAAGACATTTTCAGCGACGGAGACAAATACCGCGCCGCCAAGGAATTGAAGGGAGAAGACAACGGCCACCCCCGTGGGGACATCTTCGAGGGCAAGAGACGCCTGAGCCGCAACACTGGCCTGTTGGAAGCCGAAGCCGAGACCGAGGCCAAAGAGGATCTGATACCCGATCCACCTCCCCTCTGGGATCCCGACGTAGAAGGTATTGATCAAGCCAATGCCGATGGGCATGAGGATCACGGATCCCCAGACAAATGGCATATAATATCCAATTCTTGTTGTCATCGCACCAGCGAATATCACACCAAAGACTTGCGATATGATCAGCGGTAGCATGTGGATGGCTGATGTGATTGCAGTGTCGCCGTGGATGGCCTGGAACCAGATCGGAAGGTAGTATACCATGATGAAGACCGTAGAGCCCACAGTAAGTGCAAAAAGAGCACCGAATCTGATCGTACGTTGTCTCGCAACCCTGGACGGTACTGTCACGAAGATTAGTCTTGAAGGCAAGTTTGGCTAGAAAAAACATACTTGTGGCGTTCTCGCCTCTCCAGACTTGCACGGCGACGAAGGCAATGAATAGTAGTCCAAACAATACGAAAAGTGCGACGACCCTTCCGCTCGACCAAGCGTACGTGGTGCCTCCCCATTGAAGCGCAAGGAGCAAGCAAATGACGGCACAAACAAACAGTGTATTGCCAATGGGATCGAATCGCATGATCTGAGTGACGGCGCCGCCCTCTGCCTTCTGCAGCTTCTGGTCGACATGGAGGAGGATTAGGATACCCGCCGCTGTGACTGCCCCGATAGGGACTGTGTTTTGTTAGAGTCGGCAATGGACGAACAAAGGTCAGGGCGAACATACGATTAATGTAGAAGCACCAACGCCAACTCGCCTTAGTCGTGAAAGCGCCACCCAGCTAAAATGTCCATCAGCCTCATCAACTAAGGAGATCCAGATGGAAAGGTCTCACGAGGGGCCCGATAATAGAAGAGAAGCCAAATACGCCACCAAGCATCCCAATGATCATGGGACGCTTTGTCATAGGCGCTACTTGCACAATTGCAGTCGTAGCTCCTGTGAACAAACCCGCGGATCCTATGCCTGCAATAGCTCGACCTACAACTAAGGCGGTCGATGACGGTGATGTAGCACATACTAGCGATCCTACCTCGAAGACAAATAATGCCGTCAGAAAGACTGGCTTGACGTTGAAGAAGGTGTAGAACTTCGCGTAGAGTAGTTGGAAAGCTGCAGAGAGTCAGCGAAATTGGGATGTTGTCCTGACTCAAAATGTATACGAACCACATGTGGTCAAGAGGTAGGCCGAACCGTACCAGCCCACGTCCTTGATCGTGTTGAAATGATCCGTTATTCGAGGAATGGCCGTTGCGATGACTAATTCGAGAAAGATGATAAGTCCAGAATACCCACATCTCTACAGGCAATACTGACTCGTGTTGTCGATCGCGACGCAGAATATTGCTAGCATAAGAGATACGACAATAAGCCAAAGCCTGAAGCCAGTCACGTGGTTCCGCTCTTCGAGGGACTTGGTGGCTAGATGGATGGTATCTTCGCCTTTCTCGGGATCGCCTTCATCAGAACTTTTCGTTGCTTCACCTATGCTTTTCCTAGCGTCGCCTTCATCAGAACTTCTCGTTGCTTCATCTATGCTTTTCCTAGCGTCGCCTTCTTCGGAATTCTGCGTTGGGACGTCTATATTTTTCTCTGGATCAACTTCGTCAGAACCTGTCGTTCTGACGTCTATGCTTCTCTCCAGATCGCCTTCGTCGTTGGCTTTTGTTACGGCGGAATCTGTGCTGTTGTCTTTCCTCGAAAGTTCCAGAGCTCCCATCCCTGTCTGAGCATCTGGCAGAGTCGCTGGGTTTGAAAGTGCCGTGATTGGGGCCAGAGCAGGCTCGTTCGCCATCGCCGGAGTCGTTACAGCTAGCTGTTTAGATAAAGTATGAGAAGAAACTTAGGAGACAGCAAGTACGATAAGATATGTGATATTGGAAAGTCTCAGGGCTCAGTACTGCGTCTCGCGATGATGTACGCCGGACTTGAGCGTTAAGCAGTCGGAAATACCACAATCACTACGGTGACAGATAATCAAATGGACGGAACAAAGGAATGAAAGGATGTGGGATATTTGGTAAGGTGCGTTGGAGACCTGATAGTAAGGTAGGCGCGAGGCATGCTGAGCGGAGGAAATAACCCTCCGCCATCCGAGCCAATGGCATAAAGTATTCCAATATCACACCCACACCTTTTTCCACTATATCGAGCATTGACCAAGGCATGCTAAGCAAGCTCCCGAGCCTGCTCACAAGGCACTTCTTCCCATGCCCCAGGGACTTCAGATCATCGAGTCAGGGAAGGCAAATACTGACACTTGACTGGAGGTTTCGTAATCAACGTCGCCGGGAATTCTTTCACTCAGTTCTTGATCGAATCTTGCCAGCTTTTTCACAAGAAAATAATTAGTCCTTTGGCAGAATGAAGCCGATGGTGATGTGGAAGAAGTATCAGCAGTATGAAGTCGATTTAGGGCCAATAGTTTCGGCTCGGAGGATCTTATCGGAGTTTCTATTTGCCCTGAACGGTCTCCTATTGGTCAGATCCACCCGGGGTGTTCCTCGATGCGTAACCGCATCTGCATAAGTGGCCATGCTGCGCACGCCGTTGCACCCCGTCTTTAATATGAAGAACACCGCAGTATTGAGTAGGAGGTAGGATCGTGCCGTCCCTAAGTCCGTAAATCAAACAATCGACAATGAAATAATGATCTGCTCTCGATATGCCTGTTCTCAGGGCACGCAGCTGCTGAAACAGCTGACCTCCATATCCGCATACGATCAACATTCAGCATTTCCTCCGTGCACCTTGAACTTCTCTTGGGGAATGGTCATCCAGCTTGGACTGTTCGAGCCTATGGAGCATGGAAGAAGTGTGAGATCTAATCGTATGAGAAAGTCCACATAGCGAGTGACTCCATCCTTCTAGTGTTTCTCATAAACATTAGTCTCACCTCCATTGTCAGCTCCAGCAGCTGGCCAAGCAGGAATGTCGTACTTGGTCGATGTACGAGAATTCCCTAAGCCATGTCGAACGACCCCAACCTTCAACCGGATCAACATTTTTCCGATGGGAGGACTCCGAGCAGAAACTCCGAAAGCGAACCCCGAGCAGGGGTTCGACATGAGTAGGTCACAAATTTTCGTTACAGTTCTTATACAATCAAGACCTTTTTGCTGCCGAGGGTCATAAAGTAGTGTATATCTCGGACGATCGAGTCGCCGAATGGGTGCAATAATAAGGATGTTACCGCTGTCCATGAAAGCAGTACAGAGTGAGGAGAAGCCAAACTCGTTAGCGTCTGACCGACCTTTAAGTATTGAACCACCTCATTGCCGTTCCTACAGCCTTCGAAATAGCAGTCGTCGCATTTCTGCCAAAATGGGCAGCACAGGGCCGGAGACAGGCATCAATGTTGCCTTGGGCGGGATCATGTTTGGCAGATTCGACGGCATCCCAGGCGTCACTGCGCCTTTCCCCACAGTGGAGAGTGTGACTCCACTGCTTGACACCCTTCAAGCTCACGGACACAACAAAGTCGACACAGCGCGTATCTACGGTTCCGGATTCTCAGAGAAGCTCCTGGCAGAGGCTGAATGGGAGATGCGAGGATTGAGCATAGAGACGAAACTCTACCCGACTAAATTTAGACCATTAGCCCCTAATAACGTCGCCTACAACCATGGTCCTCAAGATCTGAGGTCAGGGCTCATGGCCAGCCTGAAAGCCCTAAATGCCACTAGAATTGACACCTTTTATCTCTATGCCCCAGATCACTCGACACCTTACGAGGAGACCCTGCGGGCGGTGAATCACCTCTTCCTCGAAGGTCACTTCTCCCGCTACGGTCTCTGTAACTACGCAGCCTGGGAGGTAGCGCAGATGCAGGAGATCTGTGAGAAGCGCGGATGGGTCAAGCCAGCCGTCTACGCGGGAATCTACAACGCTCTGATCCGCACCATCGAACCGGAATTGGTGCCATGTCTGAGACACTATGGAATGTCATTCGAATGTGCGCAGCCGCTCGCTAGCGGCTTACTGACAGGTCGCTACCGACATGATATGGCGGACTCGGACCACCCACAAGGTGGGCGCTTTGATCCAAAGAATTTCATTGGCTTGCATATGCGACAGCGGTACTGGCATGGCGCTTACTTTGAGGCGCTGGATATTATCCGTGGAGCTGCCAAGAAGCATGGGCTTACTGAGAAAGAGTGTGCCTTGAGGTGGCTCAGTCATCACTGCTTCATGAAGAAGGAATTGGGAGATACGGTGGTCCTTGGTGCTGCCAGTGTTGAGCAATTGGAGGAGGATTTGATCGATCTAGAAAAGGGGCCTTTGCCGGAGGAGGTTGCGCAGGCGATGGAGGCGGCGTGGCAGAAGGCTAAGAATGTTCCGGCGCCGTATGCCCATTAGGAGTAATGATATTTGCATCAAACACATTGAACTTATAAGCTGAAAATCTCGATGACGAGATTCGTATCTGCATGAAGCCTTGAGATCGAAATCTTCTGAGGATAAGACCTGAAGACTGCCAGCGTTCAGACATTCATTAGACAACGAGCTTCGTGAACATTAATTTGAAAAATAGTACGTAGAATGACCATAGGAATGAAACGCCTATCACAATGCATACATCATCACACTACGAACACGCTCAGAATAAACGCTTAAAGTTCCATTATAGTAGGCTGATAGCTCATCCCAGCTCTGGAAGCACCGGTGATATGCTGGTAAGATCTACGTGCGAATGAGATCAATGCAGGTCATGTTAACTGGTCTATCAGATACTGAACGTTGTTCATGTCACCATTGGTCTGGTAAGAATGTTGTTGCTCCGATTCAGCCTTGTTGCCGGACTTCGGAGTTTCTACTGTCGAGCCTCGTCCCTGCATAGCCTCGGCTGGTATCCAAGGGCGAATGTTGTAGACTATATCATTCAACTTCGAGGCGTCTATATTCACATTTTCAGCTGTCAATCTTTACTGCCTTCTTGTCATCTAGTCCTCACTGCATTGCTACGAGCTAGTTGGAATTATCATATGTTCATCGCATCACTCCGTTTTCAAACCAGCTTTACCTCCAAATTGTAGAAATCATGTTGGACGAATCACGATACAAAGATGTCCTCGGCCAGTATCCCCAGCTGAAAACCTACAACCACGGAACAGCCCTGTTCCCACTCAGCGACGACACATCACGCGAATCCGTCGTGGAGGCCTTCGAAACTGCCACAGCAAAGATCGTGTCCAAGATCCCATGGCTCGCTGATCAAGTCGTGCACGATGGCAAGAAACCCGGAGACACGGGCACCTTTGGACTAGCACCATGGCCATCAACTGCGCCAGCCAACACCCTTGTGCGAGTGAAAGACTGCTCAGACGTTTGCCCAACGCATGATGAAATCCTTAAAGCACAAGGACCCGCCTCGATGCTCGATGGCAAGGAGATTTGCCCCGTACCAGGATTTCCGCTTACGTACGATGAAGCTAAGATTGGTCCCGCGCCAGCTGTGGTGGTCCAGATAAATTGGATCAAGGGCGGTCTCCTTTTGACTTTTTCCAACCAGCACAATGTTATGGACGCAACAGGCATGTTCCAATTCATAGCGATGCTTTCAGCTGTGATGTCCGGCGAGGAGATCCCAGAGCGGGCAATCGAGAATGGAAATCGAGACCGAAAGACTGTCGTTCCGCTGCTCGGCGAAAATGAGCCCATCCGGGACCACAGCTACCTTCGCGCTCCGCCACCACCTCAGACACCGGCACAGCCCCCAGTGGCACCGAAGGCCCCGGCGTCATGGGCATACTTTCGTTTCTTGAAGAAGAGTATTCCCAAGGTCAAGGCGGTGGCGACCGACCCCGAAGGCTTTGACAAATCGGTACCCTTTATCTCCAGTAACGATGCGGTGTCGGCCTTCTACTGGAAGCGCCTGGCAATAGCGCGCGTAAACAACGGCCAAGACCCCGCAGCCGTGTCCAAGTTCGCGCGAGCCATCGATGGGCGTACAGCTATGGGCGTGTCGACGGAGTACATGGGCCAATTCGTTTACTTCTCGGCCACCTGGCTCTCATACAGAGAGTTGGTTGATTTGCCGTTGTCGACTATCGCGTCGAAAATGCGCAAGAATCTGAACGAGGTCAATAATGAGTTCTCGGTGCGCAGCTACGCGACATTCATCGCAGGTGTGCCAGACAAGATGACGCTTGCGTATGGCGGGCCATTCAACAGGGAAACAGATATTGGGTCGTCGTCCATGGCGCAGGCGGCTGTGGTTCTCAAGTTTGGAACCCTCGGAGTGCCGGAGCTGATCAGGCGTCCCAATTTGGCACCCATTCCTGGAACATTGTATTTCTATCCACCAGAAGGTACCGGAGATCTCAATCTGCTTGTGTGCCTAAACAAGCAAGAGCTAGAGGCCTTGAACAATGATCCTGAATGGGGCCCGTGTACGGAGTTCATTGGATGATGGGAGCCTTGAGCATGACATAGGCTACAATACATGTTACTGCAAACATCACGGATGATAGGCCCAAATTGAGTAAATTTTGGAACGGGTAGAGATCGCGGTACCACCAACTGTACTCTCGAAGTTCTATGGAATGGTCGCCAATACTTCTTATTGAACAGAACGCTTCTATCGTAAAAAGACCTGATAGTTCATTAGAGCAGAATTTGAGGCAATCAAAATAATGCATTGTCCCAAGATTTGGTGAAGACTTAAGCCTAGTATGGCCTCAGTTGCTACATGGTGGGTTCATACCACAACGTAGAAGCACACGCGAAGGTGTGTAGTTTCGGTCTTATGGGAAGCTTCGTACTTTGACGCGGGCAATCGCTATCACGTAGGATTGGTCAGATTTATGATGATCTCACATTTCGGCATTGCCAGACATGATTACGGGCACACCGTGGATCAGCTTCATATGTAAAAACGTGTGGGTGTCAGAGAGGGCATTGGTGACCAGTAGTAAGCTCCCCGGTGAAGCAAAACCGTACACTTCCTGCGCACCTTGAGATAGAAGAGTGTGTGCCATATTCGTTGCCAAGAGTTTGTTCATCCCTATTGTTGATCTTGGAGAGATACTCCGAGATAGACGATAGCAAAGATAGAGGGCAAAACTGAGCTGACTATCAGGCTGCTGGAGTATCAGCGTCAAGATTGCGATGCAACAGCCTTATGTTCAAGACCTTGCATACGCACGTGGGAATGCCGGGTTGATTTAAGGTACCCACCAAGCGATTAGTAGGAAAATGTAACGGTGACACGTTTTTTCTTCTGTAGGCAGTGCAGAAAGATCGAATAGTCTCCGACCCAGGATCCATTCAGTTTAGGCCACCAATGATTATCTCGGATTTCCCCGACCGGAGTATCTTCTCGGCGTTTTGGTTTGGTAGGCCAATTCCTCGCTCACTAAATCACTTGGCAAGGGAAGAAAGGCTACCACACTTACGTTCCGGGAGACACAATGTCTCAAGCATTGTAAAGACGCAGTAATCATGTCAAAATACTCAGCTGGGGTATCCTTCAGCTATAGCAATGCCGACACGGCCCGGAGTTGGGTGTCCCACAATTGAATTATGAACCACTTCTTCTGGGCTTTGTGAATCTCTTGCCACGGATCCGCAGGACTTATGTCAGCGGGATAGCAACTGTTTCATAGATAGTAACGAGAATGATCCTGTATATCAGTAACGACTTACCTTGTTCGCACTTCCGAGCACATTCAATTCTCCCATTAGACACGCAAGCTTCCTCTATATGAGGCGAGCGCTAAGTGTAAACCGAGCCTATAGTCAAGTCCCATCAGAATTCAACGAATCTATAGATCTAACACACTCTCTAAGATCTTGTCGATTGCAGCAAGGGGAGACAGATCGAAGACCTCAACGTACCAATATCCGCCATGGATTCTAACGTGCCCATCGCCATTGTCGGCATGAGCTGTAGGTTCGCGGGCGACGTTAGCGATCCAGAGAAGTTGTGGCAATTGGTTGCAGACGGCCGAAGTGCATGGAGTGAAATCCCTTCCTCTAGGTTCAACCTTAACGGCGTCTATCATCCAAATTTCGCGAAGCCCAGCACCGTATGTATCAAGTCCTATGTCACAATTGAGCATAACTGAGTGTGGACTGACATGCTCGAGCGCAGACAAATGTGCGCGGAGGTCATTTCCTAACGGAGGACGTAGCCTTGTTTGATGCGAGCTTCTTTAATTTCTCAGCTGAATTAGCGGCGGTGAGATGAACCGATAGCCATTTGGCTTGAGAGCATAACCTGACAACTAGCAGAGCTTAGATCCTCAATTCCGACTTCAGCTGGAATCCACGTTCGAGGCAATGGAGAGTGGTATGATATCTCTATGACATTGAGTCAACATTCATATGTCTGCTTACTTACCGTAAATAGCTGGTATTACTCTGCAAGATGTTGCAGGATCAAATACTTCCGTCTTTGCAGGCGCCTTCTTCAGGGACTATCACGATAGCCACTTAAGAGATCCCGAAACGTTGCCTCGGTTTCTACTCATGGGAGTTGGCTCTGCCATGGCTTCCAATCGATTATCCCACTTCTTCGACCTGCGAGGAGCAAGCATGTCAGTCGATACCGGCTGCTCCACCACTCTCACAGCCTTGCATCAAGCTTGTCAGAACCTTCAGGCCGGAGAATCCAACATGTCGATAGTGGGAGGAGCCAATGTGATGCTAAATCCTGACAATTTCATAGCAATGTCATCCTTAACGTGAGTGACATCAAGAAATGACTTCCAGTGGCCAGATCTGATTCTCATCCTAGACTTCTTTCACCGGCCGGCAAGTCTTACGCCTTTGACAGCCGCGCCAGTGGATATGGCCGTGGTGAGGGATCAGCCACGGTCATCCTCAAACGCCTGGATGATGCCCTAAGGGATGGCGACCCTATTCGAGCTGTCATTCGAGGGAGTGGATTGAACCAGGATGGAAAGACCGACACGATAACTACGCCGAGCCAGGAAGCTCAAGAAGAGCTTATTCGTGCAGTATATCGAAAGGCCGGTCTCGATCCGTCGCACACAGCATACTTCGAGGCTCACGGTACTGGTACACCTACAGGTGATCCCATAGAGGCCAGAGCAGTCGCGTCAGTCTTTAAAGATAAGAGAACACGAGAGCAGCCTCTCCGAATCGGCTCTGTAAAGACCAATGTCGGCCACACCGAGACTGCTAGCGGCCTCGCAAGTATCATCAAGGTTGCTTTGGCGCTTGAGAAGGGTCAGATACCGCCAAGTATCAATTTCGAGAAACCGAACGAGCAGCTACATCTGGAGGAATGGAACATGAAGGCTAGTTCCTGACCCAATCTTTACGCAGGGTATTGATACTGATATTCAGCAGGTTCCAACTCAGCTTGAATCCTGGCCCGAAATCTCGGGCGTACGACGGGCGTCCGTGAACAACTTTGGGTACGGTGGTGCCAATGCTCATGTCATCATAGAAGATTACAAGTCATTCGTAGCCTCCAGCTCGAATATTCAAAAAGGCATAAGTAATGGTGTGGCCAATGGCCACACCAACGGCCATACCAACGGCCACACCAACGGCCACACCAACGGCCATACCAATGGCGACAGCATCGATGAGACCAACGGTGAGACGAAAGTCACTACCAACGGCTTGACCAATGGCCACACCAATTTCGAGACAAATGGCGTGACTAACGGCGTAACAAATGGTGCGAACGGTCATCACGCAAAGCTCCAGTCCAGAGCCATCATTCTCAGTGCCAAAGACGAACAGGCAACCGAAGCCATGGCGGCCAATTTGAAGGACTACCTCCTCACGACTGTGGTCGAGGACGAAGACAAGTTCATTGACAGCCTCGCCTACACTTTGGGTCAGCGCCGTTCGATCTTCCCTTGGGTTGCTGCACAACCGGTGCAGAGCATCTCTACTCTGGTCAAGGCGATAGAGTTTGGTAAAATGAAGCCCACACGGACGCCTGAACGTCCCAAGCTTGGCTTTGTATTCACGGGACAGGGGGCGCAGTGGTACGCCATGGGTCGGGAATTGATCGAGGCATATCCTGTTTTCAAGGAGTGCTTACTGGAGGCTGATGGATACTTGGAGGAGTTTGGAGCGACATGGTCGATAATTGGTAAGCCCAGACTCGTGGAATTTGAAACAGCGAGACGTGGATGACTAACAGCACAATCAGAGGAGCTCATGCGGGATGCTGAGACCACCAGAGTGAACGAGCTCGCCATGAGCATGCCCCTCTGCGCTGTGGTCCAAATAGGTTTGGTTCGGCTTCTTCGCTCATGGGGAATCACCCCAACAGCTGTTACAAGCCATTCCAGCGGAGAAATTGCAGCCGCATACGCAGCCGGGGCCCTGACCCTCCAATCAGCCATGGCTATCGTCTTTGCCCGTGGTAAGCTTGCATCAAACGTTGGCCCTGGCGTTACGAAAAAGGGCGGCATGATTGCCGTGGGTCTAGGTGCCAAGGACGTGGGCAAATATATCTCCCGCGTTTCGTCCTCGTCTGGTCAAGTCATGGTGGCGTGCTTGAACAGTCCGACTAGTATCACAGCATCGGGTGACGTCCCAGCTATCGAGGAGTTGGAGAGAATGCTTAAGAACGACAATGTCTTTGCCAGACGTCTCAAGGTTGATGCCGCGTACCACTCCCATCATATGCAACCCATCGCAGCCCCCTATCTCTCTTGGCTTCAGAAGCTTGTCAAAGCAGAGGAGAATCTGGACGATGTCATCTACACGTCACCAACGACGGGAAAGCGGATGCTTTCTGGGAAGGAGCTTAGTAGCCCAGAGCATTGGGTAAAAAGTTTGACCCATCCCGTCCAGTTTGTGGATGCATTCCTCAACATGTGCCTTCGGGACGCTTCCGCGACTGCTTCAGACGTCGATGTCGTTATCGAGGTTGGGCCACACGCAGCGCTTTCAGGACCCATCGCCGAGATCACCGTGCTTCCAGAGCTCAAGGGATCAAATATCTCCTACTTCAGCTGTCTCATCAGAAAGAGCAGTGCGGTGGACACGATGCAAGCTTTAGCGTGCGATCTGCTACGCAAGGGGTATCCTGTCAACATGAACTCAGTCAACTTCCCCAGTGGTAGGCACGGGGTCAAAGTCATGCACGATCTACCGCATTATCCATGGAATCATCAAATCCGTCATTGGGCCGAACCGCGACTCAACAAGACCCACAGACATCGGCTAGACGCTCCTCATGATCTCCTGGGGTCTCTTGTCCTGGGAACTAACATGCTCACGCCGTCATGGCGGCTCGAAGTCCGTCCCTCGGACATCCCATGGGTCCGAGATCATATGGTGCAAGGCAACATCGTCTATCCCGGCGCGGGCTACATCTGCATGGCAATCGAGGGAGCATGCCAAGCGGCTCAGGCTGGTCACAAGCGCATTCTTGGATATCAGCTGCGGGATATCGACATCCTCCAAGCACTCATAATCCCTGATACGACCGAAGGAGTTGAGGTCCAGCTTACGCTTCGTCCATGCAGCGAAAAGGCAATAGCTGTGAAAGGCTGGCAGGAGTTCCAAGTCTTCTCTGTCAATGGAGAGAATAAATGGCTTGAACACTGCAAAGGCCTCATTTCAGTGGATTTCGCGTCCGTTGTTGGTGATCAGGCTCGATGGAGCTCATCCGCTCCCCCCACATCTAAGCATGTCGGGCCAAGAAATGCTGCCGAGTACAGGATGCGCCTTGATCCGCGAGATATCTACTTTGGTATGCGCTCCGTGGGGATCTGTCACGGACCAATCTTCCAGAACATGAAGAGCATCCGGGCCCGCAAAAACCAGTCTGTCTCAGCTTTCTCAATCGCTGATACGGCTGCTACGATGCCTTACAACTACCAGCACGAACATGTGCTCGATCCAACAACACTAGACTCGGTGTTCCAAGCTGCTTACACAGCTTTGCCCGGAGCTGGGTCAAAGATGAGCACCCCCCTGATCCCCAAAACGATCAAGAATCTGTGGGTGGCCCATAACATCGGTAGCAACGCTGGCCATCGGTTTAGAGCTTACTCTGAAATCACTCGCGCGAATAAGCAAAGATTCGATACAGACATTGTGGTGGTCGATGATGATGACGATGTTACCAAGAGTGAGCCTGTTCTGATGCTCGACGGTTTTGTCTTCCAATCCATTGGAAGTGCCCTTCCCCAGGAAACTGATCCTACCGAGAACGAGAAGTTCAGTCTTGTGAGATGGGCACCTGACATATCGTTTGCCAGCTCTGGATTCTTAAAGCAACAACTAAGTTCCCATATTGACCCCATTGAGGCTGACACCTTGATGGATCTAAGGCGTCTCTGCTTTTATTTTGTCAATGATGCGCTCACCACCCTGACCGCGGCCGACGTACGGCAGTTGGAGTGGCATCACAAGAAGTTCTACGTCTGGATGAAGCTCCTAGCTGAATTAGCAAGTCGCAACGAGCTAGCTCCTGCAAGCTCGGAATGGATCCACGACGGCGTAGAGGAAAAGGTAAAACTCATCGAGAAGGCCAACATCGCAAGTGTGAACGGAGAGATGGTCTGTCGCCTTGGCCCACACATTCTGTCCATGTTGAAGCGCGAGGTGACGCCCTTGGAGCTCATGCTGGAAGACAAGCTGCTGTTCAGGTACTACGTCGAGGCCATGAAGTGGGACCGCTCCAGTCAAAAGGTGGGTGAATTGGTCAAGCACTTCGCACACAAGAACCCACGAGGTAAGATTCTTGAAATTGGTGGGGGCACCGGTGGCACTACTAGGTATGCTTTGAGTGCCTTGGGGACCGATGACTCCAGAGTCGGCCCGCTCGCTACGTCCTACGACTTCACCGACATCTCGTCTGGCTTTTTCGAAGCTGCTCAAGAGAAATTCAAGGATTGGAAGGATCTGGTCAGGTACAAGAAGCTAGACATCGAACAGGATCCAGTGAAGCAGGGATTCGAGAATGGCACGTACGATCTGATCATCGCCTGTCAGGTCTTACATGCGACCAAGTCTATGGATAATACCATGGCAAACGTGCGGAACCTATTGAAGCCTGGAGGAAAGCTGGTCATCATGGAAACCACGAAAGATCAAGAGGATATGCAGCTTGTCTTCGGGTTGCTTCCTGGCTGGTGGCTGAGTAAGCTCCCCTGTCTTTACACCGTCCTACACCGTGCTAACTTTTAGCAGGCGAGGAAGAAGAACGAAAATATAGCCCGTCACTATCTATCGATATGTGGGACCGTGTTCTGGCTAGGAACGGATTCAACGGCGTGGAGACTGAAATTCATGACTGCGAAAGCGAGGAGCTTTACTCATTCAGCACCATCATGTCGACGGCTGATTCCAGCGCTTCGACATTCAATTCAGACGTTGTAATCGTTACTGGCAACCCTGCACCACCGGATGCATGGCTGCAAGAACTGAAAGCCTCTGTCGCTGGGGTCACGGGCACAGCGCCAGCAGTCGAGCCTCTCGAGTCTGCCGTGGGCGATGGGAAGGTGTGCATTTTCTTAGGAGAGATACTCCATCCAATTCTCAAGAGTCCAGAATCGGCAGAATTTGAGGCTATCAAGACTCTGTGTACAAGATCGAAAGGACTTCTTTGGGTGACACGTGGCGGAGCTGTCGATTACGAGAACCTGGGTCTTAGTCTCAACGTTGGCTTCCTTCGCTCTTTAAGGGTGGAATACGTTGGGAAACGATTGGCTGCCCTGGATTTGGATCCAAAGAAGGCTCTATGGTCAATAGAATCCGTCGCTCCTTTGACAGAAGTCTTCAAGAGAATGTTCGATTATTCCATCGACGATACCATCAAAGATTTCGAGTACGCCGACCGTGAAGGAGTGGTCCAAATCCCGAGATACTTGAAAGATGTCGACAGAAACAAGGCGGTTTTTCCCGATTTGGCCAGCCAGGCCGTTCCCCAGTTGGGACCGTTCAATCAGCCTCATCGTCCCTTACGGATGGTTGTCGGGACCCCAGGCCTATTGGACACCCTTGCCTTCAATGACGACCCGAATGCAGCAGAGGATCTTCATCCTAATTTTCTGGAGGTTGAGCCGAAAGCATTTGGCCTCAATTTTCGCGACGTCATGGTGGCGATGGGTCAACTAGACGGTGGGTACATGGGCTTCGAATGTTCCGGTTTGGTCGCCCGAGTAGGCCCAGGCGCTGCTTCTCAAGGCTTCAAGGTAGGCGATCGAGTGGCCATGCTCTTGAGAGGCCACTATTCCAACTTGGTCCGTCTACACTGGACAAGTGCTGTTCACATACCCCATGATATGAGCTTCGAAGTCGCCGCGACTCTCCCTATGTCCTACTCTACAGCCTACTTCTCTCTGTACGAGATGGCGAGGTTGCAAAAGGGGGAGAAGGTTCTCATCCACGCAGCGACAGGGGGATTCGGCCAGGCGGCAATTGTCCTGGCCAAACATGTCGGTGCCGAGATATTCGTCACAGTCGGAACGGAAAAGAAGAGAGACTTTGTCGTCAAAAAGTATGACATTCACCCTGATCACATCTTCTCCAGCAGAGACGCGTCATTTACTTCTGGTGTCCTGGGCATGACGCACGGCAAGGGAGTCGACGTCGTGTTGAACACGCTAGCCGGAGCTTTGCTGCAGGAAAGCTTCAACTGCATTGCCCAATTCGGGCGCTTTATCGAGGTGGGGAAACGCGACCTCGAGCTCAACAACAATCTTGAGATGGGCGCCTTCGTACGCGCCGTGTCATTCTCGTCAATTGACTTGCTCCAGCTTGGCGAGTTCAAGGGCCATGAGGTTCATCGGGTCTTGAAGAACATCATCCGCCTTTACGAAGAGAAGGTCATCACTACCGTCGAACCGGTCACTGTTTACCCTCTCTCGGATATCGAAAAGTCATTCCGTCTCATGCAAGCCGGTAAACATATGGGGAAAATCGTGATCTCAGTGAAGCCCGACGATCTTGTCCCGGTAAGCAAACCCCCTCTACCGCCCGGGGCTCTCCATCGCAGCGTATAAGCAGTTCTGATTATGAAATTAGGTACTTCCACAAACTCCCTCGGCGAAGCTTCGTCCTGATTCGTCTTACCTGATTGTCGGTGGTCTCGGAGGAATCGGACGATCCGTGTGCCATTGGATGGCGTCTCATGGAGCAAAGAACCTGATCGTCACGTCCCGAAGCGCAGATGCCGAGGAAAAGGCTCGCCCGTTCTTGATCGAGATGGAAAAGATTGGATGCAGAGTTAAAGCAATTGGCTGCAATATTTCGGACGAGGCTGACCTTGCGAAAGCGCTGGGAATTTGTGCGCGAGAGATGCCGCCAATACGTGGAGTCATCCAGGGCGCCATGGTACTACAGGTATGCATACAAAACTAGGTGCAAAGTGTCGCAACTGCAGCCACTGATTGAGTTGCAGGATTCGATTCTCGAGCAGATGACATTCGAGAACTACAGCGCAGCGATCCGTCCCAAGGTCCAAGGAAGCTGGAACCTTCACCAGCAGCTCATTTGCCACGAGCTCGACTTCTTTATCATGCTCTCTTCCCTGGCTGGAGTCGTCGGGTTTGTGAGCCAGAGCAACTATTCCGCTGGAGGGGCCTTCCAGGATGCTCTTGCCAGATATCGTACAGCAAGAGGCCTTCCCGGTGTAGCGATCGACATTGGAATCGTCAAGTCGGTTGGCTACGTAGCAGAAGATGATGGGACAGCAGAAAGACTGAGGAAGTCGGGCCATACGGTGCTTAGTGAAGACGATGTCCTCGGAGCTGTTGAGTCTGCGATAATTTCACCTCCCAAGACACAGATGATGTTGGGTCTCAACAGTGGACCTGGAGCTAACTGGGAAGAGTCTGGGATGGCACGAGATCATCGATTCTCCCCATTGAGATACCGCCAGACATCACAGAATACAACGAGCGCGAACAAGGCCGGAACTGGCGACCTCGGGGGCCTCATCGCTGCCGCTTCGTCTTTCGACGAGGCGGTGGAGGTCATTGTTAAGGGGATCACGAAGAAGCTGATGGACATCTTCATGATTGCCGAGGCGGAGATCGCTCCTTCGAATGCGCTTTCCGAGTACGGTGTCGACTCGCTCGTCGCCGTCGAGCTGCGGAATATGTTGGCTCTGCGGGCTGGTGCTGAGGTCTCCATTTTCGACATTATGCAGAGCGCGTCTATCACGGCTGTAGGGGCCATGGTCGCGTCAAAGAGCACCCATCTCGACCCAAGCTTGGTGCCCGCATAGAAGCGGAGTGAACTGAAGGGGCAGAGTGCTAAAAGATGATATTGACGCACACATCCTTATCGGCTGCCGGTATGCTGCTGGTGTAGGGCAAGGAGGCCGCTCGACGGCCTGCATCTTTTCTTTTTCTGTCTGAAGACAGCTATCCTGTCGGGCAAGCCAGTTGGTCGAGCCAAACAAGAGGAGAAACAATGAACAGGTCTGTTTTGGTATAAATTATTGGCAGGAACATTGGAACGACTGCACGATGTGAGAGTTTTGTGTACGGTGCTTCAGCAGAAATATATTGGAATGCCTGTTTTTAGACTAGAAGATAGGATTGGATAGACCAAAGCTTATGATCACCTCAACTCTGCCTAAACATGCGATGACACTGACGGCGTAGTGATTGCATTCTCTGTGATTGTACGTGAATACTGAAGTTATCAATGTGATGTCGACTGAAAGATCATCGCAGTCCCGAAAATGCCAAGCCTTTAATGAGGCTCTTGTGGAGATCACGGTACTAGTGGCTTGGCACCTCTCAGATAGTCCTCTCGCTCCCTCCTTTCTCGCCATTAATTCATTGACCCTCCATACCTGACACTCAAACTACAATTGCAACGCTTAACTCTATATAAATGCCTCTCTAGCAATATCACCAAGCAAAGCAAGTCTACGACGTCTACTTAAAACTGCGCCACACATCGGCGTCGCTCAAGGTCCATGGGCTTCAACTTGATCATATTACTATAAAGCTTATTATGTACAATCAACTCCGTACTCATGCGTCTTATCAATTATGCGTATACTCGGTCGAGAGGTCTCTTGACAAGCTTTCGGCGCCAGGAATGGATGCCCTAAGCACTCTACATCCAGATTGCGTGATTATGGACATTGTAAACACCCGGCAGTTGAGTTGATATCAATTATTAACGGTCAATAATCAGTGGTTTCGTTATTGCCATCTCTTTGAATGCTACTATCTAATTTCAGCGGACAGTTGTAGGTCACGGACGCTCATATTCATATTCGAGCTCTAGCTGGCTAGGCAGAAGCCGGATGCAGAGCACATTTTTGTCTGCAAACGCACCGAGGCAAACAGTCTTATTGTTGTCGCTCTTTTATGTATCTACTCGTCGACATTGCGCTTCTTGGCGAGGGGAATGATTGAGAGTGGCCAAATGAGTGTAAAGCACACATTGACTGCTGTCTCCGACAGTTCCCACCGTTTTGGGCCTTGAAAGGTGCGGACCTGAAAGTCAATTTACAATTTGGCTGGCGAGATGAGATTGCTTGAACGATCCGAATACGCGAGGTGATGTCGGAGCTTCTTGTCGGCTCGGAGTTTCTCTAGACTGTAGTTTGGGGCCCAAATTCTACTCCATGTTTAGGCATTACGGTATCCAGTATAAGTTGAAAGAAGCCTCGGCAATGAGAAAACACATGGTGTTGTTATCTACAAATCATCTCATGGCTCCGATAGTTGTAGTCGGACCCCACAATCATTCCCACGCATGATTTGCATACGGTAAGTTGGAGGATAATCAATCTGTAAGCACAATCTCAGAGAACTTCGGGGTTCGGGCTTTAGTTTTATGGCGGTGGCCTTCTTATATTCACCTGGTCTATATTGAGCACTGCCTTCCCTCACTTCAGAATTTCGTTAGTCTTTATTTTTCAAGCCTCTTGCTGCAAGTAGACTTGTCCTAGACTTGTCAAGACTTTATTCACAACCGCAAACCAAGACGCTACCTCTATCCACGCACACAAAATGCCTGGCATTATCGCGAACGATCAGCCCGTCGAAGTCGCCATCGTCGGCGGCGGCATCATTGGGCTAGTTCTCGCTCTAGGCCTGATCAAGCGGGACATCAAGGTCAAGATTTATGAGCAGGCACGCACATTCCGGGAAATCGGCGCCGGGGTTGCGTTTACTGCGAATGCCATACGGTGTATGCACATGGTCAATCCAGGTATCGTTGAGGCCTTGAGAGCAGTCGCGACTTCGAATGGCGACGCGGAAAACCCAAATGACTGGCTACAGTGGGTTGATGGATACAATCAGCAGAGCAAGGATCCCCACGACGAGCAAATACTGTTCAAGCTGTACGCAGGCTATAGAGGATTCGAAGGTTGTCACCGTGCACATTTCCTGGATGAGCTTGTGAAGAAAATTCCGGAGGGTGTGGTGGAGTTCAGAAAGCGATTGGATACGATATGTGAAAGAGGGTATGGAGAGAACTTGCAGCTGAAGTTTGTTGACGGTACATCAGCCGAAGCTGACGCAGGTAAGCACACATATTCCTTTAGCGCATACAAATACTACGATTTCAGCTGACTTTCATGCTGTTTCCTAGTCATTGGCTGTGATGGTATCAAGTCTCGCGTGCGACAAATCCTTTTTGGCAAAGGAAATCCTGCTTCTCACCCTCACTACACCCACAAAGTTGCATACCGCGGACTTATTCCCATGGACAAGGCCTTAGAGGCAGTTGGAGATAAGAACGCCCGCAATCAACACATGCACATAGGTCCTGGGCGGCATATTCTTCACTTTCCCGTAGCTAACCAAACGCTAATCAACGTAGCTGCCTTCGTCTCCGATCCTCATGATTGGAAGGACGACGAAAAAATGACAGCGCCAGCGACTAGGGAGGAAGTCGAAGAGGCGTTTGCCGAATGGGGTCCCACGGTCAGGGCTATGACGAGCTTATTGCCTGATACACTTGATAGATGGGCGATCTTCGACAGCTTTGACCATCCCGCTCCGACCTACTCGCGTGGCCGGATATGTATCGCTGGTGACGCTGCGCACGCTTCCGCCCCTCACCATGGCGCTGGCGCTGGTATCGGTGTCGAAGACGCATTGTGTCTCTCGTCGCTGTTGGAGATGGCCATGTCCTCATTGCAATTAAATAAGGCAACTAAAGACCAAGCGTTATGCACGGCCTTCGACGCCTTCAACGATGTCCGGCATGAACGCAGCCAGTGGCTCGTGAATAGTAGCCGCGGTATCTGTGATACCTACGAATGGGCCGATCCGAAGATTGGAAATGATCCAGGAAAGTGCTTTAAAGAGATAGAATGGCGATCACACAAGATTTGGCACTTTGATATCGAGGGCATGCTACGAGATGCGGCTGCAGCTTATGAGCGGCGACTGAAGGCCAAAGAAGGCAGACTCGGCGACCTGAAAGCCATAGCAATCACTGATGGCATACTAGGAAATGCGGCCGAAGAATATGAGTGGCGTCTGAAGGCCAACGGAGGCAAACAGGACGATTTGAAAGCCGTACCAGCCACGGTTTCGGAACGTGCTTTGAACCAACTTGAAGCAGCGACTACTTAATCTGATGGTGATCTCATTGTTCTTCGCATCGCCGAAATTCTGGTAGAGCAGCACCTTAAGCGAGTGAGATGGGAGCATGTATAACAACAACTCAAGATTCATTCTGAGTACTACAATCATTCCATGCGTCTCGGAGTTATTTAGTTGTCATATCGATAGCTGTAAATCGACTATTTCATTAAACTCTTACCAGGTCCCTTCTTTTCTCGAACTTACTACTCTCAGAATTGATTGTATTTAAACGAGGGTTCAATGATATGCCCGAAAACCTCTGTCGTGTGAGAGAACCATTAATAATAGCGCTTGAAGGATATAATCGTCGTTGGTTGGAACGTCTGCGCCACAAGACGTTACCATATCATATGGACTATTAGACTACTGTGCACGTAGAGGCCGCTTTTGGGCTGGAGAAATAAGCTAATTCGATAGATATGATGACTTGAATTGAGCGGATATTAGATCTCGAGAGCTTAGAAATACCTTCGTTTTCTATAATTTCGAAGCTAACCGGATACAGCCCGCTTTACCGAAAAGGTAATTCAATCCATGTCGGGCTTTCCGCAGTCAGTATCGCCGCGCTCGAAGAACGGAGCAGCATAAAGGTCGAGCAGCCCAGCTGGCCATGATAAAGAGTCATGGTGTGAAGTCGATAAAGTGATTGGAGACACTCTCACAATCTTCCACGACGGGCAGAATGATTATCCCACCTCCGCTCCACTCTAGCTAATACAAAAAATTCTCGCTCTCCTCGTCCCCACTTTCCAACGGGCCAAAAGCAGTCGTGACAATAGCCACCTCGTCTGATAATTGCAAAACGCGTACCAAATAGCCCGTCCGTTCTCGCTATCACATTCATCAGCATCCATTACCCCCACCAAACAAACAATCACCCAACCATGGTAAGACTCACTTCTGTCCGCGAATCCAACGCATCCCTCGCCTCCACCACCTCAGGTCAAATTGCCCTCTTCGTCGGTGCGACGAGCGGCATCGCTTACCACACGTTGACTGAATTCGCGCGGAATTCCAATCAGCCAAAGGTGTATGTTGTAGGGAGGGGCGAAGCAAAACTGTCAAAGATTATTGGGGAATTGGAGAGAATCAATCCGCAGGGCAGCTATACGTCGATCAAATCTGAGATATCGCTACTGAAGAATGTGGATGCGGCGTGTGAGGACTTAAAGGGGAAAGAGAAGGGCTTGGATTTATTGGTTATGTGTCCGGGGTATCTTAAATTGTCTCGAGTGGGTATGTATTTCCCTGGTAATTTCAATTGCACCAACGAAACCTGGAAAAGCAAAGGATTGGAAAGATCTGACTCCGAACCCTGCAGACAACGCAGACGGACTGGAAGATACAATCTCGCTCCGTTACTACGTCCGCATGCGCTTCATCCAAAACCTCCTGCCGCTGCTCACGTCTAGACCCTCCAGCCGCATCGTAAGCATCCACGGCGCAGGCAGGGAAGGCCGTCTCAACGAGAATGATCTCGAGCTCAAGCACACCTACTCCTTTCTTAACGCCTCCATGTATACCTGCACCATGAACACCCTCGCGCTCGCAGAACTCGCGTCGTCCCACCCATCCATCAGCTGTATCCATGGTTTCCCTGGGGTGATCATCACGCCCTCCTTCGATAAATTCGCCGAGGACTGGTATTTTCCTCTACGATTTTTGTTTATGCAACTTGTGCTGCCATTCGCGAAGCTTTTCACCGTCAGTCTGCCGGAGTGCGGGCAGCGCCAGCTGTTTTATGCGACTTCCGCGAAATATCCGCCCACCGGAGTGAGGGATCCACCTGGTGGGGGCGTGGCGTTGCCAAAGGGGGTGGAGGTGGCAAAGGGGGCGGATTCCAAGGAAGGGAGTGGGTGTTATTTACTGAACTGGGATGGGGAGACGATTGGGGACGAGAATTTATTGGAGGAGTATCGTAAGAAGGAGATGGGCAAGAAGATCTGGGAGCATACACAGGAGGTGTTTGATCGGGTGGTAGGCAAGTCTTGAAGAATCTAGCTCATTTGCGGCTCGATTTTCACTCTGCATGGTGTACCAGCTCCTCATACAGGTCGACTGGCATCTTGCGAGACATGTTTACAGTCGCTGCGACAATCTTCCTAGCCTGCAATGGTGGGAAAGATCTCAGTAACTTGCCAGGACTGCCAGGATCTGATTAGCATGAAAACTTGCAAGACATTGGATTCGTTCCGTCATACCTTGAATCCGCCAAGAGTTCTTCCCTCATCATCATGAGTTGAGCGCAAATGCATAAAATATTCAGGTGTAGTCCGTAGGCGAAGAGGAAATCCCAGAGCAGAAGTACCTCAGGCAAAGGAGGGGTACAAGCGGACATTGTCAGGACTGACGCAAAAGCATATATTTGGGCCTTGACTCCCTTCAAATTCAAGTATGCTGACAGCCTCGGGTCTGCAATTGCGAGACACTTCTCCACCAGGGCAACACCTTTGTGGACACCGTCCATTGCACCTCGGATGTAGCCTGGGCACTCTCGCGTAATGAAGTGATGAAAGGCAACGAAAGCTTGCGGCTCGGTACGAGCAGCGTAGAGAAACGGCGCACATAGGACGTTCATGCCTTGAACATAAATCCCTGGTTCTGAGCCGCCGGCCTCAGAGTCATTGGTCGTGCCTATTGAGCTGCTCATCGTATGTTTAATAAAGGGTGAAGCATGTTGTAATTCTGGGCTACCTGCTTCGTTGGCGGCATTGGTGATCCTTCCAGAATCACTCATGCGCTCCGACTTGGCATCGTGTAGCCTCCATGCCACTGCATTGAGGAGCCGAATAATTGAATTTTCTCGGACTCGACGCTTGAAGAGGGGGTTCGTCATTAGCGTGCGGTGTGTATCATTGCGGATCTTGGCATAGGCTGGGGAAGGTCCGCGACGGATGAGATCGAGGTAGATGTCAGTTGAGAGAGGTGGAGAATCGAGTAGAATCAGCCAGACATAGATGCGAAGATCGGACTGTCAGAATTCACATCAGTAATACATATCGATCGGTATTGTTCGAAAAAATGCCTTACCATGCCATCATTGTCTGACTCCAATCCGTCGGCGAGGATGAGATATCTAAGATCTTGCAAACCATCTGGCACATTTCCCTTAGGTCCATGCCGGATCAATGACCTCAATTCTTCCTTAGGATCTTCTTGCTTCTTTAGCTTTGGGAGTCGCTTAGGTGAAGGGTTTCGTTTGGGTGATAGATTGCGTCGAGGCGATGGCCCGGCATTCGGTGAAGGTGGTATTGCGTCGCTATTCGCGCGAGTGTGACTGTACTTCTCAGGTGATGGCAGTGCAGGCATTGGTGGTACCAACGCATTGTGGGAAGTGCTCGTGTTACGCTGCTGTTGCTGTCGTTGCTGAGAGATCAGAGAAGGGCCATTGGATAATTGGTGTGCCGACTGCATCTTGCGCAGTCTTCCTGGGCTTCGGGGTGAATTGAGGTGGGAGGAGGAAGTGGAAGGGTGGAGTTGAGGAGCATTTTTACTAGAACTAGGGGAGCTTGTCATGTTGCTTTCGGCTCCTTGCTTGTTCACTGCTGGCGTGCGGATTCTGGAAGCAAAAGCGCACAAGTATTTCTCGAGGTGCGTCGAAAGGCCGGATTGCATGCCGCTACAGTAATTGCTGCAGACGCGTAGAGCGCGTCGGGCAAGCTTCCGCACCTGGCCTTGGCATGAGCTACGACTTCGATTCCCTTTCGGACACAGTTCTTTCAAAGACACATCATCACGAGAATGCATCACTTTCGTCCTTTGAGGGAATTGAATCACATGAAATCATCGCAACTTTTCTTGCGATTCTCGGTCTATCCATCTGAGTTCACCTCCACACTATCACCGACCAATTTCTTACTCGACCATATATCGGTATAAAAATAGGCGTCTCGGATTAGATGAGCTCTCAGGCTCCGTTTCTTTCGAGCGCGGATCGCTCATCCTAGACACAAGTGCGGGGGTTTGGACTCTGCCTCTTGTTGCTGAAGAAATAGACAAACTGCCCGCGAGAAATATATTACTTAGTCCAATCCCATCCCTTTCAGCACTGCCACTTTCTCTATTGCCTGCCTGCTACTCCACAGCTCAATTAACCAACCAAGTCCTCTATCCTCCAAAACCGTAGCCATCACCGGCGCAGCCTTCGGCATCGGTTGCGCAACCGCACATCTCCTCGCCTCCCGAGGCGCCGCCGTCTCCCTTGCGGACATCAATGCCACCCAGCTGTCGGCAGTAGTCGATTCACAATCAAACCCCAAAGCACCCGTCTACCATAGGGCCGTCAATGTAGCTAAGGCGGCTGAAGTAGACCAATGGCTTAACGAGACCGTTAAAGAGTTTGGTCCGTTAATTGGTGCGGCGAATTTGGCTGGTGTGTTGGGGCAGACGGGGAGGGTTGGGGTTAGGGAGATTGGTGATGAACATTGTAGGTATATTTTGTTGCGGGTTCTTGCGAGAATGTGGATTACTATACACGGTTTTACACGCCGAAAATCTCTTGATTTCACGTAACGAAGTTTACCAACTAGAAACATCTTTCTATACCTAACGCAGGTTTCAAATGTGCCTGGTTATGGCTGGATCAATTTGCCAAACATCCCCTCTACTAAAATCAAACCCCTGAAACCCTGAAGATATTATATCACTGCTCGAACACCTCCCCAAATATACCTCACCTGCATCCTCAAATTCCAAACATACCTTACCATCATTTTACACGCTTTTCAAAAGTCACGCTAACTCCAAACCCTACCAGAGGATTTTGTAATGGACGTGAACTTGCGCGGAGTATTCTGTTGCCTCAGATTTAAATTGTAGCGGATGGGCGGGGGGGAAAGTATTGTTAGTGCGTCGAGTATGGGGGTTGAAAGGGTATAAGAACGGAGCTGCGTATTGTACTAGCAAGGTTCGTGCTGCGTTTTTCTGATTGTTTTGGAGGGAAGAGCAGAGGAGAGTAGTGCTAATATGGAGACAGCATGCTGTTGTTGACCTCACAAAAGGTATGGACCAGTTTCGATTTGTACAAACGCTAGTGCTGGTAAAAATGGGTATCCTTTACTGTCATGACGCCGTCCTGCTGCTGCCTGCGAAATCTCGCTGGCGATCAAATGCCTCTTTCTATCATTGTCTATGCTCAATCTTTATTCAATTGCGGTATAACCAAGAAAAGCGTACCTTCTGCACGCAACTAATAAGTCACAGCCGCGTTCTCCCACTCGTACTCATGCCGTTGCGGAAGCATTCGAAATCACGGTTCGCGAACTGTGGAAGAACCTGACGACGAAGACCTATGGCGGCCGGCGAGCAAGCGTCTTCGCTCGCCATCATCGCCAGTTTCCTCATCATTATCTTTTAGGTGAGCAAGCCAGTCCCTCGCTCCTCCGTGTCCGTTAGCAACCGGGTCGCTCTCCTCCCCGTCCTTACCACCTATTTCGGTTTCGCTATCTCCGCTCGCGAGTAGGCTTCTTTCATCCTCATCTCTGTTGTTATCCTCATCATGCACTTTCCCATTCTTTCCGTACAAAATGTAGTGCTGGACGATGAAAATGACATCGAAGAATATCGAAACATTCCCTAGCATAAACTTGACAGGGTTGCCTGTGACGCCAAGCACGCTGCCTTGCAGAGACGCATCGATGACCAGTTGCGCGATTGAAAGTACACCACCGATCACATCCAGAAGTATCTGAAAGATGTTCCAGCCAGCTGTTGATTTGTTCTTGAAGTTCGTCCATACTTGGGGTATGTATTTGATCACCGTGACAGCAAGCTTAATTTTGTTGACAAATTCGACCTTTATCAGTAATGAGCCATGTTTCTCAGAGTAAGGTCTCCTCATGTTTGCCACGAAAGTCGGAAGGACACACCACATCGATCCAAGCCCATCCATCTGCATCAGAACCTCCGTCGTTCCCGAATACTAAAATAATGCCCACCATAATGGCTACTGCAAGAAACGCCCCGATCAAAAGAATGGACGTGAGTCTCGGAACCTTCCAAACTCTTTTCTCGAAACCCCACAGCGTTGGCCAGAATTGACTCAACGTTATGCAGCAAAGAAGTAACCCATGTAAGGCGAAAAACACGTCATTCGACCTAACCAAGTTGTTCTTGCCATTGTTGCGTTGTCTGTATTGCTCTTGGATGACTGGCGAACAGAAATAGAGGAGCTGGGAGAATGAATAGCATGTGAAGCCTAGGACGTTGAAAATTGGGAAGTTGGGGGATGTTCCGGACGTTGATTTACGGTAGAAGTTCTGGATGGGCTGGGGGTAGAAGGAGGCAGACCAGGCTATGAAGCTAAAGAGGCGGTCATTAGATGAGTGTCAGGGGGTATGTAGTGGAGGAGAGAGAGGTACTATGCATAGCCTAGTATCCTAGACAAGGGCAGTTTGGTCAGTAAAGCCGTAACATCCTGCAGAAGTAAAAGTACCATGAGAGCCCTTTCAGGGACCGAGCTGTTGATGGAGGAATCATGGCTACCATATGTATCAATGTTTGATATGGTTGAGTTGTATAATCACCGTTCACAGTAAGGAGCTCTGCTTATTGCTGCATATGACTCTGGCTTTCGGAATGAGTAGAAAAGATGTGAAGGTGAAGCCATTGCGGACGAATGCTCTTCAGTCTAGTCGTGTAATCCTGCCAAACAGCTGGTGCAGGAAAGGAGCGTGAGCAGCGTTGTCTGGAATCGATAATGCTCTTGGCTAGCGCAGGGGTCAGCCGCTCAACTGTCTTTAGGGCTTGCCCCACCGAGGACCCACTCCAAGAATGAGCCCCAAAGCCACGCCATTCAGGCACCCAAGGAATACAATAAAATAACAAACATCGACCCCTACCCGTAGAGCCTCAAACGCATTCATCATCTACACTTCATAGATTCATCATGAAGAAATTCAGCCTCGGCAAGAAAAAGGACCAAGACGAGGAATCCACTCGCTCATCACTCTTTGGGCGGTCCAAAGACAAGTCTTCAAAATCCCAGCAATCCAACCCTTATGCCAATCTACCCACACAAGCAGATGCCTACAACGAAGCCAAAGCCAGAGCTGGTGTCCCGGGCTATGCACAGCGAGGCCCGAGTCCAGCGCCCCCGCCAGTGCAACAGGGTCGTTATGGGGGCATGAATGGAGGTTATCCGGATGAGAAGAAGTCAAACCCCTACGGTGATGACAGGAAAGCAGGAGGGTACGGAGATCTGGGTGATGACCCTCCACAGAAAGGTGGTGGCTACGGCGCAGATCGATACGGTGCACAGAGCGGGTACGGAGCAGACAGATATGGTTCCACCGCCGCAGGACCTCAGGCGGAGACAGGAGGCGCGAAGTACGGAGCTGGGGGCTATGGGGGCTTAGGGCGAACGACGAGTCATAGCACTAATGCTACGGACGATAACCGAGATGCCTTATTTGGAGGTGCTGAGGACAGAGTAGCGAAACAGTCGCAGCAGCAGATGGGCTATGGGCTCCCGCCGCCGTATGAGGATGGAAAGGAGGGAGGCTACGGTGAGAGATCAGAGCCGAGCTACGAAGCCTACGGCGATCGGCAATTGACCGCTGAAGAGGAAGAAGAGGAGGATGTTCAGGGAACGAAGCAGCAGATTCAATTTATTAAGCAGGAGGATGTCTCTTCCACAAGGAACGCAGTAAGTAGCTTAGTATACTGGCATGGTTTTGATTGGCAGGTCTTGCTGACGCCTGCTCGTTAGCTCCGAATTGCTGCGCAGGCAGAGGAAAGGTGAGATTTAGCACCTATGGCCTGAACATAAGAGATCGGGAAGCTGATTGCTTGCAGCGGTATGAACACATTAGCTCGAATCGGAGCCCAAGGCGAGCGGATACATAACACAGAGAAGAATCTGGATCTTACTCACAACCACAACCGAGACGCAGCAGACAAAGCCAAAGAGCTTAAGACACTAAACCGTAGCATGTTTGCCGTCCACGTCTCAAACCCATTCACATCCTCTTCCCGAGCAGCCAGGGCAGATGCAGACGTCCTAGAACGCCACCACGTAGAACGTGAACAACGAGAAGCCACTCGCCGAGCAGGCTACGATACCGACCAACGGCTGCAAAAAACTTTCAAGGACATTGGGAAAACGGATGCAGATGCTGCTGCAAAAAAGCAGTCGAGTTTGGCAGAAAGAGCGAAGTATCAGTTTGAAGCTGATTCCGAAGATGATGAGATGGAGAATGAGATTGATTCCAACTTGGATGCCTTAGGCGGGGCTGCTAGTCGTTTAAATGGGTTGGCTCGTGCTACGGGCAAGGAGGTGGAGGCTCAGAATGAGCATCTGGTACGAATTAACCAGAAGTCGACGGTATGTACTTTTCAAGATGATTCCAAATCTGAACTTCCAGGGCGGGAAAAGCAGTATTGACTCGGACATGTAGGCTGTCGACGACCAGATTGCTATGAACAGAGCCAGGCTGGACAGGTTCAAATGAAGCGGCAGTGGTTTAAGCATTTTTGACGTTCCTTTGCTTGCTGGATGATGACGACACCGATAGGCTCTCAGTCGAGATGTTTAATGTCTGGGTAGAAGGGCGAGAAAGGTTTCAACTCGGGAGTACAAAGTCGTTTTGACCATCTCCAGAATTTTGACTGATGCTTGGTGACTTGCATCACAAGCTACTTACAGATTATAATAATCACTATCCATCCAATGCTACCGTTGTTAGCCAAGATACTTTGAGGCGAGGTCGACGACACGTATGGTAGGTCCACTTGTCGAAGGACTCGAGCTCCAAGCATTGTTGGATCCGATAGGCAAAGGGACGAAAATTGAGAATCTGGACATCAAAATTTAGAGAAAAGACTGTACTCGTGGCCGCGTAATTAAGTGACGGATTAAGCGAGGCGCTAAATTTTGAAGCATGCGCATCCAGGCTTCTTTATTGAATAACGCATGTATCACTTATTTTGATAAAACCTAGGCTAGCAGATTTGAAGCTATGTAGAAGGCCTATCCTAGGCCAAAAATTTGAAGCCATAGAGTTACCATTTGGTCGAGAAACCACGGTTCTTAATTATATCCCGGCACCGCTCAGGCATAGAATGTATCCACTTCAAATAGGCCTGTCGCTCCACTAGTTAAAGCCATTCATACTTCGCCGCTGGCCACATATCTTTTGACGTTAGGATCATTCTTTTGTACGCCCGGATTTTCTATTTCATCCCCCTCCACATGTACTCATCCGGGTTTAAATCAGGGCTGCTTGGCGGCCATACTAGCGTCTCGATACCATGGTCTTTCAGCCAGCGTAACGTCTCCTTGGATCCATGGATTCCGGCCCCGTCTTGCATGAATATCGGGCGTAGCCCTGTCCTTTCTAACTCCCGGTACCAGGGTAGGACGAATAGCGCTAAGATCTACTCGATGTAGTCTATACTTGTAATTAACTTTTTCATATTACCCCGGTTTGGCCCTAAGGCAGTAGGCTTAATACTGCCCGGAAGTAGGCAGAGCTCGCTAGCCTGTTCACCCACTATCCCGCCCCAAACCATAAGGGTTTGACGGCCGGAATACTTATGGTGTTATATACATTCCGGGCAGTAGCGCTCGTTGGGCCTTCTAGTAACGTAAACCCGGTTCCGCTATCCACTCTCGAATAAGCTCTTATCCGAAAAAATCACTCTCATCCAGTCTTCTATCGTCCAGTGTAGATGCTCACGCGCCCATTTAAATCTTTTCTTCCGGTTTATCCACGAAATAAGTGGTTTAGGGCAGGTAATACACCGCCGGAACCCTACTCGCCGAAGAGCCCTCCGCACAGTCGTCTCACCGGCTTGGATCCCTAGATCTGAAGCCAATTACATGTAGGATTCACGCCTGCCGTCTGCTCCACTAGTGACTGCCCGGATTAAGGATCTCAACGTTCGTTTATCGATTTTTTCATGTGCGCCGGCAGTAGGGTTTTTCTGGCTGCGCGCGACTCCGGATCTCAGCGTTCTGCGCACGGTTGGGCTTGGGATTCCGGTAGCTGTCGAGATTTCTGGGACGCTAGCATATTGCATAGCATCCATATCGATAACATGCTTACGTTGTGGGGTAGTCAGGTGTTTATTCGGTATGTAGGGATCCATTTAGGGGGGGAGGTATAGGAAAGATGGGGGATTTACGCGAAAAGTCGCGTAAATCCGTCACTTAATTACGCGCCCATGAGTACAGCAAAATAGAACTTCCAGACCAAAGATATTGGAAGTTAGCCCGATAGAACTTGTGAGGGCAAATTAGGGATAGCGGTCCAGTCCGGATTGATGTCCTTTGTATACCGGACCAATCCTTAGGTACCGGACATAGACAAAATATTGCACCTACCTTGGACGATAGTAAGACGTCGAAGAAATATGCTATGGGCAATTCATTACCAAAGCCGCCTATCGCAACAGATGGGGCCTTGTCTTGCTTTCTCCTCGCGCTTTCCTTCTTCTTTTAAGCTCGCAAGTCTCAGTCTCGCAAAGCCAGCGCGCGTGAAAGACCAGAATTATATCCGATTCTCTAGTCATGCTCAATCACTCGTTGCGCTTTTCGTCTGTTCTATATGCGATGCAAAAGCCCTGGTGATGAAACGAAAGCCAGTACCAAAAGCTTTCTGAATCCATAGATTCCTCAGCTGCACTCGACAGTCAGCGTCATGCACTAAGCTGGCCATGTTCTCCTTGACGCTCCTACTTACTAATACTCTGGCTGGTCTCTTAGCATTTTCAATCGCCGACGCGATACCGCAATGCATCTCTCGTCCTACCTCACCCTCCCAAGTACCAACTCGTGATGATTGTGCTGCACTCGTACGCGGCGTCTTCGTCCTGTCGCGCGCCCAGTACGTTGTACAAAGGTTTTTCCTTTTATCAATAATTGATTTGACTGGGAAAGATATCCGTCATCATTTCCAGAGCCCAACACTGACCCCTCTCATCCGGTCAGAGACGATATCCCACTAATCTGGTCTCGCCATTTCCCAACCCGCCACGGCATGACACTTCCCCTCTCGCTAATTGACCGCAACCCATGCAACACTTGTGAAATTATCATCGATGTATTGCAGGAGGGAGCGGAAGATACGTTTCCGACGCTCAGAATTGCGCAGGTGGCGGTGGGCATCGTCAATGCGTGCCTCGTACTGAGGAGGATGGCTGGGTTGGATGTAAGCTGTGTCCTTAGAGCCTTTTCATCGGTGTCTGTACATTTTGCGGGTCGAGAGGTCCGATTCGCGAACCTTGTGTCTTTACTAACAACTCTGCGTTTTGTTTCTGCGTTGAGACCGCAGGGCTGACTCGTGGTATCTTCAAGACTGTGGCGCCGAGGAGGACGGTCAGTGTGGCCTTGAAGCGAAAGGGGCCATGGTCTGGGAGAAGGCTGGTACTGGGCGATGTGGAATCGAGTGGTGGAAATGGGACGGAACGGCTGGTGTTGTGGAGGCCGAGTGGGAGGGCAAGCAATGTCACTATGGTGCGGTGAGATTCACTTACGCTTCGCAGCACAACGAGAGATGAGACTCCGTAGGCGTTGGTTGAAACAAGGTACGAAGACCTTGAAGCTAAAACATCATGGCACGATTGTAAAGTGAGAGTAAACCTGCACTCCGGCGCGACCAGGCTCGAGTTCTTCTCGAGATCCTCTTGACTGTGAACGTGATCTTGGGACTATCATAGTTGATTGAGAACAGGGAATTACTTGATGCAAGCACGCATTTAGGTTACAAAGGCTCAACATCAAGCGTAACGTTGTATTGTTCGTTCTATACAAAACTACTGTAATGGAAGCACCCGCCTGCTATTTTTGAACCACAAAGTGTATAGCATCACTTGGATACGAGGGCCTACATGTGCTTCGACCAGCTTTGACGGCTACTATACCTACCACGTTCGTCCACAGCGATATAAAATGTACCTATTAAAAGACTGGGTCTACATGGCCAGAGATCGACTGTCGCTCTGCCGTGTCTATCTACCTTACAGCAACGTCAAAGAACCCATATATAGAAACAAAAGTACAAGCGAAGATCAACTACTGCTCTGCCGAACCTGGTACCTTGTCCTTACCGACTCGATGATTTTCCGGCCATCTCCATGGCCTCTGAGTAGTCCGATATAAAAAGAGTGGCGAACAAGAGTCTACCAGCTGCCTTCGTTATGTACCGGATATGCTGAGTCTCATGCTAGAGGCGGATATGGCGTTTACTATATGCCTCCAGACTCTGCAAGATATCAGATCGGTTTCCTCGGAACCATTCTGACTTCTGGGGCTGTGCTCGCTAGGTTGTGGGGCTGACATGTTTTCATTCGCTGGGATCTCCACACACGTCGGTCGTACCCTGAAATGAGACAACGAATCCGGCTCTGGATTACAGGCTCTGGACCTTAACAACTCATGGACTTCAGCCAACAGCACATTAGCTGTTGCCGAGGAAGAAAATGTGCGTCTTGTAGCGGAATGTTCCACTCAAGCATTGCCTCAATGATGCAGTGAGGTAGTCTTACAAGCGTATCGCCTTGAAATCCGGGCCCTATCAAATGGACAACAATAATCAATACAACCCTCTATGACGACACATCTACCAGCGTTGAAGTTGCTGACTAGAGGCTCGCTATCATCACACGTGGCGTAATACACTACCCTTGAGGTCATGTCCTGAGAAAGACGCATGATGACATCGTTTCACCCCTCGTTCAAGCGCGTATCGGAGCTGCTACCGAGCGCCACCAAATGCAGGTCCTCCGGTAGGGAGATCCGCTTGAAAGGCTGGGCGGGAGATAAGCAGCGTCATTGATTTCGGATCGTTATCCTCGGAAAGCTTCGCAACGCCTTTACCGTTGGAAGGCTGAGAGCTGACAGCATTGATGTGGGTCAGCATGCATGCAGCTTTCAAAGAGCGCGCACGCTGCTTCCACACGGCGATTGCACGTGCTTGCCAGAAATCAAGGGAGGATGCGGCTTTCCGAAATGGAAAGCGACAACAGCTTTGCTCCAGCAGAGATGGATAATTTTAGGCCAGTGTACACTCTATACAAATCCCATCAGGGCACTGCCCGTTCAACAGCATCCTTGCACTTCTGTATCAGCATATGCCAAGCGGTCAATCTTCACCCAGACAAAAGTCCTCGGGCGCTGACATACATGCGGGGATTCCCAGAGAACAAAGCGAGGCCCCATCTTCGCTGCATTTCGTATTCGTAGTCTAAATAGTGAAGCTTTATCATCATTTCTTTCGTTCGCTCATGCTCGCTCGAGCATAGCACGGCACAGCGATGTTTTGAAGTGGAACATGCTTGCGCGTTGCCTCAGCCATGGGAAGGAACAAACGCCTGTCGACGGCCCCAGCTTCGCGCACCAATCCATCATAGTTCTACCAGGGCAACATCATTCGCTGACATGATGCTATCCAATTTCTTCCCTTCCCCACACACCATCGGTCCTATACCTAGACCCCCTTCTTTGCATGGACCTATCACGAGTAACCCTGATCCTTGTCTCAGTCATTGTGCGTTAACTCGATATAGCTATAGCGCACGGCAGATATGGTCCGGTGCAAGCCAAATGGCGTTGGTGGCTTACCGGGGGCTCACGGCGGAGCGTCCTTACTATTTCCAGCCTAACCAGTCAGATTCGAGGTTGCTGTTTTTGATTCGGTAAATTACGTAGTTTGAGGCCACGATTCTGTTGCACAAAAAAAGGCCCCCAAGTGCTGCAAGTCGCACTAGCGTCAGGGTTCAACAAATGGGCGCAACGCCATTGACATGGTGCTTCTATGAATCCCTCCCCTCATCTCCCGCTAATGTTGTAAAAAGAAGCGCTTGTCATTTACTTATCTTGACAAGCTACTTCCCACCTTACCTTGCTGATCATTCATAAACATAGCCATCCCCCGCTGATCGTACTACCCTTTCATCCATTCTCCACTATTATTGTCTATTCGAGTCTCGAATGCAAGACCACAACCATACCACAACCAGACTACCATCACTCAACTATACACAGCCTCGATCATTATAAGACGAGCACCTTAACCCTTTCGCTCGATTCATTCCTCAACAAGATCATCATATCTCAACCTTCTTCCAACTCGTTGATCACCCGCTGTACATCAACTGTCAAACGTTAAACGAAATGGCCATGACTATGGATCAGCGTAACCACCATCTCGGCGGAATGGGCTATGAACATATGGCATACAGTAGTTCACCTCAATTTACAAACCCCTGGAACGCAGGGTCAACATCACACCAGGCTCCGTCACTCTTCCCCAATCCATTGGCTTCCAACAATGCCGGCTTCGATGCGCTCGCAAAGCAGCAAGTTTCTCGCGCAAACACCACCACTTCTATGCCATACACATCTATACCCGCAAGTGCACCATCATTGAGCGCAGGGGGCGGATACTCGAGCTATGGTTCATCACAGCTGCTAGGAATGTCAGAAGATCTCCTCAATCAGCCGAGGACCTCGACTTATGAGCAAGGTTACTCAGCTGCGCCAACGTCAATTGGCACATATGCTCCCACATCTGCACCGTACGTGAACGCGTATGGCAGTGTCGCACAACCACAGCAACAGGATGAGGTCAGGAGGTTATCTCATTCGTAAGTCTACGTGATTGTACTTAAAGTTGATGGAGCTCAGCTAACAACAACCCAAGAAGCACTGCCTCATCACAACACTCGCAACCATCTTTTACCGACGCACTTGACGCCAGCCGGGGAATGGTCGCACTCAGCCAGGACTTGACCACACCACGAAACATCTACGGCTCAAGGAGCGACCGATCCTCATCTGATGGATATGGGTTTCCAGCATCCCACTCCTCACACTCTTCTATCTCCGACGGATATACCCCGTCCTACTACAGCGGTTCCGTCGCCTCCTCAGTCTCAGACTACGGCTCCAATTCCGACATGGAATCCGTCAATTCACGAACACTTCCCCGACCCTCAGGCCTGATTGGCGCCACACAACTACCAGCACCACAATCCATGATGGGACAATTCAACTCCAAAGTATCCTCCAGCACGCAGAAGAAGCACAAGTGCAAAGTCTGCGACAAGCGCTTCACCCGCCCAAGCTCCCTTCAAACCCACATGTACAGCCACACAGGCGAGAAGCCTTACGCCTGCGAAGCCGAAGGCTGCGGACGCCATTTCTCCGTTGTGTCCAACTTGCGCCGACACCGCAAAGTGCACAAGGGCGATCGCATCTCCGATCACGGGTCACCAGAGGGTTCATGGGCGTCGTCAGTGTCTGAAAATTGAAGCTGTTGAGCGGTTATGGGACAGCTCCATTGCCATTCAAAGCCACCCAAATTACGATTACATTACCACGACATACCAGCACCACGAACATCTCCGCACAGACTGCAAGCCCATCATCCCGCCCAGTTGTTGTCGCGCAAGCATTTACCTCCGATGATGCTGCTGTACCATAATATAGAAGGCATCTACAGTCGCTACAGACCCACGCAGGGTTCTTGTTCGAGCAAGGTGTTCCGGTTGGGTATTTATTCAGGGAGTTGGGCGAGTTATGTCTACTGTACGATATGGAAGACGTCGGATACCCACATTCGCTATGGCGATGGCATTGCTTGTACTTTATCATCTAATATTTTAATTACTTCGAACATGACTGATTTTGGATCTTTATTGATACTCGTGACTAGCACATGGCTTGGAAGCAAATCTCCATGTGTTTTTGTGGGCCCATCGTGTCTCACTCCAAACCATACCTGCCATTAGCCCTATCAGCTTCACATCCTCGCCTTGCGCAAACCCCCTTTACCTCCTCACACCTCCTTTTTCACCACACCTCCATCCCTTCCTCTCGCCCACACCCCTATCGATCGAGCAAGCCGCCTGCCCCACCACTAGCATCTGTTTCAGCATCATCGAATGCCGTCAGTGGCGTCCATCCCTGCAGCACATCCAACACCTTCCGTCAGCCACCAAAGTCTATCCCACCTTCCCCTTCGCGTCTAGCGCTCCTCCCTCCTCCCGGATAGGTAAAGTTAAGTCAATTCTCTGGAAAGGGCATGTGTCGTAAGCGCTCCAATTGTTAGGCTACGTGTGTCATGCACCGCTCGGATATAGGAGGGGAAAGATGGGGGTAGCTGGAGAGGGGATTTGACGTCTGATCTGGTTTCTAAGAGTACAAATATGTGAGGAGTTAGTTGGACTTAGTCTGTAAGGCATACAGCTTTAGAAGGCTTGAAGGGGTGTGCGAGTGAGATGCATGTGTTTGCGATTGGCGAAATCCGCGCTTTGGGCTCGATGGGGCTAAGGGGGGTGGAATGGCCGAGATTCATCTGCAAGCCTCATTCTCATTACGAGTATGCTGGTGAGAATGTGGGCTTGAGGTGGTTCAATAACAAATAAACAGCTTTGCTTCTGGATGTGCGAAATGCATTACGCCTTGCTGTAGGCTGGTTTTGCCCTGAGAGGTGGTCTGGGCTGAGGTCTATACATTCGCACTGCAGGATAGATGTATGCATCCCCAAGTTTTCAGACGAATGAACAATATACGCCCGAAGGGCAAAAAGATCAGTGCTGATGTGGGGAAGGCCCGTTAGAACATGGACGGTTTCAATTTGCATCTAGACTGGGGTGTCAAGTGCAGCAAGCAGCGTAAGCGCTAGCCAATGTGGGAGCACTAGAATATGTAGAATCGCTCACGCAACATCATTCCAGGCAATCCGAATTCCTCATGTGCCGCTATGTTCGTAATAGGGTGATTATCATATGTTAGCCATCAAGTGCAACATCCAATCGAACTGACCATGAACCAATAGTGACACACTGAAAGACTGGAGATGCAGCCTTGTTAGTAAGCCCACCGGCTTAGAAGCGGGGACTTAATATATTAATGTGATCATCGACTACAAGAAATCGAGATGAGGGCAAACCGCGATGAGAGTGATAGGATAGGCTGTTGTAGGATTAGCTTCCCCATTTGAATGCGCGAAATGGCAGAGAATTATTTTCTCAATAAAGGATCTAAGCAGAGATGATACGCAAAGAGAGTTTCCGAACAATTCATGCTCTTACTCTCCAAGTCTAGGCTTTGTGTATATTGTATCTGTCGCACTTCCCCATTCTTGGACGGGCTGGAAACAACAACAAGTGCTCAATCGACACAAAATTCCGTTGCTCTTGTAGTATACAATCGCCTGGCGAGATCGATGGCGTAAGCTTCCTAACTTTGACCGTGTTTCGAGCACTGTACGCTACTAGGAAAAGGTTTTTCATTTGTTGTACAGTGGTACAGGAACTGTTTTGACAATTTTCAAGCAACGGCTGACAAAACGGACTAGAAAATTTTGACAGCGGTGATGCTGACGCTTTTGATCATCAATTGTTCGAAGTATATTGGCATCGAATCTGGGGCGCAGGTCAAGGAGCTTCCTTTTCTTCTTCCGGGAAAAGCGATGAATGTCTTGGAGATAGTAGGTCTCAAGAGATGAAAAAAATGTGTGTTCAGTTTTGAGGATCTCAACTGGGGCCTTGATGAATACGATTTGGCGTTCAGTCTGGTGTGAACAGTGGCTTCGAAGACACCAGTATCCAAGAGACCCATTTACATGAGCTTGCCTGTGAAGCGACCGACACGAGAAGACTTGGTTGCAGTAAGGTTGCTTGCAAGTTGTCTGTGTCCGGTCCACAAGATATGTCCGGTCCCTAGAGAGAGCGTCTACTATGGACCGGACCGCTAGCCTACTGAAGGTAAATGAATTCTATGGATCCAACATCCAATATCCAAGGTCCGGACCATGGAAAGTTCATTTTCCTGTACGGGCTTTTGGTTCCTATTCCTAGGTCTTTGATTCCTAGATGTCAAATTTATGAGGCAGATCTCTCCAGAATATACTTTGGAATCCAACCAAGGCTCTTTTTGGACAACGATAATGCCCCTCATAGCAGACTGTGGCGTCTTAGTCCCACAGCATGTCCAGCTTCGTGTCTAATTCCTGCCGTCCCACGTAAAGTGGCTTTACGTAATTTTTCACTCGTCCAGTACTTGAAACAATTTACTTCTCGGTGGCAATATTGCTTTTGGACCTGGTTCCGCATGTCATTTATGGTAGTCTCGTTATAAGCTAACAGTCTCTCATATGCTGTTATTCCTGATCTCATGCTAGCATGTTTTTCTCATTCGCACAGTAGCACCCTCCCACTCATGATAATCGGTATCCAGTTTGAAGCTACTGCTGATCATGACGCCTATCACGACGTCTCCTATCATCATGATTTCCACCATTGCGACCACCAGCACCAGTGTTTCGTCTATCATGTCCTGTGTCATGTCCTCCACCTCTAAGCTCCTCATTTCGCCCTCCATCCGGAAAACGAGGCTTCTTTGTCTCTCCATGACTCTGAGGGAAAGAAAAGGCTGTGTGGGAGTTACCTTATCAGTCTATTAGAAGAACAGGAGGAGTGATCTACTCACTTTCTTCATAGCCAGGAGGAGCTTCATAATCATCAGCTTCAGCATCATAGCGATCGCTGGGAGGAACATCGCCACGTCGCCGAGTTCGTCTATCCCTCTGCCGGTCCACAAGAACCTCCGCAAAATCTTGAGTACGGTCTGCCCAGCCTGGCGCCTCGTCACGATCGAACATCTCTCGGAAGACTTCTTTGTCACTCTTGACATTCTCGACGCGATCGATTTTGCGTTTACCATCTTTTACATCCGTAGCTCTATCTGTCATCGCGTCGATAGTATCGACCACTATGCGCGGGGAGATGCCATTTTCGGTTCTTGATAGTGCGATTTCCATGATACGCTGTCGTTCTGGTCCAGGAGGAACTCGATCCTTCATTCGCTGGAGGGCACGGTTGACGTCACCCAGCTCGCTTGAGCGTTTGTCTCCTTGTGGCATGATGTCTATTCCGCAGGACGTTCAGGCTTAATAGCGCTGAAGAAGGCTGCTTCGGATTTCCAATGTCTGGTGATGAGGATAGGAAGTGGAAGAGACAGAATTAGAAGAAACATACCCCATGGGCCAATGGTGTATCGTTGTACCAGATTCACTCGTGATCGGAAATAGGTAAAGGATCTGGGGTGCAACAATGACATAAGAAACGGCCGGATCAACCCAATGTACACTACATCGTCAAAAGTTTAAGCGGCCATTTTACACAACCGCCTTTTGTGGTACTTACGCACCGAAGATCTGTGTCAGTGGTGGCAAGCACACTTCTTGAGCAGAGTCCTGAAATCGCGCACAGTGATCTTATTGCATGCTAGTACTATCTGTTCTCGCTCCTCCACTATCGTTTTCTACCACAAGTCAAGGTAACCTTTCTTCGCTTGTGACGACAGCGTGCCATTCATAGCAATCTTTGGCGACTTTCCATCAAAGCCTCTACTAACGATCGTGACGCCCACCACTACGCCTCTCATCGCCACGACCTCCGCCAGAGCGACGATATCCTCCGCCACGTCCTCCATACTCAGATTCCAAGTCGTCGTCCTCTTCATCGAAGGACGAAGTATCGCGGCTATGGGCTGCACTACCTCGATGTCGGTCGTCACGGGAATCATCGAACTCGCCACGACGTCGAGGGGCACGTATGGCTAGATTGGTGTCAGACGTAGTATTGAGAAAGGGGAAAAGAATATTGCTTACCGGTTCCGTGGCCAAGAGGAGCAGATCCGGGATCATGTCCAGCGTTTCTGCCTGCCATAGCATTGGTGTACTCATTCGTCATCACGTTGATCATGTTGCACGCCCCTTGCACGCTGCACCCGCTCTCAAGCCTCGCCCCTACAGCTTCGAGAATCCGGGCTTGGGCTGATGTGGACGTGACTCGGTCGTTCATCCGGTCAATAGCACGAGCAACCTCCGGAAACTCGCGCATAAGGAATGTGCTTGGCATATTGTCACTTGGTTGATACTTCACTACTATTGTGAGTTGTTGATGTAGGGTTGTTGAGGATGGATGATGATGAATGACAAAGGTTCTGATGGTAGATGTTTTATGAGAATGAACGCGAGGAAAGAAAGAGAGAGAGAGATAAAATTGTGGGTTATATACCCAAATGCTGGTGGTCTAATGTAGGACCAGATGCATCCGGAAGGTGACGAGCGCAAGATGAGTTTACTTTACGGTGTAACAGTGACACAATGACGTATCCCATCAGCGCCTCCTGAAGCGCAACAGTCGAACCCTCGGCCTAACGGTGAGAAGCTAGTAGCGAGCTGGGTACAACGATATACTACTATATTCCCCATCTATCAATTCTCATCATCGAACATCACAAAACCTTAGCAACCCCTTCGTAGCATTAAATTGAAGTGTTCGCCATAATGGAGCACAGCTGCATTTGCACAATCCCAAAAACCAACGTCTCGCGGACAATATACACGCAAACAGCGCAGAAGTACCATAAGAACGCGCAAACCAAACAAGGGAAACCCCGGTCCACGATTCAGCAGCCATACTCTATCGCGGGCTATGAATTGGAGACTTCAAACGTGGTATATTTGTTTACTTCATTAGATGTCAACGAAGGACTATGTACGGACAAAATGATCTGCCGATATAAGAGATGTATTAAGCCAATATGTCAGAGCCAAGCTAGTATTGAGGGAGTCGTACATCTCAGCCATCACCCCCGACAGTTCTTTTGAAAAAGCTGTTTACTTGGGATCACACCGTTGGGAGCTGGGACACGATGTTCGAGAATCAATCTCCTTATGTCAAGTCGCAAGTCTATTAAATTGGGGCAATCTTGCTGTATCCTGGATGGACTGATTTGCCAGGTAGAACTATTGGGAGGCCAAGCAGGTCACCAATACCTAGTTCTTCGACTTATATAGGAAGAGACAAGCTATAGCTCATGCACTGGCGGTCCGCGTCCCCCATACCTTAATTTAACCAAATGGGAGGATGCTGCCAGTGCATGGGATAGTTTAGCTCTGAGGTGACTTTAGTAGATAACGTAAAGAAGGGTAGCTTGAGGCGATTGAATGTTAAATACAATATCATACCTCTGAGTATAACGAATCAGCTCTAGAGGACCAATATCATACCTCTGAGTATAACGAATCAGCTCTAGAGGACCAATATCTCTACGCGTGCGGCATATTCATTTGCGTGTCTGAAGCTACAATTAATTTGTAGCTTCCGAGGCTTTCTTCGTGTACGTTAGCGTCGAGGTGTCGGCATATCAATTGCGGACCAAGTAGCGCCGAAGTTTAACCGATCAACATTCTGGGAAGGCTCGACAAACGAATGCTAGACGAACTTGACAAAGTGGAAAACAGTTGATGCTTGCTACCCAGCCCGCAGAGTGGAGGGAACGCAACATGCCTCCCTCACAGCTCAAACGTCTCAAGACCTCCTTACGGGAGCAAGGCTTGGTTGGCCCCCAAAAGTCGAAGAAGCAGAAAAAACAGAACAGCAAGAATGGGGCGCTGAAAGATAGCAGAATCCAGCGCAATGCAGCTCTGCAGGGGATACTGGAGCAATTGAACCCCTTCGAGGTCAAGGCGCCATCAAGGACTAAATATGAATTCGCCAGCAACAAAGTCGCTGCTGGCAGGGTGGGGAAGGGTACCGTCTCGCGACCTGGGGTTACGAAGGGCTTGGGTGAGGAGAATCGTCGAAAGACGCTACTGGTTGAGATACAGAGGCGTAAGAAAATTGGGGGCATAATGGATAGACGGTTTGGAGAGAATGACCCTACGATGACGCCGGAGGAGAAGGCACTGGAACGGTTTGTGAAAGAGAAGCAGAGGGGAAGCAAGAAGGATTCTTTATTTGACCTGGAGGATGCTGATGAGGATGAAGAACTCACGCATTTTGGAAAATCCCTATCTTTCGACAAACCGGCTGCATTGGATGACTTCAATGAGGCCGATCTGGGAGGCTCAGATGAAGAGGGGTCTAATGATTTTCTAGAGGAGAGGCCGCATAAGAAGCGAAGACTCTCAGATCCTGGTGCATCGAACGAGGATTCTATGGACGAAGAAGCTAGTGGAAGACCTGAGCGGCCAAAGACGAAAAAGGAGGTCATGGAAGAGGTCATTGCCAAGTCAAAGCTTCACAAATATGAGCGCCAGCAAGCGAAGGAGGATGATGATGAGCTTCGAGCCGAGCTGGACAAAGGTCTACCAGATCTGTTTGCACTCATGCGTGGCACGCCTGGACAACCACCGCCACCACCCGCGCAACAGGCTCCGAACGCTGGTATGAATCCTGATAGAATGGCTCTGCTCAATGGCAAAGAACGATCTCAAGCCGACATGGAGTATGACCAACGACTACGGCAAATGGCTCAGGAACAAAGAGCAAAGCCTACTATGAGAACTTTGACTGACGATGAGAAGCTACAGCAAGAAGCACAGAGATTGAAAGAGCTCGAGGAGAAACGACTTCGAAGGATGAGAGGGAAACCAGAAGATGATGAATCGGATGCTGGAAAGGAATCTCCAGCATTGGAAGGGGACGAAGATGTAGAGCGGAACAAAGAAGACAATTTTGGGCTTGGTTCTGGACTTCTGGGCGAACGTCAGAGCCGAGAGCTTGATGTCGAAGATGAAGATGATTTCATGATCGAGGACAATCTGATAGCTAACGGCTCTGATCTCGACGTATCAAATGAGGAAGGGTCTGAAGCACCTGCGGGCGAGTCCAGTGACGATGACGATCAAGAATTTGTGCAAGGCTTGCTCTCGAAAGAAGACGCCGGTAGAGAAGGCCTCAGCTTCTTAAAGGACCAAGATAGTGTTCCCAGAGCAAACGGCGCAGCGGGTGGCCTTGCGTATACATACAAATGTCCGGAGACCCACGACGACCTTCTCAGCATCACGCAGTCTATCCCAGTCGAGGATCTCCCTACGGTCGTGCAGAGAATCCGCGCCCTATATCACCCCAAGCTAGCAGCAGTGAACAAGGGGAAGATTGGTAGATTTGCTACGGCGCTAGTTGTTCATCTATCACATCTTGCCAACCAAGCCGAGCATCCCCCTTTTGTTGTCCTAGAGGCATTGATACGACACATTCATTCTTTGGCAAAGACGTTCCCTGAAGAGATTGGCCATGCATTTAGATCACACCTAAAGATAATACACGAAGAAAGGCCAATTGCTCCCACTTCTGGGGATCTGATTATTCTCACAGCCATCGCTTCCATCTTTCCAACATCAGACCACTTCCATCAGGTGGTCACTCCTGCAATGCTGTGTATGACTCGATACTTAGGACAGCGGGTCCCTCGTACTCTGAGCGATCTTGTTACGGGCACATATATTGTCAGCGTTTGCCTCCAGTACCAAAGACTATCAAAGAGATACATTCCCGAAGTGGTCAATTACATACTCAATGCCCTTTTAGTGCTATCGCCAACAAAGCCAATGGAATTCTTGGCATCTTTTCCACATCACGACCTTCCCGATTCAATGAGGCTCCAAGGTCTATCAGCGATAGAAGGCCGTAACCGACAACTGAGTTTCTGGGACACCCTACCCAGGCTCGACGATCCTAGCAATCAGTCGCTCAAGATCGCACTCATACAGACCCAGCTTGCCCTGATCGACCACTTGACAGGTTTATGGGCGGACAAGTCGGCTTTCTGCGAAGTCTTCGATCCAATTTACACAGTCTTGCGCTTTCTTGCGAGCAAAAGTTCCTCAGAGCATCTCAACGACTTCCTCAGAGACAAGATCCGTAAGACTTCTGCTAAAGTCCGTAAACATCTCCTCCAGTCTCTTGTGGCGCGCAAGCCTCTTCGGCTTCACAACCACAGGCCACTAGCCATCAAGACCTCTATTCCTAAATTTGAGGAGTCGTACAATCCAGACAAGCACTACGATCCTGATCGCGATCGTGCTGAAAGTTCTAAGCTTAAAGCCGAGCATAAGCGCGAACGCAAGGGTGCTCTTAGAGAGTTGAGAAAGGATGCTAACTTCATTGCGCGAGAAAGTTTGAGAGAGAAGAAGGAGAGAGATTCCGCGTATGAGAAGAAGTACAAGCGGCTAGTCGCGGAGATCCAAGGCGAGGAAGGTCGTGAAGCCAAGAATTATGAGAGGGAAAAGAGAATGCGGAAAGGGAAGAAGTAGCACTGAGCAAGAGAATGCTGTTAGTTGATAGAGTAGAATTACCCTTACACTCGAACATCGCTTCCTGCCATATCCAGGAAGTCGAGAGCAGCCACCTTTGTGCATGGTGGTACAAGGGGGATTGGCTGGCTGGGCGTGAGTTGTTCCCCTCCAAAGCGCGATGGCTTAAATCAATCCACCTCATCATCCAGCGACCGCCGTGCTTGTTCTTCGGCCCTTTAGCCCTTAATGAAGACTCACCAAGAATCAGTGCAGTCAATTCGTACCAGCAGCCTCTTCATCTCTCACCAGACGCATTCTTTCACTCAAGAGCATGGGATTCTGTGCACCAGCAATTAGCGTCGTCGTCGTCGCTCTCATCCTCGGGGTAGCGTCAATTGTGATACTGCTGCTGGTAAGCTTTCCCAACGATCCTGGCCTAAAACTGTGAAAAGGGCAAGAGCTTCCGCATCGAGCTCCACTCTTCATACTTTCAGGACTCAGCCTGAAAATCTCTTAAGACTCATAATCTTCCCGTTTCCATCTTCATCTTCATCTTCTTCAACCTCCCAACTCCTAGCTCTCAACATTTTTACATCCCAATCCACACGCTCGCATCGTTACACCATAACGCAGTCAAGAAGGAAACGATTCCAACGGTCAGCAACAATACACATAGTAGGCAGCACTAACGAGAACATGAGCAGCAAAAGAACAGCCTCTGCCATGGCAGACGATGGGGAACCTGAGCGTCGCTCCCCCGAGATGAGGAAACTTACCGCGCAGTCCAACACCCTACCGAGCTTCACAGCCATCAGCGGACCGTCGAGGCCGGAGGACATCATGTGGTCGCTCAAACGTCCAAGATTTGACTCTCCAACGCCAATACTACACTTCGTGGACATTACCCAGACAGTGTCACCTCCAACCGAGCAGCAATCAAAAGGGGACCAACCCCAAAGCCTTTCTAACCCTTCCAGCGAATCATTCTCAATGACCTCGAGTCCAGCCACCCAAATTGCGTCACCACCGGACTCACAACCATCACCGGAAGATAAACCGCAGCGAGTCTATACCCCAAGAGGGCGTCAAGTAGACCGATACCCAAGGCTTCCCTTCCCTGATGGTCTCTCCTTCGACCGTTTGTTCGAGTCAGCCGCGGTACCACGCAAGAGGTCAACTACCCCAGACACGAGACTGGCGATCTCACAACATTCACCCGAGGATCAAGTCGAGCTATTTCAAAGTCTCCCAGCCCGGGGTCAACCAACCGAACAGTCCCAAAGATTCTCTGCTTACCGTGAGAAGCTCGGAGCTGAAACGTCCTCGATCTCGGACACGGCATCGTATAACGAGCCAGTAACCCCTACTGGGACACCGTCTGCCTTACGCGCAGAAACCCGGGGTCGAAATCACTCTACCCTTGCCCCAATCCATTCCCAGCCATCGAGGGACCTGGTTGACTTATTGCCCGGCATATCAGAGATCTCGCCTGAGACTTCTCAAATACTGCCCCCCAAGTACGAGCCAAACCATCCCTTCGGCGTCGGCCATGGCCAACACGGTTGGAACGACGAACACAAATGTGCCGCTGGCTTTACCTGCGCATTGCCGCCTGACCACGAGACCCGTCGTTGGGAAGATGGCACGGAACGTGCTATGAACCCTGCAAGATACCACATGGGACCGCCACTCAAGCCTTTCGATACTCCTCGTGTGGAAGAGATGGCTGTCGAACAGCAGCGGCTCTTAGAGAAACGTCAGGCTCTGGAAAAGCAGCAGTCCTATGTGCAAGATTTAGCGGCTTTCGATCGGCACTTTGAGCAACGTCAGGCAGGTCTCGAACGGCAGCAAGGCTTTGGAGAACGCCATGCCGACCTCATTCGGCCCGAGGGAGGTCGTCGGTGGATGGATGTCCTCCGTCTGCCGGAACATTGAGGTGGTAAATATAATGGGTTGATACGGCGTTGGCGTTTGGAAATCTGGTCTTTGGTATCTGGTGTCTGGATCATCGGAGTTGGGAATGGATGCAGGAGCATCTTTGAGGCTTCTCGACGCTTCTGTGACGTAGCTGTGACTTGGTGTTTGGTGCTCGATTATTCGAGTACGGATGCAGGTGCATCTTCCAGGCCCGTCGGGCCTTTCGACTTTTCTTTGACATGCTTTCGACAATATGGATCACGTGTTATCGTCCACCCTGCAGGCCCCTCGATGTTCCTCCGGTATCCCGCATAATAGCATGGATACTGCTTTGGACACATCTTTCGGACCTCTGGACGGTTCTCTGTCATGCTGTCATCAGTGTCTATTACGCGTTCGGGTGCACCTTCTAGGCACCTCAACATTGTTTTGTTATGCTCCAACAGCATTAGCTAAACATTTTGATTACTCTTTCGACTTATGTTGGATGTTAATTGGGGCAACGGAGATTTGATCTACATTGACGATTGGAAGCCAGGGGTTTTCTAGCCCACCGTCGTTAGAAATGGATAAACATGAAGTAGATGCCTTGTGTCGATGGTGAAGAGCTTGGTCTGTGATAATTGGCGGAGACTTGGGCATGCATTCTCGTCAGAGCTCGATAGATAGTCTGTGCCGACGGTGAAGAGCTGGGTCAATGGTAAAAGATGGATGTTGGGAGTGATAAATTTTTCGATTGATGGGTGGTGGGTATGTGATTTGAGTCGCTTTTTGAAAGTCAGATTGTGCTAACCGACGCGTGGTAGGAAATGATAAATTTCATGTTGTTGTCGGCGTTCTGGAAATTGGATAGACGGCTTTGCGATAGAAGGCGGGTTTCAGGGGTAACACCCACTGCACCGCTGGCGAAAAGACGGAGAGCTTTCGAAACATGTACATTCCTTCGATCTTATAATAATGAACATTGAATTGTTTTCGATATTTCGCAAGCTTCGTAGCCTCCGAAAGTGGTTCTCAAGCTCAATTCAAGCCTTGCAGCCAGAGTTTTGCTCGGAACAATGGTGAAAAGTGCTCCCAAATCACGAAAAAGAGACGATCTGACGAAAATGGCTCCGAGGCCTTCCGAAATTCTATATCCTACTTTCAGACTTAGAGCTGCATCCCTCATTTATGACCTACGTGGCCGCTCCTCTCCCAATCATGTAGGCCATTGACTGACTACCTTCATCCTCCTCCGCTTCTCCCCAAAAGCCAGATATTGGATCTGAAGCGTGATGCCGCCGTAGCCGTAGCTAGACAACGTTCATTCCTAAATTTTTCTCCAGCGCGAATAATATTTGAACTCTTCGACCCTTATCTCCAACCCTCTTCATCATCTTCCGCTTTCCCAAACACTTTTTCTCTCCAATTCAAAGCATGCCGCTTATAGGCTTATTTCAACAACACTCAATCCCCAACACCACCTCTCGCATAAGTCATCTTCAACCTCTTCGGCCCCTTGCTCTCACTCTCCTCCTCCTCCTTCTCCCCCTTCTTATTCTTCTTATGACTCAGCCCAGCCTTCATACTCGTGGCACTAGTAGGCGTAGGATGATTACTCTCCCTAGCCGACAATGGAGGATTCGGGTTCCCGGATGTAGGCGTAGGAGCGTGAGAATTAGGAGTCTGTGCCGATGACGTTGGTGAGAGCTCCTATGACGGATCGTTTCAGCCTCATACTCATCCCAAGTCTCCACTCCACTTGGCAAATTTACCCTCATAAAGCTAGCCGAGCTCTTCGAGAAGACCCTGTCTGCATCCATCACCTGTCCTTTCCTCCTCGTACTAGGACCTCCGCCTGTGTTGGCGCCTGCAGTGCCTGTGGCTGTGGAGCCCTTGATGTAATTGTCGAAGCCCTTGATGATGTTGCCGGCGCCGGTTTCTTCGAGGTAGGAGGCTTCGCAGTTGTAGATTCGGTCTTCGATGTTTGCCTGTACGTAGGTGGCTTAGCAGGGTTTGATATTGAGTGGGGAAGGGATGGGGAGGGTGGTACCAATCTTGTGTCTAATTCGTGCTTCTTTTGCAGTGTATCTCGGAGGTCGCGTTTGAGCTTTTCGTAGTAGGGAACGCCTCGGGTTGCGTCTGCGGAGAAGGCGGGTGGAGGTACGTTCTCGGCCATCTTGTGAGTATTTTAGGAGGGGCTTCTTGTTTGCAGTATAGCGGTCGTAGAGGGATTGGGATGAGGTCGTTAGGGTTATGCGTAACTATCTAATGTGTGGAATGGCTTCATTTAGCTGACGCGTAATGGAAGCCTTGGCTTGTGAAGTATTTATGGTAGCCAATGGAGTACTGTTCGAGGTGAAAGGTTGATAGAGATAGGTACCTTGGGGTATGGTTGTTGGGGTTAGCGTCCGCATTTTAGGCTACTCGCAGAACAACACCGCTCTCAGACCTTTCGCACAAAAAGATAGACGTACTGTGTTCTCCATCTTAATCCCTTTTCTTTTCCAGAAAAGCTACATGATAACCTGCTCTTTCTCGCTTGCTCGTTTGCCAACTTACTTGAGATTGGTATTAAGGCCTGTACTTCTGTTTAGTGTTCGCCTTCTCGAGGCAGATATATAATATGAATTCCCCGAACCCCAATCCATGTTTGACTGTCAATATTGGTGCGACGCAAGTTAGCGGCATCGTCCCAGCGCGGTGTCTACGCGCTGTGCTTTTGGCGTTTGATAATGCTGTGACTAAAGCTTTGCGTTTTTCTAAGTTGTCCTGATCTAAATTCTGCAAGCAGTAAAATGTCGATTGAGAAGTTGAGCGAGCGCCTACAAGATCGAATCAAGCGGCTGTCGTTTGTGCACCGTCCTGAAAACTTGCATATGGAGCCTGAATCCGGCATGTTTGCTGACACATTTGTCGAGTAGCTAAAGAATTTGCTCAACTTGATGGTAGGAAAAGGCTTACTGCATTTTACATCAGCCTCTTACGAAGGACATTGACTTACAGCCCAAGCTACCATGCGAAGCCACTACAACTCTCAAGCCTACCCTTGAATATTCCTCAAATGTGCAGTATCGAAGTATACCAGCAGTGTCAAGGGCGACCAGCTGCAGATGAAAGGACCTCTTTTGGAGGTACTTTTATACACTGATGTGACCAGAAAAAGCCAACTGTAAATTTTGGTATGTGCAGTACCATGGTGAATCAATTGAGTGGTTGCATTAGCTACCTAGCTAAGGTCAAAGCCATGTACTGAGATTGTCGCTAATATCCCTAATTTCAATAGCACATTCTGACTGGCACATTGATGAACTCTCGGGTCCACATGAGCATGCACAGTCTCTCCATTCTGTTTCCTAAGAAAACCAATCATTCAGCAATTGGGTTCCAGCCGCTCTCGACCATCTCCACTGTCCTCTTCGTGGCCTCATCCAAATCTTCCCTTGGCAAGCCGATCAAATCATTAGCCAATCCCCTGCTCGATTCGAAATCGCCGCCCCCATTTGGAAAGAAAACGCGGGAGTACATAGCCTTGGCGAAGCCTGTCATAGCACCCTTCTGCATCTCAGCAATTCCGTTCTTGTATCGCTGGGCAGTAGGCTCGTAGGTAATCTCCCAATCCTTGTCCGTCGTACCGGTAACGCGGTGAATACTGTCGAGCATGTCCCGCTGGCTGACCCTGAAGCTAGCAATATAAAAGGGCTTGTTCTTCCATTGCGACACGGCAGGTGACGCACCTCTCTCGGGCAAGCTCAATAGCGCAGCCAGAGCGCGTCCACACTGTCTCCAGGTGCTGACATTGATACGAGTATTGCCATCGTCAAAGAAAGTGACCTTTTTGTTCTTGATGTCGAATCCGAACCAAGGCTCACCCAACGCTAAACTCCATTCGTACCAGCATCCGCAGACCATGGCAACATATGAGGCACCAAGGCTCTCAATATCGGCACAGTGTTGAAGAGAGGTGGCACCATAGAGGTCTTCCTCGCGGAGAGACTTGTTCTGAATATCGGAGCCGTAGGCGTTGGGCATGATGTAAGGAACGCCTGCCTTGGTTGCGGCCTTTACGAGCTTGCTGTGGGTGTCGGGAGGCGCACGAACGGAGAGGGTGATAACGAGAAATTGTTGACCCTGGAGGGCCGAGACAAGAGACTGCCCGTCGTCGTCATAGTTGACTTGAGCTATCCTGACACCTGCAGGCAGGGTAGCTTTGCTGGCTGTGCGTGTCACAGCTGTGACTGTATGTTCGCCGGTCTTGAGCAGCTCCTCAGCGAAGTGCTTGCCGAGACGACCACTGGCCTGGTGATGGTCTTCAGCTGGCGTGAAAATACCTTATGAATGAGGTTGACTTACACCAATAATGGCAACCTTTTCAATGCGGTTGGTCTGACCCATGATGGATGTGGCGATGAAATGAGGAGAGTCACAAAGTGAAAAGCGAGATGGTCAGGTTGATAAGGTTTTGAAGGTGAAAGAGGGATGGTGCGTTGGGTTGCGAAGAAACATGAGTCTGGAGAAAAAGCGCGGACTTAATTATCTCCGTATATTCGCCAATCGGAGTTTACTACCAGATACCTGTGTTCTTCAACGTTAGGTTGCTACCACACTAGGACTAGAAATACATAGGAGCCTCGGAACAATACGGCAGAGCATGAACTGAATACCTGATCTTCAACAGTCATGTCTTGTCAAGACACATCGGTTGTTGACATAGGAGCGGAATCCACGAAACGACTAGAGGACCTAATCGTTAAAATTGCAATGACCTTTGGGAATCTACAACATCAATTACTCCGCGTCGCCGACTTTGCCCACCAAATCTGCCGAACATACCGGGCTCCCTTGAAGCAAACCACCCCAACCAATATCTCCCACAAGATCTCTCGTGACAGTGAAATTCACCGCATACCCCCTTTTCCCTTTAACTATGAAATCTCTGATTCCGAGCAGAACATTCTTGACATTACCCCATGTCAACTTTCGCCCCAAACCTGGCTCAGAGGTGGGACTTCTCATTACGATAAAGGCACCATTTTGCATCGTTCCGACGTACTTGGTAAACAGATAAGGGTCTTCACCCGGAGGGAGATTGCCGTCGCCGCTGTGTTCAATGATCAATGAGACTTCCGTGTAGGAGTCCCAGACTACCCTACGGAGGAGAGAAAGGTCCATTGGATAGTCCCTGTGAGGGTAAAATATGATGCTTATATCTGTGTTGGGAACGTGGAAGGTTTCGCTGCGGTCGCCCACGGAGGTTGCGTTTACCTGGAGGGTTTGCAGGGGCGGTCTGCGATTGGAACGGTGGTCAGCTCAACTATGCGAAAAGGACAAGGAAGGCAGCGTCTGATTACTTATGATTTTGGAGGGTTATACTGCCACCATTGGTGGCATCCAGTGACAGAATTGGAAGTCTAGCTGATATGATTCTAGGCGATGGAGCAGACGATACTTGAACAGCTAGCTTGAATAGGAAAAGCAGGATCAGAGAGAAGTCCATGATATCTCGCTCACAAGTTGGCACAGCTCAGATGTAGTTGTAACTACAATACATGTGCGAAGAAATACCCAAGATTCCAGATTTTCTATCTATAAGTTCGTTTCAATTGTAGCGACAGGCGACAGGCGACAGGCGACAGGCATGGCATGATATGACACCTACGAAGAATATCGAGTCTGGGATACATCGTTTGGCATTCCGAGATCGTGGGTCGAGATTTGCCATGCCCTGAGGAACAAAGGGTGAAGTTGATAGCCTCGGTAGCCTTGCGGTTCGATAAGCAAATTGAACTCCTTCGGCTAGAGTTGCCCAATATTTGCGCCTCGTCGACCTCGCAACCACCCCAACGCCAGCGACCCTTTGCAATCCTACTCTGCCCAATAAGCTAAACATGGATCACAGCAGCATGGACCACAACGGTATGGACATGGGCCGTGGAGACATGTGCAACATGAACGTACAGCTCCGCCTCCGCATCTCTCCATCGCCCTCAGACTAACGCTACTACTCTAGATGCTCTTCACCTGGGACACCACAAACCTATGCATCATTTTCCACTGGTGGCACGTCCGCTCAGCCTTCACTCTCATCGTCTCTCTCCTCTGCGTTGCCATACTCACAGCCGGCTACGAGCTCGTGCGGGAAATAAGCAGGCGGTATGAGTTGAGTAGCCAGGAATATATGAATAGTTTACCGAGTAAGTGGGATACTCGTTGGTTTCTGTGGTATGGAAGTGGTATATGGTGGACTGGGGCTAAGTTTTACTGTGTCGAGAAGGCGATGATGATGGGAATGAACAGAGCTCATTATTTTGGTCAGGGAAGGGCGCGGGACAGCAAGAGAAGAAGGCTAGACTTGTGAAGGCGGCACTGTATGCTGTGCAGGTTTTTTACAGCTTCTTTATAATGTAAGTGTTCTTGGGATCCCAGGTCGAGAGGAGCTTATGCTGATCGTTGAAAGGCTCCTGTTTATGACATACAATGGCTGGGTCATGCTTGCTGTAGCTGTAGGGGCGTTCGTGGGATATTTGGGCTTTGGGAATTCGAGTGCTACGAAGAGCGTGGCATGTCACTGAAAGATATTTGGTTCGCAAGGACTGGCTTGATATGATAGACGTCCAGGTTTCTGGTCTAAACATTTCATGGCACCTCCACATTCTCAGCGCCCCCAAATCTAAAGCTGAACCCTCCAGTATTGGCGTTGTCTTCTTGATTGTCCCGAACAAGCTGATCCCATTTCCTCTTCTTGCCTTGCTGAAGATCCATCTCCTGAAGTACTCTTTCCAATAGCTCAGGGTGCAGCGCTTGCATCTTGTCCACGAACAGCTCGTAAGGGTTCTCGACCTCCTTCTTGAAACCCGAGATCTGATCTGGCTTGTTCCTCAAGAAGCCTAGAACATTGGTAAGGTGCGTTTCTGGTACAAAGTTTTGCGTGATTGCAATGCTGGGCTCCAGATTTACGACGAGATGCCACCAGCCGGAGGGGACATGCAACACCTCGCCTTGGTTGCAAATGCCTTCTCTGCAGCCGTGCGTGGCTCTTGCTGCTGCATGGAAACCTAGAAGCCATTCGGCAATACTGAGAGGACTAGTGACCTCACTTTGATCTTCGGAGACGAAGACGCCTGGTGGCGGAGGTTGCGAAGAAGAGGGTGGGAACATGATCCAATATTTTGAGCCCTTCAATACTGCGTTCCAAGCGCTATGTACTTCGTCAGCGAGAGCAACCAGAACAGGGACACAGCTGACAGACCTCGTAGCATTTGGATCTTTGTGAAACGTACTTCCGCTTCTCTCCGGGCCTACAATCAACCAACGACTATCTGGCCTTTGATCACCCAAGACAGCAAAAAGGTCTTCGCCGAAAGATTCCGGCGACCAATACTGCCCGTCTTTTCCAACGTTGAGATCCAGTTTCTCAACGAATGAGCGGTCGAACAGGTATAGTGGGCTCTCGTCATGGTTGTCGTTCATATAATCAACGTATGTATTGAGAGGCCAGTCAACGGATTCTGCTCTGAATTTGACTTCGCCATACACTTCGAGCATAGTGTCTGTGGACCAGTCCTGATACACTGGCCACTTCCGCACGGGCCCCGTCAATATGAAAGGTAAATTCGTCCAGTCCTGAGTAAAGTCGGTTGATGAGAGATCTGATAGCTTTGGAACGGCGTTCTGAGCTGGTATATTGCTTGCATACGGGAGCAGAGGAGTGACAGAGCAGAGGAATGGGCGATGGAGAACATCAGAGAAGAGACCAGTACAGTCGACCCTTGAGACATGAGCTGTGGCAATGTTCAGATAGGTCGATCGCCAGGTCCCACGCCATGTTATGAGAGTAGAGAAAGACCTAAAGATGGTCTCTCAGCATAGTTTCAGCCTTTGAAATTTGACAGATTGTTCGTGGCAGATGCATTTGGTAACATGTAGAACCAGTGGGAAATCTTTTTGGTTGACAGTTCAACTATGTACATTCTAAATAAGTAACTCTCGCCCAATATGGTCTTTGATGATCCACATGAACAAATATAGACGACACAGAACAACAGACGACCTGATCATGATCGTTTCAAAAATGCAATGTAAAGTGGTCCAGAGAACGAAAAAAATGAAGAATAGTTCCTTACTCTGTGCAAAGTGTCTTCCACAAATCGTCGAGCCTTGCGAAGGCGTACAAAGCCTTGCAACTGTGCTCGACTTGGCGTAGAGAGGCAGCATCAAGACTTTCCAAGGTCTGAACCAGTAGCTCGTCTGGCAAGGTAGCAAACAAGCCTGCCGCAGACTTGATATCCTTGGTGGCGGCGTAGGCATTTCCAGCTGGCTTGACACCCAAAGGATGTGAGGGTACAGCCAATGAGTCACCTCCCATAGACCCAGGCTTTTGGTCGCCTGGAAGATTTTCACGACTTAGAACCTCCACTGAAGCGGTTTTGGATAGCCCCAAGCAAGATGTGTTTCCGCGAGCGTCCATCTCATTTGGTCATCTGCAATTTAAATCCTCACGTGTAAGCATTGGCCACTCATGTACTCTCTGATTGCCTCCACTTGCGCTCTCGCCGGAACCGCCTGAAATCTTCCACCCACAGATATGTGTAAGTGTAGACCCCAATAACATCAAAAGCTCAAAATAGAGTACCCTTTTGCCACACCAGGCTAAGGTACTTATGTAGGGAATATTGTGCAGAAGGGCTATAATTCTAGTTAGCGTTGTGAAGCCGGAGCCCTATAGGGCGGATCTGAAAAGTGCGAGGCGAAAAAAAATTAGCGTCACTTTCCCCGTAAGAAAAGCTCCTCTATCTTCTTCTTTCTACATAACAACACACCACATCTGACAACAGAATACACACTACTCAATATCAGCCAGCACTCATACAAGAGTGCCCTGATATTCAAACAAATACAGTTTTTTCCAAGCGCACCTGGGTGAACACCTCCAAGGTTCATCTTCAGAATTCAGCCCCACCAAACTTTTACAACCCGGACAAGATCACGTACCCGGAGGTCGTGATCTTTAGAAAGACAAGTCGCAATTATGGCTTCAAATGACAAGGGTCTCGAGGAGATCCCAGAAAGTATGTAGCTCCGGCGCTGTTCCCGGCGCAACTGCTCAACACCGAACGATCTTCCTCACTGGATAGCATGGCTAACGTGAGGTCTGTCTTCTAGCTCTAATCGAGTCCAACTACGATGAGGTCACGGACTCCTTCGATTCCATGGCCCTAAAGGCTGAGCTCCTGCGAGGTATGCTGCGCAACTCCTACCCCGACCAGACTGGCTTATACTTACATATATAGGCGTGTACGCCTATGGGTTCGAGCGTCCGTCTGCTATTCAGCAGCGCGCTATCATGCCTGTCATCAAGGGTATGTTCGATGAATAACCCATTCTCTCTCAAAACGTGTTGACTTTGACGTGTAGGATCGGATGTCATTGCCCAGGCCCAGTCTGGTACTGGCAAGACGGCAACCTTCTCAATTTCCGTCCTACAGAAGCTTGATCCCAATGTCAAGGCATGCCAAGCCTTGATCCTTGCTCCAACTCGCGAGTTGGCTCAGCAAATCCAGAAGGTCGTCGTTGCCATTGGCGATTTCATGTCCATCGACTGCCATGCGTGCATTGGAGGAACTAGTGTTCGGGATGATATGGCTGCTCTTCAGGCTGGACCCCAGGTCGTCGTCGGTACACCTGGACGTGTGCAGGACATGATCCAGCGTCGTGTCCTCAAGACCGACTCCATGAAGATGTTCGTCTTGGATGAGGCCGATGAGATGCTTTCGGTATGTGGATTACTCAATACCCAATCTTATCGGCAATTTTTAACAATTACTTTTAGCGCGGTTTCACCGAGCAAATCTACGACATCTTCCAGCTCCTCCCTCAATCCACTCAAGTTGTCCTTTTGTCCGCCACCATGCCTCAGGATGTTCTCGAGGTCACCACCAAGTTCATGCGTGACCCCGTCCGTATCTTGGTCAAGAAGGCTGAGCTTACCCTTGAGGGTATCAAGCAATTTTACATTGCTGTCGAGAAGGAAGACTGGAAGCTGGACACTCTCTCCGACTTATACGAGACCGTCACGATCACGCAAGCTGTGATCTTCTGCAATACGAGGAGAAAGGTGGATTGGCTCACGGACAAGCTCACTGCGCGTGACTTCACCGTTTCCGCTATGCACGGAGACATGGACCAGACTCAGCGTGATCTGATTATGAAGGAGTTCCGCTCAGGATCCTCCCGTGTTCTGATCGCCACTGATTTGCTTGCTCGTGGTATTGATGTCCAGCAAGTTTCCCTCGTTATTAACTACGACTTGCCCGCCAATCGCGAAAACTACATCCATCGTATCGGTCGTGGTGGACGTTTTGGACGAAAGGGTGTTGCTATCAACTTTGTCACCGCCGAAGACGTACGAATGATGAGAGAGATCGAGCAATTCTACAGTACACAAATTGAGGAGATGCCAATGAACGTTGCCGGTAAGCGTCGAGAGTGCCCTATCTTTGACTTGAAAATTGCTGACATACTTTCAAGATCTAATCTAAATTTTCCCTTCTATCCGAAAGAAGACTTCTCGAGGTTGCATATCATTGCTCTAGTGTCCCAAACGGATATCCACCACGCAATTTCACCACGTAATACAATTCACACAAGGGGCGGTAGGGGAGATTCTGATAGAGGGTGGTTTCGAATTTTCTTAGATGACTCACCACGACAACTGGCATCATGATGGCGGTGTCTTGTTTCTTAACTCATGCGATAGCATATTCCATGCGGAAAATGCATCTCCTAAAAGTGTTATGCGCTGCTCGCCTGGCGTTGGCTACGCTATGATCCTCACGTTGTGGATTATGTAGCCGTTAAGGCACTAGGCAATTGTCATTTGAATAGATCGAAAAATGCAGACAGATTTACTACATTGAAAGAATCATGTTCGGACGTGGGAGTCCTAGATGTCATTGGCAACTCTTGAGCTAGTTGGGATCCACTTCTTTTCTGATTTACATCCACAATCAATTCTGTGACAACGCTTTGCCAATGAATGTTCTGCGTTCTGCAAAGCTGATACGATCACTCCCTATGTGCGCTATCTCTGATCTGCTTAGCCGAATCTTTGTATTGCTACAATCAATGGCTGGACCTAAAGAAGAATGGATGATCTGGGGAGAGGAGTGCCAGCGCCACATTAAGTCTCTGAATCAACGAGTCGATAAGCTCTTCCACCCCACCGAGCGTCTAGAACCCCTCTCAGAAAAGGTCAACAATATCCTCAACATCTGCTCACACCTCCAAGAGGACAATAACGCCCTGCAAGATCGAGTCCTTCACCTTGAGCAAGAGATCAATGAGCAGGATTCGATCAACAATGTCAAGTCCCAAGAGCAGGAGCAGCTAAAAGCGAAATTCAAGACCCAGCAGCTCGAGTTCGGAAATGTGATGCGGACGGTGGCCACGATGCAGAGGACGAATAGGGTGGAGAGAGAGCAGTACAAGCGGGAGATGAAGGAGCTGAGGAATCTTGTTGAAGGCATCGTTAGTGGAGGGCATGGCGATGCTGTGCAGGCGAGACCTCGTGAGTAAGATATATATTCCTGCAGTACAATCATCATTGACAGGAGGCTTAGGAGCAACATCCAATGCAACAACTGCAGACGAGAGCATGCAGCTTGATCGAGAACCCGACGCTCAGCCTGCCCATACACCACCAATATATAGCGTCGATTTCTCAGCACAAGGTGCTGCATCATTGGCAGATTACCTCAGATATGCCGATGACATTATGCAACCGGTCGAAGCTCACGCCATCCAGAGCTTCGTCAAAGGTATGCACATCAATCATCAACGCGAAGTTGTGAAGGGCCAATTAAAGGTAAAGCACTTTTTTATAGAGTTTTTCCTACCACCTCAGCATCGCAATTGGGGTTACCAACATGCTTTGCGGACGAGGAAGGGCTGTCCGCCTCTCTCATGCTCCCAAACTTTATCTCAAGAACACTTCGTCGCTCATGAAACGGGCATGCTGACTCGTTGGACAGGCATCAGCATGGACCTGGCATAACCTGAAATTCGTGATTATTGGCATGGTAGCCGACAATAAGAAGAGGAAGGAGAAGAGACGTGGCCTGGATCCGCCGTTCTAGCACATGCCGACCAATCGCAGACGCATGGGATGTAGAGAGGATATCAAGGGTTCTGAAAAATTCTGCTCTCAGCTTGCAATGCACTCAATGATGTAGCAATCAGCAATGAAAGCTTCATCATATATCTACGACCACTACGTCTCCTCACACTCAAACAACCCCCCTTTTGCCTCCACGCCCACCTCAATCGCTCCCTCCTCAACCTCCTTCCCACCAACCCTCAACCCCGCCCTCATCATATCCCCCAACTTCACCTCTCCAACCCCTTTCGGCGTCCCCGTCAACACCAAATCCCCCTCCTCCAACCTCATTACCCTACTGATCTCACTAATGATCCTCGGAATTCCGAACAGCATCAACCCAGTCGAGTCCCTCTGCCTATGCTCCCCGTTGACCGTCAACCACAGCTCCAAATCATGTGGGTCCTTGATCTTCTCCTTCTCTATGAATTTCGAGATTGGCAGGAACGTGTCGAAGCCCTTGGCCGCCGTCCATGGTAAACCCTTCTTCTTCGCTTCATCCTGAAGATTCCGCGCTGTCATATCGATTGCTACGCAGTATCCAGCAATAGCGTTCAAAGCCCCCTTCTCATCTGATTCGGGCAGGTCGACAACTGTACGGCCCATAATAAGGGCGAGCTCGACTTCATAGTGGAGGCTCACACCTTTTGGGCGTAGGACAGGGCCTTGGCCTGGGGTGAGAATCGAGGAAGAAGGTTTGAGGAAAAAGAAGGGCTTCTTGGGACGGAAGCTGTTGAGTTCTTTTATGTGATCGCTTCAGGGTATCAGCTGTGATGAATTGTCAACGATGGCAAGGAGGAGGAGTAGAGAGGGGCATACGCGTAGTTACGGCCTATGCAAACCACTTTACGGCAATTGGCCGCCATATTGCGAGATACCATGGTCACTACCTATGGATCACCTAGTGTAGCTGACTCTCCTATAGTTCTGTCGCATCCTGACTTGAGGGTTGTGAATCAGACAAGGCACGCAAGGCTCGAGAGGGGTCCCCCTCCCAAAACGTCACTCAGGGCTAGGGCTCCTTGCTGTCGATCATTCTGGCGCCGACGGCATGCCTTCTCGGCTTCAAATCAATGAGCAAGTGGTCTACGTTCAAAGTACAAGATGCAGATTGCGTCGATCCTCTCTGATCTGACCTCGCTACGAGTCTGCGTATGTCTCTAGTCCGCCTGTGTCATTCTGTCGCTACAAAGTTCTGATTAATACTCCAGGATCACTCCGCAGCTCTCGCTCTTGTCTCTGTCCACAAAGCAGAGTCGACCATGTCCGCCACAGGCAACGATCAAAACTCCAGCATTCGGGCAAGTGAGATCGATTCAGAAGATCCAGACATGCAGCGGGCAACAGATCTGGTGGAGCTCCACTACGGTGTCAAAATGAATCACATGCAAGGCGAGGATGCGGGTTTGAGGCAGGCTCGACGAGATGTGGATCAGGTGCTGAGAAATTTGGACGGGAATTCAGATGGCAGAACGAAGGCACCAGGCTGAAGGCCAAATTCGAGATCGATTCGCGGAATTTAAAGGAGGAGATACTGGAGGAGAAGGCACAGTTTGAATCCTGCAAATGGCCACGAGGAGCATATCAGTGTGCACATGAACTTGTCAGACTCGCTGCAAAGAAAGCTCCTCGTTCAGCTTTGATACAGGGAGCTCAATCGCGACCTAGTCAAGATATGAAGCTTGTTCCAAACGCCAAAGTAGGTATAGGGGTATCAGAGACAGGAGAGAGTAAAGGAGCAGAGAAGCACACCAATGCCTATCTTTCCAAGAAAAGCACAGTCCAGCTGTATCCCACGCGACATCAACATCAAAGCTATCCCTTATTTGACCCAAGACCTTAGCGGACGCGTGAAGCGATCATGTGTAGGTCTCTTTGACAGCCTGAGATCCCTCAAGCGACCACATCAAGACTCTCGAGCACGACAGGCTCTCCCTTAGCAAGACTTCTCAGTGCCAGCTTCGTTGGACCAGCCAACTGCCTGCCTAAGAGAACTTTGAGGACGGTGTTCCGAGCAGCAAGGTTCCTTGTTTTATGTTTGAAGGCGACTCGCTTTTTCTGCTTGAGGGTTTTGGCGGCATCTGGAAGTCCTGGAATCCCTACTGGGACCTTTGGAAGATTTCCGGTGGCATTTGGGATTGCACTGGTCGCATCTGGGACATCTGGAAGCTTCCACGCGGGGGCCGCTGGTGCTGCTGGTGTCTCGAACGGCATGGGAGTTATGATCGTCAATGATTCGCCTTGGCGCTCGCTCGCAAGCACCTGATCGACCGTGCGTGGAGCAGTAGCTTCAGTGACTGATGATCTGCTTGGCTTGTGGACCATGATCTTCGGCATGGCGTAATACGGGACCGGTGCTCCAGCAGAATCCGTCGCTGGCGGGATTGGTGCAATTACTTCTTCCGCGCGAGATGATTCTTCTATCGTGTGTCGTGGTCAGCGGAGTCAATCGTTTTATCAAGATGGAGCTTGATTTGTGTGTGCGTACCTCGCGTTCCTGTCGCCTTTGGCTGCCCCTTCGAAGCCAGTAGTGGCCTCTCCGAGATGTCTGAATCGACTGTGGATATACTCCCATGATCATCGTCGCCCGTCTTGTCTTCGCTCGTGGCTGCGACCTCAGGACGTTTGGTTGTTGTAGCACTGCCAGCAGTGCTGTGTACAGGAGATAATGGACGATCCTCTGGGTGTGGCTTCTCGTCCACAGAGGTTGGGGAGGGTTTTTGTTCGGTTTGATCGTGTGATGCAGTAGGTGCGGAAGAGCGTCGAGTTGGACTTGTCGGCGCTGTCTCGGCTTTCTTCTCCTTCATAGAAACAAGATGTGGCATGGCCCACTTCGAAGGCGACGCTTTGTTGAGTTCTGGTCGTTTGCCAACAGGGACAGGGGAGCCGAACATGTTGCAGTGAGTCAAGCTCACTGGTAAGGACTAAAAGAATGAATGGGTGGCTATGTATCGAAGAGAGTGTGGGCGGATCGAGACTTGATTATCGAGAAAGTTCAAGGGAAAGGAGAGTTTCAAGTAATTAGACGACCTAAATACAGAGAGCTCCTTCCGAATGACGGACAGCATAACGCAGAAATTGCTCATATAGTGAAAGGTAGTCTCAACCAGGGAACTACTTCGAATTCTGCTCCGCTCCTACCCATTGATAAATAGAGGATGCAATGCTGTGAGCGTTTGCTTGTCCAAACAGTGGTCTTACTGACAGGCTCGGACGGAGACAGGTCTTAGGATAGTATCCATGAGCAGACGGTACCAACATCAAAGCTTGCTGAATTCATCGACATTCAGATACCTACCATCACCCAGTATTTAGAGCGGGATCGGCACATTTCTACGCCCAATCTGGAAGTAACATGGCTCGGATTTCCAAGGAGCAAAAAACCGTCGATTTTGGTGGCGCTTTTTCTAGAGGTGGTGGAAGTTGAAGATATCAGGACTACTTCTCGGAACGTTGTCGCCTTGGGAGATTCAAAGTTAGATCCATATAAAGGTAGTCTCTATCAGGCTAGCCCTACATACTTGATAGAAATCTAACGGCACCGGACTTGAGAGCCCAACCCTACAGCGTCTCTATCACATTCTTATTCAACCTCGTCTTCGAGGTCTCGATACCCGCTATGGCGTCGAGTGTAGATGCCAAGCTGCTCAAGTCCACCAGATTTCCTCCTGAATTTAGCCAAAAGGTGGACATGAAGAAGGTCAACGTCGAGGTCATGAAAAAGTGCAGAGCCCATTTACTGATAGACGAGGGTGGTTGTAACTGATCGCTCTTGCAGATGGATCGCTGGCAAGATCTCAGAGATACTTGGGAACGAAGACGATGTTGTGATAGAGCTGTGTTTCAATCTACTCGAAGGTTTACGTTATGTAAGTATGCCCCAAGACCCACGCCCTTGGAGACACGATTGGCTGACCGAAGTGACCTTAGCCTGACATCAAAGTACTGCAAATTCAGCTTACAGGCTTCCTCGATAAGGATACGGCAAAGTTTTGCAAGGAGTTGTGGCTACTGTGCCTCAGCGCGCAAAGCAACCCCCAGGGCGTTCCGAAAGAGCTACTGGAGGCCAAGAAGCTCGAATTGATACAAGAAAAGGTATGAATAATTTCTGGCCTTTGCAAAGGGCCTTGCGCTCAAGTAGTCGTATAGATCGAGGCTGAAAAAGCCGCCGAAGAAGCCCAGCGGCGCAAGGAGCAGGAGAGACAACGAGATCGCAATATAGACAGCATAAGGCAACGAGAACGCGGCGAGAGGGGCCGAGGTCGAGGAAGAGGCGATAGAGGCAATCACGACTATGATAGACGCCCACCACGAGACTCACGGTCACCACCCCTTAGACGCCGAAGCCCACCAGGTGGCTATCGCGGTCCTCCACCTAGGCGCGATGTAGATACCTACATACCTCGAGGTCGAGGTGGACGTCGACCAGACGACAGACGCCGCAGAACCCCTTCTCCGAAACGATCGCCTTCGTTGTCAAGCTCCCCTTCAAGGACCCCTCCTCGACGAAGACACCGAGACGATGGTTCTCCACCACCACGAAGGAGACGGCGATCATACGTTCCAAGCAGATCAAGGACCCCTCCACGCCGAAATTATGGAAGAGACAGGGACCGAAGAAGTAGTCCAAGACGCGGTGATCGAAACAGATCCTTGACACATTCAGATACCTCTCGCTCACGTTCGCCCAGAAGACGCCCGAGGAGACGCTCCCCTTCCATTGCATCACGCAGCCCAACACCGCCACCCAGATCTAGACCTTCTCGTCGACGACGTGACTCTTCCTCTCCACCGAATAGTCGTTCTCGCTCGATGAGCAACGGGCGAAGACCTACTGGCACATCAAGAAGATCACCCTCCTCTGACAGTGATGACCAAGGGCATAAAAGACGCGCTGATTATCGAAAGGGACGCAACAATCACGGCCGGCGTCGCAGCCCCAGCCATAACCGCAGCAGAGATCGACTCTCACCTGCTCCCCTGCCTCGAAGCAAGAGCGTAACCCCGCCGAGACAGAGAGACAGGAAGAGACATCGCTCTATAGAGCGATATGCGCCAGCGGCGAGGAGAAGGCGCAATACTTCCTCAGTCTCCTCACCTGATGACAAACGACGCAAGATCGCTGACGCTTCTCTGGACGGGGAAAGCAGGCACACAAACAAGGCACTGAGCCCAAACCCACCACCTGAAGCCTCCACCACTCATGGAGCAAACGCTGAGGTGGGTAGTGATCCATAGGTCCGTTCTAAATATGCCAGCTATACCATCCCTACCAGTGGATCCTTCAAGCAATTCGTGTGAGCTCGATACTGACCACATTGTCTCCTTCAGAATTCTTCATCTGCGCTTACAGCTACTGAACTGCGTGAACGACTCCTGCGAGAAAAGGTAAAGGCTCTGAGAAAATCAAGCAGCACCCAGAAGAGTCCTACCGCCGAAGAAGCTTAATATCATGTTTCCACTGACCTGATTCGACGAAGACGATCCTGTGATGCATGTTCAGAACTCCGGGTATCTTTCCTGGCTTCGCCTGGAAAAGCGATGCCATTAGATGGGCCTTGATGATTGCTGTTGCTGTACATATGATAGACATGGACATACAGGACCAAGACTTTCCACAAGATCTTCCGATTTAGCCACAGTACGTCGTCGAGGAGTCGTGGCAGTGGAGGGAGTCCATAGCAACATCTGAGCCGGCGCAAGTTCTCGCCATTCCAGCAGCTTGAATGAATTTGACAGCTTTCTTCCGTGCTACGAGAGTTGTACGAGACTTCTCCATACCAGTCTCAGGAGGCTGATGCGATTGATAATGGTCTCATGATATTGTTCTTCTTTTGCAGAGCGCTTCAACTACCTGATGCTCAATAACCACCACAACCCACGCATGCGTTTCGCGTATGTACAGTAGATAAATACCTCCCATTTCAGTATCGTTTCCTCCATTTCGGAGCGCCCCCCCAAAGGCTGATCTCGCTCCTCTCCCTGTTGCAATCTGCCCTAAAACATTTCTAAAGTTACAATATGCCCTGCCAGACAGGCAACATCATTCGCAGTCCGCCAGCATGGAGCCTGCAGCGTCGAAGCGTTGCCACGTATGCTCTCGCACGAATAGAATCTCCTGTATGCATAGTATCCACGTCCTCCCCACTGAATGTCGCCTGACTCAGGCAGTAGCCTCAACAGTCTCTTCTGGGTTGTATGCCTTAGCGGGAGCGCTCTCAATGGCTGGTGCATCAGTCTTCTTTTCCTCCGCAGTCTTCTCTGGCTCTGGCGCCTTCTCCTCAAGCTTATCGGCCTCTTTCTCACCCTCAACAGTTGTCCCAATCTTGTTCTCGAGCTTCGCCTCTGACTCTTCTTCTGGAGCAGCAGCTTCTCCAGCTTCGGCCTTCACAGCTTGTTCTTCCGCACTCTCAACCTCCCCATTCGTAGTAGGAGCAGCTGGAGCGTCAGGCTTGTCATCGTCCTTATCACCTGAACCGCCTGTAGTGTCCGCTGAGAGAATTTCGTTCCACTTGCCAAGGAGAGCCACCGAGCGGTCTTTGAAGTGATATACCTCGTCGAGAGGGATCGAGGGGAGCTTAATCATGGCCTTGAGCACTTTGTGGATCTTCGTCGTGCGGATGATGCTGCTCTCAAGGTCGGGGTATGCTTCAAGCTCGCGGAGGAAGTTGGACATAGACTATAATCGGCAATCAGTGAAGCTCATGGAAAGTGGATGGCTCTTTCGACATACCTGCATCTCATCCTCCTTGGGAGGCGTATCGCGTGAGAGAAAGCCTCGCTGCAATTTGTGGCGGAAGTAAAGAACTGAACAAGTCAGTACTGCGGTTCCAGATGATTGTGTAGTATTCTCACCCTTCTTCTCTTTTACCTCCTTCGCTTGCTGAGGTGTCAGAGGCTTCTCTTCGACCTTGGGTGTCACGGCCTCTTCCTCGCTGGCGCTCTTGGGAGCTTTTGGCTTGGATTTTGGTGCCTTTTTCTTTGTAGCCGACTCAGCTGCTGGCGTTTTGGGTGTGGATAGCTTGAGCTTCGTGGCGGTCTTGGGGGTCTTTGCGGGCTTGCAGTCATTAGCTAAGTGCCTGTCAACGCTGTCTGATCGATCATACCTTCTCTTCCGCGTCCTCCTCATCTTCTGCCTTCTTCCGCTTCTTTGACTTGGGCTTCTCAGCGGCAGCATCCTCATCGACATCCATCTCATCATCGTCTGGGAGAATGACCTCACTCTTTCGAGACTTCTTGCTTGCTTTCTTCGCGGCCTTCTCTCGCTCATATTCCTCTTGAGCTTCGATGTCTGCCTGCAGGGCCTTCTGGTGCTCTGCAAGCATGGTCTTAAAATGGTCCAGGTCATTGTTCTCAGCAGCTTTCGCGTAAGCAGCAAGCAGAGTCTTGGATTTGCCTTTCTCGACGGGTTTCTGGACAGCGTCATCCATAACATCAAGCTCAGCTAGTTCGGTATTCGGTATCCATGCACTATTAACCAGCGTTAGCTATTTGTACCTCCTTTACCGTTCATCCCAGTATAGTAGTAAATCAGACTCCAGGAAGAGCCTATAACACCCACAATTCATTGGTATGTCTAAATAAGTCAGCCAAGATCACCAAGTCTGGAGTGCCAAATCACTCACAGAAACATGATAGGGAACGTTCTCTCGTAAGCTCGCTTTCCACCGTCTGCGTATTCTGGCTTCTTGAACGAGCCATTCGGTAGTTGCGCAGTCACCGGACGTGTTGTCAAAAGGCTATTGGGAAGCATATCCTCGTCGCAAACGATGGATGGCCACGGTGGGTGGCCCTTCATCCGAGCAATATAGTATTGGCCTGGCTGAGCATTCAGGTTTGTCAGAGGCTTCGACTTCTTCTTATTGAGCTTCTTGCTCTTATGCTCTGGTACAGCTGATGACTTCTTCTTGGATGAACCGCCGACGCTTGCACGCTTGGCCAGCCGTGGTGTACCGTTCGTCGCTGGCGTTGCTGAGGCTGACTCAGCCTGCGCGGGATCGCCGGCCTCCTCATTGTCCTTCGTCTCTGTATCTTTCATTTCCGTATCTTCAGAGGTAGGCGGCGGTACGGTAGGCTTATCGGAAGGTTCGTCAACGGGATGGGCGGCCTCACCGTTCGTGGTGGGAGCTGTGAGGAATGAGGAGTCAGTCTGAGAGCTTCATCTGAGGGTGACTCATAGATCATACCATCTGTGCTTGTTGCCTGCTCTGCTCCTTCCTTCGCAGGCTCTGCCATGTGTTGCTCCGTGCTCACGTCGGCTGCTTCGGTGCCTTTTTCTTGATGTGACGGCTCTGTCTCAGGAGCCGTTGATGTAGGAGGGATAGGAGGGGAGGCCACGTTTGCTTGTTCAGTCATGGCGTGGATGAATATGTGACGTGGGTGTGGTCGGACAGAGGGCTGGACAGATACAGGTCAATACGCGTTTCGACTACTTAGTGACGCGAACTCGAATGAATGTAGACGTGAAATATTCTTTTAGCAGTAGAGATTGGAAAGACAGGCAGCGTTGTGGTGTTGAAGGGAAAGCTCGGAAGGACGTGCAAACTCTGATTGTGGTGGAGAACAGATGCGCGACAATAGTACCAACCACCCGAAATCGTGCGAGATACTTCGAGAGGTCGCTTACATAAGATCCGTATCTCTCAGCGCACTGCTATTGTCGCAGCTATTGTCGGAGACCTTGGGACAATAGTAAATGAAGGTTTAATTGATGGTATCTGTCTTATAGAGTACAAAGTGATGAAAGGACACAAGCGAAGTTGAATAGCACGTCGTGGTGGACGTCGGTGGTTGATGAAGTTTGAAGAAAGAGAAAATCCAAAGTCTCATCTTTCACCCAACGATTAAGCTCGCTTTCCCTGATCCGTAGCCCGACCGGTCTTAGCGCAAGTCCTCCCTTGCAATTCCCGCATGCCGGCAGCCCTTGCCCTCCTCTCACAGCCTCCAGGTCGATGCGAGCCTCCATCATCGGAGGTGCTGGCGCCCTGCGGTGCAAAGCTCACCAGTTCGTAGGACCTCCCAGCATCTTCCCAGCCTCCGTCTACCATCTTCACGTCAAAACCGCGCCCCCGGGTGAACTCAACGTCCAGAACGCCCTCCAGGACGACCCTGAAACACTCGCTGGAAGAGACTTGCTCATTAAGGCTGACCTGATGCAGCTGAGGAGAGGGTGTGTTCCCAAGAAATGGAGGTACTATGTCAGGTTAGGTGGAAAAATGAGTGGCAGTCTTGAGTCTCCTCGTGGTCGACTTGATCACTCTTTCGAGCTGGAAGCCGATTACAGACCACTTCCCTGCTCTCGTGTACCTTTGTTCTATAATTGTGAGGCTTCACTGCAGAGGTCTCGTAAATGCCCCGTATTTTGACGCCTAGCTTGACAGGCTGAGAACAGTATACCACAGTAAATCGCGTTCAACGAGAGCAGATCTTAGCAGACATAAACAAAATCTGCAGCCGTAACAACATAAATGTACTACAGTAAGCAAGAGTTGGTATGCTATTGGCTCGCAGGAGACGAAAGAGATACAAGAAGCCTAACGAAAGTGGCTGCGTAACGAAGGCAAGCGCCCTGCAACGCGAGATATTGGTAGCACAGTTCTAGCACATGCTATAGCAAAGACAGGAATGCGCTTATTGCCACCGTATGCCCAAGACGCTTCACATTGAGCTGCGCGTCCCTACTCGGACGACTCAAGGAGTCCATATACTCAATCAAAAAGACACATAGTAGTGTTGCTTGTAAATTCAAGAATCGCCCTGGTAAGCGAAATGGCCTCCCGGGATTGAAATCAGAAGGTAAGTAACCAGTTGCCCATGAAGGGCCGTGGACCTTGCTTTTGACATTTTAAAAATGATACATGGTAAAAATAGAGAGTATGCACCAGGTAGATTTGATTGTCGTGACAGCATCCACATGTACAGATGTCTTGTTAGAGGAGGTAAAGCGCAGCATCCCATGAGATAGACCATCGTTATTGTTCAAGGAGCAAACATCTCTACACCCGGCTGCTTAAAAGCAAAGCTATGGGAGTGCTTCAGCTAAAGGGGTCCAGTGGACTTGGGAGACGATGCCATGTCACAGAGCAAGCCAAAAAGCAGGTCTCACGCTCTCGGAACGCAAAGGCGATATAGCAGCATCCTCGGTTTGAAGCAGCCCTGAGAAAGTGCGATGCTTTGGACCACAACCAGACACTGCTAACTGATCGAGAATCCAACAACCATCATGCACATGTAGTATTCAACACCAATTGCTTATCGAAGAATGCGTTGTTTTTCGTTTAGACAGCGTGGGACAATGCCGCGTGACAGCGAGCACGTAGGCGCATTTTTATCGAGAAGTGATCAAGCGTCATGTCATTGTTATATAGCTCTCGGTGGCGTACCCGTGTTTCTGTAAGCTGCGAGGTGTCATTCAGGTATTTCTGATAACCGTGGGAGTTTGAACTGGCTTTAGAACCGTTATTCTGACTGTACAAATTCAGAGAGCAAGCATCTCAAACATTGCCAGCGATCAATTGTGCTCCTCCTGCTGACCTGAGCGGTCGACTCGATGGGCTGAAGTTTCGACGAGGACAGTCTTGATGAGGGAGAAAGAATCACAGGTGAGAAAAGAAATTGAGAGGGAGGGGACGGGAGGTATAACCTGTTAGCCGTGTTAGCCGACTATACGGTACCCCTATTTCAGTAATGATAGGCCATTTTTGAATTTTACAATAATTAAAGGCAAAAATAAACCCGTATAATATCGGGCTCCGAATATCTGTGTTCCAAGCAATGCTACCCTGCTTTTAGGTCTCAAACGAAGTATCGGAAGATTTGTGTGATGGTACCGATTCAACTCGACCACACCACCCCAAATCTATTTGGTACGTTGCCAGACCAAACTACCTCGAAGTAGGGATCCATACTAAGTCTTTTCATAATGAATTTGGGTGCACCTCACCAAATCCAAATTCCAAAACTTGAAGAATGGCCTATCATTACTGAAATAGGGGTAACCTAATTGGCGGTAAATTGTAAATTACTATAGTCACCCAAAAACGGATCTCAAGGGCGCCAGAGATTACACTTATAGGATCCGTCGATTCAACCCAGGGCTTCGAAGCCTGAGGCCCGTCTATCTAAACAACGTAGATTTGGGCAAGACAGTCACAACCTAGACCTCACAGCTATTGCAGGCTTGGAAGACACCCCCTTTTCTCTCCCAACCCAATGCCGGCACAAGCATTTGCTTCTTATATAAGCTACGGCTGCACCACATTTCTAGGCACCACATCTGCGAGCTCTCCACACTTCTTGCACTTCCTCCTTTCGTCTGAGGACTTGAACCCATTAACAGCCTCCTTGATCTGAGTCCCAAGATCTGTGCAATGGAAAGACTCTTCGTTCACGATATTCCCACAATTCTGGCAGTACCACCTAAGCCTGTCTTTGCTTTCTGCCGGCCTGGGCTGCTCTAGCACTATGCCAACGGTATCCGCAAATCGAACAGGGTTATGAGGGGTATTCGGAGGCAGCAGGAACATTTCTCCTTCACGGATGGGAATGTCGCGAAAGTTCCCTTCATCGACGACCTTGAGGAGCATTGAGCCTTTGTATTGGTAAAACCATTCTGCTGTCACGTTGATATGGTAATCTGCTCTAGCATTTGGTCCGCCAACAATCTGAACTAGCGTGAGCACGTGAGACCCTGGGTTTGAGCGCTTGGCAGAGCCTACCATGACGGTCACATCATCATTGTAGACGCAGTAATTGTTGATTGGGGGTTTTAAGAGATGCGAGTTCTCTTGCAGCCTGGTTTGAATGTGAGCTTCTTGTACAATGGCAACTTGGCTCTACATACCATTTCGGCAAATTTAGTGGACTTGAAAGCATTTCGAAACGCTATTGTTGGAGTATTGAAGGTGTAGTACTTTCAGTCGCATGGTGAACTACTCATAATTCAGTTTATTTGAGTCATGTGGAGCAATATGAACACTCAATTACGCCTAGAAGCTTACAAATGCCGCAAATACAGCTAGAGCTTCCCGCAATATCTTACCGTATCGAAAAGTTCCAGCTCCGCTACTCACTGTCTAAGCATCGCAACGCTGATTGTCTTGCGCAACCAAGAACTACGACAGTTGATACGGCCCATGGGCATGACCATGTACTTGACTGACACCGTGCGATGAAACAGATAATATTGCTTCAATGTCAAACCCACCTCAAGCACCACTGCGATTCACATCGCAAAAATCTCTTGCACATCGATTAGTTCTCTCCACACTCACAGGTCGACCTGTACACATCTCCCAAATACGTCCATCGTCTCCCACCAATCCTGGTCTTGCGCCGCACGAAATATCATATCTCCGATTGCTGGAAGCGGTCACCAATGGATCGCACATAGAAATATCCTACACGGGAACTACATTGCTATACCGTCCTGGATTGATTACTGGAAGTGCACCTGGGTCTGGCGCAACTGGGGGTGTCATCAAGCATGAGCTGCCCGCTGGTTGTACCAGGGGCGCCAGCTACTTCTTGATTCCGCTTTGCCTGCTAGCACCATTCTCGAAGGCGCCAATGAATGTTATGTTCACTGGCCCTGGAGTCATTACTTCCGCTACTCCTGCAGGAGACATGTCCGCTGATAGTGTAAGGACAGCTATCCTTCCACTCTACGCTCATTTTGGAATCTCTAACAATCTTGAATTGAGAATATTGAGGCGGTCTAACATGAGTGCTGGCGGTAAAGGAGGAGCAGGCGAGGTTCAACTTGTCTTTGGACACCAAGTGCGGCTTCCAAAGACTGTACACATACTCAATCCAGGAAGGGTGAAGAAAGTAAGAGGTGTTGCGTATTGTACAGGAGTCTCCGGTTCAAACAATGCTCGAATGATAGAGGAAGCAAGAGGAGTGCTGAATCCGATGACTGGAGACACATACATCTTCTCGGATGTATCCTCTGCTCCATACATACCGTCCGCGGACAAGTCGATCCCAAAAGGAAAGAAAAAGACAGGAGTGGGATTCGGTCTGTCTCTCGTTGCAGAGTCATCTACCGGATCCCTGTACTCTGCAGACCTTGCTTCGCCGCCATCAGGAGGCATATCGCCCGAGGATGTAGGCCGGCAATGTGCCTACCAGCTTCTTGAATCAGTCTCACTTGGGGGAGCTGTATCCCTGCCTGCAGCGCCGACGGTACTTACCCTCATGGCCATGGGCTCAGAAGACGTTGGAAGACTACAACTGGGACGCGACGTGCTTGGTAGCGAGTCATTAGTCGGACTGGCGAGAGATCTGAAAGCTTTTGGCGCAAGCGGCTGGGGATTGCGAGAAGCTACCAGTCGACAGGATGGAGACTTTGTGGTCAGCGTGGTTGGCCGAGGTGTTGGTAACGTTGGAAGAAAGATTGCGTGAGAGACGATTCGAACGAATTTATCTCAAACTACAAGTGGCTACTCGGCAAGCATTCCAACGGCTTACCTTGAGCCACGATCTCAGAAGCATTATTGCAGCTCAACGCCCGTATTACCGCCACCACCAATCTAGCCTGCATAGTCGCCTTGGTGTAAAAGGTGGTGTATGACTCGAAACATAGAAGATTTTACTGGCATCAAGGGCATGAGATCAAGGCTCAGCTCCGGACATTCCTGCAAACTGAGGCAGGCTGCATCACCTGAAAGCCAGCTGAATCGTTGAAGAGAGGCAGACCGCGAATATCACTTCAGACGTCTATTCTGTGTGAATTGAAAATTCAAGTTCTTAGGTTGACTGGGGGCAGTCTTCATCGGCGAGTGAACTTTGACACTATTCATTGTCTCAAATTGCTCTTCAGATAGCCGAATACCAAATTTTCTCCCTCAGTCCAGCATCCAGCATCCATACGGATCAACAGCGATGACCTTTCTCTCGCGCTGGAGCATAAATCATACATCTATGCCAGTCCAAACTCCCCAATGCCAAGCAGCAATTAGCTTCGCTTCGAACCCAGGAAACGAGTCTCGATACTCATTGAGTACAAGAGAACTTCGAACGAAGCTACTCAAAGTTTCAATTTTCAAGACCAATGTGCAAATCAAACAAGGGGATAGCAAGCCATGGGTTGAGGAATTCATTGATTTCTATTGCTGGGAATTGGTAGAACCATCACATTCACGTGGCCCAAGTATTGCTTGGTAGGAATCAATCTCGTTCGAGGTCCTTCTTCATCTTAAACTTGCCTAAATGCATATCCGCCAAGGCTTTGTAGATGTTCGGCTCTACATATATGTATGTATATAACTTTGTCCTCTCCTGTTTCCTTGCTGCTTTATGCGTTCCAAACAGCAACAAGGAAATGGAACAATTTTAGTCTAATGATGAGAGAAGACTCGTTCACGCTTTCATACTCGCCCTCATTTTCTCTGCACTTGAACATTCTGAATGTGGACAACCAGCTCTGAGAGAAAAGAAGATGTCCGCCCTGAACAAAACCCCAACTGCAGAATTGAGAGGAAAAGACTCTGATGGCTCCTCTTAGGACCCAACCAATTTTTCTTTGTTTAAAAATCAGAACTACTGTGATTTTCTATCTTTGATCAACAAATTGAGCTCAATTTGCGTGGCATGGTGTCCTTCAGTGCGAACGTAGCTACCTGTCGACTCAATGTTCTTGATTCACTCTAGCAAGAAGCCAACTTTATCCAAGCGAAGCCTCGGTCAAAAAGTTCTCAAAAGCTGCTCATGAGGCCTAACGAAGACGCCGATGTGAGTCAGAAGCGGGACAACCTGAGATTCAAGTATGGGACTACACTGATTTGAGAGCCGGCAGGGCAATATCGAGCAAGAGCTTTTTAAACACAGTAAGCTGCCATCAAAGACTGCGCACTACATGCTCAGTGTCAGACTGTAATATTTCTCCGGTAGCGGATATCAAAGCAGCCACTTCATCGATAAAAGTTTTTGGGGACTCTTTTCGGCTTTTGATTTTGGTGCAGCGCCCCTACAGACCATTTGGAAGCAAATTGCTAAGAAGAAGCTATGCTTCAAACGCCAGCGAAGTCGTATCATGCCGCTAATGCCTTTGGTCTGTAAGAATCAATAAGCTCATCACCGCTTGAAGGAAATCATACGTATTCGTTTGGTATATTAAAGACACAGAGCAGGGAATGTTGGCGCATAGCTGAGTGATAGCTAAGACTTCACCATGGACCTAAGGACTGTGAGGATCAGCCACATAACTTCTAAGAGAATTTGCAGACGTCCTTGGTGATAGTGCCGAATTGATATCACCGTTCGTCGTCAGACACGAGTATCAAGACCCAATCAAAGCTAAGGAAGCCGAGAGACCTCAGCAAGCTCCCTCAACAAAACATCGTTGACCCCACCAATGTCCAGGCGCAGCCAGTGAAGTCTGAGAATGACGTGTTCGCCTCGCAGCCAACGAAGCATCACAAGAAGGCGAACGAGCAGGAGGTGGTCGCACCGCCTTACATTTTCCCCAGCAATTCATTGAAGGCTGGTCCGCAAAAGAGGGTGGCACAAGAAATCAATTCCTTTGGCAGCTGCAAGAGATCGTTGTGCCGTATACCAATGATATGGTGCAGTATCGCGGAAATTTGTACGGAGCAATAATGTGTCGCGGGTGATTTTTGCAATTCAGTTCACCATGAGAAATCAACGTGCGGCTCTCTCAAGGGTGCCTTCGGCCGTTCAGGAGGGTGGGCTGCAAATCATTTTCGATCTGGCAAGCTTCCTTCTACTCGTGCTTATGCTTGACTGTGTCTCCGATGCCAAAGGCGAAAGTCTCAAGTCTCACGCAGTCTGCATCCTCACTTACGTGACATTCCTTGGCTGGTACTCGAATGCCCATACGGTATTCGTGCAATACTGGTAAAAGGCACCGGGAGGACAGATTCGAAGCTATCAGAGCGTGGCTACGGATTGAGATATTTAGAGGTTTGACAAAAGCTGGGGAGAATGAGGTTGACGTTGAGTTTTATGTCTAGCCGATCGAGCGCGCCGAGGAGTGGCGGTGAACGAGGCCTGGACAAATAGTAGTGGTGTGATTTGAGACGTGGTGAGTTTCCAAGCGTTTTCCTGATCGTGTGCAATCGGTGTCGCTACTCTTCCGAGCAACCTCAGGTCCACGTTTGCTATCTTGGACTAACTGCCATCTACTCTGTATCTATTATCTTACTGTGAGCTCCACTTTCCCTGAGGGGTATCTTTCTAGATCCTCTCATCACTTCACGATTCAGCATGCACCATGATTTTACCCACTCCACCACGCCTTCTACCTCGCTACACTTGACAATCTCGTTCCTATTGACAACGTCGTTTCCTTCGTCAACTTGCTCCAATTATAGCGGCTTTTTACAATACGCCTTCTCCAGCCACGCAAATATTTCTTCCTCGAGAATATTTCAATGGTGTTTACACCTATTTCGCCGATAGAGCGCGATTCATCATCAAACGACGCTTCTGCTGTTATCTGCCGGCCCACGTATGAGGATACAATCCTTCGAGCTCAAATCGTCATAGAATACCCCAAGAGGGATTGAGCACAAATTCTGCTACTGGACGGCCGCTCGGGGAAGCGGCGAATGACCACAGCGAAGACGAAGAGCTCAAGGAGCAGAAGAAGCGAATTTCGCCGAATTCTCGAAGTAGGTGTACGAGATCTTTCTCCGTGAAATCGGTCGTAGAGGAGTTGAGCACAATACCACATTCGGAGCCTGAAATGGACAAACAACGAGACCCTTGATCTTTACGTTTTTTCATCCGATAAGCTGGAACACCATCATGTCTCATACTATGTCAACTCGTGATATACAGCCAAGTCATCAGTGATATCATGGACGCAATCAAAGATGAGTAGGTCTTCAAATAACCTGAAGGAGAACAGGAGAGCTCAGGTTCTGGCGTTCCTTCCTACCGCGAGTGCCTTCTGTGAAAATTCTAAGAATGTATTCATGGCTGGACTATCTCTTGTATTTTACGCAAAGCTAGCTCCGTCTGAAAGCGTCAATTCTAACAAGACTTGGCATCGAATTTGTGGTGGTAACCACAAAGTCGACTAAGGTTTGATATTCGAATACCCTCAAAAGCCTAAAATTCGGATATGCTCATAAGGCTTGATATTCGCATATTCTTCAAAGTGGGCCCTCTAATTGACTCATGATCTTGCATTCGAAATAACTCAACTACTTATGGGCTGCTCTCGCCTTTGGTCGTTTCTTTCTTCGTACACACTCTCGTCTTTCATCTCTGCACTTTGCGCTAGCAGAAGACCTCGTTTTCACTAAGCATTCACCACCATTAACCCACTCTTTAATTAGACGTCACCACCGCGACCAACGCCATGGAGTCCATCGGGTCCGTGTCCGCAATGCACAAGCGGACCAATTCTCAATGCTCCTCCGACTCTGACTTCTCTACCTTCATAAAGGAGAGTGACCGCCGGGCGGAGCACTATCTCGAGGCTTTTGGTCAGGAGGCCTACGAAGACCACCTTGAAACCTCTGCAGCCATCAGAGCCCACAACAGCGTCCAAGACCGAGAAGAGGCTCTTGCAAAACTTGCTCGCAAGGCTCGGGCTAAGGCTATCGCCCGCCGTCTGCTAAGCGTCGAAGCCATGATCGAACGCAAGATTGCCAGCATATTTACCAATGCCGCTGGCAAGACTTCAACTTCATCGATGCGCGACCGCTCCTGAACTCCTCCTGCCGCATCCTGGACCGGCCTACCGTACGCCTTCAGCACCGGGGCCCTTCGAAAAGCGCATCGCCTCACCAACCTCGATCTACCCAGAGTATGGCCGGTACCTTTCGACATCCATGACAGCGACCGACCAGACAGTCCGACGAAGCCACGACTCGGAGAAGCTGGCCGCGGAATATCAGGCTGTCTGCGGAAGCGAGGAGACCTCGCTACCACTACCTCGCCGCCGCCGCCGCCGCCGCCAGTCATTGGGCCGCAAGCTCGAGGACTTCCTCAAAGCACTAGCGTACTTTCTTGATCTTCGCCCGCCACCCTTCCCAGCGCTGAGGATAGGGGTGCAGGTTGACTGTTTTAGTAAATGTCCTCAATCTCCTATTGCCGGATCAAATGACCTTAAGGTATGTCTCTGGCCGCCCCAGGCCCCAACCTAATACACCGACAGAGAAACAAGTGGCGGACATTACGGCTGTCAATCAGCTTGTCCCTTTGGCACTGCTTCCCACCAGCGAAGCTCTAATCACTCTCACCTACCATACCTAGAGCGACCCGCTCTGTATATCACCATCTCACCATCATCGAAATCGAATTGCTGTCACCCCTATTCGTTAATTTCCTCGGACCCGGTTTGATCAATACCACCCTGCTTGAAATGCCCCATCAGGATATGGTTGGCTTTGTCAATCTTGACTTGCCTCAATTCTGTCTTTCCAACGGTCTCGGCTGAACGACTGGTGGATATAGAAGGCCCACTTCGCTATCGGAGAGGAAATATTTCAGGTAATCTGGGAGCACGATACGAGAACATGTCGCTTGTGGCACTGCAAAACGACAATGTTCAAGGATTCCAAGGACAAACGACACCCCAGCTGTTTCGAGCGCCCATATTCGATGGTATACATGTGGGGATGTACCCGCATAGCATGCTCAGACAGATACCACCGACTTGGCATTCTTACCAGACAAGGGAAAGAGGGCTGGACTGAGTTATGGGAATCCGGCAAGGGCTACTTGTACAAGGGCAGAGAGTAAACCATACAGCCGAAAAAACTTCTTTCTAAGCGTTGCAAACCCAATGACCGCAAGTCGCTCCCTCTCGCGGATCTCTAGGAAACTTCTGTTGGACCCACTCCGGCATTGACGAGCATGGCATCGCTGCTGTGTCTGTGATTGAGCGTTCGAACGACGCCACCCGTCCGCGTCTCCACGACCAGTACTAGTGCGCCGAAAGCATGGCTGAACAGGTCAAGCGCGACCAGAAGGCGGCAAAGAAGGCCCAGGAGGCTGAGAACTGAGGAGGAAGACATTCAGAACGATGATGGAAAGGTGACGATTCGTTTCACATGGGGATGAACTGGGATGATTCTTTTCAACCCCATCTGCACCTTGCCAAACCCACTCCCAACTTGCATTTCTGCTCAACTAGCCTTCCAAAAATCCCAACGAGCCATGGGCCCTTTCGCGATGCCTCGTCACCCGAAGTACACCTTCCCATCGTCAAGCTACGCTGGTAGCATCGTCGCCGAGCCACGAATACTATCGGGTGTCTCGTCTATCTCCCTACTCGACGACTTCGGCGAGCTCCCAGAAGCCAATGGCTGCCTGGGAGCCATTTGCGATACCTCGATACCCGAAGTACGCCTTCCCCTCCTCCAGCTACGCCAGTAGCATCGACAGTTGCGGACTCCGGAAACCATCCGGAGTCCCCACCCGCTCTTCTCCTTCTTCTCACACACACACACACACACAACACAGCGGCTCAATAGCCAGCGAAGCTCGCTTGAGCATAAAAGGACGTTTGCGACTGATCTCTTGTTTTCAACATGCAACACACCAAGGGCTTTCAAGCCCAGGGATTCGCCCAAAAGACTTCAATGGTCTTGGGCGCCTTGTACACTAGAAAAACCAATGCAAATACAGAGAAACTCTTCACGCTCGCTCACATGACAACCAAAGTAGCCTAGAGGCCCACAGACTAGTTGGCAATTCCAGGTCTTTACTGGCAAGAACCCATTCATGAGGATGCCCCCGTACCCAAACCAGTACTACCAACCAGACACCTACTCAAGACATGGAGAATGATGCAGTACCGAGATCTGGGGATCCGGCAAAGGTTTGCAAAAGAGACACAATCCTATGAAGTCGAAGAACCTCAGGGAATGCGCTTGCTGATCGCTTACCCAGGAATCTGCTGCTGACTCTGCCACTCACCATGATGACAGTGGTGGCCTGAATGGGCTAGGCACTCGCAATTGACCGGACTACGGAAACCATGGCAGGGGCCGTCTCGTTCCTCATTCTGCAAGGTTGGAAACTTTGTGGCTTTTATACTTGACTGTAAAAGCTTGATTTCGAAAGAATGGATCATATCGGCCTTGACGCGCAATGGTCACATTCTGACATTTTCCGCAGGACCGCAAAAGATGGCCTTTGAACCCTTGGGTCCAGAGCGCAGAGAACACGCACGTACCTTAGCTGGAGTAATAAAAAGGGGCGAGATATGTAGGTCTTGTGGGGTTGGGTATTGATGCTTGAGAAATTGGTAAGGATTGTGCATTAAGCATCTGGTGATTGGTCGTTGCTTGTGGGGGATATTTTGGGGAAGTCTCATCATTGCTTGGGCTCAAATAGAGGAAGAACCTTTGTGTTCTTTGTTGCTTAGAGGCCAGATAGAGAAACGAGTAGTATTACTCAACATTGACCCAGCAAGAGGCCTAATTGCTGGAGCGTCCTAGTCGACTCTGCTGGTTCGCAGTGAGCTAACACATGCAAGGCACACTCCTTATCACCCGATGAAACGTGCTTGCTAGCTTTAGTCTTTCCACGTGGAATTGAATCTTCATCACTGTTGATATCTATTCTTGCCATTTCTTGCTCTTCGTCCGCCTTCACAGAAGATTCCTGTGCTCAGGCCAGAAAATGGACAGTGCTGTGAAATGGACTGTGCTTAGAGAGATGCCCTAAAGCGACGGCAACCAATCGGGCCGCTGCAGTCCGCGACAAACAAAACGCGAGACTCGTGGGATTAATTTGATATGGCGACCTCTACACCTCAACGCCGTTCCCTCGGTCGTCCGCGTCCATCCCTTAGCAATTCTCCCATCAAGACCGCGTCGACTCCCAACCTAGTAGCCTCCTACACATCTCCACAGCGACCTCCTCCTCTTCCCACCTCACAAGCCTCAGCCCGACGACCCAGCGCAAGCGGCGCCTTTACTCGCAAAGCGTCTATGAGCCAGCTCCCGAGCGCTGGCTTGTCTACGATAGCTGATGGAAGCGAGGATTATACACAAAACTCGGAAGCAGGCTCGAGCCCTTTCATTATGTATCCAAATAAGCATATGACCAGCAGGACTACCAGCGACGACCCGCGAAATGGAAACCAGGACCTTGGCGTGGGAGATGTAGTTGATGTGCCAGGTGGTATGCATGGGACAATCAAATTTATAGGCGATGTCAAGGGCAAAAAGGGTCACTTTGCTGGGGTGGAGCTTAGCAAAGAGTTCGCAGCCAGGGGCAAGAACGACGGAGATGTGGATGGGTAAGCTTCAAAGAAATCGATGGGGGAAGAGGGCTCATGCTAATTTTTGTAAAGGATACGATATTTCACGACATCTATAAAGGGCGCTGGAATCTTCCTTCCTTCCAACAAAGCCTACAAACGTCTCTCGCCCTCGTTCTCATCTGATTCTCAGCCCCCCACACCGGACACTGGCTCCCTCACTTCCTTCAACCTAGGCGGCCGCGCCGAAAGTAAAGTCTATACACCAACCTCATCATCCAAGTCGAAATTCAGTCAGTCCGTTGGCCCGGGTCGAGCACGTAGCCCTGACTTCAAGCCTAAATCAAGGCCTTCCCTACCTCGCCCAGAATCTCCGTTACGGAAAATACAAATCTCAGGTTCAGCGCCCACGGCTCGACCGCCAATCGGAGCCCCGAAGCTCTCAAAGAGTGTAATAGGTGGCCCTCGATATGCACCCAGCCCTAACCCTGCGAAGTTTGGGGCGAGTGTGCGAGGAGCCAATGGAGATCCAGGAAAGAAAATAATCACTACTAAGACTACACCTAAGACACCTACGAATGGACGACCACAGTCTCGCAGTAACTCTCGTCTAGGACCTGAACGGATGTTTGACTCGGAATCGGACAATACCCCGATTGCATTTGCGAAAACGTCTAACAGACCTGTATTGAATGAGGAGGTCAAGCAGCTAAGAGCAGAGCTCCTTGAGCGTGATCGCCAGTTGGACAGACAGAATGCAGACCTTGAAGAGATGCAAAGTAGTATAGAAGAGTTGCAAAAAGTGACGCCAAAGCACAACTCTGCTGGTACAACGCGGTCTAGAGGTTCAGGAATCGATGAGTTGGATGCTCCACAGTTACGCTCTTTAGTGAGGGAAAAGAATGACAAGATTGCAATGCTTACGTCTGACTTTGATGCACATCGAGCGCAATTCAGGAACACAATTGATAGTCTAGAGCGGACAAGTGACGAGACTAATCGGATATATGAGCAACAAGTCGGAACCCTGAAGCAAGAGATCAGGGATCTACAAGATCGAGGCGACGATGTGGAAAGTGTCGCGCAACAGCTGAAGCAATTAGAGGAGCTGGTGCAAGAGCTGGAAGAGGGTCTGGAAGATGCTCGGAGAGGAGAAGCAGAGGCTCGTGGCGAAGTCGAATTTCTGCGGGGAGAAGTAGAGAGGACACGATCAGAGCTACGGCGTGAGCGAGAAAAGGCGGCCGCTGCGCTGAAAGGAGCAGGCGCTGCAGTAGACGGCAGCTTCAGTCCAGGCGGGTCATCGCGAGAAGTCGAGCAAAGGGACGACGAGATCAGAGGCCTAAAAGCCATCATCCACTCCCTGAGTCGAGATGCTGTCCCCGACGCGGGCAGTCCCAAACACGCCAGCCGCCGAGTCTCCAAGCAACGACATAGCGGTCTCAATCAAGTAAACGGCCACACCGACGCCCAACTTACGGAAGAGCGTCAGGCGCGCGAAAAGCTGGAGCGTGAAGTCAAAGAGCTTGAAGGTCTTGTAGACCGAAAGACGTATCGCGAGGAAGAGCTCGAGCGCGAGATCGAACGCCTACGCAAGACGGCTGCTCACGTTAGTGCTAGCAGCAACGGCTATTCGGAGAACACTGCACAACCCAAGAGCAACCACCGCCCGAATCTGAGCAAGGCATCTTCTAACGACTGGCAAGCACCCTCTTCACCTGAAAAGCAACGAGGCGGTCAGCTCGAAACTATGACGGAGGATAGCCATTCCACTACTATGACGGATAACAGTACGCTATACTGCGAGATGTGCGAAACATTTGGGCATGAGATCTTTACTTGTCCAAACATCAACGGCGAGCAGCAGCACCAAGAGCCAGATCAACAAAACCAGAGACCTGGGTCGTTTTCCCAGCACACTGGCCGAGATGTGGTCAAGGAAGGCTTGAAGGGGCTGTCTGTTTCCTCGCCGCATTCGAATGACTATCCACCGCCATTGAGTCCTGCGCGGAGCCCTGTAAGGAGTCCGGCAGCTACGCCAAAAGCGAACATGCCGAATCCAATGGATCAGGGACCCGTGGCTGGGAAGAGTAGTGGGAGGGTCGATATGGACAAGTGGTGTGCGCTTTGTGAAAGAGATGGGCATGAGAGTGTCGACTGTCCGTTTGAGGATATGTACTAATGTACGGCTAATAAGGGGATGCATAGCATCCTCATGTTCTTAATACGCGTTTGTAATCCACCAGATGTGCGTTTCTTCTATCATGGACAACTTATGGCATCGTCCCCGGGGCATTGGGACATTGCAGGTTTTGCTGCCCTCGGGTTATGAGATTTCAGCGAATGAGCGAGCGATGAGCGATGATTTTGGATTGTTGATACCAAGAGTCGAAGAGCTACATAGTTGCTAATGTCTACTACAAATTGCAAGAATGACGAAGTCAGAAACAAATTTTATTTAATATCTGCTCAAACCCTTGCGAGTCATGTGAAAATCTCTCACTGTTGTCATCTCGTGTCTATAATACCCTGTAATCTAACCTGTCTACAATATCCCCTCAAAGCAAAGGATTACTCCTATACTCAGGCGCCTCCCCATTCGTCGGCTTCTTCGCCTGGTTCTCACCATCTATGCCGTCCGCCACCTCTGCGTCCTCTCGTTCAGCAAGGAACTTCTCCGCCTCAAGCGCAGCGATGCAGCCACTTCCTGCGCTCGTAATGGCTTGCCTATACCGCTTGTCTTGGACGTCACCAGCCGCAAAGACTCCCTCGATATTCGTATAACTCGTCCCAGGCTTCGTCAAGATATAGTTCTCCGAATCCATATCAATGACCCCCTTGAACATAGCCGTCGCTGGGTCGTGTCCAACGGCGTAGAATAGCCCATTGGCTTCAATGTGCTCCTCTTTGCCCGTTTGGACGTTCTTTATCCGTAAGCCTGTCATCAGTCCTCGTGGCTCCGGCTGTCCAGTCACTTCCGTAGCCACAGTATTGAATTTGACCGTACACTTCGGATGACTTAGCAACCTCTTCGCCATCGTCTTACTCGCCCTCAGTCTCTCCTTTCTCACAAGCACGGTGACATGGCTCCCATACTTGGCCAAAAACATCGCCTCCTCAGCCGCCGAATCCCCACCCCCAATAACCACCAGCGGTTTCTGCCGAAAAATAGGCACCGCACCATCGCAAACCGCACAAGCACTAATCCCATTCTGCCAATACTTTTCCTCCCCCTGCAACCCCAACCTCCTCGCACTCGCCCCCGTGGCAATAATCACCGCATCCGCCGTCACCGGCTCGTCTTCATACTCCGGCCACAATTTAAACGGCCGCTTTGACAGATCGACCTTCTCAATCGTTTCGGTTATTATTTGGGTGCCGAAGCGTTCACTCTGCTTCCTCATCTCATCCATCAACTCCGTCCCACCAATGCCGCCGGGGAATCCGGGATAATTCTCCACATCGGTCGTGGTGGTCAGTTGACCCCCCGCTGCTATGCCGTTCGCGAGCATACCCTCGTAGAGGACGGGTTGGAGCTCGGCGCGTGAGAGGTAGACGGCTGCTGTGTGGGCGGCGGGGCCGGAGCCGATGATGATTACTTTGGAGTGCATGGCGCGTGTGGTGGGGAGCGCGCGGCCCAAGGGCGCGCAGGAGAGGGGGAGGGACGCTGATGGAGAGGTCTGCGGGCGGAAAGAGGAGGCGGCGGCGAGGGTGAGGCCGAAGCTGGTGCGGAGGGGGGTGGTGGAGGCGCGAGCGAAGGCGCGGGAAAACAGTTTGGTGGTTTGGAGAGGGATTGGGAGGGGTTTGGTGGGTAGAAGTGGTCTATATGGCTTGTGAAATGCTGTGCGACCGGAGATATGCTTGGAAAAGGAAAGAAGTATCGGTTGGACGCTGTATGATTGGAAATGGCATCGATTGAAAATGTCGCGGTCGAACGTCATGTCCGCAAGGCTGAGTCCTGCATAATTCCTAAGCAAAGCATTCCATATCAGCGCCACAATGTCCATCTTTAACGGCGCTATAATTGTTGAAATGTTTTATTTGATTCTCTACCTACAATCGACGCTACCCTGCTTGTTTGGGGCCGGTAGGTATACTTCTCACGAGCTTGATCTTCCCCCCTACGTCCTGATCCACCCCTGCTTCTTCAATACCTCCCTTCTTCTTAGCGAGCATGTTCTTATCATAGCTCTTAGGGTCTATCCCCAGTATACCACCGAAATTATCTCCAGGCACGCTGAATTCTCGGAACTCATACTTCCACTCACTAAGGAATATCCGAATCGCCTTCCCCACCTTGTCTTTGCCGTTCTTGCTGTGGTGTCCAGTGCCTGTGATTGCATATACTGGCTTAATGGGCTTTTCGTGCTCGGTGAGGGCATGCTCGAGGTACTCTACAGCCTCCTCTGGGTGTAAGCCATGTAGGTCGACATAAATTTCCTGGGATGAAGAGCTGTCCTTGTTGCGTTCTTCGTAGAGGAGCCGCGCAGCTTCGCGATGCGCTTTCCGCATTAAGTCATTCTCTGACTGACCTCGAAGGCTCAATGCCTTGGCAGCTCTGGCGTCATTACGATTCCAAGCTTGGGCGGCGCTGTATATTGTTAGCCATGCATCAAGTCTTCTCACTCTATTGGCTTACCTTTGAAGAAACTTGTTGCGCAGGCCTCCATGCTTGAAAGCATCTTGCCGCGCCTTGAGGTACTCTTGGTTGGCTTTAGCACCGGTCTCCAGCCAGGGCACATGCACCGGCGCAGGTATGGCATTTGCTGCTAGAGTATTCTCGCGGCCCCCGGTGTAGCTGCCTCTTTTCATGAGGCCCTTTCGAAGCAAGCTAGGAGCCGATGACGGCGACATCCGCACGACGTCAGCAAGAGAGCTTGGGTTATTCTCCTTATTACTATGACCATGCCCATGACCACCGCGCTTGCCGTGATGCTTTTTAGCCCCCTTGCTTCCAGCGGCGCCTAGCGAAGGGAAGGCTTCTGTATCGTCCACAGCAGGAATACCTGGGGAGGGCGTAGGTTCGCGAGAACGGTGGCGGCTCGTAGGGCGAGAGCCAGACGATCCATACGACGAAGACATACCGTTCATTGAAGAAGCTCTGGGGTCGAAGTGACGCCGAGGTGTAGACATATAACCATTGTTAGAGCCATGAGAGCCAGAATAATTGTATGAATTGAAGTTCCCAGGCGAAGATGTCTGTGCCCACTGATCCATTGCTGCAGGCTGCAGGGATGGAAAGGTGTCGTAATCTTGCACCTGGAAGCTGGGGTGAACCTGTAATGGTGGCGTCCCAACTGTCGCATCACCAATATTCATGCGATTAAGAAGTAGGGCCGGGTCGTGAGAGAAAATGCATGACTCTCCAGCCAGGCAATTGCCCATCACCCAGTACCTAGATTGTTAGTCTAGTGCTCATCAAAGCTTAGAAGCAAATGCATACTTGCAGATATGGCTACTCAGGTCATGACTGAATCGGCAGTCTGCTCTGAGACAGCTCCCATTTGAAAGCCAGTACTTGCATACGATGTTGCTGCGTCCTCGGTCGGTCTGATCGATCATGATAGGCTGACTTGGCACCATAGATTTCCCAATGAGGATCTGACCATCATTTTCTGGGAAGTAGCTTTGTTCCTGTTGGTAGCCTGCCTGGCTTCCCATCAGATTCATGATCGTCGTGCTCAGATCGTATCCATTGGCTTCGAGAGCGCTCTCAATCTCTTCGTCCGACTTTCCATCACCCATCACAGAACGCAGCATATCGTATGGGGACATCTCGTTCTGCTGCGGTTGGATCCATGAAGCAGCTGCAGCATTCAATCCACTCTCAGATACGCTTCCCGCGCCAGACGATGATGGTCTGCTGGCAGACTCTTCGTTAACGAGCCAGTCCACCGAATCGCTGCCAAAGTCCGCGTATTCCGTGCGCTCAAGAGTGGGCTCGCTGAAACCATAGGAATCCAAGCTCGGACTATGGGGTATTGGACTGGCATAGGCGAGGCGAGGCGAAGGGCGTGGGGAGCTGAAATTGCTACCGCCGCCATTCGACCTTGACCGCAGGAACGATGGCCGCGCATTTCCAAGTCCTGGAGGGGGAGCAGGACTTGCTCTACTGAGGGATGGTGAAGCTGAAGGAGTCGATGCGCGTGGTATTTGCCACGGCGCAGGCGAGTTGCGTCGAAAGATCGCGTGGCGGACTGGGGGTGATGCGAGAGCTGGGTTTTTGGCCTCCCCGAAGCGCCAAAGTATAGAAAGTACCATATTCTCTAGTGGTTGACCAGATAGCGATAATTCTTTTTGCACGTGCTCCTTGAGCTTCTCTGCCTTATCCTCTTCGTCGATCGCATCGTCCTCGAGGATAGGCAAACATGATCCGTAGACCGTATCGGGAACCATGTTGACGCAGAGAATTGTCTGCGCGTATTAGCTGAAATGTCAAAATCGACAATGAGCAAGTTATGAGGCAATTGAGTAGATTATGGGAGCTGGCGGGGTACTAAGAATGATCTCGAGAATAGATCTGATTAGAGAAGGGGCGAATGAAGACAGCAAGTATGTTCAAGCCGCCGGCAGCTACATCGCAGAGTCGAAAAAAAAGAGCTACAACCAGCTCAGGGGGTGTAGCTGAAGCTGTGCTTGATCTGGAAGAGAGTAGGAATTGCGAGATGGGGTTAGCAGAGTCCAGCCTCTATCAATCCGGGCTGACTTCGGCTGATATCCAGTAGCCCTAAGGGTTAATGCTGGCTGGTGAATATCAGGCTGTGAACGAGTGTGAAGACATTAACTTTGAGATCGTGATATTAAACAATGAAACGCGTTTATAATCACCAGGTAAACGATTACCGAAGCCAATGAGCAGTGCCCACGTCTATCTTTGTTATATTATCGAGAAAGAGTCGACTATCAAGATCTAGTGTGACACCATTTGCCTTGCTCGCCTCACTTTCGAAGAAGTTTTGTCCTACATACATGGGAGGCGCTTCAATTTGCAATTGAGCGAAAGGATGAAAGCGACATACGTGCGTATAATCTCGAACTTCCATCAAGGAGTCCAGTCACGCATACATTCCAACTAATCCGAGCAAGCCAGATCCATCCTTCGCCCGACTGAGTTGTTATACAATCGTGATATTTCACAATCTCGAACTCAATAGCCAAATGACTGAGTTGCGAGACTTTACGCTCATGACTTCATCATCACTGTCTTGCTCTAGCGAGGCTTTTGTGTTCCAGCACAAGTCTGCCAACGCATCGTGACGTTAGACAACGCGAACAGTGAGTCAGTCGACATTGTGGCTTCTTTCCCACTCCTAATGAGTGAATGCGTGCTCCACTTGCTCCGAATAATAAAAGAAAGGCATCCAAGGGTCTAGCTCAAGCTGATTTCTCGCCAAGTCTAATAGTAGATTGCAAAAAAAGTCTGCCAGAAGTACCCGGTCAACAATTCAGTGCTGACTGCGGATTTGAACGGGAAGACATATTTGGTTGTGTATCGGGGAATGGGTTGCCTCCAACAATGCGAGAATCAAGTGATACAGATGACAGTAAGGCAAGGGTCTCCTGTCGTTACCGATAGTATCTATTTCGTCTCTTCTCTCAATTCCACCATGTTGCTTCCTGACTCCTCCATACTCCCAATAGCCTTTGCTCTTCGTTGAGCAAACTTGCCCTCAAAGCCGAGCTTCTTCGTCAGTTTGTTCCTGGCAGATGTGATAGCCCACACGACGCCAAAGATAACACAAGCAGCTCCTAGGATTCCCATGATGTACGCTGCGAGATGTCCTCCGCCATGCTTGTGGTCCAGGAAGCTGTACGGGTACCACCCCTGGGTGGCGTGTGTGATGTAGGCGAGTGCAAGGTACAATGCCAGGAGAATGACTAGGATTAAGATGTGTAGAGGTGGGGGAGGGTTCGTGCGAGGAATTACAATTTCGAAAAGTGCGAAGAGGGAGTTGAGGGCGTGTAGCGATATCTGTGAGCCGGATATGTCAGCTAGAGCTAGCAAGAACAGAGGAGTGTCTTACATTGGACCAACCTTGCTCCTCAACGGTATACCATGTACCATTGTACAGCACTATCCAGAAGACCAGCGTGACCAATATCGGAAATGTCACGACCGTAGTGTAGTAAATCCAATGGGCAGCCTGCAACGGCCTCGGCCAGGTCTGTAGCCATGCCTTCCCCGTGCGAGCGTATGAGAACGTATGCAGAGCACTGAAGAGAAAGTAAAATGCCAGGCCGCAGTAGGTCAAGTCAGTAAAGTAGGAGAAGAAGCGGCGCGTTTGGTAGGCATCGTTATGACTATCGTTCCAGCCAAAGATGGTGAAGATGGTGACGAAAGCATAGAGGGAGAAGAGAGCGCGGATGAGGGCGAGCACGAGTGGTGGGAGGAGCCAGGAGGTTGTGAAGCGAGATGTTGGGTCGAAGGGGTGGTCAACGCCCAGGAGGGTGTAGATGCGTGACATGGCTAGCTGGTATGGCTCGTGGACGAGACTAGATGACAAGAGTTCGCATTGACAAGATGGCAAGAATCGCAACGTCTTCTAGGAGCTTAAGGCAATAAATGTTAGCTATTCATGTTGCGGTTGCACATACAGTAAAGAAAAGGTCTCGATGAAAAAAGTATTGAACGCTCAGGCGCCCAGTGGCTTGGGCTTGGGCTTGGGCTTGATCTGGCCAGATCCTCGGCATCCAATCATACTTTTCGTGGCTTCTCAACGTTAGAGCGTACGTGGCGGTGCATACTACCTACGATGCAAGCAGTAATAGCATGCTAAGTCAGTCTCGAAAGCGCTGAGTAGCTTCCGGTTTATACTCAGGAAGCTCTGGATGAATCCACGATGGTTCCGACAGACTATATTTAGACAAGGCTATGCCGATCTCGGCTTGGCGCATTCTCTGCGCGGACATCTGGCTTTCCATCAAAATTGAAGAAATATGTATCATAACGCAGAAGATACCATACTTTGCTACAGCTAGAGTACATGTGATTTAAGAAGGCCAACGCTGGTAATGCTACGGCACAACAAAAATTCAGCCTTGGCGGCTTTTTTTTCCATTCTCATCATCACTGCTGTTGCTTCCATTCATCTTCACGCTCTAGAATACCTTAAGCACCACTCTTGCGAACGTTGTGGCTGATGTGGCAGACGCTCAAATCCAAGATAAAATGCAGATCAGACCCATCATTTACATGAAGAGCCTGAGAAAAAGACCGTGCCAGCTCTACCATTCATCACTTTCAGGCGACGAAGCTTCTCTTTTGGCTGCAGGCTGAGTTGGACAGGTGTATCCGCCATTTGCGATAGTCGGGCTGGGTGTAGGCCCGATATTGTAAGCGCAGTCATGCCCTATAATCTCCGCCCTCCCTCAACCAATAACTAGTTCGATTTTTGACCCCAAACCAACTAATTACGCTAATGTTTAGCGTAACTAGTCCAGTCATATGGCCAAAGCAACTACCAACTGTTAACGCTAGTTCTTAGCATCTCTGCGCTAGTTAAACTAATAGTTAAACAGTTTGCATAAAATTCATAAAATCCATAAATCATTCATAAAACACATTCATCGAGGCCAAAAGTTGGAAGGTTTACGCCAAGAAAACCCTAACGCTAGGGCTATCTTATCAGCGCCTTACCTAACTAGGTAGTAAGCGTTTACTCCGCCTTCCCAGTAGAGGGTAGGGTCTTCAGCCTTACAAACTACTAAACTGCCAGTTATAACTGGTAGTTTATATACTAATTGAGGCCCCAAACCAACTAACTATTAAGGGAAAAAAGGGTAAACTGATCTGTTTAACTGATAGTTAAACAGTTAACCAATTAATTATTGCGAACACTGAACCAATATCCTGCAACGTACACGTCTGTGATAGCGCTGGTGGTGGTGTTGACGAAGGGGGTAGTGGCGGTGGTGTTGTAGCAACAGCACAATCAAATGAAGTCGTTGGAGGCGTAGTAGTCCAGCCACAAGGTTGATTGGGGTCTACGGTCTCGATGGCGTGAATGGATGAAGAGTCACCGCACTCGTACCAATCAGGGCCGTTAGCGATGGCGGCGCAGGTGTTCTAAGGATTCGCTGCGTGGACGCATGACGAGAAGGCTGCTGCGGTGATGGTAGCAGATGTCCCTCCAGCAGCAGTCGCACTGTTTGCGCCTGGGGGTGTGGCAGTCGCTGCATTCGAGACGGCGGTCATGATGCCGTATTGACCTTCAATGTTGGGATGGAAAGCCCGAGCGAGAGCATCGAACACCCGTCTGTAGCCATTTATGTCCATCTCGCCACCTTGCATACTGAAATTGGTCTGGTATGCAGGCGCCAATTGCACCGTTCTGATACGAGTATGATGAGGCTGCAGACGGGTAATCTCGCGCGATAGCATTTCCAGAATATGCATACGGCTGAATCTGCTTGAAAAGCAAATTCTCTTGGAACCACCGAGCTTCTTGTGTTTCACCTGGATCGGGCTCCGTGAGACCGACGTCGCAGTAGCGGTGGCCTCCGAAGGCATCGCCATAGTTGACGAAGACCACAGGCTCCTCTGGTCTTCTGCATTTGCCCGATCAGCAGCTGCTGAGAGTTGCTTGTCAAGTCAAGTGCAAGACCGTTCATGCTAATGCGCAATTCCGTTATAAGATTTGCTTGATTTTCTGGCTTTTCCACCCAAGAGTTGAAGCTGACGTTGTTACGTTGCGTGATTTCCTGGTCGAAGAATTGTGCGTAGCCAGTCAGGTAAAGCTTGAATCCTGGGTTTGTGACTTGCTTTAGGATAGGAGCAAGGTCACTATCGATGAGGGCGCGAACATCGTTATTTATTAAGTTTCCTAAAGTGGTGAGCTGATTTTCGCAGGAAGTGTAGTGATTGAATTGGGATATGCAGGCCTTGAGAGATTCGAAGAATTCTATCAAGCATTGGGTCAGCAAAGCTTTTCACGAACCAGAGTTGATTCATGGGACATCATTTAGCAACGCGCATAAGGTAGAAAGCCTTGCTTTCTTGGACGGCGGGTGGACCACAGAGTACGTCAACAGACGACGATTGGACCATGGGCTATGTTTTCTAGTATAGCAGGAGGTGAAAGGGCTTTCTTTAATTATTCCCTATGTCTCAATCATAATTGTTGGACCAAGTGGGTGGGCACATGTCAAATTTACAGACCTATATCGTTGTCGCCAATCGTTAGGGTCACCATGTCGCTGTCTGAGTCGATAGGCTTGGTCTCATTGCCAAGTAGGTAGAGTGTGTCTCCACCCGAACAGGCAATATTGGTAAGTATTCTAGTGCTGTATCCAGGCAATGCGATGTTGAGCGTAACCCCCTAAGCCTCGCTGTATCGACTGCATATCGTGTCTTCAGACAGCGATCCTCGGACACCTGCACCTGTTCCTGACGCATAGGAATATCACAACAGGGCAAATTTGGCGATATCGTTAAGGTCGCCAGCAGCCATGCGGAGACAAAGGGCACCAATGAAGAGATATATAGAACCCATGTCGAGGGAAGTTTCCAAGGGATGGGAGGGAATTTTGGACGTGGAGGGCTCCTACCCGTGAACATGAACAAAGAGTAGCCCGGGTAAAGACAATGGTGTCAGATGTCGATGAGGAAAGGCGTGCCAGAGGATGCTTATGTATTATAGAATTCTGTAGGGGGGAAAACGGTGCATACATTGGTGGAGATCGAGCTTACCAAACATTCAATTTTCCCGTGCCACATACCTCGACATCTCACCTCTTACTTGGTATACGAATCATAGTTGGGGCAACTGATTCTTGACTAGTTCGCTACACATTTTTGATACTTTCGTCTGTTGGCAAACAAAGCCATCGCCGATAGCTTCCACAGAGGGTAGACGCGGCCCCTTTCGTTGATCATGATTCATCATGTCTGCTCTATTTTGGTATACAAGGCATGACCAACCACGAATCAAAACATTCACGAACTCCACGGTCGGCGTTGCGAATCGTTTCAGACCCATCAGGCGTCCAGTAACGCCTAAGACCTCGCCGCCAGCCATCGTGCATGATTTGAAAATTCCTTCTTAGTCGGGGGCTCTGTATGGTGTAATTTCGCGAACCTGTGCATTATAGGGACTAGTGGCAAGACGATCTGACGTAGCAAAGCTGTAGGATGGAGTTTCAAGTACTGGAATGGATGCTTCCTGCCGCAGCGCTGCCTTGAAATGGAGAAGGTTATGTAGCAAGTGATAAGATTGACGTACACCGCCTCATCGACGCCGTTGAAGATGTTCACCGTAGTGAGCGGAAGTGATACTTTAAAAGGTAAAGAACACTAGATAGCGATCATGCAAATCTTGTGAATTTCCACTGAGAAAGGCTAGCGGCCACCGTACCGAAATAGCCATCATAGTGGGCTGAGGCAATCCGCGAAGAAATACAGAGTAATACTGGTGAATGTCTCAAAATTCTTGCGGACACGAAGGATCGTGGTGGCCCTCGTGACGTAGCAAGGACAAGCATGAATATTGAGTTGACGCATCATGCCGCAGAGCTAAGCTGAGAATTAGAGATATTGGTGTTCCAAGTGGTGAGATGGATGCACCTTGCCGCACAAAGATGAGTAAATAGAGATATCACAGTGGCTAAGGGAGGATGCACTAGCTCAGCCAATCCCACAAAGGCTACGCCTCATTCAGGCAGCTGGAACCTTCACGAACGCATACACGGGAGGTTGGACTTGTCCGAACCTCGAATCTTCTATTCGATCGTCAGGTACTTCAAACGGTTACTCGAATGAAATTGTAGTGGGAAGACTCCAACTACTAGCACTGAAACCGACAGACACAAGCCAGGCTTTGAACAACCCTATTGGGCTCATGAGTAACTTAACCCATATACTGAAACAGGCTCCAAAGCAGAAAAACAATCCGGATCTTGCAAACAAAGGTTTTCTTTAAGAACACTGGTAGCTGGTTGTCTTCTCTTGAACGTGAGTGTCCTCGGAATTTGAGGGATGGTAATCGCGACGATTACCATTGATCTCGATAGAGAGCCTGACACATAGCATCAGAGCAGCTTTCGTAGGCTGTTGCAGTGCAAGTTGATGTGGTCACAGCACATGAATATGAGTAGAATCGGCTACTTCATTGGTAGCATACTCTTAGCGGTCAGCGTTCATGCTGAGGTATCCCATTTACCACTGCGCAAATCCTATCAAGTCATCTCATCAGTGTGTAAAATTTCCCCATGCAGATAGAGGATTGGATCAAAAGATCCTGATGTGTTTTAGCATCCCACTGAATTGCTAGCATCGTGGGATCAAAATGGAGAGACACACCTCGGTCTACACCGGGAACTTCACCGCAACACCTTACATCAGGATACGTAGGATGATCCCCATAGTACTCCTATGCAAGTAACTTAGCTCCTTACGGTAACGAAAGGCCTCATCCGACTCACCATATACCCTGCGTAGAGCTGGCAACATCTCCTCCTGCTCTCCCAACTATCTATCGGCACACCGCCGCAACCATTCACAGTAGTAGTCGACCTAGCATGGACCGATCTCTTCGTCCCCTCCTCCAAGTGCACGGAACATGGATGTATAGAATACCACGCAATTTACGACTCATCCACGTCTTCGACGTACGTCAGCAATGGTACGGAGATGGAGCTCCACTACGCAGGCATGTATACTTCGGGTATCATTTCCGCGGATGCACTGCATATTGCCGGCCTAGAAGTCAAGGACCGTCAGTTTGAAGAAGCCACGCATCTGCACTCAGTCCCAGCCTATTGGGAGTTTGTTTTCGATTGCGTGCTAGGACTGGCGCCTCCGAAAGCTGGCGATGCCCAGGACAAGCTGCACCCACTTCCGATGATGGTATCGCAAGGCTTGCTTGATGAGAATGATTTTGCGTTGAAGCTACCATTGGGAGACTCTGATGACAGCAACGGAGAGCTAACCTTTGGTGGCATAAACGAAGACTTATTCACTGACAACCTGATCAGACCCCTCAACAAGGAAATAGATCCCTATATCGAGGGGAAATGGACAGTGGAGGCACGTTCAGTAAAACTCTCCGATGGGAAGACCGTTGACAGGACGCTTGATGGCTATGCTGCATTCTTCGACTCTGGGTACCCATTCAGTGATCAACCGCTTGATGTAGCGCGAGAAGTGGTAAAGGCCCTCGAAACAAAGCTTAGTTCTTCTCTTTTCTTTGCTGTGCCGTGCAAAAAACGAGACAGTTTACCAGATCTAATATATGATTTAGGTGGCTTCGATCTGACGTTAACCGTATACAGTTATACCACAGTCAAGGAGAGAGATGAGTGTTCAATATGGTTCGACGGCTGTCTCGGAAACAAGGACGAGAATCTTTATCTAAGCTTGGATCTATGTTTTTGAAGGGTTTTTACAGTGTATTTGATCTGGAGAGGAGGACTGGTGGATGTAAGCTGAGATCTTCCTTGAGGCTCAACATAATCCACTGATCAATGATAGCTGACAATTCTGTTAATTACTACAGTACAAGGAAATGAATGACTAGAAGAAGAAAGTGCAAATTACGACACAAAAGCTCCGTATCTCAGGGAGCACCGAGGATTTGTAGCCCGTCAAAGATGGCTTCGGCTTGCTGACGGCAAGCAGTGAACATCAAGTCTTATGTACAACCGTTAGCAGTGCGTCCTTAGCGTGTAAATCGACTAAAGTAGGGGACAGACATAAGGCGTCATTAAAAAATTAGAGTGTTGTTGTTGTTTTGATGTCTCATCATGAAGATCAGGGTTAAAAAGGTAGTAATCATCCGCCAAAGGTTGAATAGCGCGAGGAAAAGGGTGTAGCTCACCTCCTCATGGATACTGGCCTCCAGACAGTCATTCAACGATCCGACCTAATAATTGGCATTGTAGGAGAAGTCACGAGGAGGAAATACGCTTTCTTGGAGAGCCTCTGACGATAGCTGTTTCATTCATTTTATTTCCTCGTGCAGATATGCAAAATACGTAGCTACTTGATCTAGTCAAAGAGACCACCAAATCCTGTATAGTTGTCAGTAGCTGCCTAGTTGATATCTGGAACAGTGACGTACCTTCATCACTGCTGCTCTCGTTCTCGTTCTCCTCTTCAGCTGGCTTCTCGGCTTCGGCTGGCTTGTCAGCCTCGGTCGTTGCAGCTCCTGCCGCTGGCCCAGCCGACGCATAAGCATCAGGGTTTGCAATGCGGTCCTTGAGCTCATCGATTCCTTCCCAGCTGTAGTCGCTCTCAACTGCAACAGCCAACAACTGCTTGTAGCCATTCATGAAGCTGTGCATGATAGATGGTAGAGTAGGGTACTTGACGGCGAGAGAGATGGTGGTGATGGTCTGAATGGCGGAGTTGAGGGCCTTAAACAACTGCTCTTCCTTGATGTCGAGGACCGATGGAGCGAAGGTCTGACCACCATCGTAGACTTGCGAGATACTCATACCGTACGTGAATGGGGAAATGTTGAGCATGTTGAGAAGTGTTGCTTCGGACGCTCCGACCTTGGAACCAGCTTCCACGAGCTTCAAGTCCGTCGTGATTTCAATGGTACCACGAGCAATCTTGGTAGGGACACCGAGAGCTTGGAAGAAGGAAGTCTTTCCGGGCTCCATTCCAGTGTTCCCTGCGGGGACGAACACATCTGCAGGGGCAACGGCACCGGCTCTAGCTGGAGCAGCTACCTTCTCAGCGAGGATGACATCACGGGTCTTGTTGAGGTCGGCATTGGTGAAAATGAAACCGACATTGCCTGCTGCATGTCAGGACAAATTGAAGTTGTAGTATTATCTGTGGGTAATGCGTACCTTTGACGTGGGGAAGTAGACGCTCGTATTCAGGGAAGTCGGCGATGAAACCCTTGATAGCTCTTCGCACCTGTAGTCCCCATGATCAGCGCATTAATTCCGTTAACAGGGTATTAAGACTGTAGCGATGTCCCAGCGTTGCTTTTGTTCTCGAACCCACCATAGTGTTCTTGCCCATGAGTACCACTCCTGTGACCTCGCCCCCACTCCTCAAACTCTTGCGGATCTTGTGCATTTGTTGAGAGCTGACATTGTCGACAGTGACGATGAAGATTGACTTGTACCTATCTCACGGTTAGGCTTTGTCTGCCTGTGCAACAGATTGGGTTGACTGTACTCTTCAAGTAGGCCCTTGAGCTTGTCGAAGTAAGCCGCCTTGTTGCTGGTCTTGCCCCCCATATCTTCTTAGAATTGAAGATAGGATATTTAAGGGTCAAGTAGTGAGGATTTCTTGTGCTTGCGAAAGTTGCGAAGCTTTACTTGTGATGTTGTGGAATCAAGAGGGTTTTGGGCAGCAGACTGCACTGAGGGAAACTGTGGGTTCGCTTGCGCTTGGCGCGTCTAAAAGCTAGGGCCTTTTGGTTTCATCGAGTCTCGAACATCGCATCTTTTTTGAATGGAGTAAATACTTGATCCAAGATGCTGCATCCATATCAGTGCCTTCTTTCCTATTCTCGACCTGGTCAAGCTGAAGCTGGCGTACTAGTTGCGGCGTGTGGACCTTTCCTTCACACATTCAGTGTCCAAGATGGAAAATATCTCTCAACTTGGCCGTCTAATAAAGGCATTGACCCGTCCAAGAACAATAGGCCTGAACCCAGAGAAGGATTTAAAAACGTCAGATCAGAAGATCCCGACCAAGATTCTCCTGAGAGGCCAGAGAAGCGTCGGAAGCTTTCTCCAGCAAGAGATGACTCAGGAAGTTCCGCGGAAATAGTTGTGGATGGGGGCGAGGAAGCTGTTTCAAGTATTCAAACCAACAATGTGCTGAATCCATCCTTCATAAAACTTGCTGGCACTTCCAATGGCCAGTATGTTGTCGCCGTGACTGGCGAAGATAAATGTATCAGGGTCTTTACATTATCAGGAATTGGCATCTTGACCCAGCTGAGTGAACGGTGAGTCTTTTTCGAAGTTCACGATTACATTGAGCACTTATGAAGGATAGGTTGATGCCTAAGAGGCCATGCGCGGTGGACTTGACACCAGACGACTCCACTATATTGTGTGCTGATAAGTTTGGCGATGTCTACTCGTTGCCTCTCATGGGTCAAACGTACAAGCCCGCAGTTGCTAGTCCTGAAGGCATCCCCACATCTACAGATAAAGCCAATAAGATCTCGCAAAATAAATTCGTCCCTGCCGCTACTTCTCTGACTGTACACACTAAAGGAAATAGAGGGGCTCTCCATCAGCAGCAGAAGATCACATACTCGAAAGTAGAGAAAAAGAGTCTCAATTTCGACCACCAGCTGCTACTTGGCCATGTGTCTCTCCTGACGGATGTCATATGTGTAGCCATGACTCCTTCCGCGGGTAAATCCCGAGACTACGTATTTACTTCAGACCGTGACGAGCACATTCGCATCTCTCGGGGTATCCCTCAGGCGCATATCGTTCAAGGATACTGTCTTGGTCATACCGAGTTCGTCAGCAAGCTTTGTATTCCGCCAGCCTGCCCTCACCTGTTGATCTCTGGCGGAGGTGACGATTATCTACTATTATGGGACTGGCTTGCAGGAACAATCCAGCAGAGAATTGACCTGAAGACTTTCGTCGAGGCCTTTAAAAAGTCGTATATGTCATTCGCAACTACTGCAAAGCCTGGTAGGAATGGTCAGAGCATGGCTGTTGACATAAAAGAGAGCCATACGGGTGAGAGACTTGCGGTCTCGAACATTACGGTAGGAGAAGGCGTTGTAAATGATGTTCATGAGTGCCACACAGAGATCATTGTGACATGTGAAGGGTATGTCTGGTGATTTGGTGTCGAGTCGTCCGTGCTAACATCTTACGTAGTGTGCCTGCTCTGTTCTTGTATAGGTTAAGACCAAATGGTACGATGACATTCGAAGGCAGTATATCTCTCGAAGGCAACGTACTCGACGTGGTGTTCCTCAAGGAACGACATTCTATCATCTACTCAATGGACACAATCCACAAGCCCATGTCGACCACAGTCGTAGCGTGCGATCAAGATCAGACTGTGCGCCCTGTAATTGGTGTACTACGGTTCAACTCGGACATCTCTTCTTACGAGAAGATTCTTAAACCTACAGGAAGTTTTGTTGCAGCTATGTATGATGTTATCAATGATCAAACCTCTGGCTCCCAGGAAGCCAAGGTGGAAGGGAAATCCATAAGAGACTTGCTTTATGGTCTAGAAAGCCTTAGGAAGCGTGGTACAGAAGAATACAACGATATAGACGAAAGATAACACCAATCGTTCTGTCAGAGTCCCAGACTTTTCCTTTGCATTTCAACGTAGCTGTAGTGGTACATGGCCAGTTGTAGATTTGCTGACAACTATTAGTATGATTTGACACCGACATTTACGTCGTACTCTACAAGACTCACGACGGAGCAAGCACACCGTCAGAAGCCTTGTCTTATGGCTGCGCCGATCAACGAAATCCTACCATTTTCCTGTATATCTCTCTTTATGCCAGCAGTACAGTCATATAGGCACTTTTGACGGAACCTCAAACAAGCTTGGTGGGGCGGCTTACTTGGTTGGTACCTTGGTGATTGTGCATTGAAACAAGGTATTCAGTACCCATATTCCGAGCACACATAATGCTTTATGTCGACCTTTGCATAAATGCTCAAAGCGTATACTCAGCTCCTGACGCAGGACCTCTAAGCCCTATGGGGTTTGTTTGGTGGCGAGCTAGAACTCTTGCTACCCCAGTCACTAAAGTAGATCTCAGTGCCTGCAGACCCGCCACCCATGTGATTAGGCCTGAAGAAAACCTGGAAGAAGACGATTTGATAGGTCTCGGGCCCACGAGCGAGATATACGAGGCGAGATGTCAAGGTTCATGAATGAGAGCCTCATTGTCTAGCATAAAAAGGCTTCGCACTAAGCTTTACCAGCTTGATTTAACTATCTTTGCTGACTTAGACCCTGTTGAAACTTGCACATGAATAAATCACACCTACGTTGGGCCGGCATCCGCGCGCGTTTGCTTTCATTGGCATCCTAGGCTTGAATGTCATCCTCACAGTTGCCGGATATGTCTTTCAAATCCCCGCACCTGTAGCTCCTTCGTCACTTCGGTTCCAGGCCCACTTCTCAGCCAGACTCTGCTCTACTTCGCTGTCTAGCATCTGTGTTACGTACTTACCAATGTTGGCGATAAATTGCCAACTATGGAACGAGCCACCACAGGCAATATAGAGATTGCTCGATTCTGGGTGGGGACTGATGATGAAGTCTTGCTTCGGCGTTACTGCGTCCCTACAAGAAGTATCGATATTTGGTCAAGACCGTCAAAAGCCTAGAAAGCCCTCACGAATAATTCGTGTAGTATTCGGGCTCCATCCCCTCAATCAATTACCGTAAATTTTCTTCCTCACGATATGTGTCTCACCTTTAAGACCGTGTGGAACATCTTGACTCCAGCTGCTTTGAGTAGCACGTTGGGGTGGAATTGAGATGGCCTGTTTCGACACTTCGTGGTATGCGTTACGCGGGAAGCTGAGTTCGTGAGTACATTTGACAAGGCCACGCGGGCCTATAGGAACAGTTTCACCTAGTAACTGTATCAATACATGGTGGATTTCCTAGTACATAGGATATGAACCGGAATTTTTTCTGGTAGGGTTGACTAGGACAGGGGCTTCTTGAATTTTCTCCATCTGGTCCTTAGGCACATAAAAAGCGCCCGTCACGGCAGCAGTAGCTACCAGCCTTCCGGAAACCTGGAGTTAGGGTCGATCAGGAGCACTCTCCGCGATTAGCTTGACTGTGTGGGTTCCAGTGCATGTGAGAGTAGTGTCAGCTGTCAGTACTCGCCCGTCTGTAGTCTGAGCGCCGAGGCAGGATCCTGAGTCGTCAAAAGAAACCTTAAAAACAGTAGCAGCCTCATAATGAACATCGAGCTCCACAGCCGCTTGAATAATGCTTCGTAAGGCATTATCAGCCTCTCCCCAGCCTGCTCGTGGATTCCAAGTAGATTTCTGCACCTCATCCCATTTGGCCTCCTTGAATAGGCCCCCAAAGCGAGCTTGAGCGACCCCAGAATCAAGCAATCTCCGCAAGGGAGGCTTCTGTGATTGACTTGTGATTCTCGATGATCCTGATTCCGGCCTCAGCTATGCCGGCGAAGAGAAGTTCTGTCTCATGATAACATGGCTTCAGAATAGCAACAGACCTCCAAAGTCCCTAGGCTTTCGACGCCAGTCTCATATAAGCGAGTTCTTCGTATTCGGCACGAATGGTTTTATTGAGATCATGGGCTCCGGTGGTGGGACAGAGAAAAGGTGTGCGGTCGAGCAGTGTAACCTCTGCTGATGTGTCACATCTGTTTTATTAAAAGAATGTAGATGCACCATCGCAACCTACTCCTATGAGAAGGTAAGATGGCTGCGCTGAAAATGGTCCCATGGTTGCCTAGGAGCCGAGCAGCGTTGTTTTCTTAGCAGGTTGGAGTCAAGAAAGACTTGAGACGGAATGGCTAGCTTCCAAGAGACTATGTTCTTCTTATGCAGTATATTAGAGAAATACCCATTACGCGAATCAAAGCCGTCAACGGTTTCGACTTTGCACTAGGTATGTATGACAATTCCTCCCTGCCACGATGCTCCTCTTTCCCCTTGCCTATTTTCTCATTAACCATGTCTCTTTCTTCAGTTCTTTCTGAATCAACATATAGATGATGAATGACGCTATCATTATGCCGATACGCAAAACATCTCATTAGCACACTGAATGCGCAGAACGTAGTCGCACCTGGCCAATGGTAGCCCAAGAAAGGCGTTTGCCAAACTCTAAATTATTCCGCCAGCTTTCAATATCTGTTCCTCTACATCTCGACGATGACAGAATTTGCCCCTTTAAAGAACGACCTGCTTTTGAGGACAGTAAGAGGTACGGTCAAGACGAGCAATGCCTGTTCAATTGCTCACATTGAGCAGGCGAACGTGTGGAACGAGCGCCAATATGGGTGATGCGTCAAGGCAAGTCACAGCTCTCTAAATAATAAAGGTGTGCTAACAAAGCCGAAGCTGGAAGATATCTTCCTGAATACCACGAAGCCAAGGGTAGCCATGACTTCTTTGCGTGCTGCCGCAGCCCCGAGATCTCCTCGACCCTCACCCTCCAGCCCATTGATCGCTACGAGTGCCTTATCGATGCCGCTATCATATTTTCCGACATTCTGGTCATACCCCAGGCAATGGGAATGACAGTAGAGATGCTCGATGGAAAAGGCCCACACTTTCCCTATCCTTTAATGTCACCCACCGATGGACAATACGAGGAACTTTTGGCGAGAGATGTGGACGTGGAGAAAGAGCTGGACTATGTTTACAAGGCAATCACCATGACAAGACAGAAGCTGAAGGGCCGAGTGCCCCTGTTCGGCTTCTGTGGGGCTCCTTGGACGTTGCTGTGCTATATGGTGGAAGGTGGAGGGAGCAAGATGTTTGTACAGTCCAAGACGTGGATTTACAAATATCCTTCGGAAAGTAAGAAATTGTTAGAGAAGATTACTATGCTATGTGTCAAATATCTCGCATTGCAGGTCAAAGCAGGAGCACAGATCGTTCAAGTCTTTGATTCTTGGGCTGCGGAGCTATCGCCTACGGCTTTCAGAGAGTTCTCGCTGCCATTTCTACGCTATATCTCAAAGCACCTCCCTGAACAACTTCGCACCCTGAAATTGGATCCGGTACCTATGGTTGTCTTCGCAAAGGGCGCGTGGTATGCTCTCGACGAGCTTTGCGATTCGGGCTATCAAGTTGTTGGGCTAGACTGGCTCCAAGATCCCGCAGAAGCTGTGAAAATCGCCAGCGGTCGAGTAGTGCTGCAAGGAAATATGGACCCCGGTGTCTTGTATGGTGGCAAAAAGGCCATCACTGCCGATGTCGAACAGATGGTTCGTGGATTCGGAGGTGGCAAACAGGGATGGATTGCAAATCTCGGACACGGTAAATAGGTTCATGCAAACAATGCGTGGACTCTCAAATTGACATATCGTTTAGGTGTCCAGCCAGGCGTCAAGCCCGATGATCTAGAATTCTTTTTCCAAGAAGTACATCGGCTTGCTGGCAGCGGGGCAAACTTATGACCGGTTCTGGAACGACAACATAACGCATTCACGAGGTAACAAAAGCATAACATAGGCGCCCGCGAGCTTTATTGACCTTCATTCCCCTATGTCCTCATTCCTGTGGCATCAAAAGTGCTTAGCTCACTTTTGCCACCATCAAATAGACATAAAATGCTCAGCGGAACTCACCACACTTCAGGCTTTTGCTCGATGAACTTGTTCATCAAATCTTGGCATTCTTTGTTTTCAAGCACGATAACCTCTATGCCTCGCTGCTTGAGATACGCCTCGCCTCCAAGAAATGTCTTGTTCTCTCCTATTACGACACGAGCGATTTTATACATGACGCAAGCACCAGTGCACATATCGCAGGGAGACAGGGAGGTATACATCGTCGCGCCTTTGTACGCTGAAGCTGGGAGTCTGCCTGTGTTCTCTAAAGTCGAGATCTCTGCCTACATATCACCAAACCATGTCAGAGGGCGTGTTCAATCACATCTCGACCGAGAAGCCTACATGTAGCGTTGCGCTTCCTTTCTGCACTCGGAGATTGTGACCTTTGCCGAGGATAGCTCCATCTTTGGCTACCAAGCAAGCACCAATGGGCACTCCACCCTCGTCGAAGCCAGCTTTTGCCTCCTCTACCGCTGCCAAGAATCCCGGATCAGATTCCATGGCCTTTATCCAATATATTGGGCGGAATGGATAATCTAGGATAAAGTATTATAACAATCCTCTCTCAGAATTCTATGTGCGATTACCGGTATCACCTCGAAAAGGCTAGCTTAGCCGAGGAAGGCTTCTGGGTTCTCTGCACTTTGCCTCCGACTTTGCGCCGACAGTAAACCTTCTACATCCCTTGAAAGAGCTCTGTTTTTTGGTGACTTTCTGATTGCAATGACACTGAAGTTCATTCGGATAGTCACAACATAGAAATTGCGAGTGGACGCTCCAGGCGGCAATAAGGCTGAGAGCGCAGAAATCTTTAGAATCGTTCGGAACCCGCACTAGTTCTAGTGTAATCGCGGCTCGCAATTTCCAATCAGGCCGATCAATTCATTTTTCGAACATCAGTAGCTGAACCTGCAATACTCCGTACAACTTCACAAAATTACGAATAATCTACTCTACCTGGTATACTCTGTATTCTTTACGTCAATACTGTCGCATCAGTTGTGACAGCTGCTACCTCAGGCTTGTTCAACCCTTCAACTGGTATGTGCTTTAGCCTACACTGGCCTTGGTTCAAGGTTTCACCAAGCAGGAGGCATCAACCTGGTATCTCAGTAGCTGACTCTCATGTTGCATAGTCTCAAAATCTTATCTAAGACTCACCACCAAATACAACCAGACCTCACACAAAACTAGGTCTACGGAGTTTGAGTGGCCGCCACCATGGTCAAAGAGACAGGGTACTATGATCTGCTGGGGGTAAGCATATGTCTAAATCGGAGTGCACTTCACCACCACGAATGACTGACCCAACTCTTCAGGTCAGCCCTTCGGCAACGGATGCTGAACTGAGATCGGCTTACAAGAAGGGAGCATTGAAGCACCACCCTGGTACATGGAGCCTTGTACAGATGCACACTTCTCAAGCTAACAGTTGATCAATAGACAAAAATGCCCACAACCCAGAAGCTGCAGAAAAGTTCAAGGATCTATCAAAAGCATACGAGGCTCTCTCCGATCCTCAGAAGCGACAGCTGTACGATCAATATGGCGAGGAGGGTCTAGAGCAAGGTGGTGGCGGTGGAGGCATGGCAGCTGAGGATCTGTTCGCTCAATTCTTCGGTGGTGGTGGTGGTGGTGGTGGTGGGGCCTTCGGTGGAATGTTTGGAGGCGGCATGCGGGAGACTGGACCAAAGAAAGCCCGAACAATTCACCACGTCCATAAGGTCTCGCTCGAAGACATCTACCGCGGCAAGATATCGAAGTTGGCTCTACAGAAGTCTGTCATATGCCCTTCATGCGAGGGTCGTGGTGGTAAAGAGGGTGCGGTCAAGACTTGCAGCGGCTGCAATGGCGCAGGTATGAAGACCATGATGCGTCAAATGGGCCCTATGATCCAGCGATTCCAAACGGTTTGTCCAGACTGCCAAGGAGAGGGCGAGATTATCCGCGACAAAGACCGATGCAAGCGTTGCAACGGAAAGAAGACTGTTATCGAGCGTAAGGTCCTCCATGTGCATGTCGACAAGGGTGTCAAGAATGGCCACAAGATCGATTTCCGGGGCGAGGGAGACCAGATGCCTGGTGTTCTAGCCGGTGATGTGCAATTCGAGATCGAGCAGAAGCCACACCCCCGTTTCCAGCGCAAGGACGACGATCTCTTTTTCCAAGCCGAGATTGACGTTTTGACCGCCCTTGCTGGAGGCCAAATTCATATCGAGCATCTCGACGATCGCTGGTTGACCGTGACCGTTGAGCCCGGAGAGGTTATCAGCCCAGGTAGGCTGCAAAAGATGCTGAGCTTATTGACCAAGGCTAACTTCAAACAGGCGAGGTCAAAATGATTCGCGGTCAGGGCATGCCCTCCATGCGACACCACGACTTTGGCAACCTGTATATCCAGTTCGACGTCAAGTTCCCAGTAGCCGGCTTCAACAGCCCCGAGAAGATCCAAATGCTCGAGAACATCCTTCCGCCCCGTAGGCAGCAAGCTCAACCACCACATGATGCCATGGTTGACGATTTCAAACTGGAAGAAGTCGACCCAAGTGGACAACGGAGAGCACAAGGTGCAACGGGCACGGAGGAAGAAGATGAGGACGGGATGCCCCAAGGAGCCGAGAGGATGCAGTGCGCATCTCAGTAGACGACGGACACCTGATGAGATACGAATAGATGCAGACATGCGATCATCCCAGGCACGATACTACCTTACCCTTTTACACTTAAACCATACTCGCTCGACCTGTTCCACGGACTCCACATGCGCTATGCATCTATCGCTTGACGGAAACGAGCGATTACTATCACGGGCTCTCCTCCCATGATGAACGGCGTTTCGGCCTCGGTCATGGACAATCATCGATTGCGACTGCATTTTCACTCCATAAAGGGGCCGATAGATTTCTTTGTTGGGGGGTCAACGGCATTTACGCTTCGTCTATGATAGAAGCGTCCTCATTGCAATTATGCATGGCGTTTTAGAGGAGATTAATTCAAGAAGATGCACTGCATTCAATCCAATCCCGGATGTCAAAATTTACTACCCTACAAGTACATTGCTGAGAACATTCGGGACATTTCCAAAGAATGATGCTTCTGCTGGTTGCATACAGAATGATCGGGTTGACAAATTGTACAAAATAACTCTTAAGGTCTTGGACTATCCACATTTAGCTCGTACAAAAGGGTCTACCGAGTCTACTTCCTTATCTGTCCCGTCTGTAGACTAGACAATATCCGAATTTTCAACCCTACTTCGTCTCAGAACCACTCCCATCGCCACGACAGCCTGGTCAAAACCAGCCCTAGAAGGATTCACCCCCGAGTCGGCCACACCCATGAGTCGGCCACCCTGTAGGGCTGAGTCTCTAGGGTTTTCTTAGGGGTAGACAGTCAAATAATCATAACTTACGCACCAGACTAATGTGAACAAAGGTTTTGGTATGAAAGCTATAGCCATGAATAATCGCTACAAACTTATCCGCGGAATAATAACGTCAAAATGGACGTTTGTGGAGTTATAGGTATGGCCGACTCGGGGATGAATCCTTCTATATTATCGCGTCGCGTCTCTAGCTCGGATTTTCAGGTGGCCCGACCTGCAAACTCAGCAATGCACAACGTTCGCTTGCTCACCATCCGTCGGCGTCTTTACTCAAGATGGTTACATATGTGGACTTACAGGCGCGCAAGCAGCCTGACTGGCAGCTCCTTCGACCGCCATAGAGAGCCCCTCCTAAGTACTTCTCAAACCCAATGGCGGGGAGCAAAATCAAAGGCCACCATCTCTGTCAACGAGCTTCTAGGAAGCCAGTCTGGGCCTGCATTGAGCTTACCAGATAGCGAGGATGCTGGGCCAGCATACCCTACTGTAGTGCAGCAGGCGCGTAGTAATATGCGGAAGTACGACAATTGCGTTCTACTGACGAGAGTTGGCAGCTTCTACGAGGTATGAATTACAGAGATTACTGATTCTGGCTATGCTAATACGAGATGCAGCTTTACTTCGAGCATGCGGACAAGTATGGACCTCTCCTCAACCTCAAAGTGACCCAGAAGAAGACCGCAGCTGGGCCGGTGCCCATGGTACTGTCCCCTGGACTTCTCCATTGGGAGCAAAAACTCGTGTGCTGATAATCTTTAGTCAGGCTTTCCGTTCTACCAACTCGATCGATTCCTCAAGATCCTCGTCCAAGACCTCAATGAATTCGTGGCCATCAGCGAAGAGTTTCCTAATACTGCATCTGGAACTGTCAAATCGGGAGGCTTGATGCATGACCGCAAAGTGACAAGAACGATCACGCCGGGGACATTGATCGACGAGAAATTCATGGACCCGTATGAAAGCAACTTCTTGTTGGCCGTTTACCTGATTGGGCCTGAAACGACTCCCAACACTTCAGAAGAGGGGCGCGTTCATGTAGAGCTTACAAAGGGCTCGATACCCTCTTCACGGATATTACAAGCTATCGGTCTTGCGTGGCTGGATCTTTCGACAGGAGACTTCTTTACCCAGACTACAACCTTGGGTGCATTGGCTTCAGCAACTGCCAGAATAGGGGCAAGGGAAATCATTCTAAGTGATGGACTTGACAAAAGTATTCAGCAGAACATATTGGACACGCTCGAGCAGCAGCGTGACCTCGTCACGTACCACTCTAGTCAGCCTGCGGAGGTCCCGATGTCTACTTGGACACCGATGCTGGAAGCGGCCGTACCTCTCAAGATACAGGATACGTTTACTAGGGAAGAAGTGGCCGCTGGAAGCCTACTTCTGGCCTACGTCAAGAAGAGACTTCAAGGTCTAGGCATCAAACTACAGCCTCCGGTCAGAAGACAAGAGAAGGAGACCATGAGCATAGACAAGAATAGCATGAGAGCCCTTGAGGTGCTAGGTACTTCAAAAGAAGGCCTTGGCGGAGGTAAAGGTAGTCTGCTGCACACCGTTCGCCGAACTGTCACCAAGAGTGGAACCAGATTACTCAGAGACTGGATTGCTTCGCCCTCGATGTCTTTACAGGTCATTAATGCGAGATTGAATCTCGTCTCGCACTTACTGCATGATCGAGCATTCAAAGAGGATATCACGAATTTGCTTCGCCGTACTTTTGACTCCCGCCGACTTGTCCAGAAGTTCTCTATGGGTCGTGGTGATGCAGATGATCTGATCAGTCTACTTAGAACTGTTGAGGCAACGAATGGGATTGCTAGCACGCTCGAGAGGCAAGTCTCTCCACCCACTCCCCATCCGGACTTGCAGAACGACAACCAAAGCTCACGCCATTCATTACAAGCATTGAGCCGTCGACTATCCCTTGAGGGCCCAAATAAACTTGCTGCCCTGATCGCGGCATCTATAGATGAAGATAGCTTGAATGAAAGTCACCGCATCGAAGAAACGGAAACGGCCGACATAGTATCAATGGCACAAGAAGTTCTGCAAAGCGAAGGCTCTGCCGAAGACCAAGCTGCCATGTCACAAGTCTCTCGATCCAAAGTAAAGCAAAAAACCTCAGCAGAGCAGGAGACAGTGGACGAGGATATCTGGATGTTACGCAGAAGCGCGAGCGCTATTTTGGAGAGGTTGCATGAAGCACTTGATGGCCTCCGTCGAGACAAAGCGTCGCTGACTTCCCGTCTGCGAGAGAAATTAGATGCGCAAAGCTTGACCTTGCGATGGACTCCAGGTTTAGGATATATCTGTCACGTCAAGGGAGTAAAAGACGTCGCCGCCTCATTGAAGTCCTGTACTGCCGCTCGAGACGTCAAGACGACCAAATCGACAAGATCCTTCCACCAGCCTGAATGGAGCAGCCTTGGAAGTAAGATTGATCAGGCGAAGCTACGCATCCGAGCAGAACAACAACGCGTCTTTCAAGAGTTGCGTGGGCAGGTGGTTCTGAACCTGGTGAAATTACGGCGAAACGCTGCAGTGCTTGACGAGCTCGACATTGGTTGCTCCTTTGCTACTTTGGCAGAAGAACAAGGACTCGTTCGACCGACACTGAATCTTAGTCTCAATCACACGATTATTGGTGGAAGGCATCCTACGGTGAAATTAGGCCTGGAAGAACAGGGAAGAGCTTTTGTTAGCAACGACTGTTTGATCGGCGAGAAGGAGCGCGTGTGGCTGATCACAGGCCCCAACATGGCTGGGAAAAGTACGTTCCTACGTCAGAATGCGCTAATTTCGGTACTGGCCCAGATTGGGTCCTTTGTCCCTGCAGAGCGCGCGGAGATAGGCCTCGTCGACCAAATCTTCACCAGGGTCGGCTCTGCCGACAACCTCTTTCGAGACCAATCTACATTTATGGTCGAGATGATGGAGACCGCCGCGATCCTCAACCAGGCCACGCCTCAGTCCTTCGTTATCATGGACGAGATAGGTCGAGGCACCACCCCAGAAGATGGCATAGCGGTAGGCTTCGCATGTTTGCATCATCTTTACCACAAGAATCGGTGTCGAACACTGTTTGCTACGCATTTCCACACGTTGGCTGACATGACAAAAGACTTTGAGCATTTGGCCTGCTACTGCACCGATGTGGCAGAGGGATCACGGGGCTCGTTCTCTTTTGTTCATCGGCTTCGAAAAGGCGTCAATAGAAGCTCCCATGCTTTGAAAGTGGCGCGTCTTGCAGGTATTCCGGAGGCAGCAATTGAGACTGCTCGAACGGTGTTAGAGAGCTTCGATTCTAAACGCCCCGGGCTCGTCGAGACGATATCATTAGAAGCGGCAGCAGCTTCAAGCAATGGCTCTGGGCCATATATAGGTCACGAATAGGCCATTGATGGTTTCACGCGGCCCATTCTCGTCGCCTCCTTGCCAACTTTTCGCGACTTCTGGTCCATATTGAGGCCAATGCTGTGCTATCAGCCTGTGTCTCCTGAGCGACGATCATGCTGACAACGAGCTGGAATACAGTAAGATCTCAGGTCAAATGATGAAGATCAAACCCTGCTCAATGCGGCTGAACAATGGAATATCGATATACCAATGTAATTGAGAGGATAACACCCAGTTCTCAACTTTTCTCAACAGCACTTCGAGTCCAGGTAGGGGAACTCGCTGGTAGCGAATACGAACATCCAAAAGATGGGGACATCGCATAAGGGTCCCCGGGTCACGTGACCTCGCCTAAAGCTTCGGTCTTCCTGAAACCTAGCAACGTGAAACGGAAGCGTGCTGACTACGCTCTCCTAGTCGATGACTGCAGCTCTTCAACGCCGTACGGAAAAGGTCCTTTTGATCATGATTGAGATGTCATACTTGGCTTATGCAAAGTGGGCGCAGTAGTGGGCGCAGTGATCGTAGGTTCAGTGGCTCAGTCTTCCCTCCAACGCCAGAATCTGACCCCAAATGTTTTGCGCTTGCGGCGGACTCTCGCCCTACTAGAAGCTCTGCGCTGTCATTCATTATGGGCCCTCCGAGCACGTTTGGAATTCTAGGCCTCGTGTTGGAAAATTATTGGGTTGTGGCACAAGCAGCTGAAGCTGCTAAGCATTTGGAGCAGAGAGGATGAGACAAGAGACATTGCGCCAGTGATGCGTGCTTAATAGTATTGATATCAGAGAATTCTGACCTGCATAGTCTAGATCCGGTAAGAATACATGATTTATGCCGGTACCACCAGTAGCTCGAAGGTCGGCCACCAAGCTCAAGGCAGACAGGGATGAGCTTCTGTCATCATTCTTACACTTACTTCTCCAGTATCTCATTCTCTGACCTTAGTAGTGCTTTTTTGATACCCGCGCTCTCTCGAGATTATCGCCCAGTTGTGCAGATTGTTTGAGCGTTGTTTTGATGTATTTCTTGACTGCTGCCACTATGAGGGTGCCAATTGCTACCATTGCGTACGGTCTTTTGAGTATGACGACTAGTACAAGCGGTCAGGATTTAGATCTTATTATCAATATGTGTGTGCGTTTCGACCACCAAATTAAGCTGGCTACGCGAGTCTCTAAAGCCGCTGATAAGATGCTTACAACTCATAGCGGTCCTCAAGAGTGGCACACTCTACATCGATGGAGGCAGACAGACGTTAGTCGATGTTAGCGGTGCTGGGAATGAGCCGCAGCAGGTCTGTCTACCTACATATGGCTATAATGAGCTACTTCCCTCTACTGGAGACTGCATTGGCAACCGACAGAATGTCCAGACGAATATCTTCTCGCAATCGATATGAATCAATCTTGGGACTGGAAAACCAACATATCGGAAAAGTCTCTACACAAGACTGCATATCCTCAAACAGGAACAACGCCTCCAATGCTCTCAAGGGGCGCATTGTATCACGGCATGAACTCGGACAACAACACCTATTTATGGGCTGGAACGACGTCTTACTTCAACGTCACCTTCCCTGGCTATAAGCCCCCAACCCATGGCAATACACACTATGGTCATTCGATATTGTGACGCAAGAGTGGGATCAATACGATGTGGCACTAGGGGCCGCACACAGACCGAATAGCGTATCTCTCACTGACGCGATTGATCAGGGTCTGTCAACTTATTTCAATGGGATGCTCGGTTCCGTGAGCGAGATAGAAACGGAGGTTTTTGGGGATCCTGTAAAGCAACATCTTGACGGAATGATTGTCCTTGATACTATGAATCCGACCGCGAAGAACCTCTCTACAAAGGCTGTAATTGGGAATTCATTGCGGGCAAGAGGGCGAATGCAGTACGTTCAGGGCATAGGGGGTAAGAGAATACTGGTCCCGATAGGAGGGAATCAGCAGCCTGTTGACAATACTACGAATCCATACGTGCTTTGGTACGTAGATTGCAGGATTTTGCGCTGAGCGGGAACTCATGGCTGATCGTTCTTCACAGCTGCCTATGGACGAAACCGACATTGTCAACGTCTCACCGTATTACAACGCGAGCACACCAGACGGTACTTGGTAGAAGCAGACGACGAGCGGTGATACTCCAGCAGGCCGTGTAGACTTCTGTCTCATCTTGGCATCTGCAGATGGCAGCGCCCACAATATGTATGGCCCCTCTTGAAATGTTCCAAACGCCTGCTTACTGAGTCCAGCTATATGTACGGCGGCCGCGGAGCCAAGGATGCCTTCTTCGAAGAGGTTTGGATCCTCTCCATCCCTTCTTTCACCCTTAGTCTTCCGCAATTCGCTGTTCACGGCACCTTCGCTGGAGTCATTGATGATCCCAGGTCTTTCCTTCGATTGACCTCAAAATTCAGCAAATCAAAAGCAGAAAATTTCCCCAATCGCCCAATGACCTCCTGGGATGATACGCTTTGGACCCAATCGAACCATTTAACACGACAGACACGGAGAAGAGGCTATGGTCACAGAATCAATGAGTTAATGGTCACTAGAGCTGCGAGACTGGTTTCATCGTCCATATAAAACATAAACTATATATTGACAACTATCATAAACCATCATTTCCTCTCAAAGAATACATCTTTGCAAAACTTCTCATTTGCATATATAATTTCACAATGTCCGCATCCCTCCGTCCAACATATATCCACCCCTCCCCCCTCCAAACCCTCGCACCCCACCTCCTCCCCTACCTCCCACACTCTCTTCCTCTCCTTCGTCGTCTCCAGTTCCACCACTCACCCCCAACCGCGCACGTCTTTGCCACCTTCTCGCCGAAGGGACATCCACCTCACCCCGGCACCGGCCAGGAAGACCAGGCAGACCCCGACCACTTCGCAGCAGCATGGGTCGACCGCACCCGCGCCCCCGAGACCGAATGCTGGCTCTTCAGCACCTACGAAGTCCTCCCTGACCGCTCTCCCTCCCAACCCACTCACGCACCAGCAGCAGCAAAAGCCCAACTCCTTGCCATACTCGCGGCCATCGCTTCCCTCCCCAGCGATAGCGAGCTCATAGTCCTCGGCACCCTCTCCTCACCCCTCCTGCACCTCATTGGCGGCGACGAGGTGGGGACATTGAAGGAGAGTCCGGTCCTTACACGGGATATTGAGGAGATGAGACAGAGTGGCTCTACCGGTGTGTTTGGTGGGATGAGTATACCCTATCTGAATTGGCTCATTGCATCCCCACGGCCATCGGGCGCGGAGCAGGGTGATCAAGGGTTGCCGGAGGGCTATTCCTTTGATATAGTGAGAGGCGAGAGGGAAGAGTTTCGGCGCGTGATGAGTCGGACTGAGATACCGAGAACGGAGGAGAGTTTGGGGCGGATGGGGTGTGTGGGCGTGAGGTATGGGGAGGAACTTGCTGCGTGGGTTTTCCTGGGCGTTGATGGCTCTATTACTGCTTTGTATGTTGAGCCTGCACATAGAGGGAAAGGGCTTGCGAAAGCGGCGAGTAGGAAGCTGTTGAGGGGGTTGGCGGAGGATCCGGTTAGTGTGGGGTTCAGAAAGCTACCTGAGATAGCGGTGGAGGGAGCGGTGGGTGGGTCAGGGGGTTTGGGTGGGCAAAGGGGTTTGGAGATTGGGTGGGAGGAAGGGCAAGAAAGGGGAAAGGGCGAGGGCTGGGCTGATGGTGATGTTGCGGTTGATAATCTCGAGAGTGCGGGTGTGGCGAGGGGGTTGGGTGGAAAGAAGGGGTGGGAGGTTAGGTGGGTCAGTGTTGATTTGAGGAGGGTGAAGGAGGTTGTTGGATTATAGAAGACTGGAGGAGGGCGGTCAGAAAGTGTGTTTTCTGAAGAAGAGCTGTATATACAGGCATTGGAGAGTCGGGTGAAGCGATATTTGCGAGGTTGGCTAGATGTGATAGAATAGATGATAGAGCTTGTGGCTTTGATATGCTGCTGAACCGAGACAATATCTCCTCGCTAGACATTCAAATAGTACGTGCCAAATACATGAAAAACATGCGTAGTGGGCCCTTCGCCAGATACACCATGCTCGAAAGACGAAATAAACGCCATTGACATGAGAAAGCCATTGTTGGACCCCACCGGCCAGATGTAAGGGTATAATAGGTAACTCGAATTGAAGTAGAACGCCAACGCAGATCTAGGACGGTCCTCAAGACCGATGCGAGACAGACTTCTTTCGCCCAAAGATAGTCCTGGTCCTGGACTTATCCCGCGGTTTCTTCTCTGGTGTAGTGGGCTTGGCGTGCTTGGCACCTCGCCCCTGGCGCTCGTTGCTGGTGGAGTCGTCGGCGTATTTGGGTTTATAGATCCTACATCGCTATTAGTTCTCCAGCTGGAAGCATTGTTGGAATGTGGAGGACTCACCAGCTATTACCAACCATACTCATACCCTTAGCTTCTGCCATTCGGTAGTACTTGGCTGCCTTCTTCAGATCCTTCCTGCACCCTTGACCCTGTGCGTAGCAAAAGCCAGCCTCAGCCATCGCATCTGCATCGCCCCAATTGCCTGCTATCTCAAAACATCGTAAAGCCAATGTCTTGTCCTGCTCAATACCCCAACCATTCATGTGGCTGACACCAAGTTCATAAATACTAAGCGCAAATTGGGCTTGCTTCGATTTCCGTTCGAGTACTTCGCCTGGCTTGCTATCCTTGTGCTCTTCGTCAATCACGATTTCCAAGCTAGCACAGTCTGCGGCCTTCCTAAGCCATTGCACGCCTTCTTGCTGATTGGGACGCATACCCCAACCATGACGACAGGCGAGAGCGTAAAGCAGCATGGCTGTCGGATTGTTTTGCCTTGCAGCAATGCGGAGGTGGTATGTAGATTCTCTTGCAGCGCCACGCTCATGCAACTCAATGCCTTTCGCGAGATGGTCCTCGGCGGGCAGATCCAGTGAGGGAGCTGGTGCGCGGGGACGTGCTTTGATCGTGCTTCCAGATCGTGTTGAGGCTGTGTAGTCGGACTTGTCATCGGCCTGGATTGGCGTTGGTGGTGGTCTGCTTTGCTCTGGCCGGTACTGCTCTGCCGAAGGACGTGGCGATCCTCGTGAGAGTGGATGAGCTTGCTCGGTAGATGGTCTAGGTGAAGCTCGTGAGTATTGCTCGCATGATGGGCGAGGTGATGCTCGCCCATGCTGCTCCGCTGAAGGACGTGGTGAGATGTATGTGCTCTGCTCGTAAGAGGGGCGTGGTGAAGATCTGTTGAGCTCTATGCTCGGTTTCCGTGGCCGTGAAGGTGTCGTGGGTCTTTGAGCAAGCGGAGTTGTGGGGCGGACGTTCGTCTGTACAACAGGCCGGTCCCACTCAAAAAGGGGCATTTGATCGTTCTGTGAAGGTCTGGAATCACGCTGTAGCATCCTGCCACGAGGTAAGGAGAATTTCGCGTAGATGTAGGAGGGAGCTGGAGTATCATGATCTCTCGGATCTGGAGACTGGTCATTGTAGTCCGTGCTTCCGGGCGTTTGAATGGTATCATCCACGAACATGAAACATTGACTGTCCACAGATGGCTGCCGAGATTGAGAGTTGAACGGAGGCCGTACTGCGTCCGTGGAAGGCCGGCTGTCGAACGATGGTTGCCGGCCTATATGCATTTGCTGGCTTTGCCTACTAATAGGTCTTGAGAAATTGAATGCAGGGCGAGCTAGGCGGGAGCCACCAATTGAGTATTCGGAGTTCAGTGAAGGAGATCGATTATGTGCCTGGGCGAAGGGCGAGAATGGAGATTGTGGCATTGAGACGCCGCTGCTTGATGACAGCTTCCTATCCCTCGAGAACCCAGATCCACCAGTAGAGGCACTGAGCTCATCATCCGAGCTATCTTGAACTGATCTGATACTTGGGGCTTGACGAACATGTGGTGATTTCGGTGGTGCTAGTGAACCATTATGGCTTCTCGATGATGAAGACTCAATCGATCCTCCACGCCGTGGCTCATTGTTGTGCTGGTGGTGGAAGAATTCGTATTTGCGTGGTGGAAATACCCATGGATTCTTGTCTGTCGCCTCTGCACTCCTCGTGGCAGGAGTCGAAGGCTCTGGTGACTTGGTCCTTGGTGCGCCAAAGTAGTCATTCGTTCGTGTTGGAGGCATTTCTGCCGGTGTCACGAAGGGCTGATCTGGTGAAGACCCATCAAGGTCTTCTGTGTTGTCTTGCACGGGTGGAACGTTGCTCATTCGAGGATAGAACGACTTGGGTCGGAAAGCTGGTTCCTCCACCTCTGGCATTGTCCCAGACGTATCCTCCTCATTCCTTCGTGGGCTTGATCCCGGTGACACGAACTTTGCCTCCGTTGACTGCGACCTAACATACATAGACTTCTGTGTTGTGATCGGATCGCCAGTCGTAAGGGGAGGCAGTCGGCTGACACGCCTTCCATTCCTCTTGCTGTCATCCAATTGCTTGGCCAGCAACCTGCTCTGCATGGCAAACAGGTCCAGCGGGGACATTGCCGGCGGTATGTCGCCAGCGAAGTGCTGCATCCGGGGCGATGGAAAAGCTCCTGGTGATTGTTTGCCAGATTGCATTGTTTCGCTAGATTTCGACCTCAAGTCGATGAATGTCGGACGCGCCGACATTGTGAGGATTGTCTGATTTGACTTCAGGGTGAATCATTCAATACGAGAATAGACCTAGTCGCAGTCGCAAAGCCTGTGCGGCTCAGTGCTTTGGATGCACAGTAATCGAGGCGCAATGAGGGATGTGGATGTAAGCGCACTGCAAGCCACCTGTTTAAGCATCCAAATCACGAATCATGGGTGGTTCCCAATCAATGGTATGACCCTTCTCTTTCTCCTATTGATGCCCTCAGTGGAGTCGCGATATGTGAGGTCTCGTTGAGTAGGTGGAGGATTCGTGTTCAACGTCACGGGGTAAATGTTTGAGGTTGTACGAGAAGCGGTTTCACGATGAGTTGGCGAAGTTCTTGTGATCAGTAGGGTGAGCAGCCATCAAGGCCATACTAGGTGAAAGTGGCGTAGGTAGGTATTATTGATCTCCAGATGTGCTGAATGTGGTGTGTGCAGGTCCCGGTGAATTTGGTGAGTTTGGTGCCACTGACATGCAAAGATTTGGTGGTGCATTTACTTTACCCCTGCATTCTCCTCGGCAAGCTCCCTACGAATCTGATTGGCGCACCCAAGACGTTGCGATTTTTAAAAATAGATTAAGGGCTTCACTGAGCACCACCAGGTGAACCTCCCCACAAATCTCAATCTCCGTGCTTGATTCTACAAAATCTACGAGTACACCAATCATAGTATATGCAAGGAGAAAGCTACTGTGAGAAGCTGGAGCCGAGATCTTCACTTCACTGCAGTTAGCCGGGAGCCTTGGCCCTGCGCAGGCTTCATATGCGTCCCAACCAATCGTAACGCGAGGTTTGGCTTTCTTTTTGGATCTCGTACGTGGAGGCGTACAGCGTGACATTACTCGTACAATGCGATATGCGCGTCAGCTGAGGTACGCCATGTGGGCAAGCGTGTCATATATCGAAACTGTGAATTGGGAATCTGTGGGCTTGTGCCCCAGCTGTGGAGTAGAAACTAGAATTAATTGCCTGCTAACCAGATGCTTTGCATGGCCTGGATTGGAAGCATACATGGCTCCAAAAATGCAGTAGTCTGGTCAACACAGGCTTTCGACTTCACATATCTGCCTCGATCTCAATTTGTTGTTGCCTTTCCCAGAGTCGGTTTGCTGCCACCACGATGATTTCCGCTTTAAGCAGAAGCTTTTGGTGATACTTTGCTTCTTCATCCCCATCCAGCCTTGATTTCTTTGGCTGGGCCAGAAGCAGTATAGGTAGCAAGTCCTCAGCATCAACTTCAGCGACAGTCCTCAGGCCCTTGAACCCGTTCTCCCAGAACACTCTGGCAGTCCGGCTCTTCACGAATGGGATCTTTGCAAGCTCAAGGAGGTCTGCTCTAGCACCAGCCTTAAGGCGATCACCCATGTGCTCTAGAGCGGCTTTGAGCATGCCCCAGCCCATTCTATCACAGAAATTCATCATGCCTGCTGCAAAGCCTTCGCATATCTGGGCCAGAGTCTGAACGAAGCCTCGCGGCACTTCGAATTTGCGGGCTACAACATGTATGGGCATTTCATTGCATAGATCTCGGAGCTGTAATGCTGCATAGAACCGGCGGTAGACACGTGCAATCCTTATCTCTTCGGGCGTTATTTCTGGAAGCTGTTTCGCGCTGTTTGCCCTGTTCATGGTCAGCAATCTTGGCAGTCGATTACGCAGGTGATGGATTGCTTACATCCGGTTCACTAAGCCTGGGTTTACGCCAACAAAATTGAGGACTCTGAGGCCGCTCTCGTCCAAGCTCTCTATCTCTCTGCGAAATATAGGCCAATTGATGTCACTAACACCGGAGTTGTAGACAGGAGTGAATGTATAGAAGATATGCATCTCTCCATCCATGACAAATGCTTGAAGAGCCCGGCGTAGCTCACCATGTATGAATATGCCGTCTTCAGGCGTTAGGTAAGAAGCGACGGTAGCTTGACTCAAAGCGGTAGCTTCGTAGGACCCAAGACTATCTGAAACGATGAGTTCCGAACCAAGAAGCTCTTCCAGTGTCGTAGTCACCATATTGTCTAATTGGGCTCGGTCCATTGTATGGTACAGCAGCGTTCTCTGAACGTACTCCTGAATCGCTGCCATATGCGTAGCCAGCCTGACAGTAATGACTTCTAGTAAGGCCCGCTTGATGCCACGCTTTTCGGGTGTTAGGCTACTTTCGACCACGGGCAGATCGGCCTCGAGAAGCTGTGCCACCTCTTCGAGGTCGGCCTTTTGACAACAAAGGTAGCTTTCACCAATCTCGTCCTTGCCCTTGCGTCCAGCGCGGCCTCTCATTTGTCTCAGCATTGCTGGGCCTACAAGATCTCGGCCCATCCTCGCGCCTTGGAGTATAACGCGTCGTGCGGGTAGATTGATCCCTGCTGCAAGACTACAAGTAGCCACGATGATTTGTATGATGCCTTTGTCGTATGCTTCCGCAACTAATTCTCTTTCCTCGACAGTAAGTCCGGCATGATGGAAGGCGACCCCTCTGATCACGGTCCTTGCCAAACTCTCATCCAGGCCAACGGGCAGGCTTCGAAGGTCGCTTAGTACGTCCTTCCTCCGGTCAAGAACCTTATCATCCACGTCCGAGCCTGCAGGCATCGCTTCACTTACCAATAGTGCAGTCGACTGGCAGGCTTGCCGGGCGCTGCAAAAGATCAAAGCACCATATCCAGCATTTGCAGTTTCGATGGCTAGGGAAACGACTGCGTTGCACATCGGACCCTTGAGCTCGTTGTGCTCTGAAGGTTGGATAACCCTGACCGGGGCAGCCCCTGATAGAGGCTGCGTTGGATTGGAGTTGAGCTGGCTGGCTGTTTTGAGGAAGGCGCTGGAGGTTGAGACTGGATAGATCGAGTTTTCATATACCAAGTACTCTTCAATTGGGACTGGCACGTATTTGGTGTTGAAGTACTTTGCATCTAGCCACTTTGCCAGTACTTGTGTGTTCTAATCAAGTCAGTCGTAATGAATGAGTAGCTTCGTCGGCTTCTTACCGTAAGAGTTGCACTCATGCCCATTATCTGCACCCGCCCCTCAAGGACTAATAATTTGCTTGCCATGAGCTCCATGAGGTACCCTCGAAAGCCATCGTTGATCATGTGAAGTTCGTCAAGGACAACGACCCCGAGATTATTGATAGTGCATTCTTCGATAGCCGTGTTTACCAGGGCATTGGCCTTCGCTATGTCAGTGTAGATTCTTTGGGGTGCATGAGACGGTTTCTGATAGATGAAAGGATTGTAGATTGCTAACCTTTTCGATCGTGCAGACTGCTATGTCCACTTCAGACCAAGTAACTCGAGCTTTGCTACCACCGAAGAAGCCACCCACGCGTACCGAACTGCTGTGGGGTTTTCGCCACCTAGGAAGCTGGGTACTGGGCACATCGCCCTGGCTCCGTGTATAAACACCTTTCGTTAACCCCTCGACAACTTTTCTTAGCCACTTGAGCTTTTCTTGCACTAATGCTACGTAAGGGAGAACCAAGATCGCTTTCTTAGAAGGATCTTCGATAATTCTTTTGAGCATCAAAACGTCTGCAACAAGGGATTTACCCCCGCCTGTTGGAGCAGTATAAACAAGGTTCTTTTCCCCATCTAATATCCCACGTCCTAGTAGACAAGAAGACTGCCATGGATAGATGCTGTTTATTCCTAAGGAAGCGAAATTCTTCACTAGGGTTTCTGGAAGGCCGTAACGAGTATTGGACAGCGAAAGCAATGGATTCTGGGAAGGTCCTGGAGTCGAAGACACTACTGGTTTCAGAAGATGGGAAGCGTCGGTGTTGTAGTCTCCAACATTACAAATCCTGCTGGTCTTGATGCGATTCTTCTCACCAGCATTTGAACGCTGTCGCTTCCCAATATCTGGACCAAGGGTGAAATTCGTGATGTCTTTGAATACAACATTTCCAGAAAAAGATTCGTCAGTCTGCCCATGACCTCGTTTAATACCATGGAACGGGCCGGTATTTGTACTATAGTGCTGCTGTTGAACGAGGTCAACACTAGTGGCGAATCCTATCTGTGCTGGAGCCATGAATTATTAGGATACAGCGGCGACAGGCAGTAACATAGCAAACCTCCAACCCTGGAACAGCAATAAAAAAGTAAAGAAGAAGTGTAGAGAAGGTGACACAAACCAAGTCATAAGCTGTTTACTTTCCCAAAGCGACCAGTCTTCGACTAGGGCAAACCCCGGTTAAACTCCGGCAGATATTGCTTGGCATATTCTAAACGTCTACTCTTTGTCTCCCATACTGGAAGGCACAAGGAAGCATCGTGACCTGGCCGTCTTCGACCAGGGAGCAGGTGTGAAATCATTCAAATATGGCTAGTCTTGATTTGGCCTTTGGGATGGAGCAATTAGACTGCTATCCGGTTAATGATTTTTGAGAAGGATTGGTAGACCAGGAATCACTGTCCGCAAAGCGAAGGTAGCGACAAAAGAGTCCTATCTCGCCGCCTGCCCACATCGTTGCTGCTCGGCATCCATCTGATCTGGCCAGTGGCTCGAGTCGAGGACAATGATCAAGGTCAATCTCCAACAGAGTGAGAGTGGAGAGAATTCAAATCTTAGCATTTCTCGGCAGGCATTTTAGCGGCAGACAGCTCTAGCGCCGCCGCTCTGCCCCATATCCTTCGTTGCCTCACAAATCTTTTGTGTTCTTAGTATACAATCGTCCTTTACCCACCACTCCTTCCGTACGTCGCTCTCTTTCATAGCTTCGTCTATCCTTCTCAAACCACACCAAACCTATCTATTCGAGTTCCTTTCGCCGAGGCTAAGGTGCATGCTTTAATCCTAGTCAGGCGTCGCATCGACTGTCAATTATCACCATAGAAGCGCTGCGTTCTACTCCACATATCGTAGGCAGGCAGCTGGCCTCGCTGTTTCAACCCTCCATCAACCACATTCCTTTGACATTGTCTTTCGGCAAATGCACCATCACATCTTGCAAATACGTGATCACCCAGTGCGGTTGTCCTCCTAGGAGAGGGGAGCTCGGCTGCTGGCATGGCGGAAGTCAATGATGCCCAATCTGATAGGCCAGCCATGAGAGACCCACCGAATCAACCTGCACCCCAAGCGCGCTCTACAAGCAGGAACAATGAGCTCGGCTCTACCTCAACACCCTCGCGCCTTTCTTCCAAGTCACCGCAACCCACTCCACTACAATCCTTCGACTCAACCGCCAAGGCTATAAAACCAGAGTCGCAACCCATGACCACCACTTCATCCTCTTCCTCATTACCGCCCGATCAGCAAGTCAACAATGCCATGGACTCAATTGGTGCATCTCCGTACGGCACAAGATCTCGGAATAGAAATGGGAGTTCAAGGCCCAATTACGCTGAGGATCGAGAGTTGGAAATGGATTATGAGTGGAGCTCGTCCAAAAAATCACAAAACGCCTTGGCTTCAGCACTGCCGAGTAACTTATCTTCGGGAGACAGCGAAAAGCCATCAACTGCAAACACTCGACGTTCATCCACCACGGCGCCTGCGATGCCAGCGACGATCAGCAAGATAACGACACCTAATACTCAGAACAATCACCTACCTGGAATGTCGAGCTTCTCTGTCAACCCTGAAGCTAGCGTTGCTCAACCTCCTCCGTCGAGGAAGCGCAAAGCGCCGGGCAACGGCCCCACCGTCCACCAGGCATCTTCTGCCATGACTCAGACTAGTACACAGAGTGTTGCGCGAAGGAATGCTCCTTCAACCAACACAGGTAGATTGAGAAGGACTAACCTCATGACCTTTGAGACTTGTCAAGGCTACCTGAAGAATGGCAAATTGAAGGCTGACGATGGCACTGTCCTGGCTGTTAACGGTGTGTTCTTACAATCCTCTTTCCAGTGACGCACATACACGCTTCAGACCCAGGGCACCTTCGCTTACTTGCAACTAGATCAAGTTTACCTGATCTGCGAACCTCCTGGCGAACCGTACTATCTGGCAAGGATAATGGAGTTTCTCCATGTGGAAAATGACCATAATCTTCCTGTAGATTCGTTGCGGGTCAACTGGTATTTTCGCCCGAAAGACATCCAACGAAAGGTCAACGATACTCGAGTCGTCTTCGCTTCAATGCAATCTGACACATCTCCTATCACATCACTGCGTGGAAAGTGCCGCGTACTTCATAGGAATGACATAAATGACCTTGACATGTATAGGAAGGAACAGGATTCTTTCTGGTATGAGAAGATGTTTGACCGCTACATCCACCGCTTTTACGAGGTCATACCAACAAGCCAAGTAATCAATGTACCAGCCAAGGTCAAAGAGGTTTTGGATCAGCGATGGAAGTTTGTCGTTGTGGAGATAGGGCGTGGAAAAGAACTGACAAGCGCGATCAAGTCTTGCAAACGATGCCAGGGTTACTGTGCGAGGTGAGTACAAGCATGCACCGGCTTAGACTTCAGGGACAAAATTGCTGACCTTGTCATTAGCAATGACTCAGTGGACTGCGCCGTCTGTAAAGACACTTACCACATGAACTGTGTTCGACCACCACTCCTCAAAAAGCCAGCTCGTGGGTTTGGCTGGTCCTGTGGCCCTTGCAGCCGGAAGCAGGAAAAGAAGCTTGAAGCTCGAAATACCCCTATCGTGGGCGAAAAGGCTACGGAGAGAGAGGAGGAAGTCATAGATGAGGAAGAAGACGAACATGGAGCCGCGTCAGATCCTGCAAACGACAGCGATGCAAATGCGCCAAACTCAGGACCCCGCCCACCTACAGCAGAACAGATTGCGCAAGCAAAGCTCTGGCCTTACCGCTATTTAGGCATTCATTGTCGAGTTGAAGATGCTCTTGATTATGACGACCGCATCTATCCGCGTGCCAGTTCTCGGTTGGGTCCAAAGCACCAGGCAAATGTGCAGACCTGGCAGGGGCATCCAGTAGAGTTTGTGAAGCCAAAAGACATCAAGAAGAAGTTTGTGAAAGGTAATAGCCACAAGAAGGATGCGAAGTTGACAAAAGACACTATTGCAGCTCTGGAAGCGGACAAAAGCGCAAAAGAGAAGCGCCCGAAATGGGTCATGGACGAACCACCAGGCTATGTTGCTCGTGGTGAAGACTATCCGAATGGAGATCTAAAAACCACTGCTAAGCTACAATTTCGCTTACCAGACGTTGGTGAGAAGTCATTAAGAGGAGACGATCTTCCGGGCACAAACATGTCCAACCAACATGAACAAGTGATAGATCAGTACATAGAGCAGGCGAAGAGTTTGGCCGGAGTCGTAGGACTTCCACCTCATTCAACCAACTTTCTCGATAAGGCCCTGGAGTTGTTGACCACCAATAATTATCAGACTGAAAAAGCTTTGGAACAACTTCGACATATGGATGCGCGCAGAGATCTTAAGGAACCCATTTTTAATGATGATGAGGGCCGGAGGTTTGAAGAAGGTGTTTCCAGATATGGATCAGAGCTATTGGCTGTCTCTAGGCACATGGGAAAACACACGAAGCACGGAGAAGTTGTCCGATATTACTACATGTGGAAGAAATCACCCAGAGGAAAATCTATTTGGGGATCCTACGAAGGGCGAAAGGGTAAGAAACAGGCCAAGCAGGCAGACTCCAAGTTGGTCGACGATGTTGCCGATGACGTTGACGACTCTGCCTTTGATAACGGCAAAGCAGCCGAAAAGAAGCGTGGCTTTGAGTGCAAATTCTGCGCTACAAGATCCTCTCCACAGTGGCGCCGTGCTCCTGCGACAGTCCCAGGCACCACCGTCCCTGTTGACCCTTCTCAGAAAAACAGCAGAGATAAGAACGCACACCTTATGTTGGCACTTTGTCAACGATGCGCAGCGCTATGGCGATGCTACGGTATCCAATGGGAGAATCTCGACGAAGTTGCTAGAAAGGTTGCCAGCGGCGGTGGCAGAGCATGGAAGCGACGAATCGACGAGGAGCTTCTCATTGAGCTTACAAGTGCTAATCTTGCCAGCTCTATTGGGATTAGCACAACCGCTGCAGCTGCAGCTGGTTCTCTCGGCGTAGAAATACCCTCGAATTTGACAATTCAGGCAGGTCAGGATGGCCCCAAGAAAAAGCAGAAGCTAGCCATTGAGAACCACGCGATGGCCGGACCTCAAAATGGTCTACCCACCGAGCCTCCAAGAAAGAAGGTCGTTGAAAAGCTACCCGAGCCTCCTCTAATCCCCGAGCAGCCGAGGATCAGGATTTTGCCATGCGCTGTCTGTGAGGTGCACGAGCCAATGGATCAGCATTTTGTGTGTAGGAATTGCAGGCTCACCGTCCACCGGGATTGTTACGGTATTCCAGAAACCCAGGGAATCGATAGGTGGGTGTGTGACATGTGTACCAACGATAACATGCATCAACACCAGTATTCGAGTACCTACGAATGCGTGCTTTGCCCGGTGCGTCAATACACCGATACAGAATTGATGGAGGCTCCGAAAGCGTCACATAAGAAAAAGAATGATCGCGAGCGGGAGAAGGAACGCTTGGAAAAAGAAATGGTTGTGACTGCTACCGAGAACTATCTTCAAGAGCAAAGGAAGAGAGGCCGTCCAGAAGCGCCGCGACAAGCTCTCAAGCGAACTGCCCAAAACAATTGGGTTCATGTTGTATGCGCAGTATTCCACTTCGAAATCAAATTCGGAGACGCCAAGAGATTGGAACCTGCAGAAGGATTCGGTGCCATTCCAACCATCAAGTGGGCTCCAGTGTGCAAGCTCTGTAAGACAAACACTGGCGCTTGTATCAACTGCAGTCATTGCCAAGCAAGCGTCCACGTAGCTTGCGCACAGCAGTATGGTTATCCTTTCGGTTTCCACCTGACGCCTGTCAAAAATTCTCGCAGTTCAACTGTGAATTTGGTGAGTATGGATGGGGAAACTGGTAGTGCGACAGCCGTCGTCTACTGCAGAGAACATACGCTACCCAAAGATTTGCCCACCTTACACCCGATGTCTAAACTTCCCGTCGAAGCATCTTGCAACAATCTGCAAGCCTTTGTGCGCTCTCACAAGCAGGCCGACACCTCTTTGACGGGGACGCTACGCAAAGTACACATGACCGAGCTTGCTAAAGCAACGGCGACTCAGCTTGTGAATACAAGCCTCAATCATCGTGGCTCGACTTCCTCAGCTAGCGGTACGGCTGGGCACGCCGCAGCGGCCCTAGCTACCAGAAGTTCGAGGGTCTCACCGGGAGCATTAACAGTCAGATCCGAAGAAGTGGACCAGGACGGAGACAGAGTTGTTCACCTGAGTGACGTAGCGCCAGCAGAGTCATCCTCGAAGGAATGTGCTGCATGCGGCGCAGATGCGAGCCCAAAGTGGCACGAGATGGTCCAGAAAGTCCCAATTGAATCCCAGGAATGTGTACCTCCAGCGACAGCCGAGACCAATACTGAGATACCTGATGCCCCTTCGCAGCCAATTAACGGACTTCCAAACGGTCACGTGAATGGAGATGGCGCCGAAGGACCTGACGAATCTATCGCACCTGTCTCAGTCACTCAGACAGGAAATACGGCCGGCATCAATGGCGGTATGGGTGTAGACGGTGCGACTGACGGCGAAGCCCTTGCGCAGGGAAGGCCACTGAGTGTGGTGGATATGGTGAATGATGGCGACATGGAGTCTGAGCTGGTAAACGGTCATAGTGTGTACGAATCCCCAAAGTTTCTTTGCCATAAATGCCATCTGCGAAAGCTGAAGGAGCCAACTCCGCCACGCACGCCCACGCCCGAGTCTGAGCCAGTCGAGCCAGAAGTGCCTACCATACCCGAGCCTGAGCAGCCGACCTCTCCTCACGCACCCATGGTTTGGCCGTCTCAAGTAGCGCAAGCGTCTCCCCATGAACCATACCATGCATGGCCAAACCAGCCAGGACCGCAATATCATGCGCCAGAGAGATTATCCAACGGTGTACCGCCCTCGCCTCCAGTGTCAGCACCTCCACCTCCGCCTCCGCAGCACTACGCACCTCCCCCAGCTCATTATCCGCCGGCTCAGATGCCCCCGCAGACATATCGTGATTCGCGAGGTGTACTTCATCGAGGGATACCGCCCCAATATCACATGCCTCACATAGTGAACGGTGTACATGTTGAGCCACCGTCGTTCCAGTATCGACGAGACAGTTCAGGCCAACTGCGGCAAGTGCCCTATGTTCCGCCTGCTATGCGGGCGCCGCCTCCACATGCAGTACCCATAAGATCTCCATTAATGCATGATCGATCAACGCAGGGACCGCATGGGCCACCGGAAGCCGCGGAGAATCCATTCGCGGTACCCACTAATGCGGCGCATTCGCCACCGCGTCCACCGTTCAGGGGTATGTATGGGAGTCCAGCTGCCGGCCACGATAGAGCTCAAACGCCTCCTGATGCGTTTGCTCGAGATGGGAGATGGCCGAGTGAGGGACCGATGGCGAATGGAGCGAGTGCAAGTCCATCTTTACGAAATCTGTTGCATTGAGGATATGGATCGAGGATTGAGGCGCTGAGGCATTGGGATAGCACTGGGGGACGATGATGCTTCATGAGCATTTAGCGAAGGGATGAAAGGCATCTGGACGATGGCGCAAAAGTCATACAATCCCCTTTTCAAGCCGATGATACCACAGCATGCTCCCACGGTGTACTAGATAGGTCTATTGTATTTTAGACTACCGTCAAAAGGACACTCGTTATAAGAACATCAGAGTAATTTACTCTAAAGGGCCACTGGGTACAGAGTGCTTGCTCATACTACGGAATACTACGACTATTGACCTACTGACGGTAATCATTTTGCTCAGGATGTGGACCTAGGGGCATGATGCACCCCCACAGAGCCGCCTTTGGGCCACGGGAAAAGCGTCTCATTGGGCGTTGATCTCTGCACTTTTTGACATTCGGCTTCCAAAGCACGCCTTTTCTGCCCGTGAGCCTGTGTCTGCTAAAGTAAGCAAGGATCCTTCGCAAATACTTGTCTCCTGCCGAAACATGCAGCCACCCACGCCACCGAGGCCACCCGAGCTACCCGTTCTATTCTTAGTCATCAGTACAGACCCATACCATTGGCTAGACTTCAGCGAAGGTCTTCCCACGGCGCCTGAGCACGCCATCTGATTCATTAACCGCTCTAACTTCAAAACGTTGACAAAGTCAACTCCCAAGGCCACCATGATGTAAAGTATGCCTTTTCGGCTTATCCTCACACTAAGCTACCGAATCTATCCCACACCATGACTTTCTACCAACCTCTCCATCTCCATTTGCACCAATATTCAATGTTGCCCCCATTCCATCTCGAGGTCTGCCTCAGTTCTTCCAGCTGCTGCAAGTCTCCCCAGCCCTAGCCTTACCCTGTCCCAAAGGAATTTCCTTGCTGTCAATGCAGCACATGAAGTAGGCTGTAAAATTATCGCCAATTGCATCACTTTGCACCCACATCTACCAAGCCCAAGGTCGGAATTTTAAGCTTCTAGACTCGAGTCTTAGGCCACAGGAAAAAAGGGCTTGACATTCCGCTATCATTTCTCTAAATAAGGTGTATTCCCACGTTACAAGACCGCTTGCAACCTCTTTTTACATCTTTTCACTGTTGATGCTAAGTTCCTGGGGCTTTATATAAACTAGCTTGAACTGCCAAATTGCAGTCTCGCTTTGTCTTTCCCGTTCTTCGAGGCCAGCTGAGGAGCTTAAGGGTCATCCAATCATCGACCTTGCCACATCAGATCCTACATAGTCCAGAGGGCTTCGTGCCAGATCATAACTACTGAAACGCCAATATGGCTCCAAGTACTGCGGCCAAAGTCGGCCACGGCCTGGCAAAGGTCTTGGGTATAAAACTCCAATATCGCAATCCTACGGGTGAAGACCGCATCACAAGAGGCGAATCCGTCTTTTCCGTATCAACGGCCGATGCGTATATCGAGGAAGAACCTTCATCACTCGAATGGATTAGGGACGTGGCGCCTTCTGGCCGTACGTTTACCAAATGGGCGTACAGCTTGTTTCCCTTCATTTACTGGATCGGTCGTTACAATGGCACCTGGCTTATTGCGGATCTTGTCGCTGGTCAGTAGTTCTCGGTTGATCCGTGATAGGCAATTATGAATTGACAGTTGTGCAGGTATCACCGTGGGAGCTGTCGTCGTGCCTCAATCCATGGCATACGCTAAGTTGGCTCAACTCCCAGTGCAATTCGGTCTCTACTCTTCATTCATGGGTGTCCTCATCTATTGGTTCTTTGCTACTTCTAAGGATATCACCATCGGAGTAAGTGAACAATACCCAATCTCGTGCAGGATATATCGCTGACCTTTCCCAGCCTGTCGCCGTCATGTCTACCGTCACAGGCAACGTTGTTCTTGCAGTACACAAGAGCAATCCCGAGTACCCGGGTCATGTTGTAGCATCTGCGCTTGCGATCATTGCTGGATCCATCATCTGCTTCATCGGACTCATTCGCTGCGGCTGGATCGTTGACTTCATCTCTCTGGCTGCTATTTCCGCTTATATGACTGGTTCTGCCTTGAATATTGCAGTCGGTCAGGTACCCGCATTGATGGGCATCACCAACGTCAACAACAGGGCTGCCACTTATGAAGTGGTCATCAACACTTTGAAGAATCTTGGGCATACTAAGATCGATGCCGCGATGGGGTTGACGGCTCTGACTATGCTGTACCTCATACGGAGTGCTTGCAATTTTGCAGCACGAACGATGCCCAATCGAGCTAAGACGTTCTTCTTCATTTCCACACTTCGGACCGCTTTTGTCATCTTGCTTTACACCATGATCAGTTGGTTGGTCAACAGACATCATCGCAAGACCAAGGACCACGTTTTCGCAATCCTGGGCGCCGTGCCTCGAGGTTTCCAAAACCCTGCAGTGCCAACGGTGAACAAGACGATCATCAAGGCCTTCGCAAGCCAGCTACCGGCCTCGGTTATTGTAATCCTGATTGAACACATTGCAATCGCCAAATCATTCGGTCGTGTCAACAACTACACTATTGATCCGTCTCAGGAAATGGTAGCTATTGGAGTCAGCAATCTACTCGGCCCCTTCCTGGGGGCGTATCCCGCCACTGGATCTTTCTCTCGAACTGCTATCAAATCGAAGGCAGGCGTGCGAACGCCATTTGCTGGTGTCATCACCGCTATCGTAGTCCTCCTCGCTATCTACGCTTTACCAGCCGTCTTCTTTTACATCCCTAACGCGAGTCTGTCGGCCGTTATAATCCATGCCGTGGGAGACTTAATCACTCCTCCAAACACTGTCTACCAGTTCTGGCGTATCAATCCACTGGAAGTTATCATTTTCTTTGCAGGTGTCTTTGTGACCATCTTCTCTGGCATCGAAAACGGAATCTACACCACCATCTGCATTCCAGTCGCCGTCCTTCTCTTCCACGTCGTGAAAGCACAGGGCCGCTTCATGGGCAAGGTCAAGATTCACTCTGTTATCGGGGACCATCTCCTTGATGAAGACAAGCACACTGTCGGCGCCCAATATGGCTCCTTCTGCAACGACCCAGACAGATCGACCCGTAACATCTTCTTACCCATAAGCCACAGCGACGGCTCGAACCCCGAAGTTGAGGTTGAATCTCCCTACCCAGGAATTTTCATCTACCGCTTCTCCGAAGGCTTCAACTACCCCAACGCAAACCACTATCTCGACTACATGGTCGCCACCATCTTCAAAGAGACTCGTAGAACCAACCCTCATTCCTACGGCAAACTCGGAGTAAGCCCCTTCCCCACGCCCCCAAAATCCCTTCCCACTAACACCTCCCCCAGGACCGCCCCTGGAACGACCCCGGCCCCCGCCGAGGCCGCCCTGCTCCCACCGAACCCGACAAGCCCACCCTAAAAGCAGTAATCCTTGACTTCTCCTCCGTCAACAACGTCGATATAACCTCCGTCCAGCACCTCATCGACGTCCGCAACCAACTCGACCGCTACGCTGCCCCTAATAAAGTAGACTGGCATCTCGCCTGCATCAATAACCGCTGGACCAAACGCGCTCTCGCCTCCGCCGGTTTCGGCTTCCCTACTCCAACGGGTGAGGTTGGCGGACAGACGTTTGAGAGATGGAAGCCTATCTTCAGCGTGGCGGAGATTGGAGGCCAGGATAGTGCGGCGAATGCAGCTGAGTACCGCGAGAATGAGGAGGAACTTAAGCGTCAGCGTACACAAGACATCGAGAACCGTCGTGCAAGCGAGACGGGGATGGATACTATTTCCTATCAGCACAACGGCGCTGTGAGCTCCGGCAGTGGCAGCGATCTGGGCAAGGAAATCAATGGCAGCAAGGCTTACAACAAAGGCCCGTCTGCGCGTGTTGCGGTCGTGGGTGGATTGAGCAGGCCGTTGTTCCATATCGATCTTACGAGTGCGTTGCAGAGTGCTATTGCGAATGTGGAGTTGAGAGGGGAAGGGGGGTTGGCGAAGGGGGTGGGGACCGAGGCGATTTAGGTGTTGGCCGTTGACCGGAACGAACGGATTTTCTTTCTCTGTTGAGGATGGATGGGTTTTGCTTGGATAGTTGGTATGTAGGTGTGGAACTACATTCATTTAGATATGATGGGGATGGTTGAATGGGAGGTGGTATATATATATATTATATACACCCCGAACTTAGGATTGGAAATTACCCTTCCGGGACGGGAAAGGGAGCAGCAGTGGGCGACAAAACTCATGAGCACTCTAACCCTTTTAGGCAATAAGTTCCAGGCTAGCATTTCAGAAAAGATGAGAATAATCCAAAAGACACTTGTACCGCGGCGCCGGATACATTAGGTTGAGGCATATTCGAGGTCACATTCCTTGACAATTTCATGGATTTTATGATCTCAAACGCCTTTCTACCATTGACTTGACTTAATTACTTTGCCCCCATTACTACATAGTATACTACATCGCCGGGGCATATCAGCGATCTGGCTGCGCACCTCATCCAGCCCAATTTCGTCCCATACCTGGTGAGCCTAGAACTTATTACCTAAAAGGGTTAGAGTGCTCATGAGTTTTGTCACCCACTGGTGGGAGCAGGGTCGCTTTAGAGGGAGCACCGGGGGAGCAAGGGGGCGCATCGAGGGAGCACGAGGGAGCACGAGGGAGTACTGAGGGAGCATGGGGGAGCACTGTAGGGCAGTGCAGTGGCGCAGCAGGAGGGAGCCTGAGATGGGCTTCCTCCGTCTCGGCTTGAGCTACTCTTGTTGCTTTACTGTTACTTCGCCACTTCCCACAGGATTCTTTTGAAAAAATGATCTCAAGACAGCGGTAGAGATTGGTCCGAATTGAACGCTGATAAGCCAAAATATATTTCTTGCTTGTTGATCAAGAATGAACGTCGTTTGTTTTATGGTCCCTTCGACGTATCTTATAGAAACCAAGGAAGAAGAATAGCGTTGACTGTGCTATGTGGTCCTTGAATCTTATCCGGACAATGATTTAAGATTCGATCGAAAGATGATCGAAAGATGATCGAAAATATTTGGGATATATTTACGTTAAGATAGAAAACGCTTTAACACTGCCATCTGGCTTTTCATAAGCACTTTTCATAGCACCACAGAAAGGTAGTATTATACTAAGAATAATAACTGAAGTGCTATTACACGCCCTGTCAAGACAGCAAGTAGGTTTCATCTAGGGGAAGTCGCTAAGACTGGAGGAAGTACAAGTATGTAGGAGTAAAAGCATAGCAAGCTTGGTAGATATCGTTACACTACTGTGGAGGACATATTCGTAAATCTTATTTGTTAAGATTGAAGGGTAAACGAATATGGGGTAAAGGAAAAGGGGAGGGCCGGGAGTGGTAGAGCCATATATAATGGCATTGAATCAGCTTCTAGCATGAGCTGTATGAATGCCCTCGTTGAAACTTGCAAGACCTCAACAGCTAGTACAGACAATAAGAAAGTGAGAAGCGGCTGAGGGGGAGCACGGAAAAATAAGTTAAAGATATGTATACAGTTTCCCCGAACCCACCTTAGGCTAACACATAATCCCCCATGATTGAGGCCTCGCTTAGGACGCCTCTTCTAGGAATATGTTCCTAAGCCTTTATGCCGTGATTGCGAGACTCCTGTGTTGTGTCACTGACCATACATTGCATGGGGTAGATAGGTTTTAGCAATGTAGAAAGTCTGGTCCGATCTGAATCACTAAGTCACTATTCTAACTGATTCCATCCTATCTTCAAAACGCGTCATACTACCGATTGATTTTGCCTCAGGGAACTCCCCTTTATTACTATAACCTTGGATGAAAAGCCTCATCAAGTGGTAGTCTCTGTATTTGGCCATCTTTAGCTAACTTTAGCCAAAATACCAGGATCAATATCTCTCTACACCTCCGGGGGGGATTCAACGATCATATCGCGAAATTTGTAGATACACAGTAATGATGATGGTATCATCATTGATCATTTCAGGTTGCGACAACCGGATTATGCGTGAGTCAAGGACGATTCTACAGTCAAGTAACCCCGTTCCGTACAATCGGAACATACTGATAGGATTGGTGATAACCGTGGCCTTACGCACGCCAAACCTTCGAACAAAGAGCCAAAACTGGCCATGACGGAGCCAAAAAGAGGAGCTCACCCTAATGTTCAATGTTTAGCCAAGTGCGACGCGCTGATCTTCTGAAAGCAACAACCTTTAGCGAACCCATTGCTATCCCTCCGCCCGATCGAAACAAATCGATAAGATGTTGTACGCGGCCAAAGCAAAAACGCAATAGTTCTCTAGAAGGAGACCAAAGTTGATCAAGAAGGCAGACCAGCTGGCACGGTTGTGTGACGCAGACGTAGCACTTATAATCCGCAGGAACGGACGTTATTACACCTATCGATCAATCGACCACGAACATTGGCCTCCCACCAGACTCGGAAATTGTGAGTAGCATCCCCATGTATCGACTCCAGATTGACGTGGCCGAAGGAAAAATCGTACAAGCTACCGATCAGCCTACTCTCTAGGGGCTTTGACCTTATCGTGGGCGAGAAACGGAACACGATCGAAGAGGAGAGACCAATAAGTGATGTGTCTGGTCCGGCCGAGGAAAAGCCTGCAGAACCAAATTGAATGTTCGTTCATCTTATAGTAAAATTGGCGGCATGGCGTGCATATCACGGTGATCTGTCTGTGCAGCGCTTGATCCTGTCGTCTAACGAGCAATGATGAAGGTGGTAGATGATGCCGAGTCCTGCGTTGTCGGCATTTTGCCAGTGGCAGTAGTAGCGGTAGTGAGAACTGCAATCTCGAACAAAGCATTATAAGTAACAAAAGAAAGAATGTTGTTTCAAAAGTTTGATCGTCTGGCGCTCCGGCCATCTGTTCAGTTTTACTTATATGAAAAGCTTGAAGCTGCTTGACTGGCGGACCCCGTAGCTCAATTGACTTAAATCTATCAATCCGCAAAGATCGCGGCGGCTTTGGTGCAATTCTCAAGCATCGAGACCTCATGACTGACCACCTCTGGGTACGAGCGAGCAGCTAGTGTTGCCACTATTCCAAAATTGGAAGGCAAGAATTCAGGACTGCGGAATATGATATACTTTGAGAACGGGCAGCTTTTCATTATGTAGGATTAGTGGGCTAGTCGATTACAGATAGTGCTATTCCGTCGAAAGTGACGTTGAGATTTAACGAGGGGTGGGATTTGATGGGGAGATATAAGAGGGTAGGGAACTATGTTTGGATTTCGAGTCTTAGACTAGATATATACCGTCCTCCGTATCCCCTACAAGATTTCAAGCAACCTGGCCAATCAACAATGCGTCATCTTCAACGGCTTTCGCCATGCTTTGCGCAATCCTCTCATCCTCGAGAAATGTAAGGAAATCCAGCAGCTCTGTTTGAAAATTCGAGAGACAGAGCTCGAAGTCGGGAGGGTTGCCCTCGGTTTCTTTGCCTTTGAGCAAACTAACTTGAAGTTCGACTTCTCGGAGCTGCAAGGCAGCTGCATCAACAGCATCGCTAGAAGATACAATGTAATGGACTTCGGCCATTGTAATATATAATTCTCAATCCTTCCAAGACCAATATCTCGAGGTGAGGTGGTTTTAGCAGTGGATTCACAGCGACTTGCGGTCATGGTCTTGCGCGTGTGCTCGGTTATCAAGCCTCGAGAGGAGAAATTGTTTTGCTAATACATACCCCGCCTCCGACCGCCAATCAGCTGGGTCTATCGTTCTGATATGAGTAAGCGATTGACCCCTTCGAAACTTAAGTGGCGCATAAATGGAAGCGGCGTGGAGAGATCTTTTACACCACCATAATAAGTCTCTAATGGACAACATCTACAGTCCTGATGAAAAGCCCGTGGCATGGTTGACCGAAGTATGCCATGCCTACTTGAGCGTCGAAGAAGCGGAACAGATTCACCAACAATTTCAGAGTGAAAGGTTTCTTCCTAATGCGCAAGTCATGTGGAGTGGTATGTTGCAGGAGACAGCGCAGAAGTGGGCGGATGATCATGGCATGCAAACACTTACAGCCGCGATGGGCCCTTTGAAGATGTCGGGGCATCCCTCTTGCCTGCGATCTTCGAAAAGCGACAAAAAATGGAGTAAATACATCAAAGGTGCCTCAGTACTGTTTGCCTACTATATTACAAAAGGCAAAAAAGTTACACTTTTGACTCCACCGCCTCCAGATCGCTTCCACCCAATGGGAGGAACCAACTATCAATCAGTTGAAGAGCCGATCCTAAAAGGGTTTTATGGCAATGTCGCAGTAGATCGTATCGATATCGTACATCCGTTGATCACGCTTGCAGAAGACTTTCGATACCAGATTTGGCCCGTCGACGAAAGCTGCTATTGGATAGAAAAGTTCAGTGATGTGATCGTTCCATTACAGCGTTGGAGAAAGGTGAAATTACAGCCCTCTTCAAGCGGTGACGATCGGCTTTATTCTGTTGCAGAGACTTCGGAGGGCCACATTGCTGACGAAGGGCGACGTGGAGTCAAGAAGCAGATTACGTCAAAGATAAATCTCCAAGTGAAGCTGACCAAAGTTGCGAATTCGATAGGAGCAGACAGTGTCATCGAGTCGACTAAGAATAGCAAGCAAAAGAGAACCGCTAGTTCAGACAAAATGGCAAAGGCCAAAGGGTTGGCCATGACAGCGACCAGGACCGAAAGGACAATCAAGCCCAAGCAGACAGCCAAGACCAGGGTGAATAGCAACACCAAGAAGAAGAGCAACACCAAGCAGAAGGGCATACCGACCGAGAAGAGCAAGGCCAAAAAGGTGACCATTCCCGAGAGGGTGAACAGCTCAACCAAGTTGAATTTGGAGACCTCGAAAGCTCTTCGGATATCTTTTATCGCCCTCCAGAATCTCTGCTCGATTGTGGCTGTTGAACACTCACTCGCCAGCTGATAGAATAAGTTTTTCAGTGCTATTGCGCTAATACTTGATCGCACCGTGGCAGAGGTGAAATTGAGACTAGTAGTTACTTATGCACCTCCAGGCTGTGAGAATCCGTTTTCACATAGTCTAGATCAACCTCCCGGTCTGGACACCTTGTTCTTAAACTGTTCCAAAACGGGATAATTCCTTCACACTCTCTTCGATGAGCATTGCACATTTCCTGGCCGATCGTAAACCTCGAGACCGTCCGAGACATATTAATTGCAAGTGTCGAGTTCTCCATGGACGCGGAGTCGCGTGATCCGTGGATTTAAATAACCAGCGCCGCACCTAGCTTCTGGACTTGCTCCCGAGGTCGATGGGGTCCTGAGCGTGGCGTTCCTGAGCAAGCAAAGGATTTGGTTGGAACTTCAAGTAGGAAATCCACAAAGCACAGGAAAAATCCATAACGACGTTATCGCGCTTCCCCTACTCCAATGGAAGTGAGGACCACTCCAATTGCGTCGTACCTCGCGCTCGCACCGGCCCCCTTTTCTCCGGCAGTCTCGGATCGCTAATTTCTGGCCATTGCCACTCAATCGCGAGACGAACACACTCGATCTCCACCTTTCTACCTCACACCTTGTTGGCTGACACTGGCGCAGCTCTAGGAGCCTCGTATTTGACCGCACTCCTATGCAAGTCAAGAGTTCATCGCGCCCCTCGGAGTTGTCTATCCATCCAGTCTCGTTAGCTGCTGCCACCTGGACTTTCAAGCTGAGACTACCTCGCGAATCGGCAGGATCGCCCCTCCACGATGGTCGCCCATAATCGAGATCACGTCTTGAGGTCCCCTCACCAGATCGCGCCATTTCGGCATCCTTGGTCGGCGCAGCCAGGCAGACACGCAAAGCCCGCTGTCGGTCGCAGCCAAACCAAGGCTTTTGGGTTTCCAATTGCTAGCTTCGGCTTGTCGGCCGTGTTTGGCTTCACGCTCAGCCTCTCAGTGCAAGGGAGGTCAGCTCCAGCCAGGCTCCTTGCACTGGCGCTATCACAATAGCCACGCCAATCGCGCACAGCTCTTCACAGGACGGCGTCCATGTGAAGCCGGCCATAAAGCGAGCCAGAGTAGTGCGCTGCAGCTGCGAATTGCGGGCACGTAGGGAGATGAGGACGAGGGAGGGTGGTCGAGAAAAGATAAGACGATGACGTTGGGGCTTCAAGTGCATAGGCTGGCGAAGACGATGGAGGCCAGACGTAGGGAACAACAGGTACAGTGCAAATGGCTTGTGAGGCGCTAAAGCTTAAAGCGTTCGTTGGGAAGTTCGGGCGTAGGCCTGAGTAAAATAGTGACAGTTGTAAGCTAGGCGAGCGAGGAAGAAAATGGTATGGAGAAGAGTGTAGAGAAACCAACGGGGTTCCGAGTGTTAAGTAAGAAAGGAGGACCAAGTTGACAGACTGGTGAAGAGATAACGATGATGTTAAATATCGTCTGTGTGGTCGCCGCTTTTCCAGTGCATTAATCAACACTGGCCAGGTTGCTGTTTCGGTGTCACAGTAGGCAAAGATTACCTCGCACAGGTCACGCAACGTAACGATTTAAATCTAACAGTCATCTTGGTAACGTAAAAGCTGCAGTGGAGGGAGGCGGAGCTGAAGGCAATAAGGCTGTTGGAAGGGGGGGCCGAAATTGGGCCCCTGGCTTGAGGCAAGTCTAACTCGAAGGCTGAAGGCTGTGGAGCTCGTATTGATCCCTTCACTCCGCCTCACCCCTGGCCCACCCTCGCTTCACCCCGGCGGGTGATATAGCGGCGTTGCTCACCCTCTAGAACGGGAGCGGCCTCCATTCAGAGCTTTCATTTGTCCTGCCACCGAGTGGCCTACTTTGTCACTTATTGCTCTAACTCAACCCAAGCATCTCACGTCATGCCTGCTCCCCTCGCACGTCAGATACGGCTGACTAGGGGTTTGACCTGCATCAGATTACTTTGAAGACTTTGTCTGGGCCACGGGATTTGATATATCGAGGTAGAAATTTGAGTGGTATTAACAAGCTGAGTTAATGGCCACAAGTTTTCATGTCTCAGGTGGGTAGGAGATGATTTCGCCGAATGACGTCAGCTTTGGTGCTTTGCAGAGGACTGCTTGTCGAGAGCGCCGACCGGGACGGTCATTGTCTACTGTCGCGGTGCCTGAGGCAGATTCCTTGGAGCTGGCTGCGGTGTTGGAGAAGTCGAATATTGGAGTGGAGGTAGGCGCGAGGATGAGTCGGAGAGGACGGTGGAAGGCCAACATCTGTCTGGTGAGCATCCCCGAATGTAATAGTATTCATTGAGCCCCGATCAAAGTCTTGCAACCTACAGCTCCGCGGCAACCCAGAAGCAAACCGCTTAATCGCTAACACTCAAATGTTTCAAGGCGCTTCATCCCTCACCATCACCCACATCTCCTCCACCGCCCTAACCACCACCCCCGGCAACGGCCCCTTCCCAGCATCAACCACATTCCTCCCAATCGTCTCCAATTTCGACCCACCAACAATAACTCCATCCCCCTCCCCAAGTACACTATGATGCATCAGCCACCTCATCACACACTCCGTCATCTCCATCCCCAACGGCTCAATCACCGCCTGCAATTTCCGCACAGCAGCATGCATAACCGGTCTGTCATACAACCCCCTCGCCATCCCTCCCATCTTATTCCCCCCCTCAAACCGCGTCCCCTCCCTCTCCCCCTTGCTCGCTTTCCCGCTCAGAAAACCCCCGGCGAGAGGGGAGAAGGCATTCAGCCGCATCCCATACTTCCTCAGACACTCGAGCAAGCCATCCTCTTCCAGACGGCGGCAGAGCGGGTTGTATTGCCCTTGATACACGCTCGGGCGCACATATCCTCGCTCCTCGCACGCAAGCATCCACTCTTCGATCTGCACCGCGGAATAGTTGGACAGACCCAGGTGGAGGAACCGGCCTGCGCGGAACATGACATCGAACCCTCGCGCGGTTTCCGCGATGGGCGTGACCGGGTCGGGCGCGTGCGGGTAGAGAGTATCAATCACCTTCCCCTTCGGCTGGTCGAGCTGTAATGCTGTGTAGCTTTCCTCAACACTGGCGGCGATTTTGGCGGGGATGAGACTCTCCTCCGCGCCGTCGACGGGGCTGATCTTGATCTTCGAGTCGATCGTGAAACCCGCCTCAGCGGCGCCGGCGGAGCCGAGCAGCGATTCGGCGAGGCCCGGGATTAGGGCCGGGTACCGGCGTGCGCTGTCGAGGTGGGTGACACCGTGGGATTTTAGAAATTGCAGGAGGGTGAGTGTGGAGTCTGCGGTTGGGAAGGTGGAAGGGGTGCCGAGGAAGCCGGTGCCGTAGATAAGGGTGGGTAAGGTGGCTTTGTTAGTAGGGGTAGAAATAGACATGGCGGTGAGGTTTGAGATTAAGGAAAAGATGTAAGCAAGGTGATTTTGAAAAGGGAAAAGGTAGAGCGACTGGAGCTGTAAAAAGCCAGGGGAATACAGATTTTGAGAATGTAAGAGTAGGTAGTTGAGGAGAAGCCGAGAACAGTAATAGAGATGAAGAAGCTGAAGTTGACTGGACTATAGACATAAATAGAGACACGGAGACATGAATAGGAACCGCGAAGGCATTACAGGGCTTATAGATATATACGAAAGTGGCTGCGTTGGGCGATTACGGATAAGCTACCTTCCGGTCCCGTAGCCGAGAAATTGGTAAGCGGAGGATTCTTGGGGTAAATTCTTTAAAATCACACCTACGCGGAGGCTAACGCCTACGTATCATTTATTTGTTTAATAATCCATTTCCAAGAAACTTAATCCGTTATCCAAACAGCCTCGCACAAGGCTTCGCAAATCATCTCGAATTTCCTGAGTTCCAGACACTTCGGTGCCCATTAGTAAGTCATCATAGTCGACCGGGCAAGGAGCCTTACCTATAACAACTATTTCACCACCCTTCTTCCTTTCCTTGGGCTCGCTCTGCATCTTTTTCACTAAGGGGGTTTTGATGGGGAGAGATCCGCATGAGGGTGTAACGCCGGAGATTATACCTAGGAAGGGTGGGACCAATAAGTAAGATTAAGCGGGAAGGTATTGTTGATAATGCTAGGGAAGAAATTGCTTTTTGAGGAGGGTAATGAGCTACGTTGGTAGGGTAGTGATTCGGATCAAATTTTTTTTTTTTTGAGAATAGGTCTACATTTATGATATAATAAAGTCTTCGATCTTATAATGTATACGATTATAGTTATAATTCTTTATGAATGTCCGGCCCATCCTATATTGGTAAAATTCGTAAAGAACCTTTACCTCCGACACCTTCAGATTAGTCTCTGAAGGATGACTACTTTGGTCTTGGCTAGAGGTCTCTCCGGAGTCAGGTAGATACCAATTATATACAAGCCACTCTTGGCTCCCCTAATCCACTTCTGACTCCCCCGCTCTACTTCTGGCTCCCTCAATCCATTTCTGACTCCCCTTCTAAGATATCTTTCGGGCTGGGCTCGCCGCTGGTGAGGGCCGTGAACTCGAGGATAGCTTGCAAGATGGCCGATACCTGGTCTCTAGTCATATCCTGGCCATTCCTGAGATGATGTATAGTCTGCTCCGCTGCACTTCTCAGGTATGTGGCTTGCTTCTGGATCTTTTGGGATCGGTAGCCCCAGTCGGGCATATTGCCCTACTGCGCGTGCGCCATCGGGCCTGCAGTGGTCCCTATGGTTCAGCGTAGTGGCTAGTGCTTCTGAGGGCCTTTTGGCGCGTCAATTGAGTAGTTCTAAAGCTTTGAATCGATTGAGCGTGGTGGTAGCAGTTTCTTTCCTCAGGATTCAGGAGGGGCCCGATGGAGAATGTGGAGGCCTGAGATTTACAAAGCCACACGATTCATCAGGGGCTGAGCTTAGGATCATAGGAGAGGTACGAGTACATAGTGCACAGGGCTGAGCCTGCACATAGTCTTTACCCCAGACGTGGGTACGTGACCTATATTTGAATGAGTGTTAGGCAGGTGCACAGGACAAAGTTTCCTATCCAGACCGGCAGCTGCTTGGAGGTGCATGAGAAGCAATCACATCCTGATCTCCTGAACTTCTTCGGTTCTGATTTTCCAGTATGATGCATAGTCTAAGGTTACGGATCTTGCCACAGCCTGTCTGAATTAATATTAATGAAACAAGGAACAGGATAAATGTGGCAGGACAGTATGGCGCGGGCTTGGCATGTGTTTCTGCTTCGAGCTGTCGGCGTAAGATTGTCGTCGCGATCCATGTTGGTGGCACGGGGAAGTCCTGGCCTAAAACCCTTTGCCTGGTCCTACCTGTCGTATAGGACGTGGTGAGCAATCTCCGGTGGGGATGTTTTTATTTCATGATGCTCACTCAGGAGGGTCCGTCAGCAGAATGATGTTTTTCACGGCCTAGTTTATCTTTATGTCTTCCATTGTTTGCATCCAACACCCAGGTCCTGAAATTGGGTTGCGAATAGCGGCGCACTGTGCCGACAAACCTAAAGCACCAGCATCGCACCCAGCATCGCATTTACCTACCTTATACCTATAGCACGGCACGTCTTGGGGAGAATGGAAGTTGAAGCCCGCAGTAAGCGGCACGCCCTTAATCCTACCCTAGAGGGGCCCAAAAGTGTGTTGTCATTGATAATAATAAAGTGGGCTATAGTGCTCCCGATTCCCGCTAAGGAGTGCCGCCTATAGCTCAAGGTATAATACCTTCCAAATCTCGATACATCGATACTCGTACATTGTAATTCGGACCTCGCTTAACTGGCCAACGTTATAACCCACAAAGCCGGGCAGCCAAAGCATCTTTCTATCTAGAAGGATTCACCCCTCAACCGGCCACACCCCTCAACCGGCCACCCTGTAGGGCTAGGTACCCTGGAATCCTTCTTAGGGGATAGGCGATTAATCACTATAATCTACGAACTACATAAGTATGAACAAATATTCTGGTACGAAAATAATAGTAATTGGTTATTGCTACAACTTTATATGCGGAGTCCTGATATCAAAACCGCTGTTTGTGGAGTTATAGTAGAGTGGCCGACTGAGGGGTATGGCCGGTTGAGGGGTGAATCCTTCTACGCATCTTTACCTCAACTAAGAAGATTCCTCATCTCTCATTTGGAATCCTGAATATCTCACAACCATCGCGTTGCTAGACCATCCCTCAATTTCCCCTCAACCATGCGCACGCCTGCCTCTCGCCTCAGCTCCGCCCCAAAGAAAGGTCCCAGCTGCGGCCCACGCAAACCGACCACGGACTCCACCCGCCGCGTCGAATTCACCGACACCAGCGTCTCCATCTTCGGCTGGCCGTCGCGCGGAGGCGTCATCGTCCTCAATGACGCAACGCACGTCGACTTCACCTTCCTCGGCCTGAGCACGACGAACCCGCCTTTGAAACGGCGGTTACCCTCCACCGCCACTGCATCTAGAGGGGACGAAGAACCCCAGCAGAACTTCGGGACCGTGAGTAGTGCGAATGATACAAGAGGATCGCAACCAGCTGAGGGGACGAAGGAGGACGAAGAAGACGCCTTCTGCCAGTGCCTGCTCCTCCTAGGCGCCAAATGGTGGGACAGCGAGAAGCGATATCAATTTATCGATCATTTCGCCGTGGACATCCAACCTTACGTTGAGGATGTAGAAGAAGGAAGGGTAGCGGAGCCGACGCTTAGGGAAAGGAGGTGGATAAAGGTCGGCTGGGAACAACAAGCTGCTGCAAACAATGCCAGCGCAGGCGGTGGCCGTGGTGGATTTTGGATCCTCGATTGCGATGTCAATTGGATGGGCATCATTGAGGAGGATAATCTGGTGCCTGCCGATGCAGCAAAGGTCAAGCTGGCGAAGACGATGGAGGAACGGTGCGAGATTCTCAAGGGGATGGGAGCGAGGTTTTATGCTGGCTTGGAGGATTATGAAAGCGAAAGTACCTTTCTGAGAGCGTGGGAATGGGAGTCGGAGGGTGATATTGGGCACTTGAAGAAGGTACATTCGTGAGTAGTTGATGACTATTCACAATGTAGTGCAATGAGCCCTTTCATCAAGGCTTGAGGTGGAAAAGGTAAATCGGAAGCCTGGCCTTCTTTCGCTCACTTGGTAAAACAGACTGTGTTTTGGATGCCAACAGATTTATTCCATGGGCTCTAGCCTGTCCACGAACTGTAATGTAAGTCCAATTGAAGAAGAAGATGGATTTCTCGCCGAATTGAAAGAGAATGCGCTAACGTGGTTCACGATTAAGTATCAAATCGCCAAGTGTCAGATACCTAAGTTATTTCTATCATTCTATCCAAAATCCTCAAAGAGGCACTCCAAACAATGGCATGCATATCCCTACCCAAGAATCAAATATACCCACAAATATTCGCCAAATCAACCTCACCCCAATCATCAGTCGGCAACACTCCTTGCTTTACCCATCAGAGCCGTCCCTTCGATGCGAAACGCCAACAAACCACCGTTAGGATCTAGGACTAATCTGATCTGACTCCAATGCAATGGAAATTCGTTTCCGTTGCTATCTTTCGTCCAAACTGTACCCCAGGCGTAGGCCAAGTCGCCGATAGGCGCTAAAGGTGTCGAGGGTTTCGATACTGTGCCTTTGATTGCTTGTCTGGTCTTCGCTGTGTTTGTTGTCTCCTTCGGCCTAGGAATGGCAGCTTGTTGGATCTGAAGTGGGACTACGATCGGAGCTTCCGCTGGGGTCGCTGCTTTCTCAATGTGCACAGGAGGCGAAGACTGATTGGCAGCTGTCTGTGGTGCCAGAGACGGTACTGGAGCTGAAGTTATTACGTGCTCTGCTTGGGCTGCAGGGACGAACTCTGGTGCTGCGGGATTGGGGGTTCGGATCCCCGTGGCTTCTGCTTGGGGTTGCTCTTCCAATGCTATTGCGGCTGCGTAATTCGGACAGTCTGCTGTCAGGTGGAACCCTCTAACGTCACAGTAGCCACACTTTGGCGGCCGAGGATTGGGGCAATCTTTTGCCAATTGTCTAGGATTTGTAAGTCACTGGGGTCCACAGTTGGGAGGGTGTCGCTTTGACTTACCCGATCTTGAAGCAGCTGTAGCATTTCACGGAAGTAAGATACTCAGCTTGTCGTTCCGCCCTCTCTTCAATTCTAGCTGCCTTGGCCGCCTCCCTTTCAGGCTTAGCACGATTATGTGCCTCATTGTTGCCAGTTATGAGATCAACGTCGCCGGCGGTTTGCTCTTTCAATCCCTCAATACCTAGTCGAGTGGCGAAAGTGTTCAATGGCTTGAGGCAAGACAGATCGTTCTTCGGGTAAGCGATCGCCTTCTTTCCAGAAGGATCGGTGCTGCCTGCAATCATCCACTGAACGACGAACTTGACCATTTCTCTGTGCTCTGTTACGAGAAGTGCTTTACTAGCGTTAGCAATGTCGAGGTGCCAGGTTGTCGAAAAAGTTTTACGAGCTTGACTGGGACTGAGAAGAGGTGTTCTCCTGGCGCTTCTCCATCTCTTGGAATCCTGATAGGAATCTTTGCTCCCCGGACAAGCCTGCCAGTTGTCAATATTCAAGATGATTCCTCGATGGAACAGGTCCTTACTCCTCCAAATTTCTCCCTTTGATGGGCCCAGTCGTGATTGCTGAAGTATTTGCCATAAAGACGAATGTTTCGGATTATGTCGGAGACGTATTTTGGAATAGCTGAGCTTCAGCCTCGAAAGATCCAAAATGTATGGCTGGGATCTAATGGTCATTGCCCAAGGCAAGCACGTGATCTGGCGAAAGGAACTTGACTTCGATTAGGACTGGAGACTCCTTGGTACTGACCTCGTCGTACTGTTCTGTCGAAACGTGGGTGAGCTCATGAAACCAGCATCAGACGTCAGGCTTTGTCCAATGGCAAACCCTGCATATCACAAGCGAGACTGCTTGATAGCTCCCGTGAAATGTCTACGCTAGCTTTCGAATGAATACGGCAAACCCGAAGACTGCTGCTGCCTCAAGCTTGCGGATAATGCTTTCTGGGTCTCTCCTTGGGACAACTTGTACAATGACTGTACAAATTGCTTGATTGTGTCTCGAAACAAGGTCCCTTGTTGTGGCAAACAAGTGCTAATTTTTTGAAAGAACGATAGCAACGAGAACAACACGCCGCCGCCTATCACAGGTGCTATTGGGATAGGCGCAAGGAAGCTCCATAAATCGGGCTTGCTCAATTCTAATAGTTCCACGCTAGGTCAATCACCATCATCGGAGACACAAGCTACCAATCTGGTCGTGATAGGCGACAACAGTGTCGCCTCTTCTGTCGATGGATCTTCCCAACAAGCAGTGCCCCAGAAAATGAGGAAACGGCTATTACGTCGTTTGTTGGCTGCCAGAGATCGCTAACAGCTATCTTTCCCGGTCTATAAAGCACGGAGCTCATTTTATTTAGAGCTTTGCGGTTCTAGGCGTAAACGTCGCGGTAACGTAAAGGCCTTCCCGGTTTAGGCTGGAGTCGATCCTTATATAAGTAACGAATCCCGGATCGGCGAGTTTTGTTAAGATAGTATTGCTATTACGACCTGTGACATGCGGTGAGATCCGTTAGAATGCTATATAAATCGAATGGTCGTAAATGGAAACACTCAACGACGAGGTCGATCCCTAGCCCGGTTGATCTAGCGAAAGTTTCTAAGGCGCCCAGCAAGAGACGGAGCCCTCACCAAAATATAAGCGTTCCATGCGATGCGTATCAGGCAGCGGAAAAGACGACCGCCAATTCCAGCACTCCCGAGTCTAGAAGCAAGCTGGTGTTCAAGATTAGAGACACAACAGTCACTTCTCTCCGCCCTATCCAATCATCAAGAGTTTCCAAGTCCGGCGCAAGACGGCTAATTTGACTGGATAGGGTTGGCACATACCGGCACATACCGCTTAACAAGAGAAGTCAATTTGGGCACGTCATTAACACCATCAACGGACAGGAAAGCAATAGAACAGTCTGCTAACGCATCACTGCGGAGGAGCACACGAATACCAAAGCCGCTTGAGAGATTTCGTCCTGGTTATACTTAAGAATCCGTTATGGCGTCTTTGGGCTGAAGAATTTCAAACGCACGACGATTTTCGCTTATAGCCAAACGAGCCTTGAATGTATTCGCGGCTTAGCAAGATTTTTCCGGGAACGTGACTGGTGCCATGGAGCAAAGAGGTTCTGGTCCTACCAATCTTATGAGCTCACCACGGAAGTCGGTTTGGTGTTGGGCGAGTGCTGCTCTTCGTCCTGTTCCCGGTTATCAAGCAGTCGCTAATGTGAACGCCTCTGCTACCGATAGCATCCGTCATCGATTTTATCGCAAGAGATGTATCTCTAGAAATTGGAGGGTTCTAGGCAGCCAAGAGGCTGAGCTAGGAAACAGTGCTGACGAGTTTTGTTTTAAAATAACATATATGAGCAACTAGAGCCGAATAGTAAACAGCCAATTCAGGCTCCCACCTACTGTGCCCCTGCACTGCCTCATATTGCTCTCTCATGCCCCCCTCAGTGGGAGGTGGACGATAATAATGACAGGATTGGCGCACAGTGCTACGAGTTGCTCGTGGACTATCTAAGATGGCTAATCAACATAATTCAGTTGGTTTGGTTATACTAAGACCTGTTCGAGTAGGCCGGAGCAGAAGCCTCTGCCAGGCACTCCTTCGAACCCAGGATTGCGCGTAGCAGCAGGAGGCTGAGCATAGGCAGTAGGCTTGGCGAACGTGTTCAAAATATCTTAAGCAGCTATAGCCGGGTACGAAGCAGCCAATTCAGGATCCTTTGTGCTGCCTCATCTGTTACGGGGAGCCATTAAGGGCTCCTCCTTTGGTGCTCCCTCGATGCTCCCCCCTGCTCCCCCAGTGCTCCCCCCTGCTCCCTCGGTGCTCCCTCTAAAGCGGCCCTGCTCCCTTTCCCGATCCAAAACGGCAACCCCCAATCCTAAGTTCGGGGTTTATATAATATATATATATTCTCAAGGCAAATAACGAATTTCTTCCATACCTTCACCTAATTACGCTTGAATCCTTCCTCATACACCAGCCTGCAATATCATACCAAAGACGAACCCTACCAACTCATGCACCCATCCATTCTTCGGAAAATGTATCTGTAAGACTCGGGCCTCCGACATCGGCATCAAAGACCCTCTCGTAGGGAGTCAAAGTCTCTGCAATGCATCTTGGTTTCCTACCTAAGGTCAGCAAAGGATGAAGACTTCGAGATCGTAGAGCAGGCTTCATCTGAGAATGGAAGGCAGGAAAATTAGAGAGCAATGAGATGCTTTTCAATGCGTAGGAGAATTCGGCTACTAGAGTGGATATTGCAGTCGGGATGAAAGGCTTTGATTATGTATGTCTATTTACGCAACGGAACGATTGCTCGGCAGGCCGCAGGGTCCTCCACTTTTTCCACTATCAGTACTAGCAGTAGCAGTATCAGTAGTAGGCGCGCCTTTCGATGAGCTAACAGCAGCACGATCGGTCGTCCCAGCTGTCTTATTGACAGCACCAGTATCCGTAGCCTTAGTAATCACAGTTGTAGATGTAGCTCCATTCGTCTCACCAGCACCATTTGTCGTCCTCGCCGCCGCAGCTACTGGTTCCTAATCCTGTTCCTGTTTCGCAGGAGCAGAACCGGCAGCAGCAGCACCCTCGCCACCGCCATGCACTCACTTCGAGAAGTCAACCTTGGCAACATGCTTATAGAAGCTCTCGCCATGGATCGAGGCCAATTTCAATTCCGGCTCTGTAGGCATACGGGAGCCATCACCACCCTAGGCATCAGAATATCATCAGCCTCAGTCCACCCTCTCTACCCAACGAACTCGATCACGTTTCGACTTACAGCAAAAGTCCCAGCACCCCAAGGACTCCCACCCCTAACCTCCTCCATATTCGTCAAAATTGCAAACGCAGTCGCGTAACCCAAGGGCACGTAGCAAATCCCATGATGCGCGAACGTACTCATAGTCGCCAATGCCGTACTCTCCTGTCCTCCACCCTGGGATGCGGTGCTAATAAACACACCAGCATATTTACCGTAGTACCCGCCGGATTGCCACTGCGCGCCTGTTTGGTCCCAAAAGGCTTTCCATTGGGCGGGGAAGTTTCCGTAGCGGGTTGGGATGCCGAGAAGGAAGGCGTCGTATTCTTCGAGTTTGGCCGGGGTGATGAAGGGGATGGAGGTGGATTGGCCGGGAGCGTGCATTTTGGAGAGGACTTCTTGGGGGAGGGTTTCTTGGACCCTGTGGGAGGGAACGGAATGTTAGCATTTGTTCAATCAATCTTACTGAGATGGATGGCGAGGTCGTGTTATAGTAGAGGAGTCGCTCACTGGTAAAGATCTGCCTGGCCTCCGGCGGCTTCAATGCCCTTTTTCTCGGCCTCGGCGATCTTCTGGATGTGGCCGTACATCGAATACTAGGTTGATTAGGTCAATGAGACCTCTGGAGTGCGCAGCCGTAGCTTCCAATGTATCCTGTAGGTGGGGTGTTGGGGTTGTTGGAAGACTTACGAAGACGATTGCGATCTTGGGAGCCATGGTCGTTGGTCAATTGAGTGATGACAGGTATATATAGATGAGTGCTTCCTGGTCGAAAATTTTGAGTCTGTGAAATATGTTGTGTGGGAAATGTAGAGGGAAGAAGCTGTTATAAGTGTTAGACAAGGTAAGGTACTTTACCTTACGAGTACCTTACCTTAACCTGACCTCACTCGGCAAAAACTGCCGCGCCAAGAAGCATTTCTAAGCATTACCTAGGTTTCTAATCATTACCAAGATCCTCACAAATCATCCCCTGCATCACTCGTGGCGGAACATTGCCTTCTTCCGAAACGCCTAAAAATGCATGAGGTGGTTCGGTGAAGCGAGACAGCAACAGGTACGGCAAAAAGACTTGGCACACAGGAAAGATCATTGAGAGGCTGCAGCCAAGATGCAGTGAATCTGTCAAGGTTGATTCATAAAGTGATCATCTTGAGATACATTAGAACTCCACGCCATGCGTCCAAAACCGTGCAGACGTAGTCCGTAATGATCCAGACATGAACCTACTACCCAGTACCTCCCTCTCGCTCTCTGCCTCTACCCCTCGCATCGTCTGGCCCCTCATCTTTATACTCTTCCTCTGCTTCGCTCTCACTGAGTAGCTGTTCCTCATCGCTCTCCCCGGCAAACGCATCATACAGCTCTCCTGCTCGACGTCCTTTCTTTCTTCCTCCAGCGCCTGTCTGTCCATTCAGCATCCCCTCATCTTCGTCTAACATCTCAAACTCGTAGTCTTCTCTTTCGCTCCTTCCCCGCTTCCGGCGTTGAACGACGTAGTAGGTACCTAAACCCGCGCAAAAAAGAACGATGATAGCAAGGGCGCCATAAATCCAAATCTGGGTGCGTTTAGAGACGCCGAAGGTGGGAAAGTAGTGTGGGAGGAAGTGTGCGTCTTTCTCGTCTTCCTCGGGTGGGACATCAGGCACAGCGGATACCGTCGCCGTTGCGGATGCGCTGGCTGACGTCTGTGCTGCTTCCGTCGCGGTAGGTTTGGCGTTGACAGGTCGGTGTTGATGGTCGGTTGGGTTCGCAGGTAGATCCGTCTGAGTGGCCCCTGGGCTGACGCTGACGAACGACGGAGAGGCGGAGATAACATCGTGGTTGTCGTCGTCGTGCTCAGTGGGCATGGGGAGGAGGTCCTGTTTCGAAGGATCAATGCATTCGCCCCAGAGGGTGAGTCTCCAGTCGGTGAAGGAGCCATCGTGGTCATTTACTTCCGTGTCTTTTACTACAATGCTCCATTTCCCTAGGCCGCTTTCACCCCTCGAGGACGTTAGTACTTCAAGCGGTAGGTAGAGTTTGATGCTTACCAGTGTGCAACGGACATGAAAGTCCAATCCACGTAGCCTTCGTTTGCTTCGTCCAGGGGGCGTGTGACACTCAGATGACTGACTAGATTCGTGGGACTCCTAAGTTCGACGCTGAGATCTCCTCGGCGGGTATGCTGAATGTTCATTGTCACAGTGACATGTTCAACTCTCTCAAAGTTCGCTTTCTTCAGGAGGTCTTCAGTGACTTCGAATGTACTGATTAAACCCTCTACACCTTGAGGTATGGGGTGGTTGACATGCATCCATGGCGACTTAAACCAGGCTTGTGGTTTCAGGAGGTCGATGGTCTTGGCTTTTTCAACAACAGCATAGGCGTCCAGCTTGCCGTAGCCATAGGCATGGCTGAATTTGCGGCCGATGAACGTGGTATCCCAGTCCTCGTCCTCATTGATTGGGACACCAGTATAGACAAGAATGTTTTGCAGATCCCTCCATGTGAGTTCTGGACGAGCTGAGAATGCTAGAGCAAAGATACCAGCGCCGATTGGCGCAGCAGCAGACGTCCCGCCATGATTTGAGTAGCATTGATTGACACCCACATCCGTGGTATGAATAGCGTCTCCGCTTCCACTGCTGTAGGTGACTACCAGCTGGGCAGAACAGTGTTCTGAATAATATGTCTGTTTGCCCTTTCTGTCAATACCTCCAACCGTGATGCTGTAGATGCTGTTGGTGTAGCCGTCAAAGTTGCAGTTGTCACCAGAGCCACGACCATTCCCAGCTGCAAAGACGTAGATATTGCCTTTTCCTTGTCGACCGTTCTGGACCGCGTTGATCATGGCTCTTCTGATCAGGATACCAGGCGCATCCATTGATCGTCCATCGTCTGGAGGGCCCCATGAGCAGGAGTAGATTTGATTGTCTTGCATGGCATAGATCATTGCCTTCGCTTCATCTTCGTCAGTGATTATTTTTGATAGAATCCTAAGGCCCCCAATCCTAGCATTGTATGCAACGCCAACCCCACAAACGCCATTCTTGACGGCAGCAATTTCTCCAGCGCATCTTGTACCGTGCCTATCATCCTTCAGCCGAGGCTTCGGTTCAGGGCCATCCTCGTTGAAGTCGTAAGATCCCTTCGCAAAGTAATTATCCTTCAAGTCGTTACTGTACATGTCGATACCATCGTCAACCATGACCGCTGTAGCTCCTTCGCCTGTTGTACCCTGTCTCCATACTCCTGTGACGTTGATGTCGTGGCCAAGCTGCACCGTATTGAAGAGGTGCCATTGCTCATTAAAAATAGGATCTTCGATAGTGAGTTCTCGTGCGACGTCTGCTCTCTCAGAAATTGCCTCGGGATTTGTGACAGGCTCTGCAGGGACGCCAGGGGCAGCGGCGGCTTTTCCAGGCTTCATCTCTTCCACAGCTGCATGCGGGCCTTGTCGGTTTGGCAAAAGGGGTAGGACATGTCTCTTCTCCATGCGCCGTTTTAGCTTCTGTTTTTGCGACCATAGGATCCCATCAAGTATTCCATCTCCAGTCGACTTTCTTTTCCGCCTCCGTTGCCGTATATCTTCCAATATGTCATCTGCCCCATGTCTTCTTCGGCGTGGCGATGAGAATGTGTGGTGGTCTGGGAGCTCTCCTAGCTTGCCTTCATAATCCAGACCGAGCAACGTGGCCACCTTCTGAGGGGGAATTTTTGGTTGTATTTCGAGTACGTAGTACTCGTGGGTATCATGATTTCGGGGGTGGAGGGTTGCGGCAGAGGAGAGGAAAGCGAGTGCCAGCAAGCCTAAGCATTGCGGTATGTGCATTATATGAGATTATGAGCTTCACTGAAGCGCCATGAGTAGGACTGAGATCTCGTGGTAGAAGCGTGAAAAAGACGTTTCAAGATCGTTTCTTGGCTAGAGAGAATAATCCCTGTCACTAAGCCGCCAATGAAAAGACAGCTCCTGGCACTAGCGAATAGGCGGGGCTTGAAGTGAATATCTCAACCAAGAGCTTCACTGTTGAAGTAGAAAATTCGGTTACATTGCAGAATTGATCATTAACGGTCAGCATCACTCCGACTGTCCTCTACCACAAACATGCAGCCGGAAAACGGCTGGGGTCAATACCAAGGCCTCGGCAAGGGAGGCGGGCCGGGGTAGCATCAGATTGGAGCTTGAAGTTCTAGCCAAGGTCACCGAATAGGGACAAGGTCGATTGCTCTTCTTTTGTATCTATTCTTCCGATTTGACTGCTCAGGTTAACGCGGCCAGATTTATCTAACATCATGTTCACGATGCGCTGTGTAATATATTGATGACCGCACGATTCTTCTGTCTATTCAACTCCACTTACGTTCGTTTACAGCTGCAGCTACATGCGCCTCGACTCACCAGCACCTAACACCACGACTTAGTCAATATACTTTACTGAAACATGGAGACCCAAAGTGTACCTGCTCGATCTTCTTATGGAGAGAATTCGAACTCAAGACAGCCGCTCAGAGTCGATCCAAACTATCCATTACGATCGTCCCTTCCTCCGGCGCAAAACATGGAAGGGTCGCCCATCACCAATGGTGTGAATGGTATGGGAAGAACGACCTCGAGAAGGCGAAGGCCGAGTGGCAGTGGCACTGGGCCCGCGAGAACGTCGATTGACAACTATCCCCAACCTCCTGCTCCCGAAGTGCCAAAAGCTGCACCAGTATCATACCGGCCAAATTATGATCTTTCGCGCAATGGTTATCCGCAATCTTTTGCAGAGCGTGTCGCAGCGTTGACGGGCAAGTCAATACCCTCAAGGACTGCGGATACCACCAATTCGGCTCCTCAGCCAGTGAAACCTGTGAGGCGTGGGAGCCTCAATCGCCCTATTGGTGGATTATACCCGGAAATTCAACAGCACAAGAGAGACTCCTATCCACCTCCGAACGGACCCATATCCCCTCGACGGTTCTCAAACTCTACAAGCCCTCAGCAGTACCAAGCTCCAGATCCATATTCCAGGAGCAGGGGGGCCACTTCTGCTATTTCTCCGCAAGCCACCGCATCCCTTCCTCCAACAACGCAACTCAATACCAGGCACACATCGGCTGGGACAGCGCAGCCTCCAACAAAAGAATGGGCCCATGATCGCTCACCATTACAAAAGCTCGAGGTCAAATTGAGTGACATCAGCAAGGAAGAAAAGAGGGCACGCGTGCAGGAGGCCGAGCAGCGACTCCGAGAATCTAAAAGCAACGATCAAAGGCGCAGATCTGGGCAGGAAGGTGGCGCTGCCGTCAATCGCACCCAGTCAAGACGAGTTTCGGCGGAGCCGGCTGCAGCCAAAGCGGGGCGAGTCTCCGAAAGGGTCCAAGAACCACAGGTGAATGACCAAATTCGTCAGCCGGAGGCATACGTTCAGGATCCACCACCTGAGCCTCGACCTGGACAAGCGAACCAAGCGCCGGCTTCTGACCGACGTAGAGAATCGTTGCCAAATGAGTCATTTGCTCAGAGAACATCACAAAGCATATCCACAGGCTCTAAGATACCTATAGCTCGAGATACTTCTCGAAGAACTTCCACAAGGTCGGCCGAGCAATCTCGAACCGAGCAACAGCCAGAACGAGGTGTAAGGTTCCAAGGCGAAGAGGATACTAAAGACCCGGGTAGCTACCCTCCCAGAATGCATCGAGCAGACCCCCGAAATCGTCGGGAGAGTACTGGTACAGAAGCTTTAGCGAGGTCCGACGAAGCACATGGTGCTCGGCGAGACAGACTTCGTCAAGATCCATCAACGATAGCCAACCGATCATCCTCAAAAGAGATTCCCATAGAGCAACAGAACTTGTACAACGACAGAGCCCAAAATTCTCACAACACATCAGCAGCAACGTATGGAGGCGCACCGGATCCTGTGTCAAGGGATGCTGTCAAAGGCCGTGGTCAGGTTCCAAAGTACGAGATACCTCCGCAAACTGCTTCTGGAATTCATGCAAGGCAGGTAGTAGGATTTAGTAGTGGGCCGCAAGGTGTCGTAGAAGCACCAGCTCACCGAAAACATCACCTGTCTGATATCTTGCATCGGGGCCATAATCACGCTGAGGACACATTAGAGCAGTCTGGTGCTCAGTATAGGCATCTCGACGAGTGGAGGCGAGCAGGCACTGCACGACTTACAGCTGCTGATTTTGGTACCGAGGTTGAAGCTGAGAAAGACCAGAGCGCATGGTGGGAAGGTGGCTCTAAACCTCGACGCAAAGCTGGAAGATCCAGTAATGGAATCGGAGAAGGTGGACATCAAGATGACATCGGTAAGTCAAAAGTACCTTTCACTGCCCAAGCGGGTCGAGTGGAGCATTCGCATGGATCATCGTCAACTGTGCATGCGACTCATACAAGGCCTTACTTAAAAGATGATGAGTATACGGAGCAGGAAAGGCCCCCGATTCTGCCCGTTGAAAGCCACATGTACCATTTTTGGCATCGTTCGAAGCATGATCAAGCTTCTCGTTTTGCTTCTGCTTATTCTTACTCATGTCCTGACCTTGCTCTTCACGATCCTTCGCATGATAAACATTTTTGCGAGCCATACTTGAGCAAAGAGCTAATTCAAAGTATGCGGGCTATCCGCATACGTCCAGCACCAGCTTATGATACTTTCAATCCACCACTGTACCTAAAGTGTGGCCCATTGTTACGCTACACAGGCATGAAACGAGACAGGTTGCAGTCGCAAACGAGAAGTGGCGGCGCATCTAGCTCAGAACGTGAGACATGGAGAGGAAGTGTCATGATTGTTACTGCTGACACCGATTCGTCGTATGATCCGGCACCGACACTACGCCTTTTCTCAGAACCAATGGACCTTGTGCCTGCCTCAGCAGCACATCGTATCAATCCGGATGACACCCAAGACCTACCCTCCGAGATCATCGACCCCGTAGCTGGTTTGCCCAAATTGTCCAGAAGTGGTAAGACCATATATGTCAAGCCAATAGACGATCTGGACGAAGCAACAGACTTGTCTCGCATCGAGGACGATGATGGGCTCTTCGAAGAGACTCGTACCGCGGCAGTCCCAACGGCCTATGGTACTCCTGATTTCAAACCCACTCGAAGTATGTCAACCTCCTCAGGAAATCCTAAAGCTGGACGTCGTGAGGGAAGATCGTCTAAGAAAGGCCAAACCGTCACAGGGGTACGGCTGCACGCAGAGCGTGGCGTGACTTTCTGGCGATTCAATCTCGAGATCGAATTAGGTGCCCAGCAGACTCGTGTCGCTTACAGTATCAACAATTGCCCGGCCATCGGTTTCTGGGTGCCTGCTCGAGGTCATTCGATGAATGTCATGTTCCACAGCTGCAACGGTTTCAGCATGAGCGTGAAGTAAGTCTTCATACCTATGATGAGAGATCATCGCTTACGTTTACCAGTCCGGACAACTTCTCTGGCCCCGATCCACTTTGGCGGGATGTACTCAACAGCCATCAGAGTAGACCATTCCATGTCATGATTGGAGGAGGCGACCAAATCTACAACGATGCTGTCATGAGCCAGAGCCCTCTCTTAAGAGACTGGCTGGAGATCAAGAACCCGCATCATAAGCACGATGCAGACTTTACGCCATCATTGAGGGAAGAGCTGGAGACTTTTTACCTTGAGAGATATTCTATGTGGTTTTCACAAGGGCTGTTTGGCATGGCGAACTCGCAGATTCCGATGGTAAATATGTGGGATGATCACGACATTATCGATGGGTTCGGGTCTTATCCGCACCATTTCATGAGCACGTCAGTCTTTTGTGGCCTGGGCGCAGTGGCTTTCAAATACTATATGCTTTTTCAGCACCAGAGTGTACCAGACGAAGGTCCTGCGGACGAGCCAAGCTGGCTTATGGGGGCCGCACCAGGACCATACATCAACGAGTTGAGCAGAAGTGTCTTCGTGTCTCTTGGGAAGAACGTCGCATTGCTTGCTCTTGATTGCCGAACAGAGCGAATGGTGAGCAAGATTCTCCCTCATAAATGTTACCTCATATACTAACTCGCTACAGAGAGAGGAGATCCTCAGTGAGGCTTCATACGAAGCAATATTCGACAGATGCAGAGGCGAAATTATTGAGGGCGAGACCAAACACCTGATCGTACTCCTCGGTGTTCCTATTGCATATCCCAGATTGGTCTGGCTCGAGACTCTCCTAACAAGCAAAGTAATGGACCCTGTCAAGGCCTTGGGGCGAGCCGGTATGCTCGGCGGCTTTCTCAACAAGTTTGATGGAGGTGTAGAGATACTTGACGACTTGGACGACCATTGGACCGCGAAGAACCATAAACAGGAAAGGAATTGGCTTGTTCAAGAGCTTCAGGAGCTGGCAGCTGAGAAGTCCGTCAGAGTGACCATACTAGGGTGCGTATACTCGATGTTCATAATTACACCTAATTACTGACCTATTGCAGTGGTGATGTTCATCTGGCAGCCGTTGGGCAATTCTACTCCAATCCCATGCTACGCATACCAAAAGACAAAGATCATCGATACATGGTCAATATTGTATCATCGGCTATTGTCAATACGCCGCCTCCAAACAACATGGCCGACATCCTCAACAAACGTAACAGGACTCATCATCTCGACTTTGACACTGACGAAAACATGATCCCAATGTTCACACATGATGTGAACGGAAACTCGAGAAACAACAAGCGACTTCTACCTCGACGCAATTGGTGCTCGATCAGAGAGTACCACCCTGGCTCGACTCCTCCGCCCACTCCACCTCCCTCGGAGCCGGAGACCCCAACTGACGAGTCTCCACCGCCACGGACTCCCCTTCAGAGAACTTCATCCCTAAGTAGAGGCGGCATAAAGCCTGGCAGCCTCATTCGCAGGCTTTCTCGACGGGGTCCACCACCAGACGCCGGCTATCCACCGTCGAACAGATATGACGATCGTGATACTCCGTCTCTCGACTCCCCTCAAAACGATGGGTACTTCCCTACCCCGTCCAAGGTACTGCAGAGGGCCTCCACGATCACAGGAAATACCAGCCAACGTAACAGCTCCGCGCCTTTGCCAAATAGCTCAGCACCTCCGCCTCGCCCCGGCAGCTTCCACCGCCGCCCAACCAACCTGAGTGAGAAAGCTGCAACCAAAGGAGACATAGACGATCTTGCCGGTCATATAAACCTTGAGCACGGATTGGACATCGTGCTAAACTGTGAGGTCAATCAGCGAAACCCCGCAGGACACACAGTACCATACCGTCTGCTCGTCCCCGCACTCTTCTACGAAGGAGAAGGCGACCAGAACACCGAACCATACAGAAAGAAGAGCATTCTCTCAAAGATCGGCAGTATCAGAGGCAAGCGCCGAAACACCCTAGCCGGCGGCCAGGGCCAGGATAGCTGGGGTAAAGAAGAGCGCTTTGTCACCCCCAGCGACAGCGAGGGCGAAGAGCAATACGAATCTGTCAAACCCCGCCGCTGGAGCTTCGGCATCTCCCAACGCCGCCAGTACAGAGATCAAACGCCGCCTCTCGAGCGCGAACATGGCCTGGAGCGCGAAATCGGCGAACTAGGTACCCAACACCAACGCCAACACGAACATCGAAGCCAGCAAATAGGGCAGAAATCTTTTGCTATGCCGCCAAGGCAGCAGAGACAGTATGGCGAGTTGGGCCAGCAGCAGCAGTTGCCGCAGACACCAGATCAGAACCCTTACAATGATGTGGATAGGCAGGACTCGGAGGACTATCATTCCCATCTCGATAGCAGTCCGCCTGGTGCGGGCGTGGGAGCAACCAATGGATATCCAGGGAGGAAATTGAGTAAAGTTGATCGGATGTTGGGGGTGGCTGGTGCTAAAAGAGCTAAATCCACTTCTATAGGGAAGGGCGAGAGACCGGAAAGTGTGGCAGATAGTTTTGGGGAGGTGCAGAGGCAAGCGGGGGCGGGGGCCAATGAATGTGACGATCAATACAGTGAGGACGAGTATGAGAGGCCCGAGGGTGAGGGGGTTGGTGGTGGAGGTAGACCATTGAGTCAGGGGTATGGTGGTATTGAAGCTTATTCTGAGAAGAACAATAAAGGGTGGAGGCGATTATTTGGATCGAAAGTTACTGAAAGGTTTGGATGAAGAACAAGAGCGAAAGGAGGTGAGCGACACACATGGATAATATTCATAAGTACCGTTCGACTTGCGGGGTTATAGCGAGCTTCAGTATATCGACTTAGCGGGAGCATACATTAGCGTATACAGTTTTAATCGAGATCATGATTCTTCCTTCTCGATTCATCACTCATACCTGGCTAAACGCTACAGTACTGCTGGCTGCTTCTTTGACGCCTTTGCTATGCTTTCCCTTTCGGATCCATCGCGTCCTAGATGCTATGCCGCTAAATTTGCAATCAAATGCTCCTGTTTATGCAAGGTCTCGTAGTTCATGTCTCATATCAATGCGGAAACAAATCCCTAGCTTGTTGTCCGCATATGCAGTTGTGGCACACCCAGACCTTAGTATCCAGATACCCAGCTGGACAATTCATTTGTGAGAAATCCAGTTAAATAGAGATACTTCTTTCTTCGGTCACGAGCTCAGCTTCATAGTACCACACTGGCCACAGGTCCACCATTCGTTCTCCATGAAAGTCCCACACGTATGGCACAGCCAGCCCATCGGCTTTTGAGGTCGTTTTGATGTAGTTGCGTCAAGCGACATGAGTGATTTAACGGCCTTTTGGGCATTGCTGTCCCGAATCGAGGTTGGTTTTGTTTGCGTCGAGGGTATCATGGAATTTTGTTGTTTTGGCTGCGGTGGCGGCGAGGGAGGTTCGGTTCCGCAGGCATCGCAAGAAAGGTATGTAGATGGGTTGACGATTGTGCAGATGTCGCAGGTCCAGGTATCCTTTCTGATTGGTGGGGGTTTTGGAGGAGTGGGTACAACGGGCGATGGTTTGGGTTTGGTGGACGCTAGTATAGGTGGCCGCTGGCCATGCCATCGACTCGTAGACGACTCAGGCCACGTCCCAGGTTCTGCTTTGATTTGAGCAGCGCCTCCCTGACTGCCAGCGGGATTTTCCCTGCTAGGTGGGATATATGCATCGCCCCACTTCTCCTTCTCTTCTTCTTGGACTAGGTCGATGTAGGCGATCATTATTGCTTCTTCATTTGCATCGTCCTCTTCAGCTTTCGTACGGAACCCGTTCTTGTTCGTTTCTTGGACTAGCTCCCTCTCACGATCCTTACTGATACCGCTGCCGGAACAACCCTTGGTCACTCTCGTCCGTCTCTCTGCTGCGTCTGCAATCACTTTGCGAACGTCTTGACCACGTCTCACTGGTGCGCCGCCGAGCTTTTGTCCTGAGCCGGCTGTGAGAAATTTTCGTTTCTCTGCGGAGGCACGAGCTCGTCGGCGAGCTTCATGCATGGGTATGCGACCGCCGCCGAGCTTTTGGCCTTGGGAGAGGAAGCCTTCGCCGGTGTAGCCTTTGCGAATGAGGGCATCGTATTCGTCGCGGAGTTGATCCCAGAGTTTGTGGAAGAGCTCGTCGTGGGGACCATGGATGATGTGGCACAGTCTAATCAACAAATCATTTTCATAGCTCAAAACGGAGGGAGTGTCTTACTCGTGCAGCATAGTATCAGTGACCTCTACCAAGGGCAGGAACTGGCGTTCATCACCTGGATACCTGAGGCGCAAGCAGATCTTTTGGCCATGATTGTAGTTGAGCCCCAGAAGATTTGTTTCTGTGGGGTAAAATTCGGTCAGTATTCCGACTCTCCATCCTCGCTGTCTCATTATGGGCTTGACTAGAGAGGCGACTTTGCGGAGGGTGAGCAGCGCGTCGGCTTCTCGGTGACGGTGTTTCTCATGCTGGAACTCGGAGATCGATGGATCGTGTTCGTAGACCATCTTGAGATCAACTCTTCTGCAACTTCTTGCTAATTTCCAAGAATGGGAATTGGGGAAGTAGTTGACGATTGAGGGTTCTTGGTGAGGGTGTGAGATACTCGTGTAGACAAGTACCCAGGAGTTTGCTTAGGATCCAGATCGAGCTTTCAACAAATTCATTGCCGGAATTTCGCCAGTATGATCAACAGTGGTGCCAAAGCACCCAGATACGGTTCTGTACTTGAAGGAAGGTCAGAAGGAAATGAAGTCCAAACATAGGCTAACGGGAAAACTTCGGCGCCTGCCCACGCTAATATTGCGGACAAAAGCCCCTCCTTGGCCTTCGGGCGACAGCGTCACTACCTTACGCATCAAATATCATGCCTACTGACGATCAGGACGTCTTTGAGATAGTAACGAATGAAATGAATCATGTCTTTGAGTCGATCGGAGGGGGTTTCGAGTCAGCATTCGAAGAGATCGACAAGCACTTCGAAAGCGTCAGCGAGTCCTTGAAAGATACATTCAGAGCTACCCCATGGCTTCCAGACTCTATCAAGCCACGACCGCCTCCTCCTGCTCATCACCAGATACCACCAGTGCCAGGAGGGTATTTTGAAGCTTCCCGGATTTGGATCTCAGAACATCGCGCGGTAACAGCAGCAGTCGTTGCCTTTATTGGGACTGGAGCTTTCATTGTCTGGAGGCGGAGAAGATCAGATCGTGCAAAAAGACGTGCAAAGCGCGCAAAGAATGGATCGAGGACGGAGGCTGTCATACTTGCTGGCTCCCCCCACTCTCCACTTACCCGGTCGCTTTCACTGGAGCTTGAGCGCCGTGGCTTCATTGTCTATATACCAGTGAGCAGCGTATCCGAGGAGCAGATCATCCGATCTGAGTCCAGGACGGATATTCGCGCTCTGAACCTTGACATCACATCGCCGTCCTCCACTGAAGATACCATTCAGAAGTTCAGCGACCTCATAAGCACTCCTCAGCGACCGATCGCAAACGCTCCCCCTCACACACTACACCTCGCAGCTATCGTACTCGTTCCGGGAACCTCTCTCCCGGACTGCCCAATCGCATCTATCTCTCCATCAACTTGGTCTGATACCCTCAATACTCGCCTGCTGGCGCCATTCGCAACCCTTCAAGCATTCCTCCCTCTCCTCGTCTCCCAGAATGCCACCCTCCTCTTTCTCACGCCATCAATAATTCCTGCCCTCACATTACCCTATCGCGCTGCTGAGTGCGTTGCTGCTGGCGGGTTGCAGCAGTACATCTCCACTTTGCGCAAAGAAGCGCAAGGTATCAATGTCGTGCAATTCCAAATGGGCCATTTCGACTACGGTATCGCGGTTGAAGACAGCCAACAGCAGCTTGTGCGCAGTCAGCACACATCGGTAGCAGAAGCAACGAAATCCAGGCTGGTGCAAAAAGGGTTGATAACAAAGACTGCCAAGGGATCTTCGTTGAGAGAATTACACAATTCGGTGTTTGATGCTATCGTGAAAGGGAAGGGAAAGAATGGAACAGTGTTTGTGGGACAGGGGAGCAGGATGTACGATCTCGTTGGAACATTCGTCCCGAGCGGGATTGTGGGGTGGATGATGGATGCTGGCAAGGCTCTCAAGATCAGTGTTCCGGAGCAGGAAACTAGCCCAGGACAGAGTGTGGAGTGGGACAAGGTCGGCGAGAGAAGTAGTGACGATGAGGCATATGTTCATTCATGGAAACGCTAAGGCGTGTGGGTCTGGACTGATGGCATCGGAGTCTCTACTTGCGGGCGTCGAGACTGAACACATTGCGGTATCTATGGGGGTGGACAGGCGTGATATGGGCTTGGAATTGGAGTCATCTCTACTCATTCTAGCGTAGCATAGATGCATTTTTGAACCATTTGAATATCGTTCTATTTATTGTGACAAAAATGTTGCAAATTTGTTCTCTCATCGTAGTGGTATTGCACCACAACCAACCGGGCTCACCTAGCTTCGAGGGAATTCATTCCAATCATTTCCCAGGCCTCGCAGCCACATGTGACAGTGCCTATGGGATCTCAAGGTTTCCCAGCTATGTTAGCTACGGCGCTGCCATATGAGGCTGCGAGATCTCAGCGAGTAGCTTGGGATAGACCTCTGCCAGGACTATTTCACTTCCTCTGCCAGCATATTGGAGGTTCGGAGAGCATTCCCGGCGTCACAAAAGCCGACTGTTTCCGATTTTGAGGGCTGAGCGTTCCTGCATTAGTCATTTCGTTTCACACATGCATCTTTAAATTCTCGACCAGGAGCACCCTTCATCTATCATACCCCGTCCCCCCTCTCCTCCCACCTCGTCCTCTCCCCCTACCTCTCCCCCTCCCCTCCCGCCTATTATTCTCATTCCTCTCCCACTCCCTCTCCTGCTGCCTCTCTGCCTCCTCCCTCAACCTCTCCCTATCTACCTCCACCTCCTCCGCACTCTTCTCAACCTTAACAGTCGGCTTGGCCAAATCCTCCGGAAACCTAGGATGCGCACCCTCCTTACACGCCCTCCCATACGGACAAAACCCCGCCAGATAGAACTTGCACAACGTCTTCCTCACATGCTTCTTACTACACCTCTGTCCCAGTGGGCAAAATCCCTTCTCATAATGCGGACACGGCGGTAACCTAGACGCGGGATCGACGTGCAGGTAGTTGCAGTCGTCTCCGGCCACACAGTAGCCGGATCTATTGTAGTTCGAACACTCGGCCCGCGCGCGGATGTTGTATTCGTGTAGGTAGTCGCAGTGGTCGCCTTTTTTGCAGAGCCCTTTGAGCCAGTGCTTGCAGATTAGATTGTTGGAGTGGGAGATGCCGTGTCTGTCGGGGCAGGCGGGGCCGAGGGGGCAGTGGCCTTCTCGGAAAGCTTTGCAGAGGGGGCGGGAGGGGTCGAGTCCGAAGCGGTATTCACGTTTAAGGAAGTCGGAAAAGGAGAACTCGTAAGTGGACGAGGTAGTGGGCGGTTGGTGATCAAGGTGAGTGGGGGTGGGAGACTTGTGAGCTATGGCGACGGCCATGATGCCTGTTGTTGAGGGTGTGAGAAGGAATGTTGATGAGATATTGCGCTTGTATGAAGCTAGTTAAGCCAGGGTCCTGCCAAGACTTCAGCCTTGTGCGCGTCCAAACCTTCACCACTCCTTCATCTTCACAATCATATATTGAACTGCTCTAGTGGGAAAGCAGTCCCCTCCTGAGATTTCCCTATTATCTAATACTGAAACAGATACATTGCCGCTGGAGAGTCTTGTCACTGTCACTCATGATAAACGAGTTTCAGTACACGTTTCGAGCTACGAAGCCGTTTCCTCTCGCTGGGTTGGTGGGTGTCGCTTCTTATTGGTCTTGCCGGTATCTCCTCGACGTCTCTTATTCTCATCGTTGCTCATGCCTCTTCCTACTTGTGATAATATGCCATGATTGGGATTGAAAATCTCCAATTCATTTCAAACCAACTATTTGATGTCTCGCCTGGTCTCGTCTACTAGCTCGGCTTTGCTTTGGCCAATTGAAGCAGTGCTATAGAGCGGATGGCGTTGCCCTCCCCGATCTGCTCTGCGATCTGAGTGCAAATGCGAGTGCCTGCTGTGGACAGGCTTACCAATGCTCGACCAAACTCTTCTGTAATAGCTAAAACGGCTTCGACTCGATGGGATCGTGTACTGATGAAACATGGCAAAGTTGTTGGATTCTAGGCACCTACACACTTTCAATTGCTTCCATACATAATCTGTAATCACGTTGAGGTACCTTCTCTTATTTCCTTTTTCTAGATAGAAAATATAGTCAGGTACATAGGCATAGGCTTATTCCTAGATAGTTAGACAGATCATATATCACGAAGTCCAGTCACCAGTTTCAACAAAAGTCCCGCATGTCCTTTGTCTTTGGGTATGTTTCCTTCGGCTTATTCATCCCCTACCATGGTCCAACCATTTCTGATGTTTTCACTCGCACAGATATCGGCAACAACGCTTTCAACTACACTCTCAACATCACCATATGTTCTGGCGTAACCTTCTGCCCAAATCCCAATAATGAAACATGCTGTTACAACAATAAAGATATCAGAGAAATAGAGTACAGCAATAATGCTTTCATCCCTACAGCAGCCACTGCACTACCCAGCTATTACGCTGTCGGTGGATATACAATACCGACAGTAACGCCGATCACTTCGAGTGGTGTGTCTGGAACAGCTTCAACCACCCTGATACCCTCCACCTTAACTCCAAATCTACATCGGGCGCCTTCGGGCCTCGGCGCAGGTGCAAAAGCTGGGATCATAGTGGGTGTGGTAGGGGGAGTGGTGGTACTAGGTGCGATGCTCTTCTTTCTATTGCGCCATTGTCGAAGAAGGCGGAGACAGCGCACAAATTGTTCGGCATTGAAGCCAGTAAGGGAGATGGATTCCGAGACATTGCAACGGTATGACCGCTCCGAGATGACTTGGGAGCCGGTGGGGTCGGATGGATGCTACGCCTAAGCTGGCGATAGAGAGGGTGCATGAGCTAGACACGAACGAGTATCAGTACGAAATGAATAAGTTCTTGGTTCAATCAATTCTAGAGTCCATCCTGGAAGATTTTCACTTCTCTGATCTTCCTCTCGACGCCTACTTTCAACACGAGTCCCTCTACTACGGCACGGCTGATGTCTACCCCGGCTGCTCCACTCTCAGGGGTCAACCCGATGCTTGATCCGTCACTTTTTAATTGAGGTGCGCGAAGAGAGCTCGTCCACTAGCTAAATCTGAATGCAGGCAGAGGAACAAGGAAAGTAAGGTAAGGTGTGCCGACCGGCAGACAGAAGCGGCAAGTTCGCCCAGATAGGAAACTTTCCTTCCCTGTCGCCACGGTGGTAGCAGTACCAATTATTTCACTTTGATACTGCAAAAGGAAGTTTTCCATACTCAATTGCTTTTACTTAGATAGTGCCATTACACAGCGCACCTATGTCTATAAAGCCCCAAGACGACTTCACACTCACGATGGGAAAACCAAAGCATTGCAGACACGGCCTCACACCCAGATCTAATCATGTCTTCCTCCCACATATCAGACAAGAAGAAGTATATCCTACCTACACTACCACCGCCATGCCATTCAAAGAGTACTGCCAATTCAGAAGGAGAACTATCTTCGCGAGAATCGCCTACCTCTCCAATTCCAAAAACCGATGACTATCCCTGCAGCTTACCCCAACAACGCAAGAACGCGCTCGCGATTTTTCTTATCTTGGCGAATTTTGTCCCCATGATCTCCTTCGGCGCTGGCATGGGTGGCGGCCTCCATATCGCTTCCTCTCTCGGCGTCACAGAACCTACCCAGGCTTCCTGGATCGCTGCCTCCTACCCCTTGACAGCTGGCGCATTTATACTCATGTCGGGCCGCCTTGGATCCATCTACGGGCACGGCCGCGTCCTCCTTCTCGGCGCTTCCTGGTGGATCATGTGGTCACTCATCAATGGCTTCTGCAGCAATTTCATAGCATTTAACATCGCGAGAGGCATGAGTGGGGGAGGCGGGGCAATGGTGGTGCCGAATGCAGTGGCGATTGTTGGGACGACCTTCCCGCCGGGGAGGATGCGGAATCGTTGTCTGGGATTATTTGGGGCTGGGGCGCCAGTTGGCGGATGGGCTGGCGCGTTGATGGCTGGATTACTGGCCGAGACGCTTGTGTTCAAGTGGCTATTTATCTTCATGTAAGTAATGTCCCGGCTCTCACCTGCTAGGAAGAGGCTGACTTGGAGGATGGTAGGGCGCTGCTAGGGACGCTCGTGTTTGGCTGCCTAGCGATCATTTTGCCGAATGAAATACCGATCAGCAAAGACGAGAAGATGGACTGGGTCGGCTCTATCCTCGGTATCAGCGGCTTCATCATCTTCAACTTCACGTGGAAGTAGGTCCCCGTTGCGCTCCTTCCTTTCGCCTGCCTTCCCTGTTACAGCAGCTGACACATCCACCTACAGTCAAGCACCCAAAGCCGGCTGGACTTCGCCATACGAGATCACCATGCTAATTCTCAGTATCCTCTTGTTCCTAGCATTCGGCATCTGGGAGTATCGCTTCGCTACTCACCCCATCATACCCCTCACTATTTTCCGCGCCCCCTCTTTCACCCCTGTCATCATAGTGGTGCTCTTCAGCTTCATGTCCTACGGCACGTTCATCTGGTACCTGATCGCCTGGCAGCAGGAGATACGGCACTGGTCTGTTCTCTCCACCGCTTGGGGACTGACACCCCTTGCTATCTTCTCCGCCGCAGGGGCATTCATCGCGGCGTGGATGGTCCCTCGCTTAGCCGTGCAGTGGATCCTCGTCATTGGCACAATGGCGGTGCTGGTAGCGGAATTGCTGGTGGCGACGATGCCAGAGCAACAGCTTTATTGGAAGCAGATGTTTCTGGCGACGGTCATTCAGAGTTTTTGCCCGGATTTCATCTACACAGCTGCGCAGATCGTGGCGTGTAACAGTGTTGGCAAAAGGGACCAGGGCATTGCGGGCAGCTTGATTGGGACACTGCAGCTTTATGCGACAAGTACTGGGTTGGGATTTGCGGGCATTGTGGAGACGCATGCTGCGGGTGATGCTGCTGCTGCTGGAGCAGGGCAAGCGGAGGGGTACAGGGCGGCGTTGTATTTTGGCATGGGGTTGGCTGGCATGGCGCTGGTAATTGGGCTCGTGTTTGTGAGAATGGCGAAGGATACTAGGGAGGGGTGGCAGATGGAGGATACTGTGCCTGACGCGAGTAGTGGCGAGGAGATGGTGCCTTGACTGATTGATGCTATCAAGTGGGGTTAGCAAGAGACTAGGGTCACGAGGGTGTTTGACAAGCCAAGACGTGAGCCGCGGACAAGCGCCAAAAATTCTCCCGTGCTCATATCCAAGTTTCTGTAACGAACAGCTTCACTACAAATGAATGTGTAACGTATGCTGGTGGCCCGGCGCGTGCCGAGAAAATGTGACGAAGAAATACTGTGCTTTAAAATTAACTTACAGTGCTCCAGGTGACAAGTAAGATCTCTCCTAGAATTTCATCCATTTTCCTTTGAGCTTCAAAACCTGCTGTTATTGCACGTGTCTTTTGAGCTCGAAAAAAGACTTCCTTACTCTTGATCTCTTTGTCCTATCTGCCTATCTCTCAAGTTCCATGGCTTCATCCCAGGATCTAAAGCAGCACGGAAGCTCACACCGATGGAACCAATTCAAGCACAAGAGCGAGAAGCCTGCGGCGTTGACCGAAAGCATGCCCCCAGCTCGATCTACCACCATCAATGCAGTGTACTATCCGAATTGGAGAGTCTACCGTTCTCAGCCACCATCATCACTGAATTTGAAGTTTATCACTCATATTTTCTACGCCTTTGCATGGTTAGTTTATATTGAGCTATAATTGGCCGGTATTATGCTGACAATAATTTCAAGGGTGAGGAGCAAAGGTGATCTGTTTGTGGGTAAAATCAATTTGATTGTTTCCGTTGGTGGGACTAACGAGGTGCTAGTATAGCGATGAACATGCGGACAATGAGATAGACATTGATGGCGCCAAAGGCTGCCTTCGTGACCTGAAGTCCATCAAACAGCAGCATCCGCAGATCAAGACCATCCTCTCTGTTGGAGGTGGCGGAGAGGGAAGTGCACCTTTTCCCTCAGTTGCTAGTAGCGGAATTATCAGATCTATGTTCGCTCAGAGTGCGCGAAATATGGTGAACGCGTTTGATTTGGATGGGATAGACAGTAAGACGTGGATCACAATGAATCTTCAATTTGCTAACCTCAACAGTCGATTGGGAGCATCCATCTGATCCTAAGCAAGGACAGCATTACGTTCAGCTACTTGCCAGTCTTCGCAAAGAGCTGCCTGCCCCAAGGTACCTGCTAACGTCTGCCTTGCCCGCAGGCGAGTGGGCCCTCAAAAATATAGATCTTGCCAAAGCATCAACTCATCTGGACTTCATCAACTTAATGTCCTACGACTTTTCTGGGCCCTGGACAAACGCCTGTGGTCATCACGCACAACTCTTTACTCCCACCAATCCACACAATGATGCTGCCAGGACGTCATGCAACTCAGCAGTGACCTACCTACTCTTTAAAGGTGTATCGGCCAGAAAGATACTCCTCGGCATCCCCGCCTATGGACGGTCATTCCTTGGCTCTACGAAGGTGGGTGACCGATTCACTGGCCAAGGTGGCGAGGAAGGCACGTTTGAGTATAAGGATCTGCCGCGACCAGGAGCTCTTGTCTATTTCGACGAGGCCGTTGGAGCGATCTACTCAATCGGTAGTGATGGCGGATTCGTGACATACGACGATCCTCGGACTGTTCACATGAAAGCTCAATATGCGAAGCAGCAAGGTCTCGGGGGCTTGTTCTATTGGACGGGGACTGGAGATACCAATGATGGGCGAAGCCTAGTTGAGGCAGGCTACCGCTCTTTGCATGCTTCGTAGCTGTTTTCCCAGCAGACCGTCTATTAGGCTCTCTCCTCGTGAAGCTAAGACGAAAGAAAATTAGAAGGCCACATTTACCATCACTCTAAATAATCTATCCACCACGCTGGGTGCCAAAAAGAGTGGCAGTCTTGAGTGCTAGCACACAGGATTTGTGGTCGACATATTAAACACCAAACAAGGTTTTCTGACCTATCCTAGAATCAACTGACGACGACTCATTTTGGGCATTCAGCATTCGAACCTTCGCTCTTCTAGATACGCTTCTACATACGCCTTGCGATACTCAGGTTCCGTGACCCTTGCAACTGCCACTTACAAATGCTAATCTTGCGAGTCACATTATCCTGTAGTCTCAGGACACCCGAGATTCCTGTTAAGGGCTTCGTTATATCCAGCAACCACTTGCTTGCATCTGGGGAATATTTGGGCTTCTCTACTGAATAGATCTAGTCAATATCGAAGCTCAATCTCCACGCATGTATTTATTAAAGAGAATAAATAATTTAAACACTTACAAATTGCACAAATACTTATTACGTCTATTGTTGTAGAGGATATAGAAAATTTTGTTGAATCCATAATAAGATATACAATGCCTTTGCCACAAACACTGTACCTTCTGCACATATTACTTTACCTTGCAACAGTGAAAGACTTTCCCACTTATTTCTCCAAGGCCCGCTTCACATCAAAGAGTTCGGCAGCGATTCCCTTCGATTTCTTCTATCCGAGATTAGTGATCATGCTGTACTAGAGAATGGTCCTTTCTTTTGAGGTCTCGAAATTTACGCTGGGAATCTGTTCCACAGAGATCAAACAACCAACGTTCAAATATGTATAAACACCATATAAAGACACAATCAAGAGCTCTCCATTTTGATTTTCCAACTACTCATCGAGGAGGATGAATCTCCTGTGTAGGATGTGCAAGACTCAGACGACGTCGACGTGCATAGCACAGTGTTCCTAAGAGCCGGCAGAGATGGGAAAGGATAATGACGAGCTCGTCCACGCCCGTTACTGGGATAAAAGATACAACGAGGAGCTCGAGACGTCCGACTGGAACCGCAAATGAGAGGATTGGGAAGCGTGGTTTCCAGACCAGCTGGTCGGAGAGCTTAGAGAGCGGTGGAAGCGGCCAAAGCAGCAGGTTTTGGAGAAGAGGAGAGACGTCGACAAGAAGAAGAGCAGAGACGTCGACAAGAAGAAGAGGATGACGATGCTGATTTAGCACGTGCTGTACGTGTCGATGCTGCTGGGTATAATAATCTCTTTTCCAATTACTTTTATGGTCAATAATTCTAACCTGTATCAATAGAGAGATGCAAGGAGGAATGATGAAGATTACAGGTATACTGATTATCATGCGGACGGGGAATTGTATGTATCCTTTTTCTCATCATCTTTCTAATCATCCCTACTAATCTTAGATTATCCAGTCGATCATTTGGGTATGAGAGTGGTAGAAAGCGTCTCATAAATTCTATCCCGGAAGTCGATGTCGATTTCGTACTAGACGGTAAGCCAGCCAAAGCCAACAGCCACTACGTCTACCAAGGTAAACATAATGGTAGCAAGGATAGTGAGCTATATAGAAGGGCTCTCCTAAATCACAAGATACCCGGATTTCCAAAATGAGTAGCTCGAAAAACACCGGCGAGAAAGATATCGCGTTCCGGCCATCAACCGAGATACACATCTCACCCTTCGTCTTGCCTGACCTCGATTCCGCAGCTCATTTCTTGAGTATATACCTTGGGCCCGAGTCCCATGCCTCTAGCGAACGAGAAAGATCCGAGGAGAGAGAAGGAAAGACCCAATAATAGAGACAAAGGGCTAGGACGAGTGCACGTAAGGTAGATAGATAGAATGCGTTGATACGCCTTGCAGATGACGATATCATCTTGCTAGGACCTGGCTACCACATCTCCATCTAAGCCGAGTTCAATACCGTTAGCATCCTTATGGAGTCTACACTCGTCGTGCGATTTTTGTGACCGGGATCCCTGGATATCAAAGTCGAGCATGCACTTTCGGGGTTTGAACGGAGCAAATGTCTGGTGAGGTTCTAAAAGGTGAAGAAGAGGCCGAGTTCTAACAAGGTCAAAGTTACCGATCAGAGTCAACCCCCAAATGCAGCCAAATTTGATGCATTGAGAAATGGATGAGAGAGAATGACATCTAGCATACATTAGGTGACCTAAGATCACGCATGTATTTCACCACTACTTATCACAGCCTGCCAGGATGTCTACAGAGAGTGTCACCGCAGGACTTTGTGAGTACCTTTCACTGGAGAAAACCCGTGTATTTATCGTCGAATTGTAATCCATCGTATAGATGGCCAACTCTACTGAGGGTAAGGAATAAATCTTTCCTCTTTTGTCTGGCTTCAATAGCCAACCCCCTTCTATTCCATACGCACTTCATCGTACACGAGCTCATTCATTGCATAACGGACGCTGTCAAAGCATTCAATTAATTCCGTCTGCGCCAACGGCGCGACATCTCGAGCAACCTGAAGAAAGCTCAATAAACACGAACATGGCGATTCTGACTGCAACGGCGTCGTAAATCCTGCAGTAGACGACGACGTGTCTGGCCTCTGGCAGACTATGCAATAGAGTGACATGGTCTGAAGATATGGGTCACATCAATCTCAACAGCCAAGGTCCTGACGATGAAGCGGTTTATGAAGCGGACCTTGGTGAAAATATCAATACGCAGTGTGAAAGGTAATAGAGAGGAATCAGAAGGTAGTCTGCTCTGTTCCAGTGATGGGCTCAAGCAATGTTCGCAATGGTCAACCAACTATTTAGTAAACTGCCAGTTGAACGGTTCGGTTTGCCCTTTTCCCCTTCATAGTCAATTGGTTTGGGGTCGTAGATGGTTCGTTTTAAACCGTTTCGGCACCAGTAGGTGACAAAATTCATGTCCGCTCTAACCTTTTAGGCAACAATTTTCAAAGTAGTATACTGAGGATTTTATTACTTCAAACGCCTTTCTACTATACATGTAACTTAATTACTTTACCCCTATTGCTTTATAGTTTCCTACACCGCCGGGGTATAGTAATAGGAACTGCTCTTAGGGACGAAGGAGCTTGGTTTTACGGGGGGAGCCCTTACCCAGATTTAGTTAGAGCGGACATGAGTCTTGTCACTGGTTTCAGCGGCTTGCTGAAGGAAACCCCTTGCGAGTCAGGGACTACCCGTGTAAGCTTAGCGCAAGGGTTTTCTACGCGCTCATCTTTATGCAAACCGTTGAAACTATCGGTTTAAAGTTAATAGTTAGTTTATACCAACCGTCTACGCTAAATACTAGTGTAGTTGGTTGGTATAGGGGTCAACCCGAACCATTTCAACCATTGCGAACACTGGGCCCAAGCCGCATGGTGGCAAATGCCACACAGCACCGCTGATCGGACCCCGCTTGCTGGACTGCGCACACCTGTACTGCCTGGAGTGCCTACAATCAAAACACTTATCCCATCCACTGGTGTTAATCGGGTTCGTTTGGCTTGGCGGCGGGAGTCAGCCCTATGACTCAACCCTCTATCAGCGACGACCCAGACGGGACTAAGGAGGAAGGGCCGCGGAGTAAAAACCCTGCAAGAAAGGAGTGAGAGCATTGGTATGTGCATGTGTCCACATCGTGGTAATACGATAGGCTTACATACGCTCCAGTAAGTCGGAGGTAATGCATGTACGATGAGGAGCTCGGCGATGATGGATGCAGGCATGAGTAACGATCGCGAATTCGACATGAAGATTCATTTTCCCACAAGTGGGAAACTTTCCAAACGACAGCTCTCAGTCCACATTGGGCTCAAGGGCACGATTCGAAGCGCAATGCTCTCGTTGGGATCACTCACACCTGAGGCATCAAGACCCTTGTGACTATCACAACCGTCGCAACCTCCAGCTCCCAAGCGTGTCGATCGTGCCAACTAATCCAACCCAACTGTTGGCGACCAGGAGCAGGACATGGATCATGGTCTGGACTCTCTTCTTCGGAGTCTTCACTTCCCCACAAATATATGCTGGGTGCATGTAGCAAGGGTAATGATAGTTCACGCAGCACACACACCGGAAAAAACGGTAGAGTTAAAGCTCTGATTTCACAGTCCGCAAATTTCAATTCCACGATGGTACAATTGACTCCCCACAATAGATAAGTCCACTCTCTTCAGCCGCCGCCATTGAGCAGGTGCATTGTGTCAGCAGCTTCAACTACGAATTTCTGTCTATAAACCCCCACCTGTGTATTTCTCGTTTTGGTGAGTAGCGCCGCTGGTGCATATGCGAGCTTTTGCCAAGAGCACAGCCCGATCGACATGCGTTATCATTCTGCACTGCCGACCGAAGATCTCGCAGCAAGTCATGGCAATCGTTGACTACTTTACGGAGTACCTTATGTACAAATCCGCCTTCGGTGTAGTTTTGTCCGGCCGTTCCGTCGTCCGAGCCTTCCCTTCCGTTGCCGCACCGGTTAGACGCCAAGTCGAATCATGGCGATTATCTCCTAGCGAAACAGAGATAAGTATGCTAAACCTGAAGGCGAGAGCAGAGCAACAAGATATAAAACAACAAGCCTTTATAAACGGATGGAGCAATCTGATCTTGTTGTCTCCGAGCGAAGCCCCATGTGCTAAAAAGTGAGCGGATCGCTTCATAGCACCTTGTATGCGAGAAGCGCCGAGACGCTAAAGCATTTTCCGTATCCACATTTCTGAAGCAGCCAAGCTTTCTTTTTTTTTGCGCAATATTCGACATGATAGGTAAGTAAGGGGCCAGGCCCACGGACTCGCTGATGCAGAGAGGAGGGCGGTGTGATGATGTATCACGTCGACGAAGATACCGTAGGCCAAGGCTGGGCGTCCGGTTTGCGGCCTATGGTTACCCACCTGCCTACGTATGAGCAGATAACGGGTGCATTTGTGTCGTCAGCGTCTTGATGATGGTATCGCATGGCTGGGCGGTGCTGTTGATTGTGCGAATGTTGCAAGATGTATTTATCGTTGTGTCGCACAATGCTTTTTGCACCGGTCTGCTTTAAGGAATTGCCGTCCGCCGTCTGAGTATTCCGGCTAATTGCATTGGCTGTAAATCTTTTGTGTTACTCAGTGAGGAAATCCGGATCGAGACTGCGTGGCATAGTCGACTGATGCAAGGAGCAGACTTCCATTAACGCCGTGTATCTGGTTGAACGATATACATCCAGTCTGAACAACCTGAGAGTAAAGGATGGCGAATTCAGCTCAAGTGGAAGACATGACTTTGGGCAGAGGATTCAATCCCTCCCGGTGGCCTCGGGGATGGCAGCCCTACACTGCACTATTATCCGGTTTTTGCGGCCAGGTCAATTGCTGGTAAAGGCTCCATCTCCAACAATGCAGACCGAGAACACGGACTGACTGAGAAACGTGTTTTGATAACAGGGGTCTCATCAACAGCTTTGGTACTTTCTTCAGGTACTACGATGAAAGCTATCTTCCCAACTCGACAGGCACGACCATCAGCTTGATCGGTGGTATGCAGACTTTCCTAGTCCTGGCCCTGTCGGTCATCGTCGGCAGACTTTTGGACGCACAGCTGCACCGAGCCGTTGTCTGTACTGGTGGTGCTCTGACTACCCTTGGCTTCCTGGCTTTGAGCTTTACGGGTAGACAGGGCCATGAAGGGGAAGGGATATACGGGCTTGTTCTGCTCACGCATGGGCTTGTGGCTGGTATTGGTATGAGCTTTTTCTTCACGCATAGTTCGCATTGCGTTATTCAGGTACGTCACTATCCGATACGTTTCCCAGGGTTTCACAAAGCTGATCGTTCGTCCAGTGGTTTCCAGCGCACAAGTATTTCGCGGTTGGAATCACATCTTGTGGGGCTGCTGTTGGTACAGTAGCTAGCAATGACTGTTCTCATGTTAAAGCTGACAAGCGATCAGGGGGTCTTGCGTATCCACCGGCGTTCAGATTCTTAATCTCTGAACATGGCTTTCCCAATGGCATTCGGCTTTTTGCTGCAATCGTTGGCGCGGTATCTGCCGTATGCATTCTTTTCGGCGCCTCGGATCCCGCCGCTGCGAATCGCCCACTCGGTCCAGTCTTTACCATTCGGACGTGGATCGACACAGAAGCCTTCAGAAACCCTCTCTTCGTGATGTACACTGCGGCTGTGTGCCTTATGTTCACAGGATACTATCCACTTCTATTCTACATTACCGAATGGGCCGAGCAAGTGGGGCCCTTGAATATCAAGGTGGTCTGGTTCCTGACTATAATGAACGGGTGTGTATGCCGAATCATCTGGTTTGTATGGAGACTCGGCTGACATTCCGCAGATGCAGTATCGTCGGTCGACTTGGAAGCGCCTGGATAGCAAGCTCAAGGTAATCCCAAGTCCGAGCTGAAAATAGCAATTGTGCTTACACGCTACAGGAAATACAATCCGCTACTGGTCCACGCGGCAAGCTGTTTCGCAGCGGCTCTATTCATATTCCTTTCCTGGCCTCTCGTTCAGCAGGAGAGCCATGTCGTTGCCTTTTGCGTGCTAGTCGGCATCCTTGGAGGCGCTCTGTTCGGCCTGCCGGCGTCCTCAATGGCGTTCCTTCTCCCACCAGACTTCAATGACCGTTTGGGACTGTGGACAGGTATGATGTTGGGTTTGAGTTCGATCTCTGTCATTGGACCTCCCATCTCTGGGGCTCTCGTAAGGAGATATGGCATGATTTCAGTTGGCCTCTGGGCCGGAGCGAGTTTGATTGTAGCTGGCGGTCTGGTGGCAGTGGCCATGAGGAAGAGATTTACAGAGGAGAAAAAGAGCGCAGGGAACAGTCCGCAGTTAGAGGGAGATATTGAGGGTAGCATTCACGAGTTCCATACTGCGAGGTCGGGGAGTTGGGGAGCTTGAGACGACGGTCAGACAAGTCTCAGAGTCCCAACAGGTGCTGGGGTTGCAGAAAATGGATTTCGGAGACTTGGGTCGGAGAATGATACTATAGTATGGCCAGATACTTCTTCAGTCTTAGCACTTAGTGACTTACTATCAGAAGGTTGATATCACCATGAGATTAATATATCTACATCCAAGTCACCCATCCTCTCCCCTACCCCCACCCCCAAACCTCCCAAAGCCCCCTATATCCCTCTTAAAAAACTTCCCAATATTTCTTAGATTTTCATTCAGGTTCCCCGCCGCCTGCAGCGTGGCCGAATCAGGACTCTGCGCCCTCCGTCCTTGTGGCGGCGGACTCGTCATTCTAGACTCGGCAGGGGTGCCTCCAAGAGCAGGTGTGCCAAAGCGATCGACACCGTCTCTTGCAGCAGTCATGATGGCATTACCGAAAGTAGACGGATCGAAGCGCGCGGGGAGATTGGACGTGCTGAGGCTAGCTGCTGAGGAGAGGGAGGGCAGGCCGGTGGGGATGTGTACACCTCCTGTGGTACCACTAGTGCCACCAACGACGAGCGGTGTGAGGAGGGCGGAGGATTGCTGCACTTCTGTGTTCCTGGGAGATGAGCGATGGGCTTGGAACAGGTCGACCAAATTGGGTTGGTCTTGTTTGCGAATGCCTTTCAATTCGAGGATTTTCCGGAAGTTGGCGTCGGATCTGTCGGCAATGTGGATAAGGTAGGCTTGGACGAGGGCTTCTGGTGGGGAAGGGCGTACTTGGAGGGTTTTGAGGATCGGGTCGAGGCGGGACATCGATTGGGAGACTCGTTTGACGTAGCCTGGGGGTGGTGTGGTACCGGGAGGGGAGGGGAGTGTGAGGAGTTCTTCGAAGCCTTTCTTGAGGACGTAGATATCCAAAAGCATCTAATTGTATCAGCTAATGGCCTTACATACGGACGCTGGGCTCTTACCTGCTCAGCGCCAACTTCGGATATGGGCTTGCATTGAAAGATGTTCGCGATGTAAGCATTGGCGGTCAGCTCAACAACATTATCGCAAAACGCTCTTGCGTACTGCTGCTTATGAAGCATGCCCAGAATCTGCGCTGCCCGAGACTTGATTTTTGAGAGCATCTCAGCAACATACGAGCTCTGATCACCAACGCTCTCCATCTTACTCCATCCAGTGTTGCGCATTTCTCGCCATGTAGGCTCGATGTCAACTTCTACTCTTCGCACCAGAGCACGGACAGTAGCGCTTGCGATTCCCATAAAAGCATCTGCTTCGCTCTGCAGGTCAATGCTCGACTTTAGGTCGTGGTCAATCCGACTCTTAATCTTCTCCTCAAGCTGCGTACTCGTGTTGTAGCAGTAGTCCGCAGTATTGAGTACGAGGACTAAATCCTCAATTTGAGGTGTCTTCGATGGCGTCTGCCCACCTGGGCGTTCGCTGACAACGTAAAGCAGGATTTGCTGAGCATATAGATCGAGATACTTAGCGAAGACCTTTGTCAGTTCCACGAGTCGAGCTCCAGGAGACAGCTTAGCACACTGGGCTAAAGTCAATCGGTAGAAGCTGAACATTTCGGTGGAAGACGATATCACCATCTGCGGAGAGAACTCTTCGTCGGGCTGACGAGGTGGTTGGGAGCGGTACTTCGGAATCATGGACGATAGATGCCTGTTCCGTTAGCTACAAGCTTGAGTACTTGACCTTAAAGGGGCTCACTTGTCTTGAGCTTCAACCCATATACTCAGATACGGCTCGAATGCTTCGGAGATAGCTTGGCTGAAGATGGGTGTCTTTTCGTCGTTGGAGCTTAGAGTGTCCATAGAAGCGCGAGACTGCAGCGATATCAGCGAGTATAAGTATATGCTAAAGTAACATGACTTACCGTGTTCGTAAACCGCCTCTCAAGACTGTGCTCAAAATCAAGAGTTTCTTGAAGACAAGAAAGTAAAAGGTCAACATCCAACGTCTGTCCATCCTGCCTTCGTATCGATCTCTGCAATATCCCCTTGAAATCCTCCCTAGTACTCTCACAAAACGCATTCGCCAGTAGCTCGTTAACCCTCCAGGCGGGAGGGAACATAGCCGCATGTTCATCATCATACGTTTTGAGCATCCTCTTAAACCAGGAATATCTCCGTGAAATATTGTCCAAACTCCCCGCTTCCTCACTCCCCCTAAACAACTGCCTATATTCTCTCAACTGCGTATTACAATACCAAGTAATCAACCTACTCCTCGCATTATCCCCCAACGCATCCATCACCAAGCACGCCTCCGCCAACATCCCCCTCCTAGCCGCAACCTCCCCCTTCGCGAACGTAACCTCGAAGTCCTCACACACCTGCTCCAACATCTCCCGCTGTAAATCCGACACATTCCTACTCAGCGTAGCAATCTGATCAATAGACCGATAGGTTTTGAAATGCGCCATAAGCTGTATAACGGCCTGCAACAACTGTGCACACTCCCTGTACTGCCTACTCTCACACAGCCCTCGCAGCTGCTCGTAAGCTGTAGTAAGCATCTGCAATCTTTTTAGCGCCGTCATGGAGAGTGTGAGGTTCTTCTTCGTGTTGTCGAGCCGCTTGATGTCGGCTGTCATTTCTGTGATCGCTTCCTCAGTCTCGATAGCTCTTTGCCGGACACCCTCCACCTTCTGAAAAAGCTCTGCGAGGTCGGCTTTGGCGGCCTGGATCCGCTGGACGCTATCGACATCTGAGGTTGATTGCTGCTGCACGTGGGCAGAGATCTCGCGGTCGAGGTCCTTTTGGTAGATGTGAAGGGCGTTGGAGGCTCGGGGAACGGAGGAGAGGCTTGAGGGGCGGGAGAAGATGGCGTTGAGGTGGGTGATGGGGTCATAGTTGGCTGGTCTAGCTATTAGCCGTGCAATTGTTTGAAAGATTTGCTATGTACCAGCATCTAAGGAGCCCAGAGAAGCAGTGTCTCCGTCCAACTGCGGCATGAAGTCTGTGGACTCACACGAGCATTGAGTATCTGAGTTCGGCACAATCCGTCTTCGAAAATATTGCTAAGGGTTACGGTTGGCAGAATATGGCTTTCTTGAAATCTGGGGCTCAAGACAAACAGTCGAGACTCTACGCTATGAGGGGGCCCCTAAGCCAGCCGCCAAGCGAAGCCCTGACCGGCCCCCAAGACGGATTCTAGGAGCTAGGATAGGGATCACCCTGGACGGCTCCGGGGTTGCCCTAGGGCCCTTATTGCAAATTATTTGGCCCATAGCGTGGCCGAAGCAAGCCTGTGGCCGAAGCTCTCTCCACGCGCAAGCTTTCCGCTCAAAGGTAGGGCAAGGCTACGAGCGAGCATACGACTGGCTGGTCAGTCTTCCAGGTTTGCACGAGCACTTCACAGAGTGGTTTGTCCAACTGTTCGTAAAGCTATCTGTTTCTTTACGGACGTATCTTCATGCTTCTTGACTCCCACGTTCCCCGCAATGCATGATTTCAACAAGTCCAAGATACCGCCTTACCACCCATTACGTCGCATCACCTTCCATATCCTTCAGATACCTCTCCCAGGTATCAATGACCCCAGCATAGAACTCCACATGCTTGTCCGCCAATCCGCCCAAGCAATCCTTGAACTCTCCAGCCTTTATCCTCTCGAAGTCACCAACCTCCCTAACCACCTCTCCATCAAAAGCCTCAGTCGTCAGTCTGGCGTCCTCGACTTCCCTAACTAGCTTCTCTATTTGCATTTCAAGCTTCCTAACCCTCTCTCGTCTTGACTGTTCATGATCAACACCCCTTACATCTTCGATCTTCGAGCGGATGAAGCCGGTGGGGCCTTGAGAGGCATAGGGCGAGGAGGCGAGGGTATCGCGATCATAAGAGGCTTTATTGAGATATTCAGTCAGGCCTTCGTAGTCGAGTTGTTTCTGCTCGCGGGACTTCAGGAGTCCTTTCAAAGAGGTGGTGTAGGCTTCCATGTCCCGCAGGCTTCCGAGATAATTTTGGTCTGTGTGTTCTTTCAATCCCGTTATACCTTTTGCAGTCTGCTCGACAGCCTGTGCGAAACCATGCACAGGGCCTTCTACACCAGGTTCCAGTGTAGCCAATTTCATGAATTGGGTCGATAGGTCAGCGTAGTCTGCTTCAAGATCTCCCTCTCGGCGGCCGACGCGGGCTATGATGCGCGAGATGTGGCCCAGGTCCTCATCTAGCTTGTCTGCTTTTTCTCGCACTTCTATGAAGCGCTTGTCCGGCTTATGGACTTTCGAAAAGGCATTGACGAAGGTGTCGGCGAAGTTATCGAAGACTGATGTGCTTGATTCCGAGACGCTGACGCTGCGTTTGGGGTGAGAGCGCATAGTTGCATTCCAATCTGTGGATTCGAGGAAGATGGTCAAGAGGGCGGCGCGGCGGAGTGTAGGGTGCAGGGCAAGGCGCTTGAGGAAGCGGTGCAGGGAGTGGGCACGTCGATTGGTGAAGTCGGGGCCGAAGCGGTCACCGCGGACGTATTCCATCTTGTGCTTGTCTGGAAGAGGGGGGACGGCGCATTGTGGGTATTCGCGGCAAAGGTATTTGTAGAGGAAGACGAAGTCGGTGAAGCGGCGACGGACTTTGACGGTTGGACTCGAGAAAGATGCAAAGTCGGACTGTGAGTGGTATGTTAGTGATCGCTGTTAATAGTGGGGTTCAATGTCGGCGGCCTCAGGAGGCAATAAACCTACTTTTGTGGTGACCAAGTAGGAAATATATGCATCTTTAGTCCCACCGTTCTCCTTCAGAGGTGTGTCGACTACGCAGTCAATTCTGCCATCGCCAATCCCTGCCAAATCCACTGCGTCTGCCTGAGGCCCCGCTTGAGATGAGCTTTGGCCTGCTTTTCGTTTTCCACTCGAATTTGCTCCGTATACTGGATCTCCTGGCTCGCTCGCTACTGCAGTGGTTGGTCGTGAGGTATCACTGGCTGCTTCGTTTTGCCATGAGACACTGTCGAAATCGTCCTCCATAGCTGTGGCCCTAGGCCAGGCACAGGGGCCGGCTTTAACGGTCTTCGGGACTACCGAAATATTGCAATGCTTGAAGGGCCGGTAGAGAGTATAGCAAGTCCTGGCAAATAGTTAGACCGGAAGGCTTAGGAACAGGCACTTCATTGTCAGTCCGTCATAAAGTACTTTACTGTTTAAGTGAGCTCCAGCCGCTGCACAAGAGCCGCGCCTTAGCGTCTTTCTTGGAGGGCGCTAAGATGCAGGATTTATGGGGTACATAATTAAGGTAGTTGTTCTACTTTATCCTCACTCCTGATCCCGGAGACAAGACGAATAGCGGATGAGACTGCTTCAAGGAACATTCTTCGTAAATGTAATTGGATACACATCAAACTCTAATCTATAAATACTGTCTAATGCTAAGCCAACTCCAATGCCTGAAGTCACAATGCAGAACGTCGACATGCCATGCTCCTTTCGTCTGAATGTGATGTACAGTCCAACGGAATTCGTTACTTGACCAGCAATTCATGGACAGATGGTACTTTTGGTAAAAATCATAGGTCACCTTTGAGGAGGCTGCTTATCCAGGCCGATTGCTCCCTCCTCTTCATCCCCATCACCATATCTAAAAACATCATCTTCGTCGTCGGTATACTCATCTCGGTAGCCCTCGATTGCGTCTTCGCGGTCCAGGAAGTCAATCTGATCGTCTTTAATAAGTGTAGCTGTAGCTGCTTGTTCGTCTACCTCGTCGGAGAACTCCCCAGCCTGTGAGCCTGGACGTCTGACACCGGCCCTCTCTTGTGCCTCAATCTCTTGTGAGCGAGCCAGTGTTCTGGAGAGGTCAGTGTTGCTACTTTCTGACTTGAAGATCTTGGAATTGACGCACCTCCTGTAAATGAGCCATCCTGTAACGCCGCCTAGGACAGCACCGAAAATTATACTCGCCCAATTGATGACCTTTGTCCCGGTATCCATCTTCTCTCCACTTTTAGCAATTACTGCAAGCCTCGAGCCAATGAATATAGCAATGAATAATTTCGGAGTTGCAGCTGCCGTTGCAACAGCGAACATCAGCGGCTTTACTGTTGAAAATGTCGATATAGCTCCATTGGAGATGCTATAGGGAAGCGGGCATAGTCGGATCATGACCAAAAGTTTGAGGCCATCGTGTTTCAAGACCAGGGAAAGTGCTTCGAATCGTCGGTCATGTGCTACGATTCGATGGACAAAGTTGGAGAGCAGCGTCCGCGAGACAACAAAGGAACATGTGGATCCTACGACGGTGGCCGAGGCAACAATCGGCCAGCTATGCTGGAGTCAGCTGTCTATACAAAACCTCGTCACGCATCGGAGTAGCCGCCGAAAGTGGTAGCTCACCCCCATGGGAAGCCATATACGAAGCCAGCCAATGTCAAACAGGTCGAATACCCAATTACTGGTGGGAAGGCAGTCGCGAAGGTCATAGCCCAGAGTATCAGCCATCCCCCCTTCAGATTCTTCCATTTCTCCGCTACCGGCTCCAGCCAAGCAAATATTCTTTCACTGAAGACGAGGAATAGTATGCCAAGCACGATGGTCAGGATGCCAACAACCACCGAGAGTGCCATCTGTGCCGGCGACATTTTCTCTACTGTTCTGAACAATTCGCGCCATGCCCTTGCAGCGTTGTTGATGGTCTTGTCTAAAAAGCTTGTGCCCCACCGACGGAAGGGTTGATGGTTGGATTGGCTTGTTCGCTGACGAGTCCATGGTGCTTGGATGCTCTGACGGGATGGATCGGGGGAACGTGGGGGGGATACAGGTAATGATAGGGCGCGAGCGGTTTGGACGAATTCCGACGTTTGGGACATCTCTATTAGGTTCTGCAACAGATCGATACCTTACTATTGTGATAGCCTAAAGGGATAGTGGTCATTCCACCACGAATGCGCCGTATGCGCCTCACCCCGTTAGCTTCGGGATCTACCCGCTATCGTGCATCTGGGACTGTTAGGGTGAAACGAATTTAACGTCAGAGCACTTTGAAAAACCCTTTACAGTAATACCCTTTGGAATGTGAGGAACGACTTGTTGATGATCTATAGAAGGATACTGCTACTTATAGTACATGCCAAGCATAGTAGGGCTGAGGCTGATATCCAACGCTCCCCTATCAATGAAAAAACCGTATGCTGGCGTAGCTCCCCATGAATCCATGTCGTATCTGCGTGTATATCCTGCTTTCAAGCCTTATTAAACCCGTAAACCTCTTTCGTTTATAGGGAAATCGGGAAGAGTTCTGTGGATATATTAACGTGCCTGACGTACAGGGCTTTGGTGTATAGCCGGTACTCTTTATATATAGGTATCTGGGCTATCCTTCGGCTCCCTTAATACTGGCCTACGTACTCCCGCTATCCTCCTCTATCCTCCTAGCCCTTTGGTTTCAGGCCCCGTAAAGACTATCCCGCTCTGGCCGGCCTCGTTTCCTGCGCCGATCGGATACCGATAATTCCGATAACTCGTATCTAGCCTTCTGGCTCTGTCTAAAAGATATCGTGGTCGATATCGTAGGAGGGAGGTATCCTATTTCGGGATAATCTTCGAAATAGTGGAAATCGCTCGTCGAAGTCGCGTATTGCTTTGGGGTAGAATTAAACGCAGCGGACGTCGACCCCGTAGCTTATACTTGAATACGACGTACAGACTAAAGTGTCTATACGAAGGAAGTCGCCTCTGGTAGTAACGCCGTGCGTCAAACCGGGCTCATAACCCTTTGGAATATAAGGAACGACTTGTTGATGATCTATGGAAGGATACTGCTACTTATAGTACATGCCAAGCATAGTAGGGCTGAGGCTGATATCCAACGATACCCTTTCTCGCCTGTCCATGGTCCCAGAACCTCTTCTAGATATGATAAGATTGGTGCCCGTGTGCTATTACTATCATCTCTCGATGATCTATTAGCAAATCCTAGATTGCCCGACTGATAATGACTATGTTCTGTCCCAACATCCACCTTTGCCTTATGAGACGTCGGTCATGCAGGTGAACAACCCTCTACTTATACACGCCCTCCGTGCAACCTTATCAAGAGAGTTCAGGGTCTCGATCTGAGCTGAATGACATGGAGTGTTGGCCCCCAACTGAGGCGGGCTACCACATCGTCGGCGCTGATGAACTTCCCCACCAAGGTAGCAATATTTCGCGAGAGAAGATCGGAGTGCCCGTCACCTTGCATATTTATGCGGGACCAAATGCGGGGAAATATCCTTTGCGTTGTTTCAGCGACTGACCTTGGAAGAGTTATAGCCCTATCCAAAAATTGCCAGGCAATATCGAGATCGGACTATACAATCTTTAGGCAGGAGATAAGGTGCGGATACCAGATGAAGTTTACACATATAACTTTTAGCTCGTTCAAGGAACAGGCACTGCCGTACTACCCTCTGCCGGCCGAGTGTTGGACACCTCTTACCTAAATCTTTCCTCACCAACATCCGCTGTGCCCCTTTCTTCGTGGAAAGTGCAAGTCAAGGTACGGGCATCGCTATCACAATCAGTATCATCCTCATCAGATGTTATCACGCCATTGCTCAGCGGCTGCGCCCCAGAGGATTTTAGCTTTTCGGTTTCGCAAACGAAGCCAATGCTCGTGGCCTAATGCTGGCCCCTTGCTACGCCTCTAGATTACGGTCACATCTCCGTGATTTGCGAGGCTCTGGTAGCCTTTAACGTCAATCTTTGATTGCCAAACTATAGGCGTCTTCAATGTTGTTGTTGGTGCACTATCTGGAGGTCCTGTTTACTGGCGCTTTCTGCTCCGAGGATCGAAACCTCCTTCTGTGATCGTGTTAATGTCTGGCCTCTAACAAGATACATCCTACACTAGGAATTCGTAATATCGAATCTGTTTCAGTCATTTCAACTCATGTACATGTGTGGGTGACTGAACGTGGCAGCTGCCGGTCCTGTGGTCATCGGGACGACTGTATGGATGTTGTTGACCTGCCTGGGTCTTGTATAAGACTAGATACAATTATATGACCTTTTTTCTGGAACCATACTAAGTCTTGCCTATATTACTCACTTGCTCGCTCAATTCATCACACGCAATGGATATCTTTCAAAGGCTTCTCTTAGCCGCTATTGTCTTTGCATTCTTTCCATCTGTGCAGGCACAGATAGCACTCTCTGATAACCCAGTAGCATCTTGTGTTGGCAATGTCATATCCGGCACCGCCACGTACACAACGAGTCTGACTTTGGAGACTAGTGCTTCAAAGAGGATACCGGCAGGAGACTTTTGTACGTACCTTTGGAGCGTTTCCTACCACCTCCTCGCTGCCTTCCGATTCGCAAAGCATGCACACTCTTGCTGGTCTGTAACCTCAAAAATATGCTTACAATGATTACTCTATCTCAAAGAAGTGATGCTAACTTCCCGATCTGCGTAGGGGACCAATTTGGCGCTGTGTGGGTTTCTTCAACCGATACGACTGGAGTGAAATTCGGGTATGCCTCAATACCTGGCGTGGGAGCTCCGTCCGCGGATATCCCGCAAGCAGCACAAGACGTCATCAAAATCGATCCCAGCGTTACTGCTTGGACTTTAAGTGTACCGTCGCCAACCGTTGGAAAGTATCATATCGCATTTGGGATAGGCACGCCATCTTCCTCAGTTACAGCAGGGCCTACAACCGCAGCAGTAACATGGACGAAAGGGGCTTGTACTATCACGTATGCCCAATCTCCTCGTTCCTTCGATTCATCCTTACAAGGTCTAATGCGATAGACAGCAACTTCTTGGATCCCAGCACCACACTAGGCTGTGTATCCACAACAATAACTCCCGCCAGCGTCACCGCCTCCGCTTGTCCCGACAATGTTCTCTATGAGCAGCTTTCGGGCGGCACCGGTCCATGCGATTATACCAGCGGACAAAGCGATCAAGAAGAAGCAATCTTTCTATCGTGTCCCGCGATCGACGGCGCTCCTGTAACGACCGCACCATCAGCTACGATTCCACAAAAGCCGTTGCCCCTGCGTCCACGACAGCGCAGAAGGCCAAGAGAGTCAAACGAAATAAACCTTTCCAGCTACCCCTACCGACGAAAGCTAAGCGACGAGAAATTTCACACGGGGCTAAATTTAGGAGGGCAGACCCTCCAGCGGGCTCCTACAACCTCGCAATCACCGGGACATACCCCTGTGCCGACGAGTCTGGTCTTGGGCTTCAGCCTCAGCCAACCCAAACAGGGGTCTCTGATCAAGAGTTGTTTCTGCACGTGCGCAAAACTTGGTCATACCCAACTCAGCTGCATGGAGTGGCTACGCTGTTAATTCGTATCTTTCAGGCCTTCTTTCTGCAGCGGCGCCTGCACCGACCGCAGGTTGACGCTGGAGAACTCCTCAAGACTGATACAGGGCAATCTAGCGAATGCATCTATGACAACAGTGAGTCCCCATTAAAGCCTCTCGAGCTCTATGATAGTGCTAATGATCTTTGCCCCACAGCCTGTGCTCCAATCGTTTGTAAAGACGTAAGCGCTAGTGACTTCGGGAACAATCTCCTTGCACAACGCTTTCTCGCCTATACCGCATACATCAATTTCAGTAACTTCTTTCACTCCATGTGGGACTCGCTTTTCAACGCTGCAACTCTAGGCATTGGTAGCATCGATGATATAACTACTAAGTTCTTTACTGACCCCAAGCCAAAAGCTACTTGGCAACAAATACTCGGACTACTTACTCCGCTTCTCTCCATCCTCTTTACGGTCCTAGGGCCGCTCGGTAGTGCTGTGACTGCCTTGGGTGGTGTCGTGAGTGAGACTGTTGCTGCGGGTAACATCGCCGACTTGGTACCGGTGTTAGATCACAGGTTCTCCGAGTAAGCACTCCATTCGTCAACACTAGAAACCTCAGCTGATTGAATAAAAAGGGCGGGCAAGATTTCCGACTTTGTTACTAGCTACTTGAAGACGACCTCTGCTGGTGTACAGAAGGGCTACCAGCAATTCATTGGCAATGCATCAGCCAAACAGTGGTGTGGCTCCAGCGTGGGTGATCCAAACGGCATCTTCGGGAGTGGTTTCTGGGCCGATAGCAATCACATGTCTGGTTTTCAACCCAACCTCTACAACAACTTCATCAAGACCATGGCCTACAAATCTATCAAGTGAGGATTTCCTTACTTTACCAGAATCCTCTTCACTAATACCGCTATAGCTACGCTTGGGACGACTCCAACGCGTTCATTATCTATTCGCCCTACTTTGTCAACGTCAAGGATACCCAGGGCAATATCAACCAGATGAACCAGACCTACTGCGAGAGCTTGCAGACTAGTGACAAGGAGAAAGTTCTTACAGTCTGCGATGGTATGGATGGCATGGCCCGCATTTCGACGCCAACGGCGGAGTCTTTGCAATGAGCACCTCGCCCATGGGCTGGAACTCCAATTATCAGAACCTCTCTGGAGTCACTTTCGACACTTCGGCTGCAGTGAGAGGATCCGTAGCGTTTTGGAAAGTGGGTGATTTCAACTACAACATTGCTGACCAATACGCTACTCAACTGCGGAGTGGCGATGTAGATACAGCGACTACGACTACTATCGACAATATCGACATCTCCGAATCGACGGCCGGGTTTTTCAACATTCCCGTCTGCAGAGTCTTCGATCTTGCCTCCTTCCCTCCTGCCAATGGCGCAAGTTCCTTGTGCTGTGCATGCGCATACACCGCAGCGGTAAGATAGCTTCTATCGATTACTTTCAATGACATGCTAATCCTTTTGACTAGAATGGTGGCACAACAGGCTCTACAGCAAAATCTAGGAAGAATGTCGACCCGAAGGTCATAGAGATGTGCGCGCCGACGCCGATCGTGAGTCCAGTGTCTCCGAATACGTACAATCAGTGTCAGACTCAGCAGTATACCGGCTCTTGATAATTCCAATGAAGCGACGGGCTGATTCCCCACGATTGGTAACTACAATTTGTTCTAGCCATCTTTTGACTGGCGATATGACCCTGCCTTTGCATGAGCTTTGTAGATAAGATTATTCTTACTCTTTTCCTACCCTGCGCACAAGCGATTTGATTTTAGACATTGGGAAATATGAAAGTCTCCACAATGCTTCCAGATAACCGCTCTCTGTCAAGAGGGGAAAGACTTAATTGGCGGAGAATCATTATGTAGTTAGCGCCTGGGAGGCGTGCTTTCCTCCGCTATTTGTTTATCAATATCCTAGCACCCTGGATATCATACATAGCTGGCCCTTAGATAGCTACCAGTGGGTGGGCAACCCGTTCTACATACTTGCATTTTCTCTTTGTGTCGCGCTTAGTGTAGCCGCTAACTAATTGCGGTCGATCAGCCCTACAATAGGAAGCCAGAGCAAGAGATCCCTTTCATGCTTTTCTCCACAATAAACTCACCTTTCAGGATCGTGCACAGTGGCTTGGTGGCTGATAGAATGGCCATCGATCAGGCTGTCAGTTCACGCATCTCCGTGGCCTGACTATCGTCTGCAGTCGCACTGCCAGACTCATGGCGCACTAACGAAGAGTAAGGCCTCTGTACTTTCCACCACAGAGAACAAATGGCAAAGAAACATTCATCATCTGACGAAAGGCGACTCAATGTTATCTTCACTATGATTTTGAATTCGATTCTAGGTTCGTGCAATCCAGGGTCTCACTGCCTGCTGATACATTCTCTACTCTAAATGATTTAATCGATCAGAGAACGTAAGATCTCGATGCTTCTCACCAAGCATTACGTCGCGTGTTCTGGGCCACTAAATGTTTTGGGTTCTTTGTCTGTCACCCACATTCCAGACCTTGGGTCTCAAGACGGCTATTTATACCATGTGTCCAGCTCGTGGCTGCCATGCATTTTCTTTGTTTAGCAGAAGTCTTGTCTTCAACGAAATCCCAGCATTTTCATCGTCATCTTTTCAATTCCATCACTCGTCTCCTCTTGCATCCCGACCTATCATACGCTTGAGCCATGTCTACACTCTCACTTCCATTGCGACCTCTCGAGGTACGAGGAAAGCCATCGACATTATCACTTAGAGGCATGGATGTAGTGACACTGAAGAGATCGCCTTTGAGCGCAGAATTCAGAAAGTCGGAGATCCACGCGAAGCCACTACCTCCTACTCCTACCTTCAGAGTTGCATCTAGCGTCTACAGCGTTTATGTAGAAGGCGCTCCAAGAACACCAAAGTTTGCAAAAGGCGGAAACACACTGCCCTCCAAGGTCTTCTTGAACCCTCACGAGGGTCTCAAGCAGCGGGCTAGTACATCGAATCTGCCGGATAGTCCACCGTCACCACCCCGACCGCGCCTGACTCAATCCAAGACGAGTCCAGCAGTGGCAAGACTAGCCGAAAGAAAGAAGATAAGGAGTTCCTTCTACGGCGAATGGAAAGCGCCCAAATGGGAAGATCACTCGGAGGGTGAAGAAGAACTAGAGACACCCGGTATTGGTAAGGCGTTCAGTCACAATGGTCCACAGCCCGGCACGCCAAGTCAAAGCGCAGAAGAGCACGCTGCAGACTATACATCTGTTCTAGCTGCACGAAACAGTATGATCCCTGCCAGTCTCATCCCTGGAATCATCGTAGAATCCTCCCACCATGAATACGACGAATCTCAAGATCCTTTGACGCCTGGCCCACTTACAGCCACCATCGGTGAGCCAGCCGCTGGAGATGAAACCGTGCCCCCTTCAGAGAGGTTTAGCTCAGCTTCTGATGAAGAATGCATGCCAACAAGCCGGTGGTCCTCGACTTCCTCATCGCCTGCCAGCCTCATCCAGTTCCCCAAGAAGACCTTCAAATCACGCGCACAGAAAGCTTTTCTCGCTCAAAAAGCGTTTCACTCTCGAAAGATATCTCCAGGAAAATCGGAGAAGAAAGGGCATAAGCGAGATGAAAGCAATTCTTCGTGGACTTCACATTCGACAGGCGACAGCAATGGCAGCTCCATGAACTCCGCAGACCGAGCAGCCATCGAAAAAGGCGTCCTCAACATCTACGACACCCTAGATAGCCCCTACGATCTCGTAATCCCCAAACCAAAAGCCAGCACGGAAATCACAAAACCCAAAAACGTCCTCCGCAAAGCCGAACCAAGTCCCAAATCCTGTGAAGCAGCAAAGACACCCTCCCCGCGCTCTCGATCAGATCGAGCAAGTTGGTCTACGCAGGCTTCGGAGAAAAGCCGCGCTTCGATCTCGTCGGATTACAGGGAGATGGTCCTGAAACATAGTTTTCCAAAGCGGAAGTCGGTGAAGGAACGCTCGGTGGGGAAGAGATTGGTTACGGCGGTTGGCCTGAATAGGGGAAGGAATCAGAAGAAGGCGAATGAGAAGAAGAGACAGGAGATGAAGAAGAAGATTGTGGTTCTTGGCAGGCGCGGTGGAAGTGTGAATATGGTTTCTTAGGATAGAAAAATTCTACTCAATCAATGTTGACGGCCATTTAGACGTTATATCCCGTTATGACTTCAACTTATAGAACTAAAAATCAATCTTTAACCTTGTTGTAAAGAGCCCAATGCCAGAGTCCGTTATCCACCTGTAAATGGGTATTGGTTGAAATCATGCGGTAGCAGATCTAAGGTACCCACACGGCTTTGCTCGGGCGCCATCTACCCCGCAACGCTGTTGGTCAATTCGCAAGCCAGGCATAGCTTCCAGGTACAAGTATTCTCTCTCCCTCGCCTCGCTGCTTCAACCTACTCACATTTCACACTGTATCAAAATGGGCGGCGAAACACAAAACAAGGCGACAGGATGCAGGCTTCCAAAGCTTTCGGCTGGTCCAGTGGGTCAGCAAATTCACAGCATATACAAAGGTCGCTTGGGGATGTTTACAGATGGCGGACAATACTCGGGCCAGAACTTGCAGGCGTAAGCAATTGACCGTCAAGCTCCCGATCATCTCGAGTACATAGCTAATCCTATACTGAATCAGCAAAATGTACGAAGGCAAAGCCTCCGGCAAAGACTACATCAAGCTCTCTGTCTATTCCCCTCCAGAATTAACTCGGCCCCCTTTCAAAGAAGCTACCTCACATGACTTCGAGAAGACAGAAGTCGGCGCCAATTTCGGCCCTAGCTGGTCAACCCACTGGATCAAAGTCGAACTCCGCGTACCCTCCTCTCTCCAAAAGAAAGAACTCCTCGAGCTCCATTGGGACGCTCACAACGAAGGCCTCATCTGGAGCGAAGCTGGCGTGCCCTTACAAGGCTTGACGGGCAATGGGGAGCGCATCGAGTGGATTCTGCCTGAGGAGTTCAGGGATGGGCAGTTTCATACTTTCTACATTGAGATGGCGTGCAACGGTATGTTTGGTAATGCGCCTGGAGGCGACTCGATCCAGCCGCCTGATCCGAATAAATACTTTTGGTTGACGCAGGCGGAGATCGTGGCGGTCAATGTGCAGGCTAGGCAGCTGTATATTGACTACTGGATCATTGGGGATGCGGCGAGGGAGTTTCCGGAGAACAGCTGGGAGTCGCACCAGGCCCTGCAGCTGTGTAACAAGATCATGGATACATTTATTGCGGGTGATGGGAGCCAGGATTCTATTGTTGAGTGCAGGAAGCTGGCAACGCAGTATATTGGGAAGAATGTCGATTCGGCGAAGGTTTACGACACGGATAAAGAGCATTTGATCTACGGGATTGGGAACTGTCACATTGATACATGCTGGCTGTGGCCGTTCGCGGAGACGAAGAGGAAGATTGCGCGCTCGTGGTCGAATCAGTGTGACCTGCTTGATCGCTATCCGGAGCATCGATTTGCTGCGTCTCAGGCTCAGCAGTACAAGTGGCTAGAGCAGCTGTATCCATCGCTCTATGACCGAGTCAAGTCGAAGATCAAGGAAGGTACATTTCAGACCGTAGGTGGTAGTTGGGTTGAGCACGATACGAACATGCCGAGTGGGGAATCTTTGGTTCGACAATTTTTGTTCGGTCAGCGCTTCTATGAGAGCCATTTCGGCGAGCGCTGTCGGACGTTCTGGTTGCCAGACACTTTCGGGTACTCAACCCAGTTGCCACAGATTTGTCGATTGGCTGGCATGAGCCGCTTCTTCACTCAGAAATTGAGCTGGAACAATATCAACATCTTCCCTCATACTACTTTCAATTGGGTCTCGCTTGACGGTAGTCAGGTCATATGCCACATGGCACCAGCCGAAACATATACTGCTTCTGCGCATTTTGGCGATGTAAATCGCAGTCTGTCGCAGAATAAGTCGATGGACCAGGATGCCACGGGCATACTGGCATTCGGCAAGGGTGATGGTGGAGGAGGCCCAACTTGGGAGATGCTCGAGAAGCTTCGCCGATGTCGAGGTATGAGCGACACCACTGGCCTGCTGCCACGGGTCAAGATGGGCGATTCTGTCGAAGACTTTTTTGATCGATTAGAGAAGAAAGCCGAAGAAGGTACCAAGTTTGTGACCTGGTATGGCGAGCTTTATTTGGAATTGCATAGAGGGACGTATACCACGCAAGCAAACAACAAGTGGAACAACAGGAAGACCGAGGTCATGCTGCACGACATCGAGTATCTTGCGACATTGGCTACAATCAAGGATAGCTCGTACAAATATCCTAAGAAGGATATTGACGATATCTGGGAGAATACGTTGTTATGCCAGTTCCATGATTGTCTGCCTGGTAGTGCGATCGAGATGGCCTACCGCGAGTCGGACGAATACTATGCCTATGGTTTCAAGACTGGCGAGAAGCTGCTGAACGATGCTCTCTCTGTTCTTGACTTTTCGAGACATGATCTGAGTCGAGGTAACTTGATGGCAGTCAATACGCTACCGTGGCCGCGAAAGGAGATCATGGAATTACCCGAGGCCACGCAGTCGAAAGACTCAAAATATGCTATTGTTCAAGCCAACTCCGGAGCGTTGAACGTTGAGACATTATCAGCAAAGATTGCCAAGTCCACCGCGTCAATCAAAGAGATCAAGAAGGGCGTCTTCCAATTGTCCAACAACCACTTTAAGATCGAAGTCGAAGGCGGCAGCATCACCTCTCTAGTCGACCTCGTAGAAGACCGCGAAATCGTCGCCAAAGGTGGCAAAGCCAATCAATTCGTCATCTTCGACGACAAGCCCCTTTACTGGCAAGCTTGGGACGTGGAAGTCTACCACTTCGAGTCTCGCCAGGAACTACCATCCGGCACCAGCCATATAATCGAACAAGGCCCCCACGTCGTTAGTCTAATGACCGAAACCAAAATCAGCGAGAATAGCTGGATCAAGACTACCATCAGTCTCGCAGCCAGCATCGCCGACCAATCCTCCTACATCGAAATGACCTCTGAAGTCGAATGGCGCGAGACAATGAAATTTCTCAAAGTCGAGTTCCCAGTCGATATCACCAATACCGAAGCGAGCTACGAGACTCAATACGGTATCATCCGCCGCCCAACGCATTATAATACTAGCTGGGATATGGCGAAGTTTGAGGTTTGTTGTCATAAGTGGGCGGATTTGAGTGAGAATGGTTATGGGGTTAGTATTTTGAATGACAGCAAGTATGGGTTTGCGACGAGTGGGAATATGATGAGGTTGAGTCTGTTGAGGGCGCCAAAGGCGCCGGATGCGCATGCGGATATGGGACGTCATCACATCCGATACGCAATTCTACCGCACTCTGGTCCTCTTGACTCGAGAACTGTGCGCACAGCGTCCAACTTCAATCATCCGATGAAGATCTACTCTCACCCCTCCGCATCCGCAGTCTCATCTCTCCTCTCAAGCATTAGTCTTGGTGGCTCTCCCGCTTTAATTCTCGATACTATCAAACGTGGTGAAGACGACGAGGATGTATCGCGTGGTGAGTTGGCAAAGCGGAAGGGGAGGAGTATCATTCTTAGGATCTATGAGAGTTTGGGCGGGAAGGCAAGAGGAACAATTAAGACGAGTCTTGAGGTGAAGCGGGTTTGGAAGACGAATTTGCTGGAGGATGATGGGGATGAATTGGAGATTAGGGATGGGGAGGTCAAGATTGAGTTGAGGGCCTTTGAGGTGGCTACTTTCAGGTTGCAATTGTGAGATTGTGGGCACTATGGGGTGATGATTAGGTGAGGGCAGCGTTGATGAGTATATGTCCACGCATGGGATGGAGTGATCTTGAGCGAAATTGAGCAGCAAAATTCGGTGTACAAGTGCAATCCAGATGGTTGGAACCAAGCCTGATTGTATGTCTTTTAGAGCGCAGAGTTAGCTACTCTCTCCCATCTTACGGCTCCCCAGATCCCGTCCAGAGTCGCCCACGGGCCTGGGGTAAGAATGAGTCGTCGTTTTGGGCGGCAATGCCATTAACTTGGCGCACTCAAATTGAGCTCTCACTGGGCATTCAAGTTTACCCTAGAGCCACAATGAATCTGACTATGATTCATGTTGAGTGGCGATAGATCCAATCTCTGCTATTTGGTCTTCATGTGCCGCAAGTTTCTGGCTCTGCATCCCTTGCGACTGCCACTTATCTTGATCGAGAGACATCCTGCCACGCCTGCCTGCCCATCAGGCTGAAGTATCTTGGCAACGATACGAATCCAGCCTAGTGCTAGGGCTGTTGGACCCTCGTTTCTCAGCTCACCTCGGAAACGCTCGAGCGAGGACAACTTGATTTATCTTCAAGCAGCAAGAACCTATTCCATGACCTGGCTGCGCTGTACTCTAGATACGTCGAGGGCACCATTTGCGAAGCAGGCGCTCGATTTCCAGTCCCAGTGACTCAACCACCTACGTACAACATTCAAGTCGACGCGCGCCCTCCCCAATGTCCGCTGGGTTACAACAGCAGCAACACAGCTCACTCGGCGCGATGTCGCAAACGATGATGGACCTCCTCTACTCCCTTACGAACTGCATATTCTGCTTTCCCGGCTCGCCAAAGCTCAAGATCAACAATCGAAGCTTCAAGATGCAACACCTACTTGGCGAAGTAAGCCCCGATCGCATCTCCAGCTACTGCCCTTCGCAGACTATTCTGACGAGGATCCTGACAGGGCGGCTTCTCCTACGTCTACCTAGTCCAAGATACCTCAACCTCCCAACTCTACGCCCTCAAAAAGATCCGATGCCCATTCGGGCAAGAATCCATCTCCCTCGCTCTGAAAGAAGTAGAAGCATACACGCTCTTCTCACCACATCCTAACATTATAAACTCCGTCGACCACTCGGTCGTCTCTGCGAAAGATAAGTCAGATCCAGGCAGCAAAACAGTCTACATCCTCCTCCCCTACTACCGGCGCGGAAACCTCCAAGACGCCATAAACGCCAACTTAGTTAACCACTCAAAATTCCCGGAGCGGAGGCTCATGGTACTATTTCTAGGCGTTGCGAGAGCCCTGAAGGCTATGCATCAGTATAGAGTCAAAGGCGCGCCGGGTGGGGCGGCGAGCCAGAAAAAAGCCAAGGGAGTGCGGCAAGAGGCCGCGGAGGCGGATCAGGATGCGGCTAAGAAGAACAAGCAGAGAAGGAGGATAGAAGAGCCGGAGAGGGATCAGGAAGATATAGAGCAGGAGCCTTTGATGGAGGGGGAGGTCACAATGTCCCAAGAAGGGGTTGGGGATGGGGAGTTGAGAGCCTATGCGCATCGTGACATAAAGCCAGGTAAGAAACGATGTTTCCAGTTGTACCATGCGTGTAGGCTGACAAGCCCGCAGGCAACATCATGATCGCCGACGACGGCAAAACGCCTATACTAATGGATCTCGGCTCTCTCGCTCCATCACCGACGCCTATAACCTCCCGCTCCCTTGCCCTTGCTGTCCAAGATACCGCTGCTGAACACAGTACAATGCCCTACCGCGCGCCCGAACTTTTTGACGTTAAGACGGGGTCGATCATAGATACTAAAGTCGATATATGGAGCTTAGGATGCACATTATACGCATGCTTGACTGGAAAAAGCCCGTTTGAAGCGCGCAGTGAAGAGACAGGTGGAAGTCTGAGTATTTGTGTACTGGGTGGTGATTGGAGATTCCCAGATGAAGGTGCGAAGAGGGATCCGAAGGGGAAGCACAAAGTGGCTGCCAATGGCTCGGCTGGAGATGCGAGTGCCGAGGGAGGAACTAGTGATGGGGTCAAGGATGTGGTGAGGAGGTGTTTGAAGGTCGAGCCGGCTGAGAGGCCGGATATTGACGAATTGCTAACAATGGTTGAGGAGCTATTGGACCGATTACCCAGTGATGATGGGAGGGATGACCTCTAGCTGAAGGAGGTGTCTACTGCATCATTTGAGGAGTCTGGATTTCTAGAGAGGAGTTTCACGACGGTACCGCAACAGCTTGAAAGGACTGGACTTGATTTGAATGCCCAATTTGTCCGAAGGCCGACTTTTGTACAACCAGTTTCCTGCAGGGATCTTCAAATATACCCTTTGCCGTCCCAAAGGCAAGACTGTTGAATATTTTCAAATCCGATGAATTCAAACCTCTCAGCAAAATCTCTTCTCAAATTCCCCAAAAAGCTTCGGACTAATCTCATCACTGCTATTCCCCTCGACCCTCCACAGAACCCCCTTCTTGTCATAATGCTCCAACAACGGCTCACTCGTCTCCTCAAATTTCTTCAACCGCGCCTTCCAAGTCTCCTCCCCATCATCTTCCCTCTTCGTCAGCGCTTCCCCCGTAATATCATCCTTCCCCTCGACCTTTGGCTTGTTGAACCCCGTATTATACACCCTCCCGCTTGGCGCGTGTACCCATCTATCTGCTATCCGTCCAAGAATTATGCTGACGGGCGTGATGAGGGAGACGACTAGATTTATGGGGATCAAGCTATCGAGGCGCTGGGCTTGAGGGGAGGTGCGCGGGAAACCGTCGAGGATGAAAGAGGCGTAAGGATCCTCGGAGGGCAGGGGCGGGGCAGCGTCGGAGAGGGAGGACGTGGAGGGGAGCCAGGATTTGGACTTTAGTTCCGAGAGAATGAGGCGGAGGATCATATCGTCGGGGACTAGGGCGCCGGAGCGCATGTGGGATTGTGCTTCGAGGCCTGCGGAACCCCTGTATCAGTGAAGGCCCAGTGGGATGGGAGGCTGTTGAGGACAGTATGAGGGAAGAGGCGTACCCAATGGTGACTTGCTGCGGACTGCATTTCGCAACAAATCCCCCGAACTAACGGCCGAGAGCTGGGGAAATCGCTTCATGAGCCGCTCGGCTTGCGTGCCTTTCCCAACGCCTGGCGCTCCGACTAGGATGATGCGAGCTGCCCGCTTGATGTCTTTGGTAGCCATTGCCATCGCGCAAAGAGATTCGGTCGAGAAAAGGTGGGAGCCTGCAGAAAAGGCTCCGAGAGGTTGGGGGAGCTGCTCGCGGCAGCAAGAAGCTCGAGGCTTCACCAATATATGTTACAGCCTCATTGTGAAATGAAGAGGACTATGTACAGGCGTACAGTGAGTGGGTGAAGACGCGCAGTAGAGGAGCTTAATTGCCATTGGGATACGTTGAAAAGGAGGGGTCTTCTGGGTCGGTCTCCGGGGGCGGAGGGGCTGTTCCCTCGCCGGCGCTAAGAAAGTTTGAAGAGCAGAGCGTGTACTAATTTCGGGAGATTCCTAGGCTGGGGCCATGCAGCAAGCCATTGTATACTAAAAAACTAGCGCCACAAGAAAATAGAACTCCCGGAAGTCCGATATCTCAATCTGCTCCGTAGCATCATTGTTCCATCCAGACCAGACACTCGGTGTCATATACAGTGAGATTGACAGATCTTCTCAGTGAGTCTGGTTCTGGGCATCCAGCGTGCCTCCTGCAGAGCTTCCATAGTAGACTTGGGCCGGGTCGAATCCTCTCGGGATACGTCGGGCTAGGATGCAAGAGAAGATATACGTCCCTAGCGAAGGTGATACTTAATGCCGGAACAAGGACTCGGTCTCAGGATTACCTCTACTTGCTGACCCAGAAGCTCAGTGCTACCAAGGCCAAGGAACGAGCGCGAAACGCGAATAGAGAAGCGGGCCTTTGCATTATTGGGACTGGTTCCTCTTTCTCACAACTTTCCATTCCTTCGTGCTGTAGATTAATCGCAAAGCCGCCGCCTTGCCTCTTCTTGTACCGGTTCCAACAGGTAGGATACTGCTTGCTACCTAGAAAGATTGCAGGCGGCTGCTCGTATACCTGGACTTTGGAGGTTTTTCGTTCTACCGCTAACTGTATCGAGCTCAAAATGGTCAGGCTGAGCAACAAATCTGGGGCGAAAATTCTGGGGGCTTGAGACAGCCTGGAAAGATGGGTATGTTTTCGAAGTGGCTTCGCTGTTGACATCAAGTCTCCCGGTTGAGCTCATGCAATGAATGATCACAGATGGTGGCTTTAATCGATCATTGCTCAGAAGATAGCGTCGCATAGTCGAGTTTTTAAAAGGTCTTGGGAACCATGTCTTCTTCTCGTCGGGATTATCATGGCCCGCCCGCTTAGCGAAGAAGCTAGAGGAGGCTCTTCATGACCCAATGAACCATCCTCTGATGTTCGCTTGATCAGCTTTACCAATAGTCAAAGCCCATGCAAAGCCACCGGCAAGGCGTCATCCAGATGATGTGTCAATATCTCGACCGTGCATAGGAGCTATGGCAGTCTCCGGTACTGGCATGCTTCTCATATAGGTTTCGATTGCTCTCAGCCTTGTGTGTGTGGGGAGGATCCCGCATCGTTGGCCATACTTCATGCACTGTGCCAACCTTGCGATCACATAGCCCGATGCTTGTCATGCACCTCGAGCAGACCCGTCAGCTTCTAGATAAGGGTCTTGAGTCTGGTGGGATTTTTGGTTCACAGAAGCGCCCTCTTGATCTGTCGGTCGCCCGTTGCGAATACTTGCTCCACCAGAACATTGCTCGCGATCTTGTCAACATGAGTGACGACGACTTCACCGACGAGTTCTCGTCGCTATCAGTGGGCTCGTCTGATCGCACTATCCTCGTTGCGGTTGACTTTGTAGGAATTGGATGCTCTATAATGGTGATCAATAATTAAACGACTTCGCAGGGTACTATGTTCTCTGGGCTAGCTTGGGCGCAGACTCGCCGAGTACGAAGACGCGTTCCTACTGTGCTTGTCATTGATCGCTGAAGACATACAGCCTGACATTCAAGTCCCGATCACACAATGGCCTAGTGCAGGTTCCAAGGGATTAGAAGGGCGCACAAGCGACAAAGTTGCGACGTAAATCTCTTGTTACGAAAGAAGCAGCTGCATTTCTCATGCCTCTGCTACCAGAGCAAGTCAAAGGAGCCATGGACGCATTTCATCGAGACATTACCGAGCCCACTTTCGAGTTTACCTGTGCTATGCGTCGCTCAACATCATCCTACCATTTCGCCTTTATCAAAGACCCCAAGCTGTACGAAATGGAACGACCAGATCTACCACCACCCGGGAAAGGGATTCCTGTGTTTCCTGACGACTTGGACCATTCTGAGGTTCTTGATATCGAGTCTCATAAAACTCTCAAGGTGGGTAGAGTCGGACCGAATGAGAATGGTAGCCTTGGCAATCGAGTTATGACTGTTTATCCGGCGTTGTATCGGAGATGAGGGGATGAAGAGGTTTTGTTGAGGAAACAGCGTCTTTTGGCGGAGTTATCGGTGCCGCTGCAGAGTTGGGGGAAGCAGGTTAGTGTTGAGGGGAGTAGACGTATGCTTGGGTTTTCGGGCTTCTCTTGATGCTGCAATTTTTTACCTTACAGTCTGTCTAGGGACTTCGAATGGCACTATCAAGAATTGCAAGATCTGTGTCTTGGAGTGACAAACTGCTGGTAAGGTTCCATAGCTAACGAGCATGGTGTCCGTTCAGGTCACCATATATAGGAAAACGATCTGGACAGGGTAAGTGGAGCGCTACGCCTGGTTTCCGTTCTGCCTTATATATATCACTTCAAGCACCCAAACCAGCCAACACGTGTTTCTCGTGCCATAAACTCATTGCAACTTTGACTGGCGACTCGCAAGCATTGGTGAGTTGTACTTTTCAACCTGCCAACTTCCAGGCTCCGTAGGCTCCACAACACTTCCTGTATTGGTGCACAATGATAGCTCGGACCTAATATCAAGGGAAAATCTGTTGATTTCGTTGAAGTTGGCAAACATTAGACGCAGGACGTAATCCTGTCCGTAGAATAAACCGTTTGGACCCCTGAAATGATTAAATTTGGAGCATGGCCAGCAAGCTGATCCTTCCATCATCGCCACTTGGTACTCAGGCACCTCCCATCTTTCTTGATCGATCTATAATTTCTCTGTCATTGACAGTGTTACTATTCATTCAATATTCGCATCCTTCGAGATCCCGATAGCTGTCCATCTCTCTCCTGCCTCCTTGAGATGAGCGCGTCAGCTAGGGTTGTCCGCAATGGTTCGGCATTGCGCAGTGGAGGTAAGACCAGCAGCTACAGGCACCGCGCACAGATTGATTGTTCTAATGCATGTATAGGTGTTTTACCCCTGAGAAAAGCATTCACGCCCTCCTCCGCTCACTCCGCATACCTCCGCCGAAACACAAGAGATCTACCTCCACAACTTAGAGCAATCGCCATACTCCTCCCTCGTCGAGGGTATGCCACAGAGACATCCACCACAGGTGGCGGCCCATCAGGCTTCCCTCCTCCAGGTTTCAACGCGGAGGAAGCAAAAAAGCCACTTTCGCAAGATGAATCCAAAAAGTCAGCCAAGCTAGCATCAGATGCAGCATCATCAGTCTCTGGCCAGACAACTGGAGGGAAGGTTGAAGGCGATGTCACCGGTGTCCCAAAGACCAAGGCGCAAGAGGACAGAAGCTTGAACGAGCTTGCTGCAGAAAAAGCAGTATCAGAGAAGACGGAGGAGAAGAAGCTGGCAAAAGCGAAGGAAGAGCAGAAAAAGTTGACGCTTTGGGAAAAGGTGAAGAAAGAAGCGCATCATTACTGGGATGGCACGAAGTTGCTCGCCACCGAGGTCAGGATCAGTACGAAGCTTGCGGTGAAGATGGCTGCTGGCTACGAGCTCAGTCGAAGAGAGAACAGGCAGCTGCAACGGACTGTCCAAGATTTGGGTCGCCTGGTTCCATTCTCGGTCTTCGTGATTGTTCCTTTCGCAGAGCTCTTACTCCCGGTAGCGTTAAAGCTATTCCCCAACTTGCTGCCAAGCACCTATGAAGGTCAGACATCGAAAGACAAGAAGGCCAACCATCTCCGGACAACGCGTAAGGAAGTCAGCAACTTCCTCCGAGATACCTTGAAGGAGACAGGTCTACCAGTCAGCGCCGTTAACGCGCAAAAGGAGGAGTTCATGGAATTTTTCCGCAAGGTTCGCGCAACAGGAGAATCACCTAGCCACGCAGATGTTGTCAAAGTTTGCAAGATCTTCAAGGATGACTTGACGCTCGACAATCTTTCACGGCCTCAGTTGGTCGGCATGACTAAATACATGAACCTCAACGCCTTCGGCACAGACATGATGCTCCGATATCAGATCCGCCACCGTATGCGCCAAATCAAGCGCGACGATCGAGCCATATCTTTCGAAGGTGTTGACAGCCTTTCTGTCCCAGAACTACAAATGGCATGTGCTTCGCGAGGTCTACGAACCCATGGAATGAGCCCAGGACGCCTACGAGACGATCTCCAAATGTGGCTTGATCTCCGGCTCAAATACGGCGTACCGTCCACTCTCCTTGTCCTCAGCAACGCATTCATGTACACGCAAGGCAAAGACTCGGAAATAGCATCCCAAATCGATGCCCTACAAGCAGTGCTATCGTCCATCCCTGAAGAGCTCTTCCATGAGATCGAACTCGAGGTACACAACGCAGAGGGCGCTGCAACGAACAAACAGAGGTTAGAGGTGCTTAAGGAGCAACAAGATCTCATCGAAGAGGAGAATGAACAGAATGAAGAGAATGGTGATAGTGGGAGGTCGACGCCAAAGGATGATGAGAACATTGATGAGGAAGATCAGAGGAAGGCCAATGCCAAGGCTGAACAGCAAAAGGAGCAGGAACAGGCTGGTGAGGCGGCGGAGGCAGGAAAAGATGCTGGAGAGGCAGAGAAACAAAAGGCGGAGATAAGGTGATAAGAAAGAGTGATTGTTTGCCGGCAGGGCAGGTGATGTACCAGCACACCCCTTTCATTCATCGATTGCATTGGACGCATAGAAATACAGCATAGAACTCTAGACTCAATGATTATTCACAAATGTGTGGTGAACATTGTCAGAATCTACTATGTTTGGTGTTTGAGGCTCTTCAATCCGTGTCAGCTGAATTTTTCATGTCTGAATCTACTTAACGTTGATGCCCAACTGCGACTTTCAAGTGCACATGATAGCGCCGATTTTCGAGAGTAAAATTCTCACTTGTTAAGCTGTCCCTACAAAAGGAGAAGATGGCGCTCCTTTGGTGCTGAGCTTACCTTCGAAGAGGTGGTTGTGTTGACGGAATCTTCGTATAAAAATGTAAGAGGACGTTCCTTTGCTATCTAAACGGCTGTCTCGTATGCCCAATGCAGGTGTATAGCTCTTTGTGCTATTACTAATTATTACAAAGATAAATGGTACCGCGAAACGCTTGACGACAATCGACAATGCTTCACTATATTAAAATTAATGGCTCACCTTCGCGTTAACGCGTTGGTAGCGACGGCAGTGAATTTATCAACACATCTCGTTCTTGGCATCCGGAAGCTCGCCCTTTCTACCTCACTTTGCTTCTTCTTTAGGCCCGGTATCAACACGTTACCCCGGTATCTACGACTTATCTTGTACAGTGCCTACTAGCAGCTACGATGTCTACCGGTAGCACAAACAATAGCAGTATAAAAAACCTCCGGGCGCTTGGAATCCATACAAAGTTGGTCCTGCGCCTCTCACCCTGTGAGGAGGACTGCGCAATATGCCAGGATCAATTTCGTACTGCCGACAACCAAATCAAAAACCTGAGATACAAGCGAAACCTCACTTACATTGAGACCAAAGAGATCCTAGCACGGTACGTACACAGCATACAGGCTGATCAAGAATACCTTCGGGCTCGTCAAGAGTCCCATGGTAATATGATACTTGGCCGGTGGAAGAAGAAGAGTCGTGATAAGCGAAGAGCTTGCATCCTTCAGGTATGTTCATGTCTTTAGCAATGTTGTTCATCAAGAAGAACGCTCTCCTAGCGTGACCATGCTAGGAGAGATTCGGCACCTGACCCAGATTATTTATGGTATCGGCATTTTGACCCTGTGGAAAGATCATGACCGATGTCCAAATGGATCTTATAGATGCTAACGCTTGACATTGTTGCAGGCCAATCCTGAGATACGACAGCACCAATGCTCCATCTATCAGCATCTATACGAGCATGAGAGCCTGCTGGAGAAGCGTGAGCTGCACAAAACATGGCTGGCTCCCTACCTCAGCCTCGAAGGTCTTGCAACAGATCCAGCCAAACTCTTCGGACTTCTCCACAATCGATCCAAATTCTCGCCAGAGCAGTGGTGTGCCTATGACAACTACCAGATTCAACCTGGTTGGCAATGTGGAGGTGTCGAGGTGGAGCACTTCCGTGGTTGTGTGATCATGCACGGTCCTCGTTACGGTGAGCTCACGGAATGGGATAAGGAAGAGGCTCATTGCTGCAACATCATTGGCTTTCCTCGCGCAAAGCTTATACTGGAAGCTCAACAGCACATCCTAGGGTTCCTTCGTAAGGTTGTCGGCTTAATTCTGGAGGGCGTCGATATCAACACGCCTGGTGCATCAGACAAGTGGGTGGCATTGACAAGCCTGGGATTCAAGCAAACGCAGAACATTGAGTATTGGTCCCCCTACGTCAATCAACCCTTTTCGGCTCCTCCTGTATTTGACGCGGGCTATCTCGTGTCCATTGTTAAGACCAAGCTCAATGACACGGGGGACCATCTATGGCTGATGCAGACGGACCCCTCATACATGCGACATTTCATCAAGATTTTGAGCCAGGGAGCAGTTTTCGAATCCATACCCTCACGTAAGGAGGCAATGAGACGTATCTCCGCAGACATCATCGAGGAGGTGTGGGCCCATTTCGGGTGGCAATGGGTTGCCGAAGAATGCGAGAACGTTCAGAGTCATTACACGAACTTTCGAGACGACATCGGGCCCGGCAAGAAGCTTCCAGAGACATATGACCAAGCTCTCGGTGCCTTAGAGCTATTGATTGTGAATCGGATCAACGACACCGCTCAACGCCTTCTACCATTCTGGGCCCAGCGTCCTGGCTTTCGCGACAGGTTTACGTTCGATACTTCAATCCCTGGCAAGATTTCCATTCAACCACAAGTCAAACCAATAACCAAGGAACTGTTCAAAATTGATCGCTTGCATTGGTGTCTTGCTCAATTACTCTACGCGCCCCAGCAGCATGAAATCCAAGATGATTACGGTTTGCTGTTTTCTATCCTTGAAGACCACCTCTCAAAAGCTTCAGCACTAGAACGAGCTCGGATGGACCAAACGCTTTACGATCGAGTCTCAAGTTACGCGACCATGACGGAGATACAGCAAATGGTTCAACTGCATCGACCATTGAGTACTAAGCGGACTTTGCAAGATGTGCGTGAAAACGTTGGGCACAGGAAGTCATGCAGACACATGAGAAGCATCCCCCACCCAAACACCGATCGAGAGTCGATGACCAAGGCTTTGATCGAATTCAACACACTGCCAATGCCTACTGGCAAGCGGGATCACTTCTATCTGGAGAAGGCTGAGCAACTCCGAGCGGCCCTGAGCGTGTTTTGGGCAGAGGTTCGCAAAGACGTGCGACAGTGTCTTGAATTAGCAGAGATGGCCCCAGAAGACATCGAGATGGATTTGCAGACGCTATCTGCTGATACTGAGCTGGAGCACATCAAAGCCATAGAGCAAGAAAAGCAGGAGATACTTGCTTCCATAGCCAAGGTATCAGAGGCCAAGCCGAAGGTCCAACCCGTTCCCGTACAGACACAGTGGGCCTCAATCTCTGCAGAAAAGATAGTGTCGAGCTCCCGGACAAAAGTAAAGTCACGTCCAGAAACACAGCAGCCAACAGCAGATGAAGAGATTTTCGAAGAAGGCGAAGAGGCAATTGACGAGGAAGCGGGGGCAGGTCTTATGATACCAGCCAAGCAACGCACAATTGACCTCCTCTCTCGAATGTTTCCAACCAACGCCGGTGAGATTCCCTCCAGCAAACCCATCAGATGGGACGACTTTGTCTCTGCCATGACAGATGTAGGGTTCTCTGCTAGACGAGGTAGCGGATGCGAAGTTATCTTCGAAGCGGAGAAACGAGAGCAAGGCAAGATCGTGTTTCACAAGCCCCATCCAGTGGCTAAGATTGATGTTATCGAATTTTTACACATGGGAAAGCGAATGAGGAAATGGTACGGGTGGGGAAGCGATGTACTCTGTCTTCGCGATACGAAGGGGAAAGATGCCGAAGAGGGCGCCGGTGAGGTGGAGTTGTGACGTTCGAAACTTGTTCAACGCATATCAAGGGTGAAAGGTCGTTCCGTTCGTCAAAAGACGAAGTTGTAAAGCGACGCTGCCTCTAATTGAAAGACCATAGATAGATACGATAGTTCACTGCAAGAACTCCCAGCACTCTAGCCGTTCCTTACTCATCAAGCTTCGTCGCCCAGCCTAGGGGCGTCTGCCCTTTGTTATCTTGAGATTGAGTATCTATCCTCTCAGCTGCCCAAAGCTTTCGCAAAACATCCTCATTTCATAGCCGGCGGTCCGGAATAGGGCGATTTTTCCATCATGATCTCTGTGATTCACACCGACCATTCCCTAGCTAGAAGGTTTGCTACTGCTGAGCTGGTCGGGGCCTCCAGTTCCATAGGCTCTATCACGATCTACTGGAAAATTCCATGGTTCATGAATCGTAAAACTCGTTACTAAACATGCTGAGCAAGGAAATATAATAGCCCCCCCCCCCACAATCTTCGCTCTACTCATTTCTCATGGTCGTCTTTTCAAGCTCTCTGATAATTTCGTACTTAATATCCTTTGAACTCTGGGGCGTCTCTTCGCGAGTCTTCGCGAACTCCAGAGGCGTCATCCCATCCGCGGCTCGAATGTTCAAATTCGCACCTGCCTCTTCAACAAGATATCTTACCATTTCAGGACTTTTACCAAAGCCCGCAGCGTAGTGTAGCGGCGTCATGCCATTTATTGGATTGATGGCATTCACATTAGCTTCTCTGTCGACCAATGCCCTGGCTGCTTGAATATTGTCAGACCGAACTGCTCTGAAGAAAGTGGTGATTCCGTCGTTTTCTTTTTGCTCCAGGTCCATCAGCTCTGAATCAAGCAGTGTGTGTATAGTGTGGAGAGATCTTTTGTTCATGTCGATGAAAGCGAAACCAAGTACCGTAGTACCATTGAGATCGGTTGCGTTGAGACTATCCGCGTGGTGATCTATCAAATACCGAAGGACTTGAACCTGCTGTTTTTTGGAAGCCCAAATGGCCACGTTGAAACCTTCGTGGTCGCGGGCGTCAAAAGAGACCCCCCTGATACTCTCAAGCTTTTTGATCTGCGCACATGTTAGCACCAGTATCATATGGTGTAAATGAGCATTAACAAGCCAGATTAGGAGAATAATGCTGAGTTAAGACCCACGACAGCATCGCTAGCTACCTCTCTGAGTGGACCAGATAGGAGATGGTTGTCTAGCAAATTGCTATCACGTAGATACCCTTTGCAACGCAGTTTGCTACCGCGACTGAAGAACTAAATAGAAAGGCGAGATTCCGCAATATACGTACCGCTTCAACGTGGCCCTTTTGGGCGGCATATTGTAATGGAGAGTGACCATGATCATCTTCAAGTCCCCCGTCAAGTTGCTTTCGTCGTAATTCCTGCAAAACCTCTATGGCCGCAACATGACCATTCTCTGCAGCATAAGAAAGCGCCGTGCGCCCATTCTTATCTTGATGATTCACCTTGACATTGCTATGCGCAAATAGCAGGCGTATCATATCTGGATTCCCTCCTTCCATAGCGTGGATGAGAAGGGTGCATGATTTGTGATCAGTTTGGTCCATATTGATACCTTCGTGCTCTAGTAATAGCTTGGCAACATCGTAGTGGCCATTCCCAACAGCAAGAGACAGCGCTGATCGGCCTCGAGAATTCAACGCGTTGACGTCGGGATGTGTCGGGAGCAGGGCTTTGACGACTTCGTAGTGTCCTGCCGCTGCTCCGCGCATCAACGGCGTCCAACCTTCGCGACCTTTGAATGTTGCACAAACGCCCCCAGAAAGAAGAATCTGAACGATGATTCTTTCGCCAGATGTTGAAGCGAAGTATAAAGCCGCGGGTCCACTTTGGTCAATGCTGGCAATATTTTCCTATTTTTGGTGTCAGTATCACTCCATCATGGCACGGTATGGGTCGGGAGCAGGTATGGTGTTAAGATAAACAGCAGTCTTGAGATCTTTCCTCTTCTTGCCTTATGACATAAAAGGGGGTCGCAATTGGGTAAAGATTTAATTGCGAAAAACGCCGTACCTTTATTGCGTAATTGAACACTGTCTCAAGACCAAGGAAGGATGCTGTGACTAGAATATCAAAGCTCTCCAAGTCTTCTTGTCCGTATCCTACCGAATCCCAGTAATGTCGCAGCCAGTAGAAGAGCACCTCCGACTTATGGGTACAGATAGCAATGATATCGTTCATCAGTTGGCTGTCGTCGAATATGTACTTCCCAGCCGAAGACACGTGCGAGGCCCAATTCATTGAACAATAATCGAAAAGTTTATAACGGTCTTTCAATTCCCAAATGTCAAGAGGCTCGAAAGTATTGCTGAGGTCAAGGTAGTCCTGATCAGACGTGAGCGGGGCCGCTGTTTGTGTATCAACATGGGGCTCATATCGGACGAACTCCTTATTGACGTTTAGTAAGCTGAGATAAGTTGTACACATCTTAGCCATCCCAAGTTGCGCAGTTTCAGGTTGAATCGCAAAGGGTTCAGGGGGGCTTGTACTGCTAGTATGGCCACCAAGGTAACTTCTGATTGAATTGTGGACGAATTGGACTCTTCCGTCTGTAATACGTACCAAAGAGCCCAGAGTCATCCGGACGTTGCGTTCCACGTTTGGCTCAACTTCTCCTTCGATACCCGACAGAGTCTGCTGACTACAGGTGCCGATAGCACGACCCTGCGCAGGAACACGGAATAAGCGAATGTGGTAGAGCGGCTTTACTGAATTGTTCAAGCAGTGATAGAGAATGAGGAATTTAGCGAGACACGTACCACTGACACTGCGAGCCCAAATTCTTCGAGTTTCAAAGGCTTGAGAGCTCCCGCGATGATCTTGAGCATCAAAACTGCATCTTGACGCTCACTTCCATCCAGCGTAGACAGAATCCTGGCATAGATTTCCCACCAACCTGTGGGCATTGCATCGATGATGGACTTAAGGTGCGTGTATGAACTACGCTTTGCACGTCTGAGTTCTCCAAAGACGAGTGCGACCCAAAGAAACAATGTGTCCGCTTGCCTGCGAATTCTTACTTCCAAGGACATTCGGACTGGAGCAGTACAACTATGTATCTTGGCAATTTCATCCATGCGATTCTCAATCTCGTGTTCAATATCGATGCCAATTTTGTCGAGATTTGCTTTATCCTCCATGTGGATTATTGGGTTGCGCTGCACATCCATGGGAGAGCTGGTTGTGAACAAGATTCGCACCTTGCCTATACGTATATTGGAGTAAGCACATTTCTCTGAGTGGCTGTATGGTACTGTGATGCATGTGATGTTGTCAAGTAAAATGTGTAAAACCCATGGATTGTATGACCGTAATGGAATGTGCGTCTCGCGACCATCTGTTCTGAAGTATGCGTACCTAGACCATGACTAACACCATCTCTACCACCCTTGGATTCGACAAGGCCGCTGAAGAGGTCAAGATACTTGATTTGTGTCAGGTCTTCGCACTCGTCAATAGAGTCGATCACAACAAATGTGACACCCGCCCTAGGGTCTTGCACCGTCTCCAAGAACACCTTCCACAGTGCGTCGAAGTTTTGGAGGACGCGCTGGCCCGGCTTTTCCCACTCGCGCTTTATGTGGTTGAATAACTCGTTCCGCTGCACTAGAATTTGGTGGAGAAGGCTGATCATGATCGTCAGAACATCCTTTTGCTTGTTTGATTTGCCATCACAAGAGAAGTAGCAGGTATTGACGGGTAACAAGGGCGGCACTTTCGATACCAGCACCGGTATTCTGTCTACCAAGAAAGACGAAAGAACAGTCTTTCCACGACCGACGGTGCCTTGCACCCACAGTGAGGCAGGTCCTCTTCCTATAAGATCTCGAAGTCAGTATTGATTTTTCCTCATGACGCTCTTGTGCAACGAAGCACGAATCGTGAGGCTTGTTTTGGGGAGTAGCAAGCCGTACAATTTCCGAACAAGTACTCGAAAAGGATGACGTACCGGCCAGCCATTCTTCAAACATAGGCTCTTTGAGAAACCATTCGCAGGTTCCCTGAGCAGGTCTCAGAGCAGATTCTTCAAGACCTGGACCACTCAGGTTACCCATCGCATTGAGACACGGGCTAAGACTGTTATCCGTTCCGCTATTTTCGGGATCTTGACTTGCAATTAGCGCGAGTTCTTGCAGACAGATGGGTAGTACTTGCCATTGTTATATGCTTCTGTAGCTTCTACCTGCAGGCGCTTGTCGGTGGCAAGCGAGCTAAGGCGCTTCAACTCTCTTTCAATTTGGATGTAGTCGTTGTCCGCGGCATCCTCGAAACGGCAGATTCCACGGTGGTCACGGTCCAGGGACACGGAAGACCCCACTGCCATTCGGGCAGATTCCTTTGAGACAACGACACCGAGTAATCCTAGTAACCCTATTGGTCTTAACTCTATAACCGAGACGATGACTAGATCGTTCAGGCATGGCGCGAAAGATGCAGTGATATCGTTAAGAATTTCAGACCCGACAGTCAGTGACTCGATGATTTTGCGCCTTGTGCTTGACACGTATAGCATTCTGGAGAGCCGTGTGCCCCAAGCGGCGAGATAAGAGCCGTTGTGGGGTGTACCAAAGAACATGATAGCAGCCGTCGAGGAGTAAATATTTGCGTATCCCTCGTGACGACCACCTTGGTTGCGGGCAATAATGAGGGCCTGGAGGGCACATTGTGAGCGTTCTTGAGCTGACATTGTAGTGAGGCTGTCAACCCGCCTTTTTACACACGAGCCCCCCAAGAGAATGAGCGAGGAGGATGATTGGGCGTCTTTTCTAAGGGTTGATCAGCGTCGTTTCTATTGGGTTCGATCTATCTTAGGTTGGGGTCTAATTGGTCAGGTGCCAAATTGTGCGTACCTCATTGTCGCTAGTTCGTACGCTATGTATTGCATTCAACAACATCTCACCATAGTCGCTGATAGTGGCCGTTGTTAAGCTGGGGATTTGAGAGTCATAGCCGTAAGTATAGATTCGTGCCTGAGGCAGAGCATGCGGAAGGAAATCGCGAAGCCACATCTTTCCGCTCCCCTCGTGCGTCCACGTTTTCATCAGATCTCCGTTGAGCCCGTGCACGGCGACAATGAGGACCTCATCTTCGCCCGTTCCAAGCTCAGCGCTCCAATGCTTGGAATTCAAAGGCTTTAGCCCAGAGGAATTAGCGAACTTTTGGGGCGGCTTGGGTTTTGAGAAGCGCCATGGCGAGGTCGACGCTTTACGAGAACCTTGCGCTACGACGTTCTCTCGGTGAGACGATCTTGCGTCGTCCAACTACTCGGTAATGTTCTATCATCAGCTGAATGTTTAGACCGAGAGCTTACAGCCCATGCAACTCTTACGTTCTTTGCTAATTCCCTAGCATTTAGCTCGCGAAGTATAGTGCTGTTTTCAATGTACGCAGGGTTGTCGTCTATGACGGAAGATGTCGAGTGCGCCATGAAAAAGCAGCAACAAAGAATTCAAAGATGAGTAGGAGACGCGCAGGGCCTACCAGTGCTATATACAAGAAGATGGCTAATTATCTTCAATACAACTAGGGGCGAGGACTCGGCCGTAGCAAGGACTCGACGGGTGCTGGCATTGTCATACAGCCAGTCAACGTCAGCTGTAAGCGCCCTGTGACGTATAGGAAATGCGGATGCGGTATTAGGATCTAGTGTCATTTGACGATCATCTCGGAGCAATTCCTAGTTTTGTAGGCTGATCACTGCAGTGAGATTATCTGCATTTCAGCACCCGATGGATAGAGGTGCTGCTGGGAGTTTGGCAATCGTTGGGAATCATGATTGTCTGGCTACATGGGTTTCAAGTACCAATCCCCAACACCGAGGGTTCCTGACTTTCGTCTGATATGCTCTCTTATGTCATGGACAGGGAATGTCGGAATGGCAGGCCCCTTTTTAGAGTATGACCTCGAGCGTACGTTGCCGGTCTTCGCAGATTTAGATTGCACGCCCTGGCGCTTGGGGAAGCTCGGAAGAAGGTTACGTGGGTGATTTGAGAGCGAGCCTAACTTGATTTGGTTAAGAGCTCAATGCTTCTTCGCGTGAATAAAAGTTCCGCACGAAGTCCTGTATGTAGAAGCAACGATTTTCTTCAGTCTTTCTGCTCTGCTCTTATATTCACCTCTGCAAGTTTGAAAGTGGTGTAGATGTCCCACTTTTGAGCGCCAAATTCTTACCCTTCGCCGTACAGTACCCTACACCCTTGAGCATTAAGTCATTGCAAAAGCCAGAAACCAATTGGCAGTATCCTATACATTGGACGAGGAAAGGCACTTCTGAGGCGTTGCAAGAGCTAGAAGGCAGACTGAAAATTTATATCCTTAAGCGAAGAGTCGCACTGTCCAAAGTTTGCAAGAGCGAAAGATTTGACTGTTTACCACAAGTTGAGACTAAAACCCAGCAGTCCACCCGTCACGAGCCTCTCAAAACGATCCATAACTCAAAATCTTTGCGTAGAGAACCACAGCGGTGATAGTCAATAAGAGCTCGACGACCGGCTGGACATGATACTCTTGACGAAAGAATTACTCTTGACGAAAGAATTACCTCATTGAGGGCCTACACGAGCTGGAAGCCTAGCTGTCGTCTATAGCATTGAGCGAAGAATCACGCAGCCGATACTCTACAAAAGCGGGAAGCTGGCCTGTATGCGATCAGGGTGAGCTAGGAACAACGTCGTTGGAATTTTGCAAGAGCAGAAAGGGTGCCAAATCGTGCTCATTACCTGTGCTCAAGGCCTACTCCTGCACCCACATTCTCCACATTGGGTCATACTGCAGCTATGGGTCCAGACAATGACGAGCTTGCCCACGTACAATATTGGGACGAAAGGTACAAGAACGACGATGGTGAAGAGCTAGAAACATACGACTGGTTTCGTACTTGGGAGCAGGTGGAGGCATGGTTCAGGAGACAGTTGTATGTTACTTTTTTGCTCTCGGCCTCCCTGCAGTGTTATTTTACCGCCGTGAGCACAAAGCTTTATCGATTTGAGCAACCAATTTGAATTTCGAGTCCATTCTAGAGCGACTGATCGCTTGATCGCGACTCAAGTTCGGTCAGGAAAGCCGAACCCTTCGCTCTTCTATACGTCTTCTTTATCATCTCAGTCTCTATAGCCCTCGCACATGCCACGGTTGTGACAGCTCCCATTGCCAAGTGGTGTCCCCCCAACTCAAAGTTGGTCCCAATTGAGTAACACTAACATCGAAATTATTCAGAACGGGCGATTTTAAAGACCCAAGAATCCTCCACCTGGGGTGTGGCAACAGCGTGGGTCTCTCCCTGATGTGATCTCCTCTCCTCAATGGTCTCTCCCTGATGTATTCGCCTCCCCCCAATATACCTTTGTAGTCCAATTGCTAACGGAGAGACGCACAGACCCTAACCGCAGACCTACAAACGCTTGGTTTTACCCGACAAACAAATATCGACTTTTCAGAAGTGGTGATTATTGCCATGAAGGCGAGATACAAAGACCTGAATGTTGAATGGGAAGTGATGGACGTAAGAGATATGGCATTGGATTCGTGTTCATTCGACATTGCCATCGACAAAGCCACGATGGACTCGATGTTTCACGGGTCGATGTGGGATCCCCCGGACGATGTAAGGACTAATATAGACAGCTATCTGTCAGAAGTAGTCCGGGTTTTGGTACCAGGCGGAATATTCCTCTATATAACCTATCGCCAGCCCCACTTCATAAAGCCATTGCTTGCTCGGGAAATGGCATGGGATCTGAAAGTTGAAACGCTTCCTGATAGGCCAGGCGGCGGAGTTTTCGAGTACTTTGCGTATGTCATGAAGAAACATGGGACCTCAGAAGGATCCTTGAGGTCTTCTGGTTCACAAGCCTCTCTCAATTCGTCAGAGACGAGTGCCGAATCGATGGCCTGAGCCAAAATCTAGGCATTTTTTTATGTAAGATTCGGTCTAAAAGAGCCTAAAAGAGGAGGGCGCGAAGCTCAGGGAGCAAAAGTTGGGGATTTTCTGGCTCACGTTTTGCGCAATGACTCCAATGTGAATAAATAGACAGAAATATCGGCCCCGAATCACATAAGCTTGTGTAAGACTTGGCTTGATTAGCGAGAGAGCACTAGCGTACATAACAGAATCGACTGAGCCACTACTTTCTTATTCCATGGCTCAGACGGAGCTTGATCGCGTAATCAGAGCATCTATGAAGTCCTCCGACATGCAATTGCTCCAATACCCATTTGATGCCCGAAGCTTTTTCTTTGATGGCCATGTCTTTATCTTCTCATGTTCAGACGATCACAGATTGCTCCCATCGTATCTTCCATGCACGCATCTAGACCTGGGTTCAAAGAGCCAAGTGTACAAGGAGATCTCCACTTGTGGTTGTCACTGCGGCTGTAGCGTCATGAAGGCGCGTGCCAGATCAAGTAGCTGGTGGAGTATGGTAACGTCACCATTGCCCTGGCCAGGAAGATAAGTTTGATCGGTAAGACTGATACGTATTCAGACAAGACCGCTCCAGGTAACTTCCGAATTACTAAAGAGGGCTATGCATGTGCGACTTGAGTCGACTGTTAGACTGCGAAGCTAATACATCGAGCGATCTCGGCAAGCACCCGAGCACCACCAAGCATGTGTGTTGTGCCGAGATAAAACGTCAAGGAGCCGCCAAGATCAATGATTCTCAAACTCGACTGAAAAGAGTGCACAAGGTCTGCGATCCTCTTCGTTAGCTGTATGTGTTGATGAGGTGCAGTTCTTGCAGCTTATTGGACGTGCGGGCCAGAGCGCTCAGGTCGTTTGATGTGAGATCATTCACGTTGGACTTTCCAGCAATTGTCAGGCGACGTAGTCTGCTGAAGTCGACGCTTGCAGACTCCGAAGCTCCACTGTGGACGCTGCCCCCTTGTTTTGGCTCCCATGCCGTTCTCAGGCCGGTTTGACTCGAGAAAGGAGTTCTATCTTCCGCATCCACAGTGTCTCGAGATATCACGACTGGATTGACTACTCGAATTTTGAGAGACACAGTGGGTGGAGATTGCTCCGGTAACCCGAATGGTTGTGCCAGGTCTGCTACATGGCCGCCCCGATTCATTTCCACGGCAACACTAGATTTACAAGGCTTTGCACTGTCGAAGGCTGCTGGATATCATGGTGCTATCATTTGCCTTGTGATCGCTATCGAACCAGATGCTTCGGACAAACGCTCATCGTTGACGGCAACCTTGGAAGATTTTCGCCGTTTTCTGCAAGAAAGAGTAGCGGATATGATCCATCGCGTCTTTTGTAGGCATGTTTGATAGTCGACGGCGGAGGCCGGGCTGGGGTACCTTCGAGGCCAGCGTCAACTATTAGCTGTAAACACTGAGGGGAGGACCGACTCTTGATTTCCTCGCCATTGAAAGACGTAAAGATGTCTTCAAGCAAATGCAAGCGCACATTCATGCCATCGTTGATTGACCTGTCCGATGGAGCCGGTTGCTGTGAATCTTAGGCTGTCCGGTGTCATCGCTCCTTTGACCAAATGCTGCATCCGTAGATCCACGTTTTGTGAGGCTCTTACAGCCCTCTTCAGGCCAAAGCTATTAGGGAATTTATCCTCCCTTTTGCAATGGACGACATTCTCGAAGAGGGCTGAAAGCAGCTCGTTGGGAAGGTCGCCAATAGTTGTGGTCATCCTGTATATTGCAAAAGCGTTGAAATTTGAGTAGCACTATGTGTAATGAAGTAGTAGAAATGTTAGCGAATGGTGGGTGGCACAAGTTAAGTGTTGACAAATATCGCGGGCTAGCACCAGTCCTGCCTGACTGTTGCCGAGGACACTACAGCTTTTGAATGTGCAATCATTGACGCTTGGATTTTATTCAAAGCTACCCTAGTCGCCTCTGATGCCTTGAGAATCTGCGCCACCCCAGGTCCTGATGTTCTACACTAGCTTGTTCTTCCACAACAAAACAAACCCAATTGATGGAGCAAGATGCCTGATGAAGACCTTCTGGTTAGACATTCCTAATACGTACATCATGTCAGTGACCAGGACCGTTGAAAGTGAACAAGCATGCCATGCTTGAATGGTAATTGGAAGGTGTGAGCACGAGATCAGAAGTCCATGTAGATCATCGAATTGAGGTCCGTTAAGACTCCAACTCTGACATAAGAGGTACCAGAAATATTGTGTAATTTAGAGATATCATCATGTAATGCTCAAGGAAGATAGTAGCAACAAGTAGGTGCAAAGAACGTACCTTCATGCAAAGTTTTTCCGCCGTTCTCATCTTCGATCCATGTAAATTGAAAAACTGTGATAGACTTTTACCAGTCATTCAATCATGAGTGACAGCAGTGTTCTCGTAGACGGGCGCTGGACGAGATAAGGTAGAAGGAAGAATTAAGGTAGTAAAAAAACCCTTTTTTAAGAGCCGCATTCGCTTGAATTTTAGCGCAAGACTTGGCGGCTTGGCACCCACCACATCTAAGGATCCACGACCAGAACAATGTCAACATCGACAACCAGCAATCATGGGTCGCCTCCACAGCAACGGTAAAGGCATATCAGCCTCAGCGATCCCATACTCCCGAACACCGCCATCATGGCTCAAGATGACCCCTGACTTGGTGGTCGAGCAGATCTGCAAACTCGCAAAGAAGGGCGCAACGCCATCGCAAATTGGTGTCGTGCTTAGGGACTCCCAAGGTATTGCTCAGGTCAAGGTCGTCACTGGTAAGACTCTGTCTTCTTGCTGCATATCAGCGACTGCAGGACTAACATAGCGCCACAGGTAACAAGATCCTCCGAATCCTCAAGTCCAACGGTATGGTACACCCAGTGTGAAAGAGCTCAGACTTGGCTCTATGGACATACACATACAACACTGCCTTTGATTGGTCTTTGACTGACAGAGTGATTTCTACATGACAGGCCTCGCACCAGAGATACCCGAGGACCTCTACATGTTGATCAAGAAGGTTGCGTTGAGCCCAAGACCCACCGACCCACAGCAGGACTCTGGCACTGACAATCTATAGGCCGTCGCCGTCCGAAAGCATCTCGAGCGCAACCGAAAGGACAAGGACTCTAAATTCCGCCTCATTCTCGTCGAATCCCGCATTCACCGCCTGTCGCGATACTACAAGTCCGTTGGCGTTCTACCACCAACCTGGAGATACGAGAGTGCCACTGCAAGCACGATGGTGGCCTAGGCTTAGCATGTAGCGTGGTGGAAAATCTGGGGATGGATCGCGGTATGATGAGAGTCATTCAAGCTTTGAGCAAAATCTCTGTGCAGGTGCACAGCCAAGACATGCAAGGCGAATCAATTCAAAATTTGTCAAATCTTGCTGATCTTTTTCCAATGTGACTTCACATGATGTCTCAGGTTCACACCCATCAATTGCAATGGTGGGTATAGAAAAGCCCAGGTATCCCAACGACGCCTTCGCTATGCATGCGTGGATTCTATTCATCTCATGATGTACCCTCCAGCTCCCTACTTCTCTGCAATAAGAACTCTCCCAGGACCCTCAGTGGGTCCTCAGGCCTAGAACCAAACGCTATCAGTATTATCTCATTTTCAAAAACTCCGAAGGCCTACGTACTGCTCAGCCGCCAACCTCTTCATTCCCTCCAGTAGAACGCCCGTAACCTTCTCGTTGAGATAGCGTCTTGCTGGGGCGCCATGAGAAGCTGCTTTCGCTGGCATGGACGATACGGCTTCAGCAGTGCCATTGACATGCCGTGTAGGCGTTGCTGTTCGCTGGGGCGCAGAGTTGGTAGGAATGGCTGGAGGTTGACTTTGTTGTGGCGTAGTCGCAGGCTGCATAGGAGGCTATAGTCAGCCTAACAAAGTGTAATAATAGCGATCAATGGAAATTACAGCAGCTTCTGGCATCTCAGTGTCTACCTGGTCACCGTCTAGGACTTGGAGCAGGGGAGGCTCTTCAGTTATCTGGAAGTTGGGCTGGATGTTGTGGATATTGTCGATTGGCGGTAAGGGAGTAGTGGATCCAGAGGTCCCTGGCATATTGCGAGAATTTGGGTCCGCCATATTGCCAACGTTCTTTGCGCAGTGATCGTATACTGCCAATGTTTGCGCAGTTGGTTTTCTCCGCATGGACTTTGCCAAGACCACTCTGCTTAGCGCCAGGCGCGTCTTACGCGACGTAAGTCGATTATTGCGACTTGAAGGCATTCCTAGATACTAGAGATTTCGTGGTATGTCATGGCCTTGCAGTCACAAAACCCTGCATTCCACAACCAGATGCTTGGAAATCGTATTCGGCATCCCCCATCCACGAATTTTCACGACGGTTTCGAGACCCCTACGGCAAAGCGGCTGAAGAGATTGGACAGCATAGATAGCTCTCTATCGCGTAGAGACGAGTCAGAGGATGAGAATCCTATCGAAAGGAGCGAGAGTCCATCGAAGATCCCCCGAAAGACGTTAAGGGAGATCCCAGACTCGGAGGCAGAATCTGATGACGATGATGACGACTTCCCACCAGAGGCAGTCCGCAAGACGGAGTTGGAGAGTGCCCTGCCACCAATTAAGACCGACAAGGAGGCGATTGCAGAGTACGAGGCGACTAGAGCGGCTGAAGCACAAAACCTCGACCTGAAAGAAAGGTTGGGCCAGAGAAAATGGGTTCAGGGGAAGAGCTCGATATACGTAGATGCATTCAACCTTGCATTAGAAACGGTGCTCGAAGATGAGTCACATCTTTTCGATGAAGCCGAAATGGCCGTATTCGAACAGTGGAAGGGTCTGAGTTACGAGGGACAGTATCTGTAGGTAAGAGCCTTGATGAATATTCCAGTCATTATAGTACTGACGTCTGCCACAGGTACGTACGGCTATTCCTTCGCAAAACAGCAGCATGGCATCGAATCAATCGTCTAGGATACTATGGCGATATTGCAGACCTACCCGCAGCTGCCGAAGACCTTCTAGACCCACGCAGTCTTCCAGCGGTGGCTGCTCCTGCCCAAACAAATCCGGGAGAAAGAGAAGCCCCTCAAGATACCATACTAGGAGACAATTTCACGTTTGCCGACTCGTCTGAGAACCACATCGACACCTTGGAAGTGGCCTCGTCTCTCTTGAAGCTTGACGAGCTTAAAGCACTCGCCAAGGAGGCAAAAGTACTCGTACAAGGCAAGAACAAGAGCGATCTACTGAAAGCGCTACACAAAAGAAGTCAGGGTCAAGGTGGTATTGGCTGGGGCTCTCTGAGAAGATCGGAGACAGAAGAGTCCAGCAAGTCGGAACATGGGCAAATGGACGACGAGGTATACCTTGAGGGAAAGGAAGAACTAGATGGCAGGAATGTCAATAGAGATTCTCACTTTGTACGAAAGATACTTGCTAGCACAGGTCCTTGCATACGCCTCTCAGCGCCAGCTTTGAGGTTATTTGAGCGGGTCCATCTAGTCTTTTACCGCTCGACAGAATGGACCGAGAAGTCCCTTACCACCATCATCCTTGCCAGAATATCGAGACGTAACTTTCCAGACTACATTGTTTCCAGATCAACCAACATCTTCGCCACCAGGTCAGACCTGTTGAAATTCGAAGCCTCAATCCGCACACAGTTTCGAATAGACTTCATTCTTGAGTTCAATGGCACCGTAAGAAAGGACGGTCTACAAACAGTCAAAGACACTTTCGAGGATGTCTATCCGAGGTGGAAAGTCATCCTTGCAGAAGAGCAAAGGAAGGAGGACCGTGTCTACGAAAGTGGAGAGGGCGCGTATCTTCGCCGCTTCTCACCAGCGTGGGTATACACTAGGATTGTCCACAAAGGCACTTACGTCCTCGGCCGCTTTAAGGAACATCTGCGGGAACGTCAGATGTTGACCGAGCTTCTAGATCAGCACCTATTCCATGCTGCAAGACGTGGAGGTTGGTACCAGCGCAAGGCTTTGCTTGAAGAACATTACATGTGGGCGCTCAAGCCTGATGATGGGCGGTCCGAAGATGCTCAAAAGAAGCACTGGAAGAGAGTTGCTCTGCAAACATGTGAAGATGGCCTTCAAGACAGGGAGTGCCACCTCATATATCATTACGATCTACAGAAGCGTGTCATGAAGCTGGAAAAGTCTCTGAAAATAGTCAAACGAGAGCAGCACGACTTCGGACATGTGCGGTTAGCCAAGCCATTGGAGAGAACGGTCGAGGGGATTCGGATAGAGAAAGAAAATACGCCGAGTCGGAATGGCAATCGAAGAGACAGCGAGCCTGCAGCTCCACGAAGGGGTGGCAAGACGATTTGGGTTGACGAAAGAGAAGTTGGCGGCGAATGCAGCGTTGAAGCTATGTGCCTTAGCTGGTACCGAGACCAGGGCTGGAAAGGCTACCATTCGGAAGGAGGCATCGTACGAACACTCTTCGGCTACCTCTTCTACGACGTCCTCTTTACCTACATTCCCAATGTCTTCCAGACGCCCTACCAGACTTGTCCACTTGATCTCCACACCGACGCCTTCTATCTATCTCGAGCATCAGAGATCAATCATCGCCTTGTCGAGATCGCTAACGGCGACGCCTCGAAACTCCTACAAAAAGTCTACGACCGCGAGCAGGAAAAGCAGACCTGTATTGTCGGCATCGATTGGTCTTACGACATAGACGACCTACGGGAAATTGTCTTGTGTTTCAAAGATGAGGCTCTAGCCACCGTCTGCAAAGTTATGGCCCAAGAATATCAACAACGAGGTGGTGGGATACCTGATCTATTCCTGTGGCATCCCGAGAATGGGGAGGTAATGTTCTCGGAGGTCAAGAGTGAGAACGACCGGCTAAGTGATACGCAAAGACTTTGGATACATGTCTTGACTGGGGCTGGTATAAAGGTGGAGCTGTGCAATGCAGCTGCGAGAGAGGTCAGGACGCAACGTTAAGACTATATCCCCTCCATTGATGCTCCTACTCCAAGTCTCTTATTCTAAGACAATGATGAGTGATTACTGTGCACAGTGACCTCGGTGCGTATCGTCTATCACTCGACGCCCATTCTTGCCCCTCCACCTCCTCCACAAACCCCATGTCCCTGGCTGTCAGGCAGTCTTGGACTCCAGCACAGTCGACCTAAGCAGCACGTGAGGCCCTCCAAGCATACTTGCGAACTTCGATCGACCTGGCGGTCGACTACACCACTACTCTTCTGTATGCATAATCTATGGTCTTCGGCATGTACCTCTTCATGCCTCTTTGTTTATTCGCCTAGACGTGTGTTTTCAAACCTTTCGGCTTTGGTACCCTCCCAGCTACCACTGCCATGGCTCTTCCACATGTATTTTGTATTGATCTCCGACTCTGTAGCCCTTGCAACAGCCACCTATCCCGGCAGCAGGTCTGCCATACCCTCGTATGTATTATCTTCTCCAAGACCCTGGTCAAGCCAGCGACCTCAATGAAAAAAAAGTGGGCATTTCTATTGGTGCCGTGAGTTGTCGAAGAGTAGAGGAGCAAGGTACCTGGTTAGACTCTCGCAATCAGCAGTATCTACCCAGAGAATCACACGCTGAAAAGCAAGTGCTGAGGAAAGCAAGTGCCAGTGTGAAGACTCGCGACAGTGGAGGCGCTGTATTAAAAGCCTTGATAAAGGGCAAAAGTGCTCTCTCAATGAACCGGCCCGCCAGAAGTGAATTTTTTGTATGTTTGGTGCCCGAAGGCTTTTTAATTTTTTTTGGTTTTTGTGAGTTTTCAGTGGAATCAAGAAGAAGTTACCATTCTCGCGCAAGACTTACTGTGTACTCAAGAAACATAAATGCCCTAGTCCAAGCTCAGGAGAGCGAAGGCGTCCACAAGGGACTCAATACTCGCCAAAGTTCCTGGGGCATCAAAGTCTTCCATCGCAATGTCGCCGTCGCCATCGTCCACTTCAAAGTCAGGTACCTCTCGAGGATATGTTGTCCTTGGGAAGGAGAGCTGGTTATGCGCATCGGGCTCCAAATAATTTTCGACGTCAAGGTAAGAGTTATAGTCATCGAAGTGAACATGGCGTTTTACGACCGGCTCTGGCTTCGGCTGAGCAGAAACCTCCTGATCGTCTAGCTCTTTTTCCTCAACATCATAGGGCGTTGAAGCCTTCTGATGCTGATGGAGCCCGGGAATAATCCAACTGTTCACTAGGAGTACCTCATCTTCCTCAACAAAGCGCACCGTCTTAGCCTGACGCCGTCCCTCACAAGATTCAAAAGTCCCGGAGGCCTTTATCACCCCATGAGCTAGGCTTGGGCTGTAGTACGTCTCGAATTGGTTCTGATAGCAGAACCTCAAGTCATCATTGGCCGCAGCGCGCACAAACAGCCGAGACTGCTCGCTTGCAAAGGGACTCAGATCTGGGAGAGGACGTGTAGATAGCGTCGTCGCAAAAGGCCATATACCGACTCTCCGTGCATGGGCTGGTGGTGGAAGTGTAAGCCACCAGCCCAGAGCACAAACAGCGGCGGTGAGGCACTTTCCTGAGAGTGTTGACCAGTCGAAACTGGCAACGGTGCTCGAGAATGGGGTGGTGCTGGCAGTGAAGAGGCTAGACATCTTGCTTGTGCTTGATGAATATGGGAAAGGGAGTGTCAGTTTGTCTGTAAGCATGTGGGTGACCAATATACCTTTTGGTGAGGAGAGAAGGAGAGAGAGAGAGGAGCGCGGTATTTATGTCTGGGGCGGGAGCCACTAAAGTTGGTTCCATGGCAACCTTCAACGTCGTGTGTCGGTGACGAGGCTGAAGGGGATATCAACAAATCCTGCTTGGGTCTTCGGGCAAAGTCAGCTCCGATGGGTCACGGAAGGAACGCCGCGACCGTTGGAAAGAGCTCGCTGGAAAGGAGAGCAAGTTACTGTTACAGGATCATTCGATGAGCTGGCTGTGGCAGATTTCAGGGGCAAGGTACCATCTGTCAATGCACTTTAAAGAGCAGAGAGCTACGAATGGCAGTTCCGCGTCATGAAGTCATTCTTCTGCAAATCGCATATTTAGATTCCCTTTGCAATGTCCTCCACGGCGATAAACGGTCATTAGGACGTGCTACAGAAGTAACTTACCTTAGCCGGCTAACGCATTTTGGTGATATGGCCGAATGTTGCCGGTCATTCGGGACACATCTGGCTATACCACCGAGAGCACGTAGGCTGCGTTTCGTGGGTATTCTCATTGGTAAGTAGATAGCAGGAGTAGAGGTGAGGCTGGGCTCAAATGCTAGCAACTAATAAGTACATACAAGGAAAGTCTATGTCACTAATGCAATCCAAGCATTGCTTCCATCTACTAATATACAACCTGATGCATCCCATCTCTCAATCGACTCGGCAGGGCCCCATTCTCACCGCGTCTCCACTAAGCAAGAACGTCCTAATGTGACCTTTGCTCCCACACCCTCATCCGAATCAACCTAGGTTGTAATCTCTTCCCCTTCCAGACCCTCGCATTCCTCTCCCTCCACGCATGCTAGAGTCTCCCCTAGCAGGGGCTCCACCACCGCGCATGTCACGGCCACCATTCCCAGATCCTCTACCTCCACGTACCTGGTGAGCTCCCCGACCTTGACCTCCAAATCCATTCGCGCCTCCGTTGGCACCCAAAGGCTCGGGAAGACCCTGGTGTCTGAGTCTTCTGGAAGGAGCATCGGCGGCTGGCGCTTTATCCTCGGTAGGTGCCCTTCTCTTGGTGCCTGGGTGATCATCTACAGACCCTTGAGCATAGCGAATGCCTGGGACACCCTTCAGGCCCATCTTGCCAATCGTTTTTTTCTCCATCTCTGGCACCTCGCCGCTCTCCATACCCTTCAATGCAAACACGTTCGCCATTTGCACCAAGTCAGCGGCATTGATCTGCATCTTGTTCAGGAACACCTTCATGAAGCCAAGGTACGCTGAGTAGGCCTTTTGCTTGCTTTTAGCATCTGTTCTGTGCAAAGCATCTGATATCTTGCGTGACGAGGTAGTGTTGTTTACGATCTTGTCAGAAGCGGGATAGGGGTTGATAGGGAATTGACGATTTACTTTCAGGTAGAAGGATTCCGCTTCTGTAAGTAGAAGAATCGCACGTCCGTCTTTACCAGCGCGAGCAGTTCGACCAACGCGATGAGTGTATGCATCGGCATCTACAGGCAATCCCACCTGCAGGACGAGCGAGACATCCGGAAAGTCCATGCCTCGACCGATGACATCCGTAGCAAACATAACGCCGCTTGTTGCAGATTTGAAGATGTCAGTTGCTTTAGTCCGGGCCGGTTGAGACATACGGCTGTGTAATGCGTAGACTTTTAGAGGCGTCAATCTCTCGAACAGTTCAGCGTACAACGCAACAAGATTCGCTGTCGTGCCGAATACAATGATTTTGGACTCCCCCTCCGTGATTTTAATTTCCTCTTCGATTATGGACAGGATAGCGTGGAATGTATCCTCGATCTTGGGTATGACGACAGAGTACTGAGGTACCTTAGCGAGCGTTGGAGGTTCCGAGGCGTCGATCGTTGAGATTGAGACATGATCTTTCGCAAGAACATTGGAGAGAACTTGTTGCATCTTGGGCGGAATGGTGGCGGAAAAGCACATGCCTTGCCATTGACTGTTTCGTTTTGGGGGAAGCGCGCGGAGTACTTTGAGAATATCAGGAAGGAAGCCTGTGATTGTCAGCCACAAATTTTAATTTCGTGAGCTCTCCTGAAAACGTACCAGCGTCAAGCATCCTATCTGCTTCGTCTAGAATCAAAGTCTTCATCCCGTCAAATTTAGCTCTCACATCATCCTCGCTGAGGTAATCGTTCAATCTACCTGGAGTGGCCACCAGAATTTTTGGGTCGCCGTTCCTGAACTTGCTGAGATTACTTGGTTTTGTTGTACCACCAAAGGCTGTATGGACTTGCAATGGTTGCTTCAGTCTTGCGACTAGTCTTGACGCTTCTGCTGCAATCTGAAGGGCCAGTTCTCGTGTGGGAGACATCACAAGAACTGAGACCTGTCCCTTGCGCGGGGCATCCTGGAGGGTATTCTGAATTGCTGGAAGAAGGAATGCAGTCGTTTTACCTGTGCCTGTCTTTGCCTGGACGAGGCAGTCGCTCTTCAGAGATGGCAATCCACATAACACTTTACTCTGGACCGGTGTCATATACTCAAAGTTCATGTCCTTCAGTGCCTCCAGCAACAAAGGGTCCAGCTTGCCCGCCATTGAGCTGTACGCTGGCGCATTCGCAGCTTTGAGGGAAGCGCTCGAATAGAGTGCACCGCTGGTTGACATTTTGTATGTTGTTATCAAAGGAAGATTTTGGAAACGATGATGTGCGTGACGATTTGAACGGGTACAAAGCCGGATTAGATACATAAAAAGCGGCCAACACAGCCAGTGAAGTATTGAGTCTCAGCTAGTGTCACCTCGGAGGAAAGAGCGATCAAGATCAATTTAGGTCAAACACAACACGCCATAGCAATTGCTTCGTAGACCTCTCACGGCTTCGCCTACGCTTGGGTTGAACTTGGATGTAACATTCAGTTCTGGCCTCATGCTGTCAGCCGAATGTATTATTTGTTCGCGTTTTGAATCATGCACCAAGTGTATCCCGAAATTGGACGATGAATTTTCTCGCCCTGCAAGGCTGTTGGACCCTGATCGCCGCTCCCGCTTCACCGCACGCTTGTCAGGGCATTTGTCTTCCTTGCCCCCAATATCAACTCAGGGCATAACAACCTCATTGAACAACGAAATGATCGAATACGAGGTTTGCGTAGTACGGAAGTCCCCAAAACGGTCTGTTAATGATGATGTGTATAGGCTTGTTATGCCTTCACACCGGATGGAGCAGACGAGAGAGCTCCACGGCCTACAAAACGAAGAAGGACGGCGCGAGCGAGCTCGCCCGATGCTCAAGACCGTGGACCTCCATTTGTGCCGCTCCTGAGGGGTGTAGAACGGTTGGAGAGTATAAAAGCTCGATATGCGAGCTTTGAGAAGGCTTGGCAGCCAAAACAGATTCTCATCAATGTAAATCAATCTGAGAGAATATTATATCATAACGTGCAAGTGCTGATTTGGCAGAAATTCATTCATAGCGCGAACGCTGACACCTTTCAAGAAGTAGTGTCATTCATTCAAGACGAAGATGCCGCAAAGTAGGTACTTCCGTTTGTTAGAAGGGTTTTTTATTGATGTTAGTCAAGTTTCAATGGCAAAATCTGCACAGGCTTGGTGGTGTCCGGCCCAGACAGCAGCGGCTCTTCTGAGCTGTTCGAATCAATTGGAAAGAGTGTCAATGCTCAAGAGCGTGCCATCTCAATAGCACTGAGTTCTGGTCAGAGCCCGAACCTCAAGACTATTCTGAAATATATCAATCAGCATGCAACAAGTCAAACCATGGCACTCGACGAGGAGACTGCCATGAATGGATCAAAGGTCGGCTTTCATTGATGAGATCGAAAGTCCTCACTGATCCCTATAGGATGGCCGGCAATTGAACTACGACCTCCAGATTCTCTTCGACTATGTACAAACTCACGCAATCAAAAAGGTCATACTATCGTTCCAGGACAGCGAAGCCTTTGATGCTCAACTATTAGCAGACCTCACTGAAGTTCTGAGGTAATAATGCTGTATGTCGTAAGATTCATTACTGACCATTGCAGTTCATGGATCGATAGAATACCGTTTATATTACTTTTCAGTATTGCGACGTCTGTCGACCTTTTCCAAGAGAAGTTGTCTCGTGATACCATTAGACGTCTTCAAGGCGCTCTATTTCACATCGATACAATTGATACCGAAGACATCTTCAGAGCTATTCACTGTGGACGGTCAGACCTGCTACTGGGTCCAGGACTGAGTAGGACTATACTCCAACATTCAAGAGACTATGTGCAAAGCCCATTCAGCTTTACTCAAACCTTGAAGGTAGGGTGCTTGACATAGCTTGAGTCGAGTCGAAAATTGCTGAGATGAAACTAGTATGCCTACATGACACATTTCTTCGCTAACCCTTTGAGTACACTCCTGAACGCGGATATCGAATCTCCTCCGCTACAGAAAGAGCACTACGAGGCAATACGTAACCTATCCTCATTTAAAAAGTATGATCTTCCCGATTGTTCACCGTGCTGTGACAAGTGCTGAGATTAAGCAGGTACGCACAGGACTTAATCCAGGAGAAACAATTCGAAACGGTACGGGAGCTGCTTAATGATGATGAGGGTCTGCACGAATGTGTAGTTGCCGAGCTTGATGATAATCGAAGAGCCTTGCGTGAGATTTTCAGCGCTACCGACTTGCTGCTCAGGATGCAATCCTGCCCAACCTGCAAAACCAATGCTTCCTGGTCCGAGATGTACATCCAAGCGATGTCCGGTCAGCTAGCCGGTTCCGCAATCCTCGAAGAAATATTCTCCTCCTTCAAGAAGCTGCCATCAGACATGATGGAACAACTACTCCACGACCTGGCGGAAGCGGCACCTACAAGCGACCTCGTCGAAATCGTGAACGAGATTCAACCACTCATCAGCAATCTGGAGGACTCTAAACCTCTGCGAAGTCAATATGACGTCCACCACGAAACCCTGCGTACGACTGTTGTTGCGCAAAAGGTCTCACTGAGTAAGAACACCTCTGTTCTTTCTCCAGAAGATGTTGTCTACACTAAGATCGTTGATCGTGCTTGTGCTGAGCTCCTAGACTACTTCCAGAAGACTCTGATCAATCCTCAAGACTTGTTTTTGAGCGAAGTTCTGATGTACGATTTGAAGTCTCCGCACCGCGAAGTCTTCACCCCAAGACCACGATTCGCGATCGAACGCGCACTCAGCTCGCCACACGACTATCTCGGCTGTGACTGCTGTGGCGGAGCGGATGGAGGCTTGTCTGCTACTCAGCCAGCTACGGCTATTCTGTATCAGCTGTATCTTGAGTCAGGGTCTCTCATCAATGCGGCGGACTTATGGTCAGCATTCGGGACCATAGTGGGCGTAGAAGGTACAGAAGATGAGGACGTAGAGCAGCAAAAGGCTCTGGCGCTCTTCTCCAGAGCGTTAGCAGATTTGAAGCATTTGGGCATGATCAAGAACAGCAAAAAGAAAGCGGATCATCTTGCAAAACTTGCTTGGAAGGGTCTTTGAGCTTCGGTCCTGAAAATTTGTGCATGGTTCTAATGTAATCGATCAAGATTTGCTAAGCTTGGGTATCTTATGCAGGGGTATCACAATGCGCATGCCATGACTCAGTATCGCTATGCTGATGCTCAATTCAACGCGAATTCCATGAATTCGCTGGAGCCAGTCCATCCGGTCGTAGCCTGCTCAACCAGCCCAGCCAGCTCCTATCAGCCGCTTCCGCTTCTACTACTTCTTCCAGCAGCGCCTCCAGCTCTTCCTCCACCTCCTCGTCTGGGACGTAGTCTATGGGATCTCGCTCAAAGATGTCTTCTCTTGAGACCGGTCTCCCGCTCTCACCAAGTACCATCGCCTCGCGTCTTCTGCGCCGTAATGCTTGTTCTTCCGGGCTTTGCTCCATTTCTCGAGGACTTGGGGCGGTATCTGGGAAGTCCCAATCGTCGCTTGCTCTCAGGAGAGGCTCAGAATCATGTGATTGAGACGGGGATGGGAAGACGGGGTCTACGGGACCATATTGGTAGCCACCACTGTAGAGCGAAGGGTCGATGAGATTGTGTTCCTTCATTTGATCCCGCAAAGCTTGGGTCCGAAAAAGCTGAATGAGCACGCTCTGCATTGAGAATCCGAAGTCACTATCATCATAGACGGTGTCTCCGTTGATTATGTTATGTATGATCTTCTGCTTGTCTGAAGCTGAAGTGCTCTCGCCGCCGAATGGGTAATGGGCCAGCCATTTGCCCACTATGTCTCCTGGTGAGGCGTGTTGGACTGTCAAAATCGGCGGGTTAGCATATTTCTTTCCCTTGTAACCTGGAATACGTTGTGACCCGGGGATAATTCACCCTGAAGTGATACATACCATCACAGATCATATTGCTCATGAGCCAAAGGGCGTCGCGCTCCGGCTGCGAGCGATAAGATGCCTGTGTCTCCGCACGGTGAGCCTCCGGAAGGAATTCGCATAAGCACTCCACAAGCCTTGCATATATGTCCGCACCATAGAGTAGCTGTTGTGCTTTCTCAATGCCGCGGCTAGTGTTCCAAACGTAACGAAGAATAGCAAGTGCCTTGTCCCGCCGTCGAAAGTCCCAACCTGATATATCTCGCATCAAAAGACCCCATGCAGAGTCCGCATCACTTTTGCGGAAAAGTCTTTCGGTAATGATTCTCACAGCGGCGGCTTTCAGGTCCAGATTTGGGCTTTGGGTCAAGTAGTCAAGAGTAGAAATTTCGAGGGAGTCTTCAGCCTTTTTATTGATCTTGTCGGGTGGCTTATCATGACGCGTAATTTCTGTGGCTCTTTCTATTACTAAAAGCTGTCTGTGGACGGTCATAGCAGCGTAGTAGCCCAAGGCAGCTGGGTATACTATTAGCAAGGTTCTTTTCGGGACGAAAGAGACTCACCCAAGCCCAGCCAGAGCCAAGCATCCTGATTGCCCTTGGAAGACATTCTTGGTATGGCGCCTGACCATGATCGCTCAGATTAATGTTGGAGAGAGCCCATGGGGTGGTAAAGTTGCGGAGTGTCGAAATACTAAATTGAGCTCCGCACTAATGACACATCTCAGTATTTCCCTCGAAATATTTTGTATAGACAATCTATTATGTATCGATGTACAACAGGACGCTCCCATGTACAAACTTATCTTAGATGTTCATGCTTCGACTGAGCTTATATGCAGCTCGTCCATATCATGTTCAGCTAAGACTCCACCGGGCATGGTACGATAGCCAAAGTCGATTACAGCTCTCCAGAGCTTTCGCGAATTCGGGCTTAAGGCTCAAGAAGAAGTCAGCGAAGGACGAATCGGAAAAAGACGAGCCAGAACAACCAAAGGTAAGATGGTACCAACAAATGCTTCCTTGGTCAACCAAGAGACAGCGGGTAGATCCCAACAACCTCGATCCAGAAGCCGGGGAGCAAGCAGCGGAATTCAAGGCCCAGATCGACCAAATGGATGAGGAACTACGTATCATGGAAGAGGGGGAGCCGGGCAAAACGTTGATCGAACCGTTACTTGCGAATCTATCTGAGGAAGATCAGAAGAAGGTCAGGGAAGCGATAAGACAAGATGAGATCGAGACGACGCGTAGAGCAGAAGAGATGGAGGACTTGAAACGCCAATTAGCAAAATTCGCGCCAAAGAAGAGAGACCTGGAGATACAATGGCAGCTGCCGCCAGAGCATACCGCGTACCTTCGAAATCTGAATGCGAACATACTTCAAGCCGCCAACAATTTGACGGACCAAACCCTAAGAAAGAAGCTGTGGCAATCCTACACTCGGTGTAAAGCCTTCCTTCCTCCCTTTACACACCTAATACCTGACAAATCATGGCACGTCCTTTGGGCCAGCCAGCAATCGGCGACAACGGACGATCCGCTTTGGGCTCCACATGTGGCGGAAATATCTGAGGACATGATGGAGGCGGGCAAGAAGCTGGATGTGTACCAAAGGATCCTGTACATCGAGGCTCTAAGTCACGTAGACCGTCAGAATCACGCGATTGCCCAATGGAAAGAGCTGAAGAACGATATTGGTGACGACAAGCGAGCGTCTGAAGAATACGAGCTGCTTGGCGTCCGCTTGTTTGCGTCCCATGGAGAACCTGAAATGGCTGAACGGATAGCCCTTAATTTCCTTGGGGATGGCAAGCCAGAGGAGTCTCGAATACTGATCCCGATACTTGGCGCGTGGGCTCGACGTGCAGACGATATTGGCGTAAAGCATGCGTGGGCTCTATACCTGCGATTTCGGGCTCAAGTAGGATCTAATATCACCATGGATGATTACGATAATATTTCTATGATTTTCTTCAGCATTAAGCGGACGGACCTTGCACTCGCTGTTTTTAAGGACATGATGCTCACCGGGCAGCAAAGCGACCAAGAATCAATGGAGCTCTACAAAAGGTCGCTAGGTCTGATCGGCAAGACTCAATCGAGGGCTGCCTCAGTGGAAGACTTGAACGAGATTTCCATGACAGGACTCACGGTACTGCCAAGGCGATTTCAGAACAAATTCTTCTACGGGAGCTGGTTAAGAAAGCTGATCAGCATGGGAGCCGTTGATGCTGCTGCCTCAGTCATCGAGCTGATGTACGAGCGCGGCGTCAAACCCGACCCAAAGCATCTAAATGGAATTATTGGTGCATGGCTTCGATCTGGCAACGATCAAGACAGAGACGCGGCGGAGAAAATGGCTTGGGCTATGGTCTACGAGCGATTGGATTTCGTCAGAAAGCGACACGACAGCCAGAACAGCGACAATAGTGATCTGGTCACTTCAGTAGGCGTTCGCGTACCACCACACCTTCGACGCACCATCTGCCCAGCGACCATCGAAACATTCTCTCTTCTCCTCCAGCACTATGGACGTAGAGCCCAGGACAACAACATAAAACTTATACAGGATTGTCTCTACCAGGCCGAAATCCCACCAAACACCTATTTCACCAACCACCTCCTCTACATCGACCTTCGCCGCGGCCAGCACCAATCCGCCTGGCTAAAATACCAGCAACTATTCCGCAAGATCCCCCCCGATCTCGAAACCTACGCCGCACTCTGGGACTGCGAGAAAGCCCACCTCGACAGCCTACTCATACATGCCAGAGACAAATTCCCCAGCGCTCGAGAAATCATGTCACACATGATGAATTGGTTCTCCCAACTCAGCACTAAGCCCAAAGACCGCAAACTCGTGCAAGAGGAATTCAGCAAGGACCTCTACGATCAGATTATCCGCTGTATGTGCCTGTCGGCAGACCAGGAGGGCGTCATAGTGGCGCTCTATGCTATGAAAGAATCTTTCGGGTTCTATCCCGATAAGGATACCGCGCGCCTGGTGAGTATGCACGTCGGTCGCATGGGCATTGGCGAGAAGGAAGCGCGGCAGGCTGGCCGCTCACGACGAAAGAGGAATCCGCAGCGGCAGCAAAACGCGATTAAAATCGCGCAAGCGTTCCAAATTGTTAGTGGGCAGCGGGAGCGGGTGCTGGCGGAGCATGGAATTGGTGCTTTGGAAAGATGCGATGACTTTATACAGAAGGAGGAGGGGTTGTTTATTTTAGCGGAGTTTCTGCGGACGGTTCTACGCAGGACTTCTATTGATGAAGATCTGGTGGAAGGCAATCTTGAGAAGGCAGCATGGGAGATGGGTGTTGGTGGTGTAAGCTTGGAAGATCCACTCACTACTGGTTTGTATGATAGATACAGTAAATCTAAAGCAAGTTTAGCGTGACAGGTTGCATTGTATGGCGTTGGGCACTGCGATAGCGTTATATCTGGGTATGCATTTTATGTACAATACCATGGACACATTTTCCTGCCGAATTCAAACATGTCCCGACTAGCACAAAGTCAAATTACGAGCGTAATGTGTTGACATCTTTGCTCAATATCAGAACGTCTTAAGCAGGTCAAAGAATCCAACACTTTCAAGAAAGGTGACAGTATTCTGCGCAGCATACCACTTCTGAGACCGCGTCTTGCCAGAAGTGACCCTGAGTATCGTAACGCATCCTCTACTCCATGCCACCAGGATAATGATGCGATTGTAACTCTTGCCTCGGAAGAAGCCGAGTGCTTCCTGCTCTTGCCAGCAGTGGGAACTGTCATACCTTGGGCTAGATCCCCAACGTGATTAGAGATGTGACCACCGTAAGTTTGAGGGCGTTGTATTTTGATGGTGGTCCGAGCACGGTAAGTCGAGGTTGGTCGAAACTGGAGCCTACGTCCTTTAGGAAGCCTATACGTGGAGAGACTGCCTTGTTGGCTGGTCCCTGAGAACTAATTCTACATGTCGAAGTCTTGCTCTCACTCTTCCTTGTAGGCAGGAAGTCCCACAAACTTATTGATCCAATTGAGAACGACAGTATGCCAGACTAGGCTGTTTTCCTCTTTTAAAACCCAATGGTTTCTAAATTTATATTGTCAGCACTGCGAAAGGATCAGTGTGGAAGTGAAACGCACTCATCTGGAAACGTCAAGAATCTGCTCTCGATTCCCTTTTCTTGTAGCACATTGAACATGGCAAGACCTTCACTGATAGGCAATCGGTAATCAAGCTCGTTATGAATCACTAGCATTGGCGTAGACCAATTGGAAGTAAAGCGAGCCGGGTTCCACTTTTCCCAAGTAGCCTCGTTTTTCCAATAAGGTCCTCCCAGATCGTGGTTGGGAAAGTATTGTTCATCTGAAGACATCTGATTCGCCATGCTGAAGACTCCGTCATGGCAAACAAGCGCTTTGAACTCTTTAGCGAGAGGATGTCCTTGCATCCAATTCATCATGTACCCCCCGTAGCTTGCACCAAGAGCCACAGCACGGTCAGTGTCGACATAATCAAGATTTTCTTTGATGTACTCGAACCCCTTCACGAGATCTTCATAAGGTGAGCCGCCCCAGTTTTCAGTAATTGCATCGACGAAAGCTTGACCATAGCTTGTAGAACCAGTAGGATTTGGGGTGATGACCACGTAGCCTTGCTCTGCGAATATAGCGGGATTCCATCGTGTTGACCAGCTGTCTGTCCAGGCTCCTTGTGGTCCGCCATGGATCAGATAAGCCAGTGGATACTTTTTACTTAAGTTGAAATCCGATGGCTTCATTACCCAGGCGTGGACTTGCTGTTCGGCGCCTTGGAACCAGATGTCTGAGACTTGGTCTTGGGAGAGGCCGAAGAAGGTTCCATTGCGCGAATTTGAGGATACGACTTTCGCTTTTGCAGAGCTGGTGGGGTCAAGTATTGAGTAGACGCTGTTGTCAACCAGATTTGAGCTTGACAGAAGCAGGTGGGATGAATCTGATCCAAGCGGTTGTACATCACTGACAGATCCTGAGTGCGTCAATGGCTGCGGCAAGTCCTTCACATCCGGGCCATCGCGAGAGAAGTCGAGCTTGAACAAGCGCGTAATTCCCTCTTCCTCAGCTACTATAAACAGAGATCTTCCGTCATTGCTGAAACTGACCGAACCAGGGCTAATGTCCCACAAGCCTTTCCCGTCATCGGACTTCAGGAGTTCAAAGGCATCAAGCGGGTTCCCAAGATTGGGGTTTAGTATGATTCTTATCTTGTCACTTTCATACCCATTCTCCTTCATCTGTAGGAAAGCGACTCCCTTGCCACTGGGTGAAAAGGCTGGGGCGGTACTAGCACCTTCGAAACCTTCGACAGCTACTTTCACAGGCTCAGAGTAAGCTGGTCCATTGGGCGCGTCCTTGATGGTGACAAGGTAGAAGTTGGTCTTTGTATTGAATGCAGGGTTCAGCTCTGGATCCTTCGCTACAAAGCCGACACCAGTAGCGCTGAGGTCGTAACTATCCTTCCCTCCCCAAGGTGGTATGGGACTCTCCAGGCCAGAGCCTTTCAGCACGTTCGTGAGGGTTCCTAAGCTATATCTACCTCTTGACTCAGTGATGCGGGGTTTCGCTTTCTGGAGTATGCCATGCCAGATACTATTCTTATTGGGCGTGACATATTTATCCCAGTGCCGAACCATCAACGAGTCGTATATTGTACCGGTAGATTGTTTCGCGGGCTCATCCTCGGAATTGTAGAAGGATCCATCAGGCCTCGCCTTGCCAGTGACTGCAATGGCAACTCTGTCTCCGTCCAAAGTCTTGAGCTTCACATCTGAGACGGAAGCTGGCACGGTTCCTGCAACATAGCTTTTACCCGCCTCATCGGCGCTTCCAATGATCAATTCGGTTGCACCTTTTTCACCTTCCTTGAGCCACAGCAATTCATTGCCGTCGCCAAGCCAATTGGGCTCACTCGCCTTCTCATCATTGGTAATCAGTGTAGACAGGCCGGTACTAATATTCAACACTTTGACCTCAGATGTCTTCTTGTGCGATTCGAAGGAATAAGTTGAGACGGTGTAGACAGCAAGATTGCCGGCGCTGTTCGGTGAAGCAGAAGAACGGCGAGGGGCCGAAAGGAGGACTCTGCTGCATGTGAATCGCTGTCTTTAGGCTCATGCAAAGAAGCGGGACTCACTCTGGCGTGAATTTGTCTGCGCGTATAGTCATCTCGGACACTGTATACAGATCGGCCACTGATTCTGGAAACCAGAGTAGCTGTGGACCTTGGGGAAGAAGCGTATAGTACAATAGAGTTACAAGGCATGCGACAGATAGGAGAGAAAACACGACAGTCCGTGAGGAGGTCATGACGAGTACGACTACCAATACTATAGAGCTAGCAGCTGCCTGCAGCTCTGATATCGCAGAGTGAGGTGTGGCACGGCCAGTGTTTGCGGGGACAAATTGCCGCAAAGACTAGAGCTAGGGTGGCAGGTGCTCAGCGCCAAATTGATATCCTCCGTCAACAATAGAACGAGGCATCATTTTATCGTGATTTTTACGTGAGACAAGGCCGAAAGCGCATCGAGACGACCCTATAAGTTTGAGAACTATATACTTAGGTTCTAGAGAGGTCAAATCGTTTTCATCCCCCCACGCTGAGTCCGCACAGAGAGTGACTCAGGAACAAAATGGAAATCCAGATGGCAGCATCAAAAAGGACCGAAAAGACCCAAGAAATTGTTCCGATGAAGGAACACCTCTACTATGCTAAAGAAGCGTTATACCACTAAACCATTTCCCCTGCTGTTGAGTGTTGGATTCTAAGCAAGTATATGGTTACCTTCTAAGAGTCGCATTTTCGGTTTATCCTACGTTGACAATCAGGGAAACCTTACCTGGTTTTATGATATTCGGAAATCCGGTATTAGGTCGAACGAGCCAATCAAGTGTACGCTCAAGATTCACCATTGTTACCACCCCTTAAACGTGATTCATGCCTTCGATGCACTCGTCGATGACGCGACGGACCACGTTGCGCATTTCGGTAACGAAGACTTGATAAATACTTTTCTCGACGGCCTTTCCAGAGGCCGAGAATTGAATATAAAATCTGTCTGAATCATGACTATCAGTACCACAAGCGTCGAGCAATTCTGTCTAGGGAATTATAATCGTCACCCAACTCGATAGGAAACTTCAAAGTGCACGATGTGGACGGAAGATTAGTATACTAGGTTCTTGCAATAGGACCGCTTGGTAATTGATTCCACACTTCTCTACAGTAACTCAAATCTGGTGGCTCTGAATAAGAGTAGAAACCATCGCAGCGGATGACGTCGGCTAAGACTGGAGCTGGAAAGGCCGTGAGAGCAGTTGGGAAGGCCGATATATTCGACAGCAGTGAGAGGGACATTTTGAGCTGATTTCGGATGATAGACGCCACTAAAACAAAGCCTGTGAACGAGACCTATACAGTACACTGGGGCTGTGCTCATGGAGACAATTTTGGACGATGTTTCGAAATAGCGATCTGATAGAACAACTACGGCAAACTCTTGGCGATTTTCGTTCTTCGCGACGTTCTGTCGAAAGCATCTCTTTTCTTGAGCTTTGACATCGGACGGTCGAGTGGCAAAGGAGTCTTGAAGGTATGGCGCGTCCACCAGTCAGCACCATACGCTGCTATATGATGACACCCAATATTTGCTAGCCTTAGCTCTCGCAGACACGGCCAAACTCGCCGAGGAATCGCTCAAAGACCTATAGCAGGTACAGATATCTCCCAGTGATAACGAGCTTGTCCTTCGGTGAAAGGAGCCTGCAAAGGGCCGACCGGTTCCATGTAACACCGCTATGCAACAAATTGTCTTAGAAGAACCGCTATTAAGTTGTAAGCTGTCGCAACCCGGATCAAACATGAGACGACACAGGAGACACCAATCTGCGAAGCGAGATGGTTCATTGCAGGCTTATTAATCTCCTACAAACTATGATCAGCGAGCTATCAGCTCGCCCACCCTTCAAACCCGCGTATAAACTATCCACCAACAAATGCATGCAAGATCAAGGCACAACTATACACACGACATCCCGTACCGCATCAACTGACAGTCTCTCACCTCTATCCAAAAAATCAAATGCTTTGGTCTCGAACAATCTCTACTTTGATCTCACCAATACCCTTTCGACCGCCAACTCTCCAACTCCCGATCCCGATGCTCCCTCCTCGTCATCTCACCCGCAATCCACTCCTCCATCTCCCTCCTCATGTCGCCCTCCCCAGCACCCGACTCACAATTCCTCAGCCCTAGAAATCTGCCAAATCGCTTTCTCTTCTCCTCAATCCCCGCCGTCGTCGCGTCTCTATCTTCTTTGGTGATCCCTAGAATATTCCTTATATCCTCCATCTCGTCAATCTCGCCTTCTTCCAGCTCCTCGCCCGGTGCCCACCATCGTGATACAACGGGCATGGGGTAGTTGAGACTATAATAGCCTGGTGTGCGCTGGTGATAGAAGTGTGCCAGGTCATCTAATTGCTCGGAGGTGAGAAGGTGGTAGTGGAGCATTGTTTGCGGGAAGTCGGGATGCGGGAGGCCGGTTTCGATGCTGAGGAGTGGGGAGAGTGGGCGCAGGAGGTGGGCGAATTGGCGCCGTTTGTGGAGCCGTTTGAGGAGCAGCAAGGAGTCGGAGTTGGAGCGCTGGATGTTCGCTGGGTTGGAGATTTTGGAGATTTTATCGGCCATGGTGTGGCTGGGATGGGGGAAAGGAAGTATTGCTTTTGGTTTGTAGACAGATAGAGATTATCAATGATGAAGGGTAAGATGCAGAGCTTGAGCTATACCAGGTTGGAACCAACCTTGAGAGAGCTTTCTGGTACAATCTGGGTGGTTTCAGGATTTTGGTTATGTTTTGCAAGCAAGTGGTAGGGTAAGATGTCTGTGGCACGCTGGTAATAAGATTTCGATCGTGTCCTTTTGTCTTATGGAAAATTGAACGCTTGGTTCAAATATTGTTACCCTTCAACAACTGGTTTGTCTTGCCTTTACTTGACAGTCAAAGCCCTCTTACAATTGTTCTCGAGCATTGTCAAAAGAATATCTTTAGATTCTGTTATTGCTTTTGAGTGTCTTGCCTTTGTCCAAATCCAAGATTGGTGGTGAGGTTGGTGGAACAAAGACTTCATTTCAAAGGTTGTACGAGCAATTCCCAACTCCGAGATTGCCCCAACGATTTTGCCACACCTTGTACCTTTCTTCGCAACGTGACTGAACAATCCATGAATGGCATGGACGTAATTTCCCACGAGACGCCGTATCTGAATGGATCAGGAAGAAAGGAGAACAAGCAATGTGGCGATATCCTCTTAGACCCTCCACTCTGCCATCACGCTAATAAATCTCCCATATATGGCTCTCATCTTATTGAGACCCACATCCATATCTATTGAGACCCAAGATCATCCACGCCCTCCCAACGTACTTACCCAATCAAGCAATCCCCACAATGAAGCTCAACTTCTCCACCCTCCTCCTCGGCACCGCCGCCTCCGCCGCCCTCATCAACACCAACACAACAACCCTCCACCCCCGCCAGATCCCCGGCGAAATCCCCTCCAAATACGACGGCATGACCCCCTACTCCGTCGGCATGCCGCCCATAAAGATCATGACCTTCGGCACCTCCGACTGCAGCGGCGGCGCACAAACCCAAGCCAAAACCGTCTACGGCGCGAACGTCCGCAGGCAGAACCTCCGCTCCATCCATCTCAGTCGTGACTTGTTGAACATGGAGAGTTTGACGTTCGCTACTAAGCCGACTCATGCTAGGAGGGGCAGTGCTACCATTGAGGATAGGGGTACCAAGGGTACGCCGCAGGATTGTATAAATATTATTGAGACGGCGCCTACGCCCTTGAGTGGTTTGCCTGGGCCTATGGTGGATCCGGTCAATGGTGGGGGTACGTTGTCCCGTTTTTTTTTTCGTTTTTAAATAGGGGAAGGGGAGAGTGAAGGCTGATGATTGTTCTAGGATGTTACGCGCTGAAAGTCCCAATTGCCAATTGCTGGAGGTTCTTCTGGAACTCGAATTACTAGGTGGGATTGTCAGGTAAGCGAAGGCTCCGCAGTGGAGAGCAGTAATGCATTAGTCTATTTGTTTTTGTTTTCGTTTTTGGGTTTCTTGATCTTGGCTTTCCGTTCAGCTTTCTTGCTTGTTCGCGTTGCTTCCTTGCGGAGAAAGAGTTAATTCTTTCATCATGAAAGACCATAGCTTTCATGAGATCTATATCCAATTTAATGAGATAAGTTCTTTGTTCTCATCTTCCTTCGGATTTGGAGTAAATTTCCACCAACACGCTTTGTCCCTGCGTTGAATTCATCTTGATACTCGTTCTGGCGTTTTCAGCGTCAACACCAATTTTACAGATTCAACGTAATGACCCGAGCCAATAATTTGCCAGTCGAAGAAACGATGGAAAAATTTAGGACTGGGGGTTTTGGGTCGATCTTGGTTGATTTTGGTGGATGCGAATTAAATAACATCATATTTGTCCAATCAAGATACCTCCATAAGTACAAGGCTTACGCGAAGATTGTCTACTATAGACTTGTAAAACAGAAGTTTATCTACAAGCCTTTCAGGGATTATATCAGCTCATAAATTTTGACTGTAGATTTAGCAGGGCTTAAAGTCAGAGTTCTTGTATGTTTTTGCTGGGCTTCACTAGACGCTCAAATTTGGATCCATACTTTAAAGTACCTTAGGATTATTCGGCTTCAATAGGAATAGCGGTCAGATCCAAATAAAGGTTCTCTATATGGAGCGGATTCACCCTTTCGTGCTCAACGGACAAGGGGGTCAGCATCACAAAAGATTTCCCAATCTTGAGGCCTGAGAGAAGAAATTTGAAGATCATAAAATACGAGAAATTTCCATGGTATTCAGCCTAATAGTGATTGCGAGAATGGGTATCAAATCCATCTACCTGCTCTTCTATTCATGCCCACATTCGTTCTTGCTCACTCTTCATCCTCCTCATCATCATCCTCCTCCATCCCCTCCTCCGCCGTAATCCTGAAAGTCGGATCCTGATCCACACCAACATAACTATCACACATCAAATAACACGTCAACTCCTGCTCCCCCACCCTCGTCGGCACGAATTCCAACTTCACATCCAACTTCTTCCCAATTGTAACCCTCTTGATAGCCAGTAAATTCTTCGTACTTTCATCACCCACCACCAACCACCAATTTTCCATTTTTTTCTGCGGATAGAATGGCGCGTGCACGGTAGTGTCTGGCTCTTCGTCCTCGTCGACTTCGCGTGTGATGGAGACTTTGAGATGGGCGGGGGAATTGGTGGCGATATTTTCGGGGTCGTCGACTGAGATCTCGATTTCGACGTTGGGGTATTTATTGTTTGTGAAAGCGGCGGCTTGGGCGAGTTGTTTGTTGTCGAGACTCATGCGCTTGATCATCTTCTCATAATCCCTATTCTCTGAGGGGTCCATCAACTCCATGAACTCGAAGATGTCTTTGGCGCCAAAGTCGTTCGCGGCTTTGATAACCTCGTTCGAGAAGTGCGGAATCTGCTTCAGTGGGCTGTCGCGGTCCCACATTGCTTGCACGACCATTTGCGACATTTCCATTGCGCTCATAGCGTTCAGGTGGCCGTCGGAGGAGAGGACGTCTACGCAGCCGCTTAGGAGGTTGAGGACTTTGGAAAGGATTATTTCTTGGTCTTTTGCAAGGTCGACGGGGAGTTGCATGCGGGAGAAGTGGGCTTGGAGGAGCACGAAGGCTTTGAAGTGGGGAGACTCATAGGCGGGTTGGGCCATCTTGACGGGGACGCGGTCGTAGATGCGACGCAGAATGTGGTCTTCGTGTCGTCGTATTTGGATGGACTCGAATTCTGTGGCGGAGGTGACAATTTCTAGGATGCCTTTGAGCTTCGTTCGGCCTGTTAATGAGAGTAGGAATGTCTGCATGGTAATGAAGGAGATGTTGTAGTAAGCGGCTATCATGGCAGCGTTGAGCGGGGTGACGGTGTCATCTTCGTCGTCTAGCTCGATGATCTTTGCTTCTGACAGGTCTTTGAGCGTGTTCTCGACCAGTTCGGACAGATGCGTGCTCAAGCCGTCATGCGAAGTATCTGTCAACCCGTAGTAGCTTGGATTTGCAAGTAGTCGTCGGTAGAAGTACGTATATGTAGCCCAGTCAACGGCATCTTGAGTAGATGTAATGATCTTGGTGCTGATCTCAGACACGAACGCATCATGCATGTAGACTTGAAGATGGCTCTCAATGGGAAGAGCCTCGTTCAAAAATTTCTTGTAGTACTCGCGCTTCGTAGCCGGCACCATGAGCAGACCTCTACTCTCCATATCTTCGAGCGGTCGACTGGCCTTCCCAAACATCTGTAGGATCTCACTGATAGGATAGTTGATGTATCGATGCTCTCGTCCTTCATAGAATTGCGTACCCATCACAATGACGAGATACGCAGTGCAATCAAGCTCCCAGCAGACATCGCGCGAGGCGACCATGACCTGGAGCGCGCCAATAGAGTACAAGTGGGAGACAATGCGCTTATCGTTGACACTCAGGGCCTCGTGGAAGTACCCAATACCATGCGAGATCGATGCGACGAGCGCTTTCTCATTGACACGCTGCAGCAATGGAGTGATCTCTTCATTGCTAGCATGCAAGAATCTGTCCTCGTCATCATCGGCTATACATGCTCCGAGCAAGTCGATAGCAGTGGCCCTAACCTGCTTGCGACTGGGCACGAAAATCATCGCTGGCTTGCTTGGAGCCATTGCGAGGACTGCGGCGTACGTTGGCTTTGCCATCGCAAGCATCAGAGACGGAAAGTGAGGAATCGTGAAGGACTGAATGTGTAGCTCCAATTTCACTGGTCGCACATGAGGGCTGAAGTTGTAGATAGTGTGTTTCGTGGCTCCTATCCATTCGCCAATATCGCGAGCATTGGAAAGCGAGACGCTTAGTGCGACCAGGCGCATATTGTTGTCCGTTTGCAAGGCAACGTAGTGCATACGGGAGACGATGATCTCATAGATGAAGCCACCTTGACCGCCTAGCATGTGGAGCTCGTCAGCGATGAAGAGCTGGACAGTCTGCACATTCTTTCGCCGTTGCCATTGGCGAGAAAGAACGTCCCATTGGGCCGGGGTTGCCAGAATTAAGTCGCCTTTCTCCAGTATCTTGAGATCGGCAGTGGTTTCGCCCGTGAGCTTGACAATCTGCTTGCCACCAGCCACTTTGCTAAGCCGCTCTGACCAATCGACTAGCCTCTGATCGACCAGCTCTTGAAATGGGGCAATATACACAGCTCTGCATTTGGTTGACTGTGACCAATGGCGGAGGATAGCGAATTCTGCGCAAACTGTCTTGCCAGCGCCAGTAGGCGCACCGACGAAGACATTGTCATTGGTCGTAAACAGTGAATTGTAGACCTGGGTCTGGACCTTATTGAATCTCTCCCATTGTGGGTAAAGGCTCTTGAAGTCATCCCTCTTCAGCGCGGCGACTGGCAAGGGTTGAAGATCGAGCAATGGTGTGTGCGCAGGGAACTTCTCTGGCAGCACCAGCTTCTCAAACGAGACAGGAAGTTTCGTCTCCGACTGCAGCCATCTATCGGACAGAATTGTGACAAAGTAGTTTGGCGGCATTGGTTCAGTGATAGGGACGGTGAATTCGACAAGATGCTCATTCACGTCGGAAGCCGCGTAGTCTTTGCGGAGGAGGAATTGATCATGGAACAGTATATCCTCACCATCGCAGTCCTCGACCAAAATCCAGAAGCTCTCTGCCACTCCATGCACAGAGTCGTCCCATTCGAAGTTAGGCGTGATTGTAAGCTCAATCCGAAGCATTGATCGCGTCACGGGCTGGACCTGCGCCTGGACTTCTAGTCTTGGGAACTTCTGGACCAAGCTGCACACTGTCTTGCCAGACTTTGTCATGCCAAGGAGCTCGCCCATACGTGGAGGATCGAGATCGAAATAGGCTGACCATGGCACATCAATTTTCTCCGCCTTCTGAATGATGTCTCGTGGGCAAGTGGGAAACTGTCGAAGGGGTGTCATTGTTGGCCACATGCGCTTTTCAGCCATCTTGCATAGATCCAGAGCAGTCTTCGCGACAGACGACCATCCCTTCTTCAAACAGATCTCGAAGATAGCACGAAGAATACGGCCGGCAGACTGCGTGACATACACCAGATCTGCCATCAACGCAAGACCTTCCAGCTTGAGTCGTGAAATGTAAGCCTGCAATAAGACGTTGATCTTTGCCTGTGGCTCTTCGATGCTCTCTTTGACTGGAATCGGCACTCGCCCTAGCAGCTTTGCCAGCTCAAGCTTCTCGTCTTGTCGGACTGGAATGTACTTGAACTCATCACTCAGAGCAAATATTCGGAAGAGCTCGATCGGCGTGATCATTGACTGGATGTGATGGTTGTACGTCAACATCGAACTATGCGTGATGTAGTAGTGCGAGGCAATTCGCCCAAGCTCTGTAGCTTGTAGTGCGCCTTTCTTCTTGTCGTACTTGACAAGGTTTGACTTCTCAAGGACTGTCGCAGCCGAGTGTATCAGGTCAACACGTTTCTGCTCGAGTGCGTCGTCATCTTCGTACTCAGCACCCACACTGTACAGACCAGGCGACCGCAGCATCCGGACGAACAGATATGTATACCCCAGCCACTCCACACCCTCATCGCGATTTCGAACATTGCCAAGTACTATCTCAGCGTTCAGGTTGTCCGCTAGCTTGCTGATGAATTGACTTTCAATCGGGAGCTGTTGGTTCATCAGAGACAGGTAGTATTGCATCTCAGTCTGAGTCGTAATAATGATACCCTCTCCAAAGGTGTCATATTGAGGCCGCCCAGCACGACCAAGCATCTGAAGTACATCTTGAGGACTCAGCTCTACCCAACTACCTTTTTCAGGAGAGTAAATTTGGGTGCCCTTGATGATAACAGTGTGCGCCGGCAAGTTGACACCCCATGCCAATGTTGCTGTACAAACGAGGACCTGGATCGAACCGTCTGCGAAAAGATCCTCGACTGAGCTTCTGTCAGAGCGGCTCATACCAGCATGATGGATACCAAACCCGTAGGGCATGAGCTCCTTCAAGTCACGGTCCATCACTTGTCCAGATTCTTCTTCCAGAATCTCGCGACTGGCGGCATCGCTTCGAAGGATTTGCCCTATGGTCTCCATCTCCAATGCTTTGTCCTTGATATACTTGGCAGTCTTCGCGGTCTCTTTTCTCGAGTGTACGAAGATCAGCAGCTGTTGCTTGTTTTGGCCAACTTGCTCCATCACTTTCGTATAGCAGACGTCGTTCATGGTCTTCAGCTGCTTGATAGCTTTCTTGTCAGTAACACCAATGAATTCCTGTCGCAGAGGGCAGGGTCTGTATGATCCGTCGAAATGGAACAGGCCATTGAGCGGATCAACTCGTAGAAAGCTTGCTACATCGCGGTAATTGGGCAGCGTAGCACTGAGACCTACCAGCCGGACTGGGTCACCTGTTTGTTCAATCTTGCGAATAGTCCTGCTGACGATACTCTCCAAGACAGGACCTCGATCGTCATGCAGCAGATGGATTTCGTCAATAACGATAAGCCTCACCAGGTTGGTATAGCTCATATCAGTTGCTTTTCGCGTAATGACATCCCACTTCTCAGGCGTAGTAACGATAATCTGCGTATCAGCAATCTGCTGCTTGGTGAGTTGTCGGTCACCAGTAAGCTCAGATACCTTTATGCCGTAGGGTTCCAGTCGCTTTCCGAAATTGCCTACTTGCTCTTGAACCAAAGCCTTGAGCGGAGCGATATACACAATCTTGAAGCCATCGAGGTCAATCTCTCCAGTCTCCGGATTCCGGTTCTTGCCAATTTCTCGAAGAATTGCGAGCATTGCCACGTTAGTCTTTCCGGAGCCAGTAGGCGCACAGATCAGCATATTACCGTCGTCATTGAAGGCCGTGGGAAAGCATTTCGTCTGGATGCGATTCAGCGACTTTGAGCTGCCAAAGCCTTGTCGCGCCCATTCTGGTAACTCAGTCGTCGGCATGTTATCACGCTCAGTTGCGTCCTTTCGAGGCTTGGGCGCTGGCACATGAATTTCTTCATAGCCTTTGAAAGTCCGTTTCGTCGAGCCCAAAGGAAGCTTCACCTGGGGATTCGTCATGAGATGGTTTCCTTGGTCAAAGATCAGATTTTCTAGGTTGATCAGTCGCTTGGGCTGCAAGCCTCCAACTAAAGCTCCATCCTCCTTCTTGTTTGCCCCATTAGCGGGTCCTGAGGGGACGTCAATGTCCATGAGATCCAATTTGAGCTTCTTGCTGGGCTTGGAGACGCCATCGACGTCGTCTTCGCCTCGACCCTCAAGCTCATCAAGGATAGCTCGGTGGCCTTCAGCAACCATCTCACGCTCTAAAGCAATTCTGGCTGCATCGTCTTCCGCTGCCCTTCGCCATCGAGTGACCCAGACGATCTTATCTTGGTTCATAATGAGCTTCTCAACCAGCTCGTGATGTTCCCAGTCAAAAAGCTCCATCAGCTCGTTCTCGACCTCCCGGAGAGGCTTTTCTTCGCCATTCTCTGACACTCCGGACAGCAATTGCAGCGCTTCCTGGGTTTTCGTTTGCTGTGTATGCGCATCGTCGTAAATAGCTCCAATCTGCCTTTGAAGCCAAAATGCATCTATCTCTCGCACCGAGACGATATTCTTCTCTGGTTTCCGGGCCTTGGTCGTGCTCCCTCCCTCGATATTGCCATCAAGAACCATTTCTTCCTCTTCTCCCGCGTCCTCTACAGGATCCTTTCTTGGACTCCCATCAGCAGCATCCTCCCCATCTGCCTCGGCCTCATCCTCATCGTCTGAAGATGGCTCATCCTCATCTCTAACTTCAAAAGTCTGCCCCCCACCCTCTTCATCATCATCGCTTTCATCAAACACCACCGCCACACCCTGCCTCTCATCCAACTCCGCTCCCTCCTCCTGGCCCCCCTCCTCATCCATATTGGTATCCTCATCCTGGCCCTCATAATCCGTGATCTTCTTCCCCAAATTGACCAGCTCATTAAACTCCTTACTCCCCATAGTAATCCCCAGCAAATCATCAATCTCCTTCTTCTTGTCAAAATCCTTCATATTCTCATCCTTTAACAGCTCCAATATAGCATCCGCAGCGCTTCTAACAACCTCATGCGGCACATCCCCCAAATTATTCGCCGTAGTCGTGAGGATCAAATCATACGTCTGTCTCGTCGCCGGCGTCCGCGGCCTATATTTCAACCCCTCCACCAGCGCATCCGCCGCACTGAGTATTCCAGCACCACGCAGCTGCTGGGGCTCGCCACGCTTTCGCTTCTTCTGTTCGCGCTCGAGCACGTCTTGGCCTTCGCGTATGCTGCCTCGTTCAACGTCTTTGAGATCTGTCGTCTTTTTCTTCGTCTTGGGTGCCGCTTCGCGAGCATCTCGAGAACCCATGTCTCGAATGTTGATGCGGCCGGCGAGGGATTCGGGATCGCCTGTGACTTCATCGTTGCGGCGTGTGGAGAAGCGTTTGTCATGCTGCAGGACCAAATTGGACATAGCAGCATACTTGTACTGGGAGATGTTGTTTGGGTCCGCCATATTGAGGTGATTTGTGACTGGGAATGCGGCTATTGCGCAAGAGTGGAGACGATGTTGAGAAGGAGGGCCAAAAGAACCTCCAGCCTGAGGAAAGGAGAGGACAAGGTCGACTAACAGTAGCCGTTATGTCACAGTCTTGGTGGCGTTGGCGACGCTGAGTCGAAACTTCGAGTGCCAAGATTATATGCCGCTAGGGTTGAAACCCAGCGCTAAGCCACGAGGCTGCGCTTTGCCATCTCATTCACTTTCGCTTTCCTCCAAACGTCGATTTTGTACACGTGATGAAGCCGTTCAAGTCACGAGATAAGTCTCAAGGTTGGTTATTGAATTACTGCCCATATGATTGATCTAGGCAGGATATCTCATCAGGTGCGGAAAACTATGGAATATCTTCAGCAACAACTTCCTCCTCCTTGACAACCACATCCCCTTCCCCCTTCACCTCCCCCTCTCCTTTAACCTCAATCTTCGCTTTCTTCACCACCCTCTTCTTCTTCTCCACAACCGCACCAGGACACAAACCCTTCTCAGCCAGACTACACTCCCCACACTTCCGCCCAACAGGCAAGCAAACGGTCTGCCCGAACCCCACAAGCAAGTGATTAATCTCATGCCACTTCTCCTTCGGCAACCAACTCTCCAGCGCCGCTCTCGTCTCCTCCGGTCCCTTCGTCGGCTTTCCATGCCAGCCCCACAGATTCGTAATTCTATGGACTGCGCAGATTGCGGAGTCAGTATACCTCTTCTAGATCAAAGTCTGGGCATGTCCCCTGAGCATTGGCTCCTGAGACTTGTCTTCGAACTCTCAATTGGAAAGGAGTTACTCCGAAAAGTACGAACCATGTACATCGACCCCAATCCCTTCAGTCCTCCCCCAAGCCGCACTCAAGCAAAGATACGCCATCTTCGGCCCCACACCAGGGAGCGCCATAAGCCCCTCAATCGTATCCGGAATATCCCCCTCCCACTCATCCCTCAAAATAACCGCAGCAGCTTTGATATACCGCGTCTTATTGTTATGAAACCCTACTACATAGATCATCTCATTCAATTTCACCGGATCTACAGCCAGTATATTCTCCAGCGTCAGCCCTGGCGCAGGTAAATCAGTTTGTAAGCGGCGCATAGCGATCGCATTGGTGGTATCTTTAGTCTGGGAGGAGAGCATGAGCGCGATGAGGGTTTGGAAGCGCTTGTCTCGTGGGGAAGATTGTTCTTCGGCGAGGGTCTCGCAGCCCATGGTGTCGACGGGTGCGAGGCGAGATTTTCGCATTTCTTGCACTAGAGTGTAGATTTCTTCCCAGTTGGGCGGAGGTTGGATTTCTTCGAGTCCGTCTTCTTTGATTATTCTCTTTGCTGGCTGCCGGCGCGCTTTCTTCTTTTTTCCAATCGTGTTGGTATCATCTTCGTCCCTCAAGCCGATTTTGCGAGGTGAGATGCGCGTACTGGTGGCTGTTGTGGTTGAGGTTGCTGCTGTAGATGGAGTGTCGAGCCCCCTTTTGCGCTTGCGATTGGGAGAGGTGCTGAAGAGGAGGTCTTCTATGTCGAACGCGCTGGCTGAGTCTAATGACGAGAGAGAGGTTTCATCGTCGCTAGAAGCCTCGCGCTTAACCTTCTTTATTGGTGACTCTTGCACAGGGGCGTCGCCATTGTAAGCGAACGCTTGTAGTGTTGCTGCGAATGCTCTCGTCTGCCGTCTTGGGGCGTAGTCAGAGGCCGAAATTGAGGTAGCCACCTTCACTGTCTCTCGAGCCATTCGAGAAATCCTCATGAAGGGTTACAGCTATTGGGGTCGACGCGAACGATTTCAAGAAGGGAGATTGAGATGTTCAAGAACCCCTGCAAGTGCCAAGATTTACCCCAGATTTCAGCCTTATGTTTATCCGATTAGATCTCTGGTCCACCAATCGCCTGCCGCATCTTCATACACTCATAACCACTCAAAAGATGCCTGGAGACGACGACTATACCGCTGCCGTGGGCGGCGGCCTTAAGCTAAAAGGCGTAAACAGCTCCTCCAAAGTCTCGAAACACAAGAAGAGGAAGCCGAACCCCGAGTCCAATCCTGCAGTGGAAGAAAAGCCTAAAGATGAGGAAGCCTCGACACCATCGAGGGATGCGGACCCAACAGAAGATGCTGAGTCAGATTCAGCTAAGAGGAAGGATGAGGATGGTTTGGAAAGAGATGAAGATACTGCAGCACCATCGCGAGCAGGCAAGACAGAGGCGGAGCTAAGGCATGAGGAGCGCCGACGTAAACGGGTACTATTCTTCCCTCCAGTTTGGAAGCAAAAACGTGACTGACTTTCCATAAAGTTGGATGAAAGACTGAAGCGCGAAGGCACCAAGACACACAAAGAGCGCGTGGAAGAGCTGAATCGCTACCTGAGTAATCTGAGTGAGCACCATGACATGTACGTACCCACCTGGGCTTAGGCAACTCGGAGAGGTGAGCAGGATGCTGACTATACTCTCTACACAGGCCAAGGATTGGACCCGGATAAGGATCGTTGATGTGTACAACGGGGAAATCTTGCAGGAGTTACGGAGTATTGGAGTCACAACAGGAGTCTAGACACTGGCTCGAGTCTTAAAGGCGTGATAGGGCATGCATTGCGGGTTACAAAAGGTCTACTCGCACGATACCACGACGTTGCGCAAGTGGAGCGTACACCGCTCTCCAAATCGCACGAATCATAAGAACGAAGTCAAGTCTTCAATGTAAGTTGAATGTACACCAAGGACACCAGTGACGCAGCACAGGCACAAGCGAAAGCGATCCCAGGCGTCTTCAATCCCAACGATCACAAATCGACATCAAGTAGCTAGCATCCATCTCCCAATTCTTGCGCTTCGGGAGATTAGCATGGGGGTAACTCTCCGAGAGCTGCTTAGCATGTAGATCTTCCTGAGCGGTGCATATGCAAAAGAAAAATTGTGTGGACCGCATAAAAAGTGATCAAGCCTCCGCCAATTCCAGCATGCAGCTGACTCTCAAACCAGCTCATGCATGTCAGATTCGTGGCTTTATTGCAGACTCCATCCTAGGCACGGCTCGATCTCGATACTGCAAGTACAGAATAAAATTTCAGTATGAACCAAAGGGTCAAATCGTGTATTACATCCAGCCCCCTTCCCTTCGCCCAATCGTTCCACAAAACTAGCCTGCCCAACCCATCGTCAAATCATCCAAGCCTCCATAAATCGCACGTTTGCTTCAATGCAAAAAGATCGCTTCCCTCCCGTTCGATTAAGTGCCGCCGTCTCGAAAGTAAGGGTATACCAACTCCATAGAACAGCTCTGAGTGTTTAAGAAGAGATGCCGCATACTGCAGTCCAAGAAGTGAAATGCTGTCCTCAAGCCTCGAAATCGTGTCACATTCAGAATCGTTTTCCGAGGTGCCCAGCACCTTTCCCTAAATCCTTGCAATATCGTAGGAATGTTGAGGAACCCTATGTCCCTACGGGGATGGTGTATATCCGACTCTAGAAAGCCATCCCCTCTTCCACCTCTACCCTATCAAAAGCCCCCCTCTCATACTCGCCTCGCTCGACCGGTGTGACTTCAGGTGTGGCGTAAACATCATGATACTGGTCATCATCTGTATCCGTTTCAGTATCATAAGAACTTGATCTAGGTCTCGCGGCACGAGCCGGAGTTTCCACAAAGCCTTGTCTCCGATGTTGCGAGGAAAGAGAGCGTGAATGCGAATACTGAGAGATGGAGTTGGCCAATGAGTGTGAGGATTGAAGGTGTGAGAGGTGGTCCAGTCGGCCTTGCAGCATAGAGACTTGTTGCTCGAGCCGCCTTCGCTCGGACTGTTCGTGGCGGATGAGACTGATGAGCGTAGTGTAGTGATCGATGGTAAGGCTAGCGAGGCTGGAATGGGTGCTCTGGTCTATTGAGCCCTTGCGATGCGCGGTATGGCCTGAGTGGCCAGGCTTCAGTGTCGTAGCGACGCTGGTTGGCCGAGGCTTTGGAGTAGTCTCGTGAGCAAACTTGGAGGGAGAGGCAGGCGGTGATGGTTCTGTCATTGATGAGAGATTAGGCACGACTTTTCTTTGAGGACGGTCCGAGGAAACGTAGCTGTCGACAGATTCCTGACGCCCACTCTCTTCAAATTGTGAGTGGCGCCGCGAGGGGGATGTAGAGGCTGCTTGGAGCTTTGATATGGCGTACTCAAAGTCCATCAATTTGATTTCCAAGGTGATTATCCGCTCCTCTAAGCCTATTCGTTCTTGCTCCTGCATAGGTTCACTTGGTAGCCCGAAATTGAAGTCTCCGTTGTGCTCGCCGATGTTACGGTCATCTTCATCTGCGGTATCCGCCCCATCTTTCTGAGCCATGATTGGGGAATCGAGACCCTTTAGACCGAGGGAGGTCAAATCTGTACTCTGTCTCCAGTACTTGATCTCATCGCTTCTTCTCCGCCACTTTCTCCATTGTATAGGAGACATACGATGTTCAGTATCCCGAAACGTCCCTACAGATCGTGATCTCCGCTTGGGGTTGCTGCCATTAGTGACGGCGAAGCCAATATTTTGCGCATCGACCGTCTGCTCTGGGGCATTGTGTAGACCAATGCCGGTCATTGCAGCTTCGACAGCCTCCATCTCTTGTCTGTTCAATATCAAACTTGGTACACTGGCACGCCTTGGCCGTGGGGGCCTCTCCGGGGCGCGACGCTCTGGTGGTGGAGGGACTGGCTTCGGTTCTGCTGCTGGGGGAGGCGGGCTAGGTATCTTCTGGTTGGGTGGATGTGAGCTCAGGCCACTGGTACGCATGAGGCCATGGGTGGACACTGAGGCAGAGCGCGTGGCCTTGATATTTGTAGCTGAGGTTATGAATTCCTCTGGGTCCTGCGAAGCAGTCAGTTTGTACGGTATGCAATGAATTGCCGTGCTTTCTTACATGCTGAGGATACACTGCATTATTGGGCACTTTTATCGTGTTCCTCGTGGCTTTTCTACTGAACATTCGACGCAGAGTGTTCCTAAAACCACCTTTCTTCTCCTTCTTTAAAGTCGTCGGCTTCGAGACCTCATCCACTGTGGTGTGGCGCTGATTGAGATAGTTGCCATTTTTCAGTGTGACGGAAGGTGAGTCTGACCGCCGCCATTCATCCTGGTTGGCTCTTGGGGGGCCTGTGTGGCGAAGACGATGTGGATTCTCCTCTATCGGCTTTTCATGGTAGCTTTGTCCTATTGAGCCCTCAATGCTAGCTTCGCGGGATCCGCCAGACGCATGTCTCATGGAATGCACTCGATTGTCCAGGGGGCCATTCTCAAAATAGGTGGCCTTACGCTGGGGCACTTCATGAACAGTGGGGAGGCCCTGAGCATCGAAGGTACTGCCCAGACTGCTCGGTCCAGTCAACGGTGTGGTCTCAGTCTGACTGTAGGGACTCTCAGTTTCGGCCATGATGCCTAGTAGGAGCGCATTGGAAGGGAAGATGGTCAAGCAATTGACAAAATTTCTTCAAGCCTGACGCGCATTGCTTATTAGTAGTGATGCAAGGGGTCCTTTCGTAATCAGCCGCAGTCAGCAGATGCTGGAAGTGTGTGTGAGATATCCAAAGTTCTGGAAAGATGTTGGTCTGCCAAGCAGGTGGAAATCAAGCCTCGAGGTCGAATATACGCCGTAGAGGTGAACGTATCACCTTATGCATCTAAGATTCCACTCAATAAAGGGGTAGAGTGGGAGGGTGTGGTGGCGAGGTGCAGCCCCCTTTTTTATCTGTACCTGCAGATGTTCCTTTTGGAGCTGTTCATGATTTCATGTCGTGGAAAATGAGAATGCTTAGACGTGGAAGCGAGCGAGATATTCGATATGATATGATAGAACTACCTTAGTCATTCCAGATGAGCACCAATCAGAGTACTCCGTAGAGAAGTGGCATGAACCGTCCGATTGAAAATAGAACGGGGGCACCAGTCAATCGCAAGGTCGATCATCCGCAGCTGCCAAACCCCTCTTCCTTCAAGCTTCAGCGCAGAAAGATCTTGGCCGCTTCGCAATCACATCCCTGCGCACATCAGTCTCCTTCAGTCCAATGAGCAGCTCACGAGTTACTTCTCTCAACCACCCCACCTGTTCTCTTCGCTGCTAAAACCTGATACACCAACAGCTGCTCTTCCTGCTTGAAGGAACGATCTCGCAAGGCTGTCCCTGCATCACGCGCAGTCCGGTGCATGTCAAGCATTGCCAGTCTCTAGAGACGAGAGCTGATAGACGGGTGGCAAGTAGTGGGCCGGATTAGGGACCGTGGGACGTGCACTCTGTTAGTGGACGACGGAATGATGGTGGATTGCGCTGTCATTGGTCGAGATTATTTCGTTAGAGTACGCATAATGTACATGTCGGGCATTAACGACATGTCTTCTGCCTTGATATCTGTTTTCTTGTGAATATGAGAGGAGAGATAGGGGCTATCAAGGCCGATGACAGGAGCCGCTTGGAGTTTCTATCTCTTCGCGACTGATGAACATGGAAGGAGGAACTTATGGTGGCCAATAATCATCAGTATTGTTGTCACACGATTTCAAAGTCGTTAAAAACAAGTTTCTTGCATTATTCTACATCATTACTGGAGCTCAGGCCAAGGCTCAATGCCCGCGAATGTACGATAGCAGCGTATCCAAAGCCACTTTGCCCCTGGAGAATGGGCAACCAGATTATGTGAAACTGGAAAAACCTCCGCCTGTGAAGTTCCCATTCGGTCCGCTTCCTGATATTCAAGGGTCATGTTCCGCCTCTCACTTCTTTCCCACGAACTCTCTCGTACCTGCCAGCCCCTGAGCCTCGAGGTCCCGGAACACCATGTTCTGATTAGCGCGACGAGGACTTGCCAGACCAGCGCTGATGTGAGTGGTGACTGTGTGCGATGGACTGAGAGGGTGATTGGAGTTTCTACCAGTTGCGGATCCAGTTGCGTAGCTGGGGAGTGTCTTGCGGCCGAATTGCTGATTCTTCGACTCTCGGAAACGGCTATCGAGGGAAGCTGAAGCCCATAGCGATGAGAGCGGTAGGAATAGGCAGCATGAAGTAAGGACATTTGAAGCCATGTCTGGAACATCGGTGACATATTGCAGGATGCAGAAGATCACTAAAAGAATCTATTAGCATTGGCTTAGCAACTCTGGACCTGAGGATCCTTCTTGTACCTGGAATGAACAGAGTCTGGCAACCCATTATGAAGATGATCTGCATTGGACCGAACTTCTCAAGACCGAGTTTCTTCCTCTGATGTAACGCAAAAGCAAGCTTCGTGATAAAAACTGCGCAGAACCAACAGATGGTGATTGTGGTTGTAATGGTAGTTGCACTTTGCATCCAGGCAAGCTCACTGTCGGGTATCAGAGCGATGACGGCCTTGGCGACCTCAATGCTCAAAGCCAGGCGAACCGCTATCGAAATAGATGCAATGAGGAAAGAGACTGCGAAGATGGCGTAGCGGTGGGCCTTGCGGAGAGTGACGCACACTGCTCGGGTCTGCAAGCATAGCGAGATCTCAACGCACACCATGAGAAGAAACCACATGAATGTCGAAGTGATAGAGGTTGCATAGTGGCCTCGCGGAACTCGTGAGTAATCCTGAGCAAAGTATGCATATGATTCTGTGAAAGGGCCTGTGAAGTAGAGGCAGGCGGTGACATTGCCTATGATGTTGAACGTCAAGGCCAGGGTATTGACGATGAAGATTGGAGAGGTGCGCTTGTTCTCTTTGGTGAGGAGGAGCAGAACGAAAATAAGGATGATGCAGGCTCCCAGCTGACAGCCATAGTTGATCAGGATCTGATTGTTGTACTGGACGAAGCTATCCAGATCAGGGATTGTGACGTTGAATGGGTTGCCGTTGGCGTCCTGAAGGGTGAACGACTGCTGGTAAGGGTCGAATGATGTGGAGTTGGCCATGGCGAGGCAGATCTAGGCGATTTGTTAATGGTTGGAGATGATTCAGAGATGATGCAGAGATGGTCCAGAGATGATGTGGAGATAATTCAGAGACGAAGATATGAGAATTTTGAAAGATTCTTAAGGTGACTTATCCGTAGGGAGGTAGGGAGGAAAGGTGAGAGAGGAAGCACGCTGTCCGGCAGAAGCTTTCAAGAATTATCGGTGTATGAGAAGCGTGTCTGAGTTGTAGGAGCGCAAAAGAGGAAAGGAAAGTTGAGTGCATGCGACATTGCGTTAACGTGTTCGAGTCGTTAGTATTGTTGTTTCCCACGACCCTGAATGGGAAGGATCTCGAAACTACAATAGGAGAATATCGCCAAGCCGCACAGTATGAATGTGGAAACCTTTTGTAGACAATACAAACTGCAAGAACGTCTTTTTTCAGCGATACCATTGTGCGTGAATTTGGCAGTGCACGACGACCGATATTCAAACGCAGCTTGAATATAGACCACATGGTTGCTCAAGGCCATGAAGACAGCAATGTGGCTGAGACGAAGAAGTGTTGGGTCAAAGAAGTGTCTAAGAATTTGATGCGGAGCAACACCATTCAATGTACGAGTACACATTTTCGGCTCAGATTCTTAGTATTGTTCTTTCAAAACCTCATAATATAATGCCAAATTGAGACCTCACCAAGCATTTTGCATGGATTTAAAGGGTAAGGCTTTAGATTCATCAGCTGGAACAAGCGTTAGCATCCCTAGTGCATAGCGTCATCGTATTTTGGTAGATTCATGCCTGGTTTGAAAGGAGATTTGCAACGTGAACGATTTTGAAAGTCGATCAGGGCACGTGACCTGGCGTTAAAGCTTACGGGTCAAAAACGCGCCTAAAGACACCGTATACTCGACACAATGAACAAATCACACTGCTTGTATTACATTCAACGAGGGTATCTGACCCAAACCAATATCACGCGCATGGGTAACTTAAGCCACAAGAAATGCCTGGAAGGAGGATCTGCTTGCGGCAGCATCAGATCGAAGGGGATGGTACCGCTTCGATCGTCAAAAAGTTCCTTGATTTGAGCCAATCGCGGAGCCAAATTAACCATTACGTCCGCTGTGACGACGGCGACTTCGAGGTATTTGGGGATCATACCCCGAACTGTTCTGTCGTTCTACGTATGTTTACCATTTACTGGATTATAATCTAGGCTAATTAGCTATGAATAGACACTGAACAAGGGGGAGTGTTCCTCGAAGCCTTGACATCTGACGTCTCTGTCGCTGCTCTCGGCTACAATTTCGATGGTCAATCGGCGCATCTGGGCATAAACCTCATGGTGTCAAACCCAAGTTTATCGACATCCGACGGCTTACGCCGAGTCATTCAGCTGCGCCCTTTTGAGTCTTTCCACGTGGGCAAACACACCTTCAGTCTAGCTACCGAAGAATACTGCGACATCTATGGGACCACCTACGATGATTGCACACAACAAGTCAGCCAAATACGCTCAGAGCACCCTCTTTTGTCATCTCCAATGGTAAAGAGCTCCCAAATATCGCCTATCTTTAAGCAAGTTGTCGCAGCAGCCACTATTCGGACCGTAGAGAATCAGGATATGCCTGAATCACCATCAAAGCGAGCATTGTTACGAACAATTCAACGGGCCAACAAGCCAAGCAAACTTGTTTCTCCCCTCACCAACGAAGCTATGGATCTGCCATATCAGAATACGATTGACGCCATTATTTTTGAGGCAACAACCCAACCCCTTTCGAAGGATAAGGGTTACATGCCCGAGAAGTCAGTCGTTCCTGATCTGGAAGATTCAGAGCCGGCCGCAGAACCACGATTAGGAACCCCTCGAGAATCTACGATTTATTCATCAGAAGAGAACAACGCAACTTCGGATAAGCGCGCTCCGACAGAATTCGAAGCAGATAAGGACGTGCCAAAGCCCAAAAGGCGAAAGTTGTCGCCGCCACCGGGAGAGGAGAGCCAAGACAGTCTATTCGGAAAGTCGATCACGGTTACTCGAATTCCAACTATACCAGCAACAGCCCCGGAATCACAATCCATATCCCGGAAACCAACCCCAAAGTCTCGACATACTGCATCCTCTTTGCACACGCCAGCATCAGCGTCAACATCGGAGACTTGTCATACAGTGTCCCCATCCCGCTCTGCCGAGCCACCCAGCCCGATTCGGAGCACCCGATCTGCAGTCCGAGAGGATACCAGCCCTTTCAATGGACAAGACGATGGGATACGTGTGCTGTTCACGACCTCTACGAATGTCGGAGATTCTGCCTCCTTCACAAAATTCCTGAAAAATAAAGGCGTAAAGATTGTTCAAACCGTGGCGGAGTGCACAATTCTATGCGTTGGCAAGGAACTCAAGAAGAGCGCGAAGTTCATCAGCGCGGTGCTCCTTGGCAAAGACATCGTTACGGACAGCTGGGTTGTGGATAGCGCCAAACAAGGCAAGCTCCAGGATATAGCGTCATACTTTCCAAAGGATCCGGAACGCGAATCAGAATGGGACTTCACTCTCGCTGAGGCGGTGAGGCGCGGAAGAGAGCACGTCAAGGTCTTCGAGGGCATCACCTTGATTTTTACAGCATCAGCTCGTAAAGAGGTTGGGAAGACGGGTTTCACAGACTTGAGAGACATAGCGACTCTGGCGGGGGCCAATGTCGCTACCACGCTCCCTAAAAAGGGACCTGAAGAGACACCATCAACGCTCGTCATCGGCACGCAGGAAGATACTAAGCTGTCGTCGCTATCGACATGGCAATGCTACACTCGAGACTTGATCAGCTTAAGCGTCCTCCGTGGAGAGCTAGACCTAGAGGGCGACGAGTTCCAAATTGCCTCGAAGCCGGCGAATGGGAAAGGAGGCAAGAAACGGAAGCGATGATTGTCCCCCTTCTTGGGAGAGGGCAGCAGGAGATGCAGCATTTTGAGCATACATAGCGCTGGAGTTGGCTGGTTGCTTCGGTAGATACCCACAAAGCGCTTCAAAACATCTTAGCTAGATATCATAATCTAGCTCTTTTCAATGGTAAATTATCCAGATATTATGACAAAGATATGTGCACGAAAAGACAGCGCTGAAAAGCACTTCTTGCGCTCACATCCAAGCACATCCTGACCAATATGAAAGTAGTAGGGGTTGGGTACACATGGTCTGTTTCGAAAGGTCGTCAAGTAGATTGTTCGGCGTTTTGTTCAGCAGGTGGGTGTCAAACTTGCTACCCTAATGGGATCCCACCCCCAAAGCGTGGTCGCTTCCGCTTATTCTTTTGCGATCCTAAGCAAAACCATGGGCTTGCTGCCCGAGATCTCAGCTACAAGTCAAAACAGTTGAAGTTTCCTTGACGCACAATGTCAGGTTGTATCGGGCATCCATTCCGCATCAAAAGCCCCCATCTGGCACAAACAGGGTAACATGCCACGAATGCACGTCTTTCAGTGTTTCGATATATACAGAGGAGCGAAGATACAAAGACAACGATCCCCTAAAGTTGGCCCGAATGTATGGATCCAATCCTCATATTATCCTTCTTACTCCGTCCCACAAATCACACTCTCAGCCAACATCTCGACCGACGCATACACCAAAGGAAATCCATTCACCACATTCGCCGTCAATATCCCATCAGCTCCCACCTGCACTTTCAAACAGCTGACCACATCGACCACATAGCCACTAGCAGTGAAGTGAGTTCACCTCAAGCTCAAGGAGTGTTTGGTGGCGTCTCCCAGGTTATTATAAACTGCCACAATGTTCGGTCCAGGGGCCCCTTTGCTGGTGACGATACAATCGTCATCTACGTACGTAGATGACTTGCAGTATGTCCGTGGCGTAGGAGGCGGATTTGGAGATAGCTTGCCTGCGGACGTGATTGAGCGATTTGATGTGCGTATAGGGTGGGTTGTTCGTGTAGCCTTGCAGCCAGATGGCTTCGCGGTTGTAAGGGCCGTTTCGACCAGCTAGGCTTTGCTCTTGACCTGAATAGATTATTGGATGCCGTCAGCGAGTATAGTGAAGGCGGCAACATTTTCTGCGAGGGATCTGTCGTCCCTTTGATTGGCAAAGCGCGGCTAGTCGTGGTTTTCGCTGAAGGGTGCCATGAGGTTGGGTCTTTGCATGAGGTGTTGACGGCTTGAATTAGGTTTACGAGATTTGTGGAGGTGGGTTGGGTGCCGTTGAAGAAGTAGATTAATTGGAAGTACTGGGGGAATTTAAGGATTCCGTTGAGGGAGTCTCGGTATGGACATGCGTAGTCTACGCGGCCATCGCTGACTTCACCTACGGTGTAGATTCCAGCTGACGTTTGGAAGCCTGCCCAGAACTCGATTTCAACGTTCTTTACCGAGTCTATTCGAAGGCCGTCGATGCTGTAGTTGGATAAACATGTCTGGATCCAGGTATTGTAAGTTTCTCTCAAGGAGGGAAGAGTGGTTTCGACGTTTGGCAACGGGTAATCGGCAGAGCCCAAATCGCAAAGTGTGAGTTGGGTGATGTTGTTCTGATCTTCGATCTCACAGAAGGAGTGGAAGTCGCTGGCGGTGTTAAAAGGACTGATAGTGGTGTAGTCTACCGAGTCGATATTTCCATTAAATCCTACCGCAGAATATCGGAGTCAGTATTACTCTTTACGGCTAGATAATAAATCGTGAAACATTTTCGGGGATCTGCCATTGAGCGAAAACTCCCAAGACATATCTTGCAACTCAAAGATGTGGGGCAAATCAGAAAAAATTGACTCCGAAAACTATGTACCGAAGTGGTTGGTGACCACATCCACCAACAAATACATCCCTCTAGCATGCAGCGCGGCTAACAGATCTTTGAGATCTTGTTCAATTCCGAAGTTCGAAATCAATTGATAGAGATCCTGCTGTAAGTAGCCGTGCCAAGCTCTTGCGGGATTGTCGATCTGCTTGGTGATTGGTGAAATCCAGATTGCGTCAAGTCCATTCCTTGAATGTAATCCAAATGGGACTCTATTCCCTTCCAATCGCCTCCGCAGAACCCTTGATATCCGTCAATAGATGGGCTGTTATCGAGCTGACAGAGCGTGCGAATCTGTTGGTAAGAAGCTGGTATATGCTACGTATTCGCCATTGATCTGGAGTCGCGGCGCTGCAATTGCCGATACATAAGAGCGTGAGTGCTGCTATAGCAGTGAGATGGAGAATGGCATCACAGGATCAGGTATTCCTTAGGCAATGAGGTCACAATATCAGATAAAAAGCGAACAAGAGCGATTGATGGCGGTAATTGTACTAATGAATATACGCCAGTCAAACCAGGATTGTGGCTCGCAAAGCAATACAGTACTTGAAATAACTCACATGTTGGCCTTCAGAGTAACGTGGCCTGCATAAGTAGGTAAGGAACCGAACGACTATGCCTAGTAATGAACTTCCAAGGATCCATCCTAATGACAGCTGATATGGACGTTTTCTCGTTTTATGATGTGGGGGTCACAATCCTTGCGAGTGCGGAGCATCTGTTTTGGCAATAACAAGTAACGAGCGGTCCACGAATACATTTGCCTACTTTAGAGCTTACAAAGTCGACTTCGTCGCGCGTGTAAGAGATTGGATGACGTTCGGCTGGATTTTCTTAGCCAACCAGCACACTAAGCGTATCTTGGTTAGTCATGCTCACTATTGGTAGGACTACCAAGGCTTTTAGATATGGGTCTAACGAACGTCTAGCAGACACAAGGTACTTAGGCGGTGAAAATAAATCCTCCTACTTATTACAAACCCTGCTGAAAGAATTATAGACGCTGTTATCTTTCCTTTGCTCCTGAAGAGGATCTGCAGGTTGCATTTGTCGCTCATTGCGACAGAGCCTGTATACAATACTTCTCCTTATTCTGACACCAAGCCTGCAACAGCATGCATTCAGAAGCCAGCATGCCCATCACTCCTGTGCCGCAACCTATTCCATCAATACGCCTACCAACTGTAGCGGTCGAGTCTTGAACGATTCTATCAGTACACATGGACTTTGCAGACATTGGATTTACGACGCAATTTCCTTTCTTCAGATGAGAAGAAGAGTTCCAAGAGTAATCCTCTTTCTGAAAGTTTATCTAGCCTCGGCTTGCAATCTACAGTCCGCCTTCCAGTCCATGATTTGAGGTCGTAAGGACAGTCGAGATCAATAACGTGATTTCGACTGTCGAACAAAGCACACACACATGAGCCTCCACTCCTCCTTCTCCTCCACGTTGATGCATGGCCTCCTCATACCCAGAAAGGAATACCTCCTCAACCGCAGCCAAAACGGCCTAGTGCAACTAACACAGCGTCAGCCAATCAGAACCCGATACTTACAAATTGGATCCGCAGAGCGGCGTTGCTTCCCCCCGACGTCCAGCTCGTTAGGCGCTCCTTTCCAGGCTTCAAAATCTCTTTTATCGCAGCCTACCTTCTTGAAGCCGGTGCTGATATCAGTGCCACCTCTGACCATGAGTCTACGGCCATTCAAGAGGCAATTTACAGAACAAGCCAGGAAACGTTCAACGTGCTCATGCAGCAGTCACTGATCCTACGGCCTACGGTGTACCCCGCGGAGGCGAGATCCTAGACGTTGCTGCTGCTTACGGCGATATCGAAACACTTGAGATGCTCAAGTTTGGTAAGCGCTGCGACTTCGATACGAAAGCGATCTATCTGGGAGCGACGGCGATGGAACATGCGGAATACCGGAGAGACTTTGATGATACATGGGCGGAATGGTCGTTGAGACCGCGGGATGAAGATCCTCGTGCATGGTTCGCTAAAGTTGAAGAACTGGTTGATGCTGTTGTCGAAACACAGCGAGGAATTGTGGAGCAAGATAATGCTATTCATGGCATCAGCGAAATCCATGATCCGACAGAGAATAACGAAGCCAGTAGTGAAGATGAAGAAGAGAGTTGAGATTCTTCGGAAAGGCCGAGAGGCACACTCCTGAGTTCGGAAATGAAGATGAAGATTAAGGTAGAGTCCTACGTCTCCTCGGTTTCTCGAGCCGGAGCTTGGGTGATAGACCCGAGATTCGCATTTTGCAATTCTTCTTTCTAGTACTTTGGGCGTCAGGCATGTGCGCGCTTTCATTACGAGAAGGGAAAGGGGCATATGAGGTCTGTTCTTTGCTCAAATGGTATCTTACGCTTGACGGGACTAAGTCTGGAGACCGTACAAGCTGGTGCATTGGCTATATAAAGAATAAGGAGTATGTACGAGAGATTCCCGTGAATGCAGGACGCGAAACGCTTCTTCCACCGCAGGAGTAGGTCCTCTGCTCTTCATCGTCTTCAAGCAGTCGTTGCAGCAATGAAGTTTAGACAGAGTCTACGTACAGTATCTTCCCATATGCACAAGCAACTCCCAAGATCGCAAAAAGGGTATCATCATATCGCAAACACCATCCATCCCAGCAACTCCTCCCGCGCGCATTACAATCATGACTCCATAGCTTCATCACCCATACCACATCAATACCGTACCTACACCTGATCATATCCACTCTCCATCCCCGCCGGCTTCAACCCTTTGACGCTATCGCTCACACTCCCCGTTCTTCTCCGATTCAAGCTCGACCGTCTTGCAAACGCCAACGGTGCCCTCGATCCCGCGCCATTGCCGCCCAGTCTCCCGCTGAAGAGCATGCGGACGGCTGTCCAGGACGTTGTGATGTAGATGACGGAATTCCAGAAACCCATTAGGGGCAGGACGATGCCGGAGGCGTAGGTGAAGCCTACGGAGACGAGCGAGGGGTGGATCAGGGAGTAGACTCTGTTAATTGAGGAGGGAACCTGTGGGATGGGAGCTAAGCAGGCTGTACGGCGGATAGGGTAAAGAGATGATGAGGACGTACCCAGGTGACAAGCAACGAAACAAAGAACAACAGCGCCACCTTCGTATACCCCCATGCTGCTCGATTTGCTTCCATAGCCGCTCTGTTACTCCTTTGTTGAATTGTCGTCGCTCGCGCAGGTGCGATTTGCGGTCCTTGATAGTTCGGATTCACAGGCGCAGTGCCAATCGTCACGGAATACTGATCGTAGCCCTCATCCGACGTGCTTCTGCTCGGGGCTGCACTGCTACCGAAAATCCCGTTTTTATCATCCGACATCATTCCAGGTGAGCGATAGGCTTTGGACATGTTCGGCGAGGTCATGGTAGCGAGTTCGCTCGTGACGTGGATTTCGGTGGTTTTGAAACTGGTAAAGGGGTTTTGGATCTTTTCGATCTTGGTGGGACGGGAGGCGTGGTTACTGAAGGCGCGCAGTTGTTTGCGTTTGGCGAAGATTTCGCGGCCGGCGAGGACGTAGATTACGAAGGATGTTATGATGCAGCACCAGGCGGGGGCGTACACCAAGGCGATGCGGAAAGCTACCCATTGGATCTGGTGGTTGGTGGGGTTAGCAATGCCATAGGAAGGCGACGGCGAGTAGCAGGGTATGAACTAGAAGTATTCATGAAGCAGAAACGTCTCTCCAAGTCCTGGTTTGTATCCCGCAACGCCAGGAAGAGATCAATCGGGAATCGAGACATGCAAAAGGTGTCTTACATCAATCCAACACCACAGCTACAATTCTAGTCAGTATACTAGCCTCGTATGTGTGTACTTTGGAAGAACTTGCTGTTGCTGGTCCGTACATGTGCCCTCTCTCGGGCGTATCTATAAAGAGATAGACCAGTGCGATGAAGAACGTTACGCCGTAGCACATGATGTGGTATCTCCACTCTAATGCCTTGAGTTGCTGGGCGCTGTATTTCTTGAACAGCGTCAGGTAGACATTGATTGCCATTGCCAGGTTCCACAAGGCGTCCGCAGGTAGAAACCTGAGGAGTTTAGGTTCAGCGGGTGTCCTTCAGATTTCAGCATATATAGCCCTCACATCTGAATCAGGAAGCCTTGGAATTGACATAGACGCGAGTCTCTGCCCGCCCTTATACCGGACTGTGACATTAGGGTAGCAATATTCATCAACGTATTTCCCCATGATGCGTAGAAGATCAGACGATTGACTGGTTTCCGGAATGCAGGGGAGCATATGAAGGTGAACAGGATGAATGTAGTGCCGATAAGCGAGAAGACGCTGGCGACACGTTCTGTGATCTCGAGGTCACGAAGCTCTTTTATTGTCAAGGCGTGGGTCATCGCGACTTTGTGAGACCCAAGGTCGGTGAGGCTTTCTGCTTTTAGGAAATCGATATCTTGCGGCTTGAACGGATACCGATTGAAAGCGGAGGAGAAGAGTAAGGTCTAGATATCTTGATCATTTGTGCACATGGTGAAGAAGACGAGAGAATCGCACACTGAGAAAAGATCCGCACTTCAGCTGAAAAGGCAAAGATGCAAGCGGCAATGCTTGCGGCTGAGTATCACCATTGGAACGAGAGAGGGGAGACATAGTGCATAAAAAAAAAGTAAGGGAGCATGAGAGCTCGGCCTTGAGGCGTCTTGGTTGGTAGAAGCTTTTGACCACGTTCTGGCCACGCCGTGGCCAGCGGCGGGAATGATTAAGGCAAGGTACCAAAGGGGCACAGTGCACCAACGACGGTGCAGGATTGGCATGTTCCTGATGCTAATCACCTAAATAAGCGAGATGCAGGATTGGCATGTTCCTGATGCTAATCACCTAAATAAGCGAGAGCGAGCACGTTGGCCACGTAGAGGATGGTGGAGGCCAAAGTGGAGTAGAGGATGCGGTTTTCAGCTCGGGTCAGCTCGGTGGCATTTCTCTCTGCTTTGATTCAGACTTAACCCCCAGGCACACCGAATCACACTAGTATTATAGCGTACTTGATCGGTTTGATCGTCATAACCGACTACTATCAACTGCTAGTTTCGCTAGGCTACCTAGTGGACGCTAGTCCAGACCGATAGATTGAATGGTTTGCATAAGCGGGCACCTCGCTATACTCGAAATTAAAATTAATTTAAAATATACTCTTGTTTAAAAATTCGAGTATAGCGAGGTGCCCGCACGGTTATCCTTCATAGATTTCACCGGCCGGCGCAAGATTTCTGAAAGCGTTGGCCGAAACCCCAACGCTAATTCTATTCGAGATATGCCTTGCCCCAAATAGTATCCGGCCCTGAGTCCACCGAAAAACCACCACTTTAAACCGACTATCTGGGGGCTAGACGATTAAAAGTGAACGGTTTAAGAGCCTAAGCCGGCTAATTATCAAGGATAAACAACGTAAACGCAGTGAGCCGACTAAGGTAACTAGCAGTTTGCTAAATAGCTTAGTCGGTTAAAAACTGCCTAGCCTCAACTCTCAAGTACAAGTACCCGATTAAACTACCACCCCAATGATTACTAATACTTAACATTTGGATGCACATTGCTTGCCTCAGTCCCTCAGACGTGGTGTCACACCAAGCCCCTTCGGGTTGGTTAATGCTTAGTCATGGAACGAGCATTACCACGTCTGAGCGCAGAATCTATACTTTCGCCAGATTTTCCTTATTTCGATTTTCTAACCTCTTAAATTTTCGAACGTCGAGGTTTATAAATCTACGAATATTTAATATTTCTTCTCTATTCTTTCGCTCGGGGCGAGATAAAATATAAATCTCGTACCGAGTAACTAAAAAATTAGGAAAAATAAATTCTTTTATAGTAAATTATACGAAAAGGAAAAATACGAGAGAAATCGTATTTTTTAAAATCGACGTAGGTCGAGAGATAATAAAGAATTACTA